>PVBE010813731.1_pt1 | contig 194975 bp, 182 predicted proteins | sample 1631181 | NCBI WGS metagenome assembly PVBE01 (sample SAMN08397723, study PRJNA350692) | Marine metagenome, whole genome shotgun sequencing project. | isolation source: water | place: Pacific Ocean | collected 2012-04 | reverse complement strand
GGGCAGATCCTGGCGCCCGAAGGCGCCGATGCGATTCAGACGCTGGCACTCGCAATCAAGCAACATATGACGGCGGGCGAGCTCGCCGAGACGCTGTTTCCCTACCTCACCACTGTCGAGGGATTGAAGCTCGCTGCGTTGGGGTTCAATACCGACGTCGCCAGACTCTCCTGCTGCGCGGGGTAGGATTTCTGCATTGATCCCTGGACGTCAGAAGCACACCCGGGCTCCGGCGCCGAGCAGGGTCGCGACTCCGAGGACGACAAACACGCCCGCCGCCGTACCGTGAATCAGTCGCATGGCGATCCGGCCCGATAGCCGGTCGCCGATGAATACGGCGGGCACATCCGCGACGAGCATGCCCAGGGTCGTACCGACAATGACCGTGACGGGCGCTGCGTAGTGCGCCGCCAGCGCTACGGTTGCGACCTGGGTCTTGTCGCCCATTTCCGCCAGGAAGAAGGTGATGAGCGTCGCGCCGAAGACCCCGAAGCGGCGTGCCACGCCGGCTTCATCTTCCTCGATCTCGTCGGGAATGAGCGTCCAGACGGCCATACCGATAAACGACAAGCCGAGCACCCAGCGCAGGACCTGCGGTTGTACAGCATGAGTGATCCATGCGCCCAACGCACCGGCCAGGCCGTGGTTGAGGATCGTCGCAATGAGAATGCCGAGTACGATCGGCAGCGGCTTTTTGAAGCGCGCAGCGAGGAGAAAGGCCAGCAGCTGCGTCTTGTCGCCGATCTCGGCAAGGGCGACGATACCGGTGGAGACGAGGAGTGATTCCACTGCGTGTTTCCCGGACCGGATGCCGACGATTGACCACCACGCATCCCCGGCCACGATCGGAGGCGCAGTGGTCAAAGGTCTTGCCAGGTCCGGGAACTGCCTGCGCCATGGCCAATAAGAGCCAAGTCTGTTGACGCAGGCCTCTTCGAATTCGAAGAGCGGCTACTCCCCAATGACGGCGCGGATAGTACACGCCATTGCCCGTGCGGTCCACGGCGCCAACGTTTAGCGCGACGTTCGGGCAATTGCGCTTCCACATGAGACAGGCGGAGGTCAACGAGGTCGACTCGATACATCCCCTCCCAGTGGATCGGATTCTATCCATGAGTCACGCGAATGACCCCCGAACTCCTGAAGCGCCGACGGCGCGCCGAAGGTCATCTGGCTGTCGTGGTCGCTATGGTGGCAATGGGCGCGACGAGCTCGATATCGCCCAGCAGCTTCAGGCGGTCATCAAGGCGCTCGGGATCCAGGACTTCATCGCGAAGTTCCCGGGGGCGCTACCAGCAGGAACGCTGGCGGTGTTTCCGTTTACCCGGCATGCCGGAGCAGGCGGTTTCGGGCCCGAAGAAAAGCAAACAGCTCCTGATTCTTCATCACATCAACCACCACCTGGTCGAGGGGGCGGGAGCCCTGCTGGAACAGGTCCGGACGTCGCTGCCGGACGGCGGGAGATCACCAAGTACCTGTAACCGAATCCGGTGGCAGAGAGGAGATCTGCATTCTGAATCGATCGAACAATGGCTCGATTGACCCCACATCCGCCCGCCAGCGCTCATTAAGGTGGCGCGCCGCGCGGATAGATGATACAAATCCTCGGTATCTAGGGTCTATAAATCGAGTATTTGTATCAATGGCCAAGCCCCGAACGCAGCGTGAGCTCGCCCAAACCCTGCTAAAGAAGCAAGGAATCATGCGTCTGCTCGAGCTGCGCGAGGCCGGCGTGACCGCGGCGACCATGAGTCGCATGGAGCGGGCCGGCGAAGTCATCCGCCTGTCGCGGGGCTTCTATCAGCTGCCAGATGCCGACCTGGACCCCAATCACAGCCTGGCGGAGGCCGCGAAGCGGGTGCCCAAGGGCATCGTGTGTCTCGTCTCGGCGCTGGCATTCCATGGCCTGACCGACCAGCTACCTCCGAAAGTCTGGATGGCGATCGGACCCAAGGACTGGGCGCCGCAGCGCAGCGGTGGGGGTATCCGCATTGTGCGTTTCACAGACAGCCTGCTGAGGGAGGGCATCGAGACGCACGTGATCGAAGGCGTGTCGGTGAAAGTCTTCGGCGTGGCCAAGACGGTGGCGGATTGCTTCCGACATCGCGGCAAAGTGGGCCTGTCTGTCGCGATCGAGGGGCTCCAGGAGGGGCTGAGGCAACGCAAGGCGACTGCGGCGAAAATCGCTCGTCAAGCCGAGAAGGGCGGGGTGTCCACAGTCGTGCGGCCCTATCTCGAGGCACTGACCGCCAATGCCTAGGGAGATCAAAAACGTCGGCGCCTCCGTTCGGGCGCGTCTGCAGAACCTCTCCCGAGAAACGGGGCAGAGTTTCGAACTGATACTCATCCGGTATGCGTTGGAACGCCTGCTTTACCGTCTCAGCACGTCGGCCTTCTCGGACCGATTCGTGCTCAAGGGCGCGATGCTGCTGACGAGCTGGTTTACGGACCCACACCGGGCTACTCGTGATCTCGATCTGTTGGGGTTCGGCGATCCAAGCCCGGAGGCGATGGTCGCAGCATTCCAGGACATTCTCGCGATCGACGTCGAGGATGGCGTCGAATTCGATTCGAACGCGGTACGTGTCGACCAAATCCGGGAGGAGCTCGAGTACGGCGGACTGCGGCTGCGCACGACCGCATCGATCAGTGGTGCCCGTATCGCTGTAACAGTCGACGTCGCATTCGGAGACGCGTTGGAGCCGGGTGCCGAGGTCATCGACTACCCGTGCATGCTGGACCTTCCTGCACCTCGTTTGCGCGCGTACGCCCGCGAAACGGTGATTGCCGAGAAATTCCAGGCGATGGTGGCGCTTGGGCGCGCGAACAGCCGGATGAAGGATTTCTATGACATTTGGCTCCTCAGCCAGTCGTTTCCGTTCGACGACAACCGGCTTGCCCGCGCAATCGCCGCGACCTTCGAACGGCGCGAGACCGAGGTCCCGGTCAACCTGCCTGACGCCCTTACGCAGGCCTTCGCCGAGGATGAGCAGAAGCAGCGTCAGTGGAATGCTTTTCTGGACAACGTGGCGCTTCGTCCCGGCAGCCTACCTGAGGTGATCGAAGGTGTTGCCGGATTCATCATGCCGCATGCGATCGCTGCAGCGAAGCTCGGCAGGAGCGATTGATGCCATCGGATCCGAGCCGCCTCATTGCTGCACTCGCACGAGACCAGATCAATCTCGATCTGAAAACGCTCGACCTGTGTTTTCTTGCCGGCCTGTACCTGCGGGCCGACCGGGCGTCGCTCGCGTCGTTCGAAGAAGACGTGCTGATCGACATGTTCGAGCAGGTATGCGACGTGGTAGATCCGGGTGCGGAGCGTCCACGCAAGCGAGCGACCCACGCCATACAACGACTCCGCGACCAGCGCATGCTGGCCCGAGTGGATGGCGCGGGCATCGTTCGATCGGGTGAGTACACGCTGACGCGACTGGCGGCCGCAGTCGTCGAGTACTTCCTCGCCGATGAAGCACTCACACGCGAGAGCTTGACCCTACTCACGGGCACGCTTCGGGCTCAGCTTGCCGAGATCCTCGCGGCAGCCAGGCGTACTGACACCGAGGACGCCTGGCGGGAGCATGTGGTGGCTCCCCTGCGGATAACCGTTGGAGATCTCGTTGGCGGCATTGAGCGCCGGCAGCGGGGACTCGATTCACAACAGGAAGAGGTGCAGGCAGAGATCGCCAAACTCCTGCAGGTGGATTGGTTCGGCGCCGTCGATCGATGCCAGTCGCTGCTTGACACGACTACCAATACGCTGCGAGAACTCAACGAGGTCCTGCTCCGCGACACCCATCACTTCGTCGCACTGCTGCAAGAGATTCAGGCCTTGGCTTCCGAGGCGGAGCAGGCCGAGCCCGAAGAGGCGGTGCAACGCGTCATCGAGCACGTCGATCGCATAGCGGCGTGGGGCGGCGCCCGGCAGCGCGCGTGGTCGGAGTATTACCAATACGTTCATCGCTATCTTCGCGATGTCGTACGCCTCGACCCCGACCGAGCGTTGAGTCAGCGGCTGCGCGACCAGGTCGCGAACTGGCCGTCGACACCGTTCCACTTGCTCGTGGCGGCGGCACCGTCAATCCGGCTGCTCCGTCCCCTCGAATCACGAGTTGAGCGGCCAGCTGTCATGAGACCACGTACGGACCGGGAGGGCTCGCCTGATCTTGTCGATCCGGAAGATGCCGGCCTGAACATCGAGACATTGGTGGAAGGCGCGCTGGCCGCAGGCGCTCGATCCCTGGCCGAGGTGACCGAGTGGGTGTTACCGCAGTTTCCCGCTGATCTTCGTTACGCCGTCACAGGCCGTGTAGCCGACGTGCTCGCGCGCATCACCCGGACACGCAGCGCGATTGAGCGTCCGTGGCGTACCGTTGCGCCACGCCTGGAAGTGGAGGACTGGGAGCTGCCGAGGGAGGGAGATCGACGGTGACCACCTCCAGCTTTCAGTCCCTCGAAGAGGCCATCAGCGACGAGCACTTTCCCGAGGTGGACCTCGCCCTTCGTCGCGGTCGGCACGTCGGGCGGGACGACGGCACCGCCTATGACTATCTCGTCGATGCCCTCGACCACCTCGAGCCTTTCTATCGGCGGTTCGGCTGTGAGCTGATGCAGCGGGCGGACGGGTACTTCTACTTCCTACCCTCGGGAGATCGGCTGGGCCGTCGCCAATTGACGGCTGGTGAGATGCTCGTCGGCCAGACCCTCGCGCTGATGTACCTGGATCCCGCCACCTTGCAGCACGGGGGCATGGTCCAGCGCGAGACGCTTCTGCAGAGGCTCTCGGGGTTATTGGGGACGGAGACGCTGGTCCGCACCCTCAATCCACGGCGCAGGAAGTTCGACGAACGGATAGCCGCCGAGACCGTCCGCACCAAGGTCGCCGAGGCCCTTCGGCGCCTTACGGACCTAGGGTTCATCGATTCGGTCGACGACGCGATGCTGCGCCTACGCCCGGCATTGATGCGATTCGCCGAGCCGGTCCGTGACCTGAGCGACCGACAAGCCGCGCTGGAACGGCTGGTCCGTAGCGGTGAGATCACCCTCGGCGAAGCCGTCGAGAAAGACGACTCTGACGAAGAGGACGAGAACGACGGCAGCGACGGTCATGGCGCCGAGGACGACGAGGAGGAGGCAGGCGGATGAGCCGTACTCGCGCCCAGACCCTCGTGCTCGTCAACTGGAAGGGCGTCTTCTACGAGCGCTATCTCCTCGACCGGCATGTGACAGCCCTCGAGGGCGCCAATGGCGCCGGCAAGACAACTGTGATGATCGCCGCCTACGTCGTGCTCCTCCCGGACATGTCCCGGCTGCGTTTCACGAATCTTGGAGAGACGGGCGCGACGGGCGGTGACAAAGGCATCTGGGGACGCCTGGGTGAGCCTGGCCGGCCTGCCTACTCAGCGATCGAATTCGCCCTCGAATCGGGTCAGCGCCTCATTGCCGGCGTGCACCTGGAACGGAAGGGCGAGCCATCCGTCGAGCCAACGCCTTTCATCATCTCGGGTCTCGACGTGGATGTTCGCCTGCAAGACGTTCTCTTGCTCTCTCAGGGTGAACACGAAGTGGTTCCCGAGCTCAATGAGCTGCGCGAGAACGCCGCGCGCTTCGGTGGGCGCGTGCAGATCTTCGGCACCGCGCGCGACTACTTTGCTGCGCTTTTCGATCACGGTGTGACACCGCTGCGACTCGCAACGGACGAAGAGCGCAACAAGCTCAACGAGATGCTGCGAACCAGCATGACGGGCGGGATCTCTCGGTCGCTGACATCGGAGTTGCGGTCGTTCTTGTTGAAGGAAGAGACCGGGCTGGCCGACACGTTGCAGCGCATGAAGGCCAACCTCGATGCATGCAGACGCACGCGAACTGAGGTCCAGGAGTCGCAGCGGCTCGAACGTGAGATCGGCGGGGTATTCGAGGCGGGGCAGACCATGTTCGCCGCGGCCTTTCATGCGACCCGCGAGCGCGCCGATGAACTCCGACGCCGTTTGTCCGAAGCAGAGGAAGCACAACGCAAAGCACGGGAGCGCCTTGCGGAGGCCGAGGAGCAACTCGCCCGCGTTCGCGATCAACTCGGCAAGAAGGGTGCTCGCCAGGAAGCTCTCGCGGCGGAGGTCAACGCTGCCGAGGATTGGCTCCGGCGTCTTCAGCGGGCTGTGCAGGCGGCCGAGGAAGTGGCGCAACGCCGCGAAGAGCTGTCTTCGGCCGAGGCCGATACACGGATTGCCGAGGATCAACGCAAAGCGCGAGAGGAGAACCGAAACCAGTGCCGGGCAACGCTGCACCGCTGCCGAGACGATCACAAGCGCGCCGGCGCGGGCCTCGCAGACCTCCAGCGCGGACTCGACGAACTCCACCGCCGCGCCGGTGCCTACAGGCAGGTGCTCCGTCGGAAGGGCGAGGCAGAGCGGCTACTCGAAGAAGACGAGCTCGCCATCGGAGCCATCGCTGGCCGTGTGGCGGAGAGCAGGGCTCAGTTGGAAGAGGTGGATCGCTCGCGTCGCGCTGCAAGGCAGCGGCTCGCTGATGCCGATGAGCACAGACGAGATCACCGGGCCGCGCTCGAGGCACTGGAACTGATGGCAGATGCGCCGGTTGAACCGGGCGCCGCCCACGGGACCGCCCGCCAACAACTTCGCCGGTATCGGGATCTGGAGGCACTGGCCGGGCGGCTGAGCGCGATCGCCGCCGAACTCGCCGAGGCCCGCAAGCTCGCCAGCCGCCAAGCCGAGGCCAGGGAACAGGCCGGAAAATTGGGCCTTTCCCTTTCGGGGCAGCGATCAGCCCGCATCGAGATCACGGAGCATCTCGAACAGGCGGAGCAGGAGCGCGAGCGGTGCCTCGAGCAAGCCCGCGAGGCCCAGGCGGACCTGGCTGACTGTCAGCGAACGCTGGACGCGGCGCGCGCCCGGCAAAAGGAGCTCGGTGATCGAGAACCGATCTGGCGCGACCTCGCGACGCGCGCCCAGCGTCTGGCGGACGAACTCGGGTGTCCGCTGACTTCGCTACAGGAGCTTAAAGCCGCGCGCGAGATGGTGGTGCAGCATCTCACCCAGGTGAAGGCCAGCGAATCCGAGCTTGTCGAGAGACGGGAGAGTCTCCAGTCGGCGGCTCGGGAACTCCTGGCCGCTGGTGGGCCGTTCGATATGGAGCTGCTGCGACTCAAGGACGCCCTGGGTGCGGAACTCCTGGCCGGTGCATTCGAGGACGCGTCTGTTGAAGATGCCGCCGTGCTGGAGGCGAGGCTGGGGCCGCTGGTTCAGGCGCTGGTCGTGGATGACCCGGCAACAGCAGCCAAGCATGTCCATGGCCGCCCTGACTCGCTTTCCGATGTGTGGCTCGTAAGTCGCGACGAGGACGCTGCACGACTTGGTACAGGCGCGGCCCGCGAGAGGGAGGGACTGACCGATGTCGTCGTCCCGGAGCAGCGGGCCATCCGCGTCTCGCGGATCCCGACTCGTCCTCGCCTCGGTCGGAAGGCGCGCGAAAAGCGTGCGGCTGAGCTGCGTGCTGAGGCTGATGCGCTGGATGCTCAGATCGAGAGCACACGGACGGAACGACGCCGGCTTGAGCGCTTGGTGGAGGATGGCGAAGCGCTGCTTGCAGGTCAGGTCGTGTGGCTGGCCGGCGACCCAGCACCGGAGCTAGCAGCGATTGGTCGTCAGCTCTCGGAGGTCCAAGAGCAACAAGAGAACCACCGCGGCGCGGTGACCCGATTTCAGGAGGCATCCCGCCAGGTTGAGCCACGTATTGAGGCGCTACGCGGTCTGCTCGGTTCAGCTGTGTTGCTCGATCCGCCAGACCACGCGCAACGGCGAGACGACCTCGAGCGGGACCACGATGCCGCCCAAGCGGCACAGGCTGAGATTCAGCGTTGCTGCGAAGCTGCCCGGGTGGTCGAGGACAAGCTCGACACGCTGCGGCGAACGCCGCTTTCGGAGGCGGAGGTTGCGAATCTCGAAACCGAGCTGAGTCACCTATCGGATGAGCGCGACCGGTTGGATGCCGCAATCGAGGCCATGGAGTTCGTTGCGGGCAACTCGGAGGCACTGGGCTGGGACGACGCACCAGCGCAGCTCGAAGCGAACCGATCGCTCGTTCCGGCACTCGAGGAACAGCTGCGCCGGGCGGAAGAGGCGCTAACCGAGGCGGACGCAGCGGTCGAAGCTGCCGACGAGGAGTTCGAAAGCGCCACAGCCAAATGGCAGGACGCCGATGGTCGCCGCCGAGCCGCCGTCGAGCAACTTCGGGCTGCGGAGCGGCGCTTCAAGGAGATGGAGATTCCCGATCCTACCGAAGCCGCAGTCGCGACGGCGCGTGACGAGCTGCACCGGCTGAAAGAGGAGGCGACTACGCTTGTTACGGAGCTTGATGTCCTCAAGACCACCCAAGGGCGTCGCGAGGCCGAGCAGGCGCAGGCGGTACGTGAGTACGGCGAGGCGGAAGAGAAGGTCGCCGCCGAGCGCCGCGAAGCTGAGCCCGCTCTTGATCGTTGGGAGCGCCTGAGAGCGGCTGTAGCGGATCGGAATCTGCTCGCCAGCGTCGTTACCTCCGGAACCAGCGATGTCAGCGGGATCCGCGGACACGTTAATCTCGTGCAAGAGGCACACAAGCAGAGGGCGGTGCTCGTGGAGCGGCTACGAGCCGCTCACGGGGCACAGGATCTGCTTGCCAAGGTCGACAAGAACGCGGAGGGAGAAGGCATCGGGTTTGCCGACGTCTACCTTGAGCTCTGGCTGGCGGTGCGCGATTGGTTGCGCCGTCGGCTGCCGGCGCAGGTGGCAGAAGTGGACGACCCGCGAGAAGCGCTGCTGCGATTGCGCGATCAACTGACCGGGCTCGAAGAGCGTCTTGGGCGACAGGAGGACGATCTTCGTGGCGCCAGCGAGGACGTTGCCCGCGGCATTGACGTTCAAATCCGCAAGGCACGCGGCCAGGTCAGCCGCCTCAACCAGAACCTGGGGGGCGTCAGCTTTGGCAGCATCGAAGGGATTCGGGTAAAGGTTCAGTCGGTGGAGCGCATGGAGCAGGTGCTTCGGGCGCTGCGCGAAGGTGCTGTGCAGGGGCTGCTGTTTCAGGAAAACCTCCCCATCGAGGAAGCCCTGGACGAGATCTTTCGGCGCTACGGTGGCGGGCGCTCGGGTGGCCAGCGGCTACTGGATTATCGTGAGTACGTCCACCTGCAGGTGGAGGTCCGCCGTACCGCAGGCTCTGACTGGGAGGTTGCAAATCCGACCCGTCTCTCAACGGGCGAGGCGATTGGCGTTGGCGCTGCCTTGATGATGGTAGTGCTCACCGAGTGGGAACGGGATGCGAATCTGCTGCGCGGGAAGCGAGCACACGGTTCGCTCCGCTTTTTGTTTCTCGACGAGGCCAACCGCCTTTCACACGACAACCTCGGCGTTCTCTTCGACCTGTGCCAGACACTCGACCTACAGCTGCTCATCGCCGCGCCAGAGGTCGCCAGGGCGGAAGGTAACACCACCTATCGCCTGGTACGGCGCGTCGATGCAGACGGGCGCGAAGAGGTGCTCGTCAGCGGGCGAAGAACGAGGGCCGAGGCGTGATCTGGGAAAACGACTACGCACGCCTGGCATTATTGGAACTGCTCTCACGTGGCAGCCTCAAGCGCCGACGCACTCAGTGCGAGGCGTACGACGCCCTTGCTGAGCTTTCTTGGACACGGGCCACGGGTCGCCGTGACGAGATCGGCGTGGTCGAGGAGCGCAGGACGGAGCTTGCGGGCTTGATCGACCGGGTCTGGCCGGCATGGCGCGACGTACTCGCGGACCTTGTGGCGGCGGGACTGCCGCCAACACCCGACGGCTACGGTCGGCTTCTCGATATGGAACGCGCTGCTTCTCTACCGGACCTGCCCGATCGAATCAATCGGCGCACGGCCGCGTCGCTCATTGCACCGAACTCCAAGGCATCGATCACCGAAACAAGAAGGAGTGCGCTCGGCGGGACAGACACCTCGCATGACGGCGCCATCAGGTTGCGACCACCGGCAGGGCTGTGGGCTCGAACGGCAAATGGAGCACTAAACCTCAGCGAAATCGCGACGGTGCTAGGTGAGGTCTCGATACCCGAGCGGGCATTGCTCGACGGCCTCGCCTTCGAGGGTGCGATTCGCGCCGTGCTCCTTGTTGAGAACCTGGGTGCGTGGCGTGACCTGAGCCCACCACCGGGCTGGCTGCTGGCCCACGTTCCCGGTTGGGATACAGCTACCGTCGGTCACTTCCTCGATCGTGTCGATGACGTCCCCGTCGTGCACTTCGGTGACCTGGATCCGAACGGGGTGCGAATCATGCTGCATCTACGCAAGCGGTCACCGAATCTGAAGTGGTTTCTTCCCGAGTTCTGGTTCGAGCTTGTGGACGTGTGTGGACTCCCAACCACATGGCCTGAAGATCTCGACCTCGACTCTACCCCGGCACCGGTTCGTGCGCTTGCTGCGCGCGGGCTCTGGCTAGAGCAGGAGCGCATCGTCCTCGATCCGCGCATGGTCGATGCGCTTGAAGCGGTCTTGGCCGCCGAGACACCTGGCATTCTTACGGCATCACTTGACTCGGATTGAACTGGGATTCAGTGGCGTCATGCGCGGTAGTGGGCGAGGGCAGATTTTGCGCTGGCCGATGACTGAAGCGGCGCGCCAGGCGGACTAACCTTTCCTCTTATCATTGGCCGACCCAAGTGTGTCGCAAGCGGCGACGAGCTGCCTGGCGTAGGCCTGCCCGGCCGTATGCACCCAGTCTTTCGTTGCTGCAAGGATCAGAGCAAGGTGAGCGCCGGTGACGGCCAGCGCTGTCATGCCGGGACTGTGAAGCGCCAGCTGTGCCGATTTCGAGTCCGGCGCAACGGTTATATGCAATCCAATGACAGTCGCGATCAATACGATGTCGACAGCAATCGCAATAGGTCGCAGGGCCCAAAGATTCCTGCGATACCCGTAGTTCATGTTCTCCTCGAACACGAGGCGAAACGTCTGCTTGTCTCTTGTCCGGGATAGAAGCCAATCCGTGGCCGACGCATAGACTTCATCCGCAGATGAGGGATCTTGCGCCTCGTCATCGGGTCCAGGAATCCTGAGGCCCTGCACGTGAGCCGAAAGAAAAGCGTGGTATCTCGCCTTGGTCGTCTTATTGATTGCATCGTCGCGGTGGCGAAGGAGCGCGACCGAAGGCATACCGCCCCAGTGAGCGAATAGCTCTTTCTCCAGTCGTTTTCCACGTTCCCGGCCGACTTGCGTTAGCCATCCGGCGCCGCCGAAGTAGGCAAAAATACCAACCAGTGGGACGGCCTTGGATTCAAGACCTGGGTAAAGGATGAGCGCGACCGCCACGACGGGAAGAATTGCCAGCAACGCCGGTTGCAGCCGCGCCCGGCGGTTGTAGGGGTCTGTGACCAACTCAGTCAGGTTCACGCCGTGCTCCCGCTCCGCTCGTCTGATCTGCGAGCACCGCGCGGTATCCATCAGGTGTGTGAATGAGAAGCAATGAGGGCGCTAGCCTGGCGAGTCCCATGGCTTGCGCCGTCTGTTTGTCGATTGTGGATGGTCCGCTCGGTGCGAGATGGCTGTGCCAGGTTCCCAGACAATACAGGGCAACGTTCGTAGACCTTAGATAGTCCTGCAGCCTCTTCTTGAGTCCCCGAGTACCCAGTATGAACTCCGTTGGTGTTCGGACGCTGTCCTCGGGAGCGGGGAGCACATCGACGATGTAGAAGCTTTGCGCTGCCTCGTCCTGGCGCCCCATAAGCACACCCCCTGTTTCGGTCATCGGGCAGCGCGCTACTTCCCGGGCGATCTTATCTGCTGCGCGCGGGTTGATACGAATGGTCCATGGCATTCCGTTTTCCGACGCGACAATCGTGGTTGGAGCGACCTGGATACGCTTCCACGTGATCCCCATGCCGGTGTCCTGTAGCCTGCCAATGACAAGCTCACCCCCGTCCGGCAGTCCGTCTTCCTGCCGGGACAGCAGATACTCGGACGCGCCTGCGGCGTACATGGATATCTTCCCATCGGATATTTGCGTAGTTGGGGAGCCGCAGCCCTCGCCGACGGTGACGCGGACGACCTGGTGCGCGCCTCTCTCGGGGTAGAGAAGCGGCGCGATGTGCTTATCGTCACGGCCCAAGGCGTAGAACTCCGCAATTAGGTCGGCAATGTTCGGGTTACGGCCTCGACCCTCGGTCGCGATCAAGCCGAGTTTTCCCTCAGCATAGAGCAGGGCTTCGATGACCCGTTGCGTTAGTGCAGATGAGCACAGGGCGGCGCGCACACGCAGCGATGCGGTCGTGTTGACGACGGCCCATGTCTGCTTCCGCCACGCCTGCTTCACTAGGCCCGGCGTGGTCAGAACTTTAGCGATATCCTCGGTTATTGCTGCACAGTCTTGCGAAAGACCTGCGAGAGCCTGGCTGAGCTGACGGGCTTTCGTGTCCAGCGACAGGGTCTGCATGTCACCTGTGTAGGGAATCATTGCATGGCGGGCCGCATTGTGTGGCGCCATCATTGCGGGGTCGACGACAGCCGCCGGGCCGCGGCCAGCCCTGCCCATGTGAAGAGCGACTTTTGAGCCGAGGCTGCCAGCACCGATCAGAGTCCACGGCTTCGGATCGCTTAAAGCCGGAAGCCCGGAGAGCGTCGCGAGCAGAGCAGGGGTGATTTTGTCCCGTTGCGCGGCGGGTCGCACCGGCGTTTCATCGCCCTCAGGCAGCGCATTGGCAGCGTAGAAGTCCAAGGTGTAGAAGCAGAGCTCGATGGTGCTGTCCGATCCGATCAGGTTGAAAGGACGACGGGCACACAGGATGACAGCTGCCGGGAATGGTCCCGCTGGATCGTAGTGCTTCACGCAATGGACGAGGTGACTCAACCCGTCCTTAAGCTCTTTCAGACAACCGAACGTGCTCGCTTTCGCCTCGAGTTCTCGAAGATTCTTGACGGTGTCCGGAGCGTAGGTCTGGCAGATGACTGGCTTTCCGGATGGCTGTTTGCCCGACCACACCACGAGCGCCAAGCTTCGTCCGGAACGGTACCCCCCGCCGCTCTCGCGGTCTCTAACGGCGTCCTTGATTGACGCCTTGTTAAGAGCGAACCGATCCGTGCTCACCTGACCATACAGCCACAGCTTTTCTCGTCGAAGGTAATCCAGGCGTGAGAAGCGAAAGCCACCGTCGCGAGTCACCGTGCTGCGAAGAGCCGCTGCGTCGGCGACTATCATATCGATGACATCGTCTCGTCGGGTCGGCTCCCAGCCCTGTGCTGGATCAATCAGTTTTCCTTCTGCCGCATTATCGAGCCATTGAACTGTCTGGTTCAGAATCCCCGCTATGCCCTTGAACCGCCCCGGCTTCTGTGGAGGCTGTTTGGTTTGAGTCACGCCGCCATCGCGGCGGGACTGGCGAGTTGCCGGTAGTAGTTTGCCTCAGCTTCTGCGGGAGGGATGTAGCCGATGGGTTCGAGCAGTCGCGAGTGGTTGAACCAGTCCACCCATTCCAGCGTCGCCAGCTCGACGGCTTCCCTCGTTTTCCACGGTGCACGGCGATGGATGAGCTCGGTCTTGTAGAGCCCGTTGATGGTCTCGGCGAGGGCGTTGTCGTAGCTGTCACCACGGCTGCCGACCGATGGTTCGACGCCGGCTTCGGCCAGACGCTCGCTGTAGCGGATGGACAGGTATTGCGATCCACGGTCACTGTGGTGGATCAGCGGGCTGTCGCGCGCCGGCTGGCGGGCGTACAGCGCCTGCTCCAGGGCGTCGAGCACGAAGTCCGTCCGCATCGTGGTGCTGACGCGCCAGCCGACGATGCGCCGGGCGAACACGTCGATCACGAAGGCCACATAGAGCCAACCCTGCCAGGTCGAGACATAGGTGAAGTCCGAGACCCAAAGCTGGTTGGGCCGGTCCGCCTTGAACTGCCGGTTGACCTTGTCCAGCGGGCACGGCGCATGGCTGTCGCTGATCGTGGTTCGCACCACCTTGCCGCGCATGACGCCGCGCAAGCCCTGACGCCGCATCAGGCGCTCCACCGTGCAGCGCGCCACGGACACGCCCTCGCGCCCCAGCTGCCGCCACACCTTGTCGGCGCCGTAGACCTGCAGGTTCTCGTTCCACACGCGCGTGATCTGCGCCAGCAGCGCCTCGTCGCGACGGGCACGGGCGCAGCGCCGATCCGGCTGTTTCTGCAACGCCGCGTGGCGCCGGTATCCCGACGGGGCGATCTGCAGGACCTTGCAGATCGGCTCGACCCCGAAGGTTTCGCGGTGCCTGTCGACAAAGTGCCTCAGGACTTGAGCCGGCGGTCGAGCTCCGCCTGGGCGAAAAACGCACTGGCCAGCTTCAGGATCTCGTTGGCCCGGCGCAGCTCCTTGACCTCGCGTTCGAGCTCCTTGACGCGCTTGGCTTCGTCGCGGGTCACGCCTTCGCGCAGCCCGGCATCGACCTCGTGCCGCTTCACCCAGGTCAGTAGCGTCTGCGGCACACAGCCGATCTTCGGCGCGATCGACTCCACCGCCGTCCACAGCGAGGCGTACTCGCCACGGTGCTCAAGGACCATCCGAACCGCGCGCTCGCGGACCTCAGGGGAGAACTTCTTGGACTTGTTCATGGCTCCATCTTCTCAAGAGTTGGAGCCTCCACGAATCCCGGGGCGGTTCATACGAGAGAATCAGCCGAACCAACCCGGCGAGTTCATGGCTTGGCTGAGCTCGACAGTAAGAGCGTAATCCTTAAGCACAAGGCCAGGTGGTGGGTCTCAGCGGGACGTGGAAGAGCTCAGTTGAGGTGCTAGACCACCTCCCCTTTAAATACGACCACCCCGCAAATCGTCGCATTCGAGTTCACCTCTATGATCCGGTGTGGCCAGTCCGGATTCAGCGCCTTCAGGTACTGATGACCTTCTTCGATGATCAGCTGCTTGAAAGTCGCTTCCTGGGAGTCCTCTAAACGAACCACGACGTAGCGGCCGCTGACCGGGGCGACCTGGGGATCCACGAAGATGAGTTCGCCGTCGTGGAACTTGGGTTCCATGCTCTCACCGCGCACCCGCAGGACAAACGTGTCCGCGCTGCACCGGACCGGGCACGGGAGCAGATCCTCGGCGTCGCCGAGTGCGAAGTCGCTGGCGATTTCGGTCCATTCGCCAGCCTGCACCCAGGAGATTAGCGGCCTCAAGCTACGGAGCTCCGGGCCGGGTTCGGCGTTGTAGACGGCCTGGTCTTCGGTGGCGACCTGGTGAGACTCATCCATCCATCCGTTTGGCTTGCCCATGGCCCGTTCGAGCTTCGCCGCCAGGTCGTCGCCGACGCCACGGGGGGTTCCCTTCGCCGTCGTGAGCTGGTTGCGGATCTGACTGAGGTAGGACTCGCTCGTGTGGGCGAGACGGGCAAGCGCGGCCGCCGATCCGGCCTCCGCAACCAAAATCTCGAGGTTGCTCAGCCGAACCGTCTCATGCCTTCGCTTCATCGCATCCGCCGGGTTCGTGTTTAGCACGGAGATAAAGATAAACTTGCTAAAGACGCTTGGCAAGCGAATGAGCACGGAGCTAATGTTTTGTGCATGGAGCTAAGACACTTTCTCAGAGCGGCAAGTAAGCGGGAGCGGGCGGAAGTTGCGGTCGTCTGCAGTGACTCCGTGTCCTACCTATACCAGCTGGCCGGCAAGCATCGGTACGCGAGCGCCCTGATGGCGGCGCGTATCGAGGCCATGACTCGGGAGGTCGCCTCCCGCTCCGGTGGCCGCCTCGAAGCCGTCCCCCGGGAGAGCCTGGTCAGGTACCCGGAGATCTACGATCGGGACGAACCCTACCTGATGGTCGCGGAGGAGCGGCCGTGACGGGCACCGCCGCCCAGCCAGGTACCCGCCCTGGGCAGGATTCTGACCGGCTCGAGCTGGTGGTTCTCGCTGTTTCCCGGATCCACCCCTACGAACACAACCCCCGGCGAGCGCCGAACGCGGAATACGACCGCATCAAGGCATCGATCCGCGCCGACGGTCTCGGCCAACCTCTCGTAGTGACCCAACGGCCGGGTGAAGCCGATTACATCGTCCACGCCGGCGGCAACACCCGACTCCGGGTCCTGAGAGAGCTGTTCGAGGAAACGGGTGATCAGCGCTTCGGTGAGGTCCCATGCGTGATTCGGCCCTGGACCCGCGAGGCGGACGTCTTGCTCGCTCACCTCAAGGAGAATGACCTCCGCGGCGAGCTGACGTTTCTCGACAAAGCACTGGCCGTAGCCGATGCCAGACGATTTCTCGCGGAGGGCACCGAAGGGCCCCTCACCCAGGCCGGGCTCGCCGAGGTTCTGCAGCGCCGTGGATATGGTCTCAGCCAAGGACTGATCTCGCAGATGGCCTATGCCGCCGAGCGACTCTTGCCGCTGTTGCCGCAGGCGCTCCAGGGCGGAATCGGTCGCCCGCAGGTGGCGAAGATCCGTGCCCTCGATCGTGCGACCCGCGCCATCTGGCTGGACCGCAGCATCGACGCCGAAGCGGAGTACGACCAGGTGTTCGAGGCGTTGTGCCGCCGGTACGACACTCCGGATTGGGACATCGCGAGCCTGCGCCGCGCGCTCGAGGCAGAAATTGCCGAGCGGGCAGACATCAGCATTCATGCCGTCAGCCTCGAGATCGACGCCCGCATGTCCGGGCGGCAGGTCGAACCATCGACCAGGCGGATGACCATCGACGACGGCGAGTGCGACGCCGAGACGGGCGAGCGCGGGCAAGACAGCAGGGACTCAAGCGAGGCAGGCCGGACGGCTCGGGAGACCGAAAGTGCGCCACCGCGCATCGGGGCCGGCGACACCGCACCGGAGCCCTCGACCAGCGTGAATGAGCCCGGTGACTGGGTGGCCGATTCCGATGAGGAGGCGAGCCCAGTTGTAACGGCAAGTCCGCCGCCTCGGACGGATCTGAAATCGCTGCGCGCACGCCTCTGGACCCTCGCGAGCCGCATCGCGCAACGTAACGGTCTCAGCGATCTCGTTCAGCCGATTGCCGGTCGCGGCCTCGGTTTTGTGCTGCACGACGTTCCGGACCCGGCGCTCGTCGACCAGCTCGACGAGGACGCCCTGGCGCAGGTGTCGATGGTCTGGTGGTACCTGGCCGCGTGCGCCGAGCTTACGGTCGCGCCGCTCGACGCGCTGCTTCCCGCCTTGCCGGAGGAATCCGTTCTGCGACGCGCGCTGGTCGACCAGGATGCGGGGCTGCTCTTCGCCAGCGTCTGGACGCTCGACCCCGGCCACATGGGATACCGACTCTGGCGTCGCCTCGATGATCGCGACTGGCAGGACTTGCTGGCTCTCATGGACACCTATCGAGCGCTCCGCCGGACCGCCGCCCCGGACGATAAGTCATTGTGGAGCTGCGGATGATCGGGACCAAGGAAGCCGACCTCGTCACGGCCGTCCTGCTCTACGCGATGCGGTGTCTGGCCGAAGGGGACCAGCACGCACTCCGTGCGATGCAGTTCGGGCCCAAGGAGATAGAGGCACTACGCGAATTGAACCTCGCCGACCTCTATCGCGTCGGCGCGCTGCAGGCCCACTGCCTGAGCATCGCGCTCGACCGCGACGTGTTCTGGCCGATGATCGCGAATCTTCGCGACACCCGCGAGAACGAAGAGCTACAGCGCGATCTGATCCAGGCCGATGCGCCCCTCGAGATGATGCGCAGTCTCTTCGGTATCGGATCGCGCGAGTACACCCGGCTGCGTCGTATGCTCGCCGTGGAGCCTGCGGTAGGTCGGCCACCGGAGCCCGACGAGGAGACCGGTCACCGCCTGTGGCACGCGCTCTCCGCGCGTCTCACTTCGGCTGCCGACGAAGAGATTGATCCCAAGGAGTACCTGGCGGTACAGCGCGAGTCGGGTGCCTCGATGCGCGCTGTCTGGAACCTCGTTCAGCGCTGGCTGGAGTATGGCGACGTGTACGCGCCCGCGGACACGGTGCCGTCATCGCAGACCGCAACTCGGCCAGCGTCTCGGCCCGAGCGGCGTGCTGCCAGTGGTTGAACGGAGTGACCGCAATATTGCATGGCGCAAGATGACTCGGAAATCCGACCGGAAACCTACGCCCTCGATGCCCTGATCCGAGAGACCCTCGCCCGCGGACGCCGCAGCGGCGGCAACACCTCGGACGCACTGCTGTTTCTCGGCAACCGACACCACGCCTTCCCTGTGGTCGTCGTGCACGATCCGATCCTCGAACCCGTGGACAAGCTAGTCTGGATGGTGATCTGCCAGGCCGCCCAGGCCACGGGTACGAAAGCCGTCTTTCCCAGCTATACCGACATCGCACGGCTGGCGAATGTGTCGTCGACGTCCACGGTCTCTCGTGCCATTGCGATCCTGCGCGCGACACGCTGGCTGTCACTGTGCGCGCGGAATCGCGAAGCGAACGGTCGATTCGGCGGCAACGTCTATGCGTTGCACGACGAACCGCTGCCTCTCGCCGACGCGCTGCACCTCGACCCCGGCTATATGGCGTTCCTGGAGGAGGCGGCGGGTCATCATCATGCGCGGGTGCGCCGGGTCGTGCAGGCCGTCTCCACATCATTGGACCAGGACATCCGCTCGGGCAAGGACGTCCTGGCGCCTGTCAACCCGATGGAACGCCGCCTCGAAGCCCTTCACGCGATTCAGCATGGCGGTGACCGGCGGTACTTCAGCTTCAATGCCGAGGTAATCGCTGGCCTCGCCAATTCGGGTGTGCGCCGGGACGGGAGCAACCAGGACCAGAATTCGAAGGCGGTGAAACCGGACCCTCAAAAATCGAAATCGGCACTACGTAGTAGTAGTAACTATAAAAATACAACTACAACAACACCAACAGATTCCAAGGACTCCGCGCGCGAGGCCGTGCCGCTCGAGTCGCTGATCGTCCCGCCACGGCTCAAGGACAACCAGCGCGCTCTCGCGGCGCGCTACCTGGGGACGATCCCCGTGGAGCATCGACAGCCGGTGCTGGACGAGCTGGCTGGTCGCTTCCTGGCTGAGCAACACGGCGCCAAGCCGGTCTACGACGAACTGCGCTATCTGCATCACCTCTGCGCTCAGGTGAATCGCGGCGGATTCGTGCCCAACCTCGGCCTGAAGGTGCAGGCCGAGCGCGATCGACGCCGGCACGAAGCAGAGCGGTTGCGGGAAGAAGCCGCGGAGCGCGAGCGTGAGCGCAAGGAACGCGCGGAACGTCCGCCCGACGAGAACCCGATCGCCGAGATTCGGAAGCTGCTCGGCATGCCAGCGTCTCCAGAGCGGAAAACCCGCTGAACCAGCGGTGCCGCGGAGCGCGATTATTACACTGTAATAATCCTCGCCGGAAAGCGCGACGCCGACCGCTGCCGTTCCCACTTCAGATAATCGCGCGCCCATGCGTTGATGGTGGCCCCGCAAGGACACTGGACACCGAGCGCGACTTGACGTGACGCAATCACCGACCACCCATCCAGCAATGTCGCCGGCCGCCGCAACGGGCACACACCTCGATGATCGTCCAGGGGTTCTCCGCGGCGGCGCGGTGCTCACGTTGCAGACCCGTCAAGCGCAGCGGCTCGTGAAGGGCCGCAGCTACAGCGCTGACAAGCCTGCCATCATCGGACTCATCGGCTTTGCCAATCTTGTTCGGTCCGTCTGGCACGGCGCCCGTGCCGACGACCCGTATGCCGACTGGTGGATGCTGAAGATCCACGAGGCGTTGGAGCAGGCGAAGCGAGAGCTCTCTAGCCTGGAGCGTGAAGTTGAGGCCAGGCTGGAAGGCCTGGATGCCCTCGAGGTGACCTTGCCGGCGTCGACCAAGCCAGCACGGGTGAGTCTCAACTTCAGTAACCCCTATGCGTTTCACGCGGCCCGAGTCATCGGAGCGCTCGACGTAGTGGTCTGCAAGGTCCTGAGTGCGCGTCATGTGGGGCTTCTCGCGCGCGATGAAGCCGAAGGCATGCTGCACCAGGGCGGCCGCGTCGTGCGACGTGTGCTGCAGAGTCCTGTCGGCTATCGCTTCCTCGGTGTGACGCGGCGCGACCTCGCCCAAGGTACGGCGAAGGCGTTGCACGCTATTGAGGCCATGGGCGAAGTGCCGGATGACGTTCTCACGGGGACGTGCCGCGCGCCGCACGCGCCCACGGCCGTGGATCAGCCTCGAGAGAATCCTCTCACCGATCCAACAAGTCTCCGCCCATTGCCGAACCTCGGGTAACGCCCAGACTCGGCGGCCGCGAATCGCTGCGGTGGCCGCATACGTTTGCTCTGGTCTCAGAATCCCTCAACCGAATAATCACGACATCGATCATTGTCGTGAGCGCCGCCGTGTCGGTATCCGAAATCAGTGCCCCAAAGCGTCTCAGCATCACCCTGGATCCGGGATTGGTGCTGGAGCGGCTGATCTTGCGGCGGTTTGCGGATCTGCAGCGCAAGCGGGGTCAAGACTGGCTGCGGTCGCTGCTGGTGCAGGGTTTCCTCGCGGAGGGACGCTGGCTTCGCACCGTTGAGCCGGACGGCGGCGAAGAGCGTGCGCCTTACGCGCCGGCCATCCCAGCGACGCCGTTCTCCCGTTGGCTGGAGCGCTCGCACGCGAACGACCGGACCGACCTCGAACCGAAGCCGCGTTCCGTGGCGGCGCCGACAACGCCGCCGAGCGCAACCGCCGGCGCCAAGCCCTTTGCCCATCTCCGCAAGGTGATCGGCTGAACCCTGTAACCGACGAGCCGGAGGTGACCGTGGCCGACAGCGAGACCCTGAACCCCATCAGCATCGGCGTGGACGACGGCTATGCGTTCACCAAGGTTGCGATGCCCGACGGGCGCCTGATCGCGATCCCGTCCCGCGCGCGGATCGGTCGCTCCAACGTGACCTGGCTGAACGGCAGCGAACAGCGGGTGTTCGAGTACGAGACCGACGACACGCTGTTCGCCGTTGGCGAGGTGGAAGGCGAGCCGACCCATTTCGACGGCTATCCCTTCTCTGGTCTGAACCGCGCCATCGTCCAGCACGCCTTGCACGAGGCTGACCTGGCCGGCCAGTCCGTGCACGCCGTGTCCGGCTTACCAGTCAGCAGTTTCTACCTGAAGGACGGCGACCAGCGGCTGGAGCTCATCGAGCGCAAGCGGGCAAGCCTGAAGCAGGCCGTGCAGCCGATCGACGGCCGTTTGCCGGCCGCGATTGCGTTCCACGAGGTCATTCCGGAAGCGCTCGCGGCCTGGTACGACCACATCATCTCCGAAGCCAATGGCGGCGTGCAGCTCGAGGCCGAGCGCCTCGGTGTGCCCATCGCGGTGATCGACATCGGTGGTCGAACCACGGATTTTGTCGTGGTCGCCGACCAGGCCGTGCGCCACGACAGCTCCGGGTCGTTGCGTTGCGGTCTGCTGGACCTCAAACGCCAGGTCGCGTCAGCCATCCGCGCCAAGTTCGACCTTGAGGAGCTCTCCGAGCGCGCGACCGACGACGCTGTGCGTAGCGGCAGCGTCCGCCTGTTCGGCAAGACGCATGATGTCGCCGAGCTAGCTCGGCATGCGCGTCGCGAGCTGGTCCAGCGGCTGCACACTGAGACGCAGCGGCAGCTGGGGCGTGGTGCCGAGCTCGAGCGGATCCTGTTTGTGGGCGGCGGCGCCGTGGCGCTCGCCGAGGACATCCGGGACTGGTTTCCGAATCAGACCATCGCGCCACATCCCGCCTTCGCCAACGCGCGGGGGATGCTCAAGTACCTGCGCTACGTCTGTCAGGATCCGACCTGAGGCCGGTTTCATCCGTGGTCACTGCGGTCTCAGTGACACCCGATGCATCGTCGGGCTGTGAAATCGATGCACACATCCGCGCCGCAAGGCAACGGTGTCAGCCCAGAAGAGGTCGTTCTCGACCTCGACTCAACCCACCCTGCCGGGAATGTGCTCCCGACAGGGATGGCGCGTTCTCCGGATCCCGTTCCGTTTGAAGGAGAAACGTCATGTCCAACGAAGATACGAAGTATTTCGACCTCTACACCACCGGTATCGGTTATCTGAACCGTGTCCGGGAGGTGACGCCGAAGGAAGGCTCGCCTTTCTGGAGCGTCACCATCGCTGCTCTTCGGGGCAGCACCGACGACGCCCAGTACAGCTACTTCGAGTGTCGCGTGTCCGGCAAGCAGGCGCAGGAGATCGTGCGTCAGCTCAAGCCGGCCGTCGAGGGCAAGCTCAAGGTGCTCGTGGGGTTCACGCTCAGCGACCTGTTCGCTGAAGCCTACACCTACAAGAACGGCGACAAGGCCGGTGAGACTGGAGTCAGCCTGAAGGCTCGCCTGTTGCGAGTCGGCTGGGCGAAGGTCGACGGCCAACCGTTCTACAGCGAGCAGGCCGCCTAATCCGCCACTACCGACCGGGTGACTTCGTCACCCGGTCATCTTCAACCCGTCGGGGAGCCATCCCTGACGGGCGGTCTCCCCATCTTTCGTGAGGAGACCCCAATGAACAACCAGGACCTGGAGCCGCTCCCGGACGCGAATCGTTTCGACGCGCTGAAGCCGGGCGGACTCAACCGCGAGGAGAAGGAATCCGTGATCAAACTGGCGCTGTCCGTTCTTGCCGAACGCCATCGTGCGGGTCGTGCGCTGGGCAGCCCGGAGCAGACACGGTCCTTCCTTCGATTGAAGCTCGTCGACCGCAAGCACGAGGTGTTCGGCGTGCTGTTCCTCGACAATCGCCACCGGGTCATCCAGGTGGCGGAGATGTTCCAGGGCACCATCGACGGTGCTTCGATTCATCCCCGGGTCGTGGTGCAGCGCGCGCTCGAGCTCAATGCAGCCGGGGTCGTCTTCTTCCACAACCACCCTTCGGGTGTCGCCGAGCCGAGCCATGCGGACGAAGCAATCACCCGGCGGCTGCGGGATGCGTTGGCGCTGGTGGACGTACGTGTGCTCGATCACTTCGTCGTCGCCGCCGGCGAGAGCGTGTCCTTTGCCGAACGCGGGCTCCTTTGAGCCCATTTGCCATCAACCACCGACCTGCCGGGGAGGCGTTCCCTTCCCGGCAGGGAGGAGGTGCGTCTCCGGGGTCGCAATCCCAAGGAGAACCACGATGAGCCATCAACCGAGTGAACACCCGTTCTTCGGGGAGGTCATTTCCGTCTACACCCGCGCCCAGGCCCTGGCCGACGGCGTCTTGATCGATGCAGGACCGATGTCCCGTGAAGCCGGTTTCCGCTGGCCAGTCGCCATCACGGCCGGTGCCTGGGCAGACTGCGTAGCCTGGGACGACGCCGACAGCGAGCGACAGATCTATCAGGATCTGTCCGGTCGCTTGTGGGACGTGCTGTTCATGGCTGCCTACGCTGCACGGGCGAACGCCAACGCGGGTTCCGAGCTCCTGTTCGAGCTCTACCGTGTGCCGCGGGACGGCAAAGCCACCGAAGCCGAGCTCACCAAGCTGAAACTGGTGGTGGGCCCGGGTGACGACGGCGAGCCGGTCATGACCATCCTGCTGCCGAACGAGGACTGAGCACGCCGGCAGCCGCCGGCATCTTCTCCCTGGCCACTTGGGTAAAAGTGGCGCCTTTCCCTCTTTGGCCTGCTGGCGCCAGGGCTGTCTCACAGTACCGCCGACTCGGAGAACCGACATGCGCGGATCCGTAGCCGGTCTGCTTGCGGCCCGCCCGCGGCAGGCGTACATTAAGACGTACAGTTAAATGTACTTTAAGGGGCCCCCATGTCGAAGGTCAGAGTGGATGAGGATATCCGTCCCTTGTCGGAGTTCCGCGCCGAGGTGGCGTCTTTCGTAAAGCATATTCATGAGACACGGCGGCCGATGGTCTTGACCCAGCGAGGGCGTGGCGTCGCGGTCTTGATGGATGTCCATGAATTCGAGTCGATGCAGGAACGGCTGGAGATCCTCGAGGACATCTATCGCGCCGAGGAACAACTTGCTGCAGGCGAGGGTGTGCCACATGAAGAGGCGAAGGCCCGGGTCCTGAGAAGCATCGCTCGGTGAATGTGGAGTGGTCGCCACTGGCGCTGGATCGGGTATCCGATATCGCGCGCTACATCGCCAAAGACAACCCGGGTGCCGCCGAGCGTTGGGTGAACGAACTGTTCGACTCGGTGGAGCGTCTGGCAGATTTTCCGGAGAGCGGTCGCATCGTTCCAGAGGTCGGCGTCCGGCGAATCAGAGAGCTGATCTTTGGCGCCTATCGTGTGATCTACAGCGTCAAAGACAAGGTCGAGATCCTTACGGTGCGCCGGGGAAGTCAGCTCCTGGATGTGAGCGAGATTGAAGATGGACAAGAGTAGCAAGACCATGGCACCAAAACCGCAGCGTCCAGGGCCGGGCGGATCGCCGCCTGAGCGAACCAGGTGCGGCGGGAGCGTGATGGAAGAGCACTCGGTGACTGACGCTGCGACGGACGCAGAGGAACGGGCATTCATGCGCGCCATTATCGCCGGGCTCGCCGACCTCGAGGCTGGCCGAGAACTGCCGCTCGCGGCGGCCAAGGCGCGGTTTGGTTTGAAGTAGCCCTAAGCCGGACGAAGACGCGCCCTGACGTACCGACTCCGCGGATTATTACACTGTAATAATCGCTCGCTGGCCGCTTGAAGCCGCCCCTCACTCCCGAATCAGCTGTCCACAGAGTCCACAGGCCCTGCCCGCCACGGCAAAGCGAGCCATCGAACTCGCGTCGCCAAGGGCGGGACCGCGCCGTGCGCGGTGCCTGTGGACCCCTGTGGTCAGGTGAAACCGCCCCGCAGGCCCGCGGGAACGTCTTGATGCAGCCCGTGTGACAGGCGAATGCCTGGCGCCGGGGCTGCGACGCCGCGACGCCGCCCGTGTCACTAGCGAGCGCAGCGGGGTAGTGACGCGGGCGGCGCTGCCGTAATCGGCGCGGTGCTGGAGCCGATTTTCGTGATGACGTGCGAATGACGCGTTCCTAAACTGCCGCCCACGACCGATTCATCCGTGGCCACTGCGGCTCAGTGGCAGAGGGTCGCCCACCCTCGACGTCTCGTCGAATCGGGCAAGCGCGCCAAGGACCGGATCCAGCGCGCCGACCGAGAGGTTGCCGGTCCATCGTCCAGAACATCGACCGCAAGGTCGATTCAGCGGACGGGCTTCCGCCCGTCGTTTCACATCCACTCGCACCGGCCGCCAGCACGGCGCCGGCGAGCGCTTCTTCAACCCAGCGATGTCCTAATCGCCTAACTCAACGGAGGTAATGCCTATCGGCCCATCCATTTCTTCAACCCAAGCACATCGAAAAGGAGGTGATGCGTATTCGAAGCTCGGCCCGCAACGGGCCCGTTGGTTCGCACCGGACCGATTCCCAACAGGGAAGAACCGGTGTTGCCTGCAACCAGGCATCTTCAGGTTGAACGGGAGTGGTGTCCCGTGACCCGTGCCGGATTCCGGACCTGGTCGGCTACGGCCTGCCGGGTGGTCAGAAACACTTACCAGAGCTTCGTGACACCGTGAGAGACCTGAACTACCAACTCAAACAGCTCTGTCGCCATAACCGGGACGGTGGGTATGCGACCCAGCGCAACCGCGAGCGCCTGCTTTCGTTGATCGCGGACCAGCTCCATGCGCTGGGCTTCCGGGGCATGGGCGCACAGTCGCTGAAGCCGAAGCATGTGGAAGCGCTGGTGAACCGATGGCAGGCAGAGTCGCTCTCCGTCGGCACCATCAAAAACCGGATGACGGTGTTGCGCTGGTGGGCGCAGAAGGTGAACCGACAGAACGTCATCGCTCGGCAGAACGACCATTACGGGATCCCTGAGCGGGTGTTCGTCAGCACAGACTCGAAGGCGCGCCAGGTCGACGGCGCGGCGCTCGAGCGTATCAAGGACGACCACGTCCGGATGAGTCTCGAGCTGCAGAAGGCCTTCGGGCTCCGGCGTGAGGAGGCCATCAAGTTCCAGCCGAGCTACGCCGACCAGGTCGATCACCTGGTGTTGAAGGACAGCTGGACCAAGGGCGGCAAGGCACGCGAGATCCCCGTTCGCACCGCAGCGCAGCGGGCGGTTCTGTATCGCGCCCATCGACTTGCGGGTCGCGGTTCGCTGATCCCGGCCGAGCGCAACTACCGACAGCAGCTGCGTGTGTACGAGCGACACACGGCGAACGCCGGGCTCTCGAAACTGCACGGCCTCCGGCACGCCTATGCCCAGGGACGCTATGAGGAGCTGACCGGTTGGAAAGCGCCTGCTGCAGGCGGCCCGACCTCGAGGTCCCTCACGCGAGAGCAGCACGCAATCGACCGTGAAGCACGGCTCGTTATCAGCCGAGAGCTCGGCCACGAGCGTGAGCAGATCACGACCGTGTACCTGGGCCGCTGAAAGGAACGCGTAGCCTGCGAGAGTTTCCCGTTTTGCTGGGACAGTGCGCGCAGCAGACTGCGACGCAGGCTCTGAATCCGTCCGGGCAATCATGAAGCGAACGCGAGCGCACCAACGTCACCTCTTCCCCGTCACTGCCTGCATTCTGGGCGCACTGCTTGTGTCCCTCGAGGCGAAGGCGGCCGAGGTCACTGTTGCGCACTACTCCACGGTGCAGCCGGCGCCGAGCATGGCGCAACGCGATCCGCTGGCGGCACCGGTGGTCTCGGTACTGCCGGCTTCCGTGACTCGAATCGGAGAAGCGGTCGAGACCGTGCTCGGGCCATCCGGCTATCGTCTGGCATCTCCCTTTGCCGCCGAAGCAGAGCGGGCCGAGCTTCTGGATCTGCCGCTGCCGGAGGCCCACCGCGCGCTTGGGCCACTGCCGCTGCGCACGGCATTGGCGATCCTCGCCGGACCGGCCTTCACCCTGGTCGAAGATCCCGTCCACCGTCTGATCTCGTTCGAGCGGTGTGAGCAAGCGACGGGTGCGCGCTGATCATGGAAGCCATCATCGCCATCCTGATCGTCCTCGGCGTCCTATCCGCAGGCGGGGTGCTGCCCGAGAAATCCCCGAAGACTGCGAGCCAGGAAGTTCACGCGTCTGCGTTCGAGACTTCTGAGAAGGCAATCCGCCCCGCCTGTAACCAGGATGACCCCGTGTATCGCGACCTCACCATTCCCTACGGACAAAGGGCAAGGAGTGACGTGGCCGGCAAGACGGAGGCCGCGTGCGATGAATAGAGCCGTCGTCTTCGGAATAGTGAGTACGGTGCTGTCGCTCGTTGCGATCCCATGCCGGGCCGCCGATCCGGGCAACACCCAATCAGGGAACACCACGACCAGCGAGACCATCCTGGAGCGAACACCGCTCACCGAGCACGAGCGCGCCCGGGCCGGGCTCTGGGGCCTGTCCGCAGCGGAGTGGCAGCGCTACCGAACGCTGATGGAAGGGATCCGAGGCAGCATCAGCCCCGGGACCATATCGCCCATAGAGGTCCTCGGCATCCACGCGCGCGATGAGGCCGAACGTCGCAAGTACGCCGAGCAGTGGGCCGTGATGATGCGAGAGGACGCTGCACGCATTCTCGCTTTCCAGCGGGCCTACGACGCCGCGGGGCGCCTGTTGTATCCGGATGAGTCTTTGATCGACGTCGCGCGTCTGCCACAGCAGACCGACAGCGGCGAGGGACTGAGTCGAACTGACCGGGTGTTGCTGTTCGCGCGTCCGGACTGTGCAGCGTGCGATGCGCTCCTCGCGCGGGTGCTGGCGAGGCTCGACCGTCTCGACGGCATCGATATCTTTCTGGCCGGTATCCCAGCGGGCGAAGAAGAGGCCATTCGGAACTGGGCAGTCGAACGCGGTATCCGTCCTGAGTGGGTCACCGCGCGACGCGTCACGTTGAACTTCGAGGGTGGCGCGCTCGCGCGCGTCGCCCCAGGGCGAGACGAGCTCCCCGTCCTGATGCGCCGGCGGGGCGAATCCGTCACGCCATTGTCAGGCTCCGCCCTGTGAAGCGGTACCTCGGCTTCCTTCTTGCGCTGACGGCGATCGTGGCGGCGCCGCCTCCGGTCCTCGCCGCCGGCCCTGTTGCCGAAATGGGCGTCCCGGACGGATACCGCCGCGTCGCGGCGGCGCATGGGATCCCGAGCGAGCTGTTCTATGCCGTCGCGCTCGCCGAGAGCGGCAGACATATCGAGCACCTGCGCACGACGCGGCCTTGGCCCTGGACTCTCAACATTCACGGTGAGGGCCGTTACTTTCCCAGTCGCCAGGCGGCGGTGGTTGCCGCGCAGCAGGCGCTCACGCGGGGACGCCGGTCGGTCGACATCGGCCTCATGCAGGTCAACTGGGCATACCACGCGACGGCGCTGCGCTCGGTCGAGGCGGCTATCGACCCCTACCACAACCTCGACGTGGGCGCGGGGATCCTCGCCGAGTGCTTTCGGACACGGGGCGACTGGTGGGCGGCCGTCGGCTGCTATCACGCCCCCAGCAATGCCGATCGTGCGGCCCGCTACCGCGAGCGGGTCAAGCGCATCTGGTCCCGTGTCACGGCGATCGGGTAGTACCCGGATGCGATCGGCGCTCCAGCCAAGGTTCCTCCTCGCGACCCTCGTCCTGTGGTCAGGCTTTGCGGTCGCCGAGCTCGCCGTCATCTACGACAGTGGCGCCACAAAGCCGCTCGCGCCATACCTGGAGGCATTCAGTGAGCTGCCGGCAGCGGCCGCGGTCGAGGCGCAGCCCGGCGACAGTCTGGGTGCGGCCGATCTGAGCCGCCTGCTACCAGTTCGGACGCCGGCGCTGACACCGGGGCCAGTGGCACCACGTCCGTTGTCTCTCCCGAACGGGGCGACGCTGCCACGGCCGCTCTTCCTGATTGGCGCGGATCCCCAGTCGCGACAGTGGCTCGAGATGCATCGTGAGCGGCTCGCCGAGATCCATGCGGTCGGTATGCTGGTCAACGCGGAGTCCGTAGCCGACCTCGAGGCGATCGCCGCGATCGCGCGGGGCCTGCCGATCCTGCCCGCATCCGCGACGGACATCGCAGACTCCCTGGGACTGAAGCACATTCCCGTCCTCATCTCCCGACGCGGCATCGAACAATGAGTCCTCATCCGGTCGAGGCGCTACTGCGCCCGCCGGTGGAACTCTGGTCGGCCCTGGTCGCGGTCGCGACCGGCTCCATGGCGGTCCTCGCCCCCTGGGCACTGATGATGCCACCGGGGGTAGCCCACGCGGCCGCCGCAGCGCTGTTCACACTCGCCGGGATCCGCACACGCCAGGCGTGGCGGGTCATCCGCTATCAGCGCAACATGCGCCGTCTGCCGGTCTACAAGCTCCGTGCCGATCGCATTCCGCTCAGCCGCCACAAGCTGTTTCTCGGTCGCGGCTTCCGCTGGACCCAGCGGCATACCCAGCGCCTGCGGGACACCATCCGTCCTGAGGTCCAGCACTACGTGCAGCCGGGGGCGCTATACCAGTGGGCACGACAGAAAGAGGTCGCGTGGGAATCGATCCCGATACTCAACCTCGTTGCCTGGCTCCTGCGCCAACAGCGATGGTGGAACCCGCTCAAGCCCCTGCCAGCGGTCGGCGGCACGCCGGCGCTGCATGCTGTCGAGCCCGATGAGCAGGACGTCTGGATGGATCTCGGCGAGCGCGTGGGCCATACCCTCGTGCTCGGAACCACCCGGGTCGGCAAGACCCGGCTCGCCGAGATCCTGATCACCCAGGACATACGCCGTGGTGACGTGGTCATCGTCTTCGATCCGAAGGGCGACGCCGATCTGCTGCGGCGCGTGTACGCCGAAGCAAAGCGGGCGGGACGGACCAAGGACTTCTATCTGTTCCATCTCGGCTTCCCCGAGGTGTCGGCTCGGTACAACGCCATCGGCAGCTTTTCACGGATCACCGAGGTGGCGACCCGGATCGCGAACCAGCTGCCCAGCGAGGGCAACTCGGCCGCCTTCAAGGAGTTCGCCTGGCGCTTCGTCAACATCATCGCCCGGGCGCTGGTGGCGCTGGGGCGTCGGCCCGACTACCAACAGATCCGGCGCTACATCAACGATATCGAGCCCTTGTTCGTCGAGTATGCCCGCGAGCACCTGCGGCGCTTCGGACAGGAGAACTGGACGACCGATGTCGAGGAGATCGCCGGGAAGATCAGCGAGCGGAATCTGTCGTCAGCGCTCAAGGGTCGCGACCGTGATGCCATTGCCCTGATGCGCTATCTGCAGGCGCAGGACCTGTACGACCCGGTGCTCGACGGCCTCGTGTCCGCATTCAAGTACGACAAGACCTATTTCGACAAGATCGTAAGCTCCGTCGGCCCACTGATGGAGAAGTTGACGACCGGCAAGATCGCCGAGCTCATCTCCCCGGACTACCTGAACGACGACGACAGTCGTCCGATCTTCGAGTGGCTGGACGTCATCCGCCGCAACGGCATCGTCTACGTCGGTCTCGACGCGCTGACCGACACGACCGTGGCGAGTGCCGTAGGCAACTCCATGTTCGCGGATCTGGTGTCCGTAGCTGGTCACATCTACAAGCATGGGGTCGCCGATCCGGCCGACGCTGCGCCAATCCCGAATACAACCCGCGTCCCGACGATCTCGATGCACGCCGACGAGTTCAACGAGCTGATCGGGGACGAGTTCGTGCCGCTCTTGAACAAGGCCGGTGGCGCAGGCTTCCAGGTGACCGCCTACACCCAGACCTGGTCCGACGTGGAGGCAAAGATCGGTAGCCGCGCCAAGGCCGGCCAGGTCGCCGGAAACTTCAACACCATGCTTATGCTGCGCGTGAAGGAGCTCGCGACCGCCGAGATGCTCACCGATCAGCTGCCGCGCGTCGAGGTGTTCACGCTCATGAACGTCTCGGGCGTCAACGACTCATCCGATCCCATGTCGGGCATCGACTTCCAGTCCCGCAACGAGGACCGCATCAGCGTCTCCGAGGTGCCGATGCTGACGCCGGCGGAGCTCGTGAGGTTGCCGAAGGGCCAGGCCTTCGCTCTGCTCGAGGGCGGACGGCTTTGGAAGGTGCGCATGCCGCTGCCCGACGACAGCGGCGACCCGGCGATGCCGGCAGACATCGCCGCTATCGCGAACGAAATGGACCGTACCTACATCACCAACGACCATTGGTATCGCACGCGGGAAACTTGGTGGCACGCCATCGCCGATACGGACGCGTTGGTGACTCCGGAGACCGAGGCTGGTGGCTGAAGCGACTGCCGATCCACGGCGGCGGGAGGTTCGGCAAGGACTCATTCCCCGGTTTCTCACGACCCTCGCCCAGGGGATCAAGTGGCTCTTACTCTCGCTCGTTTTCTCGATACTCACCGAGTGGGTGGGCATGGCCTTCTGGTGGCCGGAGCAAGGGCTCGACCACAGCCGCGACATGCTGGCCGCCGAAATCGGATTTCTGCAGGCCGACTTCGGGCGCAGCCTGGTCAGCTCGGATCCTGCTCAGTTCACCAAGACTTTCGCCGATCGGACCTACTACGTCCTGTTCGAGTTCACCCGCATAACCGACTTCATCGAATGGATCGGGCAGGCCCCGGTGCCTGGTGAGTCGGGCCTGCGGTCATGGTTGTATGCCGCGTTTCAGCCGGTCGCAGCGTACGTGCTTGCCGCGATGCAGGTGACCCAGGTCTTCTCGGTCCGGCTGGCAGTTCTGGCCCTCGCCATGCCGGTGTTCGTGATGTTCACAGTGGTCGCCATCGTCGACGGCCTGGTGAAGCGGGACCTTCGCCGGTGGGGCGGCGGACGCGAGAGTTCCTTCGTCTACCATTGGGCCAAGCGGTCGGCCCTGCCACTCCTCGTTCTCACGTGGGTGATCTATCTGGCACTGCCGTTCAGTCTGCACCCGAGCTTCGTCGTGCTGCCCTTCGCGACGCTGTTCGCGCTTAGCGTGGCGGTCACGGCGAGCACGTTCAAGAAATACTTGTAGCGATTTGCCTGGGTGCTCGTATTCGTGGTGAACACACTCGAAAAACCGCGTGTGGAGAAAAGCTATCTCTTCGATCGCGCCATCAGTTCCACTAACTCATTGAACTTCTTGCGTTGTTCTCTCTCTACACCACTTTGAATTGCCTCTTCGACACAGTTAGCCGCGTGCTTCTTGAGTACTTCGTTTTCCGCCTTGCCGAGGGCAGCCTTAATGGCACTGAGTTGCTGGAGGATATCGATGCAATAGCGGTCTTGGTCGATCATGCTGATCACACCTCGCACCTGCCCTTCGATTCGTTTCAGGCGCTTGACGATCGACACGTCCGTCGGGCTCATTGATCTATACTCCATAGGGGTATATAGTATTAGGAAAACTGGACTCTAACTGACTGTTACGCGATGAACAAGCAGCCTGCCGCAAATCTCTTGATTGCTGTGCTGGCCATCCTGATCGGGATGGGACCTGCTTGGTGTGGTTGCCTGAATTCTTTTTCCCACGAAGATGCCTCGCACCAGACCCATGCCTCGTCAGGGATGCGCTGCGAGCGTTCGCTCATACACGATGCAGGGCGGGCGGACGTTTCGTACGATTGCGAAATCGCGTGCCCCGAATGCACCGGAATCCCAGGGGCTGACAACATCATCTTGGCGGCCAAGGTGGAAACACCTTCTCCGGATTTCCAGATCATGCTTGGCGCCACTGCTTTCGAATTGCCGGCCTTTCCCCGCGTAGCTTTCTCTGATGCCGGCGGTCAGAGGGCTCATCCGCCAATAACGCCGACCACCTTATACGCTCTACGGGTCCTGCTGCTCGATTGAGTTCGTCCTTTCGTTGAGAGGCGACGTGCGACGCGAAAGCGCGCGATGCTTCGATGTCTCACCCGAACGAAAGGAAGGACAGCTCATGGCTGAGGGTTACAAGCAATACGATTCCACCCGTCGACTTCATATCCGACTCATCATCGCCGCGCTTGTCACGGTCACGGCACTATGTATTTCCATTGGGGCTGCTCATGGGCATGGACAAGAAGGCCACCCGGAGAACACGCAGCATGTCGTTTCGTCAGAAACCGGAATACCTGATTCGGAAACCCACCAGGCGCACGACGCCGGAACCGAAAATCACCATGGAAACGACGGGGGCGCGCCGGCTTCCTCTCACGATCCGGAAATGGGAACGGTTAAAACTCACAAGCATGGCGATCGCGAGCACGAATCCTCCGCTCGACACCTTGAACAGATTATCGAAAGTGCCGCGATAGAATCGGAGGCTGCGCGGAAACACGACCACTCGGCGCATGAGAGCTGGGCGACAAACAGTTTTGAGCGCTTTCTGGCGTGGCTCGGGAAGTTCCACCCTGCCGTGACCAATTTCCCGATCGGGCTACTGATCGCTGCTGCCCTGGCGGAAATTCTGCTTATCTTCAGAGGGAAGAGCGACCAACGCCTTATGCACGCGGCGCGCTATTGCGCGGCGCTCGGCGCGTTCACCGCGCTCCTGTCCGCGGGTTTCGGCTGGTTCTACGCGGGCTTTGACGTTTCCGCAGACGATTCAGTCCTGTCGGCCCACCGCTGGAACGGGACAGCTATCGGCATTCTGGCCATGGGGCTGGGTGTATTGGCGATCGCGGAACAAGAGCGTCGCTCCTCCGGTTGGCGAAACGCGTTCCGTGCCGCGTTGTTCATCCTGGCCATCATGGTTTCGGTGAACGGCTATCTCGGCGGTCGCATGCTCTTTGGCGCGGATCACTACGCCTGGCCGGCTCGCCAGCATGATGACACACACGAATATATGGATCACTGAAGCATGTTTACGAGACGAAAATTCATATATTCCACAGCGGCCGCCGGTGCAGCGCTCGGAATACAGGGGTTGCTTCCGACCTGGGCGCGCAGCGCCACCCTCGATGGCGGCACCGGGCTGCAAGCGCTGACAGGAACCGCATTCGACCTTCAAATTGCGCGCACACCGGTAACCATTGACGGGCGGCGTGGTCGCGCGATCACCATTAACGGGACAATTCCAGCACCGCTGCTGCGCTGGCGCGAAGGCGACGAACTCACACTGCGCGTCACGAACCGGCTTGAAGAAGACACCTCGATCCACTGGCACGGAATCTTGCTGCCGTTCCAGATGGATGGCGTGCCGGGTGTCACCTTCCCCGGCATCAAGCCCGGCGAGACTTTCACCTACAGGTTTCCGGTCAAACAGGCGGGCACCTACTGGTATCACAGCCATTCGGGTTTGCAGGAACAGCTCGGCCATTATGGCCCGCTGGTCATCGACCCGGCCGGACCGGACCCGGTCGCCTATGACCGCGAGCATATTCTCGTTCTGTCCGATTGGGCATTCGAAGACCCGCACCGGATATTCGCCAAGCTCAAGAAGATGAGCGATGGCTTCAACTTTCAGAAGCGGACCGTCGGCGATTTCTTCGGAGACGCAGCCGAAAGCGGTCTCGGCGCGACGGTCGAAGACCGGCTGATGTGGGGCGCGATGCGCATGAGCCCGACGGATATCGCCGATGTGACGGGCGCAACCTACACCTATCTCGTCAATGGGCACGGCCCGGAGGACAACTGGACGGGGCTGTTCGAGCCCGGTCAGAAAGTCCGGTTGCGGATCATCAACGCCTCGGCAATGTCGTTCTTCAATGTCCGGATTCCTGGCCTGCCGATGACGGTCGTGCAGGCCGACGGTCTCAATGTCCAGCCGGTAGAGACGGACGAATTCCAGATCGGCGTCGCCGAAACCTATGACGTCGTCGTGCAGCCCGAGGATGCGCGCGCCTATACCGTTATGTGCGAATCCATTGACCGGAGCGGCTATGGCCGTGCCACGCTTGCGCCGCGTCCCGGCATGCGCGCCGCCGTTCCGCCGCTGCGCGAACGCCCGCTGCTAACGATGAAGGATATGGGCATGGCGCACGGCGGCGAAACGGCGGGCGGCGACGCTATGCACACCGGGATGGATCACGCCGCGATGGGGCATGCCGACGTGGACCATGCCGCGATGGGTCACGGCGCGCCCGCCACAAGCGACATGGAGATGCAGGCGCACAATCACCCGGCCGGACCGGGCGTCGCGAACCTGGCGATGAATCCGGTGAGCCGGCTGCATGAGCCCGGCGTTGGCCTGGAAAATGTGCCGCACCGCGCTCTCGCTTACACGGACCTGAAAAGCCTGGATCGGAACCCCGATCTGCGCGCGCCGGGCCGGGAGATCGAGCTTCACCTGACCAGCAACATGGAGCGCTACATGTGGTCCTTCGACGGCGTGAAATTCTCCGAGGTCGTCGATCCGATCCTGTTCCATGAAGGTGAGCGCCTGCGCCTGACGATGGTCAACGACACGATGATGCCGCACCCGATTCATCTGCACGGGATGTTCTTCCAGCTCGTCAACGGCGAAACCGATCACAAGCCGAACAAGCACACAGTCATCGTCAAGCCGGGCGAAAAACTGTCCATCGACATCACGGCGGATGCCGTGGGTGACTGGGCGTTCCACTGCCACCTTCTCTATCACATGCACGCCGGGATGTTCCAGGTCGTCTCCGTGCGGGCAAACGGCAAGGAGGCGAAGCGATGAAGCATATATACGGACTGATCCTGACCGCTTTCCTGGCTACATGGACAGGCGCCGCCTTCGCACAGAGCGCCGCGGACGAATATTACGGCGCAAAGGAAATGGAGGCTGCCCGCGAAGCGCTGCGCGAGAGCGTCGGCGGACAAACGAACACGATGATTTTCTTCGACCGGCTGGAATACCAGTCGAACGAAGGTGACAGCGTCCTGCTGTGGGACGCGCAGGGCTGGGTCGGCGGCGATATCAACAAGCTGTGGATAAAGACGGAGGGTGAATACCTGTCGGATGACGGTGCGTTCGAGGAAGCCGACGTGCAGGCGCTCTACAGTCGCGCAATCTCGCCGTATTTCGACCTTCAGCTCGGTTATCGCTTCGACGCCGAGCCCGACCCGGAGCGGCATTTCGCGGTGTTCGGCGTACAGGGCCTCGCGCCGTACTGGTTCGAGGTCGATGCGGCGGCCTTTGTTAGTGATGACGGCGACGTATCGGCGCGGCTGGAGGCGGAATATGAGCTTTTCCTGACACAACGGCTGATTCTCCAGCCCCGCGTGGAGCTGGATTTCGCGGTACAGGACGTGCCCGAACTGGGGATCGGTTCAGGGCTCAGCACGGCGGAAGCGGGGCTCAGGTTGCGCTACGAGTTCCGTCGCGAAATCGCTCCCTATATCGGCGTCTCGTGGCGACGCGCAATTGGCGAGACGGCGGATTTCGCCCGCGCCGATGGCGAGGATGTTGAGGCCGTCTCCTTTGTCGCCGGCCTCAGGTTCTGGTTCTAGGCGGCGCGGATCATGCAACAGTTTCTGAACACATGGCACGAAGCCGCGACGACAACTGTCGGTCTCTTCTGGATGGCGTTCTGGGCCTTCGGCCTCGGTTACCTGATCAGCAGCATGATCCAGGTCTTCGTCACGCGCGAGCGCATGAAGAAGAGCATGGGGGAAGCCGGTGCAAGCAGCGTCGGTCTCGGCACGTTTTTCGGCTTCATCTCAAGCTCCTGCTCATTCGCGGCGCTCGCAACGACACGCTCACTCTTCGCGAAGGGTGCGGGGCTGGTGCCGTCGCTCGCCTTCCTTCTGGCCTCCACGAACCTCGTTATAGAACTCGGCATAGTGATCGCCGTGTTTCTCGGGTGGCAATTCGTAGTCGGCGAGTATGTCGGCGGTGTACTGCTCATTCTCCTGATGTGGCTCGCTGTCAGACTGACCTTGCCGCGCAAGCTTGCCGAATCTGCGCGCGAGAAAGCGCGCGAAGCCGAAGATAGTGACGAAGATGAAGACATACCGGACTGGAGAGACCTGATCCGCAGCAAGGACGGCTGGCGGCGCGTGGCGAACAAATACGTCATGGAATGGCATATGGTCTGGAAGGACGTGACCATCGGCTTCACGGTCGCCGGCATCATTGCCGCCTTCGTGCCGCGCGGGGTTTTTCAGGCGCTGTTCATCGGTTCTGGACAATCGGAGCCGGCGTTCTGGGAGGTGCTGCTGCAAAGTCTGGTCGGACCGATTGCAGCGTTTTTCACCTTCATCGGCTCTATGGGCAACATTCCGCTAGCCGCCGTTCTTTACGATAACGGTGTGAGCTTCGCCGGGATCATGGCGTTTATCTTCAGTGATCTCGTCGTCCTGCCTGTTCTGCGCATCCAGGCGCAGTATTACGGCTGGCGGATGGCGCTCTATATTCTTGGCGTCTTCCTCGTCATTCTCGTCTCAAGTGCCCTGCTGATGCATTACGGATTTGCCGCATTCGGCATGCTGCCGGACACCGCGACGGCGAAAAGCGTGACCGACCGGGAATTTTTCGCATTCGATTTCACCTTCGTCCTGAACGTTGCCTTCATCGCGGCAAGCGCCGTCTTCCTGATCTGGCGCTGGAAGGCCAAGGGACTGCCTGGTGGCGGCGACAAACTCAGTGACAGGATTCTTTTCTTATTAGCCTGCGGCGGATTGCTCTGGCTCGGCTTTGGCCTTTGCCTGCCGCTGACCAGCATGATTGGTCAGTAGGAAGACGAAAAGGTGAAACAATTTGAGAGCGCAAGAAATGAAACACGAGCATCACGCAACGCCAACATCTTTGGCCAGACAGGAGATTTCGCCCATGCCGCCCCACAGGACGTCGATGAGGTCTCGTTCGTGACCGGTATTCGATTTGTTTTAAAGGAGTTTTGACATGGCGAATGACAAAAGTGACAGGAATTTCTGGCTCAAACCGCCCGGCATCGCCGCGATCGGACTAATCGCCGCCGCGCTGTATTTTCTGCTTACGGAACACCTAGCGCACACAATCGCAGCACTCCCTTATCTGATCCTGCTGCTCTGTCCGCTGATGCATTTCTTCATGCATCGCGGTCACGGCCATCACGGCGGCGCGGACCGCGACGATATCGATAACAAGCCGGGAGAGCAGTGATGCACGACGGAAACGCCTATGGCCTGTGGTCTCTGGTCATCCTCAACTCCGCGATCTTCATCATTTTCGCGTTCAGCTTCGCCAAACCGCGCTCGCAGCGCGACTGGCGGAGCCTGGGCGCATTCTCCGCCTTCATCGTGGCGTTGTTTACGGAGATGTACGGTTTTCCGCTGACGATCTACCTGTTGTCCGGCTGGCTGCAATCGCAGTTTCCCCAGACGGATATCTTCAGTCACGACGCCGGGCATCTGTGGCATACGCTGCTCGGCTGGGACATAAACCCCCATTTCGATCCGTTGCATATCCTGAGCAACCTGCTGATTTTCGGCGGGTTCATCATGCTGGCGTCGGCCTGGCGGGTGCTGCATGCAGCGCAGCAACAGCGTGAGCTGGCGACGGACGGGATATACGCCCGCATGCGGCATCCGCAATACAGCGCGTTTATCGTCATCATGTTCGGCTTTCTGTTGCAGTGGCCAACGTTGCCGACACTCATCATGTTTCCGGTGCTTGTCTATGTCTATGTCCGGCTCGCGCGGCGCGAAGAACAGGACGCGATTCGGGAATTCGGGGAGCGGTATCGCGCTTATATGGCGCGAACGCCGGCATTCATCCCGAGCTGGGATTCCAAAGCGACAACGCAAGGGTAAAGGTCATGGAAGCACACGAAAAACACAAACACGAGCACTGCCACGACAGCGCCACGGCGTCGGAGGGTAAGAGCTACGACGAGGTGCCGCCGGGCTTCGACGGCACCGTATACACCTGTCCGATGCATCCGGAAGTCCGGCGCACGAAACCCGGTTCGTGCCCGATCTGCGGTATGGGGCTTGAAGCCGAGAGCGGCGCGGGAGACGAAGACGAAGGCGAACTGAAAGACATGACACGGCGTTTCTGGCTCGGCGCGCTGTTCACGGTGCCGCTGGCCATCTATGCGATGGGCGAGCTGATACCGGGACAGCCGTTTGATGGCCTTGTATCGCCGGGTGTCGCGCAGTGGATTCAGCTTTTGCTCGCAACGCCGGTCGTGCTGTACAGCGGCTGGCCCTTCTTCGTGCGTGGCGTCCAGTCGGTGCGGACAATGAATCTCAACATGTTCACGTTGATCGGGCTGGGCGTCGCTGTCGCCTATGGTTTCAGTGTCGTGGCGACGCTGATGCCGGATCTGTTTCCGGCCTCGTTCCGGCACGCCGACGGGCGCGTCGGCGTGTATTTCGAGGCGGCGGCCGTGATCACCACGCTGGTCCTGCTCGGACAGGTTCTGGAACTCAAGGCGCGCAGCCAGACATCGAGCGCAATCCGCGCCTTGCTGGAACTGGCGCCGCCCGTGGCGCACCGGATCAACGCGGACGGCAGCGAGGAAGAAGTGCCGGTCGAAGATTTGGCGGTCGGCGACCGGGTGCGTGTGCGACCCGGCGAAAAAATCCCGGTGGACGGCAGCATCGTCGAAGGGCAAAGCACAATCGACGAATCCATGATCACCGGTGAGCCGCTGCCTGTGCAGAAAGGCAGCGGCGATAAGGTGACGGGCGGCACGGTGAACCAGACCGGCGGGTTCGTCATGCGTGTCGATAAGGTCGGGCACGACACGCTCCTGGCGCAAATCGTTGAGATGGTGGCACAAGCGCAACGCAGCCGCGCGCCGATTCAGCGACTTGCCGATGTCGTGGCCGCCTGGTTCGTGCCGGCCGTCGTCGCGATCGCGACCATGACCTTCATTGTCTGGGCGCTGGTCGGTCCGGAGCCGGCGATGACCTACGCGATCGTCAATGCCGTCGCGGTGCTGATTATCGCCTGTCCGTGCGCCTTGGGGCTTGCCACACCGATGTCGATCATGGTCGGCACCGGCATCGGTGCGCGCAACGGCATTCTTTTGAAGAACGCGGAAGCGCTCGAAACCTTCGAAAAGGTCGATACTTTGGTCGTTGACAAGACCGGCACGCTGACCGAAGGCCGGCCCAGACTGGTGATGGTTACACCTATCGAAGGTATGAGCACAGAAAATCTCCTGCGTCTCACTGCCAGCCTTGAGCGTTCAAGTGAACACCCGCTCGCCGCTGCAATCGTCGAGGGAGCGACTGACAGGGGCGCTACGCTGACGGATGCGCAGGATTTTCAGTCCGTAACAGGGAAAGGCGTTTCCGGCACGGTGGACGGTCATCGTGTGTTGCTCGGCAACCGGCTGATGATGGAAAGCGAGTTCGAGCCGGATCAGCAATGGCTTGAGAAAGCCGATGCCTTCAGAAAGGAGGGCCAGACGGTCATGTATGCGGCTGTGGACGGCAAGGCGGCCGGGCTGCTGGGCGTCGCCGACCCGATCAAGGAGTCCACACCGGAAGGGCTGAAGGCGCTGCACGACGCGAATATCCGCGTCGTGATGCTGACCGGCGACAGCCGCGGTACGGCCGAAGCCATCGGACGCAAGCTCGGAATCGACGAAATTCATGCCGAGGTGTTGCCGGAGGACAAGAACCGGATTGTCCGGGAATTCCAGGAGAGCGGCCAGGTCGTGGCAATGGCCGGCGACGGCATCAACGACGCGCCGGCACTCGCGCAGGCCGATGTCGGCATAGCAATGGGCACCGGCACGGACGTGGCGATGGAAAGCGCCGGCGTCACGCTTGTAAAGGGCGATCTGCGGGGCATCGCGCGCGCGCAACGGCTCAGCCGGGCGACGATGCGCAACATCCGGCAAAACCTGTTCTTCGCCTTTATTTACAACGCGCTCGGCGTCCCTGTCGCCGCCGGCGTGTTGTACCCGTGGACGGGGTTGCTGCTGAACCCGATGATCGCGGCCGCCGCGATGAGCTTCAGTTCCGTATCCGTGATCGGAAACGCCCTGCGTCTGCGCGGCAAGACTTTGTAGAAACGAAAAGGAGACAAGACCAATGAAACATTATTTCGGAAGACTGCGCGCCGGCCTGATCGCGCTGGCGGCGTTCGCGTCGTTTGGCGTCGCGATGAGCGGGCTCCCCGCAGCCGCGGCGGAAATGACCGTATACAAGACGCTGAGCTGCGGGTGCTGCACGAAATGGGTCGATCACCTGGAAGAAAACGGCTTCGAGGTGACGGTGCATTCTGTGGACGATTTGAGCCCGGTGAAATCCAGGCTCGGCGTGCCGCAGACGCTGCAAAGCTGTCATACCGCCGAGATCGACGGCTATGTGATCGAAGGTCATGTGCCCGCGGAGGACATCCGACGCCTTCTGGACGAGCGTCCGGACGCAACGGGGATCGCCGTGCCGGGCATGCCGGTCGGCTCGCCCGGAATGGAATACGGCGACCGCAAGGATGCGTATGACGTGATCCTGTTCGGAGACGGTGAACAGGAAACCTATGCCACTCACTAACCGAGGCCGCCTAACTGTCGGCTGCACGTCACTACAGGAGAACCAACCATGACGGAAGAAATCCGCACCAATACGCACACAGTATCAGTCATGCCGACAGGCCATGCGCTGTCGCTGCTGCTCGTCATCAGCTACCTGCTGTGCATCGCATTCGGCCTGCTCGCGCCGTCCGGAATGCGCATGTACGAAGCCTGGGCGCCGCTGTTACCGGGCTTCGAGTGGCTGACCGTTTCCGGGTTCATATTCGGGCTGATCGGCGCGTATCTCTATGGGTGGTACATCGCGGTCGTGTTCGTGCCGCTGTACCGATTCTTTTCAAACCGAAAATAAAAGGATGTGGCAATGGAACGAGCGGCGAAATACGCAGAGAACAGCCTGACACTGGCGGGCGCCGTCGCGATGGGGACCGGGGTCATGATTGGCGCCGGCATATTCGCGCTGACCGGCCAGGTCGCGGAATTCGCCGGCAGCCTGTTTCCAATGGCCTTCCTGCTGGCGGCCGTCATCAGCGCCTTTAGCGCCTATACCTACATCAAAGTCACCAGCAAATACCCGTCAGCGGGCGGCATCGCGATGATTCTTGAGCGGGCCTACGGCAGGACCATGATGACCGGTGGCTGCGCCCTGCTGATGGCATTCTCGATGATTATCAACGAGAGCCTGGTCGCAAGAACCTTCGGGACCTACACGCTTCAGCTCTTTGATGTGGAACAGCCGGGCTGGCTGGTTTCGCTACTCGCCGTCGGACTGATCGTCCTCGCGTTTCTTATCAATATTTCCGGAAACGCGCTGATCGGAACCGTGTCAAAAGTCGCAGCTGTGCTCAAGATCGGTGGCATTCTGGTCTTCGCCGGCGCGGCGTTGTGGGTGTCCGGGTTTTCTTTCCAGCCTGCCTCCGACGGTCTTGTTGACGACACCTCCGTCACCGGCTTCCTGGCAGGTGTGGCGCTGGCCATTCTTGCCTATAAAGGCTTTACAACGATCACCAACAGCGGCGGTGAAGTCGTGGATCCGCACAAGAACGTGGGCCGCGCGATCATGATTTCACTGGCGATCTGCGTGGTTGTTTACCTTCTTGTAGCGTTCGGCGTTGGCTCGACGCTGAGCATCGAAGAAATCGTCAGGGCGAAAGACTACGCCCTTGCCGAAGCCGCACGACCGGCCGTCGGGGAATATGGTGTTTGGTTCACGGTGGCGATTGCAATCATCGCGACTGCTTCCGGTCTCTTGGCCAGCGTCTTCGCGGTATCGCGGATGCTGGCGATGCTGACGGAGATGGAGATTATCCCGCACAGTCACTTCGGCATGCCGGGCGATATCCAGAAACATACGCTGGTCTATACGGTGGTGCTGGCCGCCTTGCTGGCGGCGTTTTTCGATCTGAGCCGGATCGCATCGTTGGGTGCGATCTTCTACCTGGTGATGGACATAGCGATTCACTGGGGTGTCTTCCGGTATCTGCGGGAGGATGTCGGTGCGAAGGCGTGGGTGCTGATTAGCGCAATTGTCCTGGACGGGGTGGCGCTGGTCGCTTTCCTAGTAATCAAAGGGCAAGCGGACGTCATGATCGTTGCGATGTCGCTGATCGCAATCGCGCTGATATTTGCTTTCGAGAGATTCTATTTGAGCACGCGTCGAGCTTGGTAAAGTGCTTCGTAGCGGCATCAGCACCGCGTGCGTTTTATCGAGGCGAGCCGGCCAGATATCCGTGGATTTACCGCATTCATTGGGGCTAATGAGGTGGTCCGCCCGCAGTAGTTCGCGTAAGCGCTACACCAGCCAAGAAACCGCGCCGAGAATTGCGCGGATTTTCGCTTTATTGCGGATCACCCGAGAAGGGAAGATCCGCTGCATGAAGAGAGCAAGAAGTAGTGTCCTGGCACGGTACGTATCGCTACCGAGTCTGTTGGTAGCGTCCACGTTCCTGAGCCTGACCGCTATCGCCGACTCGAACGAGGAGTACGCAGCCCTCGCGCGCCTGATCCACGAGATCGAAGCCCTCGAGCCCGTCATCGCGACGGCTGAATCTCAGGCCAGCCCTGACGCCCGCATCCGCTTCCGCTACGACTGGCTCCGCCAGGACCTCGAGCGGATCCGCGCTGGCGTCCAGGAACACATCGACGCACCCCGCAACGAGCCGCGGAAGGTTCCGCCGCTGCGTGGCGACTACCGGCAGTGACGCCCCGCAATGACGCCCGCTCAGAGCTCTGCGTTTCAGGCCGGGTCGGGTGTCACCCCCGGAACCCTGCTCACGGCTGTCGCAAGCGTGGTGCTGGTCCTGGTGTTCGTCTGGGTGATGTGGGTGACCGTCGGAACGTTCAGGGCCTGGCAGGACGGTCAGGTCGCGCTATTCGACCTCGTGTGGGCGGCTCTGCGGGCGAGCATCGTGCTGCTCGTGCTCGGTTTCTATCTGCGGTGACGGGGTGACCGGAACCGTAACGGTCCGGGTGCGAAGCCCGGGATGTGGTGATCAGGGGTCCGCCCCGCAACTTCGGAGAAATGATGATGTTCGCACAAGTGAAGAAGAGGACGGTGACCCTGCTGGGTCTCCTCGGTCTCGCCGGCAACCCGCCGGTGTGGGCAGCACTGCCGACCCCGGTCGCGCCGAGTACGGCGCCGGCGGCCGGCGACTGGATCGCCCTGATCCAGGGTTACATCAAGGACGGCGGTCTGGTGCTGGGTCTGGCGATCGCGGTGCTGGGCTTCCTCTGGGTCGCCTATCTGGCGTTCGCCAAGTTCAACGAGGCGCGCCAGGGCAAGGCGGAGTGGGCTGAGGTTGGTGTGCTCGGCATTGTCGGTGCGGTGGTGCTGATCTTCGCGAGCTATCTGCTCACCGAAGCGGCCGGCGTCATCTGATCCGGCATGGCGGACCGTCACGACATCCTCGCCGATCGGCTGAATGCCGAACCGGCGATCTTCAAGGGCTGCTCGTCGAGCGAACTTGGCGTCATCGTTGGCGTGGCCGCACTCGTGTGGTTACCCGTCAGCCTGATCCTGGCGGGGCTCGCGGGTGCGGTCACGATGGGCTTCGGCATCGCGGGCGTCGGTATCGTCGCCACCGTGCTGCTCATGGCGAGTCTGTTCCAGCGGCTGAAGAGGAACCGCCCGGACGGCTACTACCAGCAGCGGATCGTGCTCTGGCTCGACGACCGGGGGTTACGACGCTCGCCCTTTGTTCGTCGAAGCGGCGCATGGGATATCGGCAGGACGGCGCATGCGACGTTACCGGTACGAGATCGATAACGTCCGCGCGCACCTGCGCTCGCTGTGGGCGGTAATCGCCATCCAGGTGCTCGTCATCGCCGCGCTCTGGTTCGGCTGGAGCCGGGCGCCCGAGCGGCTGACCGTGCACATCCCGCCGGATCTGCGCTCCGGAGCGATGCTGGCCGTGGACGAAGTATCGCCCCCCAACGTCTACGCCTTCGCCTTCTACATCTTCCAGCAGCTCAACCGTTGGCCGGAAGACGGCGCCACGGACTATGGGCGGGCCATCTTCCGGGTCTCGCCTTACCTCACGCCCCGGTATCGCGCCGATCTGATCGCCGAGCTCGAGCAGAAGGGCCGCCAGGGGGAACTCGCCTACCGGGTCCGCGGTGTCCAGGAAATCCCGGGGCACGGCTACGAGGAACGACGCGTCGACCTGCTGAACGAGGCTACCTGGATCGTCTGGCTGGATCTCGATCTCCTGGAGTCCGTGAAGGGCATGACCGTCAAGCGCACCGCGATCCGTTACCCGCTGCGCGTAGTGCGCTACGCCGTCGACCTCGAGACCAATCCTTGGGGACTGGCTCTTGACGGATTCGGCGCCGAGGGGCCGCGGCGACTGACCGATGCCGAGCTCGACGACGGAGGTACCGATGGTGGCGCATAGGCCAGCAGCAGTCGCAACACCCGAGTCGCGGTGGTGGATGTCCACCATGCTCGCGGTAGTCCTCCTGCTGCAGGCAGTGGGAGTGAACGCGGCGCCCGTCACGCCGGAGCGCATCGCCTGGCGCAAGACGCCGATAGCCGTCGAGCTCGCAGTCGGTGCGGAGCGACTCGTTCATTTTCCGAAGGCGGTCAAGGTCGGCGTGCCACCACAGATCCAAGGGGCGCTGCGCGTACAGAGCATCGACGGCACGCTCTACCTGCTGGCAAGCCAGCCGTTCGCTGCGACCCGCGTGATCGTGCGTGGGATCGACAACGGGCAGGTCTACCTGCTCGACCTTTCCGCAGTGGCCGATGGCGGCGGAAGCAGCTCCATTGAGATCTATCTGCCGGACGAGGAGCCTGCGAGCAAGTCAGAGCCGACGGCAGCATCAGGTCCGCCGCAATACGGCTACGTCACTTTGACGCGTTTCGCCGCCCAACAGATGTACGCCCCGGCACGGTTGCTCCAGGAGCTTCCCGGCGTCGTCCGGATTCCCGTCAAGCGCGAGCCGGTGGCACTGGTGCGCGGTGACGCTGTCGAGGCGTTGCCCCTCGTCGCCTGGCGCGCCGGCGATCTCTACGTCACCGCGGCCAAGCTGACGAACACGACGGACCGGCCGCAGACCCTGGATCCGCGGACCCTGCGCGGTCGCTGGCTCACCGCGGCCTTTCAACACAACCGGCTGCACGAGGCCGGCAGCGAGGCGGATCGCACGGTGGTGTACCTGATCTCGGACCGGCCGTTCGCGGCCTCGTTGCGGTAGCCGAATATGCCTGCCGCGACCTCCAATCGCCTGTTGCCGATTCTCGGTGGTGCCGTCGTACTGATGTTGGCCTTCGTGACGCTGAAGTCCTGCTCGCAGGACGAGGACAGTGGCGTCGTGCTGGACAACGTGCCGACAGCGCCGGCCCCGGATGCCGACACGCCGGCCGACACCATCAAGACGCTCACGGCCAACGTCGCTGCGATGACCGCGGAGGTAGAGGCGCTGCGCCGGGAGAATGCGACCCTGGCCAAGGAGAACCAGACCCTGGTCGCCAACCGCACACAGATCGAGGAAAACGTCGCCACGCGGCTGCGCCGAGAGCTCTTGTCCCGCGAGCGCGACGCAGAGAACCAGGGCCGGATCGATTCCGGCGTGCTCGCCTCGCTGACCGACCGGGTCGACCGGCTGGCCGAGTCGGTGGCGCGGGTGCAGCCGGGCAGCGGTAGCGACATTCCCGTGGGACTCGGTCTCGAGGGTGTTGGTACGCAAGGGCCGGCTCCGAGCCTGATCTGGGTAGAGCCGCTCGATGCGCCGGCCGCGGTAGCGTCAGAGACCGGATTGTTGGACCGGGCCGGGCAGACCGCGGGCGGTTATCTCGACGGTGCCCGGACTCGCACCGGGCAGGTCGTGACCAACGCGCGAGAAGAGGTGGACGCGCTCAAGAGTCGACCCGCCTATACGGTCCCCCGCAACGCCACGCTCATCGGCTCGACGGCGATGACCGCACTCGTCGGTCGGATCCCGATCCAGGGCCAGGTGCGCGACCCGATGCCGTTCAAGGTGATCACAGGCAACGAAAACCTGGCCGCCAACGGCCTGACGGTGCCCGGCGTGCAAGGCATGGTCTGGAGCGGTACTGCGGTCGGCGATTGGACGCTGTCCTGCGTCACCGGTCGGCTGGAATCCGTCACGTTCGTATTCGACGACGGCACCATCCGCACGATCTCGAGTGACGACCGCAGCGCCCAGGCGAGCAGTCAAGGCGGACGCGACGAGCCACTGGGCTGGATCTCGGATGCCCAGGGCATCCCGTGCATCAGCGGCGATCGCAAGACCAATGTCGCGTCGTTTCTGACCCAGCGGATTGGCGTGCAAGCCATCCAGGCAGCAGCGGACGCGGCAGCCGCCGCTGAGACGACCTCGGTGGTCAGCAACCTCGGCAGCGTGACCGACAGCGTCACCGGCGATATCGGTGCCTATATGCTCGGCAAGACCGTGGCCGGTGGCAGCGAGGAAGTGGCCAAGTGGCTGCTCGAACGTCAGTCCCAGAGCTTCGATGCGGTATTCGTCCCGGCCGGTACCGCAGTTGCCATCCATCTCGATCGCGAACTCGCCATCGACCTCGATCCCCAAGGCAGGAAACTGAATCATGCACTCGCGACTGCGCCCGATCGTCATCATCGGCTGGACTAGCCTCGCACTCGGCGGTTGCGCCAGCACCAAGGAGTCGGTGTTGCCGCAGGACGGGCCGTCGATGAAGGCGATCTACGACGCGCACTTCGAGGGGATAGGCGCCGACGATCCTTATGTCCTGCGTCGGGAGCTGGGCACGCGTCCGCTGGGTGACGACGACGTCGACCTGGCCGGCTACTCGCGCACCGCGCACACCGAGCTCGAGACGATCTTCCCTCGGCTGCCCAACCCGACGCTGGTGATGTATGTGTTCCCGCACCTTGCGGGGTCTGAGCGGGTCCCGGTCCCGGGCTATGCCACGACCTTCACGCTCTACGAGCGAGTCGAGTACGCACTGCCGGGTGAAGTCCCGAGCGGGCAGCGCTGAGCATGGCCTGGTTCTCCCTGACCGCGCTCCGCTTGGCTTCAACGGAATCTGCGACCGAACCACGCCCACTCACGACGGCCGAGGTGAAGGCCTTGTACGCCCGGCCGCCGTCCTTCACCGACTTCCTACCCTGGGTCGAGTACCTGCCGGACAGCCGCTGCTTCCTGCTCGAGGACGGCGTGAGTGTCGGCGCGCTGTTCGAGCTGACGCCGGCAGGTACCGAGGCGCGGACGCCGGGCTTCATGGCGGAGTTGCGCGACGGGATCCAGACCGCGATCACCGAGGCCATCCCGGAGCTCGACGATGCCCCCTGGATCCTCCAGTTCTACGTGCAGGACGAGCCGAGCCTGTCGGATCTGCTGCGCCAGGTCGAGGCCTACGCGCCTGCGGGCACCAGCGAGAGCGCGTACACCCGGCACTACCTCGAGTTGCTGACGGCCCATTGCGCCCGCATCAGCCGGCCCGGTGGCCTGTTCGAGGACTCGGCACTGACCGGTACCGTCTGGCGTGGCCAGGTGCGGCGCGTGCGGGCGGCACTCTATCGGCGACTGAACCCGCGCGGCCGGGTGCCGAGTGCGGTCGAGGTGGAGGCCGAGCTCAACGACGTCGCCACGAAATGGACGGCGGCCCTCGCTGCCGCCGGGATCCGTTGCCGGCGCGGCTCGGGGGCGGACCTCTACCGCTGGCTACTGCCCTGGTTCAACCCACGGCCGGATTGGGCTGAAGGCGATGTGGAGAAGCTTCTCACCGTGGCACCGTACCCCGGCGATGAGGACCTGCCGTTCGGTGCGGATCTTGGGGAGGTGCTGACGCTCTCGGCGCCAAAGTCCGACAACGCACCAGCCACCTGGTGGTTCGATGGGATGCCGCACACCCTCGTTACGGTGCAGGGGCTACGGCGAGCGCCTGACATCGGCCACATGACGGCAGAACGCCCCTCCGGGGATCATGTGTTCTCCCTGTTCGACCGGTTGCCCGAGCACGCCGTGATGGCGTTGACGATCACCGTGAAGCCCCAGGATCTGGTGCGCAACCACATCGGGCTGGTCAAGCGCGCCGCCGTGGGCGATTCGGCGGAAGCCGAGTTGACGCGTGAAGACGCCGGCGCGGTGGAGCGTGAGATGGCGAGCGGTAACAAGCTCTATCCGCTGCAACTGGCGTTCTACGTCCGCGGCGAGGATCTCGCGGACCTGCGGACGAACGTCAATCAGCTGAACGCCTTGCTACTGCCCAACGGTCTGCAGCCGATTGCCCGTGAGGCAGATCTTCTGGCACTCGACAGCTATCTGCGCAATTTGCCCATGGCCTACGACGCCCGCCTTGACCGGGTGAGCCGCCGATCGCGCCTCGTCTTCTCCAGGCACATCGCGAACCTGCTGCCGCTTTATGGCCGCTCGCGCGGTACCGGCAATCCCGGGCTCGTGTTCTTCAATCGGGGTGCCGAACCGCTGGTGTTCGACCCCTTGCACCGGGCGGATCGCAAGAAGAACGCGCACATGCTGATCCTCGGCCCGACCGGCGCCGGCAAATCCGCGCTGCTGGTCTACCTGCTGCAGCAGATGGCCGCGATTCACCGTCCGCGCATCTTCATCATCGAGGCCGGCGGTTCGTTCTCGCTGCTTGGGCAGCACTTCGCCAGCCACGGGCTCGAGGTCAACCAAGTGACGCTCAACCCAGGTGCCGATGTGAGTCTGCCGCCGTTCACCGATGCGTTACGGCTGCTGGACAAGGACCGGCGCGTGAAGCTCGTGACCGATACGGAAGCGCTCGAAGAGAACGAGGACGACGACGAAGAAGAAGGCGAGGGTCCTGGCCGCGACATCCTCGGCGAGATGGAGATTGCCGCACGGATCATGATCACCGGTGGCGACGAGCGCGAAGACGCGCGCATGACCAGGGCGGATCGACTCCTGATCCGGAACGCCATCCTGCTGGCGGCCAAGGCCGTTGCCGAGCAGGGCCGCGAGCAGGTGCTGACGCGGGACGTGGTTGCAGCGTTGAACAACATCGGTCGCGATACCGGCCTGCCGGAGCACCGGCGCAACCGGGCGCTCGAGATGGGCGACGGCCTGGCGCTCTTCTGTTCCGGGCTCGCAGGACAGTTCTTCGACCGCCCCGGAAAGCCCTGGCCGGCGGCGGACGTGACGATCCTGGAAATGGGCATGCTCGCTCGTGAGGGCTACGAGGACCAGCTGACCGTCGCTTACATCTCGATGATGAGCCACATCAACGACCTGGTGGAGCGCCACCAGAGCGACGCGCGACCCACACTCGTCGTGACCGACGAGGGGCACATCATCACGACCAATCCGCTGCTCGCGCGCTACGTCGTCAAGATCACGAAGATGTGGCGCAAGCTCGGCGCCTGGTTCTGGATCGCGACGCAGAACCTCGAGGACTTTCCCGACGCCAGCCGCAAAATGCTCAACATGATGGAATGGTGGCTCTGCCTCGTCATGCCGAAGGAGGAGGTCGAGCAGATCGCGCGCTTCAAGGACTTGAATGAGGAGCAGCGCAGCCTGCTGCTGTCGGCCCGCAAAGAACCCGGCAAGTACGTCGAGGGCGTCGTGCTGTCGGACAACCTCGAGGCCCTGTTCCGCAGCGTGCCGCCACCCCTGTCGCTGGCCTTGGCCATGACCGAGAAGCACGAGAAGGCCGAGCGCGCAGCGATCATGCGCGAGCGTGGCTGCACCGAACTCGAGGCGGTGCATGTCGTGGCCGAGCGGATCGCGGCTCGACGCGGCGGTTGATTTCCAGTCAACAGGCCAGAAACCAGACCTCAGGCTGCGCGGGTTTTCTCTTCCGCGGGGCTTTGTCCGCGCAGACGATGGCGAGCGTCGTCCCACGATCCGAGATGGAGAGATGCTCGCTTTATCCCACGCCCTGGTTGGACTGGCTCTTTTTGGGCCCCTGGCGATTAGCGCGCCCGTTTGGGCGAGCGACGCCCTGGTCATCGAGGTCTTCACCACAAGCGAGCAGCCGGTCGTTGGTGCCGAGCACGAGCGACTGCGAACCGCGACCATCACGAGCTACGCCGTTGACGGTCTCGAGCGATTCGAATCGGTGCTGTCTGAAGGCCTCCCGGCTGACCCTGACGCCGCGAGGCCGGAAGCGCTCCGCCGAATCCAGCACCTCGACGACGCCCGCATGGTGCCGGCGAAGAACGCGGCGTTCGGGCTTGCCAAGGCGGTGCAGTACGGCGTCGATCGCTATCCCGCTATCGTGTTCGACGGACGCGCCGTCGTCTACGGCGTGACGGACCTGGTCGAGGCGCTCGACCGTTATGAAGCTTGGCAACGGGAGCAGACCCGATGAGGCGGCAGCGCCTCCCTGTTCTCGGCTTGGCATTGCTGCTCCTGGTATCCGCCGGAAGCCAAGCAGCAACGGTCACGACACCCGGCATCATCGCGCAGACCACCGCGGCAACCTTCGCCTGCATGCGCTGGATGCCGGTAGGCGTGTGCTTCTGGCTGCGTTGCTCCTGGACCGGCTGTCGTGTCCGCACGTCACTCAAGGTCGGGCACTACAACCCGGACCTGATCGTCAGTGTCTACAACGAGCTCGGTGGCAATCCGTGGGCGGAGGTCCGCGCGACGCTCGGTCTCGCCCAGCGCACTGCAGCGACGGGACTGCTCGGCGCGCTGTTGCCCGTTCCCATCGACAGCGCCGGCAACCGCACCGAGGGGACCGGTGACAGGAAGGATCACCGCAATCTCGTGTTCCGCGAGAGTGATGCTATCGGCCACCCGCTGAGTACATTGTCCGGCCTCGTCGCCGGCGTCGGTCTCGTCTGCGAATCCCAGACGACGTCCTTCTTCCCGTACTTCCAGTCTGGGCTCGATGCCCTGTCGTGGGGGCGGGAGATCCCTGAGATCTTCTACGCGGCGAGCTGGGTGCGAGGCCTGCGCGAGGTCGGCACCTTTCCATTGCAGACCTGGGGCAGCGTGCATCCTCGCACCGGCTGGACCACCCAGGCGGAGGAACCCAAGGCCGCAGCCGTCACCGCCCAGCGCGCTGGCGACATCGTCACCCGTACCGGTCAGCCACATGTCTACGTGCCGCTTACCGGGCCAAGTTCAGGCAGCCAGCGCGTCTGGCCGCCTGGCCCGCTGGTCGAGAAGGACGCCCGCACCGGCACCTGGCAGATGCTCGCGCCGCGCCCGGAGGCGAGCTGCAACGTGTTCGGTACCAACGATTTGGTGGGCATCTCCGGCTGGGGCGGCGGCCGGGTCGACGCGGCCGGTGACTATGTCTGGAACCTCTGGCGACCCTACCAGTGCTGCAGCCGCCGCGGGCAGTGGTTTCTGTTCGACATCAACTGGATCTCGTACCCGCCATGACATACCTGCACGAAGGGACCTCCCGGCTCGCATTACTGACGATTCTCGGCGCCGCTTTGGCTGTGCCCGGGGCGCACGCCGCCGAAGGCCCGACTGAGGACAGCCTCTGGTACTACGAGATCGGCGGAGCCGAACCGGTTTCGGCGCCGGCCAACCCCTCGGTAGTTTCCGTCACACTCGGCGGTTCCGCCCAGCTCGGGCTCGGCTACAGCTGCGGCAAGTTCGACCCGGTGCTCGCGGTCACCAACACCCTGAACGACATCAAGTCCGGCGCCGACGACATGATGAACGCCATGACGGCCGCCGCGTCCTCGGCCATCGCCACACTGCCGGCACTGATTCTGCAGCGGGCGAACCCGGGCCTCTACGACCTGTTCCAGAATGCGCTGCTGAAGGCTGAGGAGACCATGCAGCTTGCGACCAAGAGCTGCGAGCAGATGGAGGCGGAGATCGCCCAGGGCAAGAACCCCTACGCGGATCTCATCACGCTCTCGAAGGGCAACGACTGGAAGGTGCAGATGGGGATCGGTGGCAACGACGCCGTGACCGCGAAGGAATCGGTGGAGACCTCGAACGGCGACAACGGCGTGCCGTGGATCGGTGGCCAGGCCGGTGGCGCAGGACAGCCGGTACTGCGCTTCACCGGAGACATCGTGCAGGCGGGCTACAACATCAACATGAACCGGCCGATCACTTCGACAGCACCAGTGCCTGCGGCATCGGCCACTCGGCTCTCCGAAGTCTGGCCGACGCCGGCTGCCGCGAGGAACTGGGTGGTCGACGTGGTGGGCGAGAACATCGTCACGACCTGCGACACTTGCCGCAAGGACAGCATCCCTGGCGCAGGCCTCTTGCCCAAGCTCTACAGCGAGTCGGCGACGGTGACGACCGAGCTCGCGAACCTGGTCAGCGGCGCGACGCCGCCGACGCTCGCGAACCTGGAGCTTGTCACTGCCCCGGGCGTTGCGGTCACACGCCAGGTCGTCGAGGCCATTCGGGAGATGCCGGCCACCGAGCAGGGGCTCATCATCGGCCGGCTAGTTTCCGAGATCAGCACGGCGCGCACCGTTGAGAAGGCCCTCTATGCCCGGCGGCTGCTGCTGTCTGGCCGCCAGGTGTCGGAGGTGTATGCCACCGAGGTCGCGCGGCAGCACGCCGACACGGCGATCGCGGAGCTCGACAAGGAGATCGAGAGCCTCCTGTTCGAGACCCGTGTGCGCCGCGAAGTGGTGTCCGACACGGTAACAGTGCTGCTCGAGCGCGCGGCGGCACGCCGCCAGGCGTCGCTGAATGTCCCGCAAGGCGAACCCATCGATCCCCGGCCGCTCAGCAATGGCCGCGTTCAGTAACGGGGCACCTTTGCGCCGCCGTTGGTTTCTCACGCTGTCGCTGGTTGCGGCCGTTGGCGTGATCGCAGTCGGGTTGGTGCTCTGGCAGGCAGTGGGTCTGAGCTCGCTCTCCACCGTCTCTGAGCGGGTCGCTGCGGCCAAGCCGTTCGCGAGCGCGATCCGTTTAGCGCTGATTGGCCTGCTGGCACTGGCTTGGCCTTGGTTGCCGGCATTCTGGGCCGGAGCCAACGGTAACGACGACCGTACCCATGCACTCTGGATGGCGCTGCGCTGGCGGCTCATCGGCTGGCTGGTCGTCATCGAGCTCGTGCTCGGGCAGAACCTGATCGGTCGCTTCCTGGGCGCGATTTCGGGGCTCCTTGCATGAGCGTCGACAGCTACCTCGAGCTCTTCACGACGCTATTCGGCTGGGCGTTCTACGGCGTGCTGTGGGATGTGCTGGTCGGTACCGGCATTGTCTACCTGCCGTTCCTCGGCATCCTGATCGACAACTGGCGCGACCCGGCCGAGGGCGGTCAGTTCGGCACGGTCACCGGACTCTCGCTGCGGCGCATGGAGATCGAGCTCTTCCTGGCGCTGCTCGTCGTGGTGCTGGCCGGGCAGCCGGCAGCACTTACGCCATTGAACGCCGGGACCTTGAGCTACGACCCTCAGCCCGCGCTCGCCGACCCGACGCCGGCGACCGCCACGGTGGCCGCACCGCAGAGTACCTATGGCGCGGCTGGATTCAATGGTTCGCCCGCGACCGTGAACATCCCGGTCTGGTGGTACGCCGTGCTGGCGATGAGCTCAGGATTCAACCATGCCGTGGTCGAAGGCCTGCCCGCCGCGAGCGACATGCGCACCTATGAACAACAGGCGCGGCTCGCCACCATTGCCGATCCCCGGCTGCGCCAGGAAACGAGCGATTTTTTCAGCGAGTGCTACGTGGCCGCGCGTTCCAAGTACCAAGCGGAACGGCCGGCGACGGCCGCGGTGGCCGGACTCCTGGCGACCTACGGCAAAGACGATCCAGATTGGATGGGTTCGCACGTCTACCGGGACACCGCCGGCTACTATGACACCCTGCGCCCGTCCAAGCAGATCCCGGGCTGGGCCTACAACCCGGCCCGCGACACCGAGTACGACCCCGCCTCACCGCCCGCCTGGGGCAAGCCCACGTGCAAGGAGTGGTGGGAGAACGGCGCCCAAGGTCTGCGTGAGAAGCTAATCAACGAGGCGGACGCGACCTCGGCGGGCTTCTCGGGCCTGGTCGTCGCGGTGGCGCCGATCCTGGCCAGCGAACAGCAGGAAGATGCCGTGGTCCGCACGGTTCTCAACAACGCGCCGCCGTCCTGGTCCAGCAACGAGCTCGTCGCCGGCAATACGGCCAACACCGGCTGGCTCGCCACGGCCGAAAATATCGCGAAAGGCGGTCTCGCCACGGGCGGGGTGCTCGTCGCCTCGGGGCTCTTCTCGGTGACCATGACCGCTGTCCTACAGGCGCTGCCAATGGTGCAGGCGCTCATGCTGCTCGGCATCTACGCGCTGCTGCCGATGATCGTGGTCCTGTCCCGCTACTCGCTGTCGATGATGGTGGTCGGCGCGATGGCCATCTTCACGGTCAAGTTCTGGAGCGTGCTCTGGTACCTGGCCATGTGGGTGGACCAGAACCTGATCCTCTCGATGTATCCAGACGTGAACGTGTTCTTGCAGATATTCGCCAACCCAGGTGAGCACGACGCCAAGCGCATGCTGCTCAACATGATTACGACCAGCCTCTACTTGGGGTTGCCCCTGCTTTGGACGGGCATGATGGGCTGGGCGGGGCTGAAGGTGGGGCGGTCCCTCGAGGTCGCGACCAGCGCGATGCGGAATCCTGCTCAGGACGCCGGCCGTCAGGGCGGGGCCATCGGTAAGGCTGCCCTGTCGAAAGGAATCCGGAAATAGGGTCGGGGGAGCCTAGTCAGGCTTGTAGATACCAGCCGGATTGGTTCCGTCGTCGAACTTGCCAGTCCTGTAGTTGAGGAGGCCGCCCCGGACGGAGCTGCTGAGCTCATCGTCCGCCGGCGTCGTCTCGGCGGCGCCGGCCAGAAAGCGGACCGCGGCCAACAGCGCTCCGACGCCCGCGCCGATCATCGCAATCGTGAGCCTGCCGCCTGCTCTCAATACTCTCTTCACCGTATTCGCCTCCTGAATGCCGGCCGGGCTACGGCGGCGCGGCTGCCGGGCCTCCATGACAGTCTACCCTGCGGCCGAGGGCTCCGCTTCGGACAGTTCACTCCCCAACTCTTTGTATTCCTGTCGGTTTCTTCGAGCAAGCTCCGCGATCCCCGCATTTACCGCTGGTTCGGTTCGCTCAATTCTACTAGCATGGGGCCTAATTTGGCCGTACCAATTGGACAACCTATCCGCTGATGGGTTTCGGGGAAGATCCAGTCGCGGCCGCGATGACCTGCCGGGTTTGCGTCAGGGGAAACAATTAGATGGTTCAAGACCGATGGCTCTCGGTCGACGAGATTGCCCTGTACCTCGGGGTCAAGCGCGACACCGTGTACAAGTGGATCGACCGCAAGCAGATGCCCGCCCACAAGGTCGGGCGGCTGTGGAAGTTCAGAAAAGAAGAAATCGATGAATGGGTTCGAAGCGGCGGCGGCAACCGCCGAGATGAGGCAAATGACGGGTGACGTACGGCGGGCGCATGGAGGATAAGGGGTTCCAATGAAGCTGGAAGAGCTCCAGGCCAATGCCGCCGTGCGCGGCATCCTCTCGGACGGACTGGTCACGGTCGTCAGCGTGCAGTGGTTCGGCTCCGAGGCGCTGGAGCTGACGTACAAGACACCGACCGGGAAAGTCGCCAACGAGTTGCTCTACCGGCACGACGAACCCCGCCTCGAAATCGCGGAGGTTGGCCGGCCCTGGAGTTTCGACGGGGATGGCGCGCTATTCCGGCTGGTCTCCGAAGCCCAGCGCATCCGTCTCGCTCACCTGTTCGACCCGGTACTCGCGGTTCACACCTCCGTCGTCGACCCGCTGCCGCACCAGATCACCGCCGTCTATGAGTCGATGCTGCCCCGGCAGCCGCTGCGATTCCTGCTCGCCGATGACCCCGGCGCTGGCAAGACCATCATGGCCGGCCTGCTTATAAAGGAGCTCATTGCCCGCGGTGACCTGCAACGCTGCCTGGTGGTCTGTCCCGGCAGCCTCGCCGAGCAGTGGCAGGACGAGCTCTACCGCCGCTTCCAGTTGCCGTTCGAGATCCTGACGAACGACAAGCTCGAGGCCGCGCGTACCGGCAACTGGTTCCTTGAAACCAACCTGGTGATCGCGCGCCTCGACAAGCTCTCACGTAACGAAGAAGTGCAGCAGAAGCTGCAGGCGCCGGATTGCCGGTGGGACCTGGTCGTGTGCGACGAGGCGCACAAGATGTCGGCCACCTTCTTCGGTGGCGAGGTCAAGTACACGAAACGTTACCGATTGGGTCAGCTTCTGTCTTCGTTGACGCGGCATTTTCTGCTCATGACCGCGACCCCGCACAACGGCAAGGAAGAGGACTTCCAGCTCTTCATGGCTTTGCTGGACGGCGACCGCTTCGAAGGTCGCTTCCGGGATGGGGTCCATGTCGCCGATGTCTCCGACCTCATGCGCCGGATGGTTAAGGAGAGTCTGCTGAAGTTCGACGGCACGCCGCTGTTCCCGGAGCGCATCGCCTATACGGTCCCGTACAAGCTGTCGGAAGAAGAGGCGCACCTCTACAAGTCCGTCACCGATTACGTCCGCGAGGAGTTCAATCGGGCCGAGGCGCTGGAGAACGATAAGCGGGCCGGTACGGTCGGCTTCGCGTTGACCATCCTGCAACGTCGCCTGGCGTCGTCGCCTGAGGCGATCTACCAGTCACTGCGGCGACGCCGCGAACGCCTGGAGAGTCGTCTGCGCGAGCTCGAAGTGCTGCAGCGAGGCGGGCATGCAGCAATCACCTTCGCGACCACTGGTCCGGAGCTCGATCCGGAGGATGTCGAGGACCTCGATGAAGCGCCAGACAACGAGGTCGAAGCCGCCGAGGAAGAAATCCTCGACCAGGCCACAGCCGCTCGGTCCATTGTCGAGCTCAGGGCCGAAATCGAAACACTGAAATCACTGGAAAGCTTGGCGCTTGGTGTCAGGCGCAGCGGCGCAGACACGAAATGGCGCGAGCTCGCGAGCCTGCTCGGCGAGATCTTCACTGCAGGCGGTCTGGCCGGCCAGATCGCGGAGCCCGACGTCCCTTACGGCGCGGGAGAGATCCCCAAGCCCAAGTCGTCGCCGCGGCAGAAGCTCGTCATCTTCACCGAGCACCGCGACACGCTCAGCTATCTCCACGAGCGCATCACGACGCTGCTGGGCCGCCAGGAATCCGTCGTCGTGATCCACGGCGGCATGGGACGGGAAGATCGGCTCAGGGCCCAGGAAGCATTCCGCCACGACCCCGAGGTCCAGGTTCTGCTGGCTACCGATGCGGCTGGCGAGGGCATCAACCTCCAGCGGGCACACCTGATGGTCAATTATGACCTGCCTTGGAACCCGAATCGGCTGGAGCAGCGCTTCGGACGTATCCACCGCATCGGCCAGACCGAGGTCTGCCATCTGTGGAACCTGGTGGCCGACGAGACTCGGGAAGGCGACGTCTATCGCAAGCTGCTCGACAAGCTCGAGCAGGCCCGGCAGTCGCTGGGTGGCCAGGTTTTCGACGTCCTCGGCAAACTGCACTTCGAGGGGCGCCCGTTGCGCGACCTCCTGGTCGAGGCAATCCGCTATGGCGAGCAGCCCGAGGTGCGCGCCCGGCTGACGACGGCCGTCGATCACGCGCTGGACCGAGTGCATCTGCAGGACCTGCTCGAGGAGCGCGCGCTGGCTCAAGACGCCATGGATGCGAGCCGGGTTCAGCGCATCCGGGAGGACATGGAGCGCGCCGAAGCGCGTCGCCTGCAGCCACACTACATCGAGTCCTTCTTCCGCGAGGCGTTCCAACGGCTCGGCGGGTCGGCCAAGCAACGTGAGCCCCGGCGCTACGAGATCACCCACGTGCCGGCGCCGGTTCGAAATCGGGACCGGCTGATTGGGATCGGAGAGCCAGTCTTGCCCCGTTACGAACGGATCGCCTTCGAGAAATCCTTGGTGGCGCCCCAGGGGCAGGCACTGGCCGCCTTCGTGTGCCCAGGTCATCCATTACTGGATGCCGTGATAGACCTGACGCTGGAGCGCCACCGAGATCTATTGAAGCGCGGCGCTGTCCTGGTCGACGAGCGGGACATGGGCACGCAACCCCGTGTGCTCTTCTATCTCGAGCATGCGATTCAGGATGCCAGCGTTACCCGCTCGGGCGAACGACGCGTCATCTCCAAGCGCATGCTGTATGTCGAACTCGACAGCGACGGCGTTACTCGCCACGTCCACTATGCGCCTTACCTGGATTATCGTCCTCTGTCAGATGCCGATCCGAGCCTCGATACCATACTCGATCGTCCCGAATGCGCCTGGCTGGAGCGCGAGATGGAATCCAAGGCGCAAGGGTACGCGGTAGCCCATGTCGTCCCGGAGCATTTGAAGGAAGTTCGGGACGCGAAGTTGGCGTTGATCGCCAAGACAGAAGCTGCGGTCAAAGACCGCCTCACGAAGGAGATTACCTACTGGGATCACCGTGCCGAGCAATTGAGGCTCCAGGAGCAGGCCGGCAAGACTGGCGCGCGGCTCAATTCCGGTGAAGCGCGTAAGCGGGCGGACAATCTCCAGGCCAGGCTGCAGAAGCGCCTGGAAGAGTTGAAGCTGGAGGCGCAGATTTCCCCCTTGCCGCCCGTGGTGCTCGGCGGTGTGCTCGTCGTGCCACAAGGGCTGTTGAACGAACTGCAAGGGGTCGCGTCGGCTCCCACTGCAGGAGCGGTGGATACGCAGGCCGCTGCGGCTCGCGCGCGCGAGATCATCATGTCGGTCGAGCGGCAGCTCGGTTTCGAGCCCACTGACCGCGAGTTCGAAAAGCTGGGTTACGACATCGAAAGCCGGATACCCGGCACCGGTCGGCTCCGGTTCATCGAGGTGAAGGGCCGCGTGAGCGGAGCGTCGACGATCACGGTGACCCGTAACGAGATCCTCTATTCGCTCAACAAGCCTGAGGACTACATCCTCGGCATCGTGGAGTTTCTCGAGGGCGGCGAGCACCGGGTTCACTACGTCCGGGAGCCCTTCCAGCGCGAGCCGGATTTCGGCGTGACCAGCGTGAACTACGACTTCGGCGAGTTATTAGCCCGCGCGGAGGGGCCATCGTGAAATTCGGTGAGCCCAAAAGAGAGACACCACCGCGAGGGTGGCGTCGGGCCGATGATGCTATCACCGGCGGGGCGATGAGCCTGATACCTCAGAGCCTACGAGTCGCCGCTTGCGGAAGCAAGGTTTTCGAAGGCTCGACATGCTGACCCGACTCGCGATTCGCAACTTCAAACTGTTCGATGACGTCGAACTCGAGTTGGGCGATCGGGTAGTCCTGATCGGTCCCAACAACGCGGGCAAGACGACAGCACTTCAGGCCCTCGCGCTCTGGGACATCGGTCTGAAGCGCTGGAGGGAGAAGCGCGGAACGGGCGATGTGCCGGCCAAACGACCGGGCGTAACCATCAACCGGCGCGACCTGATCGCGGTGCCGGTGCCCGCGGCCAACTTGCTCTGGCATGACCTGCATGTACGCAGTGGCAGCCGGAAAGATGGCAAGACTCGAACCGAAAATGTGCTCATCGAAATTGAGGTCGATGCGGTCGATTGGTCCTGCGGCCTGGAGTTCGACTACGCGAATGAGGAGTCCTTCTACTGCCGACCACTGCGTGTTGCAGATGACCAACGCATGGCGGTGCCAGACAAGGCAGCCACCGTTCGAATTGCGTATCTGCCACCGATGTCCGGCCTTGCGGCCAACGAGACACGTCTCGACCGGGGTGCAATTAACGTACGCCTCGGTGAGGGGCGAACTGCCGAGGTCCTCCGGAATCTCTGTTACCAGATTCTTGAAAGTGAGGACGGCGAACGCAAATGGGAACAGATAGCGGGGCGCATCGAGTCTTTCTTCGGCAGCCGGCTCGACAAACCGCAATACGTCTCAGAGCGCGGCGAGGTCACCATGACTTACCGGACGCGCGACGGTGTCCGGCTGGATCTCTCTGCCAGCGGTCGGGGCCAGCAGCAGACCTTGCTGTTGCTCGCTCACATGACGGCCAACCCAAAGTCCGTTCTGCTACTGGATGAGCCGGATGCGCACCTGGAGATACTGCGCCAGCGCCAGATTTATCAACTCCTGAGCGAAACGGCAGAAAGTACGGGGAGCCAGATCATTGCAGCCAGCCATTCAGAGGTGGTTCTGAACGAGGCTGCGGATCGCGATGTTCTGATTGCTTTCGTCGGCAAACCGCACCGCATCGATGATCGCGGTAGTCAGGTCGCCAAATCGCTGAAGGAAATTGGCTTCGAACACTACCTGCAGGCAGAGGAAAAAGGCTGGATTATCTATCTCGAAGGGTCGACGGATCTCGCCATATTGCTTGAGCTCGCACGCCGTTTGGGGCACCCGGCGGCGGAGCTGCTGCAAAGTCCCTATGTCCACTACGTGGCCAATCAGCCGACCAAGGCACAGGCACATTTTTACGGCGTGCGTGAGGCAAAGCCTGATCTGGTGAGCATAGCCATTTACGACCGCCTCGACCAGGACCCGCCCAACGACCCCAATCTAACCCAGCTCATGTGGCATCGCCGGGAAATCGAGAACTACCTGTGCCAGCGGAAGGTTTTGCTCGACTTTGCATCCGCGGAAGGCGAACGTCATGCGGGCGAATTGTTCGCGACCGCCTGGCGCGCGGATATGGAAGAGAGCATCACCGAGATTGAACAGGCCCTGAAAACCTTGGGAGAGCCCTCGCCCTGGGGGCCGGACATCAAGGCCAGCGATGCCTTCCTGGATCGGCTGTTCAAGCGTTTCTACGAGAGGCGGAAACTGCCCAACCTGATGACCAAGACGGATTACCACCGCCTTGCAGGGTTTGTGGCACCAGAAGATATCGACGCCGAGATCGGGGAAAAGCTGGACGCTCTGGTCGAGGTGTCCAAACGTGCCCGTCCACGACAGAACTGACGATAGAGGACAGACTTTGCAATTGCGAAAGAAGCTCATCGAAGTCGCTCTGCCGCTCGATGCCATCAACAAGGCCTCGGCGCGGGAGAAGTCGATCCGTCACGGCCATCCGAGCACGCTGCATCTGTGGTGGGCGCGGCGGCCACTGGCGACGGCCCGCGCGGTGATCTTCGCGCAGATGGTGGACGACCCGTCGGCGTATGTGGACGTCTTGCTCTCGGACCCGAAGAAGAAGCGCGCGGCGGAACGGGAGCTGCAAAAGCGCCTGGCGGAACACGAGGCCAAGCAGGCGCTGGCTGACGACGATGCCATCGCCGAACCCGAGCCCACACTGGCCGAGGTGGTCGCCGAGATCGAGCGGGACCGCCTGTTTGGCATTCTCGAGGAGCTGGTGCGGTGGGAGAACACCACCAACGAGGCGGTGCTGGAAAAGGCGCGCGCCGAGATCTGGCAGAGCTGGCGGCGGGCCTGCGCCGAGAATGCCGATCATCCGCGGGCGAAGGAGCTGTTCGACCGCAACAAGCTGCCCGGCTTCCACGACCCCTTTGCCGGCGGCGGCGCGCTGCCGCTGGAGGCGCAGCGGCTGGGGCTGGAAGCTTACGCCAGCGATCTCAACCCGGTGGCGGTGTTGATCAACAAGGCGATGATCGAGATCCCGCCGCGGTTTGCCGGGCACGCGCCGGTGAATCCGCCGTCCCGCGCCGATGCGGCGAGCGCCGGCTCCTGGAAAGGCGCCACCGGCCTCGCCGAGGACGTGCGCCACTACGGCCAGTGGATGCGCGCCGAGGCCGAGCGGCGCATCGGCCACCTGTACCCCAAGGTCGCGGTCACCGCCGAGATGGCGCGGGACCGGCCGGACCTGAAGCCCTACGCCGGCCGCAAGCTCACTGTGATTGCGTGGCTCTGGGCGCGCACGGTCAAGAGCCCGAACCCGGCCTTCGCCGATGTGGACGTGCCGCTCGCCTCGACCTTTATGCTCTCCACCAAGGCGGGCAAGGAGGCCTATGTCGAGCCGGTGATCGAAGGCGCCGGCTACCGCTTCACGGTGAAGGTTGGGAAGCCCAAGGACGCTGTGGCGGCGAAGAGCGGGACCTCGGCTGGGAAGCGCGCAGCCTTCAAGTGCCTGATGTCGGGGACTCCACTTCCATACGACTACATCCGGGACGAGGGACAGGCCGGGCGCATGGGCGCACGGCTGATGGCGATCGTGGCCGAGGGCGACCGCGGGCGGGTCTATCTCGCACCGACACCGGAGCACGAAGCGGCGGCGCTGAAGGCGAAGCCGGAGTGGAAGCCGGAGGCCGCGCTGCCCGTGAACCCTCGCGACTTCAAAACGCCGAACTACGGCCTCATGACATTCGCTGACCTCTTCACCCCGCGCCAGCTCGTGGCGCTGACGACCTTCTCCGACCTCGTGGGCGAGGCGATGCAGCAGGTCCGCCGCGATGCCCTCGCCGCCGGCCTGCCCGACGACCCCACCCCGCTGCGCGACGGCGGCGCCGGCGCGACGGCGTATGCCGAGGCGGTGGGGGTGTATTTGGGTATCGCGTTGAGCCGGCTCACTGACATCTGTAACGCGCTCTGTCGCTGGGAGGTCACGAAGACTCAGGTCCGTAACCTCTTCGGCCGGCAAGCTATTCCGATGATCTGGGACTACGCCGAGAACAATGTCTTTGGCGAGGCGGCCGGCGATTACCTGGTCAGTCTCGGCAACATGGTGAAGGCGCTCGAGCAGGTCCCAGCGCGCTATTCCGGTTTTGCGAAGCACGGCGATGCGCAATCGCAGTCGGTCAGCACGGACAAGCTGGTCTCCACCGACCCGCCGTACTACGACAACATCGGCTACGCCGACCTGTCGGACTTCTTCTACGTCTGGCTGCGCCGCTCGCTGCGATCCGTCTTTCCGGAGATCTTCGCGACGCTCGCCGTCCCCAAGGCGGAGGAACTCGTGGCGACACCCTATCGCCACGGTAGCAAAGAAAGTGCCGAAACATTCTTCCTGGACGGCATGACCCAGGCGATGCATCGCCTGGCCGACCAGGCGCATCCGGCATTCCCGGTCACGATCTATTACGCCTTCAAGCAGTCCGAGACCGAGACCGCGCAAGGCACCGCCAGCACCGGCTGGGAGACCTTCCTCGATGCGGTCATCCGTGCCGGCTTCACAGTTAGCGGCACCTGGCCCATGCGCACCGAACTGTCCAACCGCATGATCGGCTCGGGCACCAACGCGCTGGCCTCCAGCATCGTGCTGGTCTGCCGCCCGCGGCCGGCGGATGCGCCCACCGCGACGCGCCGCGAGTTCATCACCGCGCTTAAAACCGAGCTTCCACGCGCGTTGATCCACCTCCAGCGCGGCAACATCGCGCCGGTGGACCTGGCGCAGGCCGCCATCGGCCCGGGCATGGCGGTCTATACGCGCTATGCGAAGGTGCTCGACGCCGAGGGCAAGCCGCTCAGCGTGCGCGAGGCGTTGGCGCTGATCAATCAGACCCTCGACGAAGCGCTTGCCGAGCAGGAGGGCGACTTCGACGCCGACAGCCGCTGGGCACTGACCTGGTTCGAGCAGTCGGGCTTCGCCGAGGGTGATTACGGCGTGGCCGAACAACTCTCCAAGGCCAAGAACACCAGCGTCGCCGGCCTGGTCGAGGCGGGGATTCTCTCGTCGAAAGCGGGCAAGGTCCGGCTGCTGAAGCCTGACGAGCTACCCGCCGACTGGGACCCGGCGACCGACCCCCGGCTCACAGCCTGGGAGATGGTCCATCACCTCATCCGCGTTCTGGAGGCGGGCGGCGAGAGTGCCGCCGCCGAGCTGGCCGGGCGCCTCGGCGCCAAGGCGGAAGCGGCGCGCGAGTTGTGCTACCGACTCTACACCTTATGCGAACGCAAGAAACGAGCGTCCGAGGCCCTGTCCTACAACGGTTTGGTGCAAAGCTGGCCAGAGATCATGCGGCTCGCTCGGTCCGCGGGCGACGTCGGCGAGGTAGCGGCGCAGACGAACTTGTTCGCCGAGGAGGGCTGAGCAATGCCAGTCATGAAACGCATCGTCTGCCTCGCCAATTCCCGAAAGCTCCATGGGCGGTGTGTTGCGGGGGTCGAACTGGTGGATGGGCGCCCGGCGGGATGGCTTCGGCCGGTTAGCGCACGTGAGCATCAAGAAGTCTCTGAATACGAACGGCAATACGAAGACGGCAGCGACCCGAGACTATTGGACATTATCGATGTTCCACTCCTGGAGGCTCGACCAAAGGATTACCAGCAGGAAAACTGGCTGCTGGATCCCGAACACTACTGGCAGAAGCGGGGCACCTTCGCTTGGAACCAGTTGGGCCGAATTGCGGATTCGACTGGGACACTTTGGCGGAATGGATGCCACACGTACAACGGAGTGAATGACCAGATTCGGCTGACGGAAGCTTGCCTAGAAGACCATTCGCTCAAGCTCATCTATGTCGACGGTATGAGGTTACGAGTATTTGCGCCCGGAGCGGCGTTTGGAAATGCGAAACGGCGGGTTCAAGTACGGTTTCTCTTTTCGGGGTCAGACTATGCGTTGTGGGTTACAGATCCCCGAATCGAGCGCGCCTACTTGGCAAAGGACGATGGTGAATATCATTTTGGCGAGTGTTACCTGACGGTAAGTCTTGGTGAGCCTTTTAATGAGCACTGCCACAAATTGATCGCCGCCGTACTGGAGGGGCCGCGGTGATGGAGCGCAAGGAACAACTGACAATATTTACGATTGGGCATTCCACCCATCCGATCAAGAAGTTTATTGATCTTCTTGAAAAGAATCGGATTACAGCTGTTGCGGATGTCCGTTCCAGTCCATTCAGCCGTCACAACCCTCAGTTCAACAAGGATTCGTTGTCGGCGGAGCTGAAGAAGCACGGAATTGCCTACGTCTTCGTCGGCAAGGAACTCGGCGCTCGGTCGGATGACCCCTCCTGTTATGAGGGCGGGAAAGTTCGCTACGGCCGTCTTGCCAAGACCTCGATCTTCAAGGCGGGTATCGATCGTGTGCTGGGCGGGGCGAAAAAGTATCGCGTTGCACTGATGTGTGCCGAGAAGGAGCCGCTTGACTGCCATCGCACGCTGCTGGTCAGCCGAGCACTGGAGCAGCACGGGGCATTCATCTCTCACATTCTGTCGGACGGAAGCACCGAGGCTCAATCGAAGACGATGTGCCGGTTGATCGATCTTGTCGGATTGCCCCAGGCGGACATGTTCCGCGGTCCTGAGGAACTGATAGAGGCGGCATGCGAGATGCGGGAGGAGAAGATCGCATACGTGGATGATTCTCTCGCCAACGAGGAACACTCATGAAACTGTTTACCATTGGATTCACCAAGAAGACGGCGGAAACGTTTTTTTCCAAGCTCAAGCGTTCCGGCGCAAAACGGGTCGTGGATGTGCGACTCAATAACGTCTCCCAGTTGGCGGGCTTCGCGAAACGCGATGATCTTGAGTTTTTTCTACGAGAAATTTGCCATATGGATTACGTCCATATGCCGGAGCTGGCTCCGACCAAAGACATCCTCGACGAATACAAGAAGAACAAGGGTAACTGGTCCGTTTACGAGCGGAAATTCCTTGATTTGATGCGCAAGCGAGAGATCGAGAAGAAGATCGATCCGGGCGTGATCGCGGATGGCTGCCTTCTGTGCAGTGAGGACAAGCCGCATCACTGTCATCGGCGGCTGGTCGCAGAGTACCTGAGGGAGCACTGGGGCGATGTCGATATCCAGCACCTGGTGTAGGGAAGAACTTTGTGGCGATTAGTAACCACGAGCGGGTCGGCAAGGCGCTGGAACTTCTGAAAGCGGGCCTGGGCCCCTTTGTCGAGCGCGAGATCAAGGGCGCTATGGAGTCTAAGCGCCTCGACGCGCACAAACTGAGGGACTACGCGGAGGATCCTGTCCTGGCGAACAAGCCGATACCGGACTGGGACGTCGCGGGACTGCTCAAGTTGATGTGGGAGACCTGGAACGATGTGTTCCGCAAGATCCTGGGGCCGGCGGAGCGCAGCCTGGTCGGTGAACTGCGCGGTCATCGGAACAAGTGGGCACATCAGGAAAGTTTCTCCAGCGACGATGCCTACCGCGCGCTCGACTCCGTTGGCCGGTTGCTGGTGGCGGTGTCGGCACCGCAGTCCGAGGACCTCGAGCGGCTGAAGATGGAGCTGCTGCGCGTGCGGTTCGACGAGCAGACGCGCGGGGAGCGGCGCAAGCAAGCGGGGACGGCAATCGAGAGCGCTGCGGCGGCAAGCCTCAAGCCTTGGCGGGAGATCGTCACCCCGCACAAGGACGTTGCCAGCGGACGCTATCAGCAGGCGGAATTCGCCGCGGACCTATGGCAGGTGCATCTCGGGGAAGGCACGGATGAGTATCGCGATCCTGTGGAGTTCTTCCGGCGCACCTACCTGACCGAGAGTCTCAAGGGCCTTCTGGTGGGGGCTATTCACCGCCTGACCGGCAAGGGCGGGGATCCCGTCGTGCAGTTGCAGACGAACTTCGGTGGCGGCAAGACCCATTCCATGTTGGCGCTGTATCACCTGTTCTCGGGCGGTGCGGCGGCAGAGCTCGCCGGCATTGACAGCGTCATGCAGGAGGCCGGCGCGAAGGAATTGCCGACCGCGCGGCGGGTGGTGCTCGTCGGCAACAAGATTTCCCCAGGCAACCCTGTCACCAAGGAAGACGGCACTGTCGTCCACACGCTGTGGGGCGAGCTCGCCTGGCAGCTCGGCGGCAAGAAGGCCTTCGCGCGGATCGCCGCTGATGATGAGCGCGCGACCAGTCCGGGCGATGTGCTGCGAGAGCTATTCAAGGAATATGGCCCATGCCTGATCCTGGTGGATGAATGGGTGGCCTATGCACGGCAGTTGCACGATCAGAGTGACCTGCCGGCCGGCGGCTTCGAGACCCAGTTCAGCTTTGCCCAGGCGCTCACGGAATCGGCCAAGCTCGCTGGCAACTGCTTGCTGGTGATCAGCTTGCCGGCATCGGATACGGCGGGGTCGCCGCACACGCACGCGGATGACGTCGAAGTCGGCGGCCAACGTGGCCGTGAGGCGCTGGACCGCCTGCGTAACGTTGTTGGGCGCATCGAATCGTCCTGGCGCCCGGCAAGCGCCGAGGAAGGTTTTGAAATCGTGCGGCGGCGCCTGTTCGAGCCGTTCTCCGACCCGGCACAGTTCAAAGACCGTGACGTGGTCGCGCGGGCCTTCGCCGAGTTCTATCGCGCGCAGCAGCAGGAATTTCCGCCCGAGTGCCGCGACAGCGACTACGAGAAGCGCATCAAGGCCGCCTATCCGATCCATCCCGAGATTTTCGATCGGCTCTACACCGACTGGTCGACGCTGGTGAAATTCCAGCGTACCCGCGGCGTATTGCGTCTGATGGCGGCGGTCATCCACAGCCTGTGGGAGAAAGGTGACCGGAATCCGCTGATCCTACCGGCGAACATTGCGATTGATGACCCGCGCGTGCAGTTCGAGCTGACGCGCTATCTCACGGACAACTGGGTACCCGTAATCGAGAAGGACGTCGACGGTCCGAGTTCTCTCCCGCTTCGGATCGACGGGGAAGTTCCGAACCTCGGAAAGTTCGCGGCCTGCCGCCGCGTCGCACGTGCCATTTACCTGGGCTCCGCTCCCACTGCCGATGCGGCTCACCGGGGTCTTGAAGATCGGCGCGTGAAGCTGGGCTGCGTGATGCCAGGGGAGTCACCGGCAGTATTCGGTGATGCGTTGCGTCGTTTGGCTGGCGCGGCGACCTACCTGTACCAGGATGGTCCTCGCTATTGGTACTCCACGCAGCCGACGGTGACCAAGCTTGCCGAGGATCGCGCAGAGCAGTTGAAGCGCGATCCCGACAAGGTCGTGCAGGAACTGGCCGCCCGGTTGCGCGCTGACCTCCGCAAGGCGGGTGACTTTACGCGCGTACACCCGCTCCCTGCGTCGGGTCAGGATATTCCCGACGATCTCGATGCCCGGCTCGTGGTGCTGGGTGTCAATCATCCTTACAGCAAGGAGAAGGGCAACCCGGCGGAGGTTGCCGCGAAGGCGATTCTGGAATCGCGCGGCAACGCGCCAAGACTTTTTCGCAACACGTTGGTTTTTCTCGCGCCGGACAAGACCCGGCTGCAGGACCTGGACGAAGCGGTGCGCCGTTACCTGGCGTGGGAGTCGATCCTCGCGGAGCGAGACCAGCTGGACCTGTCGCCGCACCAAGTCAGGCAGGCCGAGACTCAGAAGGACGCGGCGTCGAGTGCCGTGACGGCGAGAGTTCCCGAAACGTACCAGTGGTTGCTTGTGCCCGTTCAGGAAAACCCGCAGGCGTCGGTCGAATGGCAGGCCATGCGCCTGTCCGGACAGGATGCCCTCGCGGTTCGAGCCAGCAAAAAACTTCGGAGCGACGAGCTGTTGGTGACGGGGTTCGCGGCAACCCGCCTGCGGATGGAGCTCGACCGAGTCCCGTTGTGGCGCGGCGACCATGTATCCGTGAAACAGGTCGTCGAGGATTTTGCGAAGTATCTCTATCTGCCTCGGCTCAGCGAACCGCACGTGTTGCTGAGAGCGATCGGAGATGGCGTCGCGTTATTGACCTGGGAGCAGGACGCGTTCGCGTTCGCGGATAGCTACGATAAAGAGGCAGGCCGCTACCGGGGGCTTCGTGGCGGACAGGTGGTGACGCTTCCAGATGCCGATGCACCTGGTTTTCTGGTCAAGCCGGATGTCGCCCGCCAGCAGCTCGATGCCGAAAGCAAGAAAGTGCCAGGTGAACCAGCGGGTCCGGGAGGTAAAACAGGAACCGGCGCGGATACCGGCGCAGGTACAGCAACCGGCGGCGGAGGCAAAACCGCGCAGCCTGAGAAGGCCGCTCAACCGAAGCGCTTTCACGGCACGGTGGAACTAGACGCGACGCGCGTCGGGCGAGACGCGAGCCGGATCGCCGACGAAGTGATCTCGCACCTGGCTGGTCTTGTCGGGGCAAAGGTGACGGTCACGCTAGAGGTCGAGGCTGAGATTCCGTCCGGTGCTCCGGATCACGTAGTGCGAACGGTGACCGAGAACGGCCGAACGCTGAAGTTCACGAGCCAAGGCTTCGAAAAGGAGTAATCGCCTTTGCCCGCAGACGAAGAATTCCAGGGAAGCGCCGATGGATCTGAATGAAGTTGGCGCGATACTCGAACGCGCGAGACGGGCGGCGATCGATTACTACGAACTCACTGGCAAGCCGCTGGGAATAACAGGGGAATATGGGGAGTACGTCGCAGCCGAACGGCTCGGGCTGGAATTGGCCGAGGCTCGGACAGCTGGCTACGATGCAACTGACCAGTCCCGACGCCGGATACAGATTAAAGCGAGAAGCTTCCACGGGACAAGAAGCTCGTCGGCCAACGCCTTGGTTCAATTAGGCTCGACCACGAATGGGACGTCGTGCTTCTGGTCCTCATGGACGACCGGTTTGACCTGCAATGGATATACGAAGCGTCGCGATCGGCGATCGAAGCTGCGCTGAGCGTGCCGGGTAGCAGGGCGCGAAATGAGCGAGGTGCGCTCTCACTGGCGAAATTCAGGAGTATTGGGCGGCAGGTCTGGCCCGCCACGAGCGACGTTAGGGCTGGCTGAGTAAATTGGATCGAAATAATGTATAAATATACAGTATCAATATGACGCCCGATAAGCGAATACAAGACGCCAAGCGGCATCAGTTTGGTGGTCAATGGACATCGCGAAAGCTGGAGGTGCTTTCCGGCTATTTGCGGAGCTACACGATAGCTTTGAAGGACAAGCCAACTGCCGCATCACCGTTTCGAAAGGCATTCATCGACGCGTTTGCCGGTTCGGGCTACCGGGATTCCAATCGCGAAGCCGGGCGTGCCACTTCCTCGCAGAGCCTCCTATTACCGGACCTTGCGGAAGATGAGCCTCAGGGCTTGCTGGATGGCTCGGCAAGACTGGCGTTACAGACCGACCCACCCTTTGACCGCTACATTTTTATTGAGCGGAGCGCTGCTCGCTGCGGAGAGCTCGAGGCAATGAAAACCGAGTTTCCGGAACACGCGGATCGAATCGACATTCGACGAGGTGATGCGAACGAGAAAATCAAAGCGCTGTGTGACAAGGACTGGAGTTTGCATCGAGCAGTGCTGTTCCTTGATCCGTACGGGATGCAGGTGGAATGGACGACTATCGAGGCCGTTGCCAAAACAAAAGCAATCGATCTATGGCTCCTTTTTCCTCTCGGAATTGGTGTCAATAGATTGTTGCCTAGATCGGGCGACATTCCTGCACCTTGGCGCGAGCGGCTTAATCTCTTGCTCGGCACCAAGGATTGGTACGACGAGTTCTACAGCATCGAGACAACACCAACGCTGTTCGGTACTGATCAGGAGCGAGTGGTAAAGGCGACCATGGGGACCATAGGGCGTTACTTCAATGATCGTCTCAATCAGGTCTTTGCTGGCGTCGTAGAAGAACCTGGCGTGCTTCGAAATTCGCTGAACAACCCACTTTATCTATTGTGCTTTGCGGTCGGTAATGAGCGCGGAAAGAAAATTGCATTGCGTATCGCAGAGCACTTACTGAGGGAGGTGAGGTAGTGGCCCAGGGCTCGGGAATTGAGTGGACTGAATCGACATGGAACCCAGTAACAGGTTGTACGAAGGTGAGTCCCGGCTGTAAGAACTGCTACGCGAAACGGATGGCGGAGAGGCTGCAAGCCATGGGACAAGCGAACTACGAAAATGGTTTCGAACTTTCAACACAGCCGCACATGCTGCAGCTACCCCTTGCCTGGAAAAAACCTCAAACCATCTTTGTTAATTCGATGAGTGATCTTTTTCATGAAGATGTGCCGTTGGATTACATACTTCAGGTCTTTGAAGTGATGAATCGCGCAGATTGGCATCGATTTCAGGTGTTGACGAAACGTGCTGAACGTTTAGCGGAGTTGAGCGCTAAGCTGCCGTGGGCTCCAAATATTTGGATGGGAGTCAGCGTTGAGAACGAAAAGTATCGGGGTCGGATTGACGGTCTGAGGTCAACCGAAGCGTGCGTGAGGTTTCTATCACTAGAGCCTCTGCTGGGTCCCCTGCGAAATCTTGATCTATCCGGAATTGACTGGGTGATCGTCGGTGGAGAGTCAGGGCCGAAAGCTCGGCCAATTGATCCGGCCTGGGTCACTGATTTGCGCGACCAGTGCCGACGCGGGAAAGTACCATTCTTCTTCAAGCAGTGGGGCGGCAAGAATAAGAAGAAGGCGGGGAGAATGTTAGAAGGTAGGACTTGGGATCAGATGCCAACGGAGAAGGCTGGAAATCGTCGGATGCATCAGTCCAGACCATCGGGTTTGCTCGTTGCTACCGGGTAGGATTGGTTGCGACATCTTCGGCGATGATCTGACGGCCATTGTTGCGAAAGACGCAGCTGCGCCGACGTTCCCATCGTTCGATCTCAGATCACAACCCAATTAGCGTAGCGATCGCCTTATCGGCCTCGTCCTCGGGCGTAACGTTTCGACTCCCGAGCTTCTTGGGTTTCGGAAGCTTCCCAGCCTGTCGCAGTCGCCAAATCGTCATTGCGGAGCAGCCGCCGAGCTTTTGTCGAAGCTGCTTGTCGGTGATCAGTCGGAGCATCCACCGTCTCCTGTCATATCAGGTGCTAACGGGTTGTGATGCTACTGATGGAGCTGAAAGTTGCCGCAGAAAACCGGGTCAGCCAGCGTCGTGGTTTTTAAGTTCCTGAGCTCCCGATGAAATTCGTCCAATGCCAGGCGGTGCCTTGATCACCGTGCAGCCGCCGATGCCTTCACCACGGAATCAAGGTAGTCCGCCCACCATTGCATCATCCGAGTCCGCTCTTCGTACCGATCACCGCGGTCGTAAGCGCCTTTGACCTTGTTTTGCTCCGTGTGGGCCAGCGCGCGTTCCACGGCGTCGACGGACCACATGCGGTGCTTTTTGCCGTCGACCTCGGTGACGGCCTCGTTGAGGATTGTCGAGGCGAGGGCGCGGAACCCGTGGACGGTGGTGCGTTTGTGGAAGCCCATCCTGTACACGGCGAAGATCATGGTGTTCTGGCTCGCCGGTTTGTCTTCGAGCCGGCCGGGCATCAACCATTGCGAATGGCCCGAGACTTTGTGCAGTTCCTCGAGCGTGGCAAGCGCTTGCTCTGACAGGGGCACGCGGTGCTCACGCCGGTTCTTCATCCGTTCGCCCGGGACCGTCCACACGCCTTCCTCACGATCGAACTCCGCCCATTTCGCTTCGCGGACCTCGCTGGTTCGCGCCAGGGTGAGGATCAGGAACCGCAGTCCCAACCGGGTTGCCGCGTCACCCTCGTAGGTCTCGAGAGCATGGAGGAAGGTCGGCAGCTCCTCGGCGGCGAGCGCGGTCTGTTGTCCCTTCTTGCGCGGCTTGAGGTGATTGCGTAGCTCGCTGGCCGGGTTGACCTCACGGTAGCCTAGCGCGACCGCCCGCGAGAACACGGCTCGTACACGCTGCAGCACACGGGTCGCGATCTCGCCGGCGCCGCGGTCCTCGATGCCTTCGATCAGGGCCATGATTTCGCGCGGCTGGATCTCGTCGATAGGGCGCTCACCCAGCGCGGGCAGGATGTCAATCTCCAGGGACCGCCAAACCTGTGAAGCGTGTTTGCGCGTCCAGGCGGGTGCCTGACGTGTGTGCCAAGCCCTGGCAACCGCGAGGAAGGTCGGCGTCGACGAATCGAGAGCGTGCTTCTCCGCCTGCTTCACCGCGGAGGGGTCGTCGAGCTTGCGGGCGTCCTGCCACATGTCGCGTGCCTCGGCCAGGCTGAGCTTGGGATAGGTGCCGAGGCTCAGGGTCTTCTCCCGCCCGTTGACGCGGTACTTGCCGCGCCAGTACTTGCCGCCGGCGGGGGTGACGAACAGGTACAGCCCGTCCCGGTCGTAGAGCTTCCGCGCCTTGTCGCTGGCCTTGGCGTTCTTGACTTCCTGAATGCTGAGCATCTGGGGGTATTTTCTGTTGGGGCTTTTTTTATACCTCCAAAAATACCCCCAGTAAAGCGGTGAAGGCCGGAGATTGCCCGCTATCCCGAGAGATGCTTTTGCTAAACGTATTCGCTTGATTTAGATAAGAAAAAAGCGCCACTGAGGGCGCTTTCTCGTGAGCTTTCGATGCCTTGAAAACTCGTTGATGGTGGAGGCGGCGGGAATCGAACCCGCGTCCGCAAGTCCTCTGCCTTCGGCTCTACATGCTTATCTCGTCTATTGTTTTAGCCGGCCGCTACCCGACGAGCAGGGAAAACGACCGGCGATCCCGATGAGGTTTTAGCGGTTAGGCCTCGGGCGAGCCGCTCCGCGAGCTTGTGAGAGTCGACGCCTGGGTCCGGGCGCACAAGCACGGCCCCGGTCAGACGGCACCCTACTGGGTATTAAGCAGCGAGTGCGTAGTTGTCGTCGTTGGCAACTATGATTTTGCAACCGGATTAACGAGGAAGCTTGCGCCCTCGGCATGCACCTCCGGTTTCGCGACCTGCGTCGAAGCCATGTCGCCCCCGAAAGAACCATTCGATTCTAGCAGCGCCCGGGCGGCTTGTCCCGGGCCTCGCCGTGCGGTGTAGGTGGGAGCGCCGATGCCGCATTTCAAGGCCGTCGATGGGCCGATGAGCGGCGGGCGGCCGGCGGGCTCAGTGGGACTTCAGGATGCGCTGGCGCTCGCGCTGCCAGTCGCGCTCGCGCTCGGCGGCGCGCTTGTCGTGCGCCTTCTTGCCCTTGGCCAGGCCGATCTCCAGCTTGGCGAGCCCGCGTTCCCAGTACATGCGCAGCGGCACGAGGGCGTAGCCGCGCCGTTCGACGGCGCCGATCAGCCGGTCCAGCTCGCGCCGATGCAGCAGCAGCTTGCGCGTGCGCTGCGGTTCGGCGACGACATGTGTCGAGGCCGCCGGCAGCGGATTGATGTGCCCGCCGAGCAGGAAGGCCTCGCCCTCGCGCACGATCACGTAGGCCTCGGTCAGCTGGGCGCGCCCGGCCCGCAGTGCCTTCACTTCCCAGCCCTGCAGGGCAATGCCGGCCTCGAAGGTATCCTCGATGGCGTACTCGTGGCGGGCCTTGCGGTTGGCGACGATGAGGCGCTCGTTCTTGGTCTTGACGTTGGAATTGGCCATGGCGGGATTATACGGACCCGCCGGCGCTGCGGGATTGCCCGCCGCCAGCCGACTTGCCCCGCGCGCGGCACGCCGGCAAGAATGGGCTGCCTAGGCGGCGCGATCGCGCCACGGACCAAGGATGCGTCCATGCAGCAGCCCCCCGTCGCGCACGTCGAGTGGTCGTCGCGGCTCGCCTTCATCCTGGCGGCCAGCGGCTCGGCCGTCGGCCTCGGCAACATCTGGAAGTTCCCGTACATGGCCGGCGAGAACGGCGGCGGCGCCTTCGTGCTGGTCTACCTGCTGTGCGTGCTGGCGGTGGGCGTGCCGATCATGATCGCCGAGATCCTCATCGGCCGGCGCGCGCGGCTGAACCCGATGGACGCGATGGGCACGCTGGCCGCGCAGCACGGCCGCAGTGGCGTCTGGCGCTGGGTGGGTCTGGCGGGCGTCATCGCCGGCGTGCTGATCATGTCCTACTACAGCGTGATCACCGGCTGGACGGTGGCCTACATCGGCAAATCCGTCTCCGGCGCCTTCAACGGCATCAGCGGCCCCCAGGCGCAGGCCGTGTTCGAGGACTTCATCAGCGATCCGCTCGACCTGCTGCTCTGGCACACGCTGGTGCTGGCGGTGGTGCTGGGCATCGCTGCCCGCGGCGTCGCTGGCGGCATCGAGCGCGCGGTGCAGTGGCTGATGCCCGGGCTGCTGGTGCTGCTGGTCGCGCTGGTCTGCTATGGCGCGGCGACCGGCGGCATGGGCGCCGCGGCGCGCTTCCTGTTCACGCCGGACTTCGCCGCGCTCGACGGGCAGACGGTGCTGGCGGCCATGGGGCAGGCGTTCTTCAGCCTGAGCCTCGGCATGGGCGCGATCATGATGTACGGCTCCTACCTGCCGCGGCAGGCGCCGATCGGCCGCTCCGCCCTGATCATCGCCGCGCTGGACAGCGGCGTTGCCATCGTGGCTGGGCTGGCGATCTTCCCGATCGTCTTCGGCAACGGCATGGCGCCGGGCGAGGGGCCCGGGCTGGTGTTCGTGACGCTGCCGGTGGGCTTCGGTCAGCTGCCGGCCGGTGGCCTGTTCGCCGGCCTGTTCTTCCTGTTGCTGCTGTTCGCGGCGCTGACCTCGGCCGTTTCGCTGATCGAGCCGGGGCTCGCCTACCTCACCGAGCGCACCGGCCGCAGCCGCGGGCAGGCGGTGGCGATCATGGGCAGCGCGATCTGGCTGCTGGGCATCGGCACCGTATTGTCGTTCAACGTCTGGTCGACGCCCTGGCTCGCCGGGCGCACCTTCTTCGATGCGGTCGACTATCTGACGTCCAACCTCATGCTGCCGCTCGGCGGGTTGGCCGTCGCCCTGTTCGCCGGCTGGGCCTTGCCGCGGCTGGCGACGGATGACGAGTTGCAGCTGGATACGCCCCGCCTGCGCCGGTACTGGCGGCTGCTGTGCCGGTGGGTGGCGCCGGCGGCGGTGGTGCTGGTGTTCCTGCACGCGATCGGGCTGCTCGGCTGAGCATGCAGGTGGAGGTGGTCTATCTCGGCGCGGCGGCGAGCTTCCGGCGGACGCTGGAGTTGCCGGCGTCGGCGACCGTGCGGGCCGCGCTGGCCGCCAGCGGCGTGCTGGCACAGCAGCCGGAGATCGACTGGCAGGCCGGCTACGGGGTCGGCATCTTCGGCCGCGTGACCTCGCTCGATCGGCAGCTGCGCCCGGGGGATCGGGTGGAGATCTACCCGCCGCTGTGCCACGACCCGCGGGAGCGGCGCCGTGCGCAGGCCGCGGCGGCGCGGACGGTGGCGGATCGGCCGGGGCGGGACTAGCCGCCGATGGTGGCGACGTCGCGCTCCATGTTCACGAGCCGCTCACCCTCGAAGTAGAGCGTGAGCGTGCGCTTCTCCGCCGCATCGCCACGGTCGATATAATAAATGTAATCCCACTGACGATCGCTGAAGTCGTTGCGTGCCATCGGGGTGCCGAGCAGGTAGCGCACCTGGTCGCGCGTCATGCCGGGCTTGAGCTGGGCGACCAGTTCCGGCTCCAGCGCGTTGCCCTGCTGGATGGGCGGCTGATAGATGCAGGCCGTGAGCGCGGCGGCCAGGGTCAGCGCCAGGGCGATCGGCAGCTTGCGTACGGGCATGGTTCGTACCGTCGGCGGTGGGTTCGGGAGGCGATGGTAACGCAGCGGTCGGATGACTTCAGCTGCTGGAGGAAGGGTGGAATCCAAGGACATTCGCAAGGCCGGGCTGAAGGTCACGCTGCCGCGCATCAAGATCCTGCAGATGCTGGAAGAGGCGGAGAACCGCCATCTGAGCGCGGAAGAGGTCTATCGCGCGCTGCTCGATTCGGGCGAGGAGATCGGCCTGGCGACGGTGTACCGGGTGCTGACGCAGTTCGAGACGGCGGGCCTGGTCAGCCGGCTGAACTTCGAGGGTGGCCACTCGATGTTCGAGCTGAACCACGGCGAGCACCACGATCACATCATGTGCATGAAGTGCGGCCGCGTGGACGAGTTCGTCGATGCCACCATCGAGCGGCGTCAGGAGGTGATTGCGCAGGCGCACGGCTACGAGCTGACCGACCATAGCCTGTACCTGTACGGCATCTGTCCGGACTGCCGCGGCACGGCGGCGGTGGCCGATGCCCGGTCGCCGGCCGCCTAGCCGGCGCGGCGCGGCCTAACCGGCGGCGGCCTCGCGCAGCATCTCGCGCGCGTTCGCCCGCGTGCGCTCGGTGATGGTGAGCCCGCCGAGCATGCGCGCGAGCTCCTCCACCCGCGCGCCGGCATCGAGCGGAGCGACCTCGGTCTGCGCGCGGCCGGCCTCGATCCGCTTGCGCACGGCGAGGTGCCCGCTGGCCTGGGCCGCCACCTGCGGCAGATGGGTGACGCACAGCACCTGCCGGTCGGCGGCCAGCTGGCGTAGCCGCCGGCCGACGATCTCGGCCACCGCGCCACCGACGCCGACGTCGACCTCGTCGAACACCAGGCAGGGCACGGGGTTGCCCGCCGCCGCGACCACCTGCACCGCCAGGCTCATGCGCGAGAGCTCGCCGCCCGAGGCGATGCGCGCCAGCGGCTTGAACGCCGCACCCGGATTGGTGCGCACCAGGAACTGCACCTGATCCTGCCCGCTGGCGGCGAGCGTCGCCGCATCGCGGGCCACCTGCACCTGCAGTTCGGCCGCCGCCATGCCCAGATCGGCGAGCTGGCCCGTCACGGCCGTGGCGAGCGCGCCCGCTGCCTGCCGGCGGGCCTGCGACAGCGCGGCGGCCGCCGTCAGGTAGTCGGCCTGCGCGGCCTCGAGCGCCTCGCTCAGCCGGGCCTGATCCGCCTCGCCGGCGCTGAGCTCGTCCAGCTCGGCCTGTAGCCGCTGGGCATGGGCGGGCAGTTCGTCGAGGGCGACGCGGTGCTTGCGGGCCAGGTCGTGCAGCGCATCGAGCCGTTGCTGCACGGCCTGCAGGCGCGCCGGATCGAGCTCGACCTGCTCGAGCTGCCGGCGCAGCGCATCGGCGCCTTCCTGCAGCTGGATCGCCGCGGAGTCGAACAGCTCGTGCGCCTCGGCCAGCCCGGGCTCGAAGGTCAACAGTTCGTCCAGCTCGCGCACGGCGCGGGCGATGAGGTGATGCGCACTCGCCTCGTCGGCATCGTAGAGGCGGTCGAGCACGGCCTGTCCCTGCGCCAGCAGCTGCTCGCCATGTGCCAGCCGGCGCTGCTCGGCCGCCAGCGCGGCGGGTTCGTCGGCGCCGAGCGCCAGGCCCTCGAGCTCGGTCACCTGATAGCGCAGCAAATCCAGCCGGGCCTGGAAGTCGTCGCCCGCCCCGGCGAGCGACTCCAGCTGGCGCTGCAGTTGGCGCACCGCCTGCCAGGCTCGCTGCACCGCGGCGCGCTCGGCGTCGAGCCGGCCGAAGGCGTCCAGCAGCTCGCGCTGCGCCTCGCTGCGCATCAGCGCCACGTGCTCGTGCTGGCCGTGGATCTCCACCAGTTGCCCGGCCAGCGTCCGCAACTGCTCCAGCGTCGCCGGGCGGCCGTTGATGAAGGCGCGCGAGCCGGTGGCGCTGCCGCCCCGGCTGACGCTCACCACCCGCCGGATCACGCACTCGTCGCCCTCGTCGAGCGCCGCCTCGGCCAGATGGGCGCGGACCGCGGGCAGGGCGCCCAGCTCGAAGCGCGCCGCCACCTCGGCCCGCTCGGCGCCGCTGCGGATCAGCTCGGCGCTGGCACGATCGCCCAGCACCAGGCCGAGCGCATCGAGCAGGATCGACTTGCCGGCGCCGGTCTCGCCGGTGAAGGCGGTCATGCCGGGGCCGAAGGTCACGCGCAGCGACTCGATGATGGCGAAGTCGCGGATGTGCAGGTCGGTCAGCATCAGCGGCGCACGTTCTGCGCGCTGCCCCAGTGCAGCTTGTTGCGCAGGATCGCGAAGTAGTCGTGGTCCAGCGGGTGCAGCAGCCGCAGGGTGAGCTCGCTGCGACGGATGTGCACCCGGTCGGCGTAGCTCAGCTCCAGGCTGCTCTGGCCGTCCCAGGTCACCTGCACCGGACTGGTGTTCTGGCTGCTGAGCACGATGTCGATGCTGCTGGCGGCACTGATCACCAGCGGCCGATCGCTGAGCGTGTGCGGGCAGATCGGCACCAGCGTCAGCGCGTCCAGCGCCGGATGCAGGATGGGCCCGCCGCCGGAGAGGGCGTAGGCGGTCGAACCGGTCGGCGTGGCCACCACCAGCCCGTCGGCCCGGTGCGTGCTGACGAAGCGCCCGTCGATGAAGCTGTCGAACTCCACCATGCGCGCCACGTCGCGCTTGGTGATGACCACATCGTTCAGTGCGGTGCTGTGGCAGACGCTGTGCGCGCCGCGGACGACCTCGGCCTCCAGCAGAAACCGCATGTCCACCTGATACTCGCCGGCCATCACGGCATCGAGCGCGGCGGTCATGCGTTCCGGCGGCACGTCGACCATGAAGCCGAGCCGGCCGAGATTGACGCCCAGCAGGGGCACGTTGCAGCCGGCGAGGGTGCGGGCGGCGTCGAGCAGGGTGCCGTCGCCGCCGATCACCACCACCAGGTCGGCGCGGCTGCCCAGTTCGCCCCGGGCTAGCACGTCCACATTCGCCGGCGCCGCCTCGGCGTTGGAGCGATCCACCAGGACGTGGCAGCCGCGATCGGTCAGATGACTTACCAGCCGCGCGAGTATCCCCGGCAGCCGGATGTCGCCGGGCTTGCCGACGATGCCGATGATGGAGAAGGCGTTTGCCGCCACGTGCCGGGGTCCGTCGTGCGCTCGCTGCGGGGCGCTCGAATCTAGCATGCGCCGCGGTAGCGGTCATCGGCACGCTTGGCTGGTGGCGGCTTGACGCTCCCGCGGCCGGTTGCTAGCGTGCGCTGGCACTCGCCGGTCCGGAGTGCCAACACCGGATCGCCATCACCCACGCGAACAGACGGCACGTCGCCCCAGCCCTATGCCGGACAACCTGCCGCACAAGCCCGATCCCGAGCTCAGTGAGCGCGCCCGGACCGTGCTGCGCACCCTCGTCGAGCGCTACATCCGCGACGGCGAGCCGGTCGGCTCGCGCACCCTCGCGCGCACGAGCGGACTGGAGCTGAGCCCGGCCTCGATCCGCAATGTACTCGCCGATCTGGAGGAGGCCGGCCTGATCGCCGCGCCGCACACCTCGGCCGGCCGCGTGCCCACCGCCAGCGGCTATCGGCTGTTCGTCGACAGCCTGCTCAAGGTGGAGCCGCTGGGCCAGCAGGAAGTGGCGCGCATCAGCGAGCATCTGCGGCTCGGCGAGGCCGAGAGCGGCGAGGCCCTGCTGGCCAGCGCCTCGGCCATGCTCTCGGGCATCACCCGGCTGGTGGGCGTGGTCACGCTGCCGCGGCGCGAGCACGTGGAAATCGAGCAGATCGAGTTCGTGCCGCTCTCTGCCCGCCGGGTGCTGGTGATCCTGGTGCTCGCCGGGCAGCAGATCCAGAACCGCATCCTGCGGCTGGATCGGGACTTCTCCCCGGCCGAACTGCAGCAGGCGGCGAACTACCTCAGCAGCGCCTTCGCCGGGCAGAGCGTGATGAAGGTGCGCGCGCAGCTGTTGCAGGAGATGCGCCAGATGCACGGGCACCTGAACGCGCTGATGACGGCGACCGTGGAGTGGGCCGACCAGGTGAGCCAGCGCTCGGCGCAGGAAGACTACGTGCTGGCCGGCGAGCTCAACCTGATGGACTTCAAGGAGCTGTCGGCCGTCGACAAGCTGCGTGCGCTGTTCGACACCTTCACCCGCAAGCGCGACATCCTGCACCTGCTCGATCAGGCGATCGACGCCGAGGAGATGCAGATCTTCATCGGCGAGGAGTCCGGCCATTCGGTGCTCGACGAGGTCAGCGTGGTCAGCGCGCCGTATTCGATCGACGACCGGGTGGTGGGCGTGCTGGGCGTGATCGGGCCGCGGCGCATGGCCTACGACCGCGTGATCCCGGTCGTCGACGTCACCGCCCGGCTGCTGGGCGCGGCGCTCGATCACCAGCGCTGAGCCACGCCGGCCGCCTTGAAATCCGCCGGGCCTGCCCCGACACAGCAGAGCAGCGGGCCGCGCGCCACCGGGCGCGTGGCGATCACTATCGATATCGATGGATGGAGAAAGCATGAATCGGGAAGAGCAAGACGCAATCGGCGAGCCGGAAGCGCCGGGGGCCGGGGCCGCCGACGGCACCGAGGCCACCCAGGCACCGGCGGATGCGCGTCTGGCCGACCTGCAGGCGAAGGCGGACGAGCACTGGGAGCTGTACCTGCGCACGCGCGCCGAGCTGGACAACCTGCGCCGGCGCGGCGCCAAGGAGCTCGAGCAGGCGCACAGGTTCGCCCTGGAGAAGTTCGTCGGCGAACTGCTGCCGGTGAAGGACAGCCTCGAGCTGGGTCTGGCCGCGGCACAGAGCGAGGCGCCCGAGGTGCAGAGCCTGCGTGAGGGCAGCGAACTGACCCTGCGCCTGCTGACCGGCGTGCTGGAAAAATTCGGCGTCGAGGCCATCGATCCGCAGGGCGAGAAGTTCGACCCCGAGCGACACCAGGCCGTCTCGATGCAGCCGGCGCAGGGCGCCGAGCCGAACACGGTGCTGCAGGTCATGCAGAAGGGCTACAGCCTGAACGGGCGCCTGCTGCGTCCGGCCATGGTCGTCGTCGCCCAGGGCTGAGCGCCCACCAACACCCGCCGCGCCGGCCAGGCCGCGCGGTCACCGGCTTGAAATAACCGGCGCTGCCCGCACTTCCAGAGCATCCGGCAGCCCCTACACGAATTTCGGAGAAATGCGTAATGGCTAAAATCATCGGGATCGATCTCGGCACCACCAACTCCTGCGTCGCCGTCATGGAAGGCGGGCAGGCCAAGGTGCTGGAGAATGCCGAAGGCGGGCGCACGACCCCCTCGGTGGTCGCTTTCACCGCCGAGGGCGAAACGCTCGTCGGCCAGGCCGCGAAGCGCCAGGCGGTCACCAATCCGAAGAACACCCTGTACGCCATCAAGCGACTGATCGGCCGGCGCTACCAGGACAGCGTGGTGCAGAAGGATCTGGGCGTGGTGCCCTACGACATCATCAAGGCCGACAACGGTGATGCCTGGGTCGAGGCCGGCGGCAAGAAGCTCGCCCCGCAGGAAGTCTCCGCGCACGTGCTGCGCAAGATGAAGAAGACGGCGGAGGACTATCTCGGCGAGGAGGTGAAGGAGGCGGTCATCACGGTGCCGGCCTACTTCAACGACAGTCAGCGCCAGGCGACCAAGGACGCCGGACGCATCGCCGGGCTCGAGGTCAAGCGCATCATCAACGAGCCGACCGCGGCGGCGCTGGCCTATGGCATGGACAAGAAGCGCGGTGACAGCAAGATCGCGGTCTACGACCTCGGCGGCGGCACCTTCGACGTGTCGATCATCGAGATCGCCGAGATCGACGGCGAGCATCAGTTCGAGGTGCTGGCCACCAACGGCGACACCTTCCTCGGCGGCGAGGACTTCGACAACCGCATCATCGAGTACCTGGCGGCCGAGTTCCAGAAGGAAAACGGCATGGATCTCAGCAACGATCCGCTGGCCATGCAGCGCCTGAAGGAAGCGGCCGAGAAGGCCAAGATCGAGCTGTCCTCGGCGCAGCAGACCGAGCTGAACCTGCCCTACATCACGGCGGACCAGACCGGGCCGAAGCACCTGAACCTGAAGCTGACCCGGGCCAAGCTGGAGTCGCTGGTCGAGCCGCTGGTGCAGCGCACGCTCGAGCCCTGCCGCACCGCGCTGAAGGACGCCGGCCTGTCGGTCGGGGACATCGACGATGTGATCCTGGTGGGCGGGCAGACGCGCATGCCCAAGGTGCAGGAGGCCGTGAAGGACTTCTTCGGCAAGGAGCCGCGCAAGGACGTCAATCCCGACGAGGCGGTGGCCATCGGCGCGGCGATCCAGGGCGCGGTGCTGGCCGGCGACGTCAAGGACGTGCTGCTGCTGGACGTGACGCCGCTCTCGCTCGGCATCGAGACCATGGGCGGGGTGATGACCAAGATCATCGACAAGAACACCACCATCCCGACCAAGGCGACGCAGGTGTTCTCGACCGCCGAGGACAACCAGACCGCCGTCACCGTGCACGTGCTGCAGGGCGAGCGCGAGCGGGCCTCGGAGAACAAGTCGCTCGGCCGGTTCGACCTGTCCGACATTCCGCCGGCGCCGCGCGGCGTGCCGCAGATCGAGGTCAGCTTCGACATCGATGCCAACGGCATCCTGAACGTCTCGGCCAAGGACAAGAACACCGGCAAGGCGCAGTCGATCCAGATCAAGGCCTCCGGCGGCCTGGACGAGGCCGAGATCGAGCGGATGGTGGCCGATGCCGAGGCGCACGCCGAGGAGGATCGCCGCTTCCACGAGCTGGTCACGGCGCGCAACCAGGCGGACAACCTGATCTACAGCACCGAGAAGAGCCTGGATGAGCTCGGCGAGGCACTCGAGGAGGCCGACCGCAACCGCGCGAACGAGGCCATCGAGGCGCTGAGGCAGGCGGTGGCCGGTGAGGACAAGGCCGAGATCGACCGGCGCACCGAGGCGCTTGCCGCCATCGCCGGCGAGCTGGCGCAGCGCGCCGGCGCGGGCCAGGCGGGCGGCGGCGAACAACCCGGCGGCGCGAGCGGTGGCGAACGTGCCGGCCAGGCCGGCGATGATGTCGTCGATGCCGAGTTCGAAGAGGTCAAGGACGACGAGAGCCGCTGAGCGGCGGCAAGCGAATGGGCCCGGGGCGGAGCACCGCCTCGGGTTCTCGTGTTTCACCGGCGCGGCCGCGGTCGCGCCGGACGACGTGATGACAGCGCCGCGACCGGCAAGGACGGCGGCGACGAACCCGGAAGACGATGGCCAAACGCGACTACTACGAAGTCCTGCAAGTCTCGCGGACTGCCGGCGAAGCCGAGATCAAGAAGGCCTACCGGCGCTGGGCGATGAAGTATCACCCGGATCGCAACCCTGACGATGCCGAGGCCGAGACGCGCTTCAAGGAGGTCCGCGAGGCTTACGACGTGCTGAGCGATGCCCGCAAGCGCGCGGCCTACGATCAGTTCGGCCATGCCGGTGTCGACCCGGCCGCGGCGGGTGGTCCCGGGGGCGGTGGCTTCGCCGATTTCGGCGACATCTTCGGCGACGTGTTCGGCGACATCTTCGGCCAGGCCCGCGGTCGACAGCGCAGCTATCGAGGCGCCGACCTGCGGGTGGTACAGGAGATCGACCTGGAGGAGGCCGCCCGGGGCTGCCGCGTGGAACTGCGCGTGCCGGTGATGGGCGTCTGCGAGGTCTGCGAGGGCAGCGGCGCCGAGCCGGACAGCAAGGTGCTGCCCTGTCCGACCTGCGATGGCCGTGGTCAGGTGCGGGTGCAGCAGGGCTTCTTCTCGCTGCAGCAGACCTGTCCGCGCTGTCATGGCAGTGGCCGGGTGGTCGCCGATCCCTGCCATGCCTGCCGCGGCGAGGGCCGCCAGCAGCGGGAGAAGGCACTGTCGGTGAAGGTCCCGGCCGGCGTCGATACCGGCGATCGGATCCGCCTGGCCGGCGAAGGCGAAACGGCTCCGCAGGGCGGCGCGCCGGGCGATCTCTACGTGCAGATCAAGGTCCGCCCGCACCCGATCTTCCAGCGCGAGGGCCGGCACCTGCTGTGCGATGCGCCAGTCAGCTTCACCACGCTGGCCCTGGGCGGCGAGATGGAGGTGCCGACGCTGGAGGGCAAGGCCGCGGTGCGCATCCCGGGCGGGACGCAGACCGGCAAGGTCTTCCGCCTGCGCGGCAAGGGCCTGCCCTCGGTGCGGGGCGCCGAGCAGGGTGACCTCCTCTGCCGCGTGCAGGTGGAGACGCCCGTGAACCTCACCAGCGAGCAGAAGGAGCTGCTGCGCCAGTTCGAGGAACTGGTGGGCGAGAGCGGCGATCGCCACAGCCCGCAGAAGGCCTCGTGGCTCGACAGCGTGCGCTCGTTCTTCGAGCGCTTCGCCTCGTGAGGGGCCCGACCGGCCGCCTGTGCGCCGACGCCAAAGGCATGCCGCGATGAGCACCCGGATCGCCGTCAGTGGTGCGGCAGGCAGGATGGGGCGGGCGCTGATCGCCGCGGCCGCAGCCGAGGGCTGCCGGCTGGGCGCCGCGCTGGAGGCCGCCGGCAATGGAGCGCTCGGGCGCGATGCCGGCGAGCTGGCCGGCGTGGAGCGGGCGGGGGTCGCCCTCGGCGCCGATCTGGTGGCCGCGGCGGCGGACTTCGACGTGCTGATCGAGTTCACCCGGCCCGCGCCGACGCTGGAGCATCTGGCGAGCTGCCGGCGCCTGGGCAAGGCGATGGTCATCGGCACCACCGGCATCGACGCCGCGGGCCAGGCGGCGCTGGCGGAAGCGGCGCGGGAGATCCCCATCGTCTTCGCGCCGAACATGAGCATCGGCGTGAACCTGCTCCTGAAGCTGGTCGACACCGCCGCACGGGCGCTCGGCGAGAGCGTCGATTTGGAGATCCTCGAGGCCCATCATCGCCACAAGGTCGACGCCCCCTCCGGGACGGCGCTGGCGCTGGGCGAGGTGGCGGCCGAGGCGCTGGGGCGGGATCTGGCGCACGATGCCGTCTATGGCCGGCAGGGACAGACCGGCGAACGTTCCCGCCGCACCATCGGCTTCGCTACCGTGCGCGCCGGCGACATCGTCGGCGAACATACCGTCATGTTCGCCGGCGAGGGCGAGCGGCTCGAGCTCACCCACAAGGCCAGCAGCCGGACCAACTTCGCGCGGGGCGCCCTGCGCGCCGCGGGCTGGCTCGCCGGCCGCCCCCCGGGCCTGTATGACATGCAGGACGTGCTGGGCCTGCGGTCTTCGCCGCCCTCGGCCGGCTGACAGCGGGACGATCGCCCGGTAAACTCGCGGGTCAGGTTCCGCCCGCGCAGCGCGCGCCGGGAATCATGCGGGAGAGTGCACAGGGCTCTCCCGTTTTCATGTCCCGTATCCGGAGATCGGCTTGAGCACACCCGCGGTTCTGGCACTTGAGGATGGCAGTCTGTTCCACGGTACGGCTATCGGCGCCGCCGGTACCGCGGCCGGCGAGGTGGTGTTCAACACCGCGATGACCGGCTATCAGGAAATCCTCACCGACCCCTCCTACTACGGCCAGCTCGTCACCCTGACCTATCCGCACATCGGTAACGTCGGCGCCAACGCCGAGGACGCCGAGTCCGCCGGCGTGAAGGCAGCCGGCTTGATCCTGCGCGACAGCTCGATGTGCGTCAGCAACTGGCGCAGCGAGCAGAGTCTGGGGGCGTATCTGCGCGGTCAGAACGTGGTGGCGATCGCCGATATCGATACCCGCCGGCTGACGCGGCTGCTGCGCCAGCATGGCGCCCAGGGCGGCGCGATCGCCGCGGGCGACAGGCCGGTGGATGAGCTGGAGCGCGAGGCGCTGGCCGCGGCGCGTGCCTTCCCGGGCCTGCAGGGCCGCGATCTGGTCCGCGACGTGAGCACGGCGCGCGCCTATGACTGGCAGCAGGGCAGCTGGGGCGGGCGGCCGCGGGCCGCGGCGCGCTTCCGCGTGCTGGCCTACGACTATGGGGTGAAGCACAACATCCTGCGGCTGCTGCACGACATCGGCTGCGAACTGACGGTGCTGCCGGCCGGCACGCCGGCCGGCGAGGTGCTGGCCGAGCGCCCGGACGGGGTGTTCCTGTCCAACGGCCCGGGCGATCCGGAGCCGCTGGACTACGCGATCGAGAACATCCGCGAAGTGCTGGCCAGCGATACGCCGACCTTCGGCATCTGCCTTGGCCATCAGCTGCTCGGGCTCGCTGCCGGCGGACGGACCGAGAAGATGAAGGTCGGCCACCACGGCGCCAATCACCCGGTGCTGGACCTGGAGGCGCAGCGCGTGATGATCAGCAGCCAGAACCATGGCTTTGCGCTGGCCGATCGGGATCTGCCGGCGAGCCTGCAGGTGACGCACCGCTCGCTGTTCGACGACACGATCCAGGGCGTGCGGCACACCGAACACCCCGCCTTCGGCTTTCAGGGGCATCCGGAGGCGAGTCCCGGTCCCCACGACATCCGCAGCCTGTTCGATCGCTTCGTGAAGCTGATGCAGGCCCGGCGCGGCTGATCGCGCCCTTCCCATTCTCTGCTGGCGAGCGTCCATGCCCAAGCGCACCGACATCGAAACCATCCTGCTCATCGGCGCCGGCCCGATCGTGATCGGCCAGGCCTGCGAGTTCGACTATTCCGGCGCGCAGGCCTGCAAGGCGCTCAAGGAAGAGGGCTACCGGGTGGTGTTGGTCAATTCCAACCCGGCCACGATCATGACCGATCCGGGCATGGCCGATGCGACCTACGTCGAGCCGCTGCGCTGGCAGACGCTCGCCCGCATCATCGAGCGCGAGCGACCGGATGCGCTGCTGCCGACCATGGGCGGCCAGACGGCGCTGAACTGCGCCCTGGACCTCGTGCGCGAGGGTGTGCTCGAGGAGTACGGCGTCGAGCTGATCGGCGCCTCGCAGGACGCCATCGACATGGCGGAGGATCGCGACCGGTTCCGCAATGCCATGACCGAGATCGGCCTGGCGAGCCCGCACGCGGTGATCGCCCATACGCTGGAGCAGGCCCTGCGGGTGCAGGAGCAGGTGGGCTTTCCGACCATCGTTCGGCCCTCGTTCACCATGGGTGGCTCGGGCGGCGGCATCGCCTACAACCGCGAGGAGTTCATCGAGATCGTCGAGCGCGGTCTGGACCTGTCGCCGACCACCGAGGTGCTGCTCGAGGAGTCGGTGCTCGGCTGGAAAGAGTTCGAAATGGAGGTGGTGCGGGACCGGTTCGACAACTGCATCATCGTCTGCACCATCGAGAATCTCGACGCGATGGGCGTGCATACCGGCGATTCGATCACCGTGGCGCCGGCACAGACGCTGACGGACAAGGAATACCAGCGCCTGCGCGACGCCTCGATCGCGGTGCTGCGCAAGATCGGTGTGGATACCGGCGGCTCGAACGTGCAGTTCGCGGTCAATCCCGACGATGGGCGGGTGCTGGTGATCGAGATGAACCCGCGCGTCTCGCGCTCCTCGGCGCTGGCCTCCAAGGCGACCGGCTTTCCGATCGCCCGCGTCGCGGCCAAGCTCGCCGTGGGCTATGGGCTGCACGAGCTGCGCAACGAGATCACCGGCGGTGCCACGCCGGCCTCGTTCGAGCCGACGATCGACTACGTCGTCACCAAGATTCCGCGTTTCACCTTCGAGAAGTTCCCCCAGGCGGACGATCATCTGACCACGCAGATGAAGTCGGTCGGCGAGGTGATGGCGATCGGCCGCAGCTTCCAGGAATCGCTGCACAAGGCCATGCGCGGGCTGGAAACCGGTGTCGATGGCTTTACCCCGCAGCTGACGCTGCCGCTGGACGACGAGGGCCTGGCCGCGCTCAAGCACGAGCTGTCGGCGCCGCGTGATGGCCGGCTGTGGTATGTCGGCGATGCCTTCCGTGCCGGCTTCTCCGTGGCGCAGGTGCACGAACTCACCGGCATCGATCCCTGGTTCCTCACGCAGATCCGTGACCTGATCGAGGAGGAGCGTGGCCTCGCCGACGTCGGCCTTGACACGCTGCCGGCGGCCACGCTGCGCCGCCTCAAGCGCAAGGGTTTCGCCGACAGCCGGCTGGCAGCGCTGCTCGGCAGCAGCGAGATGGCGGTGCGCGAGCGGCGGCATGCGCTGGGCGTGCGCCCGGTCTACAAGCGGGTGGACTCCTGTGCCAGCGAGTTCGCCTCGGCGACCGCCTACCTGTACTCGAGCTATGACGAGGAATGCGAGGCGGCGCCGAGCGATAGGCGCAAGATCATGGTGCTCGGCGGCGGGCCAAACCGGATCGGGCAGGGCATCGAGTTCGACTACTGCTGCGTGCACGCGGCGCTGGCGCTGCGCGAGGATGGCATCGAGACCATCATGGTCAACTGCAATCCGGAGACGGTGTCCACCGACTACGACACCTCTGACCGGCTCTACTTCGAGCCGCTCACGCTGGAGGACGTGCTGGAGGTGATCGAGACCGAGCGGCCGGCCGGGGTGATCGTGCAATACGGCGGCCAGACCCCGCTCAAGCTCGCTCGGGCGCTGGCGGCGGCGGGTGCACCGATTATCGGCACGACCCCGGATTCGATCGATCTGGCGGAGGATCGCGAGCGCTTCCAGCAGATGCTGCAGCGCCTCGGCCTGAACCAGCCGCCGAATGCGCTGGCCCGCAGCGCCGAGGAGGCGATCGAGAAGGCGGCCTCGCTCGGTTTCCCGATCCTGGTGCGGCCCTCCTACGTGCTCGGCGGGCGGGCAATGGAGATCGTCTACGACACCGAGGACCTCGCCCGCTACATGGGAGCGGCCGTGCAGGTGTCGAACGATGCGCCGGTGCTGCTGGATCGCTTCCTCGACGATGCGGTCGAGGTGGATGTGGACGCGGTCAGCGACGGCACCGACGTGATCATCGGCGGCATCATGGAACATATCGAGCAGGCGGGGGTCCATTCGGGCGATTCGGCCTGCTGCCTGCCGCCGTATCATCTCGACGATGCGCTGCAGGCCCGCCTGCGCGAGCAGGTGCGGGCGATGGCCCGCGAGCTGGGCGTGGTTGGGCTCATGAACACGCAGTTCGCGATCCAGGGCGGTGAGATCTACGTGCTCGAGGTCAATCCCCGAGCCTCGCGCACCGTGCCGTTCGTCTCCAAGGCCACGGGCGTGCCGCTGGCCAAGGTCGCCGCACGTTGTATGGCCGGGGTGAGCCTGCAGGCGCAGGGTGTCGTCGAGGTCACGCCGCGGTCGTTCTTCGCGGTCAAGGAATCGGTGTTCCCGTTCCTGAAGTTCCCGCACGTCGACCCCATCCTGGGGCCGGAGATGAAGTCCACCGGCGAGGTCATGGGCATTGGCCGCAGCTTCGGTGCCGCCTTCGCCAAGGCGCAGTACGGGGCGGGCGTGGTGCTGCCGCGAACCGGGGTGGCGCTGCTGAGCGTGCGCGATCCGGACAAGCCGGGTGCGGTGGCGCTGGCGCAGCAGCTGCGCGAGCAGGGCTTCGAGCTGGTGGCGACCCGCGGTACCGCGGCGGCACTGCAGGCCGCGGGCCTGCCGGTGACGCCGGTGAACAAGGTGCTGGAGGGGCGCCCGCACCTGGTGGATATGATCAAGAACGATCAGGTGGCGCTGATCGTCAATACGACCGAGGGCAAGAAGGCGATCGCCGAGTCGCTGTCGATCCGGCGCGCAGCGCTGCAGCACCGGGTGGCGTACTTCACCACGCTGGCCGGCGCGCGGGCGAGCTGCGAAGCCATGGCCTATCTGGATGAGGCGGAAGTCAACCGCCTGCAGGACCTCCACGAGGAGCTGATGTCATGAACCGAGTGCCGCTGACCGTGCAGGGTGCCGAGCAGTTGCAGCGCGAGCTCGGGCGCCTCAAGAACACCGACCGACCCCGCGTGATCGAGGCGATCGCCGAGGCGCGTGCCCATGGCGATCTCAAGGAAAACGCGGAGTATCATGCCGCGCGCGAGGAGCAGGGCTTCATCGAGGCCCGCATCGCCGAGTTGGAGGGCAAGCTCGCGAACGCGCAGGTGATCGACGTGACCAAGCTGCCGCCCTCCGATCGCGTGGTGTTCGGTGCAACCGTGGTGGTGCACGACGAGGACGCCGATCGCGAGCTCAGCTATCGCATCGTCGGTGAGGACGAGGCCGACATCAAGGCCGGCCTGCTGTCGGTGAATTCCCCCATCGCCCGCGCGCTGATCGGCAAGTCTGAAGGCGAGCTGGCGAGCGTGGAGACCCCCGCCGGCGTGCGCGAGCTGGAAATCGTGGAGGTTCGCTACGTCTAGCCCGGGCTGGCGCGAGGCGACGATCCGTCTGTTGCTGCTCTGCTGGGTCGGCAGCGCGCTGACGGTGGGACTGCTGGTGGCGCCCACGCTGTTCTCCACGCTGCCCGCGGCGAGCGCCGGCGACATCGCCGGGCGTCTGTTTCGGTGGGTGAACGGCGTGTCGCTGGCCGCCGCCCTCGGGCTGTGGTGGCTGTTGCCGGCCGCCGGCCGCGGCCGGCGCCTGCTGGGACTGGCGTTGGCGCTGATCGTACTGCAGCTGCTGGCCCTGCAGCCGCTGGTGGCGGCGACCCGGCCCGGTGGCGGTCTGCTGTTTCGCCTCGCCCATGGCGGCGCCGAACTCGCCTTTCTCGCCGCTGCAGGCCTCGGGCTCGTGATCTACCTCGGCCGCCCGGCGGGCCTCATTCGGGCCGGGGCCGGTAATAGGTGAAGACGTGCCCGACCCGCTGAACCTGCACGGCATTGAGCTCTTCGGCGATCTGCCTGGCCGCGGCCTCCCGCTGCTCGCGCGCCTCCAGGCGCAGGCGGATCTTGATCAGTTCGTGCGCGGCAAGGGCATGGTCGATCTCGGCCAGCACCGCCGCCGTCACGCCGGCCGCGCCGACCAATACCACGGGCCGCAGGCTGTGCGCCTGGGCTCTGAGTCGCCGCCGTTCCGCTGCCTGCATGCCTTGCTCCGCGTCGAGGGGTACCGCTCGCGCGGCGCCGGGCGGCGAAGGATACGCCGCCCGGCCTTGCCGGGGAAGGCGGCGTGAGCCGCCGGCGCGGCAGCAGCGGGCGCTGGCTGCAGGAACACGCCACCGATCCCTACGTGCGCGAGGCGCAGGCGGCGGGCTGGCGCTCGCGGGCGGTCTACAAGCTCAGGGAGATCGACGAGCGCGACCGGCTGTTTCGTCCCGGCCTGCAGGTGGTCGATCTGGGCGCGGCGCCGGGCGGCTGGAGCCAGTACGCGCGCAGCAAGGTCGGCGCCGGCAGGGTGTTGGCGCTGGACATCCTGCCGATGTCCCCTATCGAGGGCGTCGTGTTCGTGGAGGGCGACTTCACCGAGCAGGCAGTGTTGGCACAGCTGCAGGCACAGCTGCCGGCACAGGGGGCCGATCTTGTGCTCTCCGACATGGCCCCCAACATGAGTGGCATCCGTGCCGCGGATCAGGCGCGGGGAATGTATCTGGCCGAGCTGGCGTTGGCGCTGGCGCAGGAGGTTCTCCGCCCGGACGGCGCCTTGCTCGTGAAGGTTTTCCAGGGCGAGGGCTTCGACGGGTATCTGCGGCAGCTGCGGGCGGGTTTCGAGCGGGTGGTGGTGCGCAAGCCGGCCGCCTCGCGCGATCGCAGCCGGGAACAGTATCTGCTGGCCCGCGGGCCCCGCTCGGCTTAAGATCGAAACGGACAGGTCAAAGAGTTGTAACATCGATCCGGCGGGCCGGCGACGGCACGCGACCCGTCACCTTTACCGAGAGGTGCCGCTTTGAGCGACATGGCAAAGAATCTGATTCTCTGGGTCATCATCGCCGTGGTGTTGATGTCGGTCTTCAACGGCTTCAACACCCGCGATGCGGCCGCGGAGAAAATGGCGTACTCCGACTTCCTGACGCAGGTGGAGAGCGGCGCCGTCTCCCGCGTCGAGATCGACGGGCGGGCGATCGAGGGGCAGCTGTCGAATGGCGAGCGCTTCACGACCTACAGCCCCGAGACCGACAACAGCGCGCTGATCGGCGAACTGCTCGAGAACGACGTCACGGTCGTCGGGCAGGCGCCGGAGCGGCAGTCGCTGCTGATGCAGATCTTCATCTCCTGGTTCCCGTTCCTGCTGCTGATCGGCGTGTGGATCTTCTTCATGCGGCAGATGCAGGGCGGCGGCGCCGGCCGTGGCGCGATGTCGTTCGGCAAGAGCAAGGCGCGGATGCTGGCCGAGGATCAGGTCAAGGTCACGTTCAACGATGTGGCCGGCTGCGACGAGGCCAAGGAGGACGTGGTCGAGCTGGTCGACTTCCTGCGCGACCCCTCCAAGTTCCAGCGGTTGGGCGGCAAGATCCCGCGCGGGGTGCTGATGGTGGGCCCGCCGGGTACGGGCAAGACGCTGCTGGCCCGGGCGATCGCCGGCGAGGCCAAGGTGCCGTTCTTCACCATCTCCGGCTCGGACTTCGTCGAGATGTTCGTCGGCGTGGGCGCCTCGCGGGTGCGCGACATGTTCGAGCAGGCCAAGAAGCACGCGCCCTGCATCATCTTCATCGACGAGATCGATGCCGTGGGGCGCCACCGTGGCGCCGGGCTCGGCGGCGGCCACGATGAGCGCGAGCAGACGTTGAATCAGCTGCTGGTCGAGATGGACGGCTTCGAGGGCAACGAGGGCGTGATCGTGATCGCCGCGACCAACCGGCCCGACGTGCTGGACAAGGCGCTGCTGCGCCCGGGGCGCTTCGATCGCCAGGTTGTGGTCGGCCTGCCGGACGTGCGTGGTCGCGAGCAGATCCTCAAGGTCCATATTCGCAAGGTGCCGGTCGCCGACGATGTGCAGCCGGCGCTGATCGCCCGCGGCACCCCGGGCTTCTCCGGTGCCGAGCTGGCCAACCTCGTCAACGAGGCGGCGCTGATGGCCGCCCGCGGCGGGCGCTCGCTGGTGGATATGGAGATGTTCGAGAAGGCCAAGGACAAGATCATGATGGGTGCCGAACGGCGCTCCATGGTCATGTCGCCGGACGAGAAGAAGCTGACGGCCTACCACGAGGCGGGCCACGCCATCGTCGGCCTCACGGTGCCCGAGCACGATCCGGTCTACAAGATCAGCATCATGCCGCGGGGCCGGGCCTTGGGCGTGACCATGTTTCTGCCCGAGGACGACCGGCACAGCTACAGCAAGCGCCGGCTGGAAAGCCAGCTTTCCAGCCTGTTCGGTGGGCGGCTGGCCGAGGAGATCATCTTCGGCGCCGACGCGGTGACCACCGGTGCCTCCAACGACATCGAGCGTGCGACCGAGATCGCCCGGAACATGGTGACCAAGTGGGGGCTGTCCGAGCGGCTCGGGCCGCTGGCCTACGGCGAGGAGGAGGCCGCTGCCTCGCCCTATGGGCCGCGTCCCTCGCTGCTCTCGGACGACACGGCGCATGCCATCGACGAGGAAATCCGCTCGATCATCGAACGCAACTACCAGCGGTCCAAGTCGATCCTGGAGGACAATCTCGAGAAATTGCACGTGATGGCCGAGGCGCTGATCAAGTACGAGACCATCGACCGGCCGCAGATCGACGCCATCATGGCCGGCCGTGAACCGGGGCCGCCGCGGGACTGGATCGATCCCAATGACGATTCCACGCCGCCGGGGCGCGGGGCGGTGATCGCCCCGCCGGGTCCCTCGCCGCAGTCGCCGGGAGGCAAGGTGACGGGCGCCACGAGCTGAGCGAGGCGCAGCAACGATACGGTCAGCGGCCGGCCCCCCGGGGCCGGCCGCTGCCATTACACGACTGACGCCTGCATGGCTGTGTCATCGCATGGACTGCTCGAGGCGATCGGGCAACCCGATCGCCGGCCTCTGGTGATGGGTATCCTCAACCTCACGCCGGACTCGTTTGCCGATGGCGGCCGCCATCGTGGGCTAGAGGCAGCACTCGCCGCCGCTCATCGCATGGTGGAGGAGGGCGCCGATCTGCTCGATCTCGGCGGCGAATCCACGCGCCCCGGCGCCCGGCCGGTGCCCCCCCAGCAGGAAGTCGCACGGGTGCTGCCGGTGCTGCGGGCGCTGCGCCGGGAGCTGTCGATCCCGCTGTCGGTCGACACGAGCGAGCCGCTCCTGATGCGCGAGGCCGTCGCGGCGGGCGCGGCGATGATCAACGATGTGCGCGCCCTGCGCCGGCCCGGTGCCCTGGCGGCGGTGGCCGACAGCGAGGTGGCAGTTTGCCTCATGCATATGCAGGGCGAGCCGGCGAACATGCAGGCGGCGCCTCACTACGAGGACGTGACGCAGGCGGTGGGGGATTTTCTCGAGGCGCGGCTGGTGGCCTGCGAAGCGGCGGGCGTGGCGCGCGAACGTGTCGTGCTCGATCCGGGCTTCGGCTTCGGCAAGCGCACGACGCACAACCTGCAGTTGCTGGCCGGGCTGGAGCGGCTGCGCCGGCGCCTCGGCCGGCCGCTGCTGGTGGGACTGTCCCGTAAGCGCAGCCTGGGCGAGCTGCTGGACGAGCGCCCCGTCGAGGGTCGGCTGCACGCCTCGGTGGCGGCCGCCTTGGTGGCCGCGCAGCGCGGAGCGCGCCTGGTGCGCGTGCATGATGTCGGGCCGACCGTCGATGCCCTGCGGATCTGGGAGGCGGTACGGCGAACGCAGGAGAGCGAAGGGTGAGCAGACGCTATTTCGGCACCGATGGCATCCGCGGTCGGGTGGGCGAGCAGCCGATGTCGCCCGACTTCGTCATGCGCCTGGGCGCGGCGGCCGGTCGGGTGTTCGCCGCCGAGGGGCGCGGCAAGGTGCTGATCGGCAAGGACACGCGGATCTCCGGCTACATGTTTGAGTCGGCGCTGGAGGCGGGGTTGTCCGCCTCCGGCGTGGATGTGCGTCTGCTCGGGCCGATGCCGACGCCGGGCGTGGCCTATCTCACCAAGACCTTTCGGGCCAGTGCCGGTGTGGTCATCAGCGCCTCGCATAACCCGTTCCACGACAACGGCGTCAAGTTCTTCGGCGGTGATGGCGGCAAGCTGCCCGATGCGGTGGAGGCGGCCATCGAGGCCGCGCTGGAGGCGCCGTTGCAGGTGGTCGACGTCGCCAGTCTCGGCAAGGCGCGGCGCGTGAGCGATGCGCAGGGGCGCTACATCGAGTTCTGCAAGGCGGCGCTGGACGCGGGGCTCTCGCTGCGTGGCCTGCGCGTGGCGCTCGACTGCGCCCATGGCGCCACCTACGCCGTCGCCCCGGCGGTGCTGACCGAGCTTGGCGCCGACATCGTGACCATGGGCGTCGCGCCGGACGGCTTCAACATCAACGACGGTTGCGGCTCGACCGCGCCGGCGCGCCTGCAGGCGCTGGTGCGCGAGGCGCGGGCAGACGTCGGCATCGCGCTGGACGGCGATGGCGACCGGGTCATCCTCGTCGACGACACCGGCCAGGTGGTCAACGGTGACGGCATCCTGTTCGTGATCGCCACGGCCGCGGCGGCGCGCGATCGCCTGCGCGGCCCGGTGGTGGGCACCGTCATGAGCAACCTCGGCCTGGAGCAGGCGCTGGCGGTGGCCGGCATCGGCTTTGAACGGGCGCCGGTGGGCGACCGCTATGTGCTGGAGCGGCTGCACCAGCGCGAGGGCGTCCTCGGCGGCGAGCCGTCCGGCCATGTGATCTGCCTCGATCGCACCAGCACCGGCGACGGCATCATCGCCGCCCTGCAGGTGCTGGGCGTGATGATGGAGTCGGGCCGCAGCCTGCGCCAGCTGGTCGCGCCGCTGCGCCATTTTCCGCAGATCATCGAGAACGTCGCCGCCTCGCGCGAGGCGCTCGGGCATCGTGATGTCACCGCGGCGGTGGCCGCGGCCCGCAGCGCCCTCGGGGACAGCGGCCGCGTGCTGCTGCGGCCCTCGGGGACCGAGCCGGTGGTCCGCATCATGCTGGAGGGCGCCGACGAACCTCTCATCCAGCATCATGCCCGCGAGATCGTCGCGGCGGTGACGCAGGCGGTGACCCCTCGATTGCGATAGCGCGGCGCCCTCGCTACCCTTGGCCGCTACGCCCCCTCCCCAGAGATCCCTATGCGGCAGCCGTTTGTGGCCGGTAATTGGAAGATGCATGGCGCGCTGGAGCGCAATCGCGGGCTGGTCGCCGATATCGCAGAAGGCGCTGCCGAGATCGACGGCGTGCAGATCGCGATCTGCCCGCCCTTCGTCTACCTGGATCAGCTCCATGCTCTGCTTGGCGGCAGTGGTGTGGCGCTGGGAGCGCAGAATGGCTGCGCGGAGCCCGAGGGCGCCTTCACGGGCGAGGTTGCGATGCCCATGCTGCAGGACTTCGCCTGCCGCTACGTGATCGTCGGCCACTCCGAGCGACGCCAGTACTATCACGAGGACGATGCCCTGGTGGGCCGCAAGGCGGCGCGGGCGGTGAGCTGCGGCATTACGCCCATCATCTGCATCGGCGAGACCCTGGCCCAACGCGAGGCCGAGGCCACCGAGTCGGTGGTGACCGGCCAGTTGCAGGGCCTGCTCGACAGTGCCGGCCACGAGGTGCTGGGCAAGGCGGTGATCGCCTACGAGCCGATCTGGGCGATCGGCACCGGCCGCACGGCGACGCCCGAGCAGGCACAGGCGGTCCACGCTGGTATCCGTCGCTGGCTCGGTGAGCATGACATCGCCGCCGACGCGCTGCCGCTGCTTTACGGCGGTAGCGTCAAGCCGGACAATGCCGCCGAACTGTTCGCGCAGGCGGATATCGACGGCGGCCTGATCGGCGGCGCCTCGCTGGAAGCGGCGAGCTTCCTGGATATCTGCCGCGCCGCTGCAAGAGTCGACCGATGATCGCTTCTATCGTACTGGCCATGCACATGGTGCTGGCCGTGGCGTTGATTACCCTCGTGCTGCTGCAGCATGGCAAGGGCGCCGATGCTGGCGCCGCCTTCGGCAGCGGGGCCTCCGCCACCGTCTTTGGCGCGCGGGGAGCCGGCAACTTCCTCAGTCGCACGACCGGCGTGGTGGCGACCGCATTCTTCGCCACCAGCCTCGCGCTTGGCTATCTCTACACCCAGCGCGAGGGCGTCGGCAGCGTGATGGATCGCCTGACGCCGGCGGCGGAGGAGATGCCGGCGCCTGCCGATGAGCTACCCGTGCCGGCCGAGACGCCGCCGCTGGAGCCGTTGCCGCCGGAATGACGCTGGTGGCGTTTCCGGCATCCCAGCGCTTGGGGTCAGCCCGCTGACGCGCTAGAATGCCCGCGCTGGCCGATCGGTCGGCGCCTATTGCCGATGTGGTGGAATTGGTAGACACGCTGTCTTGAGGGGGCAGTGGCGCAAGCCGTGCCGGTTCGAGTCCGGCCATCGGCACCAAACATGATCACCGCGCGCATCCCGGCCCGGGACGCGCGGCCTACAGGGCAGATGTCGTGCTGGACAACTATCTCCCGATACTGCTGTTCTTCGTGGTCGCGCTGGTGTTCGGCGTGGCGCCGCTGGTGCTTGGCTTCGTGCTCGGCCCGCGTCGGCCCGACCCGGAGAAGCTCTCGCCCTACGAGTGCGGCTTCGAGGCATTCGAGGATGCCCGCGCCCGGTTCGACGTGCGCTATTACCTGGTCGCCATTCTGTTCATCATCTTCGATCTCGAGATCGCGTTTCTCTTTCCCTGGGCGGTGGTGCTGCGCGAGATCGGCATGTTCGGGATCCTGTCGATGGGCGTGTTCCTCGGCATTCTGGTGATCGGTTTCATCTACGAATGGAAGAAGGGAGCGCTGGAGTGGGAGTAGAGGCAGCGCTCGAGCGCGGGGTGGTCACCACATCCGCCGACAAGCTCATCAACTGGGCGCGCACCGGCTCGCTGTGGCCCGTCACCTTCGGCCTGGCCTGCTGCGCGATCGAGATGATGCACACCGGCGCGGCCCGCTACGACATGGACCGTTTCGGCGTCATGTTCCGGCCGAGCCCGCGTCAATCCGATGTGATGATCGTCGCCGGCACGCTGGTCAACAAGATGGCCCCCGCGCTGCGCAAGGTCTACGACCAGATGGCCGAGCCGCGCTGGGTCATCTCCATGGGCTCGTGTGCCAACGGCGGTGGCTACTACACCTATTCCTACGCGGTGACGCGCGGCTGCGACCGCATCGTGCCGGTCGATATCTACGTGCCCGGCTGCCCGCCGACGGCGGAAGCGCTGCTCTACGGCATCCTGCAGTTGCAGAACAAGATCCGCCGGACCAATACCATCGCCCGCTAGCGGCTGGAGAGGAAGAGATGAGCGAGGCTATCAAGCAGCTCGCCGAGCGCCTGCGCTCGCGCCTCCCGGGCGCGGCGGTGCAGCACGACGAGCGGGTCGATCAGATCACCGTGGTGGTGCACCGCGCGGCGCTGCGGGAGACAGCGCTCATGCTGCGCGATGCGCCCGAGTTCGCCTTCCGTCAGCTCATCGATCTGTGCGGCGTCGACTATCTCGCCTATGGCGATGACGAGTGGACCACGCAGCGGGCGACGACGCGGGGCTTCAGCCGCGGGGTGCGCCGCTACGTCGGCGAGCAGGACCCCGATCGGGACGATCCGCGCCGTTTCGCCGTCGTCTACCATCTGCTCTCGCTCGATCACAACCAGCGGCTGCGGCTGCGCGTGTTCGCCGAGGACACCGACTTCCCGGTCGTGGCCAGTGTCGTCGACATCTGGCCGGCGGCCGACTGGTTCGAGCGCGAGGCATTCGACCTGTTCGGGATCCATTTCGAGGACCACCCGGACCTGCGGCGCCTGCTCACCGACTACGGCTTCGTCGGGCATCCCTTCCGCAAGGACTTCCCGCTGATCGGCAACGTGGAGGTGCGCTACGACCCGGACCGTGGCCGCGTGGTCTACGAGCCGGTGACCAGCATCGAGCCGCGCGTGCTGGTGCCCAAGGTGATACGCGCGCCGGGTCACGAACAGCCCATGGCGCCCCCCACGGAGCTGCCGGTGGCGCCGCCGGGAGGACCTGCCGATGCCTGAGATCCAGAACTACACGATGAACTTCGGGCCGCAGCATCCGGCGGCGCACGGGGTGCTGCGTCTGGTGCTCGAGCTGGATGGCGAGGTGATCCAGCGTGCCGATCCGCATGTCGGCCTGCTGCACCGGGCGACCGAAAAGCTCGCCGAGAACAAGCCGTTCAATCAGAGTATCGGCTACATGGACCGGCTCGACTACGTGTCCATGATGTGCAACGAGCACGGCTACGTGCTGGCGATCGAGAAGCTGCTGGGCATCGAGCCGCCGCTGCGCGCGCAGTATATCCGGGTGATGTTCGATGAGATCACCCGCATCCTGAACCACCTGATGTGGCTTGGTGCCCACGGGCTCGACATCGGCGCCATGACCGTCTTCCTGTACTGCTTCCGCGAGCGGGAAGCGCTCATGGACTGCTATGAGGCGGTCTCCGGTGCGCGCATGCATGCCACCTACTATCGCCCCGGCGGTGTGGCCCGGGAGCTGCCGGACTACATGCCGCAGTACCAGCCGAGCCCGTATCGCAGCAAGCGCGAACTCGAGCGGATGAATGCGGCGCGCCAGGGAGGTCTGCTCGACTTCATCGAGGCGTTCACGGACTCGTTTCCGTCGCGGGTCGACGAATACGAAACGCTCCTGACCGACAACCGCATCTGGAAGCAGCGCCTGGTCGGGATCGGCGTGGTGGAGCCGGAGCGCGCGATCGAGCTCGGTTTCACCGGCCCGATGCTGCGCGGATCCGGCGTCGAATGGGACCTGCGCAAGATGCAGCCCTACGAGGTCTACGACCGGCTCGACTTCGACATCCCCGTCGGCGTGACCGGCGACTGCTACGACCGCTATCTCGTGCGCGTGGAAGAGATGCGCCAGTCCAACCGCATCATCCGGCAGTGCGTGGATTGGCTCAGGGCGAACCCGGGGCCGGTCATGCTGGACAACCACAAGGTGACGCCGCCGCGGCGTGAGGAGATGAAGGGCGACATGGAGTCGCTGATTCATCACTTCAAGCTGTTCACCGAGGGCTACAGCGTACCGGCCGGCGAAGTCTATGCCGCGGTCGAGGCGCCCAAGGGCGAGTTCGGCGTGTATCTGATCTCGGACGGCGCCAACAAGCCCTATCGGCTGAAGGTGCGTCCGCCCGGCTTCCCGCATCTGGCGGCGATGGACGAGATGGTCCGCGGCCATATGCTGGCCGACGTGGTGGCGGTGATCAGCACGCTGGATGTGGTGTTCGGGGAGATCGATCGATGAGCACGGAGCTGGAGTCGCCGGCCGACCGGCTGTCGGTACACGTGCGCGAGGAGATCGATGCCTGGGTGCGCCAGTACCCGCCCGGGCGGCAGCAGTCCGCGCTGCTGGGCGCCCTGCACGCCGTGCAGCACGAGAACGGCTACCTGACCGTGACGCTGATGGATGCGGTGGCGGACTATCTCGAGTTGCCGCGTATCTCGGTCTACGAGGTCGCGAGCTTCTACTCCATGTTCGAGACCGAGCCGGTCGGCCGGCACAGCATTTCGGTGTGTACCAACCTGTCCTGCATGCTGCGCGGCGGCGACGAGGTGGTGGCGCACCTGCAGCACAAGCTTGGCATCGCGCTGGGCGAGACCACCGCCGACGGCCGGATCTATTTGAAGCGCGAAGAGGAATGCCTGGCGGCCTGCGCGGGCGCCCCGATGATGATGGTGGATCACCGCTACTACGAGAACCTCACCCTCGAGGCGGTAGACCGGATCGTCGACGGTCTGGAGTGAGTACGGCGATGGATGACGATACGCAGGTCTGCTACGCCACCCTGGGCGTGCCCGAACCCTGGACCTACCAGCGCTACCTCGACTGCGGTGGCTACGAGGCCTGGCGCCAGATTCTCGAGGAGCGGATTCCGCCCGCCGAGGTGGTCGAGCGCGTCAAACAATCCGGCCTGCGCGGCCGCGGCGGCGCTGGCTTTCCGTCCGGGCTGAAGTGGAGCTTCATGCCCAAGGACTTCCCCGGGCAGAAATACGTGGTGTGCAACTCCGACGAGAGCGAGCCCGGCACGTGCAAGGATCGCGACATCCTGCGCTTCAATCCCCATGCCGTGGTCGAGGGCATGGCCATCGCCTCCTACGCCATGGGCGCCACGGTGGCCTACAACTACGTGCGCGGCGAGTTCATGCACGAACCGTTCACCCGCTTCCGCGATGCCCTGCGCGAGGCCTATGAGCACGGCTGGCTCGGCAACGATATCCGCGGCAGCGGCTGGAGCTTCGACCTGTACGCGCATCTCGGCGCCGGCGCCTATATCTGCGGCGAGGAAACGGCGCTGCTGGAGTCGCTGGAAGGCAAGAAGGGCATGCCGCGCTTCAAGCCGCCGTTCCCGGCGAACAAGGGCCTGTATGGCCAGCCGACCACGGTCAACAACACCGAGACCTATGCCTCGGTGCCCTCGATCATCCGCCGTGGGCCGGCATGGTTCGCCGGTCTGGGGGTGGAGAAGGCCGGCGGCACGAAGATCTTCTCGGTCAGTGGTCACGTCGAACGGCCGGGTAATTACGAGGTCCGGCTCGGCACGCCGTTTGCGGAGTTGCTGGAGATGGCCGGCGGCATGCGTGGTGGCGCCCGCCTGAAGGCGGTCATCCCGGGCGGCTCCTCGGTGCCGGTGGTTCGCGGCGAGACGATGATGGACGTCAACATGGACTACGACTCGCTGCTCAAGGCCGGCTCGATGCTCGGCTCCGGGGCGGTGGTCGTGATGGACGAGCACACCTGCATGGTGCGGGTGCTCGAGCGGATCTCGCGGTTCTATTTCGCCGAGTCCTGCGGGCAGTGCACACCCTGCCGGGAAGGCACCGGCTGGCTGCATCGTGCAGTGCGGCGCATCGAGCACGGGCAGGGGCGCGCGCTGGACCTGGCGATGCTCGACGACGTCGCCGCCAAGATCGAAGGGCGGACCATCTGCGCCCTCGGCGATGCCGCGGCGATGCCGGTGCGCAGCTTCATCAAGCAGTTCCGCGACGAATTTGCCTATCACATCGAGCATCGGCGCTGTCTGGTGCACGGCCGGGCACAGCTGGCCGCATGAGCAGGGTCGGGGCAAGCGGCACGGATCACGGCGACGGGCGGATCTCGGTATGAGCGACGAAGTGCGAATCGAGGTCGATGGCGTGAGCCTGCCGGCCCGCAAGGGGCAGATGGTCATCGAGGTGACCGACGAGGCCGGCATCTACGTGCCGCGCTTCTGCTACCACAAGAAGCTCACGGTAGCCGCGAACTGCCGGATGTGCCTGGTCGAGGTCGAGCGGGCGCCCAAGGCGTTGCCTGCCTGTGCCACGCCGGTGGCCGACGGTATGAAGGTCTTCACCCGCTCCGAGCGGGCCGTGGCAGCGCAGAAGGCGGTGATGGAGTTCCTGCTGATCAACCACCCGCTCGACTGCCCCATCTGTGACCAGGGCGGCGAATGCGAGCTGCAGGACCTCGCGCTCGGCTTCGGCGGCGATGTCTCGCAATACACCGAGCGCAAGCGCATCGTCCAGGACGAGAACCTCGGTCCGCTGATCAGCACCGACATGACGCGCTGCATCCACTGCACGCGCTGCGTGCGCTTCGGCACCGAGATCGCCGGCATCCGCGAGTTGGGTGCCACGGGTCGCGGCGAAAACATGGAGATCGGCACCTACGTGGGCGAGACGCTGGTGTCGGAGCTGGCGGGCAACGTCATCGACCTGTGCCCGGTCGGCGCGCTGACGGCACGGCCCTCGCGCTACACCGCCCGGCCGTGGGAGCTGATGGCCCAGGAAGCCGTCTCGCCGCACGATCCGGTCGGCAGCAACCTGTACGTCCACACCCGCGGCGGCAAGGCGATGCGGGTGGTGCCGCGCGAAAATGAAGCGGTCAACGAGACCTGGATCGCCGACCGCGACCGGTTCAGCTACCGCGGCGCGTATGCCGAGTCGCGCCTGCCGCGGCCGATGGTGCGCGATGCCGCCGGCCAGTGGCGCGAGACCGACTGGGAGGCCGCGCTGCAGCAGGCGGTGGCCGGTCTGCAGGCACTGGAACCCTCCCGCCTCGGCATGCTCGCCTCGCCGGCCAGCACGCTGGAGGAGCTGTATCTGTTCCGGCGCCTGGCCGAGGGCCTGGGCTGCACGAACCTCGACCATCGGCTGGCCCAGAGCGATTTCCGGGATCAGGCGCAGGCGCCGGTCATGCCCGGACTGGGGATGGCGCCGGCGGCGGTCGAGCAGCTCGGCGCCGTGCTGGTCATCGGCAGCGACCTGCGCGGCGAAGTGCCGCTGCTGCACCTGCGGCTGCGCAAGGCCGTCCAGGCCGGCGCCGTGGTCTCTGCCATCAACGCCCGCGACTACGACTATCGCTTCCCGCTGGCGACGGATCTGCGTTCCGCCGATCCGGCCGCCAGCCTCGCGGCAGTGGCCCAGGCGGTCGGCGAGATCAGCGGCAAGCCGGTACCACGCCCGTTGCAGGCGGCAGTGCAGGGCGTGAGCGTGGAGCAGGCGCACATCGCGATCGCCCGCTCGCTGCTGGATGCCGGCAGCGCGCTGGTGCTGCTGGGTAATCAGATTCAGCACCGGCGCGACGGTGCGCTGGTGCGGGCATTGGCCGATTTCGTCGCCACTGCGACCGGGGCTGTCTGCGGTCGCCTCGAAGTCGGGGGCAACAGCGCCGGTGCCTGGCTGGCCGGCGTGCTGCCGCACCGGGCGCCGGGCGGGCAGGCGCAGATGCCGGCCGGGCTCGATGCCCGGCGGATGCTGACCCAGCCGCAGGACGGCTATGTGCTGCTGAACGTGGAGCCGGAGCTGGACTCGACGCTCGGCGCCGAGGCGCTCGAGCCGCTGGCGCAGGCGTTCGTCGTCTGCCTGACCCCCTTCGTGTCCGAGCGCATGCGTCAATATGCCGACGTTCTGCTGCCGATCGGCACGTTCCTCGAGACCTCCGGCACTTATGTCGGGCTGGCGGGTCAGTGGCAGAGCCAGGCCGGGGCCGCAAGGCCGCTCGGCGAGGCGCGGCCCGGCTGGAAGGTGCTGCGTGTGCTCGGCAATCTGCTAAGCCTGCCGGGCTTCGACTGGAGTGCATCGGACGCCGTCGCGACCGAACTGCGTCAGCGGCTCGGCGCGGTCGGGCCGGTCGAACCCGCGGCGCCGCAGGTGCTGGAGCGCGACCCGCCGGAGGGCGGGCTGCAGCGGCTGGCAAGTCTGCCGCTCTACGCGGTGGACAGCCTGGTCCGCCGCGCGGCGCCGCTGCAGGCCACAGTGCAGGCGCAGGAGGCGCGCGCTGCCTGGGTCGGCCCGGCCGAGGCCGAGCGGCTCGGTGTGACCGCTGGCGGTCGGATCGAGCTGCGTACCGAGCATGGCCGGGCGGAGCTGCCCGTGCATGTCCACGCCTCGCTCGCGGCCGGCTGCATCGCCCTGGCCGGGGGTATCCCCGAAACCGCAGATCTCGGCGCCTGGGACCGGCCGGTGCAGGTGCGGGTGCTTGCCGCCGAGGCCCCGGACCTGGCCGAGACCGTGGAGTAATCGACGATGTGGGAGATGCTCAACAGCGGCTGGGCGGCGATACCGGAGATCGTGCGCACACCCTCGGTGATCCTGCTGCAGATCATGGCGATCGTGCTGCCGCTGCTCGGCGTGGTGGCCTACCTGACCTACGCCGAGCGGCGTGTGATCGGCTTCGCGCAGCTGCGCGTCGGTCCCAATCGCGTGGGCTGGGCGGGGCTGCTGCAGCCGATCGCGGACGCGCTCAAGCTCATGTTCAAGGAGATCGTGCTGCCGGCCAACGCCAGCCGTTTCCTGTTCGTGACCGCGCCGGTGCTCTCGTTCATGCCGGCGCTGCTGGCCTGGGCGGTGATCCCCTTCGCCGACGGCGCGTTGCTGGCGGACATCGACGCCGGCATTCTCTACGTGCTCGCGCTGACCTCCTTCGGCGTTTACGGCGTGATTCTCGCCGGCTGGGCCTCGAACTCGAAGTACGCCTTTCTCGGCGCCATGCGGGCGGCGGCGCAGGTGGTGGCCTATGAGCTGGCCATGGGCTTCGCCCTGGTGGGCGTGCTGATGGCGGCCGGCAGCCTGAACCTGAACGACATCGTGCGCGCGCAGGCCGGTGGCTTCTTCCATTGGTATTGGCTGCCGCTGCTGCCGCTGTTCGTGGTCTATTTCGTGTCCGGCCTGGCGGAAACCTTCCGCCTGCCGTTCGATATGGCCGAGGGCGAATCGGAGATCGTCGCCGGATTCCATGTCGAGTATGCGGGCATGGGTTTCGCCATGTTCTTCCTCGCCGAGTATGCCAACATGGCGCTGATCTCGGCCCTGACGGCGACCTTCTTCTTCGGTGGCTGGCTCTCGCCGCTGCACGGCGTACCGGTGCTCGAGTCGGTGCCGCTGCTTGGCGGCGACGGCTTTCATTGGTTCGCGTTGAAAACCGCCTTCTTCCTGTTCTGCTTCCTCTGGATCCGGGCGACGTTCCCGCGCTATCGCTACGACCAGATCATGCGGCTGGGTTGGAAGGTATTCATTCCGCTGACGATCGTCTGGCTGGTCGTGGTCACGCTGTTCGTCACCACCGGGTTCGGCCCGTGGTTCTGAGGGAGGGTCCGCGATGAACCGCATCGGCAACTTCATCCGCAGCCTGTTTCTCTGGGAGCTGCTGGTCGGCATGTCGCTGACCGGCCGCAACCTGTTCGCGCCGAAGATCACGGTGCGCTATCCGGAGGAGCGGACGCCGCAGAGTCCGCGTTTCCGCGGCTTGCACGCCCTGCGCCGCTATGCCAACGGCGAGGAGCGCTGCATTGCCTGCAAGCTCTGCGAGGCGGTGTGCCCGGCGTTGGCGATCACCATCGAGTCGGAACAGCGCGAGGATGGCACGCGCCGCACCACGCGCTATGAGATCGACATGTTCAAGTGCATCTACTGCGGCTTTTGCGAGGACTCCTGCCCGGTGGACTCGATCGTGGAGACCCGCATCTTCGAGTATCACTTCGAGAATCGGCCGGAGCAGATCCTCGGCAAGCAGCAGTTGCTAGCGATCGGCGACAAGTACGAGGCCATGATCGCCCAGGACAAGGCGCTCGATGCGCCGTACCGGTAGGCGAGAGGAACGAGCGAACGCATGATCCAGCAGATGTTGTTCTACATCTTCGCCACCGTCTTGCTTGGCGCAGCGTTGGCGGTGATCACGGTGCGCAACCCGGTGCACTCGGTGCTGAGCCTGGTGCTGGCGTTCTTCACCAGCGCGGCGCTGTGGCTGCTGCTGGAGGCGGAGTTTCTGGCCATCGTGCTGGTGCTGGTCTATGTCGGCGCGGTGATGGTGCTGTTCCTGTTCGTGGTGATGATGCTCGACATCAACGTGGACACGATGCGCGAGGGCTTCACCCGGTATCTGCCGCTGGGGGCGGGCGTGACGCTGCTGATCCTGCTGGAACTGGCCGTGGTGCTGACCTCGCGCCAGTTCGAGCTCACGCTCTATGAGCCGCTGGCGCCGCGCGCGGCCGACTACAGCAACTCCGAGGCGCTCGGGCACCTGCTCTACACGGCCTATGTCTACCCCTTCGAGATCGCTGCCGTGATCCTGCTGGTGGCGATCATCGCCGCCATCAGCCTGACGATGCGCCGGCGGGAAGGGCGCAAGTATCAGGACGCCGGCTGGCAGGTGAACGTCCGGCCAGCGGACCGGCTGCGCATCGTCAAGCTGCCCTCGCAGGGCCGCTCGACCACCGGGCCCTCCACGCCATCCGAGCCGGAGCCACGATGATCACGCTGTCGCACTACCTGTTCCTGAGCGGCGCGCTGTTCGTGCTCAGCGTCGCGGGTATCTTCATCAACCGCAAGAACGTGATCATCCTGCTGATGTCGATCGAGCTGATGCTGCTCTCGGTCAACATGAACTTCGTCGCCTTCTCGCGCTTCCTGGATGACTACAGCGGTCAGCTGTTCGTGTTTTTCATCCTCACGGTGGCAGCCGCCGAGGCGGCGATCGGTCTGGCAATTCTGGTGCTGGTGTTCCGTAACAAACAAAGCATCAACGTCGAGGATCTCGACGTGATGAAAGGCTGATCATGCTGGCGATCTACCTTCTGATTGTGCTGGCGCCGCTGGCTGCGGCGACGGTCGTGGGCCTATTCGGCGCCCGGCTGGGCCGGACGCTGTCGCACACGCTGGCGATCGGTGGTGTCGGCCTGTCGTTCGTGTTGTCGCTGCTGCCGCTTGCCCAGCATGTGTTCGGCGACGCGCCGGCGTACGAGCGCTCGCTCTATACGTGGCTGGAGGTCGGCGGGCTGCGCTTCGAGATCGGGCTGCTGGTCGATGCGCTCACGGCGATCATGATGAGCGTGGTGACGTTCGTCTCGCTGATGGTGCACGTCTACACCATCGGCTATATGCGCGAGGATCCCGGCTACACGCGTTTCTTCAGCTTCATCTCGCTGTTCACCTTCGCGATGCTGACGCTGGTGATGGCCAACAACTTCCTGCAGCTGTTCTTTGGCTGGGAGGCGGTTGGGCTGGTCTCCTATCTGCTGATCGGCTTCTGGTACGACCGGCCGAGCGCGGTGTACGCGAACCTCAAGGCATTCCTGGTCAATCGGGTCGGCGACTTCGGCTTCCTGCTCGGCATCGCCGGGGTACTGTGGGCGCTCGGCAGCCTGAACTACCTGGAGGCATTCGCCGGCGCGCCGCAACTGGTGGGGCAGACGATCGAGATACTGCCGGGCCGTGAATGGTCGGTGCTCAGCGTCATCTGCATCCTGCTGTTCATCGGTGCCATGGGCAAGTCGGCACAGGCGCCGCTGCACGTCTGGCTGCCGGATTCCATGGAAGGCCCGACCCCGATTTCCGCGCTGATCCACGCCGCGACCATGGTGACGGCGGGCATCTTTCTGGTGGCGCGGATGTCGCCCCTGTACGAGCTGTCCGAGGCGGCGCTCGGCTTCGTGCTGGTGATCGGGGCGATCACGGCGCTGTTCATGGGGCTGCTCGGCGTGGTCCAGAACGACATCAAGCGGGTGATCGCCTATTCGACGCTCTCCCAGCTCGGCTACATGACTGTGGCGCTCGGCGTATCGGCCTACTCGGCGGCGATCTTCCACCTGATGACGCACGCGTTCTTCAAGGCGCTGCTGTTCCTGGCGGCCGGCTCGGTGATCATCGCGATGCATCACGAGCAGGACATGCGCAAGATGGGCGGGCTGCGCCGGCATATGCCGATCACCTACTGGACCTGCCTGCTCGGTGCCCTGGCGCTGATCGGCTTTCCCGGCTTCGCCGGCTTCTTCTCCAAGGACAGCATCATCGAGGCGGTCCATCTGGCCACGCTGCCCGGCGCCGAGCTGGCCTACTGGAGCGTGCTGCTGGGTGTGTTCGTGACCGCTCTGTACACCTTCCGCATGCTGTTCCTGGTGTTCCACGGCGAGCCGCGAATGGATGCCCACACCCGGGAGCATCTGCACGAGAGCCCGGCGGTGGTGACGCTGCCCCTGGTGCTGCTGGCCATCCCGTCCGTGGTGATCGGTGCGCTGGCAATCGGGCCGCTGCTCCATGGCGAGGTCTTCGACGGTGTGATCTTCGTGGCGCCCGAGCATGATGTGATCGGCGAGCTCGGCAGCCACTATCACGGCATCCTGGCCATGATCACACATGCATTCCTCACGCCGATCCTGTACTTCGCGCTGGCCGGTGTGGCCGCGGCGTGGCTGGCCTACATCGCCTCGCCGGGACTGCCCGCGACGCTGCGCCGGTTTGCCGGCCCGGTGTACTACGTCCTCGAGCGCAAGTACTGGTTCGATGAGCTCTATGCCGTCGGGCTCGCCGGCGGTGGGCGTCTGCTCGGCGGCTTCCTGTCACGGCGGGCCGATGCCGGCTGGATCGACGGGGTGATGGTCAACGGCACGGTGCGTCGCCTGGCCGATGTCGCCGCCGCCGGCCGTCGCCTGCAGAGCGGATTTCTCTATCACTACGCCTTCGCCATGATCATCGGCGTGTCAGTCCTGCTGGGCTGGCTGCTGTTCCTTCGCTAGGCGCCCAAGGAAGGACCTCTGATGTTCCAGGGATTTCCACTGCTCAGCCTGTTGATCTGGCTGCCGGTCCTCGGCGGCCTGGTCGTGCTGTGGCTGGGTGATGGCAGGGACCGCCTCATGCGGCGCACCGCGCTGGCCTTCGCCGTGGCGACCTTCCTGGTGAGTCTGCTGCTCTGGTCGGCGTTCGACCCGAACGAGGCGGCCATGCAGTTCATCGAGCGGGCACGCTGGGTGGATCGCTTCAACGTCTGGTATTCGCTCGGCGTGGATGGCATCGCCATGCCGCTGATCGTGCTCACCGCGTTCATGACCGTATTCGTCATCGTCGCCGGCTGGCAGGTGGTGCAGTTGCGCCCGGCGCAGTACTTCGCCGCCTTCCTGATTCTCGACGGCCTGATGATCGGCATCTTCTCGGCCACCGATGCACTGCTGTTCTACGCCTTCTGGGAAGCGATGCTGGTGCCGATGTTCCTGATCATCGGCGTCTGGGGCGGGCCGCGGCGCATCTACGCGACGATGAAGTTCTTCCTCTACACCTTCCTCGGCTCGGTGCTGATGCTGGTGGCCTTCATCTACCTGTATTTCCGCAGCGGCAGCTTCCAGATCGTCGACTTCCAGGACTTCCCGCTCACGGCGCGCGAGCAGCTGTGGATCTTCCTGGCCTTCCTGCTGGCGTTTGCGGTCAAGGTGCCGATGTGGCCGGTCCACACCTGGCTGCCCGACGCGCACGTGGAGGCGCCGACCGGCGGCTCGGTGATCCTCGCGGCGATCACCCTCAAGCTCGGCGCCTACGGTCTGCTGCGCTTCAGTCTGCCCATCGCGCCGGACGCCAGCCAGACGCTCGCCTGGCTGATGGTGACGCTGTCGCTGATTGCGGTCGTCTACATCGGGCTGGTGGCGCTGGTGCAGCAGGACATGAAGAAGCTCATCGCCTATTCGTCCATCGCACACATGGGCTTCGTCACGCTGGGGCTGTTCCTGCCGTTCTTTCTGCTCGGACGCGCCGGTGGCGAGGCGGCCGCGGAGCTGGCCATCGCCGGCGGCATCGTGCAGATGATCTCGCACGGCTTCATCTCCGGCGCCATGTTCCTGTGCGTCGGGGTGCTCTACGACCGGCTGCATACCCGCCGCATCGATGCCTTCGGCGGCGTGGCGACGCGGATGCCGTGGTTCGCCGCCTTCATGGTGCTGTTCGCCATGGCCAACGCCGGCCTGCCGGGTACCTCGGGCTTCATCGGCGAGTTCATGGTGATCCTCGCCAGCTTCCGCGCCGACTTCTGGATCGCCTTCCTGGCCGCGACCACGCTGATCCTCGGCGCCGGCTACACGCTGTGGATGGTCAAGCGGGTCTTGTTCGGGCCCATCGTGCGCGAGGAGGTCGCGGTCCTTCGTGACGTGAACCGACGCGAGTTCGCCATGCTGGCCGTGCTGGCCGTGGCCGTGCTGGCGCTTGGCGTCTGGCCGGCGCCGCTGGTCGAGGTGATCGATCCGGCGGTCTCTCAACTGATGGCCCAGATCGGCACCGGCAAGGCGGTGTCGGCGGTGGCGCTTGGAGTGCGATGATGGATGCGGCCACCCCCTTCGTTCGCCCCGACCTCGCGCCCGCGCTGCCGGAGATCCTCCTGCTGGCGGCGGCCTGCGCGGTGCTGGTGGTCGACGTGTTCTTCGGCGAGCGCCGTCGCCATCTGACCTATCTGCTGTCGCTGGCCAGCGTGGTCGGCACGTTTCTCGCCGTGCTCGGGATGGCTGACGAGACGGGTGTGACCACCTTTGGCGGCATGTATGTCTTCGATACCTTCGCGCTGACCCTCAAGCTGGTCGTTCTGGCGACGGTCGCGCTGGTACTGGTGTACACCCGCGGCTATCTGGCGGCGCGTGGCCTCGACCGGGGCGAGTTCTACCTGCTGACGCTGTTCTCCACGCTCGGCATGCTGATCATCATCTCCGGCAACCACTTCATGGTGGTCTACCTCGGCCTGGAGCTGATGTCGCTGTGCCTCTACGCGCTGGTGGCGATGAACCGCGACTCCGCCGCCTCCGCCGAGGCGGCGATGAAATACTTCGTGCTCGGCGCGATCGCCTCGGGTCTGCTGCTCTACGGCATGTCGATTCTCTACGGGCTGACCGGCACGCTGATGATTCCCGAGGTGGCGACCGCGGTGGAGGGGCTGGGCGCGGCCAACCTCGGCCTGGTACTGGCGCTGGTGTTCATCGTCTCGGGCATCACCTTCAAGCTGGGCGCGGTGCCGTTCCACATGTGGCTGCCGGACGTCTACGAAGGGGCGAACACCGCCGTCACGCTATTGGTCGGCTCGGCGCCCAAGGTGGCCGCCTTCGCGCTGCTCTATCGCATGGTCTCCGAGGGGCTGGCGGCGCTGTACATGGACTGGCGGGACATGCTGATCGTGTTGGCGGTGCTGTCGCTGGCGATCGGCAGCCTGGTGGCCATCGTGCAGACGAACATCAAGCGGCTGTTCGCCTACTCGACGATTTCGCACATCGGTTTCCTGCTGCTGGGGGTGATCGCCGGCACCGGCGAGGGCTATGCCGCCGCGATGTTCTATGCCATCGCCTACGTCATCATGGTGCTGGCGGCCTTCGGCATTCTGCTGCTGCTCTCCCGGCGGGGCTTCGATGCGGTCGAGGTCGCTGATCTCGGCGGCCTGAACGAACGCAATCCCTGGTATGCGTTCATCATGCTGCTGGTCATGATCTCCATGGCCGGCGTGCCGGTCACGATCGGCTTCTGGGCCAAGCTCGAGGTCCTCGCGGCGATCGTCCAGCAGGATCTGGTGTGGCTGGCGACGCTGGCGGTGCTCTTCGCGGTGATCAGCGCCTACTACTACCTGCGGGTCATCTGGGTCATGTACTTCCAGGGGCCGGCGACGCAGGCCGCCTTCGAGGCGCCGGCCGATATGCGGCTGGTACTGTCGCTGAACGGCGCTGCCATTCTCGTGTTGGGGGTGATGCCCGGCGGCCTGCTTGCCGCCTGCCAGGCGGCATTTCAGTCTTTGGCTTGAAATGCCGCCCGGGCGCTCGTACAATATGCGTCATCCGGTGCGGGGTGGAGCAGTCTGGCAGCTCGTCGGGCTCATAACCCGAAGGTCGCAGGTTCAAATCCTGCCCCCGCTACCATTCAGAAGAAAAAGCCCCATCGGGGCTTTTTTACTTTGGCGGCCTCGCCGCTGAAGGACTCGCCGCCGGTTTCGGCGCGAGTGGAAGAAGGGGCCGGATGGCCCTTTTTTTTGCAGTGCGGGGCCTGCGGGGGAGCGCGCCGATGAACGATGCGGTCAAGACGTTGCTGACGCCGGCAGTCGAGGCGCTGGGTTATGAGCTGGTGCTGGTGCAGCTGCTCGGGCGTGGGGGCGATCAGCTGCTGCGCCTGTATATCGATGCGCCCGCGGGGATCGGTGTGGAGGATTGCGAGCGGGTCAGCCGGCAGGTGGCGGCGCTGCTGGATGTCGAGGACCCGATCCCCGGCGCCTATACGCTGGAGGTCTCCTCGCCCGGGCTGGACCGGCCGCTGGTGACACCGGCGCACTTCGAGCGTCACCTGGGGCAGCGCGTGCGGGTCAAGGCGGCGGTGCCGATCGATGGCCGGCGCAACTTTACCGGCGTGCTGGTGGCCGCCGGCAATGACGAAATTGAGATCGCGGGCGATGAGGCGCGTTGGCGACTGCCGTTCGCGCAGATCGAGACCGCGCGGCTGGTGCCCGAGCTGTAGCCCCGTTACTGGAGGTCGTGGGATGAACAAAGAGATCCTGCTGGTCGTCGAGGCCATATCGAACGAGAAGGGCGTGCCCGAAGAGGTGATCTTCGAAGCCATGGAGGCCGCGCTGGCCTCGGCCACGAAGAAGCGTCACGAGACGGACATCGACGTGCGGGTCAGCGTGGATCGCAAATCCGGCGACTACGAGACGTTCCGGCGTTGGCTGGTGGTGGACGACGAGGCCGAGGACTTCGAGCCAGCCCGCCAGATCCTCCTGAACCGCGCGCAGCAACTCGACCCGCCGCTCGGCATCGGCGACTATCTCGAGGAGCCGATGGAGTCGGTCGAGTTCGGCCGCATCGCCGCGCAGGCGGCCAAGCAGGTGATCGTGCAGAAGGTGCGCGAGGCCGAGCGGGCCAAGATCGTCGAGGACTACCTGCCCCGGGTCGGTGAGCTGATCATGGGCACGATCAAGCGCATCAGCCGGGGCGAGGCGATCCTGGATCTCGGCAACAACGTCGAGGCCATCGTGCCGCGCGAGTGGATGATCCCGCGCGAGCCGGCGCGCCCGGGTGATCGCATGCGCGGCTATCTCAAGGAGGTACGCTCGGAGCTGCGTGGGCCGCAGCTGTTCGTCAGCCGTACGGCGCCGGAGTTTCTGATCGAGCTGTTCAAGCTGGAGGTGCCGGAGGTCGGGCAGGGCCTGATCGAGATCCGGGCCGCGGCGCGCGATCCGGGGGCGCGGGCGAAGATCGCCGTGCTTTCGCACGATGCCCGCATCGATCCCGTCGGCGCCTGCGTCGGCATGCGCGGCTCGCGTGTGCAGACGGTGTCGAACGAACTGGCCGGTGAGCGGATCGACATCATCCTCTGGCATGCCGATCCGGTGCAGTTCGTGATCAATGCCATGTCGCCGGCCGAGGTCGTCTCCATCGTCGTCGACGAGGAGTCGCACAGCATGGATGTGGCGGTGGAGGAGGAGAAGCTCTCCCAGGCCATCGGCCGCGGCGGACAGAACATCCGTCTGGCCAGCGAGCTCACCGGCTGGGAGCTCAACGTGATGGGCCAGGAGCAGGCCGAGGCCAAGAGCGAGGCCGAATCCCGGGCGCTGGTGGACCTGTTCCAGCGGCATCTGGACGTGGACGAGGATGTCGCCGCCATCCTGGTGCAAGAGGGCTTCACCAGCATCGAGGAGATCGCCTATGTGCCGGCGAACGAGCTGCTGGAGATCGACGTGTTCGACGAGGGCATCGTCGATGAGCTGCGCAACCGCGCCCGCGATGCCCTGCTGACACTGGCCATCACCGGCGAGCAGGACGGCGCCCACATGCCGGCCGACGACCTGCTCAACATGGAGGGGATGGACGAGGCGCTGGCCCGACGGCTGGCAGCCCACGGCATCCAGACGATGGAAGATCTGGCCGAGCAGGCGGTCGATGATCTGCTGGAGATCGAGCAGATGGACCGCGATCGCGCGGCCGCCCTCATCATGACCGCCCGTGAGCCCTGGTTCGCGGAGGAGCAAGAGTGACTACACCGACGCAGACCCGAAACGACAAGACCGGCACGGTGACCGTCGGCGATTTCGCGCAGACGGTCGGCATCCCGGCCGAGCGACTGCTCGAGCAGCTGGCTGCTGCCGGCATCACCGGCAAGCGCGCAGACGACGTCATCTCCGACGAGGAGAAGGCCCAGCTGCTGCGTCACAAGAAGCAGGAGCAGCAGGGCGGGGCCCCGAACCGGATCACCCTCAAGCGCAAGTCCACCAGCGAGGTGCGCGTGCCCGGCGGCGCCAGTCGTGGCAAGACCGTGACCGTCGAGGTCCGCAAGAAGCGCACCTACGTGAAGCGCGCCGACGTCGACGACCAGGAGCGCCAGCGCGAGGCCGAAGAGGCCGCGGCGCGCGAGGCCGAGCTGGCCCGCGAGCGTGAGGAAGAGGAAGCGCGGCGCCGGGCTGCCGAGGAAGAGCAGGCCCGGGCCAAGGCCGCCGAGGAAGAGCAGGCCCGCCGCCGGGCCGCCGAGGAAGAGCAGGCCCGGGCCAAGGCCGCCGAGGAAGAGCAGGCCCGCCGCCAGGCGGCATCGGCCGCGCCGAGCGCACCGGCGCCGACGGCGCGGCGGGTCACACCGCCGACCGCCGAGGATCGCGCCAAGGCCCGCCGCAGCAATCGGGGTGGTCGAGAGGCCACGGACGATCGGCGTGGTGCCAAGACCAAGTACGGTCGCAAGGAACTGCACCTGGAGAAGGGCGCGGCGGCGCGCACGCGCAAGAAATCGTCACGTCGTCCCGGGCGTGTCGAGCGCGGCGATGCCAATCCGCACGCCTTCGAGCGGCCGACCCAGCCGGTGGTGCGGGAAGTGCCGATCCCGGAGACCATCACCGTCGGCGAGCTGGCGCAGCGCATGGCCGTGAAGGCGACCGAAGTGATCAAGGTCATGATGAACATGGGCGCCATGGCCACCATCAATCAGACCATCGACCAGGAAACCGCCGCGATCGTGGTGGACGAGATCGGCCACAAGCCCAAGCTGTTGGATGCCGACGAGCTCGAGACCGAGCTGGCCGATGCCGCCGCGAGCGCGCCGGAAGATGCCGCGGCCGAGGCGCGTGCGCCCGTGGTCACCGTGATGGGTCATGTCGATCACGGCAAAACCACGCTGCTGGATACGATTCGCAGCACGCAGGTAGCGGCGCGCGAGGCGGGGGGTATCACCCAGCACATCGGTGCCTATCGCGTCACCGCGCCGAGCGGCCAGCCGATCACGTTCCTGGACACGCCGGGTCACGCGGCCTTCACCGCCATGCGGGCACGCGGCGCCAAGATGACGGACATCGTCATTCTGGTGGTTGCGGCGGACGACAGCGTCATGCCCCAGACCGTGGAGGCGATCCAGCATGCTCGGGCGGCGGGCGTGCCGTTGATCGTCGCCGTGAACAAGATCGACCGGCCCGAGGCCGATCTCGACCGCGTGCGCAACGACCTGGCACAGCACGAGGTCATCCCCGAGGAGTGGGGTGGCGATGCGATCTTCATCCCGGTATCGGCGAAGACCGGCGAGGGTGTGGAGCAGCTGCTGGAGGCGATCCTGCTGCAGGCGGAGGTGCTCGAACTGAGCGCCGTTGCCGATGGCCCGGCGCGCGGCGCCGTGGTCGAGGCCAGCGTGGAGAAGGGCCGTGGCCCGGTCGCCACCCTGCTGGTGCAGAACGGCACGCTGCGCCAGGGCGACATCGTCCTGTGCGGGCAGGAATATGGCCGCGTGCGCGCAATGTTCGACGAGAATGGCGAGGCCGTGACGGCGGCCGGACCCTCGATGCCGGTGCTGGTGCTGGGCCTGTCTGGTGCCCCGCAGGCGGGCGATGAGATGGTCGTGGTGGCCGACGAGCGCAAGGCGCGTGAAGTGGCCTCGCATCGTCATGGCAAGACGCGCGATGTGCGGCTGGCGCGCCAGCAGGCGACCAAGCTCGAAGATGTCTTCAACCGCATGGGCGAAGGTGTCGAACAGCAGCAGCTCAACCTGATTATCAAGGCCGACACGCAGGGCAGTGCCGAGGCGCTGCAGCAGGCGCTCTCGGACGTCTCCAATGCCGAGGTCCAGGTGCGGGTGCTCGGTCAGGGTGCCGGCGGCATCACCGAGTCGGACATCAATCTCGCCGTGGCCTCGCAGGCCATCATCATCGGCTTCAACGTGCGGGCCGACGGCAGCGCACGCCGCTTGGCGAGCGAGCAGGACGTGGATCTGCGCTACTACAGCGTGATCTACGAGGCGATCGACGAGATTCGCAACGCCGTCAGCGGCATGATGGCGCCGCGAGTGCGCGAGGAAATGGTGGGTCTCGCCGAGGTGCGCGACGTGTTCCACTCCTCGAAGATGGGCGCCGTCGCCGGCTGCCTGGTGGTCGATGGCAGCGTGCGGCGCAGCAGCCCGATTCGGGTGCTGCGCGACAACGTCGTCATTTACGAGGGCGAGCTGGAATCGCTGCGTCGCTTCAAGGACGACGTCCAGGAAGTGCGAGCCGGCACGGAATGTGGCATCGCGGTGCGTAACTACAACGACGTGCGGCCCGGAGATCAGATCGAGGTCTTTGAGCGCATCGTGGAAGCAGCCGAGGCCTAGGGCGTGCCGCGCGACTTTCCGCGCAGCGAACGGGTCGCCGAGTCGCTGCGTCAGGAGCTGAGTGAGCTGGTGCGCGATGCCGTGCGCGATCCGCGGCTGGGTCCGGCCACCGTCACGGCGGTGGAGGTGTCACGCGATCTCGGCCAGGCGCGGGTCCTGGTGGCCTTCCTCGGTGCCGAGGATCGGCTGGATGAGCGGCTGGCGATCCTGAACGGGGCGGCGCCCCATCTGCACCATCAGCTGGTGCGCCGTCTGCGCATGAAGAAGGTGCCTCAACTGCGCTTCGTCTACGATCGCATGCTGGATGAGGCCGCGCGCATGGATCAGCTGATTCGGCAGGCACGCCGGCGCGACGAGGGGCCGGATTCGACCGAGCCCGCTGACGACTAGCGCCGGCACTGGCGCGATCCTCTTCGATACGAGCGAACATGAAGCAAACGCAACGCCGGATCGTCCGGCGGGATGTGGATGGGATCCTGTTGCTGGACAAGCCGGCCGGGCTGTCCTCCAATGCCGCCCTGCAGCGCGCGCGGAGCCTCTTCCGTGCCCGCAAGGCCGGCCACACCGGCAATCTCGATCCGCTGGCGACCGGGCTGCTGCCCCTGTGCTTCGGCCGGGCAACCAAGGTCTCGGCCTTCCTGCTCGACGCCGATAAGCGCTACGAGGTGGAGCTACGCTTCGGCATCGCCACACGGACCGGCGATGCGGAGGGTGAGGTGACACGGGAGTGCCCGGCAACGGCCGGGCAGCTGGCCGCGCTCGCCGAGGTGCTGCCCCGGTTCGTCGGCGAGATCAGTCAGATCCCACCGATGTATTCGGCGGTCAAGCATCAGGGCGAGCGGCTGTACCGGCTTGCCCGTCAGGGACTCGACGTCGAACGCGAGCCGCGCCAGGTGCGCATCCACGCGCTCGAGCTGCTGTGGCAGCAGGACGTGCGGGCGGCGCTGCGGGTGCACTGTTCCAAGGGGACCTATGTCAGGACGCTGGTCGAGGACCTCGCCGCGGCACTGGGCAGCTGCGCCCATGTGACGGCGCTGCGGCGCACGGCGGCGGGCCCGTTCACGCTGGCGAACCCGGCCGCCCCGGCGTTGACGCTGGCGGCACTGGCCGAACGCGCCGAGGCGGGGGAAACTCTCGATGAGCTGCTGCTGCCGGCCGATACCGCGCTCGGCAGCTGGCCGGCGATCGACCTGCCCGAGGACAGTGCCTACTGCGTGTTGCGGGGCAATCCGGTGTTCGTACCGCATGCGCCGCCGCCCGGTTGGGTGCGGATGTATCGTGCCTCCGGCCAGTTCCTCGGCATGGGCGAGGCACTCGACGACGGCCGCGTGGCGCCACGTCGGCTGATGGTCGGCCGCGGTGCATGCTGAGCGGGCATCGGCGGAAAAAGCATCGCTGGCTTGTTCGGCTGTTGCCAGCGTACTAAAATTGCCGGTTTACCAATGACGACAGATTTACCTGCGGAGTGGCAATGTCTCTGACTGCGGAACAGAAGCGTTCGATTGCAGCCGAATATCGGCTCTCGGAGGATGATACCGGTTCTCCGGAAGTGCAGGTGGCGCTGCTTACGGCGCGTATCCAGCAGCTGACGGGGCATTTTTCGGTCCACAAGCAGGACCACCACTCCCGCCGCGGGCTGCTCAAGCTGGTCAGCCAGCGCCGCAAGCTGCTGGACTACCTGAAGGGGCGGGACGAGGGTCGTTACGCGAACCTGATCCAGCGCCTCGGATTGCGCCGATAGCGACACGGAACTCCGGCAAGATGCCGGAGTTTTCTTATCCGAGACCGCAAGATTCAGAGGCTCTACGTGGCACCCAATCCCATACGCAAGCAATTCCAGTACGGTGACTGCCAGGTCACTCTCGAGACCGGCCGCATCGCCCGGCAGGCGGACGGCGCCGTCCTCGTCAGCATGGGCGATACCGTTGTTCTGGTCACCGCAGTCGGACGCAAGACGGCGCAGCCGGGGCAGGATTTCTTTCCGCTGACGGTGAATTACCAGGAGCGTACTTACGCTGCCGGCCGCATCCCGGGTGGTTTCTTCAAGCGCGAGGGCCGGCCAAGCGAGAAGGAAGTGCTCACCTCGCGGCTGATCGATCGGCCGCTGCGACCGCTGTTCCCGAAGGGGTTCTACAACGAGGTGCAGGTGATCGCGACCGTCATCTCCGTGGACCCCGAGGTCGATCCGGACATCCCGGCGATGCTCGGCGCCTCGGCCGCACTGACGCTCTCCGGCATCCCCTTCCAGGGTCCGATCGGCGGGGCGCGGGTCGGTTTCGCCGATGGCAAGTACCTGCTGAACCCGACGGCGTCGCAGCTGGCCGGCTCGCGGCTCGATCTGGTCGTGGCGGGTACCCGTGATGCGGTACTGATGGTCGAGTCCCAGGCCGACCGGCTCACCGAGGCCGAGATGCTGGACGCGGTGATGTTCGGCCACGAGCAGATGCAGAGCGCCATCGACGTCATCGCCGAGCTGGCGGCCGAAGCCGCGCGGCCGGCCTGGGACTGGCAGCCGGCAGCGGCCAGCCAGGACCTGGCGGCGCAGGTGGAGTCGGCGGCATCGCAGGCGATCGCCGAGGCCTACGGTCTCAGCCAGAAGCAGGAGCGCCAGGAACGGCTGGCCGCGCTGCGCGCGTCGCTGAGCGAGCAGCTCGCCGGCGAGGACGCGGCGGGTCCGAGTGCCCGCGAGGTGGCCGATGCGGTCGCCAGGCTGGAGAAGCGGCTGGTCCGCGGGCGCATCCTCGAAGGGCAGCCCCGCATCGATGGACGCGATCTCACCACCGTGCGGCCGATTACCATCGAGGTGGGCGTGTTGCCGCGTACGCATGGCAGCGCGCTGTTCACCCGCGGCGAGACCCAGGCGATCGTGGTGACCACGCTCGGCACCGGGCGCGATGCGCAGGTGATCGATGCCCTGGAAGGCGAACGCAAGGACGCCTTCATGCTGCACTACAACTTCCCGCCCTACAGCGTCGGTGAAACCGGCTTCGTCGGCTCGCCCAAGCGGCGCGAGATCGGCCACGGCCGCCTGGCCCGGCGAGCGCTGGAAGCGGTGCTGCCGACGCCGGAGGAATTCCCCTACGTGCTGCGGCTGGTCTCGGAGATCACCGAGTCCAACGGCTCGAGCTCCATGGCGACCGTCTGCGGCTCCAGCCTGTCGCTGATGTCGGCCGGCGTGCCGATCAAGGACGCCGTGGCGGGCATCGCCATGGGCCTGATCAAGGAAGGCGAGCGCTTCGCCGTGCTGACCGACATCCTCGGCGACGAGGATCATCTGGGCGACATGGACTTCAAGGTGGCCGGCACGGCTGCCGGCGTCACCGCGCTGCAGATGGACATCAAGATCGACGGCATCACCCGGGAGATCATGGCCCAGGCGCTGTCGCAGGCGCGTGAGGGGCGGGTGCACATCCTCGAGCAGATGGCGGCGGTGATCGGCCATCCGAGCGAAGAGATGTCGGCGTGGGCGCCGCGGATCACGACGCTGCAGATCAACCCGGAGAAGATCCGCGACGTGATCGGCAAGGGCGGCAGCACCATTCGCCAGCTCACCGAAGAGACGGGCACGACCATCGACATCACCGACGATGGCACCGTCAAGATCGCCTCGGTCGACAAGGCGGCGGCCGACGAGGCGCGCCGGCGCATCGAGGAGATCGTGGCGGACGTCGAGGTCGGGCGGATCTACGAGGGTCGGGTGGCTCGCATCACCGATTTCGGCGCCTTCGTCACGATCCTGCCGGGCCGCGACGGTCTGGTGCATATCTCGCAGATCGCCGAGGAACGGGTCGAGCAGGTCACCGACTATCTTTCGGAGGGCGAGACCGTCTCGGTCAAGGTGCTCGAAATCGACCGGCAGGGCCGAGTGCGCCTCAGCATGAAGGCCGTGCAGGCCGAAACCGACTGAGTCGGCTGTTCACTGGCACCGGCCGCGGCGCCTGCCGCGGCCGGTCGGGTGGACGCCGTCAATCCAGCGTGATCCGCCCCGTGGCCAGTTCATCCACGACGCCGGGATCGGCCAGGGTGCTGGTATCACCGAGGCCTTCCGCCTCGCCGGCCGCGATCTTGCGCAGGATCCGCCGCATGATCTTACCCGAGCGCGTCTTCGGCAGTTCCGGCGCCCACTGGATGGCCGCCGGCTTGGCGATCGCGCCGATTTCCCGGCTTACCAGTGCCAGCAGCTCCCGCCGCAGGGCCTCGTCGGGCTCGACGCCGCGCATCGGTGTCACGAAGGCATAGACTGCCTGCCCCTTCACCGGGTGGGGCACACCGATCACCGCCGCCTCGGCCACCTTCTCGTGCAGCACCAGCGCGCTTTCGATCTCGGCAGTGCCGAGGCGATGGCCGGAGACGTTGAGCACGTCGTCGACACGGCCGGTAATCCAGTAGTCCCCATCCTCGTCCCGGCGGGCGCCATCGCCGCTGAAGTAGCAGCCGGGATGAGGCGCGAGATAGGTATCCAGGAAGCGCTGATGATCGCCGTAGACGGTGCGCATCTGGCCGGGCCAGGGTCGGGTGATCACCAGGCGACCTTCGCCGGGGCCGGCGATCGGCTCACCCGCCTCATCCAGCAGGGCCGGGGCGATGCCGAAGAACGGCTGTGTGGCGGCGCCCGGCTTGAGCGGCGTCACGCCCGGCAGCGGGGTGATCATGATGCCGCCGGTCTCGGTCTGCCACCAGGTGTCGACGACCGGGCAGCGGCCTCGACCGACCTTGTGGTAGTACCACTCCCAGGCCTCCGGATTGATCGGTTCGCCCACACTGCCGAGGATGCGCAGGCTGCCGCGGTCGGTAGTAGCCAGGGGGGCGTCGCCCTGGGCCATCAGCGCGCGCAGCGCGGTCGGCGCCGTGTAGAAGATATTGACGCCGTAGCGGTCGATGATCTCCCAGCAGCGGCTGGCGCCGGGGTAGGTCGGCACCCCCTCGAACAGCACCACCGTGGCGCCGTTGGCCAGCGGTCCGTAGACGATGTAGCTGTGCCCGGTGATCCAGCCGACGTCGGCCGCGCACCAGTACACCTCGCCGTCGTGGTAGTCGAACACGTAGTGGTGCGTGATCGCGGCATACAGCAGGTAGCCGCCGGTGGTGTGCAGTACCCCCTTCGGCCGGCCCGTCGAGCCGGAGGTGTAGAGGATGAACAGCGGGTCCTCCGCGTCCATTACCGCCGCCGGCGCGTCGGCATCGGCGGCCGCAACCAGCGCGTCGTAGTCCACGTCGCGCTGGTCGTCCCAGGCCACCTCGGCGTGCGTACGGCGCACCACCACTACCCGCTCGATCGACGACTCGCCGGCCAGCGCCTGATCGACATTCGCCTTCAGCGCCACCGTGCGCCCGCCGCGCAACCCCTCGTCTGCCGTGATGAGCAGACGGCAGCCGGCATCGTCGATGCGATCGCGCAGGGCCCCCGGGCTGAAGCCGGCGAACACGACCGAGTGCACGGCGCCGATCCGCGCGCAGGCGAGCATGGCGATGACCGCCTCGGGCACCATCGGCAGATAGATACAGACGCGGTCACCGCGGCTCACGCCCAGTGAGCGCAGGCCGGCGGCCAGCCGGCATACCGCCTCGTGCAGCTCGTGATAGGTGAACTGCCGGCGGTCCTGCGGGTCATCTCCCTCCCAGATGATGGCCAGCTGCTCAGCACGATCCTTCAGGTGCCGGTCCAGGCAGTTGACCGACGCATTCAGCGTGCCGCCCTCGAACCAGCGGATGCGCCCGGCATCGAAATCGCCGCTGCGCACCGTGTCCCACGGCCGTGACCAGGTAAGGAACCGCTCTGCCTGCTCGGCCCAGAACGCCTCCGGCGCCTCGATCGAGCGTCGATACAGCGCCGCATAGCCGGCCGCATCGAGGTGGGCCTGCGCCGCGACCTCGGGATCGACCGGATAGATCTTGTTGCTCATCGCCTGTCTCCTCGCTCTCTCGCCAAACCTCAGAGTGCCACAGGCGGTGCAGGTTTCGCGGCCAGCCGCGGCACCGCGGCGAGCTGCCAGTGCTCGCAGGCGAAGGCGAGGATAGTCTCCGGCTCATGCAGCTGGATGGGTGGCGCAGGCTGGCCGAGAAACTGCAGCGCCGCGCGCAGGAGCGCGGGTGGGGCTCGCCGGTCCACTGGCACCGCCTCGCTGGCCTTGCTCAGCTTGACGCCCGCCGGGTTCGTCGCCAGCGGCACATGCATGACCTGCGGCTGCGCCAGTCGCAGCGCCTCACGCAGCAGTTGCTGCATCAGCGTCGCGTGGACGAGGTCGTAGCCACGCAGCAGCTGGGTGATGCCGGCCGCCGCGTCGGCGCCCACAGCCGCCAGCTGGTAGGCGGGCAGGTCGTCGGCGCGCCAGATGAGGAAGTCACCGAGCTCGGCGCCGGTCGCGCCTATCCGGCCCTGGATGCCATCGTCCAGTGTCACGGTCCGCAACGGGTCGACACGCAGGCGCACCGACCGGTGTGCCGCCGGTGCCAGCCCGAGCTCCCGGCAGTGGCCGCCATAGACCCGGCCGGCCGGCCCTGGCCGGGCCGCGGCGGCGATCTCGCGTCGGCTGCAGCCGCACCAGTACGCCAGGTCCTGTCGCAACAGGTCGTCTCGCCGGGCGCGGTGCTCGGCGTACAGCGGCTGCTGGAACTGGATCGGACCGTCCCAATGCAGTCCGAGGCGCGCCAGCGATGTGGGCAGCGAGGCAAGCGCCTGCGCCCGGGTGCGCGGCGGGTCATGATCGTCGATGCGCAGGCGCCAGCCGCCACCGGCATGGCGCGCCGCCAGCCAGCTGGCCAGCGCGGTAACGGCGCCGCCGAAGTGCAGCGCGCCGGTGGGCGAGGGCGCGAAGCGTCCGACCGGACCCGCGGTGCCGGGCGCCGGCTCAGCGCCCGAACTGCTTCTCCCGGATCTCGTCGAGGGTCTTGCAGTCGACGCACTGCGTGGCAGTCGGCCGTGCTTCCAGACGGCGGATGCCGATCTCGATGCCGCAGCTTTCGCAATAGCCGTAGTCGCCGGCGTCGAGCTTCTCCAGCGCCTCGTTGATCTTCTTCAGCAGCTTGCGCTCCCGGTCGCGGGTTCGCAGCTCCAGGCTGAATTCCGATTCCTGGCTGGCGCGGTCGTTCGGATCGGGGAAGTTCGCCGCATCGTCCTGCATATGGTGCAGCGTGCGATCGACCTCCTCCATCAGCTCCTGCTTCCACCGCAGCAGGATCTGCCGGAAGTGCTCGCTCTGAGCCTCGTTCATGTACTCCTCGTCAGCGGCGGCCTCATAGGGCACGAAGCCCTTGACCGCAGGCGCTGGCGAGTCGGCAATCGAACTTTCTTTGGAAGCTGGCATCGGGTTCATCGCAACGAGGCTGGCATTGAAAAGGGCGCATCTATAGCAAAAGCAATGTTGCGCAACAAGCCTTTGGGCGGCAGCGGCTGAAAAATCTTCACGGCAGCGCGACCACCGGCGGCGGGGTCCAGCCTGGCGCCGTGTGTTCCACCACCACGTCGGTGTACAGGCCGCCGCGCACGTTGAACTCGGCCCTCAGCCGCAGGAAGCGTGGTTCGACGGCCGTGACCAGATCCGCCACGATGGCGTTGGTGACGGCCTCGTGATACGCGCCGCGGTCGCGAAAGCCCCACACATAGAGCTTGAGTGACTTCAACTCCACGCACTGCGCCGCCGGCACGTAGGCCAGGTGCAGCACGGCGAAGTCCGGCTGTCCCGTCACCGGGCACAGGCAGGTGAACTCGGGAATGCGGATGCGGATGCTATAGTCCCGTTCCGGATTGGGGTTCGGAAAAACCTTGAGCACGCCATCCGGCGCGGTCTGCAGCGCTGCTGCCACCATGCCCACCTCCCACGTCACTGAAACCATTATCGCGGCCGGATTCTACAGGCTTGCTCGCCCGAGGGCGCGCCGATGCGCCTAAGCCACATCCGCCTGACCGGTTTCAAGTCCTTCGTCGAACCGACGACGCTGGCGTTGCCCGGTGGCCGGGTCGGCGTGGTCGGGCCGAACGGCTGTGGCAAGTCCAACCTGATCGATGCCGTGCGCTGGGTGCTCGGCGAGAGCGCCGCCGGCCAGTTGCGCGGCGCGGCGCTGGCCGACGTCATCTTCAATGGCTCCAGTCGGCGTCCCCCGGTCGGCCGGGCAGCCGTCGAACTGGTCTTCGACAACCAGGACGGCACCCTCGGCGGGCGATGGGCAGCCACCAGCGAGATTGCCCTGCAGCGCGAACTGCACCGCGATGGTACCTCGCATTATCGCCTGAACGGCGTGAAGTGCCGGCGCCGCGACATCGCCGACCTGCTCGCCGGCACCGGCCTTGGGCCCCGCAGCTACGCCATCATCGAGCAGGGGACGATCTCCCGCCTGATCGAGGCGCGGCCGGAGGAACTTCGGACCCTGCTGGAGGAGGCGGCAGGCATCGCGCATTACCGGTCGCGCCGGCGGGAGACCGAGCGTCGGCTCGAGCGCGCCGGGCAGAATCTGCTGCGGCTGACCGATCTGCGCGACGAGCAGCAACGGCAGGTGGACGCACTGGGCCGTCAGGCACGCGCTGCGAGCCAGTTTCGCGAGCTGCAGCAGCAGCGACGTCAGTTGCAGGCGCGGCAGCTGGAGATCCGCTGGCAGGACCAGCAACACGACCAAGCCACGGCCAAGGCGAGGGCGGCGCAGGCCGAGGCCGCCGTATCCGGCGCATGGGAGCACCGCGCCCGATTCGCCGATCTGACGCCACTGCAGGCACAGGAGCGCGCTGCCGCCGAGCACCTCGAGCACTGCCAGGGCGCCCACTATGCGGCCGAGGCCGAGGTCGCTGCCTGCCGGGCGCAGCGTCAGCAGCAGGCACGCGAGCGCGAGCGGCTGCAGCAGCAGTACGAGGCGCTGAGCCGCCAGCGCCAGGCGCGACTCGCCGACGCCGAGGCCGCGCAGCAGCAGGCCACGCGGCACGCGGCGCAGCTGGCGGATCTGGAGATGCCGCTCGCGGCCGCGGCGGCGGACCAGCGCGCTCGGCAGCAGGCGCTTGCCGCCGCCGAGGCCGCCCGTGAACCGATCGAGCAGCAACGGCTCGCCGCCCATCGCGCGAGCGCCGATGCCGAGCGCGAACACCAGCTGGCCGCGGCCGCGCTGACGGCGCTGACGCGGCGCGAGGCGGAGCAGGTCCGGCAGCGCAGGGCGCTGGACGAGGCCACCCGTGCCCTGGCGGCCGAGGCGCCGGAGGCAGCGCTCGCCGCCCTGCGCCAGCGCCTGGCCGAGCTGACCGATGTGCGAGCCCGGCTGGCGCGGCAACTGGCCGCCGCCGGCGAGGCCGCCCGCCAGCACGAGGCGCAGGCCCAGCTCGCCGACCGGTCGCTGCGTGAGGCGGAGCACGGTCAGCAACAGCTCGCCCAGGAGCTGCGCCTGCTGCAGCGCCTGCAGCAGGCGCAGGGGGCGGACAGCCCGCCTCGCTGGCTGGCGCCGGCACCGACGCCGGCGGAGCTCGAGCGCTGCCCCCTGCTGGTCGAGCGACTCGAGGTCGAGCCTGGCTGGGAGCGGGCGGTGGAAGTCGTGCTCGGCGATCTGCTGAGCGCGCCGCTGGTGCCGGCGCCGGAGGACTGGCTGCAGGCCGCGAGCTCGCTGCACAGTGGCCTGCTGCAGGTGCTGGCGCAGACCGCCGCGATGCCGCCCCCCGAGCGGATCCCCGCGACCTCACTGGCGCACAGGGTCGAGGGTCCGTCGGCGATCCGTGCCTGGCTGGCGCCGGTGCTGGCCGCCGAGGATCTGGCCGCGGCGCTGCGCTTGCGTCGTGATTGTGCCGGGGCGACGGTGGTGACCGCCGATGGCCTCTGGCTGGCGCCGCTCGGCCTGCGCGCCCGGCGTCCCCCGCCGGACGAGGAGAGCCCGCTGGCGCGCGCCCGCCGCCTGCGGGAGCTTGCCACGGCGCTCGCCGCAGCCGAGGCGCAGACCCAAGCGGCGCAGCGAGAGCTGGCACAAGCGCGCGCCGCGCGCCAACAGGCACAGGATCGGTACGAGCAGCTGCAGCATGAGGCGGCCGGTGTGCAGGCCGATCAGGCGCGAGCGGAGGCCCAACTACAGGCCACTCAGCAGGCGGCGACGCACCATCGCCAACGGCTGGAACGCGACCGGCAGGCACTCGCCGCACTCGAACAGGCAGCCGCCGAACTCGCCGTCGAGCGTGTGCGGCTGGTGCAGGTCCAGGCCGAGGCCGAGGCGAGGGCGCGGGAGGCGAGCGCCGCGCAGGCCGAGGTCGACGGTCGGCGGCAGCAGGCGCAGGTGGACTGGCAGGCCGCGCGGCAGGCTCACGCTGCGGCCGATCAGGCCCATGCCGCGCTGCAGCGCCGTCATCAGGGCGCCGCCCAGGCACTGGCCGAGGTACGCCAGCGGTTGGCGGGTCTGCAGGCCGGGCAGGAAGCGCTCGGCCAGCGGCTGGACGAACTGCAGGCAGCGCTGCAGGCGGCCGAGCAGGCGCAGGCACCGGCGGCGGACGAGTTCGAGCGGCTGCAGGCCATGCAGGCCCAGCGAACGAGTGCCTTGGCGGCCGCGCGTGAGGCGCTGGCGGTGCGCCGCGCGGCGTTGCAGGCCGCGCAGGTCGAGCGTGACCGGGCGCAGGCTGCGCTCGATGAGGCCCAGGCGCAGGGGCGCGACGCGGCGCTGGGCCTGCAGGCGGCGCAGTTGCGGGTCGAGGCGCTGGCCGGCGAATGGCAGCAGACTCTGGGGACGCCGCCGCCGGCGCAGGATGTCGCCCTGCCGCCTCCCGAAGCGGACGAGCTCGCGCAGACAACCACGGCGCTGGCTGCCCTGCAACGGCGACTCGAGCGGCTCGGCACGGTCAATCTGGCGGCGGTGGAGGATCTCGCGGCGGCGCAGGCGCGACGGGACGAACTCGCGGTCCAGCACGAGGATCTCGCTGCCTCGGTGGCCACGCTCGGCGGCGCGATCGAGGAGATCGATCGTGAGTCCCGGCGCCAATTCAAGGCGACGTTCGCGCGCTTGGATGCCGGCTTCAGCGCGATGTTTCCCCGGCTGTTCGGTGGCGGCAGGGCGGCGCTGACGCTGACCGAGGATGACCCGCTCCAGGGCGGCATCACCGTCATGGCTCAGCCCCCCGGCAAGCGCAACAGCCGTATCCAGCTGCTCTCCGGCGGCGAAAAGGCGCTGACGGCAGTGGCGCTGGTGCTGGCGATCTTCGAACTGAATCCCGCGCCGTTCTGTCTGCTGGACGAGGTGGACGCACCGTTGGATGAAGCCAACGTCGGCCGCTTCTGCCGATTGCTCGAGACGATGTCGGACCGGGTACAGTTCATCTATATCACCCACAACAAGGCCACGATGGCCGCCGCCGACCGCCTGATTGGCGTGACCATGGCCGAACCCGGTGTCTCGCGGGTGGTTGCCGTGGATCTCGACCGCGCCGTCGAGCTGGCACAGGCGGAACGTTAGCAGGCAAGGAGTTTCGATGGACCCGTTGCGATGGATCATCCTGATCGTCGGCGCCGCCGTGATGGTCGGCATCTACCTGTGGGGCCGCCGGTCGGGCCGGACGGCCGCGCGTGCCGAGCCGGAGCGGCAGCGGTGGGAGCCGGCCCTGGGCGATGAGCAGACGCAGACACCGGATGATCGGCGTGAACCGGTCTTCGCCGATTTCGGTGGTACCCCACCCGATGCGGACGACATCGCCCCGGATGAGGGGACCTTCGCGCCCGAGATGACCGACGCGGCGCCGGCGGCTCCCACGGCGGCGGCGCACGCGCCTGCCGTTGCGCCGTCGGCCCCACCGATAGCGGCGGCGCCCCGGCCGCAAGCGGCCGAGGCCACGTCCGGCGGCTCATCGTCGCCCGAGGCCCATGAGGCTGAGCGGCGCCCCGCAGCGCGCCCCAGCGGCGCCTTCGATGCCGCCGAGGAACTGCTGCCGGTGGCACGGGTCGAGCGCGCACCTGCGGCCGAGGCTACCCCCGGGCCCGTGGACGAAGGCGTGCGGAGCCCGCGACACGCAGTCCTGCTGGCCCTGCACCTGCGCGGCCGCCAGGGCCCGCTGCCCGCTGCCGAAGTGGCGGCCGCGGCGCGCGGCCTCGGCTTGAACTTCGATGCCGATGGGCGCGGCGTGCTGCTCTATCGCGACAATCAGCCGCGGGTGGTCTACCGGCTCGCGCCCACGGTGCGCATCGACGAGGAAGGCAAAGACGCGCGCACCCTCACGCTCTACGCCGAGGTAGGCGAGCCGGGCGGCGGGCACGACAGCCTGCAGCACATGGTGCATACCGGCCGTCGTCTGGCCGAATTGCTCGACGCCCTGCTGCTCGATGGCCTCGGCCGGCCGCTGACGGACGACACCATCGCCCGGCTCGAGCGGCGCCTGGATGAACTGACCGGCAAACGTGTCTGAAGCCGAGGCGCGCCGGCGCGTCGAGCAGCTGTGCCGCGAGCTCGCCGAGCACGACTGGCGCTACTACGTGCTCGATCAGCCACGGATCGACGATGCCACCTACGATGCGCTGCTGGCCGAGCTGCGTGCGCTGGAGCAGCGGTATCCGGCGCTGCAGCGGTCCGATTCGCCGACGCAGCGGGTGGGCGGGGCGGTGGGCGAGCCGTTCGCCGCCCGGCGTCACGGCCTGCCGATGCGCTCGCTGGACAATGTCACCGATGCCGCTGGCTTCGCCGAGTTCGACCGCCGGGCGCGGGAGCGCAGCGGCCAGCCGCCGCCGCTGGCCTACACGGTCGAACCCAAGCTCGACGGCCTGGCGATCAACCTGCACTACGAGCAAGGGGCGCTGGCCTGGGCAGCCACGCGCGGTGACGGCGAGCAAGGCGAGGATGTAACCGCCAACGTGCGCACGGTACGGGCCATCCCGTTGCGATTGCGCCACCCCGAGCCACCCGCAGTTCTGGAAGTGCGTGGCGAGGTGTTCCTGGAGATCGCAGCCTTCCGGGCGCTGAACCGCCGGCTGGCCACCGCCGGCGAACGGGAGTTCGTCAATCCTCGCAACGCCGCCGCCGGCAGCCTGCGCCAGCTGGATCCCGGCGTCACCTCGTCGCGGCCGTTGCGCTTCCTGGCGCATGGGGTCGGCCAATGTGAGCCGGAAACGATGTTGCCGCACTGGCAGGACGAGGTGATGGCGCTGCTGGCGGCCTGCGGCCTGCCCACCGCGCCGGTGAGGCAGGTGCTCGGGCCGGACGATGCGGCGGCACACTTCGCGGACATGCAGCGTCAGCGCGCCCGGCTGCCCTACGAGATCGACGGGGTCGTGTTCAAGCTGCGCGATCGCCGGCTGCACCCCGTGCTGGGGGTGGCCGGACGGGCGCCGCGCTGGGCCGTGGCGTGGAAATTCCCGGCCGAGCAGCGCACGACGCAGGTGGAGCAGGTCGAGTTCCAGGTGGGGCGTACCGGAGTGCTGACGCCGGTCGCACGGCTGGTGCCGGTATTCGTCGGCGGCGTCACCGTCAGCAACGCCACGCTGCACAACCTCGATGAGATCGAGCGCAAGGACGTGCGGGTCGGCGATACCGTGTGGGTGCGGCGCGCCGGCGATGTCATCCCCGAGATCGTGAGCGTGCTGCCGGAGGCCCGACCGCCGGGCGCTCAGCCGGTCGAACCACCGTCCCGGTGCCCGGCCTGTGGCGGAGCGCTTGAGCGCGTGGCCGGGGAGGCGGCGCTGCGCTGCGTCAATCATCTGGGCTGTCCGGCCCAGCGGCGCGAGGCGCTGCGACACTTCGTCTCCCGCCGTGCCCTGGATATCGAGGGCCTCGGCGAGCGGCTGATCGATCTGCTGCTGGAGCGCGATCTGGTACGGGATCCGGCCGATCTCTACGCACTCACGGTCACTGACCTCGCCGAGCTGCCGCGCGTGGCGGACAAGTCGGCCGCGAACCTGTACGCGGCCATCGCCCGCAGCCGGCAAACGCCTTTGTCGCGGCTGCTTTACGGGCTCGGCATTCCGGGCGTCGGCGAGCGCACGGCCCTGACGCTGGCGCAGTGGTTCGGCGATCTGGAGACGCTGCGGCGGGCCGATGTCGAAGCCCTGCAGGCCGTACCGGACGTGGGGCCGGTGGTGGCGCAGCAGATCGTGGAGTTCTTCGCCGATCCGCATAACCAGGCGGTGGTCGAACGGCTCGGCAGTTGCCTGCACATCACGCCGGCGCCGGCGCCAGCGGCGCAGGGTCCGCTGGCGGGCAAGAGCTTCGTGCTGACCGGGACGCTGGCCGAGATGACACGACAGCAGGCCAAGGCCCGCATCGAGGCGGCCGGCGGTCAGGTGACCAGCGATGTCTCGCGCCGGACCGATTATCTGGTCGCCGGCACCGCCCCCGGCGGCAAGCGGCGCCGGGCCGAGGAGATGGGCATCGCCATTCTGGATGAGGCGCAGCTGCAGGCGATGCTGGCCGGGCAGGACTGAACGTGATCGTGAACCGGTGCGGGCGGGCAGCCGAAGCCGCCCACCCGCACCGGCAGCCTACGGCGTGGCGACGTCCGGCACCGTGGCCCCGGGCGCAGCCGGCGTTCCGGCCTGGTCACCCGCATCGGCCGATACGTCTTCCAGTACCGACTCGTTGACCTCGATCGCGGTCTGCTCGCGCTGCGTCTCCAGGAAGCTGCGCAGCTTCTCGGCCCGCAGCCGGTTCAGCAGCATCGGGCGCACTTCGTCCAGCGGCGGCGGCTCCAGCTCGCGCGTCTGCTCGAGCATCACCACATGCCAGCCGAACTGGGTCTGCACCGGCTGCTTGGTGTAGCTGCCGGGCTCGAGCGACTGCACCGCCTCGGTGAACGGCGCGACCATCTGTTGCGGGCCGAACCAGCCCAGATCGCCACCGCGACTGGCCGTGCTGTCCTCGGAATTCGCCTGTGCGAGTTCGGCGAAGTCCGCGCCCTGATCCAGCTCGGCGATCAGCGACTCGGCCTGCGCCTGCTCGTCGACCAGGATGTGCCGGGCCTGATACTCGGTATCCGGCAGCTCCTGCTGCCACTGTGCGTAGGCCTCGGCGATGGCGTCGTCATCCACCGGGTGCTGCTCGAGGTAGCGCTCGGCCACGTATCCGGCCATCAGCGTGTAGTACTGCGCCTTCAGCTGGGCAGCGATTTCCGGCTCGGCGGGCAGATCCCAGTCCTCCGCCTGCTGTACCAGCAGTTCCATGTCGATGAGATCGTCGAGGATCTCGCGCGGCTCGGCGGCGTCGCCGGGGCCGCGCAGCATGCCGCTGTCGGCGAACAGCTGGAACAGTTCGGTCGAGATCGGCTCGCCGTCGACGAGGGCGACCGCCTCGCCGGATGCCAGCGCCTGCTGCCCCGCCGGGCCGCCCTGGGCCTCGGCGCCGGCCGCTGGCTGGCCGGATTCGGGCTCTTGGCCGCAGCCGGCGAGCACGAGCGCGAGCAGAGCGCCGGTCAGCGCCACATGATGTTTCATGGTCCGATCCTTATGCGTGGGAAGAAGGGTTTTCGCCGGCTTCGGCGGGCGTCCTGGCCTTGATGCGCAGGGCGTGGATATCGTGCGCCAGCAGTTCGGCCAGCACCTCGTTCACCAGCCGGTGCCGCGCCAGGCGTGTCAGGCCCTCGAAGCGGGGACTGACGACGTCGACGGCGAAATGGCTGCGGCCGTCGGCGGCGCCGGCATGACCGGCATGCAGGTGGCTTTCGTCCAGCACCACCAGCCGCGCGGGCGTGAGCGCCTGCCGCAGGCGCTGCTCGATCTGTAGTGCGCGTTGCGCAGCGCGATCGGTCATGGCGCGTTCCCCGGCAGCACCTGGCGGCAAGGCCACACATCCACCCGGTCGAAGACACCTGCCGCCAGATACGGTTCGGCATCGGCCCAGGCGCGGGCATCCGCCGGCGCAGCGAACTCGGCGATCACCAGCGAACCATGAAACCGATCGCTCTCGGTCAGCGCCGCCGTCGGCAGGGGGCCGGCCGTCAGCAGCCGGCCGCCGGCCTGCAGCTGTAGCAGGCGCGCCAGATGGGCCTCGCGCACGGCGCCGCGACGGACGCTGCCCTCGGGCGCCTCATGACCGAATATGACGTAGAGCATAGCGGATCATCCGCCGGCCGGACCGGCCATGGAGTGACGACGAACGGCGGCGGGTCCGGCCGCCGGTCCTGCTCGGCAGCCGGCCGGACGCGCCGCGCGCCAAAGCGGATGCTACGGTAGCACGAGCGGCCCGTGCCGCGAGTCCCGTCCTCTCCTGGAGCGCGCTCGATGACCCAGATCCTCTCCGTTCACCCCGAGAATCCGCAGCAGCGCCTGCTGCGCCAGGCCGCCGAGGCGGTGCGTGGCGGTGGCGTGATCGTCTATCCGACCGATTCCTGCTATGCGCTCGGCTGCCACATCGGCGACAAGGCGGCGATGGAACGGATCTGCGCCATTCGTGACTGCGATCGCAATCATCATTTCACGCTGGTCTGCCGCAACCTCGAGGAGATCGGCACCTACGCCAAGATCAGCACCAGTGACTTCCGTCTGGTGAAGGCGCTCACGCCCGGCCCTTATACCTTCCTGCTGCCGGCCACCAAGGAGGTGCCTCGGCGACTGCAGAACCCCAAGCGGCGCAGCATCGGTATGCGGGTGCCCGATCACCGTATCGCCCAGGCGCTGCTGGCCGAACTGAACGCACCGCTGATGAGTTGCACGCTGATCCTGCCCGGCGAGACGGCGCCGCTGACCTCGGCCGAACAGGCCGCCGAACGGCTGCGCGGCAGGGTGGACCTGGTGATCGATGGCGGCAACTGCGGTACCGAGCCCACCACCGTGATCGACCTGATCGGCGAAGTGCCGCAGGTGGTGCGACCCGGCAAGGGGCCGACGGAGATGCTCGAGGCATGAGCGCCGGCAGCGGCGGCGCAGCCTTTATACTGCGCCGATTCTGACAGTCATCGCGGCCCGGCCGCAGGGGAGCGGAGTTTGAGCAGCACGGCAGCCGGCGCGGAGCGCGTGGTATCGGGCATGCGGCCAACCGGGCCGCTGCATCTGGGCCACTACCACGGCGTGCTCAAGAACTGGCTTCGCCTGCAGCACGAGTTCGACTGCTTCTTCTTCATCGCCGACTGGCATGCGCTGACCACGCACTACGAGCAACCCGAGGACATCTCGGAGCTCGCCCTGAACATGGCGGTGGAATGGCTGGCGGTGGGCATCGATCCCAAGCAGTCGCATCTGTTCATCCAGTCGCAGGTGCCAGAGCACGCCGAACTGCACCTGCTGCTGTCGATGATCACGCCGCTGAGCTGGCTGGAGCGGGTGCCGACCTACAAGGATCAGCAGGAGAAGCTCAGGCATCTGGACCTGTCCACCTATGGCTTTCTCGGCTATCCGCTGCTGCAGAGCGCGGACATCCTCATCTACCGCGGCACGCGTGTGCCGGTCGGGGAGGATCAGGTGGCGCACGTGGAGATCACCCGCGAGATTGCCCGGCGCTTCAATCACCTGTTCGGCCGTGGCGCGGACTTCGAGGCCCGCGCGGAGGAGGCGGTGCGCCGGCTCGGCCGCAAGCAGGCACGGCTCTACCAGCAGCTGCGCCGGCGCTATCAGGAGGAGGGCGACCAGCAGGCGCTGGAAGTGGCGCAGGCGATGCTGGAGGAGCACGGCTCGTTGAGCCTGGGGGATCGCGAGCGTCTGGTGGGCTATCTGGAGGGCGTCGGCCGGCAGATCCTCGCCGAGCCCGAGGCCCAGCTCACGCCGCAGGCCCGGCTGCCCGGGCTCGACGGCCAGAAGATGTCCAAGTCCTACGGCAACACGATCTCGCTGCGTGAGCCGCTCGAGGAAGTGACGCGCAAGCTGCGCACCATGCCGACCGATCCGGCGCGCGTGCGGCGCAGCGATCCCGGCGAGCCCGAGCGTTGCCCGGTCTGGCAGCTGCACCGGGTGTACTCGAACGAGGAAGTACAGCGCTGGGCCGCGCAGGGCTGCCGCAGCGCCGGCATCGGCTGTCTGGACTGCAAGCAGCCGGTGATCGATGCGGTGGCGGCCGAGCTCACGCCGATCCAGGCCCGCATCCGCGAGTACGACGCCGATCCGGACATGGTGCGCAGCATCCTGAGCGAGGGCCGCGAGCGCGCCGTCGATCTGGCCCGGGACACGCTCGCCCAGGTGCGCGACGCCATGGGGCTGGACTACCGCTAGTGGACGCAGCGGTGCCGGCTGGGGGGGACGCGCCGCCGCGGGCGCGCGTCGCCGGCGAGCCGTTCACCGCCTGGCCGGCGGATCTCTACATCCCGCCGCAGGCGCTGGAGGTGTTCCTCGAGCGTTTCGAGGGCCCGCTGGATCTGCTGCTCTACCTGATCCGCCGGCAGAACATCGACATCCGCGACATCCCGGTCGCCCGCGTCAGCGAGCAGTACGTCGCCTACATCCGGCTCATGCGTGAACTGCAGCTGGATCTGGCCGGCGAGTATCTGCTGATGGCCGCGCTGCTGACCGAGATCAAGAGCCGCATGCTGCTGCCACGCACCGCCCCGGACGAGGATGGGGCCGACGAGGAGGATCCGCGCGCCGAACTGGTGCGCCGGCTCGAGGCCTACGAGCGGCTGCGCGCAGCCGCCGAACAGCTGGATGCGCTGCCCCGGGTCGGTCGCGACGTGCTGCCCCTGACCCTGCCGGCGTCCGTCACGCCGCCGCCAGCCGCGCACGAACCGCTGACAGTCGCGGCCCTGCACGCGGCCATGTTGGCCATACGGGAGCGGCAGCGGCTGCAGGCGCATCACCGGATCGATGCCGAGCCCCTTTCGGTGCGCGAGCGCATGCACCAGCTGCTGCGCCGGCTGCAGGCCGCCGGACCGGCCTCGTTCGTGAGCCTGTTGGATCCCGCCGAAGGCCGCGAGGGCGTGGTGGTCACGCTGTTGGCGCTGCTGGAGCTTGCGCGCGAGCGCTGCATCCAGCTGCAGCAGGCCCAGCCGGGCGAGCTCCTGCACATCAGTCCGCTGGCGTGACGGCGCCGCTGCTTCGCCAGGTGCAGGCGCTGCTGCTGGCCTCGCCCGAGCCGCTCTCGCTGGGACGCCTGCGCGAGCTCTGCGAGCCGACGCCGACCGCCGGCACGCTGCGTGAGGCGATCGCGGCGCTGCAGCGCGAGGCCGAACCGCTGCCCTTCGAGCTGGTGGAGGTGGCGGCCGGCTTTCGCTACCAGTTGCGCGCCGCCTACACCGCCCAGGTGCACCGGCTCTGGCAGGTGCGCCCGCCCCGGCATTCGCGCGCGCTGCTGGAGACCCTGGCGCTGATCGCCTACCGCCAGCCGGTGACGCGGGGCGAGATCGAATCGGTTCGCGGCGTCGCCGTCAGCACCTCCATCATGCGCACGCTGCTGGACGAGGGCTGGATCCGCGCTGCCGGGCAGCGCGAGGTGCCGGGCCGGCCGACGCTGTATGTCACCACGCCGGCGTTTTTGTCCGACTTCAACCTGCGCAGCCTCGATCAGCTGCCGGTCATCGCCATGGAGCTGGCTGCGGCCGAGGCGCCGCCCGAGTCCTGACCCGGCTGGTACCATGGCGCGCATTGCCGCGGCCGGTGCATCAAACGAGCCCCCTGTGTCCGAACGTCTGCAGAAAAAGCTGGCCAGTGCCGGTTTCGGTTCCCGGCGCGAGATCGAGCGCTGGATCGCCGAGGGGCGCGTGCGCATCGACGGCCGGGTGGCGCAGCTCGGTGATGGTCTGGCCGGAGGCGAGCGGGTGGAGGTGGACGGGCGCGTGGTGCGCCTGCATGCGCCGCAGCCGCGGCTGCTGGCCTATCACAAGAATGCCGGCGAGATCACCGCCCGGCACGATCCCGAGGGCCGGCCGACCGTGTTCGCCTCGCTCCCGCGTGCCCGGGGCGGGCGCTGGATCGCGATCGGCCGGCTGGATCTGAACACCAGCGGCCTGCTGCTGCTGACCACCGATGGCGAACTCGCCAACCGCATGATGCATCCGAGCTATCAGGTCGAGCGAACCTATGCCGTGCGCGTGCTCGGTGGGCTGGACGAGGCGCAACGCCAGGCGCTGCAGGAAGGGGTCCTGCTCGAGGATGGCCCGGCGCGCGTGCAGCGACTACGGGAAGCGGGCGGCGAGGGCGCCAATCGTTGGTATCACCTGGTGCTGACCGAGGGCCGGCAACGGGAGGTACGGCGCCTGATCGAACAGGTGGGCGGCGAGGTCAGTCGGCTGATCCGCATCGGCTACGGGCCGATTGCGCTCTCGCCACGGCTGCGGCGCGGCCGCTTCGAAACCGTGCCGCCCGAGCAGGCGCGCGCCTGCTATCAGGCGGTGGGCCTGCCGGCGCCGCGGTCAGCGGCGCCGAGCCGGGCACGGCGTCCGGCGCGGCCTGGCACGGCGCGCAGACCCGGGCGGCGGTGATCGCGCCGGACCTGCTCTACCAGCGGCTGCGGGCGCACTACGGCCCGCAGGATGACTGGTGGCCCGGACAGAGCGCCTTCGAGATCATGCTCGGCGCGATCCTGGTGCAGCGGACCCGCTGGCACAACGCCGAGCAGGCCCTGGCTCGGCTGCGCGCCGAACGGGCACTGACGCCGGCGGCGCTGGTGGCCTGGGAGCCGGCACGACTGAGCGCGGCCATCCGCCCGGCTGGTTTCGCGGCCACCAAGGCGCGGCGGCTGCAGGCCCTGGCGCAGTGGCTGCTCGACCAGGGTGGCACCGCCGCACTGGCCGACCGGCCGACCCCGGCGCTGCGCGCCGCCCTGCTGGCACGGCCGGGCATCGGCGAGGAGACGGCCGATGCCATGCTGCTCTACGCCTTCCGCCGCCCGGTGGTGGTGATCGATGCCTACGCGCGCCGGATCCTCGGCCGGCTGGGCCACCCGCAGGCAAACGCGCGTTATGGCGTGCTGCAACAGGCGCTGGTGGCGACGCTGATGCCCGGATCTGCAGCGGCTGCAGGCGCACAGCGTCGGCTCGCCGACCTGCACGCACTGATCGTGACCCACGCCCAGCGACACTGCCGCGTCGGTCCGCGCTGCAGCGGCTGCCCGCTGCAGGCCGGCTGCGTCCACGCCGGTGGACAGGCAGAGCTGACCGACCGGGCCGTCGGCGCGCGAGCGGGCGGCGTGCCGGCGCTGCCCGGATGAGCTCGCCGCTGCGGCCGGACGGCGTCCACAAGGGGCGGGGCGCCACGGCCAGCCCGACGGGCCGCTTCGAGACGCGCCAGACGCTGCCGGTCGACGATGGCTGGGCGAACTGGGAGGTGCCGGCGCCGGCACCGCGCACACAGCTGCACGTCGATCAGGCGCGGCGGGTGATCAGCTACAACCGCTCGCCGGATATCCCGTTCGATCGCTCGCTGAATCCCTACCGGGGTTGCGAACACGGCTGCAGCTACTGCTTCGCCCGCCCGAGCCATGCCTACCTCGGGCTTTCGCCGGGCCTGGATTTCGAGACGCAGATCTATCACAAGCCCGACGCGGCCGCGCGGCTGACCCGGGAATTGGCGGCACCCGGCTACCGCCCGGCGCCGCTGGCGCTGGGCGTGAACACCGATGCCTATCAGCCGGTGGAGCGCCAGCTGCGGCTGACCCGGGCGGTGCTGGAGGTGCTGTGGGCGCATCGCCACCCGGTGACGCTCGTCACCAAGTCCGGCCTGATCGAGCGCGATCTGGACCTGCTGGCACCGATGGCGGCGGCCGGGCTGGTGAGCGTGGCGGTCAGCCTGACGACCCGGGACGATGCCCTCGGCCGCCTGCTGGAGCCGCGTGCGGCCGGGGTGCGCCGGCGGTTGCGGGTGATCGAACGACTTGCCGCGGCTGGAGTGCCGATCGCGGTGTCGCTGGCGCCGGTCATCCCGGGGCTGACCGATCACGAGCTCGAGGCCATCCTGACGGTAGCGCGCGAACGGGGCGCCCGCAGCGCGGGCTTCACCCTGCTGCGCCTGCCGCACGAGGTCGCTCCGCTGTTCACACGCTGGCTGGAGGATCACTACCCGGCGCGGCGAGAGAAGGTGCTCGCGCGGCTGCGGGAAATGCACGACGGCAAGCTCTACGACGCCCGCTTCGGCCATCGCCGACGCGGCAGCGGGGCCTACGCCACACTCATCGCTGAGCGCTTCCGGCTGGCCAGCCGGCGACTGGGCTATCTGCCGCCGGCGCCCCTGGACTGTACGCAGTTCCGGCGCCCGGTCGAGGTCGGGCCCCGCCAGGGCGAGCTGTTCGGCTGAGCCGGGCGGTGGCGGTCTACTGGGCAGGCCGGCATGCGAGTGCACCGTGGGCTGGGTCGCGGGCTGCTGCGCCCGGCGCCACCTCGGCGGACACATATCGCGCGGCCCGCGAGCGATCGGGTCTCGTCGGTTCCGGTGCTGCCGATCCGCGCGCACGCTGGCGGCACCCGGCACCCGGCACCCGGCACCCGGCACCCGGCACCCGGCACCCGGCACCCGGCACCGCCGTCCCGGCGGCCGCTGGCGACCGGCGGGCGTTAGCGGCGGACGGCGCCTGTATGGGTGCCGGCGGCCCCCATGCGCGCACCGGACACCGCCGGCAGCGGCTTCAGCTCTCTGCCGCGCCCGCGGTCACGGTGGTTCAGCCGGCGTCCCATGGCCCCGGCTCGCTCGCCGCCCAGCTGCCGCCGGTGACACCACGCGCGGCGCCGGAGAGCAGATACAGGTAGGCGGGCAGCGCGCTTGCCGGCGGCGCGAACCGGGCGGGCGGCTCCGCGCTGATGCGGGTGCGCAGCGCGCTGCGTATGGGCCCCGGGTCCACGGCGTTCACCCGTACCGGCGTGTTTGCTTCGAGTTCGTGCGCCAGCACCCGCATCAGCGCCTCCAGCCCGGCCTTGGCGACGGCATAAGGGCCGTAATAGGCACGGCCCTCGCGGGCGATGCCGTCGGTGCTGAAGAGCACGGCCGCATCCGGGCTGGCCTGCAGCAGTCCCAGACAAGCCTGGGTGAGCACGAAGGCCGCGTTCAGGTTGACCTGCAGGCTCTCGTACCAGGCCGCGGGCGCGAGGTTGCGCAGCGGCGTCAGGGCCGGCAGCGTCGCCGCACAATGGCACAGGCCATCCAGCCGGCCGAAGCTTTCCTCGATCTGCCGGACCAGCTGCGCGGCGGCATCTGGAGTGAGTGCCGCCAGCTCCGCCGGCGCCATGGCCGGCTCCGGGCCGAGCTGCGCGATGCGATCGTACAGCTTGCCGAGTGCCGCCTCGCGGCGGCCGCAGAGCACCAGCTGGGCGCCCTCGGCCGCCAGCGCGAGGCTGAGCGCCTGGCCCATGCCACCGGTGGCGCCGGTGATCAGGATCACGCGCTGGTCGAAATCGTAGACGGGGCTCATCGTCGCTCCTCGGCAGGGGTGGCAGGTGACGTCGGAGGTTGCAGGCTGCGCCGCGCGCCCCGCCAGCTGGCCCGCAGCGCCCGCCAGCGGCCGAGCGGGCGGCCTGCGGGGGCCGGCCGATAGTCGTGGCGGGCGAGCAGGGCTAGCTGCGCGCGGGTCTGCGCCGCCAGCACGAACAGCAGCCGGCGCGCCGGCGCCTCACCGGGCACCAGCGCGGCCGCGCCGGTCTCGCCCTGCTGCAGCAGGCGCTCGATGTCACCGGCGTAGTCGATGGGCGCGAGCTGGCGGTGAGCGCTCGCGAGCGCCTCGCCGGCCGGCGCCGTCGGCGTGTGTGCCAGCAGCGGTGGCAGCTGCCCATGTTGGCCGGCCAGCTGCTCGGCGGCGCGCCAGGCGGTACCGATGGCGCGGGCTGCCAGCGCCGCCTGGCCGGATTGACCGGCCTCGGCGGCGAGCGTGGTGTCCAGTGCGATCGCTGCCACGAGGGCCGCGCCACCAGTACGCCACGCCTGTTCCAGCGCATCGCCGGCGGTGAGCGCTGCCGGTGCCGCCAGCAGGTCGGCGGCGCCCTCGATCATCGCCACCAGCGGCTCCGGCGGCAGCTCGGCGGCCAGCGTGCGCAGCAGCGGATGGCCGGCGGCGGGCGTGCCCCGCCGCGGCAGCTCATCGCGCCACCATTGCAATCGCAGGCGGACGACCTCGGGCGTGCGCGCGGTCAGTGCGAGCTGCAGCAGCTCGGCGCGCAGGGAGAAGATGGGCGTCACGCGCGCGCGATACGGCGCGGGCAGGAACAGGAAGGCGAGCTGCAACTCCGGTTGCAGCGCCGGCACCGGCGCCGTCATCAGCGCCGGAGGCTGGCCGGGCGTCGCCGCGGCCCGAGGGAATGACGCACGCTTGGTATCAAAGCCAGTTCAGTAGCTTGACGCGCATTGTTGAGACGTCGTCGAACCAGTGGTCGGCGCCCCAGTCGGCTCTCGCCGGCGTGGCGCCGAGATAACCCCAGCCCGCCACGGCGGTGCGGGTGCCGGCGGCGCGGCCGGCCTGCACGTCGCGCGGATCATCACCGATCATGAGCGTGTCGACGGCCGGCAGTCCGGCCTGCGCCAGGGCATGGCGCACGGGTGCCGGGTCGGGCTTGCTCTGGGCCAGGGTGTCGCCGCAGACGACAACGGCGGCGCGCGAGCTCAGCGACAGCGCGTCCAGCAGCGGCGTGGTGAAGCGCAGCGGCTTGTTGGTGACGATGCCCCAGCTCACGCCGGCCGATTCGAGCTGCGCCAGCATCGCCGCCATGCCGGGGAAGAGCGCGGAGTCCACGCAAACGGCCTCGGCGTAGGCCGCCAGCAGGCGCGCTCGGCGCCGGTCGGCCTGTGCCGCCGGCGGACCGGTGGCATCGTCGAAGCCGATCTCCACCAGGCCGCGGCCGCCCCGCGATACGTGCGGGCGCACCTGCGCCAGCGGCAGCGGCGGCAGGTCTTCCGCCGCGCGGGCCGCATTGAGTGCGTGTGCCAGATCGGGCGCGGTATCGACCAGCGTGCCGTCCAGATCGAACAGCACGCCGGCCAGTGGCGCGGCGCTCATGCGGGACGGGTCGTGGCCATGAGGTAGTTCACCTGCGCGCCCGGGCCGAGCCAGTAGTAGCGCAGGATCGGGTTGTAGTGCATGCCGGTAAGCTCGCGTACGGCCAGGCCGGCGGCGCGGCACCACGCGGAGAGTTCGGCCGGCCGGATCAGCTTGGCGTAGTCATGCGTGCCGCGCGGCAGCAGGCGCAGGACGTATTCCGCGCCGACGATCGCGAACAGGAACGACTTCGGGTTGCGGTTGATGGTGGAGAAGAACACCTGCCCGCCCGGCTTCACCAGGCGCGCGCAGGCAGCGACGATGGCGGCCGGGTTGGGCACGTGCTCGAGCATCTCCAGGCAGGTGACGGCATCGAACTGCCCCGGCATCTCGGCGGCCAGCGCCTCGGCCGGCAGTTGCCGATAGCTCACATCGAGCGACTGTCCGGCGGCATGCAGCTGCGCTACCGCGAGCGGCGCCGGCGCCATGTCGATGCCGAGCACGCTGGCGCCGCGGTGGGCCATCGATTCGGCCAGGATGCCGCCGCCGCAGCCGATATCCGCCACGCGCTTGCCCGCCAGGCCGACATGCTGGTCGATGAAGTCCAGCCGCAGCGGGTTGATGTCGTGCAGAGGCTTGAACTCGCTCTGCGGGTCCCACCAGCGCTCGGCCAGTGCCTCGAACTTGCCGATCTCGGCGGCATCGACGTTGGGGTGTCCGCCCTGCAGATCCTCGTTCATCTCGCTTCCTCGCGCCGCCGGGCGATGCGTTCGCCCCACGCTCTGGTATTGGCCAGGATGGCCGCCATGTCGACCTCGACCAGTTCGCCGGCCTGCAGCCGGCGCCGGCCCGCCACCCAGACGTCGGTAACCTGTTGGCGCCCGGCGCTGTAGACCAGCTGCGAGACCGGATCGAACACCGGCTGGGTTTCCACCGGTGCGAGATCCACCGCGATCAGATCGGCCGCCTTGCCCACTTCGAGCGAGCCGATCTGCTCGTCGAGCTGCAGCGCGCGGGCCCCGCCCAGCGTCGCCATGCGCAGGACCTCGGCGGCCGGCATGGCGGCCGCGTCGCCGGCCACGCCCTTGGCCAGCAGGGCGGCCGTGCGCATCTCGCCGAACATGTCCAGGTCATTGTTGCTGGCCGCGCCGTCGGTGCCGAGAGCCAGCGAGGCGCCGGCGGCGTGCAGCGCCGCGAGCGGGCAGAAGCCGCTGGCGAGCTTGAGATTCGATTCCGGGCAGTGCACCACGTGCACGCCGCGGCTGGCCACGCGCTCGATCTCCTCCGGCAGCAGCTGGGTCATGTGCACGGCGGCCAAGGCGTCATTCAGCAGGCCCAGGGCGTCGAGCCGTGAGAGTGGGCGCTGACCGTGCCCGGCGCGGGCCTGCTCCACCTCGTGCGCGGTCTCGTGCACGTGCATCAGCACCGGCACGTCGAGTTCGTCCGCGAGCGTGCGGATCCGCTGCAGCGGCCCGTCGGCGACGGTATAGGGTGCGTGCGGAGCGAAGGCCGTGCGCACCAGCGGGTGGCCCCGGTAGCGATCGTGGGTCGCCAGGCCCTTGTCGAAGTACTCGTCCGGCCCGCGGCCATAGGCGGTCGGCAAGTCGATCACGATCAGACCGACGCAGGCACGCATCCCCATCTCGGCGGCCACCTCGGCCACCGTGTCGGGAAAGAAGTACATGTCGGCGAAGGTCGTGGTGCCCCCGCGCAGCATCTCGGCACAGGCCGCGCGGGTGCCGTCGCGCACGAACTCGGTGCTGACCCAGTGGCTCTCGGTGGGCCAGATATGATCGCCGAGCCAACGCATCAGCGGCAGGTCGTCCGCCAGCCCACGCATGAGATTCATGGCCGCATGGGTGTGCGCATTCACCAGACCCGGCAGCAGCACATGTGCCGGCAGCTCGAGGCACTGCGTGGCCGTCCAGTGCGCCGCCTCGGCGGCCGGCACCAGTGCCGCGATGCGACCGTCGTGCACGGCCAGCACGTGGCCCTCCAGCACGACGCCAGCCGGCTCGATGGGCACGATCCAACGGGGCTTGAGCAGCAGATCACAGTGCATGGCGGGTCGCTCGGCGCAAGCGCGGTGGCGCAAGGCTATCATGCAGCCCGCCTCAGACCGCGCTGCCGCTCGCCCCGGCGCGGGAGGCGTCGTGCCGCCATGGAACTCGCCGATGACCGCTACCGACTTCGATCGCATTCGCCCGCTGCGCTGGGAGGCCGGCGCGCTGTACCTGCTCGACCAGCGTGCGCTGCCGCAGCGCGTGAGCGAGCTGCGCGTGGCGGATGCCGCGGCGGCGGCGGCGGCGATCCGCGACATGGTGGTGCGGGGCGCGCCGGCAATCGGCTTGACCGGTGCCTACGGGCTGGTGCTGGCCGCGCAGACGCTGGCACGCGCCGAACCCACGGCGTCGCAGTGGCGCGCCGGCCTGGCCGCGGCCGCCACGCGACTGGCCGCGGCGCGGCCCACGGCCGTGCATCTGCACTGGGCGCTGGGGCAGATGCAGGCGGTGGCGAGTGCGCCGGGTGAGGTCGCGCCGCTGCTGGCCGCCGCCAGGGCGATGCAGGCGGCCGACGTAGCCGCCAACCGGCAGATGGGCGCGCGGGCGCTGGCCGTGATCGAGCAGCAGGCGGCGGGCGCCGGGCAGGGCGATCGCCCCCTGCAGGTGCTGACCCACTGCAACACCGGCTCGCTCGCCACCGCCGGCTATGGCACCGCGCTCGGTGCGATCCGCAGCCTGCAGGCGGCGGCGCGGCTGGCCGGCGTGTTCGCCACCGAAACCCGCCCCTGGCTGCAGGGCGCCCGGCTGACGGCGTGGGAGCTGGCGCAGGAGGGTATCCCGGTGACGCTGGTCACCGAAGGCGGGGCGGCTGCCCTGCTGGCGGGCGGGCAGATCGACTGGCTGATCGTCGGCGCCGACCGCATCGCCGCCAACGGCGACACGGTGAACAAGATCGGCACCTATGGGTTGATGCTGGCGGCACGCGCCAACGACGTGCGTACGATGGTGGTCGCGCCGCTGGCGACCGTGGATCTGACGCTGCAGACCGGGCGGCAGATTCCGATCGAGCAGCGCGCGGCGGGCGAGCTGTTGCCGGCGGGGGCCGACCCGCGCATCGGCGCCTATAACCCGGCCTTCGACGTGACGCCGGCGGCGCTGATCGACTGGTGGGTGACCGAGCACGGGGCCCTGGCCGCGGCCTCTGCCGAAGCCTTTCGGGCACTGGCGCCCTGAGTCTTGCCACGAAACCCCGCTGCCGCGGGGCGATGGTATGATGCGCCGCTTGTATTCGCCGCGATCCACCCTCGCCTGCGCCGACGGCTGAGCCGGGCGCGAGGTCCAGCCGCCGCATCGGTTCCATGAGCAACGCCGCGCACGAAATTATCCCCGTCAATCTCGAAGACGAGATGCGCCAGTCCTACCTCGATTACGCCATGAGCGTGATCGTGGGCCGGGCCCTGCCGGATGTGCGCGATGGGCTCAAGCCCGTGCACCGGCGGGTGCTCTACGCCATGCGCGAGCTGGGCAACGACTGGAACAAGCCATACAAGAAGTCTGCCCGCGTGGTGGGCGATGTGATCGGTAAGTACCATCCGCATGGCGATGTCGCCGTCTACGACACGGTCGTGCGGATGGCGCAGCCCTTCTCGATGCGCTACCTGCTGATCGACGGGCAGGGCAACTTCGGCTCCATCGACGGCGATTCACCGGCGGCGATGCGCTACACCGAAGTGCGCATGACGCGGCTGGCCCACGAGCTGCTGGCCGATCTCGACAAGGAAACCGTCGACTTCACGCCCAACTACGACGAGTCCGAGGCCGAACCGGCAGTGCTGCCGACGCGGGTACCGAACCTGCTGGTGAACGGCTCCTCGGGTATCGCCGTGGGCATGGCCACCAACATCCCGCCACACAATCTGCGTGAGGTGGTCGATGCCTGCCTGGCGCTGATCGATACGCCGGAGATCGACATCGAGGGGCTGATGCAGCACCTGCCGGCGCCCGACTTCCCCACGGCCGGCTTCATCAACGGCACCGCCGGCGTACGCGAGGCCTACCGCACGGGCCGTGGCCGGGTGCACATCCGTGCCCGCGCCGAGGTCGTGGAAGACGGTGGTCGTGACGTGATCGTCGTCCACGAGCTGCCCTATCAGGTCAACAAGGCGAGGCTGCTCGAGCGCATCGCCGAGATGGTCAAGGAGAAGCGGCTGGAGGGCATCACCGAGCTGCGCGACGAGTCCGACAAGGACGGTCTGCGGGTGGTGATCGAGCTGCGTCGGGGCGAATCCGGCGAGGTCATGCTCAACAACCTCTACCAGCAGACCCAGCTGGAAGTGGTGTTCGGCATCAACATGGTCGGGTTGCTGGATGGCCGGCCGCAACTGCTGAACCTGCGCCAGCTGCTCGACGCCTTCGTGCGCCATCGGCGCGAGGTGGTGACGCGGCGCACGCTCTACGAGCTGCGCCGCGCGCGCGATCGGGCGCACGTGCTCGAGGGGCTCGCGGTCGCGCTGGCGAACATCGACGAGATGATCGAGCTGATCAAGGCCTCGGCGAACCCGGCCGAGGCGCGCGAGGCGATGATGGCGCGCGACTGGCCGCCCGGCATCGCCGCGACGATGCTGGCGCGCGCCGGCGCGCAGGCACGGCCGGACTGGCTGGAGCCGGGCCTGGGTCTGCAGGCATCGGCCGGCTACCGGCTCTCGCGTGAGCAGGCACAGGCGATCCTCGATCTGCGCCTGCACCGGTTGACCGGGCTGGAACAGCGCAAGATCCTCGATGAATTCAACGCCCTGCTCGAGCGCATCGCCGAGCTCAGCGCCATCCTCGCCGAGCCGGCCCGGCTGATGGCGGTGATCCGTCAGGAGCTGGTCGAGATCCGCGATGGCTACGGCGACGCGCGGCGCAGCGAGATCATCGAACAGCGGCAGGATCTGGACATCGAGGACCTGATCGCGCCGGAAGACATGGTGGTGACGCTGTCGCATCACGGCTACGTCAAGACCCAGCCGCTCGATCAATACCAGGCGCAGCGCCGCGGCGGGCGCGGCAAGTCGGCGACCAGCCACAAGGAAACCGACTTCGTCGACAAGCTGTTCGTCGCCAATACGCACGACACGCTGCTGTGCTTCTCCAGCCTCGGGCGCGTCTACTGGATCAAGGTCTACCAGCTGCCGCAGGGCTCGCGCACCAGCCGCGGGCGGCCGATCGTCAACCTGCTGCCGCTGGAGGAACACGAGCGGATCAACGCGGTGCTCGCGATCCGCGACTATCCGGAGGATGTGTTCGTCTTCATGTCCACGGCCCGCGGCGTGGTGAAGAAGACGCCCCTGAGCGAGTATTCGCGGCCCCGCAGCAGCGGCATCATCGCCGTCAACCTCGCGCCGGAGGATCGGCTGGTGGACGTCGCGCTGACCACCGGCGACAGCGAAATCCTGCTGGTGTCCAGCGCCGGCAAGGGCATCCGCTTCGGCGAGCGCGACGTGCGGCCGATGGGTCGGGTCGCGGCCGGCGTGCGCGGCATGCGGTTGGCTGAGAGCGCCGAGGTCATCGCCCTGCTGGTCTTCGAGCCCGGCAGCGAGGACAACGTGCTTACCGTCACCGCGCGCGGCTATGGCAAGCGCAGCAGGCTGGAGGACTTCCCGCTGCGCGGCCGCGGTGGCCAGGGCGTGATCGCGATGCAGACGCCAAAGCGCAACGGCACCCTGGTCGGCGCGATTCGGGTCAGCCCGGAAGACGAGGTGATGCTGGTGAGCGAGGCCGGCGTCGTGATTCGCACGGCGACGGCAGAGATCCCCGTGCTCGGCCGCAGTACCCAGGGTGTGCGCGTCATTCGCCTGGAAGAGGCGGGCCGACTGTGCGCCGTGGAGCGTCTGGCGCAGCTGGATGATGAGCCGGCCGAGGAGATCGGCGAAGAAGAGCCCGAGGCGGGCGAGTCGCAGGCGCAGGTCCCGGACGATGACGGCAGCGATGCCGGCGGCTGAGGCGGCGGCCCGCCGCATGTCGGCCACCACCTGCCTGCGTGGCCCGTGATCCTGCCCGCCCGCCACGCTCGATAATTCCGCGAGAGAGGCCAAGATGACCAGAGTACATAACTTCAGCGCCGGGCCCGCGGCGCTGCCTGCCGAAGTGCTCGAGCAGGTTCAGGGCGAGCTGCTCGATTGGCACCGCGCCGGCTGCTCGGTGATGGAGATGAGCCATCGCGGCAAGGCCTTCATGGGCATCGCGGCGCAGGCGGAGGCCGACCTGCGCGAGCTGCTGGCCGTGCCGGACAACTACAAGGTGCTGTTCCTGCAGGGCGGGGCGACGGGCCAGTTCGCCGCCATTCCGATGAACCTGCTGGGGCGTCGGGCGCATGCCGACTACCTGGTGACCGGCAGCTGGTCGAAAAAGGCCGTCGCCGAGGCCAAGCGCTACGGCGAGATCCGCGTCGCCGCCACCACGGCGGACGGTGGCTTCACCGACATCCCCGAGCCCGGTGCCTGGGCGCCGGATCCGCAGGCGGCCTACCTGCACTACACGCCGAACGAGACCATCGGTGGCGTGGAGTTCCATGAACCGCCGGCCAGTGGCGAGCTGCCGCTGGTCGCGGATTTCTCCTCCACGATCCTGTCCCGGCCCATCGACGTCAGCCAGTTCGGCGTGATCTACGCCGGCGCGCAGAAGAACATCGGCCCGGCCGGCCTGACCGTGGTCATCGTGCGCGACGACCTGCTCGAGCAGGCCCGCCCGGAGCTGCCGACGGTCTGGAGCTGGCAGGTGCAGGCCGAGCAGGACTCGATGTCCAACACGCCCCCCACCTTCGCCTGGTATGTCGCCGGGCTGGTCTTCCAGTGGCTCAAGCGGCAGGGCGGCCTCGCGGCGATCGGCGAGATGAACGCGCAGAAGGCGCAGCGCCTGTACACCACCATCGACGACAGCGGCTTCTATCGCAATCCGGTGGCGCCGCGGGCGCGCTCGTGGATGAACGTGCCGTTCACGCTGGCGGACCCGCAGCTCGACGGCGCCTTCCTCAAGGCAGCGGAGGCGGAGGGTTTCACCGGCCTGAAGGGGCATCGGTCGGTGGGTGGCATGCGGGCCAGCATCTACAACGCCGTGCCGCCGGCGTCGGTCGATGCCCTGATCGCCTTCATGCACGAGTTCGAGCGCCGGCACGGCTAGGCCGGCGCGCCCTCAAACCCTACCTTCTTCCGGGACCGTCATGTTTCGCATCCAGACATTGAATAACATCTCGCCAAAGGGCCTCGCGCTGCTGCCGCCGACACAGTACGAGTATGGTGCCGACGTCGCGACGCCGGACGCCGTGCTGCTGCGTTCGCACAACATGCACGAGATGGACCTGCCGGCGAGCGTGCAGGCGGTCGGTCGCGCGGGGGCCGGAGTCAACAATATCCCGGTGCCGCGTCTGACCGAGCTCGGTGTGCCGGTGTTCAACACGCCCGGCGCCAACGCCAACGCCGTCAAGGAGCTGGTCATCGCGGGCATGCTGCTGGCCGCCCGCAACCTGCCGCAGGCACTGCAATTCGTCGCCGGCCTCGAGGGGCAGGGTGATGCGCTGAACAAGGTCGTCGAGGCCGGCAAGAAGCGGTTCGTCGGCCACGAGCTGCCGGGGCGGACGCTGGCCGTGATCGGACTCGGGGCGATCGGCGTGAAGGTCGCGAACGCGGCTGTCGGGCTCGGCATGCAGGTGATCGGCTACGATCCGAAGATCACGGTATCGCGGGCCTGGCAGCTGTCGGCCGAGGTCGATCAGGCGGCGAGCCTCGAGCAGGCGCTCGGGCAGGCCGATTTCATCTCGCTGCACGTGCCGCTGCTGGACAGTACCCGCAACCTGCTCGATGCGACCCGCCTGGGTCAGCTGAAGCCCGGGGCGGTGCTGCTGAACTTCGCGCGCGAGGGCATCGTCGATCCCGCGCTGGTGATGACGGCCCTGGAGCAGGGGCAGCTGCAGCGTTATGTGACCGATTTCCCGACCCGCGAGCTGATCGACCATGACGGCGTGATCGCGCTGCCACACCTCGGCGCCTCCACCACCGAGGCGGAGGAGAACTGCGCGATGATGGTGGCCCGCCAGGTCCGCGACTATCTGGAGAACGGCAACATCACCAATTCGGTGAACTTCCCCGAGACGGTCCTGCCGCGCACGGCCGGGCACCGGGTGAGCATCATCAATGCCAACATCCCCAACATGCTGGGGCAGATCTCCTCGGCGCTGGCCGATTCGGGCCTGAACATTCTCGACATGCTCAACAAATCGCGGGGTGAGATCGCCTACACGCTGGTGGATGTCGATCAGGCGCTGACGGAGGCGACCTGCGAGCGCCTGCGCGGCATCGATGGCGTGCTGCGCGTCCGCACCCTGTAGACGCCGGCACGAGTCGGGCCAGCGAGCGTGAACATCCCCTCTCTCGACCAGCTGCGTGAGCAGATCGATCAGCTCGATGCGCGCCTGCAGCAACTGATCGACGAACGGGCGCGGCTGGCACAGCAGGTTGCGCGCATCAAGCAGGCCGGCGAGGCCGACCCCGCCTACTATCGGCCGGCGCGTGAGGCGGCCGTCCTGCGCGCCGTGAAGGCCCGCAATCAGGGCCCGCTGGACGATGCCACCATGCTGCGGCTGTTCCGCGAGCTGATGTCGGCCTGCCTCGCCCTGGAATCGCGGCTGAAGGTGGCCTATCTCGGTCCGCGGGGCACCTTCACGGAGGCGGCCGCATTGAAGCACTTCGGTCACAGCGTCGACGCCTGCCCGCATCCGACCATCGACATGGTCTTTCGCGAGGTCGAGTCTGGCGCGGCCCACCATGGCGTCGTGCCGGTGGAAAACTCCACCGAGGGCGCTGTCACGCACACGCTCGATCGACTGCTGCGTTCGCCGCTGACGATCTGCGGTGAGGTCGTGCTGGCGGTGCATCATTGCCTGTTGAGCCGCGAGCCGGACATCGGCGCCATCACCCATGTGCGGGCGCACCAACAGTCGCTGGCGCAGTGCCGCAGCTGGCTGGACACCCGCCTTGCCGGGCGTGCCCAGGAGGCTGTCAGCAGCAACGGTGAGGCGGCTCGGCTGGCGGCGGGGCAGGCCGGCGCGGCGGCGATCGCCAGTCGGCAGGCGGCAGAGGTCTACGATCTGCAGGTGCTGGCGGAGAACATCGAGGACGAGCCCTCGAATACGACGCGATTCCTCGTGCTGGGGCGCGAGCCGGTCGGCGTCACCGGCGAGGACAAGTCAGTGCTGCTGCTGGCGACCGGCAACGAGCCCGGGGCGCTGCACCGTCTGCTGGCGCCGTTCGCCGAACACGGGGTCGGCCTCAGCCGGATCGAGTCGCGTCCCTCGCGGCGCTCGGCCTGGGACTACAACTTCTTCGTCGACATGGAGGGGCACGCGGAAGACCCGGCGCTGCGTCCCATGCTGGCGGCGGTCCAGCGGCAGGCGAGCCTGTTCCGGGTGCTCGGCGCCTATCCGGTGCCGGTGCTGTGACGACGGCGGCGGACTGCGAGCCGTGGCTGGCCGGCATCGCCGGTGGCGTGCGGGCACTGTCGCCCTACGAGCCGGGCCGTCCCATCGAGGCGGTGCAGCGCGAATTCGGCCTGCGCCACGTGGTCAAGCTGGCCTCGAACGAGAATCCCGCCGGACCGAGCCCGGCGGCGCTTGCCGCCGCACGCGCCAGCCTGGATGAGCTCGGTCGCTACCCCGATGGCAACGGCACCGCGCTGAAGGCGGCGCTGGCCGCCTTCCATGACCTGCCGGAGGCGGCGATCACGCTCGGCAACGGCTCCAACGACCTGCTCGAGCTGATCGCGCGCCTGGTGCTCGGGCCCGGCCGCAACGCCGTGGTCAGCGAGCATGCCTTCGCGATCTACGCGCTGGCGGCGCGCGCCTGCGGCGCCGAGGTGCGCATCGCCCCGGCCCGCGCGGCCGGCACGGCGCAGGCCTACGGGCATGATCTGGCGGCGATGGCCGCGCGTATCGACGCGCGGACCGCCGTGGTCTTCATCGCCAATCCGAACAACCCGACCGGCACCTGGCTGAGCGAGGCCGAATTGGCGGCATTCCTCGATGCCGTCCCAGCCTCGGTGCTGGTCGTGCTGGACGAGGCCTATGCCGAATACGTGACGGCGCCGGGCTATCCGCACGGCCCGGCGCTGCTGGCGCGCTACCCGAACCTGCTGGTGACCCGGACGTTCTCCAAGGCCTATGGTCTGGCGGCGCTGCGGGTCGGCTATGGCCTGTCGGCCGCGTCGCTGGCAGATCTGCTGAACCGGATACGCCAGCCGTTCAATGTGAATGGGCCGGCGCAGGCGGCAGCGCTGGCGGCGCTCGGCGATCAGGCGCACGTGGCAGCCTCCCGCGAGGCCAACCAGGCGGGAATGGCGCAGCTCGAAGCCGGCTTCGCGCGGTTGGGACTGGCGACCCTGCCGAGCGCGGGGAATTTCCTGTGCGTCGAGGTGGGCGAGGGCGCCGCCAGCTTCCAGGCACTGCTCCGTCGCGGCGTCATCGTGCGTCCGCTCGCCGGCTATGGTCTGCCCCGGCACCTGCGGGTGACGGTGGGTCTGCCGGCCGAGAACGAGCAGCTGCTGGAGGCGCTGGCCGCGCTGGCATGATCGGACGGTTGGCGGTCATCGGCGTCGGCCTGATCGGCGGTTCGGTCGCCGGCGGGCTCAAGCGCGCCGGGCGGGTGGGCGAAGTTGTCGGTTGGGGGCGTACGCCCGCCAATCTGCAGACGGCGCTGGATCGGGGGCTGATCGATCGGGCGGCCGATTCCGCCGCGGCGGCCGTGGCGGCGGCCGATCTGGTGCTCCTCGCGGCACCGGTCGCCAGCATCCCGCCGCTGTTGCGTGAGATCTCCCCGGCGCTGCCCGCGGAGGCGACGCTCACCGATGTCGGCAGCACCAAGGCATGGCTTCTGGCGCAGGCGCAGCAGGTGCTCCCGCCCGCGCAGTTCGCGCGCTTCGTGCCGGGTCATCCGATCGCCGGCACCGAGCACGCCGGGGCGGCGGCGGCCCAGCTCGACCTGTTCGCCGGCCGCACGGTGATCCTGACGCCGATCGAGCAGACGGTGCCCGCCGCGCTCGCGGGCGTGCGGGCGATGTGGCAGGCGCTTGGCGCCACGGTGGTGGAGCAGTCGCCGGCGGCGCACGATCAGCTGCTGGCACTGACCAGCCATCTGCCGCACGTGCTCTCCTACGCGCTGGCCAGCACGCTGGAGGACGGTGAGTCGCCGGCCGCGCTGGCACCGGCCATAGGTGGCGGTCTGCGCGACATGACCCGTATCGCCGGCAGCGATGTGCGCATGTGGCGGGACATCCTGCTGAGCAATCGCGAGGCGGTCGAGCGAGCCCTGACGGCGTATCGCCGCCATCTCGACGCGCTGGAGGCGGCAGTGGCAGCGGCCGAGCCGGCGCGCCTGGAACAGTTGCTGGCGCACGGGCGGGCATTGCGCCGGCGCCTGCTGGAGGAAACGGAGTGACCATCCATTACCGATCGTCGGCTGCCGGCCCGCTGCGCGGTGAATTGCGCGTGCCCGGCGACAAGTCCATCTCGCATCGGGCACTGATGCTGGGTGCCATCAGCGAGGGCCGGACCGAGATTGAAGGCTTTCTCGATGGCCTCGACTGCCTCGCCACGCGTGATGCCCTGCGGGCGATGGGGGTGCGCATCGAGGGGCCGCAGGCGGGCCGCGTCGCCATTGATGGCGTCGGGCTGGACGGCCTGCAGGCTGCGGAGCAGGCGCTGGATCTCGGCAACTCCGGGACGTCGATGCGACTGCTGGCCGGCCTGCTCGCAGGCATGCCGTTCACCAGTGTGCTGACGGGCGACAGCTCCCTCAGCCGGCGACCGATGCACCGGGTGATCGCGCCGTTGACGCAGATGGGCGCACACATCGAGGCGACTGCCGATGGCACCGCGCCGCTGCAGGTGCATGGCCGGCGCCCGCTGGCTGGCCTGCGCTACACGCTGCCGGTCGCCAGCGCGCAGGTAAAGTCGGCGCTGTTGCTCGCCGGCCTCGGCGCCGCGGGCGAAACCCTACTGGTGGAGCCGCGGCCGAGTCGCGATCACACCGAGCGCATGCTGCGGGCCCGCGGCGCCGACCTGCGTCGGCTGGATGCGCAGCGACTGGTTCTGCGACCGGGCCGGGCACTGACCGCGGCGCCCGTGGGCGTGCCGGGGGATATCTCCTCGGCGGCGTTCTTCATCGTCGCCGCCACACTGGTGCCCGGCTCCGAACTGCTGCTGCGGGAGGTGGGGGTGAATCCCACTCGCACCGGGCTGCTGGAGATCCTGAAGCTGATGGGGGCGGACATCGAGCTGCTCGACCCCCGCGAAGTGGCCGGCGAGCCGGTCGCCGATCTGCGGGTGCGCCACGCACCGCTGCACGGTATCGAGATCCCCCTGACGCTGGTGCCCCTGGCCATCGACGAGTTCCCGATCCTGTTCCTGGCGGCTGCCTGCGCGAAGGGCACGACGCGGTTGCGAGAGGCCGCCGAGCTGCGGGTCAAGGAAAGCGACCGGATCGAGGTGATGGCGCAGGGCCTGGCGGCACTCGGCATCGCCGTGGCGCCCATGCCGGACGGGATCATCATCGAAGGCGGGCCGCTCGAGGGTGGGCAGGTCGACAGCCACGGCGATCACCGCGTGGCGATGACCTTCAGCGTGGCCGGAGCACTGGCGCATGAGCCGGTGACCATCACCGACTGCGGCCCGATCGAGACCTCCTTCCCAGGGTTCGCCGACTGTGCCGGCGCCGTGGGGCTGGAACTCGCGCTGCTGCCGGCATCGACCCTGTCGTGAGTGCGGCGCCGGTCATCTGCATCGATGGACCGAGCGGTGCCGGCAAGGGCACGGTGAGCCGCGCCCTGGCGGCCGAGCTCGGCTGGCATTTCCTTGACAGCGGCGCGCTGTACCGCGTATTGGCAATCGCCGCCGAGGATCGGGCGGTGGCGCTCACGCAGGTCGATGCGCTGGCGGCGTTGGCGCAGGCGCTGGAGCTTGCCTTCGACGGCGACGCGATGGCGGAGCGGATCCTGCTCTACGGCGAGGACGTCACGCCGCGGGTTCGTGCCGAGGCGACTGGTGAGCGGGCCTCCCGGCTGGCCGCGCATCCGCCGGTGCGCGAGGCACTGCTGGAGCGGCAGCGACGCTTTCGCATGCCGCCGGGCCTGGTCGCCGACGGTCGGGACATGGGCACGGTCGTGTTTCCGGATGCGGCGCTCAAGCTGTTCCTGATCGCGAGCCCGGAGGAACGGGCTCGCCGACGCGCCAAGCAGTTGAGCCAATTGGGTCTTGATGCTAATGTTCGACAGTTAACCGCTGGTATTCGGGCGCGGGATGAACGCGACCGGACGCGCCGAGTGGCACCGCTGCAGCCGGCAGAGGATGCACGAGTCGTCGATTCGACGACGCTGGACATCCCCGGGGTGCTGCAGCAGGTGCGTACGCTCGCGGCCGAGCGGGGTTTGACTGGGCGGGGCATGGGTACCCGCAGCTAGGAGGCGGCACAGGACGTGCAGCCATATGTTGAGCAAACGGCACGACAGGGAGTCGTTCCGGTCATGACGCTATTACAGCAGGATCGATCGTTTAATGGCTGAAAGTTTCGCGGAACTGTTCGAGCAGAGCCTGCAGCATCAGCAGCTGCAGCCGGGTGCGCTGGTCATGGGTGAGGTCATCGCCATTCGTGGCGACGATGTCATCGTCAATGCCGGTCTCAAGTCCGAAGGCATCATTCCCATTTCGCAGTTCGTCAACGAGGACGGCGAGATCGAGGTGAGCGAGGGCGACGAGGTCGAAGTCGCACTGGATGCGGTGGAAGATGGGCGCGGGGCTACCATCCTGTCCCGTGAGAAGGCCAAGCGGGCGCGTACCTGGGCGCGCCTGGAGAAGGCCTTCAACGACGATGAGGTCGTCACCGGCTTCATCAGCGGCAAGGTGAAAGGTGGCTATACGGTCGATCTGGAGCAGATTCGGGCCTTCCTGCCCGGCTCGCTGGTGGACATCCGGCCGGTTCGGGATACGACGTATCTCGAAGGCAAGGAGCTGGAATTCAAGGTCATCAAGCTGGACCCACGTCGCAACAACGTGGTGGTCTCCCGCCGTGCGGTGGTCGAGGAAGAGTACAGCGCCGAGCGGCAGCAGTTGCTGGAGAACCTGCAGGAAGGCGACATCGTTCAGGGTATCGTCAAGAACCTGACCGACTACGGCGCCTTCATCGATCTTGGTGGCATCGACGGTCTGCTGCACATCACCGACATGGCCTGGAAGCGGGTCAAGCACCCCTCCGAGGTGGTCAACGTCGGTGACGAGCTGCAGGTCAAGGTGCTGAAGTTCGACCGCGAGCGCCAGCGGGTCTCGCTCGGCCTGAAGCAGCTGGGTGCCGATCCCTGGGAGGATATCGCCCGGCGCTATCCGTCCGGCACGCGCCTGTTCGGTCGTGTCACCAACATCACCGACTACGGCTGCTTCGTGGAGATCGAGGAAGGCGTGGAAGGTCTGGTGCACGTCTCCGAGATGGACTGGACCAACAAGAACGTCAATCCGGGTAAGGTCGTGACCATCGGCGACGAGGTCGAGGTGATGGTGCTCGATATCGACGAGCAGCGCCGCCGCATCTCGCTGGGCATGAAGCAGTGCATGCCGAACCCATGGGTCGATTTCGCGCAGACGCACAACAAGGGTGACCGGGTCTCCGGCGTGATCAAGTCCATCACCGATTTCGGCGTGTTCGTCGGCATCGATGGGGGCATCGATGGGCTGGTTCACCTGTCCGACCTCACCTGGGACGATGCTGGCGAGGACGCGGTGCACCGGTTCAAGAAGGGCGACGAGGTCGAAGCGGTCGTGTTGCAGGTCGATGCGGAGCGCGAGCGTATCTCGCTCGGCATCAAGCAGCTCGATCAGGATCCATTCGCGACTTATCTGGCGCAGCATTCGCGTGGTGAAATCGTCACCGCCACGGTGCAGGGCGTCGAGCCGCGTGGTGCCGTCGTCGTGCTCGACGATGCCGTGGAAGCGTACCTGCCGGCCTCGGAACTGGCGCGCGAGCGGGTCGAGGATGCGCGTTCGGTGCTCAATGAGGGGGATCGGATCGAGGTACGCATCGTCGGCGTCGATCGACGCAGCCGGAATCTTACAGTCTCCGTCAAGGCCAAGGAGATGAAGGAAGAGCGGGCGGCGATGGAGGAATACCAGCAGCAGGCCGACTCCGCGCCGGCCACTACGCTCGGCGACCTCCTCAAGGAGCAGATGCGGCGCGATAGCTGAAGCTGCCAATGCGGGTCGGTGCCGGCGCATGCGTCGGTACCGGCTCGGCGGCTCCCCGAACAGGGTGGACGCTCGAGGATTTATGACGAAGTCGGAATTGATCGAGCGCATCGGACGCGCTCAGGGTCATCTCGAACACCGGGATATCGAATTGGCAATCCGCACGGTTCTCGACCTGATGGGTGAGGCGCTGGCAAGTGGCGAGCGTATCGAAATCCGTGGATTCGGCAGTTTTTCGCTGCATCATCGGCCCGCACGCATAGGGCGCAACCCGCGGACGGGTGAGCCCGTGGCACTGCCGGAAAAGCATGTGCCGCACTTCAAGCCGGGTAAGGCACTGCGTGAGCGGGTCAATGCCTGCGAAAGCATGCCGGCCTTGGATGAAGCCCCATGAAGGGTCCGTTGCGGGCGAGCCTGGTCTTCGTTTTTGCGCTGATCGGCGCGGTCTTCGCCTGGCTCAACGCCGGTGATGTGACGATCCGCTTGGGGGTCGCCGCCTTCGAGGCACCGCTCAGCATCCTGGTACTGGCCGCGATGCTGATCGGCTGGGTGCTCGGGGTGCTGACGCTCACGCCCCGCCTGTGGCGCCGTCGGCACCGCGAGGCTCCGCCACCGCCGGGTTCGCAGGAACTCGTCTCCCAGAGCGGGAATTCGTGATCGAGGCGCTTTCGCTGCTTTTTCTGCTTCTACCGCTGGCCGCGGGCTCAGGCTGGTGGCTGGCATCGCGCCAGGGCCGCGGTTCTACCCGCGGAACCCGGCGCACAGGCCCGGACTTCTCCCATTCCCATTCCCCAGCAACCGCAGTACGGCGTGCCGACACGGCCGACGAGGGGGTGGAACACGGCATGGCGCTGGGCGCCATGTTCCGCCGTGCCGGCAACGTCGATCAGGCGATCCGAATCCATCAGGAGTTGCTCGAGCATTCGGGCGACCTTGCCGCGGACAGTCGCTCCCGGCTCCAACTTGAGTTGGCACACGATTATTTCAAGGCTGGCGTGGTCGATCGCGCCGAGGCGTTGTTGCTGCCGTTGCGAGGCACCTCGCTCGGCGTCGAGGCCTTTGGCATGTTGCGCCGGATCTATGAGCAGGAGCGCGATTGGGTGGCCGCCATCGCTACCGCCCGGGAGATCGAGGCGGCGACCGGCGAATCCATGCGCAGCACGATAGCGCAGTACCTGTGCGAGTCGGCGGCGACGCATCTGGAGCGCAACGATGTGGATGCTGCGGAACAGGCGTTGCAAGATGCGCTGGCAACCGACTGGCACTGCATTCGCGCCAGCATGATGCAGGGCGAGATTGCGCAGCGTCAGGGGTGCCTGGACCAGGCAATCGCGGCTTGGAGCCGCGTTCTCGATCAGGATCTGCGTTACGTCGGCGAGGTACTGCAGCCGCTGCGACGGGCGTTCGAGAGCCGCGGCGACCCTCAGGGCGAGCGGCGCCTGCTCACCCGACTGATGGGCGAGCTGAGCGACAATAATGCTCTGGCCCGGGCCTCACGACCCCTGCTGGCCTCGATCCTGCCGCGCGATGAGGTCGCGGTCCAGCTGCGTCTTTATGTGGAGGATCAGCCGACACTCGCCGGTCTGCAGGAGTTCATCGACTGCTGGTGCCGACGTGAATTTGCGGTTGAGGCGGGGGTGCTGGAAACCCTGCGTCAGGGGCTGGCGAAAGTCGCCACGGTGGCCGAGCGCTACCGCTGTTTCAGTTGTGGCCTGTCCAGCCGACGACTCTACTGGCAGTGCCCGAGCTGCAAGCAGTGGAATTCGCTGGTTCCAGCCATCTCTCAACGAACCGTCAGTGCCTCGGCGCCCCCGCCGGTTACTCCACCTGAAGCGGGGGATACGGTGGATAGCTGCTGCTGAGCCAGGCGGGCATTGCTCCGTAGTCAATCCAAACGGAGATTCCCAAATGAAGTATCGGTTCTGTACCATCGGCACGGCCCTCGTCTTGTCGCTCCTGCTTTGCCTGCCGGTCTTTGCCCAGACCGTGGATATCAACACGGCAGATGCTGCCGCGTTGGCCGAAGCCCTCGATGGTGTCGGTGACAAGAAAGCCGCCGCCATCGTGGAGTATCGCGAAGCGAACGGTGGCTTTGTTTCGATCGACGAGTTGACTGCCGTGCCTGGCATCGGTGAAAAGACCGTCGAGGCCAATCGCGAGGTCATGACGCTCGGCGAGTCGCCGTAGTAGGCTCGTCTCGGGCAAACCCGCGGCCGGCGGGAGGAGTTCCAGCCGGCCGCGCCCCTCTCCCTCCCTTCGAAGGATCGACATGAGCCGTCACCCGAAACCGACTAGCCGCGTCCGCAAGGCCGTGTTCCCTGTGGCCGGCCTTGGCACGCGCTTTCTCCCTGCCACCAAGGCGAGCCCCAAGGAGATGCTGCCGGTGGTGGACAAGCCGCTGATCCAGTATGCGGTCGAGGAGGCGCTAGCGGCCGGCATCGAGGACCTGGTGTTCATCAACGGGCGCAACAAGCGGTCGATCCCTGATCACTTCGACAAGGCCTACGAGCTGGAACAGGAGCTCGAGCGCAAGGGCAAGCTGGAAATGCTCGAGCGCGTCCGTGGGATCGTGCCGCCGCACGCCTCCTGCATCTATATCCGTCAGGCCGAAGCGCTCGGGCTGGGCCATGCGGTGCTCTGTGCGCGGCCGGTGATCGGAGATGAACCGTTTGCCGTGATTCTGGCCGACGACATGATCGACGGTGGCCAGATGCCGGTGCTGAAACAGATGCTGGAGGTATACGAGCGGTTCGGCGCCAGCATGCTCGCGGTGGAGCATGTGCCGGGGGGCGATATCCGCAAGTACGGCGTCGTGAAGCCGGAGCCCGGCCCGGAGCCGGATCTGACCGAAGTTGCCGGTCTGGTCGAAAAGCCCGCACCGGAAGAGGCGCCGTCCGATCTGGGCGTGGTGGGCCGTTATGTCCTGAATCCGCGGATCTTCGATCTGCTGCAGATGCAGGTCGACACGGGCAACCGGGGTGCCGGCGGTGAGATCCAGCTGACCGATGCCATCGCCTCGATGCTGGCCTATGAGCGAATCTACGCCCATGCCTTCCAGGGCACCCGCTATGATTGCGGCAGCAAACTCGGGTACCTGAAGGCCAATGTCGAGATGGGGCTGAAGCATGCCGATCTCGGCGGTGCGCTGGCCAGCTATCTGCGCGAGAGCGCAGACGCGGGGCGCTTCTAGCTCAGGCCCATAAGGGCGGAAGGCGGCCGCGCCCCTGTCATGACGGCAGCACGGCCGGACTCAATTGCTTTCGCTCTGACACCAAACATCGTGCCATTGCCAGCCGTCGTGCCGCACGATCCCGGCCATGAGGGCGCGCTGGTCCTGTTGCTGATCAAAGCCGCCCTGCCAGTTTGAAGCGGCAGGATCGCCAGGGAGCGCATCGACGTCGATGGGCGGAAGGGGCGGGGCGGCCGTGTCCTTGAGGCGCAGGTTGTGGCGGGAACGCGCGATGAAATCCATGATCGCCGCGGTCAGTACGCGCGTGGCCACCGGATCTGGTCGTGGTGCGGCCGGCCAGGCATGCAACAGCAGCAGCGCCTCGTAAAGGCGCGCGATCTGCAGTGGCGCCGAGGTCTGCGGCTGCGCGCCGCCGAAGTAGTGCAGTATCGGGTAGGCCAGATGACGCTGTGCCAGCAGACCGATCTGAGTGGCGAGTTGGAGCAGCAACGGGTCCAGACGATGGAAGTCCTCGCCGTCCCAGGCGGTGCGCAGCATCTGATCGGGCCGATCCCCAAGCGCGGCGATTGTCGTCGCCAGCTGGCGCCGCTCGACCACCGCTGAGACCACCGGCAGCAGGTACGTGATGCCCAGCGTCACGAGGAACAGTCCGTTCACGGAGGCGATCGCCGTGGCGAACTGATAGAAGTCGCCGGTGGGCCGGTAGTCGCCGACACCAAGCGTGAAGAGGGTGAAGCCGACGAAATAGACACGTTCGGCGAGCGTCGCGGGCAGGCCCGTGCTGGCACCGATGACTGCGGTCGGCTGGCCGCTGAAGATCAGCAGCCAGCCGAGCCACAGGCCGCCAAGCCACAGTGTCAGCGTGGCCAGCATGATGCCGGGGCCGACGAACGTCATCGCCGCCCTCGGCGCGCCGCCATCGCGAAAGATTTGCTGCCACAATCGGCTGACCAGCCGATCGGCAATGGGTCCGCCGCCACCGAGCGTCAGGATGCTCCAGATGGCGTCGGTCATGATGATGAGAATCAGGGCGAGCCCCGCCAGCCAGCAGACAGCTTCCATCGTGCATTGAACCTATAGCAGGGCCAGCAGCAGACAGCCGCCCCAGACATCGGTTCCGCATTCTCTGGCTGCTGCGCTACCGCAAGAGCGGACGACGCGTCGAGCAGGGCAGCGAGAGGCCTATGGAGTTGGGGGGAGACCCCGGGCGACCGCGTTGAGCGGGGAGCGGGACGGTGGATCGAAGGTGATGCCGGTTCAGAAACCGAACCGGCATCCGTTGCTGGCTCCCCGGGACGGGCTCGAACCGCCGACCCGGTGATTAACAGTCACCTGCTCTACCGACTGAGCTACCGGGGAATGCAGGCGCCGAATGGTACGGATCCAGCGCCTGGGCGTCAATTGCCGCGAGGTGTCAGCCGGGCAGCGCCTGTGCGATTCGGTCCAGCGCCGCGTCGAGCTGGTCCATGCCGGTGGCGTAGGACAGGCGCATGTGGCCGGGTGAACCAAAGGCGGAGCCCGGCACCAGGGCGACCTGCGCGCGCTCCAGCAGGTGCTCGCCCAGCGCGACGTCATCGGCAACCGCCGGTAGTCGCTCCAGCACGCCGTTGAAGCAGGGGAAGGCGTAAAAGGTGCCATCGCTCGGCAGGCACCGCACACCGGGCAGTTCGTTGAGCCGCTCGACCACCCGATCATGGCGGGCCCTGAACTGGGCGTTCATCTCCTCGATGCACTGCTGATCGCCGGTCAGTGCCGCCGTGGCTGCCGCCTGGGAGATCGAGCAGGGATTCGAGGTGCTCTGCGACTGGATCTTCTTCATGGCAGCGACCAGCCGCCCCGGCCCAGCGGCGTAGCCGATGCGCCAGCCGGTCATCGCGTAGGCCTTGGAGACGCCGTTGACCACGATCGTGCGTGACTTCAGTGTCGGCACAGCATTGACGAGGTTCACGAAGGGCTGGCCGGTCCACAGGATGTGTTCGTAGATGTCGTCAGTCAGCACCATCAGCCGCGGGTGCGCCTGCAGGACCTCGCCCAGCGCGGCCAGCTCCGCCCGGGTATAGGCCTTGCCGCTCGGGTTCGATGGGCTGTTCAGGATCAGCAGGCGACTCCTGGGCGTGATCGCCGCCGCCAGCTGCCCGGGTGAGAGCTTGAAGTCCTGGTCCATGGCGGTGCCCAGCACCACCGGCCTGGCGCCTGCCAGCAGCACCATGTCGGGATAGGACACCCAGTAGGGCGCCGGGATCAGGACCTCGTCGTCGGGATCGAGCAGCGCCTGGCAGAGGTTGAAAATGCTCTGCTTGGCACCACTTGAGACCAGGATCTCGCTGCGCTCGTAGTGCAGGTCGTTGTCACGGGCGAACTTGCCGATGATGGCGTCCTTCAGCGCCGGGGTGCCGTCCACCGCCGTGTATCGTGTCTGGCCGGCATCGATGGCCTGCTTGGCGGCCTGGCGGATGTGCGCCGGGGTATTGAAATCCGGCTCGCCCGCGCCTAGGCCGATCACATCCTGACCGGCGGCGCGCAGTTCAGCGGCACGCGCCGTGACGGCCAGCGTGGGGGAGGGCTTGATACGCTGGACGCGATCGGAAAGCGGCAGGTCGGTCAAGGGCAACTCCTCGGTATGACGGTAAACCGCACTATGATAAGGAATGCCGATGGCTAATTCCAAAGACGGCGCCTTCCGCCTGGAGGCGGTCTATCCGCCGGCCGGCGATCAGCCCCAGGCCATCGCACAGCTCGTGGCAGGGCTCGGCGACGGGCTGGCGCGGCAGATGCTGCTGGGCGTGACCGGCTCGGGCAAGACCTACACTATCGCCAACGTCGTGCAGCAGGTACAGCGGCCGACGCTGGTGCTGGCGCCGAACAAGACGCTGGCGGCTCAGCTCTACAGCGAGATGCGGGAGTTCTTTCCGCACAACGCCGTGGAGTACTTCGTCTCCTACTACGACTACTACCAGCCCGAAGCCTACGTCCCCTCGTCGGACACCTACATCGAGAAGGACGCTTCGATCAACGATCACATCGAGCAGATGCGCCTGTCCGCCACCAAGGCGCTGATGGAGCGACGTGATGCGATCATCGTGGCCAGCGTGTCGGCCATCTACGGCCTCGGCGACCCGCAGGCCTATCTATCGATGGTGCTGCACCTGGTGCGGGGCGATGAGGTCGATCAGCGCCACATCCTGCGCCGGCTCGCCGAGCTGCAGTACACCCGCAACGAAATGCAGCTCGAGCGCGGCACCTATCGCGTGCGCGGCGAGGTGATCGACATCTACCCGGCGGAATCCGAGCGAGACGCGATCCGCGTGGAGCTGTTCGACGATCAGATCGAGGCGCTCAGTCATTTCGATCCGCTGACGGGTGAGGTGCTGCGGCGCGTGCCGCGTGTCACCGTCTACCCCAAGACACACTACGTGACGCCGCGCGAGACGCTGCTCGCCGCGATCGACCAGGTCAAGCTGGAGCTGAAGGACAGGCTGGCCGTACTGCACGCCGAGAACCGGCTGGTCGAGGCGCAGCGGCTGGAGCAACGGACGCGTTTCGACATCGAGATGATCCTGGAGCTCGGCTACTGCTCCGGCATCGAGAACTATTCGCGCTACCTCTCCGGCCGTGCTGCCGGGGAGCCACCGCCGACGCTGTTCGACTACCTGCCGGCGGACGCCCTGCTGGTCATCGACGAGAGCCACGTGACCGTGCCGCAGCTCGGCGCCATGTATCGGGGGGACCGCTCGCGCAAGGAGACGCTGGTCGAATATGGTTTCCGGCTGCCCTCGGCATTGGACAATCGGCCGCTGAAGTTCGAGGAATTCGAGCGGCTCGCACCGCAGACGGTGTTTGTCTCCGCCACCCCGGGGCCGTACGAGCAGCGCCTGAGCGATGCCGTCGTCGAGCAGGTCGTGCGGCCGACCGGGCTGGTCGACCCCGAGCTCGAGGTGCGACCGGCCAGCACGCAGATCGATGACCTGCTCTCGCAGATCCGCGAGCGGGTCGCGGCGCAGGAGCGGGTGCTGGTGACCACCCTCACCAAGCGCATGGCCGAAGACCTGACTGATTACCTCCAGGAGCACGACGTGCGCGTGCGCTACCTGCACTCGGACATCGACGCCGTCGAGCGAATCGAGATCATCCGCAGCCTGCGCCTGGGAGAGTTCGACGTGCTGGTGGGCATCAACCTGCTGCGCGAGGGACTGGACATGCCGGAGGTCTCGCTGGTCGCCATCCTCGATGCGGACAAGGAGGGCTTCCTGCGCTCCGAGGGCTCGCTGATCCAGACGATCGGCCGCGCCGCCCGCAACCTGCGCGGCAAGGCCATCCTTTACGCCGATACCGTCACCGGCTCGATGCAGCGAGCGATGGCCGAGACCGAGCGACGCCGACACAAGCAGCTGGCGCACAACGCGACCCACGGGGTCACCCCCCAGAGCATCCGCAAGGCCGTGGCCGACATCCTGCAGACAGGCTACGCCGGGCCATCGCGCAAGCGTCCGGGCACGCGGGGGGCGGCGGGTGAGCAGGCCCGCTGGGCGCGTCTTCGCCCAAGCGAGCTGGCCCGGGAGATCGCGGCCCGCGAAGAGCGCATGCACCGCCACGCCCGCGACCTGGAGTTCGAGCAGGCGGCCCAGCTGCGGGACGAGATCGCCCGCATGCGCGAGGCAGCGCTGGCGCTGGCGCCGGCCTGAGCGCACCGTGCGCATGGCTTGAGCCGGCGGCGGGCTTGGCGTATGCTTCGCGGCCTCGGCAGGCGCGTAGCTCAGCTGGTTAGAGCACCACCTTGACATGGTGGGGGTCGTTGGTTCGAGTCCAATCGCGCCTACCAAATCTGCCGTACGGCCCGTTCGTCGGCGCCGCGGGCCGCAGCCGATGCGGCCCTCACCCGGTTTAGCCGCCGGGGCGACACAGGCAAGATCGTCCTCCGATCCACCGCACGTGGCCTCTCGTAAGGGTCACCACTGGAGCATCCGGTGCCAGACATCACGCTTCCCGACGGCAGCCGCCGTCACTTCGACCATCCCGTCACCATTGGCGAGATCGCTGCCGACATCGGTCCGGGCCTGGCCAAGGCCGCGCTTGCCGGTCGGGTCGACGGCCAACTGGTCGACACCAGCCATCGCCTCGAGCGCGACGCCGAGGTCGCCATCGTGACCGCGCGGGACGAGGACGGGCTCGAGGTCATCCGACACTCCGCGGCCCACCTGTTGGCCCAGGCGGTCAAGCAGCTCTATCCGGAGGCGCAGATCACGATCGGGCCGACGGTGGAGGATGGCTTCTACTACGACATCGCCTACGATCGGCCCTTCACGCCGGACGACCTCGCGGCGATCGAGACCCGGATGGGCGAGCTCGCCGCAGCGGCCCAGCCCATCAGCCGCGAAGTCATGCCGCGGGAGCAGGCCATCGATTTCTTCCGCGCGCAGGGTGAGGAATACAAGGCCCGGATCACCGAGGACATCCCGGCCGGCGAGGCGCTTTCCCTGTATCGGCAGGGCGACTTCGTCGACCTGTGCCGCGGCCCTCACGTGCCCGACACGGGCCGGCTGCAGGCCTTCAAGCTGACCAAGCTGGCCGGTGCCTACTGGCGGGGTGATGCCCGCAACGAGCAGTTGCAGCGCATCTACGGAACCGCCTGGGCGGACAAGAAGGCGCTGAAGGCGTATCTGCAGCGGCTGGAAGAGGCACAGAAGCGCGATCACCGGCGGCTGGCCAAGGCGATGGACCTCTTCCACATCCAGGAAGAGGCGCCCGGCATGATCTTCTGGCACGACCACGGCTGGCGGATCTACACGCGCATCCAGGACTACATGCGCCAGCTCTGGCGGCAGCATGGCTATCAGGAGATCCACACGCCGCAGGTAGTGGATCGCAGCCTGTGGGAGCGCTCCGGGCATTGGGAGAAGTTCGCCGACGACATGTTCACCACCGGGTCGGAGTCGCGCGAGTACGCGATCAAGCCCATGAACTGTCCGTGCCACGTCCAAGTGTTCAATCACGGTCTGCGCAGCTATCGCGATCTGCCGATGCGGCTGGCCGAATTCGGTGCCTGCCATCGGAACGAGGCATCGGGCACTTTGCATGGGCTGATGCGCGTGCGCGGCTTTGTGCAGGACGATGCGCACATCTTCTGCACCGGCGAGCAGATCCAGCCCGAGGTGGCTGCCTTCATCACGCTCGCCTTCGAGGTATATCGCACCTTTGGCTTCGATGAGGTGCTGATCAAGCTCTCGACGCGGCCGGTTCAGCGGGTTGGCAGCGATGCGGTATGGGACCGGGCGGAGACGGCGCTCGCCCGTGCGCTGGAGGAGCAGGGGCTGGCTTACGAGCTGCAGCCCGGCGAAGGGGCGTTCTACGGCCCCAAGATCGAATTCTCGCTGCGCGACAGCCTCGGCCGGCTGTGGCAGCTCGGCACGATTCAGCTCGACTTCGCCATGCCGGCGCGCCTCGGCGCCCAGTACGTGGCGGAGGACGGATCGCGCCAGACGCCGGCGATGCTGCACCGGGCGATCCTCGGCTCCTTCGAGCGCTTCATCGGCATTCTGCTGGAGCATCATGCCGGCCAGCTGCCGTTCTGGCTGGCGCCGGTTCAGGCGGTGGTGGCAACCATCACGGACCGCCAACGGGATTACGCACGGCGGGTCGTCGAGTCCCTGCAGCGCCAGGGGCTGCAGGTCGAGGCCGACTTGAGAAACGAGAAGATCGGCTTTAAGATTCGCGAGCATACGCTTCGCAAGGTGCCCTACGTGCTCGTGCTGGGGGACCAGGAAGTGGAGTCAGGATCGGTAGCCATTCGACGGTGGGACGGCCAGAATCTCGGCCAGTGCCCATTATCTGACGTGGCGGAACGGCTGCAGTCCGAGGCGCCGGTCTGACTCTGGTTGGGTCGCATCGGAGGATCGAAGTATCGCAAAGACCAAGAAGACTCGTCGCAACCAGGAAATCGACGCGCCGCAGGTGCGCCTGATCGACGAGAGCGGGGAACAGAAGGGAATCATCGCCACCGTCCGCGCGCTGGAATACGCGCAGGATGTCGGGCTGGACCTGGTGGAAGTCTCGCCCAATGCGGCGCCACCCGTATGCCGGGTCATGGACTTCGGCAAGTACGTGTTCGAGAAGAACAAGTCGCAGCAGGCCGCCAAGCGCAAGCAGAAGCAGGTCCAGATCAAGGAGATCAAGTTCCGCCCCGGTACCGATGAGGGCGACTATCAGATCAAGTTGCGCAACCTGATCCGCTTCTTGCAGGAGGGGGATCGCGCGAAGGTGACGCTGCGCTTCCGGGGTCGGGAGATGCAGCATCAGGAACTCGGCCGGGACCTGCTGGAGCGGGTTCGGGACGACTTGTCGGAGTATGCCAGCGTCGAGTCCTTCCCGCGGATGGAAGGGCGCCAGATGGTGATGATGCTGGCACCTCACAAGAGCTAGACCACCCAAGGCCGGAGGCGGCCGGACGGAGTATTCAGTGCCGAAGATGAAAACAAACCGGGGTGCGGCGAAGCGCTTCTCGCGCACCGGTGGCGGCGGCTTCAAGCGCGCGCACGCCAATCATAATCATATCCTGACGAAGAAAGCGCAGCAGCGGAAACGGCGCCTTCGGGCGACCACGATGATCGACGCGGCGGACCACCGCAGCGTACGACGCCTGTTGCCGAACAGCTGACGGCGGAGAGGCAACATGCCCAGAGTCAAACGAGGGGTGACCGCGCATGCGCGGCACAAGAAGGTTCTCAAGCAGGCCAAGGGCTACTACGGCGCGCGTAGCCGCAGTTACCGGGTAGCGAAGCAGGCGGTCATCAAGGCGGGGCAGTACGCCTACCGTGATCGGCGCCAGCGCAAGCGTCAGTTCCGGGCGCTGTGGATCGCCCGCATCAACGCCGCCGCGCGTGAGTGCGAGTTGAGCTACAGCCGCCTGATCGACGGCCTGAACAAGGCCGGCGTCGATATCGATCGCAAGGTGTTGGCCGATCTCGCCGTGCACGATCCGGCCGCGTTCGCACAGCTGGCCGCCACGGCCAAGCAGGGTCTCGGCCAGCAGGGCTAGCACGCGAGGGTGGCCGCAGCCGGGCACCCGGCGCGATAGGCGGCACATCAGAGATCCGGGGAAGGCCCGCTGGGCTTTCCCCTTTTTTTGTCCGGAGCTGCAACGATGGATAAGCCCGAGGAGATCGCCCGGCAGGCGCTGGCGGAGATCGAGGCCGCCGCGGATCTGGCCGCCCTCGATGCCGTGCGGGTGCGCTATCTCGGCAAGAAAGGACAGTTGAGCGAACAGCTCAAGCGTATCGGCACGCTGCCACCGGCGCAGCGGCGGCAGGCCGGCGCGGCCGTGAATGCCGCCAAGGCCCGCGTGGCCGAGGCGCTGGAGGCGGCACGGAACGTGCGGGAGACAGCGGCGCTGGAGCAGGCGCTGGAGGCCGAACGCATCGACGTGACCCTTCCGGGGCGCGGGCAGGCGAGCGGCGGGCTGCATCCGATCACGCGCACGCTGGAGCGGATCGAAACGCTGTTTCACAGCGTCGGCTTCGAAGTGGCGGAAGGGCCCGAGATCGAATCGGCCTACTATAACTTCGAGGCGCTGAACATCCCGGCGGATCACCCCGCGCGGGCGATGCACGACACCTTCTACGTCGATCCGCAGACGCTGCTGCGCACGCATACCTCGCCGGTACAGGTGCGCACGATGGAGCATCGCCCGCCGCCATTGCGGATCATCGCCCCGGGGCGCGTCTACCGCTGCGATTCCGATCTCACGCATACGCCGATGTTCCACCAGGTCGAGGGGCTGGTGGTGGCGGAGGACGTGAGCTTCACCAGTCTTTACAGCCTGTTGCGGGAGTTCCTGCGCGCCTTCTTCGAACGCGATGCGGAGATCCGCTTTCGACCGTCCTACTTTCCATTCACCGAGCCCTCCGCCGAGGTGGATATCCAGTGCGTGCTGTGCGGCGGCGAGGGCTGCCGGGTCTGCAAGCGGACCGGCTGGCTGGAAGTGCTCGGCTGCGGCATGGTGCATCCGGTGGTGCTGGATAACGTCGGCATCGACAGCGAGCGCTGGCTGGCCTTCGCCTTCGGCATGGGCGTCGAGCGACTGGCGATGTTGCGCTATAACGTCAATGACTTGAGGTCGTTTTTTGAGAATGATCTCAGGTTTCTGAAGCAGTTCGACTAGACCATGAAGATCAGCGAAACCTGGCTGCGCAGCCATGTCGATCCGCCTCTGGATACCGCGGGCCTGACCGCGGTGCTCACGGAGGCCGGCCTTGAGGTCGATGCCGCCGAGCCGCTGGAACTGGCGTTCTCAGGCGTCGTGGTGGCGCGCATCCTGCGGGTCGCCGCCCACCCGGAAGCGGACCGGCTGCGGCTGTGCGAGGTCGACACCGGTGGGGCGCCATTGCAGGTGGTCTGCGGCGCGCCGAACGTCGTCGCCGGCATGCTGGCCCCCTTCGCGCCGGTCGGGGCATCCCTGCCGGGGCGGGCATCGCCGCTGACGGCGGCGCAGGTCCGGGGTGTGGATTCGGCGGGCATGTTGCTCAGCCGGGCCGAACTCGGCCTCGGCGAGGATCACGACGGCCTCTGGGCGCTGCCGGCCGGGTTGCCGGTGGGCGCCGATCTGAAGCAGGCGCTGATGCCCGATGATGTGCTCATCGAGCTCGATCTGACGCCGAACCGTGCCGACTGTCTCAGCATCCTCGGCGTGGCCCGGGAGCTTGCCGCGCTCACCGCGGCGCCATTGCAGCCTGTGACGCTCGCGGAGGTCGAAGTGACGCCGGCAGTGCCTGCGCCGCCGGCCGGGGTCCAGGCGTCGACGGCCTGCCCGGTCTACCTCGCCCAGCGTCTGAGCGGGCTCGATCCCGCCGCCAGGACCCCGCTGTGGATGCAGGAGCGGTTGCGGCGCAGCGGTATCCGCCCGCGCTACCCGGCGGTGGACGTCACCAACTACGTCCTGCTCGAGCTCGGCCAGCCGTTGCATGCCTTCGATGCCGAGCGTCTGGCAGGCGGCCTGACCGTTCGCTTCGCTGCGCCAGCGGAGACCCTGACGCTGCTGGATGGCCGCCATCAGGAACTGGAGACCGATTGTCTGGTTATCGCCGACGAGGCCGGGCCGGTCGCGTTGGCCGGGATCATGGGCGGCGAGCGCACGGCCGTGACCGCCACCACCACCGAGGTGGTGCTCGAGAGTGCGCTGTTCCAGCCGTCGGCGGTGGCCGGACGGGCCCGCCGCTTCGGCCTGCATACCGATGCATCCCATCGCTTCGAGCGGGGTGTGGATCCCGCCGGGCAGGCCGCGGCCCTTGCCCGTGCGGCGCGACTGTTGCTGGATATCGCCGGTGGCAGCGCTTCGCCCGTGACCGAGGTGCGCGGCGTCGAGCCTGCCGTGGCACCGATCGCCCTGCGGCCGGCGCGTGTGCGTCGTGTGCTGGGGCTGGCGATCGAAACGGGGCAGATCGACGCGATTCTGGCGCGCCTGCAGATGCAGGTCGAGCGCGACGCCGCCGACGTGTGGCAGGTCAGGCCGCCGAGCTACCGGCGCGACGTGCAGCGTGAGGAGGACCTGATCGAGGAAATCGCCCGCGTGTACGGCTATGGCCGGCTGCAGCCGGCTCCGATGCGCGAGGTGCAGCGGATGCTGCCGGCGGCTGAAGGTCTGCGGGGCGATCCGGTTCTGCGGCGGGCACTGGCGGCGCGAGGGTATCAGGAGGCGATCACCTACAGCTTCGTCGATCCCGACTGGCAGCGGTGCCAGTTGGGCGACGATGCCGTCGCCGCAGCCGTGGACCTGGCCAATCCGCTATCGCGCGAGCTGGCCCAGATGCGTGTTTCGCTGTGGCCAGGACTGCTCGCGACGCTCGCGCACAACCGCAACCGCCAGCAGGCGAGGGTGCGCCTGTTCGAACTCGGCCGCGTGTTCCACCGCTGCGCTGGCGAGATCGAGCAGCCCGAGAAGCTCGCCATGGCCGCCATCGGCGCGCGGCTGCCCGAGCAGTGGGGTGCCAGCGCCGCGCCACTGGATTTCTTCGACCTCAAGGGCGATTTCGAGCAGGCGCTACCGCCCTCGCTGCGGGCCCAGCTGCATTACGAGCCGGCCATGCGGGCGGGCCTGCATCCGGGACGCAGCGCCCGCATCCTGCTGCACGGCGAGGCGATCGGCTGGCTCGGCGAGCTGCACCCGGCCACCACGCGACAGCTCGATCTCGACCTGCCGCCACTGTTGCTGGAGGTCGACCTGCTGCCACTGCGCCGACAGGCGGTACCCAGCGCGCAGCCGCTCAGCCCCTTCCCGGCGGTGCGACGTGATCTGGCCGTGGTACTGCCACTCGGCGTGCCGGCGGCACGCGTGATCGAGCTGATCCATGCCCAGGGCGGTGAACAGCTCGACACGGTGGTGCTGTTCGATGACTACCGCGGGGAAGGCATTACCCCGGGTTCAAGAAGCCTCGGTTTCGGCTTGATTTTTCAGGATAAATCGCACACGCTCACCGAGCAGGATGTTACGGAAGCGCTCGACAGGATCGTGCTCGCGATTCGCGAGACGGCCGGCGGCGAGATAAGAAGGGAACACGATGGCGCTGACGAAGGCTGAGATTGCAGAGCAGCTCTTCCTCGAGGTGGGACTGAACAAACGCGAAGCCAAGGAGCTGGTCGACGCCTTCTTCGAACAGATCCGCTGCGCGCTCGAGCAGGGAGAATCGGTCAAGCTATCGGGGTTCGGCAATTTCGATCTGCGCGAGAAGAACGAGCGGCCCGGCCGCAACCCGAAGACCGGTGAGGAGATCCCGATCAGCGCGCGGCGTGTGGTGACGTTCCGCCCCGGGCAGAAGCTGAAGAGCCGGGTGGAGGGCTATGCTGGAAGCAACGCACAACGGTGAATTGCCGGCGATTCCCGGCAAGCGATACTTCACCATCGGCGAAGTCAGCACGCTGTGCGATGTCAAGCCGCACGTGCTGCGGTACTGGGAGCAGGAATTTCCCGAGCTGCGACCGGTCAAGCGGCGCGGCAACCGGCGCTACTACCGTCGTAACGACGTGCTGCTGATCCGACAGATCCGTGGCCTGCTCTACGATGAGGGTTTCACGATCGGCGGTGCCCGGCAGCGACTGGCAAGCGCGGAGACGCGCAGCGACGTCTCCCACAGCCGGCAGATGGCTCATCAGCTGCGGGTGGAGCTCGAGGAGTTGCTCACGCTGCTGCGGCGTTAGCGCGGCCAGCAGGCGCCCTCCGATCCGGCTCTTTCGGTACCGCCGCGCCTGCGCTATCATCCGCGGCCTCGCGAAGGCGAATCGGGGCGTAGCGCAGCTTGGTAGCGCACCAGCATGGGGTGCTGGGGGTCGCAGGTTCGAATCCTGCCGCCCCGACCAATTCGGCGACAGCCATCCCCGCGATCGCTTGGCATTCATTCCCGCGCTCGTCGGCTATACTCGCCGATTTTGAGTGGCCAGCGAATCCATGCCCACAGACGACATCATCCCCGCCGCAGCGCCTGCCTGGTTTACCGAGGCGGTCAGTTCCCCCCGCCGCGATGGCGAAACCGTACTGGACGGCGCCCGCATCCATTATCTGCAGTGGGGCACAAGCGATGCCGGCAGGCCGGGGCTGCTGTTCGTGCACGGTGGCGGTGCGCACGCCCACTGGTGGGACTTCATCGCGCCGGCCTTCATCGCGGACTTCAACGTCGCCGCCATCGACCTCAGCGGGATGGGCGATAGCGATCATCGCGACAGCTACTCCGGCGATCAGTTCGCGCGCGAGTTGATCGCGGTCTGCGATGCTGCGGATCTTGGTCGGGAGGTCTTCATCGTCGGCCACAGCTTCGGCGGCCTGGCAACGCTCAAGGCGGGGCTGCAGCACGCCGAGCGCGTCCGGGGCATCGTCGTCTGCGACTCGGCCATCTTCCCGCCTGGCTTCAATCCCGGCAACGATATGCGGGTCTCGCCGTTCAAGGAGCGGCGCACCTATCCAGATTTCGAGACGGCACTGTCGCGCTTCAAGCTCGTGCCGCCGCAGCCGTGCGAGAACCCGTTCATCCTCGACTACATCGCTCGGCACTCTCTGGCCGAGGTCGATGGCGGGTGGTCGTGGAAGTTCGACGTGCGCTTCCTGCAGAAGACCATTTACGACGATATGGCCAATCACGTGCGCAACCTGCAGGTCCCGGTCGCCGTGATCTACGGCGAGAACAGCATGTTGTTCGGCAAGTCGATGCTGAAGACGACCCGTTCCTACTATGCCGAGGATGTGCCGTTCATCGCGCTGCCGGCAGCCCGTCATCATCTGTTCCTCGACCAGCCGCTCGCCTTCACCGAGACCCTGCGCGAGGTGCTCGACGGCTGGACCCGCCGCGCCGCGGCCTGAGCGCGAGGCGTCCGCCCTGCAGGAGATCCTGTTCGTCTACGGCACCCTGCGGCGCGGCCAGCCGGCGCACTGGCGGCTGCGGGGCGCCCGTGCGCTCGGCCCGGCGCGCACGCGCCCGCAGTGGCGCCTGATCGACCTGGGCGCCTATCCGGGCTTGGTCGCCGACGGGCGGCAGGCAATTCTCGGCGAATGCTACGTCCTCGGCCGGCAGCGGCTGCGCTGGCTGGATGCCTATGAGGGCGTGCCGCGGCCCTATCGGCGAGAACGCCATCCGCTGGCCGACGGGCGTTCGGTGTGGCTGTATCGCTGGTGCCTGTCCGTGCCGTCGCGATGCCGTGCCCAAACCGGCATGGATGACTGGCTGATGCGCCACCGGCCGCGGGCCCGGCCCCGATGAACGCGGCAGAGGCCGGGCCGATCATCCAGCTGGTGGCGGTAATCATCGCCGTCACCGCCAACCAGCCGCGGGTCCTTACCGTCGGCGAGGCAACCTCCGGCGCGCCGCTGGCGCTGCCGAGCGGGCCGCTCGACCCCGCCGGCGATCGCACCCTGGAACGGGCATTGCGTTCCTGGGTGCGTCGGCAGAGCGGCCTGCAGCTGGGCTACGTGGAGCAGCTGTATACCTTCGGTGATGCGGCCCGGCGTGACGCCGACGGACGGCGCATCCTCTCCGTCGCCTATCTCGCGCTCGTGCACGAGCAGCAGCTGGCGCCTGCCGCCGGCTGGCAGGACTGCTACGGCTTTTTCCCGTGGGAGGACTGGCGGGCTGGCAGGCCGCCGATGCTGGAATCGGCCACGGCAGCGCTGCGGGCACGTACGAGGGCAGCCGGCGCAAACCTGCTGGCACCGGAGCTGGCGGAGCGCCTGGAGATTGCCTTTGGCCTCGGCGAGGCCGGCTGGGATCCGGAGCGCAGCCTGGAGCGCTACGAGTTGCTCTACGAAGCCGGCGCCGTTGCCGAGGCCGCCCTCGATCGCGGCCTCGTGCCCGATACCGGCCCCGCCGCGACGCTCGGCGGACCGGGGATGGCGCAGGATCATCGGCGCATCCTCGCCACGGCGCTCTCCCGTCTGCGGGGCAAGATCAAGTACCGCCCCGTGGTCTTCGAACTGCTGCCGGAGCGATTCACGCTCTCGCAGCTGCAGCAGGTCGTGGAGGCCCTGGCCGGGGTGCGTCTGCACAAGCAGAATTTCCGGCGGCTGGTGGAGCAGGGCGGGCTGGTCACCAGCACCGGCGACTACGATTACGGCACCGGCGGACGGCCCGCCAAGCTGTTCCGTTTCCGCCGCCGGGTGCTGCGTGAGCGGGCCGCGCCGGGCCTGCGCGTGACGCCCGCCACTGGCGGGGCTTGATTCCGCTTATGCTCATTCCTAGTATAAGCAGGCATCAGCCACGTGGATCCAACGCGGAGTCGCTCATGTCCCAGGTCAGGTCACACGCCATCGAGCTGCCGCGCTACAACGGGGCAATGGCCCGCCGTCTGGCGCCGCTCTATGCGCGGGTGAAGCCGGTGATGCCGGAGGCGGAGTGGGCGGTGCATGCGCCCTACGTCGAGGCGATCAATGCCCTCAAGCGCGAGCGCAACGCGGTGATCCTGGCGCACAACTACCAGACGCCGGAGATTTTCCACGGCATCGCCGACTACACCGGCGACTCACTTGGATTGGCCCAGCAGGCCGCGGCCACGGATGTCGAGGTGATCGTCCAGTGCGGCGTGCACTTCATGGCCGAGACCTCCAAGGTGCTCAGCCCGGAGAAAACCGTGCTGATGCCTGCCACCGATGCCGGCTGCTCACTGGCCGATTCGATCACCGGCGCCGACGTGCGGCTGCTGAAGCAGCGCTATCCAGGCGTGCCGGTGGTGACGTATGTCAACACCAGCGCCGAGGTGAAGGCCGAATCGGACATCTGCTGCACCTCCGCCAACGCCGTGCAGGTGGTGGAAGCACTCGGCGTCGAGCGGGTGATCTTCATTCCCGACGAATATCTCGGCCGCTGGGTCGCCAGCCAGACGAAGGTCGAGATCATCCTCTGGCAGGGCAGCTGTGAGGTGCACGAGCGGTTCACGGGTGCGCAGCTGCGTGATTACCGCGAGCGGCACCCCGGCATCCACGTGATCGCCCACCCGGAGTGCCCGCCCGACGTGCTGGCCGAAGCCGACTTCGTCGGCTCTACCAGCGGCATGGTCAAGCATCTCGGCGAGCGCGCACCGCGGCAGGTGGTGATGGTCACCGAGTGCTCGATGAGCGACAACGTGGCCGTCGAATTCCCGCAGATCGACTTCATTCGACCGTGCAACCTGTGCCCGCACATGAAGCGCGTCACCCTCGCCGGTGTACTGGAATCGTTGCGCACGCTGGCCCCGGAGGTGACGGTGGATCCCGCGGTTGCCGAAGGCGCGCGGCGGGCAGTGGAGCGCATGCTTGCCGTGGGTCGCGGGCCGAAGGGCTGAACCTCGCCACCGGAATCGTTTCCTGTTTGACAACGATTCTCATTCGTAGCTAGAGTCGCATCCACAGACCTGTGGTGAGGCGACCGATGTACGTGTGTATCTGCAAGGCAGTGCGGGAGTCGGATCTGCATGCGGCGTGCGCCGCTGGCGTGCGGGACATGGCGGCGCTGCGTTCCCGCTTCGATATCGCCGGCGGCTGCGGCAAGTGCGGCCGTGAAGCCCGGGCACTGCTCGATTCCTACCGCCAGCAGCCGCTGGGCACGGCGGCGAACGGCGCCTCCGCCTGAGCCGCCCCGCCCGGCGATACTGGGCGCCAGGACTCAACCCTCGTTCGCCGCCCGCGTCGGCGTCTCCGGACCGACCGCCTCCAGCAGACGGCTGACACGCTCGGCCGGCTGTCCCAACCGCCACCGATAGATCGTCTCGTACAGCAGCACGGCCTGCACGTAGCCGCGCGTCTCCCGATAGGGCAGGGTCTCGATCCAGATGTCGGCCGGCACCGGCGCGTTCACCGGCCGCCATTGCGCCACCCGTCCGGGGCCGGCGTTGTAGGCCGCGATCGCCATGGGCAGATGGCCGCCGTAGCGATCGATCAGCTCGCGCAGATAGGCGCTGCCGTAGCGCAGGTTTCGGGCCGGTTCCCGCAGCAGCGCTGGCGTCGGCAGAACCTCGCCCTGGCGGCCGGCCACCGCCTTGCCGGTGGCCGGCATCAGCTGCATCAGACCGATGGCACCGGCCGGCGAGACCGCCCGCGGATTCATGGCGCTCTCGCGGCGCGCGATGGCATAGATCAGTGACGGTTCCAGCGCCGCACGGTCAGCACTGTTCGCCACCAGCGGTCGGAAGGGCAGCGGGAAGCGCCGGTCCAGATCGTCCCAGGCGCCGATCCTGGCCAGGGCGGAAATGCCCAGTGCGTGTTGGCCCCAGCGCTCCGCCAGTGTCGCTGCCGCCGGGACCTGCGCCGCCGGCAATGTGCCGATGACGGCGAACCACTCCGCCCGCAGCTCGGTCTCGCGCGCCAGCCATGCCAACTCGTTCATGCGCGCGAAGGCAGGCACCTCGCGGAGCAGGGCGGCCATGTCGGCCTCGCTCACCGCCAGCGGACGGTGCTCCAGCGCGTAGGGCCGTCCGAGCCGATCGGCCGCCAGCAGCCCGTGGAACTCCCGCTGCGAGGCCGCCCGCTGGAAGGCTGCCCGGGCCTCATCCGCCCGTCCCAGCCTGGCCATGGCCCGGCCGCGCCAGTACGCCCACTGCGCCTGCCCGGCGGTCTCGACGTCCAGCGCCTCCAGGGCGCGCAGCAGGTATGGCCAATCGGCGCGGGCAAGCGCCCAGCGCAGTTGCCAGCCGATCAGTGCCTCATCGCGCTGTGCCGGTGGCACGGCGTCGGCAAACCGTCCGGCATTGTCTGCACCCTGGAGCAGCAGCCGGATGGCCAGCTCATGGCGGATCGGCGCCGGATCGACCAGCTGCGCCGCCAGCTGCGGCCAGTGGCTGGCCGCGTAGGTGGGGTCCGCGCGCACCAGACGCATGGCGACATCGGCACGGATCTGTGCCAACTGGCGCGCCCGCTCGCCCGCCGTTGGCTGCAGCCGGGGATCGGTCACCAGCCGCGTGGGTTGCGAGCGTGCGGCCCGCCAGAGCGCGCCGAGGGGCTGATCGGTCGGCGGTAACTCGGCCTCCAGGAAGCGCACCAGCCCGGTCGCACCGGACGCCACGGCCAATACCAGTCGATCCCAGACCAGCGCCGGCTCGAACGCCTCGCTGGCACGCCAGGCGGCGAACAGCGGATCGCAGGCGTTGGGCTGCGAGCGTCCGCTCAGCCAGAGCGAGCGGGCGCCCTCGGAGGCCGCGTCCTGTTGCCCGGTCTGCCATTGCGCGTAGTGATACCGGCACTGCGAAGCCGCATCGCGCATCGGCGCGTAATCGGCCAGCAGCAACGGCCAGGCCTCGGCGGCGGCGAGGGTGGCCAGCCAGCGGGCGCGCAATCGCCGGGCCAGCGGCAGATCGGGGTGGGCCGCTAGGAATTCGCGCACGGCCTGACGCTGCGACAGCCCGAGTGCATCGCCCAGCAGCTGATGGCGCAGGTAAGGTGCCAGCGGATAGTCCGCCGCCGCCAGCTGCCGCCAGAGTGCGTCGGCCCGCGCTCGATCGGCCTGTGCAAGCGCCGCTTCGGCCTCCAGGAAGCGGGCTCGCAGGGCGGCATTGGTCTCCTCGGCGGCACCGGCTCCCCCGGCCGTGCCGATGACGATCACGGCCAGCAGCAGACCCAGCAGCCGGGCGCGGCCGGCGCGCCGGTGTCCCTCAGTCGGGTTCATAGGAAAGCTGTGGTGCCAGCCAGCGTTCGGCTTCGGCGAGCGTCATGCCCTTGCGACGGGCGTAGTCGGCGACCTGGTCGCGGCCGATGGCCCCCACGCCGAAGTAACGTGCCTGGGGATGGCTGAAGTACCAGCCGCTCACGCTCGCGGCCGGCAGCATGGCATAGCTGTCGGTCAGGCTGACGCCGATGCGGCGCTCGGCATCGAGCAGGGACCAGAGGGTGGCTTTCTCGGTGTGCTCGGGGCAGGCCGGATAGCCGGGCGCCGGACGGATGCCGCGATAGGACTCCGCAATCAGGGCCTCGTTGTCGAGCTGCTCGTCGGCGGCATAGCCCCACGCCTGTCGCCGGACCTGCCGGTGCAGCCATTCGGCCAGCGCCTCGGCCAGCCGATCCGCCAGCGCCTTGACCATGATGCTCTGGTAGTCGTCGTGATCGGCTTCGAAGTGGGCGACCCAGGCGTCCAGGCCGATTCCGGCCGTCACGACGAAGGCACCGACGTGGTCCACCAGGCCGCTGGCGCGTGGGGCAACGAAGTCGGCGAGGCAATGATTGGGGCGGCCGGCAGGCTTCTGCTTCTGCTGACGCAGGTGGTGCAGGGTCGCCTGCACGGCATCGCGGGCCTCGTCCCGGTAGAGCACGATGTCATCACCCTCGGCATTCGCCGGCCAGAAGCCGTAGAGGGCCCGCGCGGTCAGCCAGCGCTCCTCGATCAGCCGGTCCAGCATGCGCTCGGCATCGGCGAACAGCGAGCGCGCCTGCTCGCCGACGACGGCGTCCTGCAGGATCTTCGGATAGCTGCCCGCCAACTCCCAGGTCTTGAAGAAAGGCGTCCAGTCGATGAACGGCCGCAGTGAAGCCAATGGCACGTCGTCCAGTACATGGATGCCGGGTTCCTGCGGCACCGGCGGCCGATAGCCGGTCCACTCGATCGGCGGCGCATTGGCACGGGCCGCGGCCAGGGGCAGCAGCTTGTCGCGACGCTGGCGGTTGCGGTGGCGGTCGCGCACCGCCTCGTATTCATCTGTGATGCGCTGGCAATAGGGTTCGCGCTGCGTCGGACTGACCAGGTTCTGCGCCACGCCCACGGCCCGTGAGGCGTCCTTGACGTAGATCGCCGGACCCTCGTAGCGCGGGGCGATCTTGACCGCCGTGTGCACGCGGGAGGTGGTGGCGCCACCAATCAGCAGCGGCGTGGTGAAATCCTGACGCTGCATCTCGGCGGCCAGGTCTGCCATCTCGTCCAGCGACGGGGTGATCAGCCCTGACAGGCCGATGATGTCGACCCGCTCACGGCGCGCCGCCTCCAGGATCTTCTGCGCCGGCACCATCACGCCGAGGTCGATCACCTCGAAGTTGTTGCATTGCAGCACCACGCCGACGATGTTCTTGCCGATGTCGTGCACATCGCCCTTGACGGTGGCCAGCAGGATGCGCGGCTGGCCGGCCGCCTCGGCGCCGTCCGCCTTCTCCGCCTCGATGTAGGGGATCAGGTAGGCGACTGCCTTCTTCATCACCCGGGCGCTCTTGACCACCTGGGGCAGGAACATCTTGCCGGCGCCGAACAGATCGCCAACGACGTTCATGCCGTCCATGAGCGGCCCTTCGATGACGTCCAGCGGGCGCGTGGCGCTATGGCGGGCCTCCTCGACATCGGCCTCGACGAAGTCGGCGATGCCGTGCACCAGCGCGTGCGTGAGCCGCTCGCGGACGGGCAGTTCACGCCAAGCCAGGTCCGGCCCCTGCCGCTCGCTGCGCTGACCGCGGATCTGCTCGGCGATCTCCAGCAGCCGCTCGGTCGCATCGGCACGGCGATTGAGGACCACATCCTCGACCCGCTCCCGCAGCTCGGCGGGAATGTCCTCGTATACCGCCAGCTGGCCGGCATTGACGATCGCCATGTCCATGCCGGCCTGGATGGCGTGGTAGAGGAAGACCGAGTGGATTGCCTCGCGCACCGCATCGTTGCCACGGAACGAGAACGACACATTGGACAGCCCACCGCTGATGCGCGCGTGCGGCAGGGTGCGCTTGATTCGGCGGGTGGCCTCGATGAAATCCACCGCGTAGCCGTCGTGCTCATCGATGCCCGTGGCGATGGCGAAGATGTTCGGGTCGAAGATGATGTCCTCGGCCGGCACGCCGGCCTGCTCGGTCAGCAGGCGATAGCTGCGCGCGCAGATCTCCACCTTGCGGGCGATGGTGTCGGCTTGGCCCTGCTCGTCGAAGGCCATCACCACCAGCGCCGCGCCATAGCGCCGCGCCAGCCGTGCCTGCGCCAGGAACGCCGCCTCGCCTTCCTTCAGGCTGATCGAGTTAACGATCCCCCGTCCCTGGATGCACTTCAGCCCGGCTTCGATCACCGACCACTTCGAGGAATCGATCATCACCGGCACCCGGGCGATGTCCGGCTCGCCGGCCAGCAGATTCAGGAACCGCACCATCGCGCGTTCCGAATCGAGCATGCCCTCGTCCATGTTGATGTCGATGATCTGGGCGCCGTTCTCGACCTGCTGGCGGGCCACCTCCAGCGCCGTCTCGTAGTCATCCTCGCGGATCAGGCGGGCGAAGCGGGCCGAGCCGGTGACGTTGGTCCGCTCGCCGATATTCACGAACAGGCTGTCGTCGTCGATGTTGAGCGGCTCGAGCCCGCTCAGGCGCAGCTTGGGCGCCAGCTGCGGCAACGGCCGCGGACGCCGACCGGCGACCGCCGCGGCCATCGCCCGGATGTGCTCGGGTCCGGTGCCACAGCAGCCGCCGATCACGTTCAGCCAGCCGCGCTCCGCCCAGTCGCCGATCTCGGCTGCCATTTCCTCGGGCGTGGCGTCGTACTCGCCGAACTCGTTCGGCAGGCCGGCGTTGGGATGCGCACTGACGTGGCAGCCGGCCACGCGGGCGAGCTCCTGCACGTATGGCCGCAGCTCCGGCGCGCCGAGCGCGCAGTTCAGGCCGATGCTGAGCGGCGCTGCATGCGCCAGCGAGTTGTAGAAGGCCTCGGTGGTCTGGCCGGACAGCGTGCGCCCCGAGGCATCGGTGATGGTGCCGGAGATCATCAGCGGCAGGCGCACCCCGGTCTGCTCGAAGAACTTGGTGCAGGCGAACAGGGCGGCCTTGCAGTTGAGCGTGTCGAACACCGTCTCGATCAGCACCGCGTCGATACCGCCGGCGTGCAGGCCGGCCAGTGCCTCACAGTAGCTCTCCACGAGCGCATCGAAGTCGACGTTGCGATAGCCGGGGTCGTTCACGTCCGGCGAGATCGAGGCCGTCCGATTGGTGGGGCCGAGTACGCCGGCCACGAAGCGCGGCCGGGCCGGATCCTTCGCTGTCCAGCGATCGGCCGCCTCGCGTGCCAGCCGCGCCGCCTGCTCGTTCAGCTCACCCACCAGCGACTGCATGCCGTAGTCGGCCTGGGAGATCGAGGTGGCATTGAAGGTGTTGGTCTCGATCAGATCCGCGCCGGCGGCAAGGTAGGCCTCGTGGATCTCGCGCACGATATCCGGCCGGGTCAGGCACAGCAGATCGTTGTTGCCCTTCAGGTCCTGCTGCCAGTCGGCGAAGCGCTCGCCGCGAAAGTCGGCCTCGGTCAGCCGGTGCCGCTGCAGCATTGTGCCCGTGGCGCCGTCGAGGATGAGGATCCGCTCGGCCAGAGCCTCGGCGAGGGCAGTGGGGGAATGTGGGTTCATGGACACGCAGCGCCTTCGATCAGCCGGCATTATCGCATTCGGTGCGCCCCGGAAAGTACGGGGGCCGCGCCAAAAAAAAAACGGGGCCCGAAGGCCCCGCCTGTAGACATCGCCAGAGCGATGCTTACATCAGCATACCTTCCGGCATGATGTTCTGCAGCTGCATCGCGATGGACATGTCGCCCTCGATCTGGATGCGGCCGGACATGAACAGCTGCTGCGGGTTGGCGCTGCGATCGATCATCAGCTCACGCCAGGTCTCTTCGTCGGTGACGATCGTCATCTCGGCATCGTCGATGCCCGGCTTGACTTCGATGTCGCCTTCGTTGATGTGGAAGGAATACTGTGCGTCGGCGTCGGTGATGTTGAAGCCGATCACGGTCGAGAAGTCACCGGCACGCTCGCGTGCCTCGGCCTTCTGCTCTTCCGGAATGTTCTCGATCTGCTCAGGAATGTACTTCTCGAAGAATTCCTGCGGGGTGATATCGCTCGGCGGTGCGGGACGGTCAGCCATCTCTGCTCTCCTTAACTGATGGAAGGTATGTCCAGATTTCCGTGGATCCAGTACAGGCTGGATGGGCATAGCCTAGATGAGGGGCGGGCGGGCTGCAAGCGGCGGACCGGTCGGTCGGTGAGGGGCGAAACAGCGTCACCACCGGGCCTTGTTCCAGCGCTCGGGATGCGCCCAGTGGCGCGGGTTGAGCCACTCCGGCGTGCGCTTGTAGGTGGCGACATCGTAGGTGCACAACGCCAGCGCATCCGGTCCCTCGCCATCACGGGCATCGACCGACAGACCCAGTGCCCGCAGCTCGGCTTCCTGCCAGCCATCTGGGCCCAGATGCACGATCACCGCCAGCCGGGCGGCCTGCAGATCCCGCAGCCGGGCGATCAGCGCGGTGCCCTCACGCCGTTCCAGCTGGCCGCCGGCCGGGGCGAGCAGGGCGAAGTCGTAGCGCCCGCGGCCGGCCAGGGCGGCGCAGCTTGGCGCCAGCTGCTCCACTTGTGCTTGCCCGGGCAACCGGTAAGCGGCCACTATGTCGCACGCCATCGGCCCCAGCGCCGCCACGCGCGCGGGGCGATGGCGGTCCAACAGTCCGTGAATGTCGCTCAGCAATCGATCCATGCCGCTCTCTCCGGCGCCAGGCGCAGGGCGGGCGGGGTGCGACCTGATGCCACCGGTACCCTATAAGAATGAAGCTCTCTCACCCAAGGCTTGCCGGCATGCTGCTGGCCCTCAGCACACTCGGCGCCGCTGCCTGGGCCCAGAATACGCCCGTGAACGATCCGCTGGAGCCGCTGAACCGGCGGATCTACACCTTCAACGAATACGCCGACCGCTATGTGCTGCGGCCGGTGGCGCAGGCCTACGATGATGTCGCACCCGAACCGGTGCAGACTGGCGTGCGCAACTTCTTCGACAACCTCGGCGAGCCGATTTCGGCCGTCAACAATCTGTTGCAGGGTGAGTTCGGCCAGGCCGGTCACAATGCCGGCCGGTTCCTGATGAACAGCACCCTCGGCGTGTTCGGCCTGACCGACCCGGCCAGCGCCGCGGGCCTCGAGCCTGCCGAGGAGGACTTCGGTCAGACACTGGCGGTGTGGGGGCTGCCGAGCGGGTGGTATCTGGTGCTGCCGCTGCTCGGCCCAACCACCGTGCGCGATGGCGCCGGTACGCTGGTGGACCTGCAGTTCGACCCGCTGCACTACCTGGACGACGACGAGCTGCGCTGGGCGCTGCGGATCGCGCAGGTGATCTCGCTGCGTGCAGACCTGCTCGGTGCCGACCAGGTGCTCGAATCCGCCTACGATCGCTACAGCTTCAGTCGCGACGCCTATCTGCAGCGGCGGCATTACCAGCGCTACGACGGCGAGCCGCCAATGGATGACTTCGAGGATGAATACGGCGCGCCGCCGCCCTGGGCCAGTGAGCCGCAGCAGTTGCCCGAGCCCGTCAGCGGCCAGTGATCCGGCGGCCGATCGCGCGCTGGTGCTGCTCGCGGCCGGTCGCTCGCGCCGCATGGGCCGGCGCGACAAGCTGCTGCTGCCACTGGGCGAGGCCACGGTGCTGGCGCAGACCTGCGGGCGGCTCGCCCGCCTGCCGGCTGCATACCGGCTCGCCGTGGTCGGCAGCGAAGCCACGGCACCGGTGGTGAGGCACGCCGGCTTCGCTGTGTGCTGGAATCGCGCTGGCCAGGGCGGCCGGCACGAATCGCTGCGTCTGGCGCTGGCGGCGCTGCGCGAGATCCCGCTGACCGGGGGGCTGTGGATCGCCCTCGCCGATCTGCCGCACCTGCGCGCGGAGAGCGGCCAGCAGCTGGCGGCGGGCGCCGCGCGGCTCACCGGCGACATTCTGATACCGCACTGCGCCGCGGCCGGCGACGGTCATCCACGTCTGTTCCGCGGCCCGGCGCTGGCCGCGCTGCGCCGGGCCGCGATGCCGGATCCGCGCGGACTGATCGCCGGTGGTGCCTTTGCCGTGAACCGCCTGCCGATCGCCGACCCTGGCATCTGCCGGGACATCGACACCCCGGCCGATTATCGCGCCGCGCTATGCGCGGGCTGAGCGAATCCGGCGTGCTGTTCGAGACGCTGACCGCGGCACTGGCGCAGCGGCAGCCGCTCGCGCTGGCGACGGTCATCGCCACCCACGGTTCGAGTGCGGCCGACCCCGGTGCCAAGCTATTGATCGCCGCGGATGGCGCCACTCTGGCAGGATGGATCGGCGGCGGCTGCGCCCAGCAGGAGGTCTGTCAGGCGGCGCGGGAGGCGCTGATCGACCGGCAGTGCCGGACGCTGGAGCTCGACCTGGAGTCGGAGGTGCTCGGCGCCGGCATGCCGTGCGGTGGCCGGATGCAGGTGTTCATCGAGCCGCTCGCGCCACCACCGCGGCTGTGGGTGGTGGGGCAGGGGGCGCTCGCCGGCGCGCTGGCGCAGGCGGGCCGGCTGGCCGGCTTCGCCCCCGTCCTGATCGGCGAGGGCGCACCCGTGGAAGGCGCCCTGCGGCGCCGGGAGCCGCCGGCGCCCGCCGAGATCGAACCTGCCGATGCGGCCGTGGTCGCAACCCAGCACCGGGGCGATCACCTCGTGTTGCCGGTGCTGCTGCGCTCGCCGGCCGGCTACGTCGGCCTGATCGCCAGCCGCCATCGCGCGGGCCTCGTGCGACACTACCTCGCCGGCGCCGAGCTGACGCCGGCGCAGCTCGCCCGGCTGCACGCGCCCGCCGGCCTCGCCCTTGGCGGGCGCACACCGGGCGAGATCGCCCTGTCGGTCCTGAGCCAGATCCTGGCGCTACGTCCGAACCAGCCCGCCGCAACGACAGACGAATCATGACCGCCGCCCTACGCCTGACCAATCTGCAGAAAACCTACCGCAATGGCCACCGCGCGCTGGACGGTGTGGACCTGGAGGTGGCAGCCGGGGACTTCTTCGCCCTGCTGGGGCCGAACGGGGCCGGCAAGTCGACGCTCATCGGCATCGTCAGCTCGCTGGTGAACAAGAGCGCGGGCCGGGTGGAAGTGTTCGGCCACGATCTCGACCGGGAGCCGGAAGCCGCCAAGCGGTGCCTGGGCGTGGTGCCCCAGGAGTTCAACTGCAACAACTTCGAGAAGGTGATCGACGTGGTCATCACGCAGGCGGGCTACTACGGCGTGCCGGCCGCCCAGGCCCGGGCCCAGGCAGAGGTCTACCTGCGTCAGCTCGGTCTGTGGGAGAAGCACCAAACGCAGGTGCGGGAGCTGTCCGGGGGCATGCGGCGCCGGCTGATGATCGCCCGGGCGCTGGCGCACCAGCCGCGGCTGCTGATCCTGGACGAGCCGACGGCCGGCGTGGACATCGAGATCCGGCGCTCCATGTGGCGCTTCGTGGAGGAGCTCAACGCCCAGGGCGTAACCATCATTCTGACCACGCATTATCTGGAAGAGGCCGAGGCGCTGTGCCGCAACATCGCCATCATCGACCGCGGGGCGATCGTCGAGCACGCACCGATGCGAACCCTGCTGGCCAAGCTCAACCGGGAGACCTTCGTGCTCTACCTGCAGACGCCGCTGGCGGCGGAGGCGCTGCGTGAGTCGCCTTATCCGATGCGTGCCCTGGATGCCGAGGCGGTGGAGGTCGAACTGCGCGAAGGCGACGACCTGAACACCCTGTTCCGGTGGTTGGATGCCCGTCAGGTGCGGGTGCGTTCGCTGCGCAACAAGGCCAACCGCCTGGAGCAGCTGTTCCTCGACCTGACCCAGCCCGCCACGGCGCCGCCGACGGCGCCCGGTGTGCCGGCGGCGCAGGCGCACGCATGAGTGCACCGGCCGCCGAGAGCACCGGCGCGCGCTGGCGCCGCTACTGGACCGCCTTCAACACGATCGCGACGCGCGAGACGCGCCGCTACCTGCGCATCTGGCTGCAGACGCTGGTACCGCCGGCCATCACCATGACGCTGTACTTCGTCATCTTCGGCAGCCTGATCGGCGAGCGGATCGGCCCGGTCGCCGGCTTCGACTACATGGCCTACATCGTGCCGGGACTGATCATGATGTCGGTGATCACCAACGCCTACACCAACGTGGTCTCCTCGTTCTTCGGGGCCAAGTTCCAGCGCTTCGTGGAGGAGCTGCTGGTGGCGCCGGTGCCGGGCTGGATCATCCTTGCCGGCTTCGTGGCCGGCGGCGTTGGGCGGGCGCTGCTGGTCGGCCTGCTGGTGACCGGCGTCTCGCTGTTCTTCTGGGACGTCAGCATCGCCCACCCGTGGATCGTGGCTTCCGTGGTGCTGCTGACCGCCATCCTGTTCTCGCTCGGCGGCTTCCTCAACGCCATCTTCGCGCGCAAGTTCGACGACATCTCCATCGTGCCGACCTTCGTGCTGACGCCGCTGACCTACCTCGGGGGCGTGTTCTACTCGATCGACATGCTGCCGGCGTTCTGGCAGCAGGTGTCGCTGGCCAATCCCGTGCTGTATATGGTCAACGCGTTTCGCTACGGCTTTCTCGGTACAGCCGATATCCCCATCGCCATCGCCTACGGCATCATCGGCCTGGTGATCGTGCTGCTGACCGGGATCGCACTGGTGCTGCTCGAGCGCGGCACCGGGATCCGCACCTAGAGGAGGGGAGGGGCATGAACCGCGAGCAACCACTGGCGATCGTCACCGGCGGCGGCACCGGCATCGGCAGGGCGCTGACGGCGGAGCTGGTCCGGCACGGGCTGGCGGTGGTGATCGTGGGTCGGCGCGAGGCACCGCTGCAGCAGACGCAGGCCGACCTGGCCGACCTGGCCGGCGTGTCGGGCAGCGTCGAGCCGCTGGCCGCCGATGTCGCCACCGAGGCGGGCCGCGAGCGCATCATCGCCGCGCTCGGCGAGCGGCCCGTGCGCCTGCTGGTGCACAACGCCGCGCTACTCGAGCCGGTCGCGCCGCTGGCTGAGGTATCGCTGGCGGATTGGCGCCAGCACCAGGCGGTGAACGTCGAGGGACCGCTGTTTCTGACGCAGGCGCTGCTGGATCGGCTCGCGGGCGGGCGGGTGCTGCAGATCTCCTCCGGCGCGGCCCATCATCCCTACGCCTCGTGGGGGGCCTACTGCAGCAGCAAGGCGGCGCTGCACATGCTCTATCAGGTATGGCGCGAGGAGCTGCGCGAGCGGAACGTGCAGGTCGGCAGTGCCCGCCCGGGGGTGGTGGACACGCCGATGCAGGCGCACATCCGCACGCTCGACGCCAAGCGCTTTCCCCATGTCGAGCGGTTCCGACATCTGCAGGCAAACCAGATGCTGGTCAAGCCCGCCGATGCCGCCCGTTTCCTCGCCTGGCTGCTGCTGGCCACGACCGATCGCGAGTTCGGCGCCGCAGAATGGGACATCAACGAGTGCGCCGAGCGCTGGCGCGCCTGGGAGGTGCCGGCGGCCTGAGGCCACCGGACCGGCCCGGGGCGATCAGCGGCGGCGGTACAGCGGCTGGGCCTCGTCGGCGCCGGCCTGGTAGCGTACGGAGAACTGGCGCAGCGCAGCCAGGGCGTCCTGCACCTTCTGGTCGGGGCGCAGCTCCAGCACGTCGAAGCCGACCCGCTGCAGGAAGAACAGCTGGTCGATCAGCACATCGCCGGTGGCCCGCAGCTCACCCGTGAAGCCATAGCGTTCGCGCAGCAGGCGGGCGGTGCTGTAACCGCGCCCGTCCTTGAACACGGGAAACTCGATGGCGATCGCCCCCAGCGCCGGCAGGATGGGCGCGAGCTCCTCCGCCGTCTCCTCCGGCCCGATCTGCACACCCACGGCGCCATCGTGCGCCTGCAGCGCCTCGGCCTCCACCGGCCAGCGGGCCCACGGCACGATCACATCGCCTGCCGGCGGCAGGGGCTCGCTCGGTCCCAGGCGTCGCCAATGATCCTTGATCAGGCGGCCGTCCTTGATCAGCGTCATCAGCAGGCCTCCGCGTAGACGCGGTCCTTGAACGGGGCGATGCCCACCCGCCGCACGGTCTCTAGGAAGGATTCCTCGCCCTCGCGCAGCGCCACGTAGGTGGCCAGCACCTCGGCGAGGGTATCGGCGACCCGCTCGGCCGGCACCGATGGCCCAAGTACCTTGCCGAGGCTGGCCTCGTTGGCGGAGCTGCCACCGAGCTGGATCTGGTACCAGGACTCGCCCTTCTTGTCGACGCCGAGAATGCCGATGTGGCCGACATGATGGTGGCCGCAGGCGTTCATGCAGCCCGACATGTTCAGGCGGATGTCGCCGAGATCGTAGAGATAGTCGAGGTCGTCGAAGCGCTGGTTGATCTGCGCCGCGATGTCCAGCGTGCCCGCATTGGCCAGCGAGCAGAAGTCCAACCCCGGGCAGGCGATCATGTCGGTCAGCGTGCCGATGTTGGGCTGGGCGAAGCCGGCTGCGGCGAGCGCCTCCCAGAGCGCGGGCAGGTCCGCCTGACGCACGTCGGCCAATAGCAGGTTCTGCTGGTGCGTCGTGCGCACCTCGCCGAAGCTGTAGGCATCGGCAAGCGCTGCCAGCGTCTCCATCTGTGCGGCGGTCAGATCGCCCGGCGGCCGGTCCGGCGCCTTCAGCGAGACGTACACCGCGCGATAGCCCGGCTGCTTGTGCGCGACCGTGTTGCGCCGGTACCAGCGGGCGAAGGCGACGTCATGCTCGAGCCGGTCGGCAAGCGAGGTGTCTTCTGCGGCGTCGGCTTCGTAGGCGGGCGGGGCGAAGAACGCCTGCACGCGCTCGATCTCCGCATCCGGCAGCGCCAGCGCCGCACGATCCAGCTGCGCGAACTCCGCTTCCACCAGCTCCGCGAAGCGTGCCGCGCCGGTGGCCTTGACCAGGATCTTGATCCGCGCCTTGTGCATGTTGTCGCGCCGGCCAAGCCGGTTATAGGTACGCAGGATCGCTTCGAGATAGCTCAGCAGATCGCCGCGCGGCAGGAACTCGCGCACCGTCACACCCACCATGGGCGCCCGGCCGAGACCGCCGCCGACCAATACCCGGAAGCCGATCTCCCCGCTGCTGTCAGCCACCAGCTGCAGGCCGATGTCGTGCACCTGGATGGCTGCCCGATCCGACTGCGCACCGGTGACGGCGATCTTGAACTTGCGCGGCAGGTAGCTGAATTCCGGATGCAGCGTCGACCACTGCCGGATGATCTCGCAGTAGGGCCGTGGGTCGGCCAGTTCGTCCGGCGCGACGCCGGCGAGTTGGTCACTCGTGGTGTTGCGGATGCAGTTGCCGCTGGTCTGGATCGCATGCATCTGCACGGCGGCCAGTTCCGCCAGGATGTCCGGCACCTGTTCCAGACGCGGCCAGTTGAACTGGATGTTCTGCCGCGTGCTGATGTGGCCGTAGCCCTTGTCATAGGTGCGGGCGATGTGCGCGAGACTGCGCAGCTGCGCCGAGGAGAGCAGGCCATAGGGAATGGCGACCCGCAGCATCGGCGCGTGGCGCTGCAGATACAGGCCGTTCATCAGCCGCAGCGGGCGGAACTCCTCCTCGCCGAGCTCGCCGGCGAGAAAGCGGCGCGTCTGGTCGCGAAACTGGGCGACCCGCTCGTCGACAATCTGCTGATCATGGGCATCGTATCGATACATGCGCACTCCTCGGGAATCGCCGCCGCGGCCGAGGGGCGGCCACGTGGGCCCACCTACACTAGCAACGGCCTCTTATGCCGAGAAGTAATATCACGCAATATCGTTATGCCGGCAGATCCCCCAGATGGCCCCAGGGCGCAGGGCCGAGCGTTGGCAGCTCCGCCCGCATCGCCTCGACCTGTGCCAAGCGCTGCTCGGGCGGGGCAGCGATCAGCTCATCCACCCGTTCGCGCGTGAGATGCGGCGCGAACAGATTGACGAAGTCATACATGTACTGCCGCAACACGCTGCCCTGGCGAAAGCCGATCCGGGTGGTGCTGCGCTCGAACAGCGCGTCCGCCTCCAGCGCCACCAGATCACGGTCGAGCACCGGATCGTAAGCCAGCGCGGCGACGATGCCCACGCCGAGCCCCAGACGCACATAGGTCTTGATGACGTCGGCATCGACCGCGGTCAGCACCACATCGGGCTGCAGGTCACGTGCGGCGAAGGCCTGGTCGAGTTGGGAACGCCCGGTGAAGCCAAACACGTAGGTCACGATCGGATGGCTGGCGATCGCCTCGAGCGTCAGCGGCCGCGCCCGGGTCAGCGGGTGATCCGGCGGCACCAGCACGCAGCGGTTCCAGTGATAGCACGGCAGCATGATCAGCTCGTCGAACAGCGCGATCGCCTCGGTGGCAATGGCGAAGTCCACCTCCCCGCGCGAGGCCCAGCGGGCGATCTGCATCGGCGTGCCCTGCTGGATCTGCAGGCTGACCTCCGGATAGCGGGTCCGAAACGCCTTCACTGTCGGTGGCAGTGCATAGCGGGCCTGCGTATGGGTGGTGGCGATACGCAGCGTGCCGCGCCCCTCGTCCGCATGATCGGCGGCAACCCGCTGGATGTTCTCCTCGTCGGCCAGCATGCGCCGGGCGATCTGCAGGATCGCCTCGCCGGCGGGTGTCACCGCCGACAGATGCTTGCCGTTGCGCGCGAAGATCTGCACGCCGAGCTCGTCCTCGAGCAGCCGGATCTGCTTGCTCACCCCCGGCTGCGAGGTGAACAGCGCTTCGGCAGCGGCGGTCACGTTGAGCTGACGGTCGGCGACCTCGACGATATATTGCAGTTGGCGCAGCTTCATCCGGCGCATTATATCGGTGTCGCATTAAAATATAGAAAAACATTCTTTTTCATTCTAACCGTGCTGCCGCAGTCTAGGCGCTCCCATCGCGGCAGCCGCGCTGCCCGCCGGCATCTATCCAGCCACCGAGGATCCAGCTGTGCAGAACGCGACGTCTCCCGAGCTCAGCCCGCACATCCCCGCCCGCATCGAGGCGGCGGCCGCGCTGCTCCAGCGCATCGAGCGGGACTTCATGCCGGCCGTGCTGGCGAACAGCTTCGGCGCCGAGGACATGGTGCTGATGGACCTGATCGCCCGGCACGCGCCGGGTATCGGCATCTTCTCGCTGGATACCGGCCGACTGAACCCGGAAACCTATGACCTGCACCAGCAGGCCCAGGACCGCTACGGGCTCAAGATCGACACCTACTTCCCGGAAGCCTCCGCGATTGAAGCCTTCGTGCGCGAGGAGGGCATGAACGCCTTCTATCGCAGCGTCGAGCTGCGCAAGGCCTGCTGCCGGATTCGCAAGGTAGAGCCGCTGCGCCGGGCGCTGACCGGCAAGCGCGCCTGGATCACCGGGCTGCGCCGTGAACAGTCGCCCACGCGGACGGATCTGTCCGAGCACGAGTATGATCAGGGCTTCGGCCTCGACAAGTTCAACCCCCTGATCGACTGGACCCACGGCGATGTCTGGGAGTACATCCGCGCGTTCGACGTGCCCTACAACGTGCTGCACGACCGGCATTACCCCAGCATCGGTTGCGCTCCCTGCACGCGTGCCATCTCGGCCGGCGAGGATCTGCGCGCCGGGCGCTGGTGGTGGGAGAGCCCGGACAGCAAGGAGTGCGGCCTGCACGTCAGGCAGCCGGGCGAGGCCGCTGCCACCGCCTGACGCGCTGCCACCGGCCTCTGGCCTCTGCCGCCGACCGCCCGGCCGGCGGCGGGGCGTGGCGCTGACGGCTCGCACTGGTGGCAAACGCAGCGTGTGGGTCCGGCGGGGTCGGCACTGATGGATTTCCTGCCGATCTTCCTGCAGCTGCAGCACCAGCCTTGCTTGGTCGTTGGCGGCGGCAGCGTCGCCGCCCGCAAGATCGAGCAGCTGCTCGCCTGCGGCGCCCGGGTCACCGTGCTGGCCCCGGCTCTCGACGAAGTCCTGCAGGCGCAGGCCGATGCCGGCCAGCTGACGCACCGGCGTGAGACGATCGATCCCGCCGCACCGCCGGCCCTGCCCGCCGACCTCCGGCTGGTCATCGCCGCGACCGATGACGAGACCGCCAACGCTGCCCTGGCCGATGCCTGCCGGGCCCGTGGCGTGCTCGTGAACGTGGTCGACCGCCCGGCGCTGTCCTCGTTCATTACGCCGGCCGTGATCGACCGCTCCCCGTTGGTGGTGGCCGTTTCCTCCGGCGGCGCCGCGCCGGTGCTGGCACGGCGCGTGCGGCTGCAGATCGAGCAGGCGCTGCCACCGGCGATCGCGCGCCTGGCCGCCCTGGCCGGCCGCCATCGTGCCCGCGCGCAGGCGTTGCTGCCCTCCTTCCGGGCGCGGCTGCGCTTCTGGGAGCGTGTGTTCGACGGCCCGATCGCGGCCGATGTGCTGGCCGGACGGGAGGTGGCCGCCACGGCGGCGCTGGAGCAGCTGCTGACGGCGCCCGAGACCGCCGCCCAGGCGAATGCCGGCGAGGTGTACCTGGTCGGCGGCGGCCCCGGCGATCCCGAGCTGCTCACGCTCAAGGCGCTACGGCTGATGCAGCAAGCCGACGTGGTGCTCTACGATCGGCTGGTCTCACCGGAGGTACTGGCTCAGGTGCGGCGCGACGCCGAGCGCATCTACGTCGGCAAGGCGCGCGATCGCCATACCCTGCCACAGGATCAGATCAACGCGCGTCTGGTCGAACTGGCGCGACAGGGCAAGCGGGTGCTGCGCCTGAAGGGTGGCGATCCGTTCATCTTCGGGCGCGGCGGCGAGGAAATCGACGAGCTGATGGCAGCGGGAGTCGACTTCCAGGTCGTGCCCGGCATCACCGCCGCCTCCGGCTGTGCCGCCTACGCCGGCATCCCCTTGACCCACCGGGATCATGCGCATACCTGTGTCTTCGTCACTGGGCATCTGAAGGACGGTACGCTCGAGCTGAACTGGGACGTGCTGATCCGGCCGCGCCAGACGGTGGTGATCTATATGGGGCTGCAGGCGCTCACGCCGTTGTGCGAGGGCCTGATCGCGCGCGGCGTACCGCCTGATCGGCCGGCTGCGGTGGTCGAGCAGGGCACGCTGCCGGCGCAGCGGGTGGTCACCGCGCCGCTGGCCGAGTTACCGGCGGCGGTCGCCGCGGCGGCACTGGCGCCACCCTCGCTGATCATCATCGGCGATGTCGTCGCATTGCGGTCGCGACTGAACTGGTTCACGCCAACGCCACCGCAGGTGACCCGAACTTGACCCGAAGCCGTCGGCTGCTGCCAGTTGCTCCACCCAAAGAAAAGGCCCCGCCGAAGCGGGGCCTGTGTATCGACCGCCAGTGCGGCCGAGCCGTTATTCCTCGCCGCCGAAGAAGCCGAGCAGCTGCAGCAGGCTGAGGAACAGGTTGTAGATCGCCACGTAGAGCGTCACGGTGGCCATGATGTAGTTGGTCTCACCGCCGCGCACGATGTTGCTGGTCTCGAACAGGATCAGACCCGCCATCAGCAGCACGAACATGGCCGAGACCCCCAGCGACAGGGCCGGCAGGTCGAAGAACACCGCCGCCAGGCCGCCGAAGAAGGCCACCAGGATGCCGGCGAAGAGGAACCCGCCCAGGAAGCTGAAGTCCCGCCGGCTCTGCAGCGCGTAGGCCGACATGCCAAGGAAGATGACGCCGGTGCCGCCCATGGCGGTCGCCACCAGCTGCGAGCCGTTGGCGTAGGCGCGCAGATACATGTCCACGATCGGGCCCAGCGTCAGGCCCATGAAGCCGGTCAGGGCGAAGACGAACACCAGCCCCAGCGCGCTGTTGCGGAAGTAGTTGGTCGCGAACAGCAGGCCGAAGTAGCCCACCAGCGTGATGATCAGACCGGGATGCGGCAGGTTCAGCGCCATTGAGACGCCGGCCGTGGCCGCGCTGAACAACAGCGTCAGCGACAGCAGCAGATAGGTGTTGCGCAACACCTTGTTGGTCGCAAGCTCCCGACCTCGCTGCCGGGCAACAGTCGGATCGTATGCGCTCATCCATTCCTCCACGAGTCGGCCTAGGCCGAGATATAAACCCAGCTGGCAGTATGGGGCCGGTACGGACGGAATAAAAGCGCTGCTGTGGCGCCTGCCACGACGCCTGTGCCGCCATAGCCCTTTCTTTCTCCTCTTTCCGCTCCCTGCGCTTCATATTCATATCACTGATGATAGCGTCAGTGTGGTATATCACACCGTCACTCTGCCTCTTCGGAGGCAGCCTGTGAACACCAGAAATATTGGCCCACGGCTGTTTACCTTCCCTCTCTTTGTGTGTGACGACATAACCGACCCTTACGCCCAACAGTTCGTCAGCACGTAGCC
>PVBE011781579.1_pt1 | contig 197209 bp, 138 predicted proteins | sample 1631181 | NCBI WGS metagenome assembly PVBE01 (sample SAMN08397723, study PRJNA350692) | Marine metagenome, whole genome shotgun sequencing project. | isolation source: water | place: Pacific Ocean | collected 2012-04 | reverse complement strand
TCGATGTTGAACTGCGCCACAGCGGCATCGCGACCGGGGGGCACGTACGTGGGCGCCCACGTGTGCCGATGCCGCTCGACCACCTCCAGCCCCGCGACCAACGCTGCGTTGTAGAGCGCGCTCGAGGCCTGGCACACGCCGCCGCCCCAGTCGAGCACGAGTTCGCCGTCGTAACTCACCGGCGCTAGTTCGTACCCCTGATCGGGCGTCCACTGACCGACGGTCTTGTTGAATGAGATCTCTCTTCCCGGCTCGATGCGGACGCCGTCGAGGGCCTTTGCCGCGCGGGCGGCGTTGTCTCGCTGGGCGCGGGTGCGCGTGTGGAGCGACGTGGAGTAGCTGCCCATCTCCCGGTCGTCCGGCGGCATCCCCAGCGCGCATGCGACCGCGCCGATCAGCAGAGCCCCGATTGTGATTTTGAAGAGCCTCATGTTCAGCCTCGTGACGTCTCGGCGGGTGCTAGTCGGTTACTCGGACGACGTTCGCCTTGCCCTCGGATCGGATCTCCGGGTTGTACATGTCGAAGACCTTCGGCGGGAGCGCTGTGAACTCGCCGGGGATCTGTGCCGCGAGTCTGTAGCGCAGGCGGCGGGCACCAGGCACAAGACGCGTGATGGCGAAGGCCATGCGCTCGTCCCGCGCAATCTCCTCGACCCACCAGTTATCCCACTCCCATGTCTCAACGCGGCCTCGCGTCAGCACCTCACACCCCGCCGGCAACATGTCTTCGACGAGGAGGTGGTCGAACTCGCGATCGGCCCGCACGGTCAACGTGACTTCGATGATATCGCCGCTCTCGAAGGTGAGTTCATGCGGCGACGGCGCCACGGCTTCGTCGTCATCACCGCCGCGCTCGACCTTGCGGTAACTGCGCTCCACCATCAGTCCGGGCGCGGATCTGCCGTTTCGCGTCATGTCGGAACTGACATAGCGCTCGCGGGTTGACGTTACGTACAGGTTGCCCGTGCCGCTTCGCTCCACCCAACACTCCCCGGCTTCGGCTCCGACGGGAATGGTAATCACCTGCTCCGGGCGGAAGATGTCCTCCGGCCCGAAGTGGACGACAGCGATTTCGTCGTCGCCGAAGCGCACGGTCACGTCCATGTCCGGAGCGAGTTCGTCCGAGATGAGAGCGTACTCGCTGAGCGCGTAGACGGCGAAGGCGGTGTCGCGCGTTGATGTCCAGTGGTTCGCCTGGCGCTGCTTGATGATCCACTGGACAAGGGGCGCCAAGCGCTCATCGTCGGGCGTGAGTTCACATGCCGCGGACAGCACGGCCGACGCGACTTCCACCTGCGAGCGCCAGCGACCGCGGTTGACTCGGAACTCCCCTTCCGCATCGTACTCGGTCCAGGCGTCGCTGAGAATCTCGCGCGCCTCGGTTGGGCCTCGAGTGTACAGGACCGCCCGGGCCAGCATCGCTCGGCCCCAATCGCTGAGGAAGCCCTGCTCCCGTCCGTCGTCGGCCATCAGCGGCGCTATCACCAACAGCGACGCGTCCTTCCTTCCGCCCCTCGCCAGCACGGCGGCGGCGTAAGCGCGCGTGTCCATCGCGAGCTTCTTCTGCTGCTCTACCTGCTCGGCGAGAGAGCTGAGGCCTCTGCGCAGCGCGCGATCGTTGACATCGAACCCCGCGTCGCGGGCCTCCAGCAAGCCGTAGGTCGCGTAGGCAGTCATCCACACGTCCGGACTGTCGTGGCGCCACCAGCCCCACCCGCCGTCGTAGTTCTGCATGTCATACAGTCGGAGCAAGCCGGAGTCGACCATCTTCGGCAGCTCTTCCTGGAGTTCCGGATTCTCCGCGCCAAGCTGCTCGAGCACGCGCATCACGGCGATGTCCGGTAGGAACGAACTCATCGTCTGCTCGACGCACCCGTAGGGGTACTTGGCAAGATACGGCAAGGCCCCGAGCATCGCTCCGCCGACCGAGGGTGACAGGCGCACCGTCATGCGCTGCGTCCCAGGAATGTCGTTCGCCGACGGCACGTACCCGATCGCGGCGCTTCCCTCGACAGCCCACGACGACTGAACCGAGCGTTCGCGCCCGAGAGGGAAGCATGGCAGCGTCAGCTCCATGGCGTCGCCAAGCTGGCCCGCCTGGGCCTTCACGTGGATGCGAGCGGAGTCGACTGCCGCGACCGATGCGGACCACTCGACGCGCTCGGATCCACCGGCGGGCACGGCCACGGATGCGGCCGCGCTGGACTCGAACCCGAGGCCCTCGCCACTCATCTCGACCTGCGCCGTCACCGGGCCGGAGGTCTCGTTATGCACAACCGCGGCCAATTGCACCGAATCGCCCTGCACGAGAAACCTGGGCGCGACGAGCCGCACCATGAACGGCTTGTTGACAACGCGCTTCTCGACGGCTTGGCCGACATGCGTGTCGAGCGTCACCGCGCGGCACGTGGCGCGCCATGTGGTCAAGTTGTCGGGAATGGTGATGCTGAATGAGGCCTCGCCGTTCGCGTCCGTAACGGTGGACGGGTGCCAATAGGCCGTGTCGCGGAAGTCCTTGCGCGTGCGGATGGACCCAGGGCCCTTGTCGTCGCCCGCGAGGTAGACCTCCGGGAACGAGAACGCCGTGTCTACCTGGATGGCGCGCTTGGGATAGAAGTACTGAAGGATGTTCGTGGCCCGCTCGCGAGCGATCGCGTAGATGGCCTCGTCAACCAAGCCAAGCGAGACCTCGGCCTGAACGGGCTCGCCCGACGGTGAGAGCGCGCGGACGCGGTATTGTGCCGCCTGGCCTGGCTCGTAGGCCGCCTGGTCAGGCACGATCTCGACCTGGAGGGCCTTGCTCTCACGCGAGACGTTCAGCGCCGCGGATCCGCTGAGGAGCTTCTTCTCGTGGACGAAGCTCACGGCCGCGTTGACCGAGGGCATGTGCTCGGGCGCGATATCGATGGAAATGACCGTGGCCTTGTCCTCGAGCCGGACGACGCGATGCTCGAGAATGCCGCCGCTTTCGATGGTCAGGAGCGCGGATATCGGCGCGTGGCGCGTGCGGACGATTACCTCGGCCGTGTCACCCTCGTGGTATAGATCCCGGTCGGCGCGGACGCTGAGGTCCTGGTATGGGTACGAGTATGAGTCTCCGCCCGAGGACATCACCCAGAGGGAAGTGGAGCGGCGGATGACGTTCTTGCTGTCGTCCTTCGCCATCGCGACCAGGCGGTAGTCGCCGCCGCGCGTCGGCGTGACGCTCACTGTGGCGACGCCGTTATCGTCGGTCGTCCAGACGGCCACGTCCTCTTCGATGATCTGCTCTTCGCCGTCCGTCCACTGAGCGACACCGAACTCGATCCGGCCGCGAATGTCCGGTTGGGGGTTGCCATCGTAATCGATCGCCCGGATGGTCGCCGTCACCGGATCGCCCGGCGGGACAGACCAATCATCGAAGGAGACCTCAAGTCGCATGTCGCCCTGAGTTACGAGGGTTGAGCCTGTCTGCGACACGCTTCGTCGGCTATCGTCGACGATCTCAACGTGGATCACGAAGCGCTCATCGTAGTCAAGGGCCTCGGCGTCTTCCGCGTCCTCGTCGCGCGTCGGCACGGCGATAGCGAGCCGGCCGTGCTCGTCGGTGCGTCCATCGCCGCGCGCCAGCACTTCGCCCTCGTCGGTGTCGTAGGCCTCGTAGAGATCGGCGTCCCACTCGTCATAGTGCGGGTGGTACCAGTGCCCAGCGCGGGTCACGTAGTACTCGACGGCCGCATCGGCGACGGGGGCGCCGAAGTAGTACTTCGCCTCGACGACGGCCTCGATCTCCTCGCCACGAGTATAGCGCTCGCGGGCGGGGGTTACGGTGGCCTCGAACTCAGGTTTGCGGTACTCAGCCACGTTGAAGACGTACTCGTAGGTCGCCGCGCCGACCGTCAGGGTGAGCGTGTAAGGGCCCGGAAGGGCGCTGTCAGATAGCTCAAAGCTCCCATTCAGAGAGCCGTAAGCGTTGGTCTCGTACTTCTCCGAATGCACGACGTTCTCGCGCTCATCCACCACGCGCACGCGAATGCTGCGAGGCTCGGGTACGCTGTAGTCCGATCCATCGATCTCGCGCAGGAGCGATTTGAAGTGGACGGCGTGTCCAGGCCGGTAGACAGGCCTGTCGGTGTACGTGTAGACCCGCATGGGGCCCTGCTCGCGATGCCAGTAGGGGTACCACTCCGCGACCGCGAGGGAGCCGTTGTGACGCCCGATGACCTCGTAGGTGTCGGCCTTCTCAACCTCGATGTCCAAGGCGAGCAGGCCGTCGGGCCCAGTCGTCCCCTTGGTGACCGTGTCGCCATCGTGGCGGACCAATGCCGAGACGCCGGGAAGAGCCTCGCCCGTGCGGATGTCGGCGGCGAATATGATGGCCTCATCGCGCGAGGCTTTGACCACGAGACCGAGGTCGGTCACTGTAACGACGTTGAGCCGCCGGAGGTCGTCCGCCGACACCGATACCAGGTACATGCCGGGCTCAAGAGCGCCGAGCGAGACCTGCTCGCGGAAGACTCCTTCGAGATCGCGCGCCGCGACGCTCAGCTCCCAGGACTTGACCTGCTCCAACTCCTTGACGGCTGTCAGCTCGACGTCTTCGAGCTTGCGCCCGTGGGTCGACAGCCCGTTCGGCAGCCAGCCTGACCAACGGCTTATCGCGACATCGGTGTCGACCCGGTGCAGCGAGATCGAGAGTTCTTCAGCCGTCACGAAGCCATGCACGCGCAGCATCGGCTGTTCGTCCGTGCCGAAGACCTGTTGGGGTTGGAAGACGCGCAGGAATGGCTCGGTCGGCTCGAGTTCGAAGACCGCCGTGGCAACCTCGCCCTCCTCGACCTTGATCTTGCCCTTGGGCTGTTCGTGGGCGTGGGTCTCGGTGACCAACGAGTACTTGCCGACGGGCACGTTGTTGAAGCTGAACGAGCCGTCGTCGCTTGTTTTGGCGTGGCGGGCGCGCTCCTTGCGGTCTACAGGGACGAGAGTGACCGGGACGCCCGCCAGCATGTCCCCGCGCTCGGCGGTGACGAGCGTGCCCGAAACTTGCCCGTGGGGGGTCTCGGACCAGAGCAAGTGCATCACAACCAGGCCAGAAATCGTGAGCATCGCAGCCAGCATCTTCGAGCGACCAGTAGAGGCCCTCATTGGTCAGGCCCTCCCTTCGCCCGCGACCGGCGCCAGGCGTCAACCCCAATCCAGATCAACACTACAGCCATCAGCCCTGCCGCGATCAGTACCTTGACAGCGCGCGTCAGTTCGAGCGTCAGAACGCTCGGGGCAAGACGAATCGCCACCAGCGTCGCGGCGACGAGAGGGACCATCGGCGCGCCGGCCAGCACCATCTCGCGAGAACGGCCCGACGTCCACGCTACGAGTAGCATCCACGTGACCTGAGCGAAGACCAAGCCGATGAGGAAGGCGTTGAGGGCCTTCACCCCCCACACGGCAGCCAGCGCCGGCGGCACGACCACAATCACGATCATGAGGAATATGGTTCGCACGGCTGTTGCGGGCGTCGCTCTGGCCCCGCCCCCCGTGCTGAACGCCATCAGCCCAAAACAGGCTCCGAGCCCGAGCACGACCGAGAGGTAGTCGTAGTGCTGCTGGAAATCGAGCGCGAGGCCCTTGCCCGCGCGTTCGATGAAGACTCGATTGAGGGTGAGCAGCAACATGACGGTCACTCCGCCCAGGGCTATCGACTCGGACACCGGTTCGCTCGCGCGTTCCCGGCTCAGGTAGGCCGCGGCGATGACTGGAAGCCCGGCGATCAGGGCGAGGGCTTCGCCATATCCATGCAGGCTCCGGAAAGCCACGGCGACGACGGCGAGGATCAGCAGCGCGGCCCCAAACGACAGAGCCACCGGCTGGAAGCCTTCGTCCTCGCGCTCGTCTCTCGTCAGCGCGGCCATGACGATGGCGACTACCAGCAGGAGTCCGTACAGCGTCACGTCCCACGCGAGGTCGGGGAGGATCCGGTCCTTCAGCAGCGCGGTGACAAGCACCGCGGCCACCCCCGCCACGCCTCCTCGCATCACTGCGGTCCAGCGCGGCAAGCCGCTGTCGCGCCCTCCCGTAGCCAGGACCATCATCAGCGCCTCGGCGGCCAGGAGCAGTACCGGCACGACCCAGTAGGCTTCTTCCTCGGCGCCCGCCACCGGAGACGGGAAGTGATCGATCCCCAGCCTGGCGCCGGCGATGACCGCGATGGTCGCGAGCGCGAAGACTTCCATGCCTCGGTAGCAACTTCGCGCGATGCGCAACTCGCTCGGAGCGGCAGCGAACGCCGGTCGGAGGATTACGCTGGACGCGACGGCCCAAACAGCCGCCGCCAATCCACACCCGCTGAGCGCTTCATGCGCGTGGCCGCGCAGAACGAGGAGGACGACCGCCGGTGCGAGGCACCCCGCCGATAGCAACCCCGCGACGCGCACGCACCAATCCTGTTCTTCGAAACTGCCCGCGGATTCGAAGAACGCGATGATAGCCACGGCGCCGCCAATGAGGACGCCCCAGGCGAGGGCCATCCCGCTCCCGGACGATCGGCCGAGAACGGCCGCGATCACGAATATGACGCCGGTCAGACCAAGGGATATCATCCACGGGAGCCGCAGCTCCGGCGAAGCCAAAGCCTTCCACTTGGCCGCCCGCGGACCGCATTGTGGGGCCACGGATGCGTAGACCAGTCCTATCACAGATGCTGCGACAGCGATCGCCGCAAAAACAGTCGCCACCCTCACACCCCACTTCCAGGAGTCCGCGGTTCACCCGCGCATCCGGCGAGCATTCGTAGCCACTACGCGCGCGCCGCCCAGTTCGTTCAAAACAGACTGTCTACTCAGCATCGAGGACGTCTCTGACGCGCCGCGCCAACGTCGTCGGGGCAAACGGCTTTTCCAGCAACTGGGCATCGACGGTTACCCCGGCATCGCCCACCGAGGGGTGATCCGTGTAGCCCGAGACGTACAAGACCTTGAGATCTGGGCGCCTATCGAGGAGCGTCCGATACAACTCAGGCCCATTCTGGCCGGGCATCACCACATCAGATATGAGAAGGGCAATCTCGTCGGCGTGCTGCTCGAAGAGCACGAGTGCCTCGGCCGGCTCTGCCGCGCAGAGGACGTGATAGCCGTAGTCTTCCAGCGTGCGCTTTGTGCTGAGCCGCACGAGAGCCTGATCCTCAACGAACAGGACCGTCTCCGAGCCCTGGGCCGGCTTGGATCCGGCTCCCACGGTGACTGTCTGTTCGCCTCCGTCGACCTTGGGCAGGCAGACGGAGAAGGTAGTCCCTTTGCCCGGCGCGCTCGACGCCCTCACGTGGCCGCCGTGCTGCTCGATGATGCCGAGGACGCTCGCCAGCCCCAGCCCCGTCCCCTCGCCGACGGGCTTCGTGGTGAAGAACGGGTCGAAGGCCTTGCGGAGCGTGGCTTCATCCATCCCCACGCCCGGATCGCTCACTGTCACCAGCACGTGCGGGCGATCGGCCAGCCCGGAGCCGCAGCAATCGGCATCCATGTCGACGCTCGCCGTGCCGATTCTCAGAACGCCACCATCGGGCATCGCGTCGCGCGCGTTGGCCGCGAGGTTTACGAGAACCTGCTCGATCTGTCCGCGGTCAACCTCGACATTGCCGAGATCCTCCGTGAGATCCAGTTCAACAACCACGTCCTCGCCCAGGATCAGCTCAAGCATCGCGCAGGCGTGCTCGATGATCTCGTTGATGCTTTGGATTCGAGGCTCGAGTTTCTGCTTGCGACTGAAGGCCAATAGCTGCCTGGTCAACGCCGCGCCGTGGTCGGCGGCCTGGCGGATCTCCTCGACCTCGCGCCGCGACCGTTCGTCGGTCTCGCCGCGCTCGAGCACGTGGTCGGAGCAGGCGATGATTGCGGTGAGGATATTGTTGAAGTCGTGCGCGATGCCTCCGGCCAGCACGCCCAGCGATTCCAGTTTGGATGTCTGGGTCACGCGATCGGCGAAGAGAACGCGTTCGGTCACATCATCCGCGACGAGGAGGACGCGACGCTCAGGGCGACCGCCTTCACCGGCCAGGTCGAAAGCCCGAATCCGGACGTCCACATACGCTTCCGAACCGACGAGGCCGACCGGCCCGCCCTCGCGCTGGACAACCAGACCGGGCACATCGGCCCAGCCGCCGTTTGCGGCGATCCGCCGAACTCTCTCCAGGAAGCCCTGTTGGTCAACTATCGACTCCGAACACACGTCCGCGAAGTTCTGGCCGATGATCTGGATCGGGTCGGAGTCCACGTCCGATCCCGCTGCGCGCATCGGACTGAACTTCAATATGTTGAGGTCGCAATCCAACACGAACAGCCCGGAGGGCATGGTCTGGAGCGTCGCCTCGTTCAGCCGGAGCAGATCGCGCAGCTCATCTTCCGCGCGCTTCTGTTCAGTGACGTCTTGCAGGATCCCAAGAGAGGCCGCGAGTTCGCCCGTCTCGGGGTCGAGCACGTTGGTCGCCCGCACGCTCAGCCACCGGTCGCCTCTGTGCGGCGTCCGGACGCGCATGTCCAGGCGGATGTTTGGGATCTGGCCACGGAAGCAGGCCGTCACGTACTCCAACGGGTCCTGGGGAGCGTCAGGGTCCATCACGGCCGACTCCAAGACCATCGACTGGAAACGCTCGACGGTCATCTCGTCGTGCGGGATACCCAGCACTTCCTCGATGTTGGGGCCCACGTAATCGTACTCATGGTGCGTCTGATTGAGCAGGTACACCACGCCGCCGGCAACGCCAATGGCCTGCCGGTGGAGCATCTCCGCTCGGCTGACGTCCGCATGCGCCTGCTGCCGCTCGATGAAGCTCCCGAGCAACGTGCAGTACGTGGCTACGATGTCTTGCAGGATGCTATTGACGGGCTCGCCGGTGAGGGCGGTGTCGTTGAGCAGGACTCCGAGCGGCTGCCCGGCGGCCCAGATAGGCGTCACGGCGATCCACCCCTCGCCGATGCGGACCATCTCCTCGCCGTTCCATTCGAGATGGTCGGCGCTCTGCACTACCCAGCGGCCGTCGCCGACGTCGCGAGTGCTCAGCTTCTGCTCCCAGGCTTCGTCCATGTCGAACGTGTAGCCACGCTCATCCACCGTTCCGCCGTGCCGATTGGTGCTGTAAGTCCCGTGGAGCTGGTCGCCGCGCCGCAGGAACATCGAGCAGCGTTCAAGCCCGAGCCGATCACGGGCGATCTCCACCGCGCGCCGGTAGAGGGCATCGAGATTCGGGCAGGCCATGAACTCGTCCGCTGCCGTGACAATCGTGCGTAGCGCGGAGATGATTTGCTGTCCGTGATCCACGTTTGGTTTCCGCCGTCGCTTTGGAATCTCAGTCGGCATCGACCGGGTCTCTACCCCATGACGCCACCATCGGCGCCACGTAGCGTGACAGGAGCTTCTACATTCCAGCGTCGCCTGCGTCGAAGATCTCAAAGCCCAGGTCCGTCGCCAGCGGCCAGGCGCCTAGACTGAAGTCCCCCGCATCGGCGTCTCGAAACGGCGGCTCCTCGACCAATGACGCGGTGTCATAGCCGGCATCTCGCCACTCGCCCAAGCCGCCATAGGGGCTGAACTTCGGCGCGTCGCCACCGTTCCAGTACGCGTTGCCGTCGCACTCAATCAGCGTCTCGGGCGTGAACCGGGTCAAGCCGAAGCTCTCGCCGAGTGGTTCGGGGCTGTAGACAATGTTGTTCACGAACCGATTGCCTGCCACGCCCTCGGTGTAGTTCGAGATCCAGAACAGCCTCACCGCGTCGCCCGCCAGAATGTTGTTCGTAACGGTGTTGTGCGAGCCGCCGTGCAGAAACACGTTCCCGTTCGACGTGTTCCAGACCACATTCCTCTCGACCAAGCAGTGGCTCGTCACGCAGTCGAGGTAGATGCCCAGGCCCAGGTGTCTGGCGACCGTTCCGTCCGGGTGCGCTCGGATGCCATGCACGTCGCTGATGACGTTGCCGCGGATCACGGTCGGCGCGCAGTCCGTGGTGTCCTGGCAGATGTGGATCCCGCCGCCATCGTCGGATTCGAGCATGATGCGCTCTATGCGATTCGCCTCGAACGTGTTGCCCCCCTGGTGGTTGAAGGCAAAGATACCATTGCGCGGCATGTCGTGGATGCTGTTGTGGCTGACGATGTTTCCCACCGACTGGGCCATCGAGGCGGGGCGGCTATCGATGTGAATGCCTGCCACGTACTTAGTGATCTTGCCGCAGTGGTGGACGTGGTTGCGCTCGATGACGTTCTCGACCGGGGCGACATTCTGCGCGGCCTCGCGGCGATCCCTTGGGATCGCGCGGTCCGTCACCGCGCTCGTGAGCAGAACGCCGTTGCCGCCCGCGTCGGTGACGGTGTTGCCGGCGATGCGATTGCTCCGCGAATCCAAGTGCAGGCGCACGCCCGTCCCGCCGATGAGCGTGAAGGTGCAGTCCTCGACCGCGCAGTTCCACGCGTTTTCCAGCCAGACGGCCGCGTCTTCAGCCGTTCGGACCGATGCGTGGTCGAGCGTCCAATCGCTATGAGAAAAGGTGAAGCCGCGGAACGCGATGCCCTCCACGCGCTCGTCGCCTTCGATATCAGCGAGGATGTGCACGATGCGATCCATCGCCGGCGCGACGACTGTCGACTCGGTGGGTGGGCGGTCTATCGGCATGTAGTACAAGCGACCGGCCGCCGCGTCGAGGTACCACTCGCCCGGAGCGTCGAGTTCCTCGCGGACGTTCTCCACGTGGTAGCGATTGCCGGCGCGGATCGGGTATTGCAGCTCGCGGCCCTCGATCTCAAGCGTCGACTCCTGTTCATCGACGCCGACGATGCGGGCGCGCTCGTTGAACCAGCCCCAAGTAGCGAAGATGTTAACCTCGGCCGACGGCGCGGTCTTCCACGAGTCGCGGATCTCCCCCCAATCGACCTCGATCTGGGTCCTCGACTCCCTCCCGGCGATGCCGTCGCACGCGAAGGTCCTGAGCCCGACCTCTATCTCGGTCGCGCCATCGAGCCGAAGGACTTCATCCTCGGCCTGGATCGCGACCTGATTCTGGCCCGCTGCCGCGCGGGGGAACTCATGTCCATCGGGCTCGGCGAGGGCGTCATCCGTGAAGACAAACGCGTCGAAGTGGACGCGCAACTCAGTCGGCAGCGCGCCCTCGATCCGCAGCCGATGCTCTCCCTCGGTCAGCTCGACAGCGGGCGTTTCGCACCAGACGGTCTTTCGCCAACTGCCGCTGGCGGGCATGTCCGGGAGCGTGATCTCCTCACCGTCGATCAGCATGCGGACGCCACGCCGCGCTCCGTCGGAGATCGTCGCGTAGGAGGCCCAGAGGTCGTACGCGCCGTCGGCCGGGACGTCGAGCTCGTACTCGAGGAAATCCCCCTGCTTTGCGATACCCGCAAGGATGATGCCGTAGCCCTCGGGTTGGCGAGCGCGCAACCACCCCTTCGTTACCACGTCGGACTCATCGAAGTTTGGGTAACGAGCCCGAATGGCGCGGCGGCCATCGACGAAGAGCTGGCGGAAGACCCAGTCACTTGCGTCAACATCCGCGGCCCAGACGTCGCCATCCCTCTCCCAGCCCTCGACCGGCCGGCCGCCGCTGAGCACGACGTTCTCGCCCTCACGTGCTTCCCAGACGGTGTTGGAGTCCTCCGGGCCAAGCACGAGTGGCTCGGACAGGTAGTGCGTTCCCTCCCCGACGCTGATGCGCACCTCGTCGTCGACCGCACGGGCGGCATCCCGCGCGCGGTGGAGCGTGCCGAAGGGAGATGCTTCCGTTCCCGCACCCGCGTCGTCACCATCGGTAGCCACGTAGAGACGCGTCTCCGCGTGGGCCGTCGAGGCCGCCGCCAGAACCAAGCCGAGCAACAGTCGCATGGATACCCCTCCGCGCATCGCGCGTGTTCGTGCCTGCCACTGACTTTCGCCCTAACTTGCGCGTCCCCTTGCAGGACCAGCCCCCATGCCGCGGTGAATCACCACGCATGACCTTGCTCACGCTATTGCTCCCGTCAATCTGCCTCGCAGATGTCACCGTATCCAACGATGGCGACATCTACACGCTTCAGAACGCCCACGCGCGCATTGAGGTCGATGCTTCCGCCGGCGCGCGGATACGGTCGTGGGTGCTGATACCGTCCGAACGTGATCTCATCGCCGTCTGGAATGGCGCGAACGAGATCGGTGGAGCGCTCGATGACCGCGCGTTCTTCACAGCCATGCGATACCGACCGGCCATCATGCACCCAGGTCCCGATTCAGGCGAACTGCGCCTGGAGGCCTCGCATCCATCGGGGTTGGCGGTTGCGAAGCGACTCATTCTGCACCGAGATTCACCGGCGCTCAGCGTGCTGTATGAGTGGCGGAACGGGACGCAGTCGCCGAGGAGGCTGTTTGTCCGCAACTTCTTCCTGCCCGGGCACAAGCCGCAGGATGATCAGCACCTCTATTGGGTCAACGCGACGCCCGACGCGGTTGAGGGGTCGCCCGAGGCGAGCAACTACTACGTGCCGGCCGATCCTCCGTACTCCGCGATGTGGGACAGCGAGACGGGTGATGGTATCGCGGCGCTGGTGCCCGGCGTCGACAAGTTCTACTTCTGGCGGGGCAGCAAGGAGTTTCCTACGTTCGAGTGGCTCCACGAGGACGTGCAGGCGGGCAAGGTGCTTCACGCGTCCGTCCTGCTGCGCGCCGTGGAGGGTGACGAGGAGGCGCCCGACTGGCCTGCGCTGCTTGCCGATCCACCACCGGAGATCAAGACGGCGCGGCTGACTGACCTGGCTGGATGGAAGGACGAAGCGGCGTTGTTCGCTGTCACGGATGACGAGCGAGAGAAGGGATTCTGGCTGTCGGTTGGCGAGGGCGACGGGAAACAACGACTGCCGGAATCGATCGAGATCGACGTGCCGGCGGGCGAGCATCGGTACATCGGGGTGACGATCAACGCGCTCGAGGATTTCGCGGCGCCCGTCGAGTTCCGGGCGCCCAAGGGCGTGGCCGCGTATTGGCAGACGCTCGGCGAGGACCGTCGCGAACTGCTGCTGCTCCCGGAGGAGCCGGTACAGTTCACCGACGGCGGGAGGGAGACGCTATGGCTGCGTGTTGGCGGCGCCAAGGGCGCCACCTACGACGCCACGCTGATGATTGGCGATGTTGCCACCAACATCCCTATCCGACTGCGCGCGTGGGAGGTGGACCTGACGCAAGCGCGGCCATTCCACTTGCGCGGGTACTGCGGAGGGTTCACGACCTGGACAGGTGGATACACCGTCGACGAGGCCAAGCTGCCGCGTCTCAACGGTATCCTGACCGCGTTCGCCGAGATGGGTGGGGACGTGCTCGATTGGAACACGCACTGGGCGGGCTTTATGCCCGGCGTGAAGCTGGCGGAGACGGGAGAATGGTTAGCGGAGGTCGCGAAGGCGAACCCCGAGCGGATCGACCTCAACGACTTGCCGGACCTGGACTTCACGCACTTCGACCCCTGGCTGGAGGCGTTCAAAGACCACGGCGTGACGCGAGTTGACACGCACATGATGCACCCCGGTAACGCCTCGCTGTCGTGGCGGCTGTTCGGTCCCGCCATCGGCGCGGATCGGGTCGAGGCCGGCACTCCGGAGGCCGAGAGAGTGCTGGTCTGGTGGTTCACTCAGATGCGACTGTACCTGGAGAGCCACAATCTCACCGGCTTCTTCTGCAAGATCAGCGATGAGATCTCGCCGGAGCACATCCCGGCTCATCTGGAGACGGCCAAGCTCGCGCGCCAGGCGGGTTGGCGACCGTTCACCACCATTACCGGCATGATCGCTCGGACGGCGAGTCACATCGAGACAATGGACCCCGCGTGCGACCAATGGCAGCTCGCGTTCAGTCTGAAAGACGAGTTCCTGGCCCTGCGTGACAAGCGCTTCTCGCTCGTCGACGAGACTTACGAACTCCCCGCTAACTGGGGCGGGTACTCAAACGGTGGCGCGGTGGATACGTGGGGGATGGCGGTGTTTGGCGAGGGACAACCGGTACCCGTCGAGCCCGGGCTGATTGAGGGCTTCGAGTTGCTGGAGGACGGCGAGCCCCTGGGCAAAGAAGGCGGCAGCCCGTGGGGCAATAAGGACCGCGGTGTCGTCATTACGGGAGGCAAGCTGCACAAGCATCTCTACCTGAGCCCCACCGCGGGCGTTCCAACCGACCACACGTACACGCTCATGCTGAAAGCCCGGCGCGAATCAGCCGAGGGCGCTCCGCTGATTCAGCTCGACGACACGGATGAGGTGTGGTGCTACGGCGGCCGGTCGAGGCCGTTCCGCGCGCCTTACTATTCCGGCTACGAATACCCCATCATGACGCTGCATCATGGTTTTGCGGGGTACGGCCAGTGGGCGTTCTACCACTGGAACAAGACCGAGAGGATCATCTGGATCGATGAGGAGACGGCGGAGGTCACGATCTCGCCCGTGTACTGCGGATATCGCGACGGGTACCGCGACGCGGTTCTCTACAACCAACTCATCGAGACGCGCGGGCGCGAGGCGTTCGATGCCATCGTCGGCCCCGCCGACGCCCCGCTGCGGATCGGCCCGCGAACGTACGAGGTGTATGGTTTCACGACGCTGCTGAACGCGGACGATCCCGTCGCGGTTAACGCGGCGCGGCGGGGAGCACTGGAAGCGCTCGCCCGTTAGCTTCCGCGCATGGCCTTCTCCAGCGCCTCCTGCATCGCGGTTTTCTGGGGCGGGGGAGGCTTCTGCTGCGCGCGGCTGTGTTGGGGCGGACGCTTGCCCGGCTTCTGGCCCCTCGTCCGTGGCGCGGACCCTCGCTCTGTCTTCGGTTTGGCCTCTTGGTTCTTCAACGATAGCCCGATGCGGCCGCGCTCGAGGTCGACCTCCAGCACGGTGACGGTGATCTTCTCCGCGACCTTGACCACCTCAGCGGGGTCCTTGACGAACCGATCGGCCATCTGCGACACGTGCACCAGACCGTCCTGGTGGACGCCGATATCGACGAACGCGCCGAACTTGGTGATGTTGGTGACGATGCCCGGCAGCTTCATGCCCGGCTTGACATCAGCGATCTTCTCGACGCCCTCAGCAAAGCTGAACGGCTCAAACCTCTCACGCGGATCGCGCCCCGGCTTCGCCAGCTCAGTCATGATGTCGGTGAGCGTCGGCAGGCCGACAGTATCGGTGACGTACCGCTCCGGGTTGATCTTTGCCCGCTGCTCTTCGGCGCGCATGAGGTCGCTAACCGAACATCCGCAGTCGTCGGCCATGCGGTCGACAATCTCGTAGCTTTCCGGGTGAACCGCGCTCGCGTCGAGGGGGTTCTCCGCGTCACGGATACGCAAGAAGCCGGCAGCCTGTTCGAAGGCCTTGGGCCCGAGACGGGCGACCTTGAGGAGTTCCTTGCGCGAACGGAATGCGCCGTTCTCGTCGCGATGGGCAACGATGCTCTCGGCGAGTTTCGGCCCGAGGCCGGAGACATAGGTCAGGAGCTGCTTGCTCGCGGTGTTGACCTCGACGCCGACGGCGTTGACGCAGCTCATGACCACATCGTCAAGGCCCTGCCTGAGCTTCGCCTGGTCGACGTCGTGCTGGTATTGGCCAACGCCGATGGATTTCGGATCGATCTTGACGAGTTCGGCGAGCGGGTCAGAGAGCCGACGACCGATGGAGACTGACCCTCGCACGGTCAGGTCGTGGTCGGGGAACTCCTCGCGGGCGACCTCGCTGGCGGAGTAGACGGACGCGCCGCTCTCATTGACAACCACCACGGAGATCGATGCTGGGAGACCCAATGCCCGCACGAAACTCTCGGTCTCGCGGCTACCGGTTCCGTTGCCGATTGCGATGGCCTCAATTCCGAAGCGCGCGCAGAGAGCCATGACAGTCTGTCCGGCCTGCTTGGCGCGCTGCCCGCCGGTGTGGGGGTAGATGGTGTCGGTGTGGATGAGCTTGCCCTGAGGGTCGAGGCAGACGAGCTTGCAGCCTGTCCTGAAGCCCGGGTCGAGGGCCAGCATGGCCTTCTCGCCCAAGGGCGCCGCGAGAAGCAGTTGGCGCAGGTTGTCGGCGAACACGCGGATCGCCTCGTCATCCGCGCGCTCCTTCGCGTTCATCCGCGTCTCAGTCTCGATGGACAGCCCGAGCAGTCGCTTGTAACCGTCCTCGACCGCCTCGCCTACCTGCTCGGCAGCGGGGTTGTCGGCGGTGACGAACTGTGCGTCGAGCAATCGGATCGCGTGATCCTCGGGCGCGGTCATCCGGAAGGTGAGCATCTCTTCCTTCTCGCCCCGGCGGATGGCCAGAATCCGATGCGAGGGAGCGTCCTTCAGCGGCTCTTCCCACTCGAAGTAGTCGCGGAACTTCGCTGCGGCCTCTTGCTTGTCGGGGACCACGCGCGAGCGCAGCGTGGCTTTCTGGACGAAGAGCTGCCGAATCTTCGCCCGGGCTTCCTGGTCCTCGCTTACCCACTCGGCGATGATATCGCGCGCGCCGGCCAATGCGTCGTCGGTGGTCTCGACGCCCTTCTCCTCGTCGACGTACTCGGTGGCGGTGGCCTCAACGGCCAGCTCATCGGGTTGGGCAAAGAGCGCCTCGGCCAGGGGCTCGAGGCCCTTCTCTTTGGCCATCGTCGCGCGGGTCCTGCGCTTGGGTCGATATGGGAGGTAGATATCCTCCAATACGGTCAGCGATTCAGCGGCCTCGACCTGCCCGCACAACTCCTCGGTGAGCTTGCCTTGCTCCTCGAGCGATTTGAGGATCGCCTCGCGGCGCCTGTCGAGTTCCTCCAACTGAGCCCGTCGGTCGCGGACGTTGGTGACGGCGACCTCGTCGAGGTTACCGGTGGCTTCCTTGCGGTAACGGCTGATGAACGGCACCGTCCCGCCATCGTCGAGCAGTCCCGTAGTGGCGACGACCTGCTTGACGGTGAGTTTCAATTCCTCTGCGATCTTAATGCAGTACTGGGCCGCGTCCGAAGTCATGTTTTGCCTCTTCAAGATCATTGGGTCGTGATTGTCGCGCGGTAGAGAGTGCCACGTCTTGGGGCAACGGTCAAGGGGGGAGCGCATCGCAGTGCAAGCGGCGGGCCAAATTACGCGCCGGGCGGATAGCGGTTCATCAACTCCAGCGCCGCGTCGACGACCTCGGTCGGTGCCACGGCATCCATGCACGGCCGGCCATTCTGGGTCTTCAGGCACGGCTCTGTGATGCTGCACGGCCGAAGGTCACACGGAGCCGCGACACGCGTGGCGCGCTCCCCGACGGGAGTTGTTAGAAGCCGACCGGGACCGTGGATGGTGACCTGTGGCCGGCGGAGCGCGAAGGCGTAGTGCGTCAAGCCCGTGTCGCCGCCGATGACGAGGTCACATCGAGCGATGCACGCGCCGGCGCCACCCAGGCTGGTCTCGCCCGCCAACACGACAGGATCCGCGTCGATCATGCCCGCCAGCTCATCCGCACGCGCGCGCTCGGAGGCGCTGCCGAAGACAGCCGGCCTGAAACCGGCTTCGGCGGCGAGGCGAGTCGCGACCTCGGCATACTTCTCCGGCGCCCACTCCTTGCTGCGGAGGCTGGTGAAGGGGATCAGTCCGAGGACGGGTTGGCCGCCCCCGAGCCCAGCCTCGGCCCACAGGGCGTCGGCTTCCGCGAGGTCCTCATCCGACAGGTGCAGCTCTGTCTGGTAATCGTCGGTGGTGACGCCGTAGTCGGCGAGGGCCGCGAGGTAGACCTGGGAGTTGTAGTCATACCATTCGTGCGGCTCCTGCGAGACCAGCTTCGTGTAGCACGAGCGGGTCACCCGCCCGCGGTCGTCGGGCCCGATTCGCTCAGGGATTCGTGTGGCGCGGAGGAGCAGCGCCGTTTTGGCTAGCCCCTGGACATCGATGGCGACATCAAACGCCCCACGACGCAACCGGGCGACCGCGCGCCAATATGCCCGGACGCTCTTGGCGTCGAAGGTGATGATCTCGTCCACGTTCGGGTTGCCGCGCACGCCGGCGGCGGCACGCGTATCTACGAGCCAGGCGATGTGACTGTCAGGGAACACGCGCCGCAACTCGCGAGCGACGGGCGTGGCAATGACCACATCACCGATCGCGGTGATCTTGACGATGAGGAATCTCTGCACGCCTACCTGCTCCTCGGTCGGTTGAGAGAGACTTCGGTGCTGCTGCCGTCTAGTACTGCCCCGTCTCCAGCCCCACCTCCAGCATCGCCAGCCAATTATCGCGCGCGAGTTCAGACATAGTGGGCCATCCGAAGGGTGTCGCGGTCGGCGACAATATGAACCCGCCGCCCTCCATGCCCTCGCGCATTGTCTGCTCGACGAGCTTGCGGAATTGCGGGGTCGGCAGCGTCCAGATGTCGTGTTCCTGGATGTTGCCGATGATGCACAGGTCATCGCCCACGCGCTCTTTGGCCTCGACCATTGTCACGTCACCCATCGGCGGCGGCTCAATCGGATGGAGCGCGCTCGCGTTCATTCGCACGAAGCCCTCGAGCACGGAGCCCATCCGACCGTGGCAATGCACGACGACGTGACCTCCCGCGTCGCGGATGAGGTCGTTGATCCCGCGGTCGAGATCCACCACCCACTCGTCAAAATCGCTGGGCGACTGGAGCGGAGGGATGCACAGCTCAGGCCCGACGTAGCCGAACACGGACCCAACGTCTTGGGAGATGACCCACTCGACCCACTCGTGAATCCGCCGCCCAAACTCGCGGATCAAGCCGTCGATCAGGTCGCGCTCCTCAATCGACCAGATTGCGAACCGCTCCGAGCCGATGAGGTTATTCACGAAGTACATTGGGTCGGCGGGCATGGAGATCATCAACGTGCCGCGCTCGCCCATTTCCTCGTCAAGAGCGGCGAAGCCCGAGCAATCCGGTTGCGGGGGCACGTAGGGAATCGAGAGGAGCTTCTCGATGTCCTCTTCGCTCTCGAGGAGGTACTCCTTTCGGTACCCCGGCCTGCCGTGGCGACTGACGTACTGGACTTCGCTCAGCTCGCCGCCGGGTGTCGAGTACGTACTCGTGTGGGCGTCGTAGTCGGGCAGCGCAGACGGCCCCGTCTCCGAGGTCGCGCTGACCTCGTCGGACGCCGTCAGGAACGTTCCGGCGCCGGGGCTCCACCAGTGCACCAAGTCGCCGCCATCCAGGTAGGCGTCCACCACGGGCTGGAGCGATTCATGCACCTCGCCCAGCCACGGATGCACTCCCCAGGCCCAGATCGGCACTCGGTCGGGCGTATCTCCCGCGAGCGCCGTCAGTATTCGCTCTCTTGCTGTCATTCCGCCTGTCACCCCTATTGCCGCGCGCTCAGTAATCGTACAGCCAGTTGCCGCTCGAATCGAAGACATCCGTCGTCGGTCCGCCGCCGCCGATGTTGTTGATGATGTTCATGCTGGTTGCGTGGTTCATGTCCATCATATTCTGCATCATGTCGAAGTTGAACTGGTTCATGCTCGCGTCGCCGCCACCGCCAGCGCCGCCACTCCATCCACCCGCCGGCTGGGCATTGCTCCAGTCGCCGCCCGCTCCGACATCGTAGATGCCCTGGTCCGCGTACTGGTTCTGCCATGCCTGGACCTGCTGATCAAGCAACCCCTGCTCCTGCTGCATCTCGGCCGCCGCCCACGCGGCGCGCATCTGTCCCCAAAGCGCGTCGAAGTTGGCAAACTGCACCTTCTGCTCGTCGGTGCCCTCGTTGTACTGGCGAACGCACTCGGCTGTGAACTGGACGTGGTCCTCCGGCGTGACCACCGCGATCTGGCCGGTCATCTGCTGCTGTTGGAAGCAGAGATACTCCAGCAACGCGTCCACATCCTGCTGCGTGAGCGGGTACGGCGTGCCCTCACCGGCGAGGGCCGTCGTCGCGCCCATCGCGCCCATCGCGACCTCCGCGATGACTTGCGCGAGGGGGTGCCCAGGCATGGTTGCCTCCAATCCCTGGGCGAGTTGCGCGAATATCTGCCCGACGCCCATCCGCATCTGCTCGCGTTGGTTAGGTTGGAGTTGCGGGATCATGTTCGGCAGCGTCCTGATGCCCTCGTTGAACTGCTGCACTTCCTGTGGACCAGCGGCCTGCCAGAACATGACCATGCTGTCTCGCACGACGCCCTTCTGGCTCTCGCAGAGCTGCGTCCCGAAGGACCATGCCATCAGCCCGCCGAGGATGTCGACATCGCCCTGAGTGAGCGGCGACCCGTCTTGCGCTTGGGCAATGACCTGAGTCGGATCATCCGAGACGAAGCTGTAGTTGCCGCCACCGGCAGCGATCTCCACATCGCCATCGTCGCCATCAGCGGCGGGATCGGTTTGGGGCTGGGCGGGCGCCTCTTCCCCGATCGGCGTTCCGAGTTGGCACGTGATCTCCGAGTACTCGCCGTCAACCTTCCGCAGAATCTTCAGGCGGTGCGTGTCGTTCGCCTCGGTCCGATCCGCGAACTCAGCCAGGAGGGCGACATCCGCCTCGATGGGGTAGTAATCCGTCTCATCGGGCAACCGCACGGAGATCAGAATGTCGCCGGCCTTGATGCCCGTCTGCCCGGCAAGCGATTCGGCATCGACGGCGGCGATGTAGACGCCGCACTCCTCGCCGTAGGCGTCCTCAACCTCGCCCAACTGGTCAGGGGTCAACTGACTGCAGGTCATGCCACCGAACGTCGCCAGGCCCTGAGCCGATGCGACGGCGGCCAGCGATAGGACCAACAGAACTGCCGCGAACGTGCTCCATTTCATCTTCGTCACCTCATGGTGAGTTGGACGCCCGCCACGCGCGTCACTCCGCCTCGGTCACGAGCAGCCTCCGGGCCGCTTCGTCGCGGAGGACGAGCCTGGGATTGCCCCACAGCGCGTGGTCGGCGGTGGTGTCGTTGGCAGGTCCGCAGTCGGCCATGAGCTTGAGCTGCACCACTTGGCCCGCGAATTCGCCGAGATCGACCTCAACGTCGTCCCATTTGAGCGCCGCGTGGTGCCGGCTGAACAGCTCGGTCTCGGCACCATCCGAATCAACAACCGCAACCTTGAAGGTAACGCCATCGGTGGCATCAAGCCCGTCGCGCATTCCCATCGCGAACTCCAAGACGGCCTCGTGCTCGGCGGGCAGCTCGACCTCATACTTGCCGAACACGTAGCCCACCCGTCCCGCCGCATATGGCGGATGGGTGAAGATGCAAGCCCGTTCCTCGCCACCCGACCTGGCGCGGGTCAATTCGTATTCGCCGAAGTATATCTCGGGAAGCCCGATCGTCTCATCCTCGCCGCGCGCGCGGAAGCCCCTCGCGACGCCGACGCTCGGATCCATCAGGTCCAGCACGACCGGCAGCTCCCACTCCGCCTTCACTACGCGGGTGGCGGAGACCTCGCGCCCGCTGACCGTGGCCGTCGCCGTCAACTCGTAGCGACCGGGCTCGCGAGGCAGCGAGACCGCGACGTTCACGTTGCTGAAAGCGGCCGAGGCAAGCGTCACGCTCGAGGTCGCGGGATCGCACGTCCCGGCCGACAGCGTGAAGGCAAGGTCGATCGTGGACTTGTCGGCGAGGTTGCTCGTAAGCGTTGCCGTCGCGGGCAATGTCTCGTCCTCGCCAAGCCTTGCGGGGAGCGCCGCGTTCAGCGCCAGCCCAACGGGCTCGACGGCGATGAAGTCGAGGTGTAGCGTTTCGGCCGGCGCAACGGGCATGCTGAGCCAGATGTGGGCGCCGTCGGCCGCGTCTTCGGGCACATCGACGGTGAATCTGCCATCGGCAGCGACCACTTTGGCCTCGCGCGATTCGCCACCCACCTCCCAGGTGCATGTAGCTCTGAGGGAGTAGCCGCCCGGCAACGAGACCCCGAGACTGCCGCCAAGCGGCGCGAGCCTTACCGACGATAGAACGGGCGGCGGGGCCGCGTCCCGAGGGGCGATCTTGTACTTGAGCGCGCCCTCGTCGCCTGGGATGACGTGCAGCAAGCCTCGACTCCAGCGGACCGTCGGCGGATCCGTGACGGATCCATCCTCCGCGTACCCAGTCACCCGCCACTCGGGACTCTCGCCGATCAGCTTCGGATCGAAGGCGAAGTCGGTGACCTTGTCAGCCGGGATCACCCACCACGCGCTGTTCTCTTCTTTCAGCGCGGCGGCGCCATCGGCGGCGAGTTGCTCGCCCCACGCCCAGCCATCGCGGCTGGACATGTAGTGCTGGGTGGGGCTGGACGAGATGTCCACGCGCCGGCGCGGACCGTAGTAACCAGGCTGCCCGGTAGCCGTGATTAGGATGGACATGCTGTACGTGCCGTCAGGTGCGTTGGCGAAGTGACCCCACTGCGGCACCGCCCGCCAGACGCCGCGTTCAGACATTTCGAAAGGTATCTTGTCGGGCGACCCGTTCACCACCACCATTGTGCCATTCTCGTAGGTGATGAGAACCTGGCCCTTGAGGTACGCTCCGGACTTGATGGCCTCGGAGGTGTCGACCATGCGCCCCTCGTGCTCGTACTCGATACTCTTCACCGGCACCATGGCGTAATGCTGCTGGATCGGCTGGGTCATGTAGTAGATCTTCAGCGCGCCCGCGAAGTCGCCCCACTCCATGTAGCCAATGTGGCCATACGCGAGCGTGGTGGCGATGAACTGATCCAGATCGGGCGGCGCGCCTCGGAAGAACATCCCCGGCGCGCCCATGCCCGCGTCCATCTCCAGCGGGTGCATCTTCAGGAGGTCGAAGTCGACGAGCAGCGGAGCTTTCGGCGGGGCGGGCCAGGTGAGCTGACCGTAGTTACCGTCAGTGAGCCCCGCGTACCAGAAGTGCATCAGCCCTTCGGAGTAGACCGGCCCGTTGTGAGCGATCTTCTCGTTGGCCAGGAGCCTGCCGAAGCACTCGAAGGTCCGGCGGAACGTCCCAGCGCCCGGCACGCGGTGATCGTAGTCAACGCGATCGAAGGGCGTGACGGCGGTGTGGACATCGCAGTAGGAGTGGTTTTCGCCGAACTTGGCCTGGATTTGCGGCGCGAGCTTCGCCTGCATCTCAACCGCGCGCATGGGTTTGGGCGCGTAGCAGCGCATCCACGCGCGCATCCAGTCGCCGTTGGGGTGGCGCGCTACCCAGTCCTCATCCCAGTAGCTGTTGACCGGCGCGTAGTCCGTGTAGTTGGTATACAGCCCGACGCGCCAGCCGAGGTCCTGAACCGTGCTGACGAGGTTCTTGAGCGCTTCGTCTCCGCCCCGCTTCGGCGCGGCGTCGACCCGGAACGTGTAGCTCTCACCCGTGTCGCGCCACGTATCCTCGTGGTAGCGGATGGCGACCTTCTCCGCGCCGTACTTGCGGTAGCGCGTGGCCTCGGCGATCTCGGCCGCGTGGTCGGCGCCGTGCTTGACGCGCCAGAGCCGGTCGCCCATCTCGTCCTTCATCGGCGACGCCGGGTTGGGGATCGTTGGCAGCACTTCCTGGAAGTCCGGCGAGACGTTGATGAAGAGCCGTTCGCGAAGGAGATTGCGCTCGCCATTCGTCTTGGGGATGTATTGACAGCCCTCGTTGTAGGCGGCCCAATCCGGCCCGATCGCATTCGTGCCGCGCAACGCTGACGCGTCCGAGTAATACCAGTCGAACTGGGTGAAGAAGAACAGCCCATCGGCGTAGAGACAGTGGGGATCGAGGTTGCCCCATCCGTAGGTGAGGAATGGAATCCGCACGAGCTTGGGAGCCGCGACGGGTTCCGCGCGGCCGAGGGCGACGCGCTCAACCACAGGTTGGTCGGCTGCCATCTCCACCACGAGCGACTTCTGATTCAGGTATATCCGGTAGGTGATATCAGTCGTCAGATCGCCCGCCGCGTGGGTCCACACCAGCGTGAGCGTGTCGCCCTCCAGCGCCTGGGCCTTCAGCGTCCGCGTGACCTCATCGCCGGTCGCTAGCCGGACCTCGCCGCCGGCGCACGGCTTCACCGCGCGTCCCTGGTAGAGCACCTCGATGTCGCTGAGCGTACCCGTGCTCGGCGTCACGCGGTATTCGAGCCTGCAGTCAGCGCCTCGGTAGACGAAGGCGTATGCGTCGCCTTCCCGGCTAGCACTGGTCGCGTGTTTGGCCTTGTTGATGGGCAGGATCGTCTCGTCACGCGTCGGGAAAGGGAGCTTGTCCGGCCACGGCTCGAAGGTCAGCGGCTTCCATTCTTCCTTGAAGAAGCTGCACGGACCGAGGTAGATCGCTTGCTCCTCGGAGTTGGTGACATTGCGGAACTTGAGCCCAACGAACTTGGCCGGCCACTGAATCCGTGCGAGTTGGTCCTCATGCAGCCGCGCGTTCATCACGTACCAGTACTCGTAATTGATCCCCCCGAGTCCTAGCTCAGACTCCCAGCCCGACGCATCCCTGATGATCGCCGACACGCCCAGTTGCGGCGTTTTCGGATCGGGCGCCCAGCCCCAGTTGTTGCCGTAGTTCCAGAAGTTGAGCGCGTCCCACTCGCCGGGGATTTCGATGGGCTCTTCGGGGCGCGCGATGAGGAACGGATTGTCTCCCCGCGTGACGTAGATCAGCTTCGCGCAGCTATCGGCGAAGAGCTTCTGCTCCTCGCTACGGTACAGCCAGCCCTCGGCGTTGTGCCCCTCTACCAGCCAGCCCGTCACATCGGTGAAGTCGAAAAGCGGAGCGCGCGGCTCCTCGCGGCCAGCCATCTCGTAAGGCTTCTCGCCGGTGGGGCCGGGGTTGGGGTCGGTGTTTGAGCCTTGATGGATGATGGGGTCTTGGCCCATGGCCAGCCCTCCACTCAGAGCGATGATCGTCGGAATGAGCCAGCGCATCGTGGTCGGCCTCCGCGTACAAGATGGACCCTCTTCATTGCTTTCGCGCCAGATCGGCCAGGCAGGTGTGGATCTCCCCGCGCAGCACGGTCTGATCGGGCACCCCATCCAGCGCGGCCCTCTCAGTCTCGTCGCACCGATCGTAGTCGATCAGCATCGGCGAGAGCGCGTCGCCCGCCGGGCGGTAGTTCGACACCAACCCGCGCAAGTTGACCTCGATCTCAAAGCGCTCGTGCGGGAAGCCCTGCTCATCGTGGAAGTCGTCGACATAGGCGCCCCGCAGCACGAGCAACCAACCATCGCCGACCGACAGAATGTAGACGGGTCCGGCGACGAGATTCCCGTGGGCGCACAGCGCGACCGCGTCGGTCTCGCACTCAATCACATCGACGTCGCCGAAGTCGTGGGTATCGGTGGCATGCTGCCAATCCTCGCGCCACGATTTGGCGGCCATCATGACGTGGCCACGGATGGTGACGATGGCTGCAACGGCCGCGAGGATGGCGCCGCCCCACAGGCCATACCGGAGGGCATGCCACGGCGGCCCCGCGATGATTCCCACGATCGCGCCGAGGACGAAGCCGCCGCCGAACGCCACGACGCACCACACGCCTGTGTAGGCGAAGTAGCATCCCAGATCGCTGAGCGGAGACGAGGCGTTGCTGCACTCCAGCCACGTGAGCCGGGCCGTCTCGCGCTCGGCGTCGGTCAATGGGCGTTTCGTGATCCTGTGCAACGGGCCTCGCCCTACGCCGGGTTGACAGGCAGTTCGACCGACCCCTGCTCAAGCGATTTCTCCGCCGCGGCCAGGATTCGGATGATCTCCAAGGTGTCCTCGGGCGGCACGGCTTCCTCGCCGGTCTCGACGAGGTTCACAAACGCCCTGAGCATGTTCTGGTAGAAGTATCCGGCGTCATTGACCTCGATGCAGCAGTGCCCGGCGGCGCCGTAGAACACCGCCTCGAAGACGTAGCCGATCCCCTCGCCGACGTGCAGCACGAGTTGACGGCCGTCTGCCCACCGCACGCGGACGATGTTGATGCCGGCATCGTTGCCGACATTGATGACGCTCTCGGCGCCGGGCCCGAGCACGGTGCAAGCCAACTCGCACGGGTGCACGCCGTAGAAGATCAACTCGCTCGGCCCGGCGGCGCTGGCGGTGACGATATCACCGATCTCCGCGAGCTTGCCCTGGGCCTCCTCGAGTTCGCGCGAGAATCGCAGCGCCGAACTCGACATGAACCGCGTGCCCGTCTGTCGGGCGAGATCTACGATCGCCTTGGCCTCCGCCGGGTCCCGGCTGAGAGGCTTGTCGCAGAACGTTGGGATGCCGGCCTCGAGGAAGGTCGGCACGCGCTTCTGGTGCTGCTGGGTGAGGTCATCGGCGACGATGACGGCGTCGACAGTGCCGATGATGTCTTCCATGCGCTCCGGGGTCGACTCGACGCCCGAGATCAGCTTCGCCCGCCGCGTCGCCACCTCGTGGTCCGGATCCCAGATGGCGGTGATGGCGGCGTTCTCAAGCGGCGGGAGGCCGGGATCCCAGAGTTCGGCCGCCTTCCATGCGTCTTCGTCCTTCTCATTGAGCAACGTGCTGAACGCGACGCCGTGGAATATATCGACGCCGCCAACGAGTCCCAGCTTGATCATCGAAGGCACCCCGGGGAGATTGAGATGTTTGGTATATGGTACGGGACATCGCGTGAGAGTTCGCCGGTGCATTGATACCGCCCTGCGCCCGGCGCCAGGGCAATTATGTGCGCGTGGCCGAGGCCGCGCCGGGGTATAGTAGGGAGTACACGCACTGAGGTCCGGGTGAGGACCACACTCAAGGGGGATCGCACCATGGCGTCTGGCCGATCGAGACGGGCCGACGACTCAGGCGACGGGCAAGAGACGCGCGAGGTGGCATCGGGGCAACTGTCTCGTGACGTGGCCGCGGGTCTGGGCGCGCTGTCGCTCACAGACGACGTCGACGAGGCCCACATCAAGCGGAGAGGCACCCAAGGGACGCCCGGCGGCGGCGCGGACCAATCGACGGCCGACCGGCGCGTGGCGGCTCAGAGCGGCGCGGGGATCACTGCCCAAGCGGCGCCGGCCGTCCATGCGGTCGACACCATCGTCCGGCTGGCGGCCGCCGAGCGCGCCAGCGACGTCCATGTTGAGGCCCAGAAGGAGTGCATCCACGTGCGTTTCCGCGTGGATGGCATCATGTATGACCGGATGCGGTTGGACCTTGACCTCCACCCCGCGCTGGTCTCCCGGCTGAAGATCATCTCGAACCTGAATATCGCCGAGCGCCGCCTGCCCCAGGACGGGCGCTTTGACGTGGCGCTGGAGCAAGGGCAGTTCGACGTGCGCGTCTCGGTCATCCCAACCACAACGGGCGAGAAGATGGTGCTCCGGTTGCTCGCCAAATCGCGCGAGGTCATCGCGCTCGAACGACTCGGGATGGGCCCGGAGTGCCTGAAGGTCATCCAGGCGGAGCTTGAGCGCGCGCATGGCATGATGCTCGTGACGGGGCCGACGGGAAGCGGAAAGACGACGACGCTATACGCGGCGCTGAGTCGCATGGACTGCGTGGCAAAGAACATCGTCACAATCGAGGATCCCGTGGAGTACGAGTTCCCTCGGGTCGCGCAGATCCACGTTCATCCAGCGATCGGGCTGGACTTCCCTACAGCCCTCAGACACGTTCTCAGGCAGGATCCGGACGTCCTAATGGTGGGCGAGATTCGCGACGCCGAGACGTTGCGGATGGCGGTGCGATCGGGCCTGACGGGGCACATGGTGCTGTCGACGGTTCACTGCAACGATACGGTCTCGACGCCGGCGCGTCTCATCGATATGGGAGGCGAGCCGTTCCTCATCGCGTCGTGTCTCACGGCAGTCTTGGCTCAACGACTAGTGCGGTGCATCTGCGAGAACTGCAAAGAGGAGTTCACCCCGTCGAAGGCGGTCTGTCGGGCGATTGGCATCGAACCGGGCAGCATGACGGCCTGTCGTGGCGAGGGGTGTGACTCATGTCGGGACACGGGCTACCACGGGCGGAAGGCGATCTTCGAGGTGATGGCGATCGACGACGACATCCGCGATGCCATCACGGGCGGCCAGCCCGCCTCCGCAATCCGGTCAATGGTCCGCGCGGCGGGCGTCCCGAGCTTGCGCGACAGCGGCATCCGGATGGCCTCGGAGGGGGTCACGAGTTTCGAAGAGGTGCTGCGCGCGACGCAGGCGGACTGACCGATCAGGCAATCGGCGATTCGTTCTATGGGCTGATAACCACAGGCGTCCCGATGCGCACCTGCTCGTAGATCTCGATTCCCGAGGCGCGGGCCAGAGCCATGCACCTGAGCGTCCAGTCTGGCTTCTCGTGGCCGCCGATGTGGATGCCAATCCCGCTGCCGAGATCCGTATCCTGCGGTGGCTCGTCGCCATTCTGCAAGGCGCGATGAATGGCGCTGTGCTGCGATGCGTCGATGATCCCATCTCTCCTCCCGCGGTTGGCGTCTTCCTCATTGGGGTAGCTGATCTGGATCCACACATCGCCCCACGCCTTCGGATTGCGGTGCATGGCCATCTCGCAGACGTAGAAATCCCCCTCGGGCGTCCTCCTGTCGTCGCGCCGGACCTTGTCTGCCAGCCCGCCACCACCGAGGGCAATGGGGTAGGTCTTGAGGAGCGTATCCGCTGAGTAGAAATGCAGTTGGAGGTCGGACTTGTTGACCACGATGCGCGCGTTGGGGATGGGGCCCGCGCCAACGCCGGCGGCGAGGGCTGAGTCGAGGAGCGACATCTCCGTACCGACGCGTCCCGCGGCTGTGAGCAGCGCGGCGGGCACCGTGGCTGACCGATCGCTGGACAGTTCTTCGCGGATGCTCCGCAGGCGCTTGATCGCGTGGTACCCGCGCCCCGCAATGAGCAGCACGGCGACCACCAACACGACGAAACTCAGAAACGCCCACGCGAGGCGTATCTTCGACTTGTTCTCGTGGTACTTGCTTCGCTTCGGCGCTCGATCCATCGTAATCCTCCACTCGCCGTCAGCCCTCGGGCGTGTACCAGAGCGATTTCCAGTACGCCCGGTCCGTCGCGTAGACATCAATCGCGTCGCGCGCCAGGTCGAAGGTCTCCGGCAGCACCCCGTATCGCCGCATTTCGCGCACGTATTCTCTGGTCGGCCGGAAACCCGCCATGTCAAACCGCTTGATCTCGCTCAGCCGCGCGCCCGCCGCTTGGATGTGGGCCAGGATCTTCACATAGTCCGGGTCGGCCGCGTCGGTGAAGATAACTGGATGCGCGGCCGGAGCCGGCGGCTTGGCGCGGTCTTCGACGACCGGTTGGGGATCAGTTGCCGCGCCGACCGCGTAGCCCCCAGCGTCTTCGGCAAGTGCCGCCATCAGCATCAGGGACTTCTCTGGCCGAGTCAGGTTGAAGACCGTGTGGCGGGAGAAGCGGCTTGTCGGACGCATCCAGCCCTCAAGGTCGCCCTCGGAGGTGACAGCGCCAGAGTCGGTGACGTGTCGGGGCAAGCCCCTCCCGTGGCAAGAAGCGCAGCGCCGCTCGATTGCATCCATCGCCGGAGCCGTGGACGGCCAGTCGTGGCCCATCTCACGGATCGGCTGATTGAGCCGCCACCAGCCTCCGATCTGACCTGAGCCGTAGGCCGCGTACGTACCGGCGTACTGGGCCGCCGTGTCGATCCAGAGCCGAATGATGGCACGCTCCTGAGGGCCCATCCGCACTCCGTGATGGTCCTCGGTGATCTTGTCCATCAGCGGCGAGGCTGAGCTGTAGGTGGAGTGAGGGGCATCGTTCCCGATCGGACGTCCGCCGATGCTTCGCACGCCCTCCCAGCCGTAGCCCGCGCCATCTGTGATCTGCCGGTGCAGCATGAGATTGTAGAAGGCGAGCGAGTAGGTTGTGCCCCGGTCACCGGTGAGTTCGACGCCTCCCTCGCGCCGGCCGGGCTGGTGGCACGCAACGCAGTGCCGATCCAGAACCGGCTGCACGTCGCGCGGGAAGTCGAACACGTCCGGCGCTCCGGCGATTGGCTGAATCCGGCTGGGCTCGCCGCCTGTGGCGATCGACCGGACGGGCGGAGGCTCGGAGCGATCCTCATGACAGCCCACGCATCCACGGTTCTCGCCCGGTTGGAGCGTAACGAAGCTCCGCATCTGCTTTACCGAGCGGTCCTCCTCATCGAGCAGAGCCAGGTAGATGCTCCGCATCGGCGGCGCCTCGAAGAAGGCCGAGCCATCGGCCTCCACGGGTACCGTGCCAAGAATACGCTTCAGAGTCCACGTGCCGCCGTGCCCGATGGGAGTGCTGCCCCCGCCGTGGTAGTTGGCGGGCTTTGGCAGGTCCTCAAGCACGAGCAGCTTCTTGATCGAGCCAGGCTCAACCCCGTCCATGTTGCGGCCGCGGTAGACGTCGGCGACAAAAAGCGTTGCGCTATTGGCGGACAGGTCGGAGCGTGTGGGGACGACCGGCTCCCGCTTCCGCGGCGTCAGCGGGAGCGGCTCGTGGACCATCTGCGCGCCCACATAGACGATCTGCGACTGGCCGGTGTCATCCAAGATCCGAATGCTGTTCCCGTAGGCGACGAGGAATGTGTCCGACGAAACGGGGTATGGGTCGCGGAAGCCCATTTCCCCGGGCGGCGTGATGGCCCGGCGGCCGAGTTCGTCGTTGGGCCCGCCTGTCCCGGATACAACCATTATCTGCCCGCCGTGCTCGTGCGATCCGTGGGAGCCGGAGTCGACGAACGTGATGTCACGCGTCCCGGGAATGGGCTGTCCATCGATGAAGACCCCGCCCGGCACGAGGTTACCGTAGTAGATGTCCTGCTCGGTGCCGTCCGGGTTCATAGTCCAGAGATGGTGGAACGAGACGGCGTCGCGGTTCACGTACTCCCACCGCGTGTAGAGGATCCGCCCGTCGGGCAAGACGCTCGGGGCGTTCTCAGTCACCGAGCCGGAGGAGAGCATCCGCATGTCGCCGCCATCGGCGTTGCAGCGGAACATAGTCGCCACGGGCGCTAACCAACAGAGCACGTAGCGCTTGCAGCGCGAGGAGCAGAAGGCAATGCCGCCGTCGGGCAGGTAGCATGGCTCAACGTCATCCCAATCGCCGCGCGTCAACTGGCGCAGATTCTGGCCGTCGGCGTCGATCTCGTAGAGGTTGTAGTGATGCGTGCCGCCCTTGCGGTAGGAGAATAGGATATTGGCGGCGTCGTAGGAGACGCAGGGGTCGCGCACACCGCCGCCGGGATCGTCGAGTAGCACCGTCAGCTCGCCTGAAGCGGCATCGAGTCGACAGAGCCGCGCGCCGTCGGCGCCATGCAGCCACTCGTTTTCGTCGGTACAGGCGTAGCCGAAATCCGCGTAGTAGTGGTAGGACGGATCGCGGCCCGGATTGCGCTCGGCGAAGATGACTGTCTCAACGTCGGCGTCATGAAGACGTTGAGCCATTTCCTGCCGTTGCTCCCGGGCGAGGGTCTCAATCGTCTCCGCTCGCTCATCGTAATGTGATCGGATCTCATCATCCGTCAGCGGCCGGTGCCAGACAGCCAGGTCATCGATGTAGCCCTGGAACCGGATGTCGGGTGAGACGCGCTCCGCCGCGTCGCCAATGCCCACGCGGGCGGCCTGCTTCTCCAGGATTGTCCCATCGAATTCGCTGCGCCCAACGCGTCGGCCGTTGAGGTAGACGCTCAGCAATCGCGCCTCCGCGTCGGCGACGCCTGCGAGGTGCACCCATCGCCCGGGCGACGCCATGCCGCCTTCAGCGAAGGCGAGCGTGCCGTCCGCCTGGCCGTGATAGAGGCTCGCCTGTCCACCGTGGAGCGCCAGGTGATACGCCTGCTCCGCGTCCCAGCTCAGCACAAGCCGGTTCCACGCGCCCACCTGCGTCGGATGGATCCACGCTTCGATGGCGTAGCTCGGGCCGAGCGTCAGTTCGGGGCCCCGCTCAGCGGTCAGGAATGTTGCGTCCCCAGCTTCCACGCCGAGCCTCAGCGCTGCCCCGCTCGCACCGGCCAGCTCAACGAAGCGCGGCTCGCCGTCGGTCGCGAAGCCGGACGCCGGGCCGTCGAAGCTCCACTTGATGGCGGGCTCATCGGCCCAACCCGATGCGGTGACGGCAATCGCAAGCAACACCGTGAGCGCGAGTCTCATTGTTCAGGCATACTCCTCGGCTAGTTCCATCGCTATGCGGACCCACTCGAACATGCGCCACGTCTCGCCGCGGCAAGTGTGAAGATCCTTCATGAGCATCTCGACTCGACAACCGCGCGTTTTCTCAAGGCACTCGCGCACCTGGTCGCGCACGAGCTGCTCGTTCCACGTCACCATGCCGAGTATGGCCGGGTTCGGCTTCCAGGAGAAGATGTAATCGGTCCCAAGCGCCTCGGCGCCCTTCGCGCAGTCGACCCACGGGCTCATGCTGACGCGCCGGAGGTTAGGGATCTTGCGCAGGATGTCGACCTTGTCGTCGAGTGGCTCGCAGCACCCGTAGCCGCTCAGTCCGAAGCGGTCGAGGAATCTCTTCTCGTACGTGACCGCGAACTCGTCATGCATCTCCGGGGAGACCTCGCTGAAGATCTGCGTCGTCGCGAAGCCCCACTGGTCTACGGTTCGCACGGGCCCGCCGTTCAGATCCGGCTGGGGCAGCAAGTCCGTGTAGCCGCTCCCGCCAGGCCCAACGTTCGTCCCCTTGTTGTTCAGGGCCAGCGTGCCGAGTTCCTCATGCTGGTCGAGCCGGCTTATGTGCCAATCAGTCAGCCGGTTCATCCAGGAGTGTACCCACTCGGGTCGGTCGAGCATATCGATATAGACCTGCTCGATGCTTCGCCATTGGATCAGATCGTCCATGATCGCGAACCAGTGGCCCAAGAGGCCCGTCTTTTCGACCGGCATGATACCGTCATATAGCTCGCTCAATCGCTCATACGTCTGCTCCGTCGCGTCCCAGTCGACGGAGACCTCGGGCATGGCGATGATCTTCTCGGGATCCGCGTCGTCGTCGAGGACCGAGTTGTACATCGCGGCGCCGAAAATGTGGTCGGGGCGCGTGTGATCCACCTCGATGCCGTACCCCGTGTCCCACGCCTGGATGGGGCTATGGACTACTCCGCTATTGATCCGGTCGTCGGGCATGTTCTCCCAGAACCAGATCGCGAGTCTCAGGCCCCACTCTTGCCCGCGCGCCCAGTCGTCCTCACACTCGCGCGGGATCTCGTGCCCCATCTCGTGCCACGTGTCGGGGCCTATCAGCACCAGCGGGCGGACGGGCTCAAGCGCGTTGAGCTTGCGCCAGAGTTCCCGTTTCTCGTCCTGGACTGGGTCCGCGGCGATCCCGGCAACCTGCTTGGCCAGATCCCTCAGGATCTGTCTGTCAGTCTCCGGCATCGACATGCGTTCACCTCAAGCAACGTAGTGGCCCGTCTATTGCACCCCTCTGATGGTGTCAATCTCGATTGTGGCCTCGGCAGCGCCTCGCACGGGGTCGAGTCTCAACCCCGTGATGGTCTGCCCTTGCCAGAGCGGATGCTCGCCTAATTCCAACCGATAGGTCGCCCACTCGCCGTCTGCCGTTACGTCGAAGTTCTGGAGCTTGTCACTCCAGACGTTCGGCGCCTCCTCGGTTGTGAAGTACAGCCCGCTCGGCTTGGCGCCCTCGGCGACGACTCTCATGCGAATCTCGACCGCACTCACGGCGCTCGCATCCACCCTCAGCGGCGGCGAGTGCATGTACGTGCCAGGCGCAACCACGTCGATAGCGAGCTTGCCGTTGACTGACTCCGCGGATCGCATCCCTCGCACGGGGCGCCAGCCCTCGATGTCCGTGTCGAAGGTGAAGTCGATCTCCGTCAGCGGCTTGGGTTTCGGCAGGTCGAGCGCGATCGTCTCGCCATCGATGGTGACCGTGCCTGCGTTCGGATCAGCCGTCAGGACGATCTCACCATCGATCCACAACGTCGGCTCGGTCGCGCCGGGTATCTCCTCGCCGCGCGGGTCGATGTACTGGATCTTCGCCTCGTCGTCGCTGAGGAAATCGACGCGATGCTCCGTGCGCGGCGGGTAGGCGGAGTACGCGCGCACGGTCTGGTCGTCGTTCCAGACGATCCACCCGGCCTTCGGGAGCGTGATGCCATCGCCGGAGTCCATTGGGTCATCGCTGCGGTTGACCATCACGTGCAAGCCATTCTCGTAGGTCACCCAGATCCGCTCAAAGGCCTTGGTCGGCTCCGCCCAAGCAAGCGTGCTCGGAACGCTCCCGCCCTCGACCATTCTCTCCAGGTCGACCCACGCGCCCTCGTGCCAATACCGCACGTCCGCGACCGATTGCCCGGAGTAGTGGGGCTGCAGATGCCCAACCAGCAGCAGCTCGGTCAGGTAGTAGCGCCAGTTCGCGAAGCCCCGGCAGATGTACCCGCCGTTCCCGTAGATGATCTGCATCGCGCGGTAGTCATCGAGTTGCGCGTGGTCATCGTTGAACGTCGTCATGCTCTTGTGGAATGCGTCGTACGGGGGCATCTCGTAGAATCGGTACATCAAGCCCATGCCGTGGAAGCCGCTCAATTCGTGCAGCCGCCGGAGCTTGTATTCCGGAGAGACAAGCCGGCTGTGCCCGTTGTGTACAGCGTAATCGCCCGTGTCGACGAACTCGCCCAGCATGTGTTGGTCGCTGAGGCTCTCGCTCCCGAGCGGCCCGCCGAACGTGCGCTTCATCGTCCGCGCCAGGGCTTTCTGGTGCGACATCGTCTCGCGCATTGAGCGCGAGCCACCCTTGGCCGCGTAATCATGCCACAGCCATGGCGAGGCGCTGGATGTCATCTGGTCGGTGAAGCAGGCATTCGGCGCCCACGTGTAGCGGATCTCCGTGTCGGCCCGCCTGGCAACAGGCAGCCAGTCGGCGGGGCGCAGATAGTCGAGGCGATTTGCCTCCGAATCGACGGCATAGTGCGCCAATCCGCGCCTGTAACTTGGTGAGACCTCGCGCAGAATCCGGTAGTTTGTCCGGAAGCCGAATCGGCCCATCGACTTGCCCAGCTCACAGACCTCGCGGATCTCGTCGACCGTGCCGACGCCGATCCCTGGCGGATAGTCGGGCAGCCACATCGAGTCGGGCAAGAGGGCGTCCCAGCCGGCGCACGACCAGCTCTGCAGTATGGTGTAGAACGGGACCCGATCGCCCCCGACGCGCTTCAGCACCTCCAGGAAGTGCCGCGTCTCCGCGATCGGTTCATTCCCCCAGAGATCGACGAAGACTGCCTGGTTGAGGAAGTCTCTGTACTCGCTCGGGCCCTGCTTGACTTCTGGCACGACGTCCCATAGATCGCGCGAGAACCTCAGTTCGAGCACTTCGTGGATCGGCAGGTACTTGCCGTCGGTGTCGGGGGAGTACTCGACGTTCAGCGCCGCTGGGAATGGGTCTGTGCCATGGTTGTGCTCGTCGGTGGCCACCCACTTTGTGCCGCTGCTCTGTTCCATCACCCAGTGGGCGGTGAACCAGAAGTCGCCATCGACGCTGTAGACCGTCTTTGGCCACCAACGCTGCCCGTATGGCTCTGCGTATCGGCTGAGGTCGAGCCGCCGCCACTCGCCTAGACCCGTCGCGACGCCGGCGTCGATTCCCTCCGTCACGGGAGCATCGCTCGTCACGGTCAGCACGAGCACGTCGTCCTGGACCTCCGCGTCAACATCCAGCCCATCGCCTGCGCCATCGAGCGGCCGGAATGTGACGCCGTTCACCGTCGCCTCGATACCCGACAGCCCTCGCGCCGGGTCGAAGCTGACATGAGCCGCGCCGACCGGGCCTAACTCGTCCGCGCCGGCCATTGAGCCCACCACCATGACGCACGCCGCAATGATCGATCCCATGCGCGCTACTTCACGACGCGCCAGCCTGCTTCCTCCCATCCGGGGAAGGTAGCCCCCTTGCCGCCCTGGAACGCGGTTGGAGCGCCATGCGATCGGAGGCTGATATGTCAACGCAACCAGACTGGCTCAACGACCGACTCGAGTGGTTCCGCGACCTGAAGTTCGGCTTCTTCATGCACTGGGGACCGTACAGCCAGTGGGGTTGCTTGGAATCGTGGCCGCTCGTGGAGGAGGACAAGTGGGCGCGCGCCGATGATCTCGCGCCATGGGTGGAGCGCGACCAGGACATGGAGCGCTTTAAACGGGACTATTTCGCGCTCAACCGCACGTTCAACCCCGTGGATTTCGACCCCGCACCGTGGGCCGAAGCGGCGGAACTCGCGGGTATGAAGTACGTGGTCTTCACGACGAAGCATCACGACGGCTTCAGCATGTTCGACACGCGCCAGACGGACTACCGCGTCACGCATCCGGATTGCCCGTTCAGCTCCAACCCGCGCGCCAACATTGCGAAGGAAGTGTTCGACGCCTTCCGCGCGCGAGGTTTTGGTGTGGGCACCTACTTCAGCAAATCCGATTGGCACGTGCCGTATTACTGGGCGCCGGGCCGCCCGGCAAAGACGCGCAATCCCAACTACGACACTCACGCCGAACCGGAGTTGTGGGAGAAGTTCGTGCAGTTCGTCCACGCTCAGATTGAGGAACTCATGACCGGTTACGGGTCGGTCGACATCCTCTGGCTCGACGGCGGCCAGGTCCGCCCGCCAAACCAGGACATCCGCATGGACGAAATCGCGGCGATGGGGCGCCGACACCAGCCGGGACTGATCATGGCCGACCGCACCGTCGGCGGGCGTAATGAGAACTACCTCACGCCCGAGCAGGAAGTGCCGGACGACCCGATTCTCGACACGCCGTGGGAGAGCTGCATCACGATGGGGGACCAGTGGTCGTACAAGCCCGACGATCGCTACAAGTCGACCCGCGACCTGATCCACCTGCTCGTCGGCGTCGTCGCGAAGGGCGGCAACCTGCTGCTCAACGTCGGTCCCTCACCGCAAGGAACGTTGCCCGCGGAAGCTCTTTCCCGGATGAGGGAGATCGGTGATTGGATGGAGATTAGCGCGGAGGCCATCCACGGCAGCCGCCCTCTTGCGCCGTATGCAGAAGGGAAGCTGCGCTTCACTCAGCGCGGCGGCGACGCTTACGCCATCTACCTCGCCGACGAGGGGGAGACCATGCCCGGAGCGATCGACCTGCCCATGGCGCCCGCCTCCGAGGTTGCGCTGCTCGGCGCATCGGCGCCGTTGAGTTGCTCAGGCCGCACCGTGACAATGCCCGCAGTCGCTCCGTGCGACCACGCATGGACGTTGAAGTTTGCGCTCGCGTAGCGCGATCACCGGAGGGGACACATGCCCGAGATGACACCTCGCAACATCGTCAAGATGAGTCTCGATTTCGCCGGTCCGCCTCGCGTTCCATGGGGCATGGGCGGCCAATTCCCTTGCGACCTGCGCACGGTTGGGCGGGGGCGCGCGAAGAACTCACGCAGCCGCGGGTGGGAGCAGAAGCCCGACGGCACGTGGGACATGATCGATGATTGGGGCAACACGTGGGGGCGGCTCGAGGACATCACCAAGGGCGAGGTGACCCGCGGCGTCATCGAGGACGACTGGTCCCAGCTCGACGAATACGAATTCCCGCAAGCCGACGACCCATCGCTCTACGAGAATACCAAGGACCAGACCAAGCAACTCCATGAAGAGGGCTACTATGTCCTCGGTAGCGCCAACTGGCCGTTCAACGCGGCCCGCTACCTCCGCCGCATGGAGAACTTCCTCGCTGACGTCGCGCTCTGTCCGGATAAGGTCCGTGACCTGCTCGACCGCGTCGCCGACGTCTGCGAGGCCGAAATCATCGGCATGGCCGATGCCGGCGTCGATGGCATAATGTCGGGAGAGGACTGGGGCACCCAAGACCGCCTTCTCGTCAGCCCGAAATCGTTCCGAGAGATCTTCAAGCCTATCTTCAAGCGCCTGTGCGACGCGGCTCACTCGCGTGGGCTGCCGGTGTGGTTCCACTCATGCGGGTACGTGAAGGACGTGATCGGCGACTGGCTTGAGGTGGGTATCAACGTCTGCCAGTTCGATCAGCCCGAGTTGCATGGCATCGACTTCCTGGCTGAGGAATTTGGCGGGAAGATGCACTTCTATGGGCCTGTCGATATCCAGTCCACGCTCCAAACCCAGGACATCCCCACCATCGAAGCCGCGGCCCGCGAATACATCGACAAGCTCGCGGCCCAGGGCGGGGGCTACATCCCGGGTTACTACGGCTCGAACGAGGCGATCGGCCTCGATCCGAAGTACCAGGAGGCGGCGAGCAGGGCGTTCATCGCTGCTGGTGATCCGCCTCCTTGGGCGCGATGAGCATCTACGGCGAAGGCTTCGCCCGCGTCTACAACCGCGACTGGGCGTTCTACTCCGACCACGTCTGGGCGTTCGTCCGGCACGTGGCGCATCCCGAGGCTCGCACGTGGTTGGACGCCTGCTGCGGCGCGGGGGCGCTGCTCGCGAAGGTCTGTGAGGCGGGATACGAGGCGTCGGGCTTTGACCTCTCGCACCACCAACTCGCTTTCGCCCGCGAGAATGCTCCTCAAGCCGAGCTTCACCATGCTGATGTTCGCACGTTCAGTCTCGGTCGTCGGTTCGACGTCGTCACGTGCATGTTCGACAGTCTCAACTACCTCACAGATCCGCCCGACCTGGCGCTCGCCCTCGCCGGCTTGGACACCCACCTGGCCGAGCGAGGCAGCCTCGTCTTCGACGTGAATACATACGAGGGCCTCGAGGATGCGTGGCAGCGCACGCAGGCCATCGATGACGTCCACCACACGCTGACCATTGAGATGAGTTTCGACGCCACGACAGCCCTCGGCCGCGGGCTCATCTCGGGCACCGTCCGGGATGGGGGGGCCTGCTGTCAGTTCGAGGAGGAGCACGTCGAGCGGGGCTACCGAGCCGAGGAGATCGAAGCGATGCTAGATGACCTTGGGTTGTCCTTCACGAAGTACGACGGAGACACGCTCGAGCCGCCGGGCGAACGCCCCGGCCGTTTGCTTTACGTCTGCCGACATGAGGAGGAACGAAGATGCGATTGATCACGTGCGCGGGATTGGTTCTGCTGACCGCATGCCTCTGTGGATGTAACCGACCGATCGTCTCCGAGCCGCCCGCACGGCAGCAGCAGTCGCAGCAGAGAGCCCTCACCCCCATTCCCGACGAGGAACTCCGCGCCGTCAGCGCCATCAAGCCGGGCACGAAGATCGATGCCGAGGTGGAGGCAGAGGAAGATCCGGAGGCCGAGGGCATCCGCGAAGCCATCCAGACCTTTCGCGAGGCCTGCCTGTCTGAGGATGCGGCGGCCTGCCTCGGGCTCTACACCGCCGACGCACGCGAACAGGTCGCGCCGTGGTTCGAGACGGATGAGGTCTTCGAGGTCTACGGGAAAAGCAACCAGAGCTTGTGGTGTGACGACCGGGGTAGAGACATCGTGGTACGGATCGGAGAGATCGGCGAGACGGAGGCCTCCGTGCAGGTCTACGCCGACCTGTCGATGGAGGACCACCCGCCCGGCGCGATGCTGCAGGCGAGTATCCAGCCGGTCGCCTTAAGGAAGATCGACGGGCGGTGGCTGATCGACGATCCTGTCCTGTATCCGGAACAGGGCCTGCAGATGCAGCAGACCTCAAGCAGCAAGCCACGCTAGCTGTTCGCCGCGATGAAATCCCGGACCCAGTTCGCCTGCTCTTCCTGACCCTCGATGAGGACGGCGGCGAGGATCGAGTAGCTATCCACGGTGCCGGCTTCGAGGTGCCTGAGCAACGTCTCCCACTGCAACTTCACCATGTCCATCGGCACGGGCGCGACGGTCGGGTAATCCCGCAGGTAGCACCCCAGGTTGAGCGGCTTGCCTGGGAAGAGGGCCCGCGCGCGGTCGATGTACTCATCCAGATTTGGTAGGTCCTTCGCTTCCCAGACCCACAGATTGATGACGTCCATGTACTGGCCGAACGCCGCCCACTCGTCGGCGGCGAGTTCGTGCGCGTAGACGACGACCCACAGATCGAGATCCGGGTTCTGGCTCTTCAGCGCTCCGTATACCTCGGCGTACTCATCAGGCGTCACGCTCTCGCGCCGGGCGAGGCCAAGCATGTCGTCATGGAACGCGCCGGACATGTTCGGAAAGGTCGTCGACAGCTCGCCGACAAGAGTCGCCTCATTGCGGATCGACTCGGCCGTCGCATCGACCCAATGCGCGCATCCGCCATCGTCGGTCCGCTTCCACTTCCACTTGCTGATGTCGCACAACACCTCGTCACACCACGAGAGCTTGCGCATGGCAAGCTCGGTCGTCGGGTGGAAGATGTAGATCGCGCGGCTCAGGCCGAAGTACTGGCAACCCTCGCCCACGCCGAAGATCGATGGATCGACGCCCGGATCAAGGCCCTGACCTTCCCAGACCCAACCGACATCCTTCATGCTCATGCCATTCACCTCGCCCGTTCTGGAGGTTCGATCTCAACGCCATCCATCGCGCGCAGCTCGGCCTCCGGGCCCGGCGGCGCGTAGACGGCGAGCAGCACCATGTCCTCATCGCCCGTATTGACGGTGGAGTGGAAGATGTCAGGAGGGATGTGCACGAGGACTCCCGGGCCGATCTCGCGCTCCTGACGCCCGTCGGCGGCATCGACCACCTGATGCCCGTGCCCGCTCACCACGTAGAGGATCTCCTCAACGCCGGGATGGTTGTGGCTGTCATGGCCCTTGCCGGGCGCAAGCTTCACCACGCCCGCGCTGAACTTCTCAGCCGCCGTCACTCGCGGCTCGCTCACCCAGCTCAGTCGCCCCCAGTCGAAAACCTGGGTCTCGACGTCGGCTTCCTCGACGAAGATCAGCTTCTCGTCACTCATGCCCGCACCTCACTTGCGCGCGATCAGATCGAGCATCATCTCAACGGCCTTGCTCGAGAACTCCGCGTCGTTGATGTTGCAGTCCAGCTCCACGACTTCAATCCCAGGATTGAGGTTGGCCTTGATGGCGTCAAACATCGCCTGATCGGCTTCGCGGTCGCAGAACTGCTCGCCATCGCCATCCAGGATCGAGACGCCCCTCAAGGGGATGAGAAATGCCACCGGCCCCGTCGCGGCGTTGGCTTTCTCGGCGAAGGCCTCACCCATGCGCCGGTTCTCATCGAGGTCCGTGCGCATGAGCGTGACCGATGGGTTCCACTCGTAGAGGTTTCGGCCTCCGTCCCGGTAGGCAGTGGGGACCGTGTCGATAGGGCCGAAGTTCACCATGTCGACGCATCCTGGGGCTATGAGATGGGGGACGCCCATCTCGCCCGGCGCGCTCAGGCGGTCCTCGCCCGCATCGAAGACGCCCCCGCAGACCGTGTCGGCCCACTCCGTCGTGGTGATGTCGAGCACGGCGTCCACCAGTCCCTCGCGCACGAGACTCTCCAGGATTTTCCCACCCGTGCCCGTCGCGTGGAAGACGAGGACCTCGTACCCATGCGCGCTCAGCGCGTCAACGCAGGCGTCGACGCACTCGGTCGTGTTCCCAAACATGCTGGCGGCGATGATGGGTTTGTCATCGGCATCCGGCGGCGGCTGCACCGAGACCATTCCCGAGATCGCGCCCGCTGCCCGGGCAAAGATGATCCGGCTCACGCGGTTGATGCCGGCGACGTCGACGATCGAGGGGATCATGGTGACGTCTTTCGTGCCGACATAAGGCGACGTGTCACCGGAGGCGGCGGTTGAGACGCAGACTTTCGGGAAGCCGACTGGGAGCGCGCGCATGGCGGACGTCACGACAGTGGATCCGCCGGTCCCGCCCATGCCGATGATCCCGTCGATCCGCCCCGCCTCATACAGTCTCCGCGCGATGATCGGCGCGCTCGTCGTCATGACCCTCATCGCCTCGCCACGGTCGCCCGCGGCGCGCAAGTCATCGAGGTCGACGCCGCTTGCCGCGGAGAGTTCGTCGGCCTCGATCTCCACCGGGAAGAGATCCGTCGTGCCCATCACCCCGACGTTGACCGCCAACACCTCGTGCCCGTGCGAGATGATCTGCTCGCGCAGGAACGCGTACTCGTCGCCCTTTGTGTCGAACGCGCCGATCATGCAGATGGTATGTCCCATGCACCCTCCCATTCAGCCGGCATCTCACGGTTCCGTCCCGGTTCCTCATCAACCTGCTGCACAAGGAGCAGGAGACCTCCACTGCGAATTGCTTAACCGCCACCCGAGGAGGCTCTGCCGATGCTTGCACTGATCCTGACGGTTGCCGCGCCCGCCCTCGCCATCGACGTGCCCTACTCTCAGGACTTCGAGACCGACGTCGCTGCCCTTGCCGATGAGGGCTGGTCGGTGGAGCGCGCGGCAGTCGTCGCCGAGAATCCTCGCTCCGGCGAGCAGTGCCTGCGGGTCGAATCGAAGACAGGGAAGCCCACCTACGCCCATCTCTTCATCCCGGTGGCGGCCGGGAGGTTCTACGCCGCCGACGTGTCCGCGCGCTGCGAGGGCGTCGAGGCCCATGCCCTGGGCGGCGAGAATCGCGGGGCCGTCATCTTCCTCCAATGGGCCAATGCGGAGAAAGGCTGGGTCGGCGGGGGCACATTCCCCAAGGGACTGCTTGGCGACAGTGATTGGACCCAGCGCGAGGTGGAGTACACCCGGGAGATCTCTGGTGATGTCGCGTATGTCCAACTCATGCTTGGCGTTGAGGGCAAGGGCGCCGCATGGTTTGATGATGTGCGCGTGTACGAGGTGACCGAGTGGGGCGGCACCGAACCCGTCACGCCCGCCGATGCCGAGGTGGTGGATGTCCGCCGCCCGCTGCTGACCTGGACGCTGCCCGGGCCGCGTATGGTCGAGGCCGAGATCCGGGTCAGTCGTTCCGAGGACGTCACGGCGGGTGATGCGATCGTACTGCGCGGTCAAGGCGGACAGGTCCGCACGGAGCCACTCGAGCCGGGCACGTGGCACTGGCGCGTGCAGGCTCTGTCGCGCAACGCCAAACTCCCACCGGGGCCTGTCCACACATTCACCGTGGCCGATGATGCCCCCGTGTGGCCGCCCGATATTCGCCCAACGTGGACCTGGAGCGCCGCGTCGCGGCCAACGCTGACCGCTGAGATCACGCCACGGGGCATCGCGGGCGAGTTGCGCGTTACAATCGACGGAGACATTGCGGCCGACGTGACGCGGTCCGCTGATGGGGCAGTGAGCTTTCGACCCGCCGTCGACCTCGCGCCTGGCATCCACGAGGTGTCGATCAGATTGCGCGGCGCGGGCGGGCGCATCGCGGAAGAGACGGCACTGTTTAGCAGCAAGCAGCCCGGCTCGCGCGTCGAGATGCGTGACGACAACATGCTCCTCGTCGATGGCGAGCCGTTCTTCCCCATCGGGGCGTACCGGGACCCGTCCGATTCGGTGGATGAGTTCGACGCGCTTGTCGAAGCCGGCTTCAACGTCACCCACAACTACCGCTTCGAATCGGAGGCCAAGTATACGATCGACGATGCGCGCGCGTACCTCCGAGCGGCTGACGCAGCCGGGCTCAAGGTCTTCATGGGTATCCGTCGCAGCCTCGTCAAGGCCGGCGATCTGCACCGCATCCAGCAGTGGGTAGCGGCGCTGATGGATGAGCCCGCGCTGCTGACGTGGTACCTCATGGATGAGCCCGTGCTCCACAGCGTCTCCGCCGGGTCAATGGCGCGGACCACCGACGCCGTGCGAGTCGTCGATCCTGTCCACCCGACGAGCCAAGTTCTCTGCCGGCCCGATTCATTCGGCGACTACGCGGCATCGTGCGATATCCTCTGGAACGATCCCTACCCGTTGCCCAACCAGCCTCTGACGATGGTGGATGAGTGGGTCCGGGGGGGACGCGAGGCGGCGCTCGACCGCCCGTACTGGACGGTGCTCCAGGGGCATGACGTGCGGTACTGGCATGAGTACGAGCAGGCGGTCGAGGAACTCGGGCCGGTCGCGCTTCCGACCTACACGGACACCCGCTGCATGGCGTTCACGGCGCTCTGCGGCGGAGCGAACGGGCTGATCTGGTACTGGCTGCCAAACAGCGCCTATCACATCCAACGAGACGCGCCCAATGTCTGGGGTGGTATCGAGGCGACCGTCCGGGAACTCAACGACCTGATGCCATACTTGGTCGCGGAGCGAACCGACGCCGACGACGTAGCCGTCCCGGACCCTCTACGCGCGTGGTCCCGTGCCGCCAACGGCAAACGCGTACTGATCGTGGTGAATCCGACGGAGGAGACGGTCAGGTGTGAGGTAGATCTGCCGGAATTTGGGCGCGACGGCACCATCTACCTGTTCAACGCCGATGGGATCATCGAGGCCGACGGGGACGGCCCCCTCGCTTGCACGCTCACGCCTCACGAAGTCGAGATCTACGAATGGCGGGTCCAGCGTTAGCGCTGGGGTCCGGGTTCCCACACCCACAACTCGATGTCCTCGGACACCGGTTGCCCGTCATCGTGCTCGCGGCAGTGGTCCCGCAGGCGCCGCATGCCCTCCTCGAACCCCTCGTCGCTGATCTGTTGCAGAGGCGAAAGCGCCCTCATGCCGATTTTCCCGGCGTAGTCGGTCAGGTCATCGGCGAACGGGTGAGGCACGATGCGGTGAGTCACCAACTTCATGCCCGCGCCGCCCATCACTTCGGCGATCTCATCTCGACTCGGCGCGCGGGCGGCGTCGATCTCAAGCCCGCGCTCGAAGAACCGTCCCCACAGATAAGTGGGCAGCAGCTCTCGCGTTGACGTGCGCATCACGAGCCGGCCCTCGCGCTTGAGGACGCGTGCGAACTCAAGCGCCGCGTCGGCCTTCCCCACGATGTGGTGGTATACCATCGAGAGAAAGACGATGTCGACCGCCTCACGCGCCAGAGGCAGGCCCTCCGCCGCGCCCCGCACTAGACGGACGCGTGGGTTGTCGATCTCGTCGCGAGCAACCGATAGCATCTTCGCCGAAGGGTCGATGCCAAGCACTTTCGCGCGGAGACGCTCAGCCAGAGCCTCCGCAAAACGCCCCGTTCCGCATCCCATGTCCACGATGAGAGCCGTCTCGCCGGGCGGCGCGTGCTCGGCCACCGCGTCCATCCAGATCCGCATCGCCGGCTCGGGAAGCACGCGAGCATTGACATACCGCGCGCTGATGCTGTTATCGTCGTAGTCGAATCGCATGATGGCTCGCTCATTCGCCCGTCGCCCGGAGGCATCCCTGCCTGATTCGGAGAATCACAATGGCATGCATCGGATCACCACTGTCGCAACACTGGTCACCATGGCACTAACTCCGGCGCTGGGCGCCTCTATCGATAGCATTGCCGCGCGCGAGGACCAACTTGTCCTTACGATCTCGGGCATCGACCGAGCGACCGAACTGATTGAGCACCCCGCGTGGGGTGGGCCTGATTCTGCGGGGCTGCAGGCGTGGGCTCATGAGGGCGGCGATGGCGTCACGAGCATCGACCGCTTCGTTGGCGGACGCGACCGGCTCTACAGCAAGTTCGCCCTGGTCGACCAAATGGGCTCCGCGGTCAGCGCTCCCCGGTTTGTGACCGATCTCTCGGCGCTGGAGGCTTGGGACAAGATAATCGCGTGGCCCGAGAGCCCCAAGGGCGTCACGTGCCCCGTGGACATTCCTGACCTCACGGACCTCGGCGTGAAGTGGGTCGACTTCGGCGTGTTGCTCTCAGTGCTGCTGAACTGGACGGACGAGGATCCCGAGGAGTTCTGGATCGTCGATGGCGTGAAGGTCGGGATCAACAAGGGTTACGTCGACTCGCTCGACAAGCAGATCAAGGAGATGACCGACGCGGGCATCAACGTCACGCTGATCCCCGTCAACAGCATCCCCACCGAGCCGGATCCCGACTGCCCGCTGATCCATCCGATGAGCAACCTCGCCGATGCGCCGAATCACCTCGGCGCGTTCAACGTGACCGACGAGCGCGGCATCCTGTACCTCCGCGCGGCATTCGAGTACATGGCGAACCGTTGGTCGGATCCAGCGGGGGAACATGGCTTCGTATCGGGCTACATCGTGGGGAACGAGTTGCAGTCGCACTGGTACTGGCACAACCAGGGCGACGCGACGCTCGAGCAGGTCGTCGATGACTATGCCATCGCGCTACGCGTTGCCTGGCTGGCGGTCCGTCGGACGCACAAGAACCTGCGCGTCTACGCCTCCCTCGATCATAGCTGGACTCACCCCGTCGACCCGAATCCGCTGCGCGCGTGTCGAGGCGATCTCTTCCTCGAGCGCCTCAACCAGCAGGTCACGGCCGGCGGCGACTTCGACTGGCATCTGGGATTCCACCCCTACCCGGAGAACCTGTTCGAGCCGCGGTTCTGGCGCGATCGGATGGCGGTGATGGGGTTCGATACGCCCAAGATCACATTCAAGAACCTCGAGGTCCTGCCCGCATACCTGAAGCAGCGCCGCTTCCTATACGATGGCGAGCCGCGCCGGATCATGCTCAGCGAGCAAGGCTTCCACGCGCCCGACGGCCCCGATGGCGAGGCCCATCAGGCAGCGGCGTACGCCTACGCGTTTCACAAAGTGCGCAACATCCCCGAGATCGATTCACTCATCCTCCACCGACACGTCGATCACCGAGGAGAGTTCGGACTGAAGCTAGGCCTATGGACCGCCAACCCCGAGGGCGACCATGCCAGCTCGCCGCTTGCGAAGCGGATGATCTGGGATGTGTTTCGACAGGCCGACATGGATACATGGGAAGACGCCTTCGCCTTCGCGCTGCCGATCATCGACATCGAATCGTGGGACGAAGCCATGCCTTACGACGGGCCAATCCCGAGAGTCAGCCAGCGCGTGGCGGAGCCGATCGACCCGGAGAAGCTCGTCTACGACCTCATCGCGCACATGTCCGAGCCAACGGGCGACAAGGGCCTGGGCTGGCGCACCGAGTGGCATCCGGGGCCGGATGGCAAGCTCTACCCGACGCTGTTTCAGCACCCGCATAGCACCGGTGAACCGCTCGCGGAGGCAACATACCGCATCACGCTGCCGGAAGTCACGCCGCTGGTCCTCCAGTTCGGCACGGCAGTCGTGCATCCCGACGGCGATGGGGTCGTGTTCCGGATCCAGGTCAACGGCGACGATCGGTTCGAGCAGGATCAAGTGGGCGGCACGGCGGACCGGCATGAGGTGGACATCTCAGACGTGGCGGGCGCGACGATCGACCTCACGCTCATTACGGACTGCAAGGGCGACGCGTCCTACGATTGGGCGCATTGGCTTCGGCCGGCAATCGTGCGGGAGTAGGCTACATGTCGCGCATCGTTACCATCGGTTGCGCGGCATCGGCGAGGGCTGTTGCCGCGAAGCAGAGAAACCGCCATTCCGTCTGATTGAGATCTTCAGCCTCCAGCAAGTGCCTGACGTTGCTCGTGGAGTTCGAGCCGCAAAGGGCGTAGGTCCAACGGGCGAAGGCGGCTTGCATCTCCGCATCCTCGGAATCAATGTTGGCGAGCCAGTAGGCGATCATGTCGAGATCGAGCACGGAGCGCCCGCCACCGGCGAGCCAACTGGTATCGGCTGGGTTGATGAGGCGCTTGCGGAAGCTATCGCGCATGTGCGTTTCGATGCGCGCTTTCTGCTCGTCAGTGGCGGTAAAGTGGTGGGCCCAGCACGCGCTCTCAGCCGCCGCGCCGGACAGGCTGGTGTAGTGTTCGAGCAACCAGTCGGCATCGTTGCGGGACATGGTTAGATCGGCCGCGTCCTCGGTGATGCGGGCATAAGCGGAGGCGGCGGCGAGCGTGCAACCGATGGTATAGGCGTTCATCTCGCCGGCGAAGATCCTCGTCGGCGACTCGAGCGGGACGACCGGACGCTGACCGTAATCGTGCATGCACCAGCCGACGCCAATGGCGCCGTTGTCCTCGCGGAAGCCCTCGCGATACGCGAAATAACCCCTCAGTGAATCGACGAAACGCTTGCGCTGCTTGCCCTTAACGTAGGTGGTCAGACGCGCCATCGCGATGGCGATCTCGCCGCCATCGGCCACGTAGCACGCCTCCCCCTTGCTGCTCATCCCATACCCCATCCGATATCCGCCGTACTCGCGCTGCAGCCGAATCGTCTCCTCGCCCCACCGAATGGCCGACTGCACGTAGGCCCTCTCCCCGGCGATCTCATACGCGCCCAATAGCCCGCGGACCGCGCGGTTGTCTTGGAACGCGATCCCCGAGAACGAGCCGTCGTCCTTCTGCTTCTCAACGAGCCAGTCACAGAGGTCGACGAGGCTGCGCTCGGGATCACTCGTCACAGTGACCGAGTCGAGCTGGCGCTCGCCGGCGTAGAGCGTCAGCCGGAGTTCCCATCCGCGAGGCCCCAGAAGCGAGAGAGGGATGCGAACGCTCGCCGTGTCGCCTTCGATTGGGACGGGCGCGATGGCGGAAACGGGGCCGGGCTCGTCGCCGGCACGTCGGGGCGTGACATGGAGGGCAAGTCCGCGGGCAGGAATGTCGGCGCCACGCACGCCGACCGCGACTTCGGCATTGGGATCGGGGTCGGCGACGAATCGGAGCGTGGGCTCGTTGAGCAGCGGCGCGCCCGCCGCCATCCGGGCAATCGGGTCCAGCATTCGGACCATGAGGCCGCCGTCTGTGACCACATCAGTCCGATCGGCCCCGAAGAGGGCCCAGACGGCGGTGGGGCGATCCTTCGGGAGGTAGATGGCAGCGGATCCATCGTGAGCAAGCGGGATGAGGCGGCCAGGGCCCGGCCCGCCGATGCGCATGTCGCCACGGGGCGAGGGCGCCGTGACGGGCGCGAGCGCTGCGTAGCCGGAATCAGGCCCGGCCTCAACGCGCCGAACTGGCACGTAGACGGGGATCACGTCCTCCGCCGGCGCGGGGGCCTTGATCAGATCGCCGAAGGCCGTAACGGTGAGGTCGGCGTCAGCGTCCGGTCGGAGCGGGGCGACCGGTGGCCCTGTCTCCGCGAGTAATGGCGCCCAGGCGATCTCGTCGATGCGGAGCCTGTGCCTGCCGCCGCCGACCATGCCCTTCGTGAAGCCGAACCAGAGGCTGGCGATGCGATCAACCGCCAAGCCATCGCCCGGTCCCCCACGAGTCTCGGAGGCATAGGAGAGAAACTCCGAGGCAGGGATCAGGAAACGCTGCCACTTGCCGGTCAGCCGCACGACCTTCTTCCAGCGCGACCCGTCGGTTTCACGAGGCTCAACCGCCAGAAGGGTCGTGTCAGCATCGCCCTTGGCCCAGAAGCTGAGGACCGTGTGGTCGCCGCTCGGGCTGGCGACCCCTGCCTCGAGACCGGCATAGGCCCATCCATCGAGATTGGAGCATGATAGGCTCGCCGCCCGGGTTGATTGGGAGGCTCCCGGCGCGACCGTGTCCAGAGTGATTGCCGCCGCGTCCGAGGCGTGGTTGAGGCTCCATCCCGCCACGTCGTCGCGCTCAAGGTCGGCGACGATATAAGCCTTGTCGTCGTCGGGGTGGACGGATCCGGCCTCGGTCCATTCGCCATTGACCTCGGCCATCAGCCGACTGAACGCGAGTCCCCCCACGTTGAGAAAGCTCCCACCATCGCGAACGTATCCCGCGAACGCGTCGCGGGCCACTGCGGGGAAGGACCCGCCATAGGGCAGAACGACGAGGTCGGTTCGCCCGGGATCAAGCAGTCCAGGCTCGGCGAGTTCCTCGGCGGCGACGACTCTCGACGCATGGCCTTCCCGCGATAGGACGTCGGCAATCTCCCCCGGGTCGGACGCGACGCCCGTCGCGGGGATGCTGTCCCGCAGGATGACGATGCTAGCGGGCTGCGTCTCGGCGGCGATCGCGATCGCGACGATGAGCGCCAGCATTAGGCCGGGCCTCCCCTTGGGACGAAGAGAGTCTTAGTCCCATTGACGAGGTAGCCGATGTAGCGGACCGATTTGACTGCGGCCGGGATCGGCGCCGTCAACGTCTCGCCCGCCACGGTCATGCTCACCTCGCGTTTGGCGGGGTCGATGGTGATGGATACATCGATCCGGCCGGCGTGATCCAGGGAGTGCTCCACCGCGACGCCCTTGGCGTGATCGTTCCACGTGCCGCGCCAGATGGCGTGGCTTCCGGCGACGATTAGCGTGCCGCACTTGACCAACTCGTCCTCGTCAGGCTCCTCGCCGAAGACCAGCAGCGCGTTCCGGGAGCCAGCCTCAGCCAGCGACTGATAGCTGAACTCCACGGTGAGGGGTTCCGTAAGCGGCTTGTCGAGTTTCTTAAGCGCGTGACCGATCCCCGCGCTTTCGAGGACGAAGCCCTCGGCGTGTTTGGTGACCTGACAGTTCCGGACGTAGTCGAAGCGCCCGGTCTCGTCTTTGGCCACGGTGATCTTCGGCATGAATCGCACGTCACGGTCGTTGGACTGGGGCGCTCCGGGCGTGCTCCGGCCGTCTTCGACAATGGCGGCAAGCGCGGCCGTCAGCTCGTCGACCTTGTCAGGCCGCGTGTGGTAGAGATTCGTAGTTTCCTTGGGGTCGCGCCGGAGATCGTAGAGCTGCATCGGCGGCGCATCAGGGAGGTTGAGGGTCTCCCACCCGCCCGAACTTGGGCACAGATTCAGTTTCCAACGCCCGTCGCGGACCGCGAATTGCCCGTTGCCAGAATGGTGGACGACGGGGCCGCGGAGGCTCTGCAACGGGTCAGGCGACCCGTTGCCACGGGAGGATGGGATGAGGGCTGGGAGAATGTCGAAGGAGTCCTCCGCGGCGTCATCAGGAAGGTCGGCGCCGAGAATGGCCGCCACGGTGCGCATGAAGTCGGTATGCGTGATCGTCTCGTCGCAGGTGCTGCCGGGGGCGATCTCTCCGGGCCAGCGGGCGATGAAGGGCACGCGATGACCGCCCTCCCAGATACCCGCCTTGATCCCCCGCCAGGGGGCGTTGGGGATGTGGCCGGTGCGTTCAACCGAGCGCGCTCCGCCGCCCATGTTCGTGCCGTCACGCGCGGGCGAGCCGTTGTCGCTCGTGAAGATGACGAGCGTGTTCTCGGCCTGGCCCGAGCGCTCCAACGCGCGCATCACGCGGCCAACCATCGCATCGACCTCGTGGACGAAGTCGCCGTAGCGGTCGGCTTCGGTCTTGCCTTGGAAGCGCTCGCTTGGGGCGATCGGCGTGTGGGGCGCGGTGAGCGGGAAATAGAGGAAGAAGGGCTGGTCGGAATCGGCCGATTCCTCGATGAACCGACACGCCCGACGGGTGATCTCGGGCAATACCCGCTCGAGCTTCCAGCCCTTGACCATCGGCCCGGGGTGACCGTACATGTCCTTCGGCTTATCGCGGTCGGGCGTGCCAACGGCGCGCTCGTTCTCGATGAAGACATATGGCGGGAAGTTCGGGACATCATCGCCGAAGTAGTAGTCAAACCCATGCGCCAGCGGCCCGCCGGTGATGGGTTTGGACCAGTCGATGTCGAGATTGTCCTTCGTGGAGGGCTCGCCGTCGACCGTGGGCCAGTTCCAGCCGAGGTGCCACTTGCCCACGCAGCCCGTTCGGTAGCCGTGGTCCTTGAGGAGATCGGCGACCGTGAGGCGGTCCTCGTCGATGAGTGGCGCGTTCCCCACCCAGAGAACGCCGGCCGCGAGACGCGAGCGCCAGCAGTAACGCCCCGTGAGGATTCCGTAGCGCGTGGGCGTGCAGACGGCCGAAGGCGAGTGTGCATCGGTGAAGCGCATGCCCTGGGACGCCAGGCGGTCGAGGTTAGGCGTGGGGACCTTGTTCGCGGGATGGTTGATCGCGAGGTCGCCGTAGCCCATGTCGTCAGCGAGGATATAGACGATGTTTGGGCGGGAACGGTTGGGCATGGGGAGACCCGCCGCGCGAGCAGCGGGCGCTAGCATAGTGGCGGCGGCGCCAGTGGCGACCGTCCGGATGAACGAGCGGCGTGGGATGTGGGTCATGGTCACTCCATGCGGGTAGCGACGGCAGGGCTACGGGGCGAGTTCTCCGAGGCGCGCTTCGAGGGCCTGGGTGTCGCCCTCAATGAGATGGATCGTCTTGCCAGCCTCGAGCGTCTCTCCGGGCGGCAACGGCTTGCCGGCGGGGTCGGCGTGCTGGCAGGAGATCCCTGGGTTTGTCCAGACGGCGTTGACGCCCTCGCCGATCGTCGCGACGGCCCACGTGCCATCGATTGACGTCGTGGCAATGACGCCGAAATCGAAGGGCTTTGTGGCGTGGTAGAAGTAGTTGCTCTTCGTGGGGTCATCCGGGAATCCCGGATGGGGATGAACCATCGGATTCTCGGTCTTGGGGATCGTCCCCTCGGGGTAGCCGCCGAAACGCTGGTACTCCGCGTCCGGTCGATCCCAGGGCTTGAAGGTCGGGACGAGATCGCGGAACAGACGGAAGCTCCCATCGACCATTATCCCCGTGCGCTCGAGCAGATGGTCGGCGATGGGCGGGCAGAACGTGGCGATGTTGCAGCTCCAGATCTGGCAACTGGAGAGGTCGATGTCGGTGGCGTTGAGGAGTTCGTAAGAGAGCGTCACGGTGGCGCCATCCACCGTGGCCTTGGCCTTGAGGACCATGCCGTTGTCAAATGTCATCTCGTAGGAGACGGATTGGTCGTCGCCCGCCCAGTCGACGGGGAGGTTCGTGGGCTCGGTCTCAAGCTTGGCCGGCCAGGCGGGGCTCCTGAGGTCTTGGTAGAATTTGAGGTGCTCGCGCGTGCCGGCGAGGTTGGCGTCGATCCCCTCGGGGAAGCGGATTCGCAGGTGACCGCAGTCCTCACCGTCCCGAGCGAGGTGGATGAGCAGTGCCGGGAAGTCTTGGCCCGTGGCCGTGCCTTCGAGCTTGACGGTCATGTCGGTCGACGCTTCCGCGCATGGAATCAGCAGCAACGCTAGCAGTGCCATGGCCTGTGGTTGGTCGCCGAGAGAGGAGGGTCCTTCCGGTAGCGCGAACGCTGGCCGCTCGCAAGGAGGCGTAAACGTGATAGGGATAATACTGCTCATGAACGCAGCGACGGCGCAACCCCCGATCGACCCGCGGCCCGGAGATCCGATGGTGGTGACGTGTGGCAATGATGTCGGGTGGCAGGTCGATAGCATCGAGGCGGGGGCGACGGCGTTCAATGAACGGGGCGAGCTGCGAGGCGGGACGGAGCGCGTCCGGGCGCACTGGGATGCCAATGGCCCGCTATATGCCGAACATGGGGTCACCGCGTTCGAGCCGTACGTGAAGTGGATGCTGCTGGAGCCCAAGGAGGGCGAGTGGGATCCGGAGTTCTATGACGCGGAGCTTGCGGAGTACAAGAAACACGGGCTGAAGTGGACTCCTTTCCTGATCGCCGGGCCGGCGTACGCGACGCCGCCGTGGTTCAAGGAATCAGACGAGAGCGTGTTCGCGGTGGACCTGGCAACGGGGGATGCGAGCCGGGACCAATCGATCTGGAACCCGCACATCAAACCCAGAATCAAGGCGTGGCTGGAGCGGTTCTTCGATCACTACGACCATGCCGACATGCAGGCCGCGTTGCTCGGGATCAGCGGCGTGTTCGGGGAGTCGATCTATACGGCGGGCGGAAACGGATGGACGTGGATCTGGGACGGACATTACCCGCAGCACCTCGGATGGTGGTGCGGCGACGAGCATGCGAGGGTCGATTTCCGGGAGAAGATGCGCGCGAAGTACGAGCGGATCGAACGGTTGAACAAGGCGTGGACGACGGAGCACGGGTCGTTCGCGGACGTGGAGCCATTCGTTCCGGATGACAACCACTCGCGGAGGGCCCGGCTGGACATGACGCGGTGGTACATGGGAGCGATGACGGACTTCTCGGAGTGGTGGGTCGAGACGACTCGGACGATCGCGCCGGACGTCCCGGTGATGCTGTGCACGGGTGGCGGAGCTACCGCGGAACTAGGCGCGGACATGTCGGCGCAGAGCAAGATGGTCGCCCGGCACGGGGCCGGCATGCGGATCACGAACGAGGCGAGCGACTACGCGACGAACTTCCATGTCACGAGGCATATCAGCAGCGCCTGTCGACAGTACGACACGTACTTCGGGTACGAGCCGGCGGGCGCGGTAGACACGAACGGCATCGTGGCGAGGGTCTATAACGCCGTGGCGGCGGGCGCGTGGGAGTTGTTTCACTACGACAACCCGCCCAATGGTGAGCGGGGCGAGCGCTACAAGGCGAACCTCGACATGCTGACTATGCGCGAGCCCGTGGTGGAGGTAGGCGTGTTTTGGTCACGGACGTCGATGGACCTGAACCAGGCGGGGAATCTCGCGGCCGTGGGTCGGCAGGCGAGAGACCGGTGCGACATCGACTACGTGGATGAGCTGATGATCGAGGATGGAGCGCTGGATGGGCTGAGCATGTTGGTGTGGGGCGCCGGGCCGATCACGGAGAAGGAGACGGCGGGACGGATCAAGCAGGCGGTGCGCAAAGGGATGACGCTGCTCGTGCCGGCGGGGTGGACGCCGGAGACGCCCGAAGGCGAGGCGATCTTCCCGGGTGAGCACGCCGCCACAAAGCAGTCGTTCAGGTCCCACGCAGTGCCGTACCTGCCGGACTCAGAGAGCGATGGTGTCTGGCGTGAGGGCGTCCTGTATGGCCCAGAACCCGACAGCCTGTGGCGCACGAGCGGCCGGGTCTGCTGGACCGGAGGCACTGTGACGTTCCACATCCCACTGCCGGAGGAGTCGTGTCGCGTGCGCATCCCCTACCGGACCGGACCCGTGCCGCGGCCGATGAGGATACTCGTGGATGAACGCCTGCAGCAGGAAGCTCAGCCGAACGAGATGGGCGAATTTGTCTTCGCCCCGGATGCGGGGAGCCGGGAGATCGCGATCACGTTTGACTCGGCGACCTGGAGCCCCAAAGCAGCAGGCGAGGGCGATGACGCGCGTGACCTCGCGGTGATGCTGCGGGAGATCGCGATTGAGCCGTTAGACGGTAGCCGCGAGTCGGCGGATCCAGTGGCGAACGTGGTGAAAGTGGGCAAGGGCTTTGTCGTCGCGGCGCTGGGCGAAGGCGCTGGAGCCATTGCAGAGGCAATGGGGGCGATCATCAGGGCGCCAGAGCAGTATGGACTGCCGGGCCTCAGCGCAGAAGCGTCGATCGACGGTGAGGCGGACCAGGTCTACGTGGCGGTGACGACCGAGGAGATCTTGATCTACAACCACGGGGATGCGACGAAGACGGTAGACACGCCCCGCGGCGCCGTGGATGTGGCGGGGCACGCGATCGTGAGCGTGGCGAAGTGAGCGCGCCGTCGTTTCCTCCGGCGTCGGCAGGATAGCACTTGGCACATCCCGAACTGTCGGTAGGCGGCCTGGCGCGAGGCAGGCTGCGCCTAACCCCTGTAGAGGCGGCGTATCGTGGAACAGTTGACGCCAGAGCCCGTGCGCGTCCTGGTCGTCGAGGACGATGGTGATCACGCGGACCTGCTGCGGGCCGCCTTTTCCCAGGATGCCACGGGTCACGATGTGCGGATCGTCGACTCGCTCGCCGGCGCCTGGGAAGCCCTCGCCGATCACTCTCACAATGTTGTCGTGGCGGACGTCCGCCTGCCCGACGGCGTCGGCACAGAACTCATCGACGGGCGCGGCGCGGCGGATCATCCCCCTGTCGTCATCATGACGAGCTTCGCGGACGAGCAGGCGGCCGTCGAGGCCATCAAGTCCGGCGCCATCGAGTACATCGTCAAATCCCCCGAGACCCTCGCCGGCATGCCCGCGATCGTGCAGCGGGTCCTGCGCGAGTCCCGAAACGTCCGAGCCCGGCGTGACGCCGAACGCGAACGTGTCAACGCCGCCCTGGAGTGGCGGGCGACCTTCGACGGCATCAGTGATGCCATCATGGTTGTGACGCCCGATGGCATGATCCGCCGCTGCAACCGGGCCATGGTGACGCTGCTAGGTCGGCGCTACTCCGAGATCATCGGGCAGCGCTGCTACCGCCTGCTCCACGGGACCGACGACGCGCCCGACGGCTGCCCCCTCGTGGCGGCGGGCAAGCACCTCCGGCGCGAGGTGATGCAGACGGAAATGGAGGGCCGTTGGTGGAGAGTCAGCGTGGACCCCGTTCTGGATGACCTCGGCGAGCTGCGGAGCCTCGTCCACACCATGACCGACATCACGGAGTCTGTTCAGGCTGACCGCCGGCGCAAAGCCATGACGTTCGGCCTGCAGCAAGTCCTCGACACGGCCGACGAGCTGATGGCCTGCCCGGACTTAGACACCCTCTACCGACGCGCGGTTGAGCTGGCTCGGGAGAGGCTTGGCGTGGAGCGCTGTTCGCTGTTCTTGGTGGATGGCGAAGAGATCGTGGGGACCTACGGCACGAGAATCGACGGCACGACCTCCGACGAGCGAGTCGCCCGTGGGAAGACTGAGCTAGATTGGTGGCGCGCCCTGCCACCGGCTGCGCCGGGCGACGCGCGCTGGGTCCGCTTCGATGGACCTGCCATGGAGTGGGTGGATGGCGAGTACGATCGCCTCGCGGAATCGTGGACCGTGGTCACGCCGGTTTGCAGTGGCGAGAAGCTGATCGGCGTGCTCTACAATGACGCGGCGATCAGCGGCGGCGAGTTGCATGAGACTTTGCAGAATGTCTTCGCCGTGTATGCCACGCTGCTCGGATCGATCATTGAACGCAAGCGGGGCGAGGATGAGCTGCGAGGGCACGAGCGGCAACTGCAGGACGCCCTGCACCTGAACGTCGCGACGATCGAGACGATCCCTCTGGCCTTGCTCGTGCTCGACGGTGACCTGAACGTCCTCATGGCGAACCGGCGGTTCGTCGAGCAGCGACACGTGGAGACCGATGGCGGCATCGGCCGGAGCGTGGAGGAGATCTTCGACATCGATCTGGAGCCGACCCAGGGCGAGATCATGGCCCGAATCCGAGAGGCTGCGTGGACCCGTGGCCAGGCTGAGATTCTGGGCGTCCGCCACGTGTCCGAGCATCACGAGCCCCGGTTGTTCGACATCCGCGTGTCAGGCGTGCGGATGTCGCGTGCCGACGGGCAAGAAGAGACTCGCGTCCTGCTGGTCACTGAAGACGTCACCCACCAACGCCTGCTTGAAGAACGCGCCCGCGAGCGCTCTAAGCTCGAGTCCGTTGGGACTCTCGCCGGTGGCGTGGCTCACGACTTCAACAACATCCTAACGGGCATCGGCGGGTATACCGAGCTGATCGCAGACGATGTCGAGCACTTGCCCTCGGCGAGCGAGGACCTCGCTCACGTGCGCGGCTTGGTGGATCGGGCCGCGGCGCTTGTGACGCAGTTGCTCGCGTTCAGTCGGCGCCAGCCGCTCGCTCGTGTCGTCATCGACACCAACGCTCTGGTCCAGGATACCATCCGCCTGCTTCGGCGGCTGATCGGTGAGGACATCGACCTGCGGTTCACGCCGGCTGATGAGCCCTGTCTCGTTGACGCCGACCCCGGTCAGATGGAGCAGATCCTGATGAACCTCGCGGTCAACGCTCGCGACGCGATGCCGGGCGGCGGCGAGCTTGAGATCCGCACGGCGCCCGTCAAGATCGACTCGGAAGACGTGGCTGAATCCGCCGGCCCTGACCCCGGAAACTACGTCGCCCTGGCCGTCAGCGACTCGGGCGTTGGGATGGCTGATGGTGTGCGAGAGCACATCTTCGAACCCTTCTACACCACGTAAGGAGGTCGGGAGCGGCACCGGGCTGGGGCTCGCGACCGTCTACGGTATCGTCGGGCAGCACGGTGGCCACATCGCTGTCGACAGCGTTGTCGGCGAAGGCACTACGTTCACCGTATTGTTGCCGCGCGCCGAGGGGCCCGTGGGGGCGGATGTCGCGGTCACGGGCGAGCGGGATCGTCCACGCGGCTCCGAGACGATCATGCTCGTGGAGGATGAAGATGTGGTCCGCGGGATCGCGCAGCGCATCCTGGAGGCACAGGGCTACCACGTTGTTCCTTGCTCGAGCCCCGCTGACGCGGACGAGTTGTTCGCCGAGGTAGGCGATAGCGTTGACCTGCTGCTCTCGGACGTGGTGATGCCAGACGGCGGCGGCGGCGAACTCTACGAACGCCTCCTCAAGTGCCGTGCGGACCTGAAGGTGCTCTTCATGTCAGGCTACGCTCCGGAGACGGTCGCCCACCATGGCGTGACGGTAGGAGACACCCCCTTCCTGGGGAAGCCATTCACTCCCGACGCTCTCGCTCAGGCCGTTCGCGGCGTCCTCGACGCCTGACGTCCCTACCCGCCCCGCTGCATCTTCCACCCTCCCGCCGGCAGGACAACCATCGACCCGGAGCCAATACTGCCGTGGGAGCACTCCCTGGATACAGTAAGGGGAATTACCAGATGCCGAAGATTCGCGTTCTGGTCGTTGACGACGAGACCATGCTCCGCCACGCCATGGTGAGTCTTCTCAACCTTGAGGAAGACATCGATGCCGTCGGCGATGCGGCCAATGGTGAGGCTGCGATCGTCGCGGCGGAGGCGCGGAAGCCCGACGTCATCCTCATGGACATCAACATGCCCAAGATGGATGGCATCGACGCGACCCGTCGGATCGCGGAGGAGATGCCCGAGTGCGCCGTCGTCATGCTAACCGTCCTCGATGATGACAAGAGCGTGTTCGAAGCTGTCAAAGCCGGCGCGCGTGGATACGTGATCAAGAGCGCTCCACCCGCCGAGGTCGTCGAGGCGATTCGCGTCGTCGCCAGAGGAGGCGGCTACCTCTCGCCATCCCGCGCGGTGGTCGTCATGCAGGAGTTTGCTCGTGTCAATCGCCTGCGCGCCCATGGCAAGGAAGTATTCGCCGAACTCAGCAAGCGCGAGATGGAGATCCTCGCTCTGCTGGGCAAGGGCATGCGCAACAGAGAGGTCGCGGAAGAGCTGTTCATCAGTGAGAAGACCGTCAAGAACCACGTGTCGAGCATCCTCGCCAAACTCAACGTCACCGATCGCATCGAAGCAGCGCTGCTTGCCGTGCGGTATGGACTGACAGATACCCCATAGGACTGCCCGATCGGCCTGAGCCCCCGACGCCGTAGGGCCCAGAACACTAGGTCCATGGATCGCCCTCATTGGGTCTTGCGCCACGCTGCGGTGGCGACGATGGCGGCTACGCTTACAGTAGTAGCCAACTCGTGGAGGTGCTCGGATGGGTGGACTGTGGGTATTCGGAGTCGGCGTCTTCATCGTCGCGCCAGTCGTCCTCATCGTCATCTTCCTCCTCATCAAGGCGAGTTCTGACGCGAGCGCGGCCCGGCGCGAGGTCGATACGTTAGGACGGTACGTCACGCAGCTCCGCGACTCCATGCGTGACCTCGGCTCCAAGGATGAAGTGGCCAAACTCAGCGAGAAAGTCCGCGCGCTCGAGGCGGCCCTCGGTTCGTCAGAACCCGACGACTCCCGGTTCGCGCCGCCGCTGGTCGATGCTCCCCTGGCAGAACCGGCGTCTAAACCCGCCGTCGAACTCTCCGAAGTGGATCCCGAACCGCAGCCCGAGCCCGTGGCTGATGCCCCTAAGCCAGCAGCGCGCAAGCCGGTGTCGATGCCGGAAACCTCGTCCGCTCGCGCGGCGGAGAAGTACCGGAAGCAGGCCGCCGAGGAGATGCGCAAGGCGTTGCGTCCTCGCGAGCCGGTCGCGCCTCCTCCGGTCGCGCCCGAGCCACCTCCGGTCGTGCCGCCTGACCCGGAGCCCGAACCGAAGCCTGAACCGCCTCCGGTCGTTCAGCCTGAGCCGAAGCCTGAACCCGTCAGGCCGGCCGCGTCTGTCGCCCGCGAGCCTGAGCCCGCGCGTCCTCCTTCGACTCCCGCGCCGCGCAAACGGAAGGCACGCAAGGCAATCGATTGGGAGGCGTTGATCGGCGGCAAGTTGGCCCTATGGGCCGGTTCCGGCTTGGTCCTCATCGCGGCGGCTTTTGGTTTGGCCTACGGATGGAAGTTCATCCAGCCGGAAGGGCGCGTTGCGCTTGGCGTGGTGCTGGGGCTGGGGATGGTTGGGGCCGCCGAATTGGCGCGCAAGCGCACCGAGAGCTGGTACCCGGAGGGCCTGACCGGCGCGGGCGTCGGCGTGCTCTACCTGAGCATCTGGGCCGCCGCCATACGGTACGGCCTGTTCGCCGACATTCTCCTGCCCTTCGGTCTGATGGCCGTCGTAACGGCGATCTGCGCGGGCATGTCGGTGAGACATGATTCGCGCGCGCTGATCCTCCTGGCCACCCTCGGTGGGTTCGCGACGCCATTCCTGCTCAAGAGTTCCCACGGCGGGCCAGACTATGCAATCCGCTTTTGGGCCTACGTGACGTGTCTCAACGGTGGCATCCTCGCCGTGTCGGCCTTCAGACGCTGGCGGGAGATGAACCTCATCTCGTTCGTCGCCACGCTGGTGCTGCTGGTCTCGTGGTTCATCGGCAAATACAACGACGGACTCCTTTGGACCGTCCTGCCGTTCCTGAGCGTCAATTTCGTCCTGTTCGTCGGGATCGGCTCGCTATACGCCTTGCGCCTGCGGAAAGTAGCCGATTGGGCCGACGTGTCGCTGGTGGCCCTCGCAACCGTTGCGTACTCGACGACGGCGCTCTACATGCTCCCCGGAGACCCTCGGTGGCACCGCGCGGCGCTGGCGTTCATCTTGGCCGCCTTCTTCGCCGGGCTCCTGATCGAGACGGTCAGGCGTCTGCCGAATGACAAGAGTCTCCTCTACTGCAACCTCGGAATGGGATTGGCGTTCCTGACGATAGGCTTCCCGCTGCTGGTCGGCGGGCATCCGCTGGCGATGGCCTGGGCGGCGGAAGCGGCCGTTTTGGTGGCGCTGGGATTCGCCAGCAAGCGCCCTGAGTTGCGTGGCGCCGGCCTGGGTGTCTGGGGACTGGCGGCGTGCTACACGGTGTGGGTCGACGCGCGCGTGACGCTGCCCTACGACCTGGCGCTGATCAACGAGCGCGGCGCGCTCTACCTCGTGCTCGCCGGATCCGCGGCAGCAACCGCCTGGCTGTATCTGAAGCTCAGCGAGGCCGACGACGATGAGCGCTCGACGGCGGGCGTGATGACGCTGGCCTCTGGCATTGCGCTCTGCGCGCTCACGGCGCGTGAGATTCTCGGAGCGTTCAGCCACGAAGCGTGGTTCCCGGCCTTCCACCCCCACTGGCGCAGCGCCGCCTGGCTCTGCATCTGGGCGGCATGGGCCGCCATCATCTCGGTCGTGTATGGCGTGGGACTGCGGTCGAGGCTGCAGTTCGTGTATGAGATCGCCATGACGGCACTCCTCGGCACCGGACTCGCGACGGTGGTGCTGGGAGGATCATCCGTAATGTACGATTGGCCTGGCTTGCTGAATCCGCGGTTCATCGCGGCACTGGTCGTCGCCGCAGCCCTCGGATGTTCGGGGACGCTCAAGCGCTGGGCGCGTGGGACGATCGAGTCCGGCACTGAGATGGCTCTTGCGGCGGCGGCCGGCGTCGTCGCGGCGACGGGTCTGGCCGAGGAGATGTGGAGCATCGTCGCTCACGGGCCGCTGGTGGGGGCGATCGGATGGATGCCGCAGGCATGGTTCGCCGCGGCCATGGTCGCCATGGCTTGCGCGGTCCTCTACGCGCTGATCAGGCTGTATGGACGCGCACAGGCGTGGCACTGGACGGGGTCGGCGGTCGGGGGGGCAGCCATCGTGCTGATGGTCTGCGTGTCCGTGCTGTCCTTCAGAGCCGAGTGAGCTCCCTTCCTGAGCTTGCGGACGTTCACGTTCGTGCTGGCGATAGTCGGCGCGGCTGGGATTGGGCTACTGCGCCATATCCACCGCGAGCGGATGGGCGATGGCGAGCGCGAAGGGATGCCCGTCAGCAGCTTTGCCGCAACAACGGCCCTGCTGGTTGGCTGGTGGCTGACCATCGAGGTCACGCGCGCCTTCGGCATCCACGTGCCTGCCGGCATCGACCGAAACTACGGGACTTGGTTCACGCTGACGGGAATGTGGGTCGTGCTGGGGTTGCTGACCTTCTCTGTCGGCCTCGGGCTGCGGCTAGCGGCCTTGCGCTTGTGGGGATGCGTCTTCTGGGCTCTCGCGATGGCGACCGGGCTGTGCGTGTCGATTCCGTCCTCTGGCGTGGAGTGGGAGCCCTTCGCGAACTTCCGCGGGCTGGCGTTCATCCTCCTCATCATCTGCACGGCGGCCCTCGCCTACGTGCGGCATCACGCCGAAGACAAGATGGGCGAGCGGGAACGCACATCTCTCCCGACTGGCGGCTTCGCGGTCTTGGCGAGCGTGCTGGTGACCTGGTGGCTGACCATCGAGGTCACCCGTGTCTTCGGAGTCTCGATGCCTGATGGCCTCGATCGGACCTACGGCACGTGGTTCGCGCTGACGGGCATGTGGGTCGTTCTCGGGCTCCTGACGTTCCTTGCCGGGATTCCCTTGCGGCTCCCGGCCTTGCGCTGGTGTGGGTGCGCCTTCTGGGGACTTGCAGTGGCGACCGGGCTATGCGTGTCGGCACCGTCCTTCGGCGCCGAGTGGACGCCCTTTGTGAGCTTCCGCGGGTTGGCGTTCATCCTCCTCATCGCCTGCACGGCGGCGATCGGTTTCGTGCGTCACCATACCGGCGACAAACTGAGTGACGGGGAACGCTCATTCATGGCGACCAGCGGCTTCGCCGTGGTCGTGAGCGTGCTGGTTACCTGCTGGCTGTCGATTGAGGTCTGTCGTATCTTCGACGTCGCCTCCCCCGTGGGTACAGACCTCGCACTCCCGACGTGGCTAGGTTTGGGGGCGATGTGGGCGGTGCTCGGGATTACGAGCGTGGGAATCGGGATGGCCTGGCGGATGCGCCCGTTGCGCTACCTTGGCTTCGCGATTGGGGCCGGGGCGGTCGGGACGGCCCTGGTCGCAGGTAGCCTCTCCCACAACGAGCTTTGGATACCGTTCATCAACTGGCGCATGCTCGCCGCGATGCTCGGGCTCGGCGGGATTGTCTTGGCCGCGTGGATGTACCTGAACGAGGATAGCGACGCCACGGAAGACGAGCGCCACGTCCTCACGCCAACGGTCTTTGCCGTCACCGGCATGGTGCTGGCGGTGTGGGCGTCGACCGTCGAAGCTCGTAGCATGGTCCACTGGAACGGCGGCGACTCGGGGACGGACTGGCAGCTCACCGGATGGTGCGTGGTCGCGGCCGTATGGGCCGTTGCGTCGGCCGCGGGCATGGCGCTCGGGTTGAGATGGCGTCTGGAGGCCTTGCGCTGGACGGCGTCGATGACATGGATCTGCGGAGCCGCGCTCGCGCTCGCCGTGTCGATGCCCTCAGCCAAAGCGGCCTGGCTGCCATTCCTCAACGCCCGAGCCCTCGCCATGGCGCTGGTGGTCGGGACGGTTGCGCTGATAGCCTGGATGGTCCATAGGTATCGCGACGACCTCTCCGCTAGCGAGCAGTCGCTGGCCAATCCCGGCTACTTCTCCGTCAGCGGGGCGCTGCTGGCGCTGTTCGCCCTGACGCTGGAGACGTTCCATTTCTTCCGCCACACCCAGTGGCCATCCGCATCCAACTGGCACCACGCGGGCCATGTCGCAATCTCCGTGGTTTGGTCACTCTACGCTGCGGGATGGCTGGCCGCGGGTGTGTCCGCTCGCCAGGCCACATCGCGTTGGCTATCGCTCTGCCTCTTCGGGCTGGCGCTCGCGAAGCTGTTCGCATACGACCTGCGCCTCCTGAAACTGGGATCGCTGCACCGGATGATCTCGTTCGGCGTCCTCGGGCTGATCCTCCTTGGCGTGGCATTCCTTTACGGGCGCTTCGGCGCGTACATACGCGGAGACGCCGAGGACGATCCCGACGAGGATACAGACGACGAAGCCTGAACCCGCCTGTCACCTGCCAACCAAGGCGGTCCCAAAGGAATGGGACCGCCTTTCGACTCGATTGGGCCGCGCGGCCCCCATCCGAATCGCCTCTCGGTGGAATGCTCTCGTAAGGAACACCTCACGAGAGGGGCTGGGAGACATGAACGAGATCGCGGGAATCCTCGACGGGAGCCTCTACCGAATCGTCGACGTCGTCGCTCAGGCCCATTTGGTGGCCCTCGCCGCGTTGGTGGCCATGGGGATGCTCGCCGCCTTCATGCGTCCGGCCCGCGTCCCCCCGGCCTGATGAAGGCGCGCGCCCCGTGCCCGCCGAAACGTGATCGCCGCAAGACGACACGCGAAAGGCGGACACCAATGCACGGACCCGTGCGATCACTCCTTCTCGTCGTCATCGGCGCGAGTCTGCTGGCCTCGAGCGCCCTCGCCCAGCAACCGAAGACCTACGATGCCACGTGGGATTCCCTCAGCAAGCACCCCGTGCCCGAGTGGTTCGCGGACGCGAAGTTCGGCATCTACGCTCACTGGGGCGCCTACAGCGTCCCTGCCTTCGGCTCTGAGTGGTACGCCCGCAACATGTATCAGAGCAAGAGCGGCGTCCACAAGCACCACCTCGCCAACTGGGGCGACCCCTCCGAGTTCGGCTACAAGGACTTCATCCCCATGTTCACCGCGCCCCGCTTCGACGCCGAGGAGTGGGCGGATCTGTACGAGCGTTCCGGCGCCAAATTCGCCGGGCCCGTCGCCGAGCACCATGACGGGTTCAGCATGTGGGCGAGCGATGTGAATCGCTGGAACGTCGGCGACATGGGACCGCGCCGCGACGTTACGGGCGAACTCGTCGCCGCCCTGCGCAAGCGCGGGCTCAAGATCATCACATCCTTCCACCACGCCTTCAATATCCAGGGCTACTACGCCGCCGAGGAGGGCTGGGACACGGCCGATCCGCGGTATGGCGATCTCTACGGCAAGTTTGAGGATCCGGCCGAAGCCCACGACCGCTGGCTGGCCAAGATCGTCGAGGTCATCGACGCCTACCAGCCCGACCAGATCTGGTTCGACTTCGGCCTCGCGAAGATCCCCGACGACTACAAAACCCGCATGGCTCAGTACTACTACGGCAAGGAGCGGGAGTGGGGGAAACCGGTCATCATCACCCGCAAGGGCGACCATCTCCCCGACGGCGTCGGCGTCCTCGACATCGAGCGCGGGAAGATGGAGGAGAAGCCTGATTTTCTTTGGCAGACCGACGACTCCGTCTCCACCAATAGCTGGTGCCATGTTGAGAATCTCAACGTCAAGCCCGCCGAGGAACTCGTCCACGAACTCATCGACATCGTCAGCAAGAATGGAGTGTTGCTGTTGAACGTCGCGCCCCATGCCGACGGCAGCATTCCCGATGACCAGCAAAAGTTGCTTATTGGGATCGGTGATTGGCTGCGGGTCAATGGCGAGGCGATCTACGGGACGCGGCCTTGGGCAATCCACGGCGAGGGCCCGAACCTATTCGACCGGGGTCGCGGCTTGGGCGGCCACGCGCAGGGGCAGGTCGACTTCACCGCCGAAGATATCCGCTTCACCACGAAAGACGACGCGCTCTACATGATCTGCCTGGGTTGGCCGGACGCCGACGTGATCGCCGAGAATCTGGTCGTCGAGGACACGGGTGACGCGCGCGTCTCTCTGCTCGGCTTCCGAGGCGTGGTGGATTACTCAATTGACGATGCGGGCCGGCTGACGATCGACGCGCCCGAGCTTTCCGAGACCTCGCTCCCGTGCGAGCACGCCTACACGTTCAAGCTGAGTGGTTTCGATGTCGCTCCCTCAGCCGAGGTCGCCTTTGCGCTCCCCGGAGCAACAACGCTGACCGCCGAACAGGCCACGCTCGAGGGCGCGCAGATCAACACGGAGACCAAGTCCGAGCGCGTCAACATCGGCTTCTGGGACCGGGCCGACGAGCGCGTTCACTGGCTCTTCAACGCGCCGAAAGCGGGCAAGTATTGGATCCGGGGAGAGTTCGCGGCGGCGTCGGGCGCGACGACGCTTCAGCTCTCAGGCTGCGGCAAGCCGCTGGTCTGCGAGATCCCCAGAGCGGGCAATTGGGAAGAGGCAACCTGGACCAACATGGGCGAGACCACCGTGAAGAAACCGGGCGTGTACCACATCACCCTCCGCCCGGCGGACCCGGATGAGTGGCATGCCGTGAACGTATGGCGACTGCAGATCGCGCCGGCAATTGAGTGATCGGGAGGTTGCCGTCTGTAGGAGGGGTTTCAACCCCGACCATCCGTTCATCCTCGAACGCTGCCACGGCGTCGGGGTTGAACCCCCTCCTACAGACGGCCTGCCGTGTTCGTTAGAGGACTTCACGCTCCATGGGGGAAAACCCAGAGCGGCGCTAGCCGACAGGAATCATCGCCCGCCTGGCTCTTCCGGCGGGCTGTCGATATACGTCTGTGAGGTGAATGATGGACAAGAAGCACGGCCGGAGGGAATTCCTCAAGAAAGCAGCGGTCGGGGCGGCAGCGATGTCCGTGCCCTACTTCGTGCCCTCTCGCGCGATGGGCGCGAACGACCGTCTGGCTCTCGGCTACATCGGGATGGGCGGCATCTCGGGCGGACACTTCAACTGGGGGCTGGGCAACCAGGGAACTGAGGTGCTGGCGGTGTGCGACGTCGACACCGACCGTCGCGAGTCGGCCCACAACCGCGCGGGCGGGGGGTGTGACGCGTACAACGACTACCGCCACGTCCTCGATCGCGATGACATCGATGCCGTGTTCGTCCTCACGCCCGACCACTGGCACACGAAGATCTCGCTCGACGCTTGCCAGTCCGGCAAGGACGTCTACTGCGAAAAGCCGCTCACGCTCACCATCGACGAAGGCAAGCGCCTGGTCGATGCCGTGCGGCGCTACGGGCGCGTCTTTCAGGTCGGCAGCCAACAGCGCTCGAGCTGGGAGTTCCGGCTCGCCTGCGAGTTGGTTCACGCCGGGCGGATCGGCAAGGTCCACACCGTCCGCGTCGTCATCGGTGGCGCGCCGGGCGGAACGTACGAGCCCGATACCCCCGTGCCTCCGGGCCTCGATTGGGATATGTGGCTCGGGCCCGCGCCGAAGGCCCCGTTCAACAAGCTCCGCCACCCCTACAACTTCCGCTGGTTCTACGATTACTCCGGCGGCAAGATGACGGACTGGGGCGCCCACCACAACGACATCGCCCAGTGGGGCCTCGGGATGGATGGCAGCGGACCGACCTCCGTCGAGGCCAGCGGCGTCTTCCCGACCGAGGGGCTCTACGACGTCGCCACGAGTTTTGAGATCACCTACACGTACGCGACCGGTCAGAAGGCCATCTGCTCCTCCGACGGGCGCTTCGGCATTACCTTCGAGGGCGATGATGGTTGGGTCTGGGTGACGCGCGGCGATATCGAGACCTCGCCGAAAGAACTCCGCAACGACCAGTTCGGTCCCGGCGATGAGCGGCTCTACTTCAGCGGCAGCCACCATCAGAACTGGGTCGATTGCATCAAGTCCCGCGAGCGCTGCATCTGCGATGTCGAGGTCGGCCACCGCTCCGTCAGCGTGTGCCACCTCGGCAACATCGCCCTCCGCACCGGGCGCAAGCTCGACTGGGACCCCGTGAGCGAGGCGTTTGTCGACGATCCTGACGCCAACCGGTGGCTCTCCAAGCCCTACCGCGCGCCGTGGCATTTGTAGAGGAGATTTCCAATGACCCGAATGATGAAATACGCGGTGACCATGGTCGTGCTCCTGGCCTCCGCCTGCGCGTTCGCTCAGGATGCCGACGTGCTGATTGGCCGTCTATCGGATGACGACGGAAACGTCCGCCTCGAGGCCGCGCGCGAACTCGCGACCCTCGGGCCGGACGTGCTGCCCGAACTCATGGCCCTCGTCGGCGGCGACGATGAGCGCCTCGCCGCCGGCGCCAGGATCGCGGTCGGCGTCCTCTGTCAGAATCTGACGGCTCCCGATGCCGCCGCCGATTTCCTCACCCGGTCAACGGCCGAGGCCGCGCTGCTCCGCGCGGCAATCGGGCCCGGCACGGTGCCCGCGCGCCAGTATGCTCTGCGCCAGCTCGCCCTCATCGGGCAGGCAGGCTCGGTAGCGGGAATCGCCGACTTGCTCGGCGACGCTGACGTTGGCGACATGGCGCGGTTCGCGCTGGCTCGGATTCCGGGGCAAGCGTCGCTCGACGCGCTGGCCGAAGCTGCCGACACCCCCGACGCAACGCTGAGGGCCGGAATCGCTGATGCGCTCGGGCGTCACGGCGATCCTGCTGCAATCCGCACGCTTGAAGCCCTCATGACCGACGATGACTCGGGCGTCCGCATGGTGGCTGTCCAGGCCCTCGGCGAGATCGCCGATCCGTCTGTCGGGGCCATCATCATGACCGCCGTTCAGTCCGGCAGCGCGACTGAGCGCGAGTCCGCCCGCGATGCCTACATCCGGCTCGGAGGAACGCTGCTTGCCGCCGGAATGGATGCCGAAGCCCGTCGCGTCTTCGACCGCGTGTTCACCAGTTTTCCGACTGATATTGAGAAGTGCGCCGGGCTTGAGGGCTGGGCCAAGATCGCGGGCGCCACAGGCGCCTCGCGGCTCATCGCGGCCATCAAGCAGGGGTCTCGCGACATCCGCGGCGTCGCGAAGTATGCCCTCGCCGAGATCGACGAGGCCGGCGTCACCGGAACCGTGGCGATCGCGTCGGGAGCCGGCAAGACCGACCCGCGCGTCGCCCTCATCTGGGTATTGGGCGAGCGCGGCGACGATGCCGCCACCCCCGTGCTGACCGAAGCGCTGACCGACGATGACGCGAAGATCAGAGTCGCTGCGCTTACCGCCCTCGGCAAGCTACGCGATCCCCTCAGCGCCGGAGCCGTCATCGCCGCGCTGGCGGATGAAGATGAAGTCGTCCGCAAGTCAGCCGAAGCCACCCTCGGACGCATTCCCGGTGGCGATGCGGCGGACGCTATAGTCGATGCCATCGACGGCGCCGATGACCCAACCCCCATCATGCTCGCGCGCACCCTCGGCCGCCACACGGGCCGCTCCACTGACGCCAAGCTCGTCGAGTTGCTGAATGACCCCTTGGAAGACGTTCGCGTTACCGCCATCGAGGCGCTCGGCCGCCACCAGACATCGGCCGCCGCCGGCGAACTCGTCGCGGCCGCGCTGTCAGATCGCGAGAAGGAATCGAACGCGGCCAAGGCAGCTCTGACGGGCATGACCGCCGAGGGCGCGACGATGGCGATCCTTGGCGAGTACCGCGCCGCCACGCCTGAGGCAAAGGCCATTATCCTGCGAGCCCTCGGCGCGCGCGGCGATGCCGAACTCGTGGGCCTGTTCACCGATGCCGCCGGCTCCTTCGAGGAGGAAGTCGTCGTTGCGGGGCTCGACGCTCTCGCGAAGCTCCACGACGAATCATCCACCGATCTCGTCCTCGGAATCGCCCGCGACGGAAGCGATGCCGAGAAGTCAGCGGCGGTGAAGGCGTATCTGGAGATAGGCAAGGCGATCGCCGAGGAGGACAAGCCTGCCGGGCTTGCCATCTACCATGATGCCCTCGCCCTCGCGACCGGTGATGGCGAGAAGCGCGTCGCGCTCCAGTACCTCGCCACGCTGGGCGATCCCGACTCGCTCCCCAAGGTCCAGCCGCTGTTGGAGACAGGCAGCGACGAAGTTAAGAAGGCCGCCGCGGGCGCCGTCGTTGCGATCGCCGATACGCTGGCCAATAGCGGCCAGGGTACGCAAGCGTTGACGCTCCTGGAGAGTAGCATCGCGCTTCTCACGGACCGCGCGACCATCGCCCGAGCCGCGCAGCGCATGCGGGCCCTCGGCAAGCCCCTCATGATCGGCGCGAAGGATGGTTTCCTGACCGAATACTGGGTCCTCGGGCCCGTAAGCAACCGCGATGCCCTCCGGAAGGACGACATTCTTCCCACCGATGCGCCGGTCAATGTCGCGCGCTCCGTCGACTACGGCGACGATCAATCCGCCGCGTGGAAGCACCGCCCCACGGACGATCCTCTGGGGCACGTCGACCTCGAGAAAGCCGCCGCGCGCCAGGACAACGTCGGCGCTTACTGCTACGTCGAGTTCGACGCCGAAGCGGCCCAGGACGTGCTGCTCAAGATCGGCAGCGACGATGGCCTGGCTTGCTGGCTCAACGGGGAAGAGGTCCACGAGAACTTCCTGAACCGCGGCTGGTCCGTTGACGCCGATGTCGTCGAGGCCCGCATCGAGGCCGGGAACAACCGCCTCCTCTGCAAGGTCCTCAACGGCGGCGCCCAGTGGGCGCTCAGCGTCCGCATTACCGACCGTGACGGCAAGCCCGTCCTGGTCCAGCAGTGGGACAAGTCGCCCGCCGACATCGTCGCCGACAAGGGGTTCATCACCAGCTACTGGACGCTCGGGCCGTTGCCCGGTCGCGAGGATCAGCGCGAGACAGACGCCGTCGACGCCGCCAACCTCGATCTCACCGAGATCGTCACCGTCGGCGACGAGGACTTCGGCTGGCAGTGGACGGCTCTGGAGAGCGCTGATGGCATCCTCGATCTCCAGGCCGCCGTCGCCAGTCTCACCGATGTCGGTTGCTTCCTGTTCGCCGAGGTCACGTCCGACACTGCGCAAGACGTCCTACTGAAGATGGGGAGCGATGACGACATCTACTGCTGGCTGAACGGCGAGCTGATCCACGAGAACCCGACCGCCAGGCCCCCTGCCGTCGACCAGGATGTCGTGGAGGCGAGGCTCAGGGCTGGCAAGAACCAGATCCTCCTCAAAGTCCTGCAGGGCGGCGGAGGCTGGGCCGCCTGCGTCAGGATCACCGATCGCGGCGGCAACCCACTCGTGCTGGAGCAGTCAACGCCCTAGCTTGGCTCTCGTCGTTAGCATCGCCACAGCCGGGCCCCATCTTGGGGCCCGGCTGTTTCGCGTGAGAGGGGAGTATCCGGGCGCGGTCCGGGGTTGTACTGGATTAGCAATACCAGATTCAGAGAGGGACAATGATGCGCAGCCCAAGCCTCGTGACCGTGGCCGCACTTGTCGTGCTGGCAACTGTACTGGCATCCGCCCACGCGGTCGCCGACCGCGAGGCGAAGTTCATCTGGTGCTTCTCCGAGGACCAGGGCGCCCCAAGTTACGCAAGCCTGAAGTGCGAGACGATCGAGCACAACATCCCAGGCATCCCCAGCGGCCAGGACTTGCTTGGCGGGGCGAGCGCAAAGGGCGGGAAGTTCACCTACACGCCGACGGCGGACTACGAGGGCTTCAAGTGCGTGTGGGTTTCCGATGAGGGCAGCCTGATGTTCCTCAAGCTCTTCCGCGACGAGAGGGACTTGGAGATGCGCGATTGCGTGGGATCGGAGGTCGGTATCTGCGAGTCCGACGCGAGACCCGGAGCCCCTTGCGGGAAGTTCACGCTGAAGAACCCCGTCATCACGAGCTACACGCTGTACGCCGCGGGCCACTGCACCATCCCTGGCGTGTCCGCCAAGGACAAGCGCGTTGAGGTGATCACCATCGTGCCCGAAACAGTCACCGTCGACCTGAGCGCGTTCAAGTAGCTATCGCTACGAGTCTGTCCCTGATCGAACAGGGAAGTAAAGCGTGTACGGCTCATCGACCACCTCGTGGATCGGCTTGAAATCGATCCGGCGGTCTTGGTTGATCGTCCTGTAGTTGTCCTGCCAAACGCCCCACTCGCGCTCGCGGGCGGGGGCGAGAACTGTCGACGGATCATTGGTGTCGCCGACGAGCGTCCGCTCCTCCCCGCACAGCCCCGCCAGCACCATCGGACCATCCATGAACGCGACCGTGTCCGGTTCATCCGGCAGCGGGCAAGTGGTCAGGCCCTTCGGCAACTGAATGCTGATCGCATCGTCATTCCACTCGCGACGGATGCTGTGGAACGATGATGGGCCCGAAGTCACGTCCTCCGGCTGGCCGTTCACGAGAATCGTCGGCTCGCCGGCGATCCACCGCGGCAGCCGCAACCGAAGAGCAAACTCCTTCGGTTTGGCGCACTTCACGGTCATCAGTATGGTCCAGTGCTTGGGCCGGCTGGCTGCGGTGGGCCGATCGACCGCTTGACTCCCCGACTGCTCGTAGCTCGTGATCGCATCCGCGTGCGCGTCGAAGCTCTGCGAGATCTCGACGTTGCCCCGCTCAAGCCTCGATGGCACGTACTGGCAGACCGTCAGCCCCTCGCCGTCCCCGTAGTAGACGTAAGCATCGTGCGCGGTGTGGGCCTGCACCAGCGTCCCGTGACAGCACCAGAAATCGTTCGTCTCCGAGCCCCAGTGCTTCGTCGCGCCCGGTTGCATCTCCAGGAAATAGTTGATCTGACCCGTGCCCGGATGCTGCTGCGCGAGAATTCCGTTGTACAGATTCCGCTCGATATAGTCAGCGTATCCGACGTCGCCCGTCCAGCGGAATAGGTAGTCCGCGAGCCGCATCATGTTGTAGATCGTGCAGTGCTCTTGGTTCTTCTCGCCGAGCCGCGCGGCGAATTGGTGCGGCGGCGTCCAGATCTCTCCTGCCGTCTGGCCGCCCGTGCAGAAGTATCCCCGGTCTGTCACCGCGCAGCGCCAATACGCCTCGACGATTCTCCTCCAACGTTTCTCGCCCGTCACCTCGTAGGCTCGCGCCGCGCCGTGAGCCTCGGGGATCGTCGTGTTCGCGTGCATGTTCGTCAGCGGATCGCCACCGGCCAGCAACCGGTCGAACAGCCGGGGCCGGTCGTACCGTTCGATCAGATCGGCATGTTCCTGCTTACCCGTCACGCCATACAGATTCGCCCACGCCTCCAGCATCCCGCCCGTCTCGAAGTCGAGGATGTTGTCCATCTCCTCGCGACTGAAGTCGGCGGTGAAGCGGTGGAACCAGCGCGCGAAGTTCTCGGCGATCTCGAGCGCTTGCTCGCTCCCCGTCCAGACGTGCATGTCGTGGAGACCCATGAGCGTCTTGTGAAGCACGTAGTGCGGCGCCCACACGCTCTTTCCCCGCGCGATCCATTCGAGGTACTTGGGTGGAATCGAGCCGACCCATTCGCCCCCGTTCTCCTGCTGGCACCGACCTAGAGTTTCGACCACGCCGTCCGCGCGAGCCTTCAGCTCCGCATCACCCGTGCTGGCAACAATGCGCGCCGCCGCGCTCATCCAGTGTCCGAGAAAGTGACCGCGCACCTGACATGTCGGCGACTCCCAGCCCCAGTGCATGTCGTCGCCGTACCGCGGCTGTTTGCGGTGGGTGACATCACGCAGTTGAATGTTGCTCAGCCCCGCCTCGAGCAGGTGGTTCTGCAGCAGCGCCTGGGGCTGAAGCCTCATCACGTAGCCTCGGTTCACGTTGAAACGATCCAGGAACGTGCCCGGCAGGAGGCTGATATCACGTGGTCTGAAAGCATTGAGTTTCGCGGCCATTGGGGCTCCTGATGCCTGGTATTCGGTCAACGCCCGTTCGCGCCGGCGCCGTCGGTGGCCTCTCGCGCACCTAACAGGCCGGCAACATTGTTGGTCTAATGTGGAGGGACAACCGCCGCCAGCCGCCAAGACCCCCGCCAGCGAGGTCATCATGCACAGACTACTATCATTCGTGCTCCTACTGCCCGTGATCGGCTGCGCCGCAACCGCCGACGATTGGCCGCAGTTCCGGTTCGACGCGGCCCGCTCCGGCTACGCGCCTGAGAGCCTTCCCGACGACCTGAGTCTGATCTGGGAGTACCGACCGGCCGCCCCGCCTGCGCCCGCTTGGGTCGGCGAGGACACGCGGATGTCCTTCGATCACGCGCCCCAGGCCGTAGTTGCCGGCGGCCGCGTGTTCTTTGGCAGTTCGGCTGACAACAAGGTCTACGCCCTCGACGCCGCGACCGGAGTCGAGGTCTGGTCGGTCCACGCCGACGCCGCGATTCGCTTCGCGCCATGCGTCGACAACGGACGCGTTTACGTCGCCAGCGATGACGGCATGCTCTACTGCCTCGAGGCGGCGACCGGCACGGAAATCTGGCGCAAGCAACTCGCGCCGGGCGATGACATGGTCCTCGGCAACGGCCGGCTCGTGTCGCGTTGGCCCGTGCGCGGAGGCCCTGCCATTGATGACAACGTGCTCTACGTATCAGCCGGGATCTGGCCCTCCGAGGGCATCTACATCCAGGCCCTCGACCCCGCCACCGGCGACGCGTTGTGGACGAACGACACGGCCGGCTATATCGAGATGGATCAGCCGCACGGCGGCGCGCGCGCCAAGAGCGGCGTCTCCGCCCAGGGCTACCTCACCATCGCCGGCGACGCCCTGATGGTCCCTACCGGCAGGGCCACCCCAGCTGCTCTTGCCGCGGACACTGGCGAGTTCCGCTACTTCCGCTTGCAGGAGTACAACGGCCGCGGCCACGGGCCGTTCGTAACGGCGGTCGACGATTGCTTCGTGAACGAACTCGATGTCTTCCGCACGGACGGCGGCGACCGCTTGGCCCGCGGCCTCCCATCCGCGGCAATGGCCGTCTACCCGGACCACATCGTCTACGCGTACCAGTCCACAATCAGTGCAGTCAGCCGGTCCGCGCTGATCGTCGAGAAAGACGCCGTCGACAAGCGCGGCGCTCCCATCAAGACCAAGGCCCTCGGCGCCCCGCTCTGGACGATCGAGGCCGAGGGAACCCTCGGCACGTCGCTCATCGGCGCCGGCGACATGGTCGTCGCCGGCGTTCGAAGCGATTCCGGCGGCGGAATCGTGGTCGCCGACACCGCCTCTCAGGAAGTGACCGCGACCGCCGGTGTCGACGGGCTCCCGCTCGGTCTGGCGGCGGCCGGCGGCAGGCTGTATGTCACCACCGACCAGGGCACGATCTACTGTTTCGGCGCCGCCACGGGTACCGCCCCGGCGAAGCGCGAGCCGACCGTAGACGACGACCCTTACGGCGAGGATGATATCTACGCCAAAGCCGCTGATGAGATCATCGAGCGGACGGGTATCACAGTCGGGTACTGCGTCGACATAGGCTGCGGCGACGGTCGCCTCAGCTATGAGCTGGCCAAGCGCTCGGAGCTGAATATCTACGCTATCGATGCCGACGCCAAGGACGTTGCGGCGGCACGCGAGCGCCTTGATTCGGCCGGCCTGCATGGGACGCGCGTGACGGTCCTTCAGCGCAAGCCCGGCAACACCACGCTGCCAAATCTTCTGGCCAATCTCGTCGTCTCGGGAGAATCGGTCACCGGTGGCAAGGCACCGGGGTCGCGTCTTGAGCGCGAGCGCCTGCAGCGCCCCTACGGGGGCGTCATCTGCGTCGGCAAGCCCGGCAGCATGACCCTCGACACGCGCGGCGCGCTGGAGGGCGCCGGCGAGTGGACACATCAGTACGCGAACGCCGGCAACGAGGCGTGCTCCACCGATGAGGTGAAGGGCCCGCTCGGGATGCTCTGGTATGCCGACAACACGCTCGTCATGCCTTCGCGCCATGGCCGAGGCCCGTCGCCGCTGTTCTGGAATGGCGTCTTCATCGTCGAGGGCATCGATGCCATCCGCGCGGTCGATGCGTACAACGGAACGCAGATGTGGGAGCACCCTCTGCCCGGCATATTGAAGCCGTACGATCAGGAACACCTCAACGGCGTCGCGGTCACCGGCAGCAATATATGCATCGCCGATGGCAAGCTCTTCGCGAGGCACGAGAACAAGTGCGCGGTGATCGACGTGATGAGCGGCGAGCAGGTCGCCGAGTTAACCGCCCCGCCCAAGCCCGACGGATCAATCGCGCGCTGGGGCTACATCTCCTGCGCGGATGGCACGCTGTTCGGGTCGCTCTACAACGAGGCGCATCAGGTTACCTTCGCCTTCGTCAAGTCCGACATGAGCCTGATATACAGCGAATCGGCGCTCCTGTTCGCGCTTGACGCCACGACCGGCGAGACGAAGTGGACCTATCAGCCCGAGCACTCCGTGCGCATCAACACCATTGCCGTCGGAGATGGCAAGGTCTTCCTTCTCGACCGCCCGATCGCCGTCCGCGACCGCGACAAAGAGGACAAGACCGAGCACCCCGCCGGCAAGCTTGTCGCGCTCGATGCGGACACGGGCGATGCGCTGTGGAGCGTCGAAGATGACATCTACGGCACGATGCTCGCGCTCAGTGAAGAGCACAACATCCTCCTGATGTCGTATCAGGCGACTCGCTTCAGGTTGGCGTCTGAGGCTGGCGGTCGGATGAGCGCCTTCAACCCGGACGATGGCGCCCGGATCTGGGATGTGGAGGAAGCCTACGCCAGCCGGCCGCTGATCAACGATGACACGATCTATGCCCAGCCCGGCGCGTGGGATCTGCGAACGGGCGAGCGCAAGGACTTCAACCTCACGCGCTCCTACGGATGCGGAATCCTGGCGGGCTCTAAGAACCTCCTCGCCTACCGCTCCGCGACGCTTGGTTATTGGGATCTCACAACCAACGTCGGCACCGAAAACTACGGCGGCATCCGCCCCGGGTGTTGGATCAACGCCTTGCCCGTCGGCGGGATGCTACTCGTCCCCGAGGCCTCCAACCGCTGTCGCTGCAGCTATCTCATCAAGGCCACCATAGCGCTCCAGCCTTACGGCGTCAGGTCCCCGCGTGTCGATCCCGTCCAGGCCGCCGACAGCGGCTCGATCGATGTCCGCATCTCAGCCGACGATCCAGCCGGGGAGATCCGCTACACGCTCGACGGGACCTCGCCCACGCGCCAGTCCAAGCGCTACGCGAGATCGGTCAAAGTGACCGAGAGCGCGACGCTCACCGCGCGCGTCTTCCGCGATGGCGTTGCGGGGCCAACCAGCTCGGGATCGTACATCATCGATCCCGATATCATCCCGCTTGGCGGCGATGACTGGCAGGTGCATGACACCCCCGGCGCCGGTCCGCCCGAGAGCAACTGGGCGCTCGACAACGGAATCATCGCCGAGATATCCAACCACTTCCTCGGCGAGGCGGGGAACTTGGATCCGCTCGTCGAGCGCCCGGGAACGTATCGCGCCTTCGCGCCGGGGGCTGATTTCACCGACGGCGAGGTCTCGCTCGATATCTCGTCCGCCGATGACGATGGTATCGGCATCGCGTTTAGGTTCGCCGACCGCGAGCACCACTATCTCTTCACCATGGACCGCCAGCGCAGCTTCCGCGTGTTGGCGCTCAAGAACGGCGACGAGTACGAGGTGGTCTCGCAGAACGCCACGGGGTTTGTATCGGGGCGCTGGTACGCTCTCCGAGTCGTGCTCGACGGCTCGAACATGTCGGTCTGGATCGACGGCGAGAAGGAGTTCGAGATCACTGACGAAACGCTCGAGAGCGGCACGTTCGCGCTCTATTCATGGGGCAGCACCGGCGCCAAGTTCCGCAACGTGAAATGGAAGGCGCCCTAGCCACGGCCGCATCGCCGTTTTGGACCGCGAGCTTCCAGCTCGCATCCGCCGTCCCAATCTCGCCGCCCTCTTGGGAGCCCGAATGACATCCCGCGAACGCATCCTTGCGGCTATTCGCCGCGAGCCCGTCGACCACGTGCCGTGCCACGGCGCCTTCAACCCGCTCACGCCCGTCCAGCGCCAGGGCGTCTGGAATTTCCCCTGGGCCGAAGACGCCTCCGGTGAGGAGATCCTCCGCTACCAGGTCGAGGTCCTCGGGCTCGATCAGCTCGTCGGCATCGGCGCCTCGGTCACGCAGCAGGCTCCCGGCTGCTCGTCAGAGACGCGCGTCGATGGCGACGTCCTGCACAAGACCATCACCACTCCCGCCGGCGAGATGCATGCCTCCGTCAGCTACAGCGAACTGTGGCCTCACGGCGAGGACATCCCGCTCTACAGCGATTTCAACGTCGGCCACTACATCGAGCCATGGATCCAAGACCAAGCGGATCTCGATTGCCTCAAGCAGATCCAGATCCTCCGCCGCGCCGACGAGGTCATCGCGGCCTCGACCGACCACGCCGTGGCCGCCAAAGCCCTCGCCACTGGCTACAAACTCGCCACCTTCGGCTCATCGGGCATGGGCCTCACCGGCGCCATGCATCTCATGGGAGCCAGCGAGATCTGTCTGATGAGCATCGACAATCCCGAGCTGATCGATGATTACCTCGAGCACGAACACGCGGCCAATCTGCGCGCCATCGAGGTCCTTGGGGAGTTGGGCGCTGATATCGTCCGCCGCAACGGGTTCTACGAGACCGCGGATTTCTACAGTCCCGCCACGCTTGACCGCTTCCTCACGCGCCGCCTCAACGCCGAGGCCGACGCGACCCGCGCCGCGGGCATGGTCACTGCCTACACCGCCCACACGGGCGTCATGCCAATCCTCGACTACCTCGCGAATCTCACGCTGGAATCCATCGTGGGGATCGATATCGCCTTCGAGGGCGTCGACATCGCGGCAATCCACAGTGCCCTCGCCCCGAGCAAGTCCTTCTGGATCGGGCCTTGCAGCACCAACCACATCTGGGGCGGCCCAGAGCCCACGCGCCAGGCCGTCCGCGACGTGATGGACTGCTTCACCCCGACGGGCCTCATCCTGAGCCAGTGCGTCTCGTCCCACAGCATCATGCCGTGGGACAGCACCGAAGCGATGATCGACGAGTGGAATCGCCTCCGCTAATCCACGCCGTCACTGGAGCGCGGACGCCCTCGTCCGCATCGTGCCGTTCGTCTTCGCCGTTCTTCGCGTCTTCCTTCTTCCGTTCCGTCCTTCGCGCCTTCGTGGTTTCGTTGCCGTCAGACGATCTCCACCCCACACGTCTCCGCCGTCTCGCGGATGAACTTCGCGGCCTGGTCGAACTCCTCTTCGGTCGTCAGGTGTTCGATCAGCAGCGGCACGTCCGGCTCGAGCGTGTCGATCTGTTTCAGGAATGTCGGGTAGTCCAGGTTCCCCTGGCCCGGCAGCACCTCATCCAGATGCACCGTCAGTTCGTGGCTCATCGAGATGTCCTTCGCGTGGCAGCTCCTGATCTTCGGCCCGAGCTTCGCGACGAATTCCTCGATGATTCCCGTGCTCCGGTAGTAGTGGTGCGGGCTCAGGATCAGGTTGGTCGGGTCGAAGTGCACCGCGAACGCCGGCCGATCGATCTCTCGCACCAGCCTCGCGTAGCTCTCGGGCGAGTCGGGGTACATCCATTCCATCGTCTCGAGCGTGAACGTCGCCCGCGTGGGATTGACCTCATCGATGATCCGCTGCGTCGTGCTGACGATCAGCTCGAAGGTCTCCTCAGTGAGGTTCTCCGGATCGTGCCCGAACCACGGTTCGCCTCGCGAGCCCGCCACGTTCACGCAGCAGTTCGCGCCGATCCTCTCCGCCAGCGCCAGGCCCTCGATGCACCGCTTCAGCCCGGCCTCTCGGATCTCATCGATCCGGCTGATGGGGCTGCTCCACGCGCCGACCTCGGCGATGACGATGCCGTTCTCCTTCGCCGCCTGCTCATACTCAGCAACTGTCTCGTCAGTCGCCTCCGGGCCCACCGGACAGAACGCCGCCGAGTAGCCCTTCCTGGCCAGTTCAGCAACCCATTTCTCTGGCGTGCTGCAGTCTCCGTACAGATTCGCGCCAAGTCTCATCGCGTATCCCTCCGTAATGCCTTCGCGTAGTGACGTGGAAACTCTGTGAGTTTCCCTTCCAGCCCGTCGGCCGTTGCCCTTCCCGTCCATGCCGGCTGGCCCCAGGGAAGCTCGCAGCTTGCGTCTCCAGCGCCGCCAGACCACACCCTCGATCACTTTCGTAGGGGCGTGATTCATCACTCCCTACCGTCGCGCCTCGCCCCCCGCGTAGCATCGGCGCCCTCGCCGATGCACTCCCAAACCCCTCTCACTCCTCCGCCAGCAACCGCCTCACCCTCTCCCTCACCACATCCGGCCGATGCAACTCCTCGGCATACTCCTCTGCTCGGCGGCGTGCATCTTGAGCGCGATGGAACCAGGCTAGCGGCCGTCCGACCACGGCAGCTCTATGTCCTTTGCCCAGAACTCCAGATCAGCCGTCCACTTCGGGTCATCCGGCCAAGGCAGGTACTCCCCGTACTCAGCTCCTTCATGCGCGATGCGCTTCGCCCCGGTGCGTGTGTAGATATCAAGGCCGTGGACACTCCAGTTCGCAATGTAGGGCAGTCCCTCTCCGCACGCCCGCTCCAACAGCCCCCACGTGCGGCGGAGTTCACTGTCAGCCCGTGACGCGACCTGATTGTAGGGAACGAACCAGCCCGAGATGATGGCGCGCGCCAGGCCTTCGGGGTCTCGCAGAAGCTCTTCGGGATTGATGTGTCCGGTCTCCGCTGGCACGATCCCGAAAGCCCGGGTCAGGGGGTGGTCGGCTACCTGGACTGCCCCTATCACCGCTACTGCAGCCCACTCCTCAGGTGCGCTCGCCCCTCTTGGCATCTCGTCGGGGCGGCCCGCCGGCGTGACCAGCGGCAAGGGAACTGCATGTGTGACGCCTGGAATGCCGCGCGCTGCCAGGAAACGGGTGACGCGAACGTCTCTGAGTGTCAGCGCGTGTCCCATCGCGAACCCCTGGTGCAGCAGTCTGAGGGCTCCTAGTACACGATACGACTCCCCCACGCCGGAGATGACCGTGCGCAGTCGTGGCCAATCACCGGCGCCCTGGGGCAGGACAATCCGCCTGGGTGGCTTCACGAACTCGCCGCACAGTTTCTCCCATCGAAGTTCCGGGGCGCCCTCGTTCTCTGACCTGACCGCCCACCAGACCTCGCCGAGGTCAGCATCGTCACCTACAGGCCACCCGCCGACTGCTCGTGTGGCGGCGAGCGACACGGCACGGAACATGGGGGAGATCTGGGCCCCGATGAAATCCCCGTACGCCTTCGCGACAGTCGGACCCACCTGGGCGTCATACTGCGGGCGCTTCAGTTCTACCGCGAACCTGTCAGGGGCTATGGACGCAAGCGCCTCGGACACGATATCGATGCCAGCCGCGTACGGCGGGCTCGGCTCCTCGTGGTCGGGGTCATAGCGGTCGTCGGTGACGTGCGCCCCATGGTATGACAGAGTGTCGCCCCCCTCGTACAGGTAACCGTGCAGAAGCCCGGCAAGTGGGCGTACCACAACCCCAAGGTCGTCCTGCTGCAACCGCAGGTAGACTTGGCTGCCGCCATCCTCGCCCAGCTCGAAGTAAGGGATGCGCACATGCGCTCCCAAGTCTCCGTCGTTCCCCTCAGGAGCTCGGATGGAATATACACGCAGCGAACTGAGGACCTGTTCGGACGTGTGCCTCCAAGCCTCTTCCCAAGCCTTCTCAGACGCGTCCGCCCGCGCCTGCTCGTCACTGGTTGGTCGGAACCCGGGGTGGAGCGCCGTGCGTTGCCCCACCCTCTCAAGTTGTTGCGAGACCCCCTCGGCCACGTGCTTCTCAGCGCGTAGCCACCCGGGGTCCAGCCGCAACTCCTTGCCCCCCCCGGCAAGCGCACCACAACTCGGCAGGGCACGCGGCGAAACATCCGCCAGACGGCCCCGGCAACGCTGGTAGAAACGGCCTGCAGGGCTTCCTTGGTTGTAGGCCCGTCGACATCAGGTGGGTCGTACCACTGGTTCCACTCATCCCTCGCCCAGTGGGGGAAGCCGAGCTGCAGCCACAACTCTGGTCTGATTCGAAGCCGGACCGTGGTGCCTGCAACGGCTTGCGCTGCCCCCTTCGTGAGTTCGCCGCAGGAGCCAATACCTTGTGTTGTGAACCGCCATTGTGGCCCCTCGGCTGGGGCGCAGCACTGATCGCGCTGCGCGGTGAATTCCAGCTCATCTGCGATCATAAAGTACGAGAGTACGCCGATGCCGAACTTGCTGGTCCGCGCGAACGGTACGCCGTGTTCATTGCACTCCCTCCGAAGCCGGGCGATGTCGAGGCTGTCGGTCGAACTACGACCGGTCCGCACGATATACTCCTCGAAGTGGCGCCGTTCCATGCCCACCCCGGTGTCCGAGCATACCAGCCACAGATCGCCGCCGTTGGCGTCGATCTCTATATAAATGTCCACGCGCTCTTGCAGGCCCAGGTGGCCCCAGACCTCGGGGCCGTCGCCCCGCATGGCCGCCGCAAGGCGCATTCGCCCTTGCTTCTCCCGCACCGCGTCGAATGCGTTCTGCATGAGCTCTCTCAAGGCCGCCCAGGGCCGGTGCCGGTACATGCCCGAGCCCGCAAACAGCTTGAGGATCTGCTCCGTATCCGGTCGAAACGCGGCGTCGAAGTACTCGTACCGGTGGCTGTGTGGCGTGATCCGTTGCTCAACGATCTCCGACAGCGTCCACCGGTACCGGCCCTCTCCGGCACTGATGTCATTGCACTCCTTGATTACGCGCCAGCACCTGCGGATCTCCTCTTCGATTCCGGCGATGGTCTGCAGAAGTGCTGCATGCACGAATGCCCGTCGCGGGTGGGCCTCCAATGCCGCGCGTTCGCTAGTGACCTCGAATCGGGTGATGGCCTGGTGCTTCCGCCACTCCGCGATGGCCCGGACATCGGTGACGTTCTGGTGGTGGAATAGGGCCTCTGGCGCTCTGTCCGGCGACACGTCGAGAATGTCGGCGACGCGCAGAGCGAGTGCCACGTACCGGGGGGAGCAACGCTCATCACCGCCCCCCCCACTCCGAATATCTGGAAGTCGTGCCCACTCAGCTCGCCCGTGGGGCGGTCGTGGCTGGCGCAGACGCGCTTCAAGAGATCGCGGTAGTCGTAGCTGCGGTACGTCAGTCGCCACGGGTCGCTGTCGCGAGTGGCATAGTGGTCTATCGCCTGGGATGACCGCGCAGCGTGGTTCTGGCGGACCCAATCTGTGATTATCGAGCATCGACGGTTCGTCAGTTCTCGTGCAGCGACGCTCTTGCGGAGGGGCGGATCGGGCACGTGCCACCGCACGGTCAAGTAGTCGCGGAACGCGGCCAGCTCAGGCCCATGGCCATCCCACTCCTCCGTGCCTCCTGTGTCAAGAAGTGACCCCAACCTGCCGATCTCGTCCTCCGGCGGGGACATGCCTACGTCGTGCAGGTACGCGGACAGGACTAGCAGCGCGAGATCGAGCGCGCCAAGCTGATTGAGCGTGTCCTCCGGGATGATGTTCCCCATGAGCGTCAGCACGTTGAGAGCGTGCGACGCATCGTGTCGCGTGAACGTCGGCGCGGCCGATGCATAACGGTCCAGTATCGGGGTGACTTTGCGAACGATGCGGGTGACCTCCGCCAGGAGTTCGTTCGTGAACTCGTCGGCATCGGCCAACTGCTGGAGTCGCCGGCCAATCTGCGTCTTTCTGAAGGCTGTAGTTGCACCCACTGTCCACACCTCTCACAGCAACCGTAATGTCAGACCTCGCCATAGTTCGACACAGTGGCGTTGCCGTCCCTAGTGCCACGCCGCGAGGTCGGGCCTGCCCGCGCTTGCACCCCAGACGTACTCGTCTGAGAGATCCACGTCAACGCCTGCGAACGGCGAGGCGACGGCGGCTTGAATGTTCTCCCGGAAGCCGACGGCCACGATGTGGTCGCCGCCGATCCTCAGCACGTCCAGGCCCTTCGCTGATGACCCCAGCGGCCCGAGTCCGGGGCCCTCGACGCCGAGGCCGATGCCCAGCTCAAGCTGCTCGTTGGCCCAGTTGTACTGCACGTCGCCCACCACGCCCTCGCCCACGCTGATCCCGAGTTGCTCGGCCGCCGCGCCGAGGCGCTCGTGGGTCCCATGGCCATCTGCTACAAAGTGGAAGGTGAACCCTAGGAAACCTCCGCCAGGATGAGCAGTAGCCGGCCCGTTCCGAACGTCTCCCACCACGCGCGCTGGAAGTGCCAGGTCAAGTAGATGTGATTCGCGGGCGAGCCTTCCAGCAGATCCTGCCACTGCCGGCGCCCAAATGCGGGGTCGTCGAAGCCCTGCAATATGCGCGTGGTCAAAGTGCTCATGGCTCTACCTTGCCCGCGGAATGGCTGCGGTCTGTCAGCTCTGCGTAGAACGCCTCGAGTCGGCGCAGGCATTCCGACCGGCTGGCGTGGCGGACCACGTGCCCGCGAGCGCGGCGTCCCATGGCGTCTCGCGCGGCGGGGTCGGCAAGGAGTTGGCGGAGTGCCGCCGCTAGAGCATCGATATCTCCCGGCGGGATGAGCAGCCCCGTCTCGCCATGCAACACGGCCTCACTTGCACCCGAACCCGAACACGCAACCGCCGGCAACCCGCATCCCATCGCCTCAAGGTACACGAAGCCGGGGCCCTCTCATAGTGCGAGGGTGCGGCGAAGACATGCGCTCGCGACAGGAGTTCGGGCAGCGACTCCTGCTCCGCGAAACCGACGATATCCAGCAACTCGGACTTCCCGGACTCTCCGGCGACGGCCCGCAGGCGGTCGGCCATGCCCTCGTCACCTCCGCCCACGAGGCGGATCCGCAGGCCGGGGAACTCGTCGGCCAATCGGCAGCCCGCGCTCACTAAGTCCTCGACGCCCTTATTGGCGACAAGCTTCCCGACGAAGATGATGGTCGAGCGATCGTCCTTCGGAACATGAAGCGGCCGGAACAGCTCGGCATCGATGCCCGTGTGGATGATCGGCACGCGCTCCGGGTCCAGGCCATAACACTTGGCGCACCACTCGGCCGAGCAGCGGCTGGACGAGAGGATCGCGTCGGCCTTCTGGATGCAGATCCCTTCTATCTCGACGCTTACACGATACAGATCCGAGTCCGCCTCCGGCCACCCGATGGTGTGGGCCAACATGACCAATGGTCCGTGCAGGTGCAGGACGGTGGGGATGTGATTCCACTCCGCTCGGTTCAGCAGATGAACGTACCCTTCGGCACCGTATCCCGGGAAGTCCACCAAGTCGAGGGGGTTCCCGGCGTGAAGCTCCGCAATGGCTGCGGCGACCTGCGAACTGTAAGTGAGCCACCGGACGGCCCCGGAGCAGATCGGCAGGTGGGCGTCGAAGCCAGGGATGCGCGTGACGTAGACCTGCCCGTCCAGGTACTCCTGTCTGGTCGCATCGGTGCTGTGAGAGATGACGTGCACGTCGTGCCCCATCACCGCAAGGCCATGCGCCTTGGCGTGGGTCTGCGTGCTAATGCCTCCGCCGCCGGTATCGGGCGGGTAGGCTTGTGAAACGAGGGCGATTCTCACGCGCGCGTCACCTCCCCGCCCCCCCCCGACCTCCAGCGGTCCTTGCTGCACCGCGTGCATTCGCTGGTACGCACCCTCCGCGGCGATCAGCTCGCCGTGCGTGCCCATCTCGACGATTCGCCCGCCGTCCAGCACAGCGACCCGGTCGGCGCGACGGACGGTTGATAGTCGGTGGGCGATGCTGAACGTCGTTCGTCCGGCCGCCAGGCGAGACGGCGTGTCGACCAGCGCATCCTCGGTGGTGGCGTCGAGGGCGGAAGTAGGCTCATCGAGGATGATGATCGGAGCATCTTTGAGAAATGCTCGGGCGATGGAGAGCCGCTGCTTCTGCCCGTCGCTCAGCGTGGCGCCTCTCTCGCCGGCGCGAGCCTCAATCGACACGCCGCTCAACACCGGGTGGTCGTCACCGTACCCGAAAGTGACGTTCTCGAGCCGCACAGCGACGCCTTCGCCTGGCGTCTCGAGGATCTCGTCGGTGGAATCCAGCACGTCGACGATGCGCTCGACGGACGCTTCGGCGCGCTTCAGGTCGCCATGCGTGCGCATTAACCGGCCGAAGGCGCCCTGCATGGTCCTGGGATAAGCGAGGAAGACGAGGAGGCTCCCAAGCGACATCGTCCCAGCCAACACGGCCCGCCCGCCGACCCACAAGACCATGGCCGCGCGGGCGGCGGTGGTCAAACCCCCGATCGGATCGCACGTGCTTCGCAGCACGGTATCGGACTGCGAGGACACGACGGCCTCGTCGGCGAGGGCCTGAAACTGGCGGCGGCGGGAACTGGATTGAACGCGAGCGTCGATACCGCGCCAGCCGCTCCGAGCGACAGGACCGCCATGCCGAGTTTCGTTAGGCGTAGCCGATGCCTGACCCAGATGAGCCGCTTGCCGCTACCGTGGTCCTCCTGGACGGTACGGATCTGCAGACCTGTCCACGGAGAGCAATGGATGCGCATGTCCCAGGAAGCGCGGCGCGTGTCGATCGTGACCGTCCAGCCGCCGTCACGCAACTCGTCCAGCACTTCCTGCAGGAGTTCGGTCCGTTCGTGCCAATCGACCGACCAGTAGCAGATCTTGCCCCAGCCGCTGAACGGTATTCGCTCCCTCGGAGCAGCGGGGGAAGAGGCTCCCGGCGGCGGCCGATAGATGCTCACGCGCGTGGCGACGCGGCCCCACGCCCGGGCGACCGGTTGCGCGAGGTAAAGGGCCGCGACGATCATCCGGGAGACGAGTCCGTCGTGGTGTGGAGCCAGGTGCGCCTGGCAGGCTCCGGCGCAGGCCACAGCGAGTGACAGAGAGAACATCCCCGCCGTCAGAATGGCCGCTCGCGCACCCGTATACCACGCCGCCCCACTGGCCGTCGCCCCGGGTGTTGAAGCGATCCGGGCGTCTGAGCCGAAGCAGAGCCTCGGCCTCACCGTAGCCTGCTTGCTGCTTCATGTACGCCGCCGGCGTCTGGCGTCGATGGTGCCAGACAAACGCGCTTGGCGCGTAGGTGATCCAGTGCCCGGACTCTTGCACGCGCCAGCAGATGTCGACGTCGTCGCCCGCCGTGCGGTATGTCGGGTGGAACCCGTCCATCCCCTCCAGGACCTCGCGCCGGAAGGCCATGTTACATACTGGAATGTGCTCGGCGACTACGTCGTCCACCAACACGACCTCATAGTCTGGGCAGTCCAGCCGCTCCAGCGAGCGCAAGCACTCGTCGAGGGTCTCGCCACCGTTGTAGGAGCACACGACAACCGAGGCGCTGGGGGTCTTGTCGAGCATTTCGGACGGTGATGAGTTGCAGACGCCGCCGAGAGGGTAATAAGCGGCCTTCGGTTCGCGGTCGGCGTACGTGATGCCGACGCACCAATCCTCGATCTGGTGGCCGTCCGTGAACCAGTCATCGGTCGGTATCTCGTTGGCAATGCTATGCGCGGCCACGCTTGGGTGATGGCGACCGACTTCGACAGCGTCTGAGATTGCCTGTCGCGCATCGGACTGTAGCTGCCGGTCTTCGAGGAACCACCGGGGACGCACGTAGTAGGTGCGGATGGCATTGATGCCAGCCGCCGTCATGCGGGCCAAGTCAGCTGAGACGTCATCCTGCGTCGGGAACGCCTCGCCCGCGTCGTTAGGAGCGAACGGCTCGTAAGTAACGCCCTTCAGGCGCAGGCGCTCGGATCCTCTCGCGAGGAACTTCCCGTCGACGCGGACATGCTCCTCGCTACAGGCGCCGTGAGCGCCGGGCCCCGTGGTGTCCATTGTTGCCCCCCCCCGAAATGCGCCAGGAAGATCGTCCAGCACCGACACCGCCGGGACAGACGCCGCCGCGATCAACGCGAATTCGCAGACAGGCAAGCTGCGCGTCGTCGCGCACGGTACGGCAATTACAGCAGACAGAGCAACGCGCCTGAACGGACGATTGGCTGTCCGATCAATCGGGGGGGCAGGTTGCTTAGATACTCGAGGGCCTCCCCGGGCTCGGCGAATGCGCGAAACATGGGCAGCATCTTGGGGCGCGCGGGATAGAGGCGCGTGGGGCTGGTGAGAACCTCCGACTCGTAAAGCACGATGCCGTCGGCTCCCTCGGCGTAGTGGGCCAGGACGCGCTCGGTATACTCGCGATGGGTTGGGCAGCCGTCCGTGACTCGCTGGTAGATGACGTCGGCGACCTCCTTCTCGTGGCGGCTGGGGTGGTGCTCGGCATCATCGGTTCCTCCGCCGAAGAAGGGGTTGATGCATGGGTGGACCTCGCAGTCGGTCCCGCGAGTCATTGCCACGAATGGCTCGACGGAGAACGGCGGATTGAACATGGAGTAGTTGGATGGGATGAGGATGTCAATTAGGCCGTCGCTCACCCAACGCTCAACATCGAGACCTTTCCAGAGGTTGTCGCGAGGGGTCACTCGGACGGCGATCAGGATGCGGCGGCCGGATCTCCGCTCCTCGGCCTGGGCGATGCTCCGGACATCACGCACGAACCGCGTCACGTAGTCGGCACGGAAACGCTTCCATCGCTCGGAGGCGCGCTCGCCGGCGTTCTCAAGCGGACTGATGCCGAAGTCGCGAACGTAGGCCGCCACGACCGGGGGGTCGTAGCCGATGACGGGCATGGTCCGAAGGAAGTCCAGCAGAAGACCGTCGACGTGGGGGTACTCGGTGACCACCTCTCGGAGGATGGCCAGCTTGTAGTCGCGGATCTCAGGATGGGCCAGGCTTGGCCAGCGGGTCGGTTGGTTGTCCGCTCCGCGCACCCGCAAGTGGCGGAAGTTGCGGATGTAGTCCAGGCGGTCGTTGTTGATGCTCTGCTCGTTGGTAACGCGGAACCAGGCGAAGAAGCGCTGGCCGACCTCGTGCGCCCGCTCGCTTGCGACATGCAGCGGATCGTGGTCGCGGAGAATCTCGGCGGCGGCTTGCCCCATCCCCGTGCGGGGGTCCTGGTTCGCGTCCTGATCGACCCACTGGGCGACCTTGCTGTGGTACTGAACTTGCGCATCAGCGTTGATCTGGAAGTAGATCGTGTCGAAGCCCGCGGCCTTGTGGTTGTCGATCACCTCCCGCGTGCCGGCGCGATCCGTCTTGCGGGTGACCATCACCCAACTCCAGAAGTCGGCCATGCCGCCGACGCCTCTGCGCGGGGTGGAGCGCAGCTCGCGCTCTCGACGTTCGGTGTCGGCCTCGACCTGCTCGTCGGTGAGGGGGACGAGCTTAACGTAGGCGATCCCGCCCCGCGGCTTGAAGAAACGACCGTAGGGCTGGTAGATCTCGAGGTCCTCGCCGGTCAAGTTGGCGCGCCGCCAGTAGAACTCGTCCACGCTACCATGTTCCCACTCGGACCCGAGGCCGGTCTTGCCGCCGTACATGTGCGTGTACCACGCGTCGCCAGACAGCTTCAGGTGAATGCCTTGCCACTCGGCGTCATCGATTGGCTCACCATATGTGAAGAGGCCGACATACACGTCGTGCCAGCCTGTCGTGTCTACGGGATAGGTCAGCGGCGGGAGTTGCTCGGCGCCCGAGGCGGCGAGCACGGCTTGGCCGTTGAGGTCACCCAACAGCCACTGGCCAGGCCCGGGCGTTGTTGAGATCCCATCAGCGGGGGTGACAAGCGAGAAGTCGTTGAGGTACACGGAACCGGCCTCCTGTTGGGCGACGTCCGCGGTTCCAGGAACGGATGCGCAGAGGATGATAGCCGCCAGCTCAGCGAGTGCCATCGGGTTGCCCATGGTCAGTCTCCAATGCGTTTCGCTCAGGCGCCGGATGGGCCGCGGGTTAGGGGAACTACGTGCAAGAAAGTTGTGCCCACCACCATCGCTGCCGACGCCTTCCACAGAGACCTGTTCCCGCCCTGCCAGAGGGGCTGATCTTCGGCCGGAGCGCGGAGGGTCGAGCGCCCTCCGGTTGCCACGAGACACGTGGCGCCTCCATCGGAGCTGTAGGCATCCTCGTCGTCGGGGAGAGGAGCGGGCACTTCGTAGACCATGTTCTCCTCGTTCGGCGCGGTCCAAAGCGCAGACTCACCCGCGTCCACGATCGGCGGGTCCATCGTGCCCACCGGCGTGCGGCGGGGCCCCGGATAATCACGCCGTTGCCGCCCGGCAGCTCGTAGGCATCCCGCACGCCCCACAACGGCCGGATGTCCAGCATCACCCGGGCGTGACCGCGCGGGAGGCCAGAAAGTGAGAGTGGGAGTTTTAGTGTCAGACACCCGTTCTGCAGACGGCGGCAAAACAAGTGTCCGACACGGGTAGGCGGAGGTCGGCGCGGGGATGAGGGACGGCGACGGCGTCGGGACTGAAGTCCCTCTTACAGGGATTGGGAAGTGAGCGAGGAATCGACGGGGCGGGAGCCCCGTCGCCACGCGGGCGACGGCGACTGCATGGTCCCATCCATTGATTCGGTCTGGTGGGGGTGGTCGATCCTGTATGGAGTGGGGACTCAGACGACGAGTTCCCCTGTACATATAGTCGACACGGGCACCGCGTCTGTCCCAATTGCTTGTCTACGACCCCTATACGGCCCGCTGCTCAGTCCCACCGGAACTCATCTTTCGTCGCGATCTCGTCGCCGCCGGCCCTGGCTACGGCGATCGATTGTCGGTCGATCGTGATGGTCCAGGTGACAGGGCCGCGGGTCAGCTTGATCTCGGAGCCATCGCCCGATACCGCGATCCCGGCGGCGGCATCAGCGGCGGACTCATCGGCCGGAAGCGGGATCAGGAGCGTGTCGAAAGTCGCGGGCGCATCGGGGCCGATGTCGATGGGACCCGCGCACTGGTAGGCGGCGTAGGGCACCGACGAGTACCAGGGCTTGTCGGGATCGACGCGGTGCGCGTAGTCGCTGTAGTCGATCGTCGCGCCGGGCTTGGGGCTGAAGTGGACGAGCAGATGGTCCGAGCCGTTGGCGGTCGGCCACGCGAAACTCATCGGGCGCGGGTAGTCGACATCGAACCAGGTCTCCCCGCGCTCGCGGATGCGGTCGACGTGCCACAGCGGACCGAGGAACCATGTCTGCGGTTCTTTCGCGACCGTGCGATCTCGGATCCACCAGCCAAGCCCCTTGACGAACAATATGTCGCGCTCGAACTGCATTCCCCAGCCCGCGTAGTCGCTCCAGATGACTCGGGCGAAGGTGGCGAGGTCGCCGTCCTGGAGGGTAGCCTCGGTCTCGGTCGGCTGGTCGCCCAACTCGCCGCCGCTGACGTGCACGCCGAAGAGGATGCTGTGGTCTGACCAGCCCTTGTGGAAGTAGGCGGTGTCCTCGGTGAAGACGGTTCCGTTGGCCCCCAGGCCGAGCAGCGCCGGGGCGTCGTTGTGCCCGTGTCCCGCGCCGGGCAGCAAGCCGAAGAGGGAGAAGTAGGCATCGTCGCCGATGCCGTCCCTCATGACCAGTTTCCACGGCGTCTGGCGGTCCTCGAGACTGAAGTGGGGCATCCCCTGATCTCTCCGGAGCGCGGGCGGGTTGAGGCGCGGGTAGGTGGTGGTGTGGATGCCGCTCTTTGGTGCGGGCTCGACCGGAGTAATGGAATCGTCCGCGCCGATGTAGGCGAGGGGCACGCTGCGCATGTCCTCGTAGCCCTGTTGCAGCGGATCATCGTCGAGGTAACGACGGCGGTGCCCGTCGAGCAACCGGTGGGCGGCCCACTTGTACGTGCCATCGCCAGTGGCAGTGGATGCTGTCTCGAAGGCGGCCACCCACGCGCCCCAGTCAGCGCCCATGCCGACGCTATCGCCCCAGCCGACCATCATCCCGGCGGGAGGAATCGTCTCGCGCCAGCGATCCACGAGCGCGCGCATTCCGGGGCGCTTGAAGATGTCCTGCCGATCGGTCACGTGCAGATGAGCCAGCATGAAGTGGAGGAAGACGGCGTTGTAGTGGGAGCTGTCCTCCTCGGTATCGTCGAAGTCGGCCCAGTCGCGCCAGGCCTCATCGCTGTAGGCGCGCCACTCGGCGGCTTCCGGGGAATTGGGGAAGAGGTCAGACGCCAGGCGGGCGCCGTGAACGTCCCAGACAGTGCGGTTCATCGCGCCGCGCTCGGGCGTCTCCATCAGCCGGCGGGTGGCCGCGAGCATGACGTCGCGGGCGAGGGCTTCGACGCCATCGTCCCAATGCTCGCAGCCACGCAGCCAGAGAATCCCCAGACCCATCTGGTCGACATACCAAGGGCTGCCGCCGAAGGTCTCGTTCTCGTCGAGGTATGTCTTGGCGTCGGCGAGCCAAAGGGAGACGCGCTCGGACCAGCGGGCATCGTCGGCGAATCGGTAGAGGAAGCCGCAATAGTACATCAACTCGCTCGCGCGGCGGCCTCGCTCAGACTCCCAATGCTCATAGGTGCGCTCGACGTAAGTGCTGACGGTATCGAGGTAGACGTCGCGGGTGACCTCGGCGGGCGGGCGCGGAAGAGTTGGGGTCACGTCGGGCATCTCGGGAAGCGCCAGCGGCTGGAGCGCCTCGTCTTCGCCCGGTCCGAAAGTGCGGAACCACATGTCCCAGTCAGGGCGCTCGCGGCCGCCGGCGATCATGAAGCCATCAGCGTACTCGTCGGTCTGAGAACCCGCGACGTAGAAGCCCTCGCTCGGGCGGGAGCACTCGATCATGTACTGCTCTCCGGGCTCGACATCGACGCGGGGGAAGTAGTGCCTGACGTAGGGTGAATCCTGGCCGGAGAACTGGAGGCTGTCTTCCCAGACCGGCTCGCCCGCCACGGTCGTCTCGTAGCTGCCATGCCACTCCCACAGGCGGATATCGCCGGGGGAGGGATCGGTGCGGTTCTTGGTGACGATATCGAGCCGCTCAAGGCGGCCGGCAAGTGGCGTGAAGACCTGGCAGCTCAGGCTGCCGCCGATGACGTCAGTGCCGAGGTGCTCCTGGTCGAGAGCGAGGCCACGGCCCATCTCACGCTCGAAGGGGTTGTGGGATTCGATGGGCTGTTGGGCCGGAGCGGGAGAGGCGACGGCGAGGAAGAGGGAGGCTGCGAGGGAGATTGGGGTCGTCATGCGGAGGTGATTCAACGGGGTCGAACGGGGGGCCTTCCGCGAAAACTCAGGGACAGTTACCATGCGAACTCAGCCGGTGAGGGGCGGCAGCGCCAGTTGGGAGTCCTAATCAGTGGTCAGCCGCACTGCTATATCGTCCTCGAAGGGTGGGAGCGCTACCGTCAGCCAGTCGTCGTCTCTCGACACGGTCTTCACCGTCGACACGTCGCCCGTCCTCGTGTCGATGAACTCGGCTGTCCAGGTCTCGGCCGGGCCCAGGACGCGCACGCGTAGCTCGGCACGGTCGATCTGCTTCACCGGCCACTCGGGGGCCACGCAGTCGGCGTCCCGGAACCAGGCGAGCACGGCATGCTCATGCCCCAGCGCCGCGCCAAAGAGGCCCTCGCTCGCCTCGACCTCCAGCGGCGCCATGTCGGCGAAGTCGATGCCCTCCACAGACCGGGCTACCGGCACCGACGCGTTCTTGTACGCAGTGCGGATGTCGAGGCGGTCGTATTGGTCGTAGCCATCCTCCCACCACAGCATCCGACCGTTCATCGCGCCCGAAACCATCGCCGCCCAGATGGCGTGCTTGATGCCAATATGCGCGCGCGGCGCCGTGGTGAGCGGGTTCCCCGGCGGCGCGGCCGACAGCCCGCACTCGCCGATCATGACGGGCTTTTCGTACCGGGACCGGAGCGCTCGGACGGCCCGAATGATCCGAGCGTCCAGGTCGGCGTGATATGGATGCACCTGGAGGATGTCGACGATCTCGGCCACGCCGTCCATCATCGATGAGCCGCCGCGCCAGGCCCTCGCCCCGGCCAGCGAGGCGGTGATCGGGCGCTGGTGGGGGTCTGCCTGTCTGATCACCTCGGCCGCCCGCGCCACAAACTCAACGGCTGGCGCGTCGGTCGCGCCGGTGACGAGGTTTGGCTCGGAGAAGACCTCCCACCCGAGGATGTTCGTCCGCGGGGACCACCTCTCGACGAGCCTTGCCAACCAGTTGAGCCACTGTCGCCGGCACTCGGTATCGCGCAGGAGTTCCGTCGGGCTCGCCGCCGGCCCGCCAAGTTCGGGGCCATAGGGATTCTTGTGCCAGGCGTGCCATGGCTCGTCCCCGCTGCCGTCATTCCAGTCGGCCCAGACGCCGAAGACAGGCAGCACCAGGATCTCGCGTTCTTCGGCCAGGTCGAACACGCTCTCCCACTTCGCCGCCCATTGCTCGTCAATCTCGCCCCGCGCGACCCCCATGCCAAAGCCCGTGGTGAGTTGGACTCGGACGATGCGCTCGCCCGATCCTTGAGCCCAGTCGAGAAGTGGCTCGAACTGGGCGACCTGCCAGCCTGTCGGGTTTTTTCCGAGGAGGAACGTCTGGCGGTCACCGATGCGGAAGTAGAACTCGCCGGGGTGCAAGGTTGCCACCGGGGGCCCTTGCGCATGGGCTACGGCGCCCAGTGCCGCAGCTAACGTCGCCGCGTGGATCACGCGCGAGGCGGGCAGGGAGATTGGGAGCATGGGAGGAGGCTTCTCGGGTGTGGGACGGGAGGCCTTCAGAGGGGGAGTGGTAGGGCTAGATAGGGCGAAAACTCAGGGACAGTTACTATGTTTCGCGACCTTGCGGCTGGGGACGCGCAAGACCGCAGGAGACGAGAGTGGGCGTTCTAGTGTCAGACACCCGTTCTGCAGACGGCGGCAAAACAAGTGTCCGACACGGGTAGGCGGAGGTCGGCGCAAGGATGAGGGACGGCGACAGGCGAGACGCCTGTCCTACGACGGCGACGGCGTCGTCACCTCGGCGTGGCGGCGCAAGACCCCGGAGGATGAGAGTGGGAGTCTTTGTAGGGTGCAGCGTGTCAGACACCCGTTTTGCAGACGGCGGCAAAACAAGTGTCCGACACAGGTAGGCGGAGGTCGGCGCAAGGATGAGGGACAGCGACAGGCATGGTTCACTGTCCCGGTTCTTCGCGTGGGAGGCGAGGGTCTCGGCCAGGGGCTCCGAATAGCCGCTGTCGCGGACGGGGTGACAGTGTAGCAGCGCGAGGCGAGGGTGACGGCCCGAGGCTGCTGGACAGCCGGGGGATTACCATGAACGGATCGGGTCTCTGCTACTCGAGCATCTGCTCGACCTCCGGTACGTGGATGCCTGTCTCCTCGAGCAGCATGTCATATGCTCGGCGAGCCGCCTGCAATTGCTCGCGGATCTGGTCCTCAGCGTCCGGTCGCATGCCTAGCGCCCCTGGCCCGTGCTTCAGCGCGGCCGCGAAGGTGATCAGACGGCCCGCGCAGGCACCCGCGTCGAAGAACTCCATCTCCTCGAGTTCCTCGCCCGCCACGCGCTCGTACTCCCTCCGGATGCGGCCTCGCCACTCGGGACCTGCGTGCGTGCCCGCCAAGAGGGTCGCCTGGGCCAGGTCGTGGCGCGGGTCGCCCACGTGGAGGCCCGTCCAGTCGATCACGACCGCCGATCCGTCGCCCTGTATAAGCACGTTCTTGGGGTGGTAGTCGCCGTGGCCGACGCTCGGTCGCGGGCACGGCACGCGGTCGCGGCGGGCCTCGAACCAGTCGACAAGCGGCAGGAACCCCGGCAGGTCGAGTGCCTCGATGCCGCCGCGCGCCCCCGCCAGCGCCCGGTCCACGAAGCAGTACGGGTCGTCGCAGACGCGGAGCGTCTCATCGTCGGCAAACGGACGCCACTCGAGCCGGTGCAGCCGCACGAGCAGCTCGCAGAATAGGGTGAGCAACTCGCCCCGCCTCGCGCTGTCGGGAGCGTCGAACAGGAGCGGCCATAGATCGCGCCCGTCGATTCTCTCCATGATGGTGAAGGGCTTGCCGAAGGGCGAGTCGTCGCACTCGAGGACAAGCACGCGCGGCACTGGATAACCGGCTGCGCGTAGCTTGGTCATCCCGCGAAACTCGGCCGCCGCTTTCGCGGCGGCGTCGTCGCCTGGGTAGATTCGCAGGATCAGCTCCTCACGTCGACACGCTGTCCCCGCCGGCCCACGTTCGAGAGCGAAGGCGTGCATGTCGTGCTCCCAGCCGGCCTCAAGCGCCACGACGTCGCTCACGCGCGCGCCCCCATCGGAGGCGAAGGCTTTCTGGCAGTATTCCTGCAACCTCGCGAGCATCGGTGGTCGCCCCTCCTTAGCAGGTCCATCAGCGGCTTCCAGCCCCGACCATACACAGCGAACAGGGGACAGTGGGGCTGTTGAGAAAGCCACACCAACAAGGGACAGTCCTGCGCAAACGACGCTTGGACAGTCCCGAGCGGCTGGGGATCGGGCACTGAAGCCCTCCCACTGCGGCTTTGAAACCAATTCTGGTGCGTCTTGGCGTAGATTCGGTGGCCACGCGCTAACCAGGCGGCTCCGTCGCCACGTTCCGTGTCACGTGATTGGTCCCCTGCACTTGCTCCAGCGGGCGCGTGGGAGGTGGGAGAGGGGGGGCGACGGAATTGTCAGTGCGGCGCGGGCACTTAGGCTCGGGCTCTGAATCCACGACAAGGACCTTTGACTATGAGCACGACGAATGTTGAGCCGGACGAACTCCAAGAACTGCACCGACAGATCGTGACCATCCGCGAGTTTGAGACGGAGATCATGCGCGCGTCGCGGCGGGGCGATCTCAACGACGCGACGCACCTTTGCATCGGACAGGAAGCGGCGGCGGCCGGCGCGATGGCGGCGCTGGAACCGGGCGATCTGATCACGACCACCCACCGCGGGCACGGACACTGCATCGCGAAGGGGATGGATATCGCAAAAATGATGGCCGAGTTGTATGGTCGCGCTACGGGCTTCTGTCAGGGCCGCGGCGGGTCGATGCATATCGCCGACTTCTCCCAAGGCGTCTGCGGGGCGAACGGGATTGTCGGCGCAAGTCTCCCGATTGCGAACGGGATCGCGCTGGCGCATATGCTCCGCGGCACGGGGCGGGTCTGCCTGTGCTTCTTCGGCGATGGCGCGTCGAACCAAGGGACGTTTCACGAGGCGCTGAATCTGGCGTCGATCTGGAAGCTGCCGGTGGTCTTCATCTGCGAGAACAACCAGTACGCGGTATCGATGGCGGCGACCGAGTCGATGAACGTGGAGGACGTGGCGACTCGCGCGGTGGCGTATGGCATCCCGGGCGCGATCTGTGATGGGAACGACGTGCTGGCGACGCGAGACACCGTTAGGGAAGCGGTTGACCGCGCGCGCCGTGGTGAGGGGCCGACGCTGGTGGAGGCCAAGACATACCGGATGACGGGCCACTATGCGATGGACCCGGATCGGTATCGCCCGCGCGAAGAGAAGAAGTGGTGGGAGAAGAATAACTGCCCCGTCACGCGCTCGGGTCAGCTTCTGATCGATGCGGAACTGGCGACCGAGGAGGAGCTGAAGACCAAGCGGCGCGCGATCCGCGACGAGGTCCGCGAGGCGCATCGGAAAGCCCGCGACGAGGAGCCCTGCCCCGTCGAGACGGACGCGATGGAGCATATTTTCACCCCGCAAGAGCCGCTCACCGCGAGCGGCCCCGTGCCGGAGGGCTCGCCCGAGAAGACGTTCGTCGAGGCGCTTGGCATGGCGATCTGGGAGGAGATTGAGCGCGACGAGCGCGTGGTGCTGATCGGCGAGGACGTGGGCAAGCGCGGCGGAGCGTTCCAGGTGAGCGCGGGGATGCTCGAGGAATTTGGGCCGGAGCGCATCCGCGACACGCCCATCAGCGAATCGGCGATCATCGGGTGTGGTGTCGGCGCGGCGATGCAAGGCATGCGGCCGGTGGCTGAGATCATGTTCAGCGATTTCTTCACCGTGGCGATGGACCAGATCGCCAACCAGGCGGCGAAGATGCGGTACATGTTCGGCGGCCAGGTCAGCATCCCGGTGGTCATCCGGGCGACGTCGGGTTGCGCGGGTCGGGCGCGTGGCGCGCAGCACTCGCAGAGCCTGGAGGCGTGGTTCATGCACACTCCGGGCCTGAAGGTGGCGTATCCATCGACGCCGTCGGATGCGAAGGGACTGCTGACGGCGGCTTTGCGCGATGAGGACCCGGTGGTCTTCCTCGAGCACAAGGGACTCCTGCAGGATATCGGTCCCGTGCCGGAGGGCGAGTATATCGTGCCGCTGGGGCAGGCTGACATCAAGCGCGAGGGGACGGACGTGACGGTGGTGACGTACGCGCGCTCGGTGCACGTGGCGCTGCACGCGGCGCGTCGGCTGGAGAAGGACGGCATCTCGGTCGAGGTCATCGACATGCGGACGCTGGTGCCGCTCGACACCGAGGCGATTCTCGAATCGGCCAGGAAGACGGGGCGCGTGCTGGTGCTGACGGAGGACTGTCGGACGGCGGGCGTGGCGAGCGAGATCATCGCGCTGCTGACGGACAACGTTTTTGATGAGTTGAAGAAGGCGCCTGTGCGGATCACGGGTGAGGACGTGCCGCTGCCGTATGCGGAGAGTCTGGAAGCGTGCGCGCTGCCGAACTCGAGTAAGATTGCGGAGGCGTTGCGGGAATTGGTGGGGTGAACGGCTGCATGAGCAGGGATGCTCATGCTACGAGACGGCATTCGACGGGCTGGAAGCCCGTCGCTACGCGGGCGATGGCGCGGGCCGGATACTTCGATGGCCGATCTCGTATTCGGCCCCTCCGGACGACAACGAGCGGCGGACGGCAATGGCGTCGGATCTGGAGATCCGACCTACGACAGCGGACGGCGGGCGGGATCGAACATCAGCCGGCATGGGGGAGACTCCATGCCGGTTTGCATGAGCAGAGGAGACACGCACCATGCGTTCCGAGAGATTGCCCCTCGTTCTGGCGGGGCTTGTTGTGCCGGTGGCCAATGCGGGCGCCGAAGAGCGGTGGTCGGCGGCGAAGGCGTGGGATTGGTACGAGCAACAGCCGTGGTTGGTCGGCTTCAACTACGTGACCAGCACGGCGGTGAACGATGTCGACATGTGGCAGGCGGATGGGTTCGACCCCGAGACGATTGACCGGGAGCTTGGATGGGCCGAGGCGACGGGCTTCAACACGTGTCGCGTGTTCCTGAATTACGTGGCGTGGGAGGCGGATCCGGAGGGCTTCTGCGAGCGACTGGACGCGTTCATGAGCATCGCCGAGGAGCATGGTATCTCCGTGATGCCGATGCCGTTTGATGACTGCGCGTTCAGCGGCAAAGAGCCGGTCGCCGGTCCGCAGCCAGACCCCGTTCCGGGGATTCATAACAGCCAATGGGTGGCGAGCCCGGGGGCGGCTCGGGTGCGGGATCGCGATGCCTGGCCGCAACTCGAGCGGTACGTGAAGGACGTCGTCGGGCGATTCGCCGAGGACGAGCGCGTGGTGCTGTGGGACCTATACAACGAGCCGGGCAACTCGGACATGGGGGACGATAGCCTGCCCCTGGTGGAGGCCGCGTTCGCGTGGGCGCGAGAGGCCGGAGCGACGCAGCCCCTGACGGTGGGCGTGTGGGCGGAGTTGGAGAAGCTGAACGAGGCGCAGATCGAGATGTCGGACGTGGTCAGCTTCCACATCTACGGTGACGTGGCGGGGCTGGAATCGGGGATCCGACGGCTGCGCGAGCATGGCAGGCCGATCATATGCACGGAGTGGATGGCGCGGACGCTTGGCGGATCGTATCAGACGCAGTTGCCCGTGTTCGAACGAAAGCGGGTGGGGTGTTACTGCTGGGGCCTCGTGGCGGGGAAGACGCAGACGCACTACCCGTGGGGGTCTGAGGAGGGCGCCGACGAGCCGGTACTGTGGTTTCATGATCTCTTCCACGCGGACGGCAAACCGTGGGACCCGGGCGAGGTGCTGAGCATCGGCGACATCACCCGCAAAGTGGTCCTCTACGAGATCGTACCGACATCGCGCGACACGGTTGTGCCGTGGCGCTACACGTTCGATCAGCCCGGCGAGCGGTGGTTCAGGCCCGATTACGAGGATGATGACTGGTCGGTGGGGGCCGCGCCGTTTGGCAAGGAAGAGCCGAAGTTCTCGCGCCGGCCGAGGACCGAGTGGACGAGTGATGACATCTGGCTTCGTCGGGAATTCGCCATCAACGGTCGGCCGACGGGCGAGCTGTATCTTTGGATCTACCACGACGACGACGCGGACGTTTACATCAACGGCGTGCTCGCGTGTGAGGTGAAGGGGTACAAGACGGAGTATGCCGCCGTGCCCCTGCCGATCAGCGTGCGGACGGCCTTGAGGCGGTCGGGCAACGTGATCGCGATCCACTGCCGGCAGGATTCCGGTGGGCAGTATATCGACGCGGGGATTGTGGAGGCGCGGAAGCCCTAGAGTTGGTTTCAGAACCCCAACAACTGGACCGGTCGTGGAAACTCAGACGACGAGTTTCCCTGGAGCTTCGACCTACGGGGGTTTTGAAGCCACTTCTAGTCGAAAGGCACCGTTTCGGCTGGGCTCATGCCTGGGCGGAGCTTGATGCGGATCGGCTCGTCCGTGTTGTCGGCGAAGACGGGACCAGTGCCGGCGCCGGGCGGGTAGCCCTCGATGATTCCGGCGGCCCAGAGATTGGCGACGGCCGCGAAGGCCCAGTGCGTCTCGGGCACATCGGTTGGGAATGGCGCGCGAGGATTGAGGTGGATCTTGACCCTCGGCGTGAGGACGCCGGCGTCGGACAGCGCCTTCACCTGGTCGGGGACCCAGTGATCAAACGGCACAGTCTCGGCCGGGCTGCTTGCTGCCATCACGGTCGCTGCCAGTGTTAGGGCCATCGCTGCAATGAGCCATCTCATCCGGTCCACCCCGTTTCTCCCCTGAGGGAACACTTGATGGGTTAGACGCTTGGTATGAGAGGGAGTTGCATGAAGAGGACGGTTTGCGCGTCCGGGCGAAAGTGGACGGGCGGCAATCCATCGCGTATATTGGATCCTAACGACTATCCTTCGGATGGATCGAAGGGGAGGCTCCGGATGGTCATGCGACGCGCGGGTGTGTTCGGCATCGTTCTGCTCATCGCTTTCGGCGTCGTTGCCGGGGCGCAGTCGGCTGATGTGAAGCCGCTGTATGAGAAGCAAGACACGTGGCAGACCTCGTGGCAGGCCGCGTGTGAGTCGCTTGCCAGGCTTGAGGCGAGTGAGGCTGTGGAGCGCGGGAGCGTCGTCGCGCCCGAGGGCGTGACGCTCGGCCCGTGGCACATGATCGGGTCGTTCAGCAATACCGATCACAAGCAGTTCGACACGGCCTATCCGCCCGAGACGGAGACCGACTTCGACGCCACGTATGAGGGCATCAAGAAGTCGGAGGCCAAGTGGCGCCTGGGCGACAGGCTCGTGGATGGTCAGGTCATCAACCTGCACCAGCACTTTGAGATCACCGAGGGCGCGATCTGCTACCTGCACCGTGTGGTGACGGCCGAGAAGGAGATGGAGGTCACTCTCTACCTCGGCAGCGACGATGGCCTCGCGGTGTTCCTCAACGGCAAGCGCGTTCATGCGAATGACGTCCCTCGCGGCCCGGCGGCGGATCAGGACAAGATTAAGGTCAAGCTCAATGAGGGCGACAACGAGCTGCTCCTGAAGATCGTCAACCGCACCGGCGGCTGGGGCTACTACTTCAACATGACGCCCTACAAGGGCACGGACGCGACTCCGCCTGGGCACAACCGGCGCGTGAACGAATTGTGGGGTATGGTCAAGAAGGACTTCCCCATCGAGGCTCCCGCAATGGACTGGGAGCGCGAGGATGGTATCTGGGACGCGTTTGGGAGCCACGTGGGTGACGCCACCGTCGTAGCGCGCCTCGCGGATGCAGCCGAGGCCAGTCTTGCCAATGCCACCCAGAAGGCTGAATGGACCCAGAAGAATGGTTGGGGTGTTGACCAGGCCAGCGTCGTTCTGTGGAGCGTCAAGGAGCTGCGCGACGATGAGGTCTCTGCCGCGATGGGACGTTCCGCCCGGTCAGCCTACTTCAGCGCTCGCGAGCTTTCCAGCGTCGCAGAGGGCCTTTACTCCCTGTCCTGCGGGGTTATTGCTGTCGGGGATCTCTCAGAGAGCTTCCCCGGCTACACAGGCGCCGAGGCCTTCCGCGGCCGGGTGAGAGATTTCTCCGAGAACGCCACTGCCACTGCGAAATGGGTCGTGGTAGCGATGTCCAGCGCGGAGGCCGTCAGGGAGGCGGATCGCATCGACCAGTGGCAGGCCGACATCGACGCTGCCAAGCGCGAGGCGCTGGTCGAGAACCACCCGCTGCTGCAGTTCGATGATCTGCTTTTCATCCGGCGTAAGGGCCACCATGGTCTGCCACAGAACTGGCATGGGAACTCGAGCCTGCCGCGGACGAACTACGACACGACGATCAGCGTTCTGGCCAACCCGGCGACGGGCGGCGAAGTGACCGACATCTTCGCGCAGAAGCCGGGCTTTGTAGGCGATATTGACCTGCACTTTTCCGGCGAGAAGTTCATGTTCAGCATGGCGGGCGAGGAGAGCCCCCACACGTATCAGGTCTACGAGATGAGCGCCGATGGGGCGGACCTGCGTCAGGTGACGACGTCGCCGTACCCGGATGTCGACAACTACGACGCCTGCTACGTGCCCGATGGCGACATCATCTTCTGCTCGACGCGTAACTTCCAGGCCGTGCCGTGCACGGGCCCGGATCACGTGGGATTGCTCTATCGCGCGGACGCGAACGGCGAGTTCGTGCGGCAACTTACCTTCGATCAGGACCACTCGTGGCATCCGACGATGATGCCCGACGGCCGCGTGCTCTACACGCGCTGGGAGTACAACGACACGCCGCACTACTTCAGCCGGATCCTGTTCGCGATGAACCCCGATGGGACGGAGCAGCAGGCGTACTACGCGACGAATAGCTACTTCCCGAACTCGATCTTCTACTCGACGCCGATCCCGAATAGCCCCACGCGCGTGGTGAGCGTTGTCTCCGGGCACCATGGCAACGCGCGCATGGGTGAGGTGGCGATCGTCGATGTGGCGCAGGGCTTCAAGGGCGCGGAGGGCGTGGTGCAGATCCTGCCGCAGCGCCACCGCAAGCCCGAGGAGCTGATCATCGATCAGTACGCCACGGGCCAGTGGCCGCAGTTTGTAATGCCTCACCCGCTGAGCGATAAGTACTTCATCGTCTCATGCAAGCCCGGCCCGAGCGCGAGCTGGGGGATCTACCTGCTGGATGTCTACGACAACCTCGTGCCGATCCACACCGAGCCGGGCGTGAATCTCTTCGAGCCGATCCCGCTGCGCGCGCGGGCAAAGCCGAGGGTGATGCCGTCGCGCGTCGATTACTCGCGGGATGACGCGGTGGTCCGGCTGGAGGACATCTACAGCGGTCCGGGCCTCGCGGGCGTGCCTCGCGGGACGATCAAGAAGCTGCGGATCGTCGAGCCGATCTACCGCTACTGGGGCAATGGCGACCACTATGGGGTGAGCCACGACGGCACGTGGGATGTGAAGAAGATCTGGGGAACCGTGCCGGTACATGAGGACGGCTCGGCCCTATTCAGTATCCCGGCCAACACGCCGATCGCGGTCCAGCCGATCGATGAAGACAACATGGCGTATCAGCAGATGCGAAGCTGGTTCACGGCGATGCCTGGCGAGCACGTTGCGTGCGTGGGTTGTCACGAGGCGCGCGGCGCCGCGCCCGCGCCCGCGGCGACGATGGCCACGAAGGCCGGCATCAGCGAGATCGAGCCGTGGTATGGCGCGGCGCGACCGTTCCGGTTTGAGGATGAGGTGCAGCCGATCCTGACGGGCAAGTGCGTGACATGTCACGATGAGACGCATCGGGTGGACTTGCGCGGGATAGACGCGAAGCCGGATCACCGGTATAGCATCGCCTATAGCTCGCTGCATCCGTACGTGCGGCGCGCGGGGCTGGAATCGGATATTCACTTGCTGCCGCCGATGGAGTTTCACGCGTCGACCAGCAAGCTCGTGCAGATGCTCCGGAAGGGGCACGAGGATGTTGAGCTGACGGATGAGGAGTGGGACCGGCTCAGCACGTGGATCGACCTGAACGTGCCGTATCACGGTTCCTGGCAGGAAGTCACGCGTCAGGTGGCGCCGGATGATTTGGTGAACCGGCGCGAGATCGTCCGCGAGGCCGACGCGGAGTGTCGCGGGGCGCTCTCTCAGCGGAGAGGGGGCTGACGGTGAGGAGAGCCCTCTTCATTCTATTGGCCGCCGCACTGCCGTTGGCGGCCATGGCGCAGGCCGAGCAGACCGTTGAGGTCTGTGACGGCGTGAGCCTGGCGCTGGTTGAGATTCCCGCCGGCGAATTCACGATGGGCGCGCCCGAGGATGAATCGCCGCTGGACGGCGACGAGGGGCCGGCGAGCGTTGTGAAGATCGAGAGCGCTTTCCTGCTGGGCAAGTTTGAGATCACGAACCAGCAGTACGCGTGTTTTGACGCAGAGCACGAGTCGGGCTGGATGGACACGCATGGCAAGGACCGCGTCGGGCCGGGAGTCGCGATCAACGCGCCTGAGATGCCGGTGGTGCGGGTCAGCTGGGAGCGGGCGAACGAGTTCTGCGAGTGGCTGGGGGAGAGACTGGGCAAGACCTTTCGACTGCCGACAGAGGCGGAGTGGGAGTACTCGTGCCGGGCGGGGACGGACGGCGCGTTCAGCTTTGGTGACGAGGCGAGCATCGCGGAGCACGCGAACTCGGCGGACCAGAATCTGGGACGGCTGAAACCGTGGACCGTTCGCGACAACAGCAAGAACGATGGCCACGTGGCGTCGGCGCCGGTGGGGACGTATGCGGCGAACGCGTTTGGCCTGCACGACATGCATGGGAATGTCTGCGAGTGGACCCAGACGACTTACGCCCCGTACCCGCACGCGGGAGCGGATGGCGATGGGCCGAAGGTGGTGCGGGGAGGATCGTGGGACGATCTGCCGCGACGGTGCCGGTCGGCATTTCGGTTGAGCTACGTGCCGTTCATGGCAGTGTACAACGTGGGATTTCGCGTGGTGGTTGAGAAGTAGGCGATGGACTATACACACCCGAGGGTACCAATCATGAGATGGGTGGCATTGCTTGGAATTGCCCTGATGGTCTGCGCCGGTGGATGGGCGCAGGACGACGCCCCAACGGCGACCGAGTTGCTCGACGCGTTCCGGGTGATCGATTGGGACAGTCGCGCGAAGATGGCTAAGCCGGATCCGGCGGAGGATGCGTGGCGGCTTCGAATCCGCACGCAACACGCGCTGGTCGGGATGGCGCCGGCGCCGGTCGATGAGCTGATCGCGGCGCTCACGGACGAGAATCGACACGTGCGAGGCCTGGCGGCGCAGTGCCTGGGCTGCATCGGCGAACTGGCCGCTCTGGAGCCGCTGAAATCGGCCGCCGCCGATCCTGATGGCATGGTGCGCGTGTATGTGGTCGAGGCGCTCGGGAGGCTTGGCGATGAGTCGGCGCTCGACGTGCTGACCGCGGCCGAGAACGGCGAGGATCGCAACGTCGCTTACGCGGCGCATGTTGCGAAGGAGCGCCTGGTGGACGCCCCCCCCCGCCGGCACGAGCTTGCGGGACGCGGTGAAGTCGATGGCGGACTTCGACGCGCTGGCAACGCCGGCTGTCGGCGAGCCGTCGCCGGAGATCGAACTGCTGAATGGCCAAGGCGAGCTAGTGAAGCTATCGTCCTTCCGGGGGAAACCGGTTGTGACGCTGTTTCAGCTAGCGGACTGGTGACCCATCTGCTCAAACCAGCTCGGGGAGCTGGCAAAGCGCGCGGATGACTTCCGCGCAAAGGGCGCAACAGTCATCGTCATCGTCGCTCAGGAGTCGTTCCGCGTGGCGCAGTGGGAAGAGAAACTTGGGCATGAGGATTTCATCTTCCTCGCCGATCCGATGGGATGGGCGTGTAGCCAGTACGGCGTCGCGCAGCAGCTTGTGGTGCACAACGAGTGGGTCAACGTGCCGGGCGCGTTCGTGACGGATGCGGAGGGCGTCCTGCGATACCAGGACGTGGGCACGGCGTTCAATGATCGCGCCAAGCCCGAGGAGTTAGTGTGGGCGGTCGGGGCGCTGGACTAGCCCGCAGCCGGCATTGCATTTCGTTGGGTTGCATGTGTTTGACAATCAAGGCGCCCGGGAGGCTTGACCTCCCGGGCGCCTTTGCGTCTGGCAGGAAGGCCACGCGTTGGGTGCGAACGCATGAGAACGTAAGGGTGTCGGCCAGAGCGTGAGGCGAGAGGGGGAGCAGGCGTGATCAGAGTCAGTAACCTCCGGGTTGATTACGATGACGTGCGCGCGGTTGATGATCTGTCGCTGGAGATTGGCGCCGGTGAGGTCTACGGCCTGGTCGGTCCGAACGGGGCCGGGAAGACCTCAGCCCTCAGGGCCTTCGTTGGGCTCGTAGAGCCGACGTATGGCGAGGTGCTCATCGACGGGATTGATATTGACGAGCATCGGGCCGAGGCCACCCGAGTGATCGGCTTCATGCCCGATTCGGCTCCGACGTATGACGACCTCACCGTTTGGGAGTTCCTCGATCTGTTCGCCGCGAGCTACATGGTGCCGGAAGCCACCCGCGCTGAGACCACCGAACGGTCCATCGAGCAGGTGGGCCTGGCGGAGAAGCGAGACACGCTCACCGCCGGCCTGTCGCGGGGGATGAAGCAGCGTCTGATGCTAGCCAAGACGCTCCTCCCCGACCCGCGGGTATTGCTGCTGGATGAACCGGCGAGCGGCCTCGACCCGTACGGCCGCGCGCTGCTGAAAGACATCGTGCGGCAGCAAGGGGCGGATGGCAAGACGGTCGTCATCTCGTCTCACATCCTCTCGGAGCTTTCTGAGTTCTGCACGTCGATCGGGATCATGGAGAGGGGCAAGCTGGTGGCGAGCGGGGAGGTCGACACCGTTGCGACGGAGCTCTTTGGCGACGCGGAGATCACGCTGGAGGTGGTCTCGGGGGCAGAGGCAATAGTCGCCATCGCCGCCGCCAACCCGCTGGCGGGCGAGGCACGCGTGGAGGGGAACCGGGCCAGCTTCAGTTTCGGCGGCGACGAGGCAGACGCGAGCGATCTCTTGGCGGCGCTGATAGCCGGGGGCGCCCGCGTTTCATCATTCGCGCGGAAGCAGAGGGATCTCGAGGCGATCTTCCTCGAGGTCGGCGCTCAGGAGGTGTCTTAGATGAGGCTCGACATGGCCCTGTGGCGCAACCCGCTGCTGGTCAAGCACCGTTGGTCGCGTCTGCGACGCCAGCATCTGGTGCCGTCCGTTCTGGCGGTGCTCATCACTTGCTGCTTCATCATGTGGTGGGCGAGCTCCACAGACAGCCTGACCAACGGCTACGCGTTTTGGGCGCTGGTTGTCCTGCAGAGCTTCCTGCTGTTCCTCGTTGGCACGTCTGAAGTCGCCACGGCCGTCGAGCGTGCTCGCGACAGCGGCGTGCTGGACTTCCACAGAATCGCGCCCGAACCACCCCTCGCGACGGTGATCGGCTTCATCCTGGGCGCGCCGATCCGCGAGTACGTTCTCGTGGCGTACACGCTGCCGTTCTCGCTTATCTGCGTGTTGATGGGGTCGCCGGGTTTCCTTGGTTTTTGCGCGGTGCTCGTGGTGCTCGTCGCGGCGTCACTGCTGTACCACTCCGTGGCGGCCTTGGCGGCGTTGTCGGCCCCGAAGCCTCGCGGTGTCGGCAAGTGGATCGTCGCGCTTGTCGCCATCGTACACGTGGGCAGCGCAGTGGATCACGTGGGGCTCGTGACCATTGTGCCAACGTGCAGGCAAGTCTTCGCCGCGGGGACGGAGCTTTCGTATCGCGTCGAGTTTTTCGGACTCGAGGCGAGCCCGTTCTTGCTGACGTTGCTCCACCTCGTGCCGCTAGTCGCGTTCGTTCTCGTCGCGGCGGTGAGATGCGTGCGACGGGAAACTTCGGCGCCGTTTTCAAAGCCCATGGCGGTTGTGGTCCACGCCATCGCGAGCTTCCTGATACTGGGCGATGTGTGGAGCGCGTTCGGGTTGGAATACCGCACGGCGGCCGCAGTCTACGGGTCGGTGCTGATTGGCGTTGCGATGTGCGCCGCGAGCACGCCCAGTGCGGGAGCCTTCGCCAAAGGCGTCCGACGGGCGAGGAAGGCGGAGCGATCAGGCGCATCGTGGTGGGACGACGCGGCGGCAAACTGGGCGTCGGTGGGCGCCTTGTGCGGGGTCGTAGTGGTGACGGGTACGATGGCGTGGGTGACGGAGGTGGAACTGTACACGAGACCGACGGACGCCATCCTGTCGGTGGTCATCGGGACGTGTGTCACGGCTTACTTCGGCTGGGCTCTGCAGTTCGCCGTCCTAAAATACCCTCGGGCGGCCCAGCATTACTTCGCGTTGTTCCTGTTCGTGGCTTGGGGCCTGCCCCTGGCGGCCGCCGGGATCCTGGCGGTGTCGTACGACGAGTCTTTCGCGACGTCGGTGGGCGCGCTCAGCCCGATCATGGGGATCGGCATCGCCGACGGGTGGCTGTCGGCCCTGACGTCGAGCATCGGGTGGGCGGTGGTGTTCGGTTTCCTCGCGGCACGTGGCGTTCGCGAAGCCGCGTTGATGGCGACGGCGCCTCCCATCATTACGGGAGTGGACGAAGCCGACGTTGCGTAGCTTGCTCAGGCGCGTCGGTAGAAGTAGCCGCCGACCTGGAGCTTGGTGACGGCGCCGCTCTCGTCGAGGGTGAAGATGGTCGCCTCGCCCTTGCTACCGCCGCCGGTGATCGTGAAGGTGTGGTCGGCGTCGGTGGGCTTTAGCGGGACGGCTTCAGACAGCGGCCCATCGACGGCGCGAAGGAGCAGCTTTCCGTCGACGGCTAGCACGGCGAGCTTGTCGTTGCCCATGGTCGACTGGTACTCGCCCTCGTAGACGCGCCACTCGTCGGGAGCAGTTTTGGGCGCTTTGGGCTTGCGGCGTTTGCGCGCGCGCTCGACGACCGGGATGAGGATGTCGAGGACCTCGGTCCCGATGGCGGTGGCCGCGCCGCCGCCGTTGGTGAAGACGGCGACCGATAGCGATAGTTCACGGATGACCCTCAAGTCGGTCGACAGCCCCGGCAGACCACCGGAATGCCCGATCGCACACTTCCCGCCGACGCGGCAGACTCCCCACCCGATGGCGTGACCGCCCGACCAGTCCGGATGGACCCATTGCACCGTCTGCATCTCCTTGACCGAGGGCGGGGCGAGGATGCCTGCGTTCTCGGGACAGCCCATGTGGAACGAGGCGAACTTGGCGATGTCGGTGACGCTGGCGCAGAGCCCTCCGACCGGTGCGAAGCATCCGATTTCAATGGGCGGGGAGGGGTCGCCGGGCCCGTCCTCGTCGCACCACGGGTAGCATGTCACGGGCCGGTCGCCCGCAGGCGCGAAGGTACTGCCAGTCATACCGAGCGGCTGGAGGATGGTCTCGGTCACGTAGTCGTCATACGGCTTGCCGGCGGCGAGGGACACGACATGCCCGAGCAACGCGTAGGCGAGGTTGGAGTACTTGTGCTCGGTGAGCGGCGGGATGATGAGCGAGCACTCGCCGAGGGCGGCCAGGACCTGATCGATGTCTGGGAAGACGAGGGTATCCCAGGCATCGGTGGATGTCTCTCGCTGGAAGCCGGACACGTGCGAGGCGATCTGGCGGAGCGTCGGATCGGGCGTGTCGTCGGACGGGCGCTGAACGGGAAGCTCGCCGATGTGCTTGCTGAGAGGATCGTCGAGTTGTAGCTTGCCCTCGTCGCGGAGGCGCATGAGGGCCGTGCTGGTGACGACCTTGGTGATGGACGCGAGGGGGTAGACGGAGTCGGCGTCCGCCGGGCGCTCGGAGGCCGCGTCGGCCGATCCGAATCCGCCGGACCAGGCTGTCTCGCCATCGATGACAATGGCGGACGACAGTCCGGGGATATCGCGGTCCTCGCGCGCACACTCCAGGTGGGCTTGGGCGTGCTGAACGGCCGCGAGAACGTCGCGGTCAGCGGTGATCTCTTTGGGCAGGTCTCTCTCCGGCATCTGGAACTCCTTTGTCTACTTCGCTCCCGGCAGGCGCCACTCAAGGATGCCGCCGGACATGTCATATTGAAGCTGGACGCAGATCTGGATCGCCGTGGTCTCGACCCCGTCGAAGGTCACGCGATTGAAGGCGTCCTTCGCGACGCCGTAGTCCGAGGCGCCCTCGACGGGCTTCCATTCATCGCCGTCCATGTACTCAATCACCCATGAGGCGGGCACGCGGCACTGGCCGAAATCGGTGTCATCGAACCAGTAGACCTCGGCGGCCGAGACGCGCATGGGGGCGTCGAATGTGAGCCTGACCCACTCGCGCGTGCCCCGGTGATCCCACCAGGTGAAGCGCGGGATATCGACGTCGGCTGAACTGGTTGGCTCCGCGCCATTGCTGACGGCGGCGACGGCGTCTTGCGCGTGGCAGTGGGAGGCGGTGACGACAGCTTCCTGCGCCGCGGTGGGCGGGAGCTTCAGCTCGGCGAGGGCGGTCATCTCCGGGATCCAGACGAGCATCTCACCGGGCTCGCGGTGGTCCCACGCGTAATAGGGAATGGCGACGATGTCGATCTTCTCGTCATGGGGCACGGTCTGGTAGAGGGTCTCATCCCACTCGCCCGGGGCTCGTCGCCTGGCCTCGCCGCGGAGGGTCATGACGCCGCCAAGGAGATCGGGCGAGAACTTGGCCTTGAGTTTGGCCTTGCGGGGCAACGCGATATCGCGGACAGCGCCCGAGTTATCGGCGGCTTCGAGACAGTAGACTATCGGACCGCGCATCAGCGCCACGCGGCCGAGGTTGGCTTCGACACTCGGGTGCGCGCTGACGCGTCGAACGGGCATGTCGAGTTTGAGTTTCACCTCGTCGCCGGACTCCCAGGTTCGCCGCACCGTGACGTAGCCCGTGGGGCCGGGAGTGACATTGAGCGTGTCGCCGTTGAGCTTCAGCTTGCCGCTCTCGCACCAGCCGGGGACGCGAAGATTCAGGGCGAATTCCGAGGCTTCGTCAGGATCAACCGTCAACGTGACGTCGCCATCCCAGGGGTAGTCAGTGGTCTGGGTGAGCGTGACGGAGGAGTCGCCGACAGCGACCGTCGCCTCGTTGCTGGCGTACAGATTGACCCACACGCCCTCGGGCGAGGATGCGTAGATATAGCTGCCGACCTGGGGCAGGAGTCGCAGGACGTTGGGCGGGCAGCAAGCGCAGCCGAACCAGGCCTGGCGATGGTGGCGGCCGCGGCTGGCCAGCGGGTTGACGTAGAAGAACTTGTCCCCTTCCATCGAGACGCCCGAGATCATGCCGTTGTAGAGCGCCTGCTCGAGCACGTCTACGTACTGGGCGTCGCCGTAGATCAGTCCCATGCGTTGGGCCCAGATGATGAGGCCGATGGCGGCGCAGGTTTCGGCATAGGCGGAGTCGTTGGGCAGATCGTAGGCGGTGGTGAAGCCCTCGTTGTGTGATGATGGACCCACGCCGCCGGTGATGTACATGCGGCGCGTGGTGAGGTCCTCCCAGAGCCGATCCAGAGCGGCGAAAATGGGCTCGTCGCCCGTGCGGGCGGCGACATCGGCCATCGCGGCGTAGAGGTACATGGCCCGGACGGCATGGCCGACGGGCTCGGTCTGCTCGCGGACGGGGATGTGGTCCTGGCAGTAGTCGCGGTCGGAGTAGCCGCGCTTGTCGACGAAGAACTTGGCGAGGTCGAAGTAGCGCTGCTCGCCGGTCGCGTCGGCCAGTTTGACGAGGGCGAGTTCGATCTCCTCGTGGCCGGGGACGCCGACGAGGGCGTCGTCGCCGAAGACGTCGTCGATGTGGTCGGCGAACTTCGTGGCGACATCGAGCAGGTTGGTCTTGCCCGGGGCCTGGTGGTGCGCGACGGCGGCCTCGAAGAGATGACCCGCGCAATAAAGCTCGTGGCGGACGGGGAGATCGGTCCACTTGTTGCCGGGCTCGACGAGCGTGTAGTAGGTGTTGAGGTAGCCGCTGTCTTCCTGGGCGGCGGCCATCTTGGCGATGATCTCATCGATCTGCGAATCGAGCTGGGGATCGGGGTGCTCGGCGAGGATGTAGGCCGCGCCCTCGAGGAGCTTGTAGACGTCGGAATCGTTGAAGTAGATGCCCTCGAACTCGCCGTCAGCCAGCCCGCCGGCTTTCTCGAAGTTGCCGATCCGGCCGGTGTCGTAGCTCTCCTTGATCGCGTGGCGCAGCGTCACCGTGCGGTTGATCTCCAGTCGTTTGGACCAGAACTGGTCAGTCAGCGTGACGTCGGTGAAGGAGGCGGCTTTGAGATTGGGGCGGGAATCGTCGGCCTTGGCACCGGCGCAAAGGAGCGCGGCCAAGGCGGCAATTGCGAGGATGGCGGGGGTGATGTGGGTCGGTAGCATGGGTGGTGACGCCTCCAGGGATAGGAGTTTAGTCGGCCGAGCCGGCGCTGTCTGTCGGCGCCAGGGCGAGGGAGGTCTGCACGGCGAATCCGCAGGTGCAGCCTGAGCTGGATTCCGGTATCAGGACCATTCCGCCCGCCGCGAGGACGTTGAGCCAACACCCCGGTCGCGTTGTGTGGGTGAGCGGCTCGCCGCTAGTGCTGTCGGCCCCCAGATCGTAGCGCCTGGGGTTGCCGCCGCGCCCGTAGAGGTAGCGCGCCGATCCTGAGATGCCCCCGCAGCCATGGGCGCCGCGATCGAAGCGGAACTCCTCTTGCTCGCCTGTCTGCAGATCGAATGCGAACGGTCGCGTGTAGATGGTTCCGCCGACGATGACGGGATGCTGGTCCTGCTCGCCATGGCTTCCGCCGACGGCGAGGCCGCTGTCATACGTCGCCCGCCAGATCTCTTCGCCAGTGGCTGCGCTATGCCCGATGAGATTGTACCAGGCATGGTTGGCCTCGTTGCGCGAGCCCGCGACAAGCACGATGCCATCGGCCACGCTCAGGTGGGTTGAATTCTCGAAGCCGTGGCTGACGGGATGGTCAAAGACCACTTTGCCGGTGCGGGCGCTCAGAGCGACGATGTGAGCATCGTTTGCGTAGATGCTGTCGACGCTCGCGCGTCCGCCGGATGCATCAAGCGCGTCGCCCCGCGCCTCAACGAGGTAGACGCGGCCCTCGCTGATAGCGATGGTGCTGTTGAGAATGGCGCCGGATTCGTGACGCCAAGATTCGGCCTGGGTGTCCTTGTCGATCGCGAAGACTGACTCGCTCAGCACTTGTGGTGTCCGGTCATAGTACACCAGGGCGATGGCGCCCATGTCATGATCGGATACGGCGGCTCCGGGCTGGGTGGCGGTGCCGATGAGCTGGTCTCCGGACGCGCCCACATAGCCCCAGTCACGGTCGGGCATCGGGACGGGAATCTCGGCCAAGGTCTCGCCCGTGGCGGCGTCGAGGACCCAGCAATCGTCTTGCACGGCAGCGTAGATCGTGCCCTCGTCGAGAATGATGTGACCGCAGTTCTTGCCCACGCCGACTCGCCTCAGCCCAGGAACGCTCCGCTCCCAGAGCGGCGCGCCGTTGTAGGCATCGGCGGCGATGAGAACGTCATTGCCGGGCACGATGAGCCGTCCATCGGCGATGAGCGATGACATCGCGCGGTGGTGGCGGTCGACCATGGGCTCAGGCCCGGGCTCGCCGAACCACCGCAGCGCCAGCTCGCCGCCGACCGTGTCGCTACTGGCGGCAGTATTGGCGAGGTCGCCGTAGGCGGATGTCCACGTGCCCGCTCCCGGCAGCTTCCCGCGCGTTACGACAGGCCCGAGCTTGCGGAGGTTGACGACCTCACACGCCGGCGCGTCGCCCCAGAGCGCACGCAGCGCGCGCGACGTCAGCCCGTTGCGCGAGGGCCGCCGCGAGCCGAGGCAGATGATGCCGCCCTCGGGGCGAAGGAGGCGCACCGGATCGCGGCTTGGGGGCGCGGTGGTGGTGACTGAGCTTCGCGAGACGATGAGATTGAACAGGTGGGACGCATGCGGGTACTTGCCGGGCGGCGCCACGTGAACGGTCACGCGCGCGCCGAGCATCCCCGCTCGATCGAGCTTCTCGCGCGCTTGGGCGGCTTCGCGCTCATAGGCGATCAGGGCCACCACTTGGAGGCGGCTGTTGCGGGCGATTTCATAGGCCATTTCGCCGTCGGTTTCGTCCAGCACCAGCGCGTATCCCTGGTCGATCTCGGTCTCGGCCAGGATCGTGCGGACGCGACGGACGAGCGTGGAATCGTCGTCGGCGTAGACCTCGGGATCCGCACGCGGGGCGACCACTTTCGTCTCGCCCGAGCCCGAGCCGAAGCAGTGGATGACGCCCTCGTCGGTGCTGACGTAGACCCGGCCGCCGGCGGCACTCAGGCCGAAGGCGTTCCCGGAAACGGGCGCGCGGGCGATCTCGGAGCCATCCTTCGCGTCGACGATGAGGATCTCTCCGTCGCCGCCGGCGATCAGGGCATCACCCGCGAGGATCAGCGAGGACGCGTGGGTGGTCTCCCGCGACCAGATCTCGGCTCCGGCCGCGTCTTCCCCGGAAGCGGAGAGGTCCGCCCGGCGGGCGCGGTCGATGGCGACGAGCCGGGCGTCTGACTGCAGGAAAGCGATTCCCCCGCTCACGATCATCCGGATACCGTTGAAGGCGGCAATCGAGGCTTTGGTGGTCGTGCTCGCCAGCTCGACGGATCCCGTGGTGCGCCCGGGCCCGGTGACGAGTTCGTCACCTGTGAGTAGGGCGAAGGCGCCGCCGGGCCCTGGCAGCGTCCCGCGGGCCTCACCCGTTGCTCTGGCAATCATGACAGGGGGCATCCGACCCGAGGGCACGAAGAGCGTCTCAGCCGATGCCAGGAGGTAGCCTTGAGGCGAGGCGCCATCCATCTTCTTCCGCCAGAGAAGCTCGCCGGTGTCCGCGTCAATCGCGCAGCCGTAGACGCCGTAGGCCGGGAAGATCCCCGCGAAACAGTATGCCACGCCCTCGTCGACGAGCACGCCGGAGCGGATGGGCTTGTCGCTGATGATCCTGCCGTTGCCTGGGATTCTGCGGTCTTTGGGGGGTACAAGAACCTGCCAGATCAGCTCCCCCGACCGGGCGTCGAGGCAGTATGCATGACCGTCATCCGCGCCGAAGTAGGCTCGGCCTTGATCGATCGACGGCGCCAGCCGAACGGGCCCGTCGGTCAGGTAGGTCCAGCGCTCCTCGCCGGTGCTCGCGTCGAGGCAGACCAACTTGTCTTCGGCCGATGAGCCGAAGTAGAGCAGACCGTCGGCGATGACCGTCTGGTGCGCTCGATCGAACTGGACGGCGCCCTTCAGGCCCTCGAGCTTGTGCCAGATGTTGTCTTTGGCCGGCGGCGGCCACGCGGGCTTGGGCGCGTGGCGGGCCTCGTAGCGCCAGATCTCGGCCAGCGGTGTCGGGAGGCTCTCGGTGGACACGCCGCTGCGGGCATTGTCGCCCATGTATGTCGGCCAATCGTCCGCGCCGGCGCATGCGGCTGATATGGATGCTAGCGTGACAATGGCAAGGCGCATAGGTCGCGTGGCTCCTCAGGCATTGGGCTAACGGCGAGACCGATAGCAGTTCGGCGACCGGGTCGAGGAAGCCTGCACGCGTGTCTGACCGGACGCGTGACGAGGCCCAATGGGCGTCCTTCGCACGGCTCGGGCGCAGGTCCGTGGCACCCGAATTAACTAGAAGAGGTTCCAAAACTCAAGCGTCGACGGAGAACAGGGGACAGTCCTGCGCGAACGACGCTTGGACAGTCCCAAACGGCTGGGATCGGGCACCCAGGCCCTAGCACTGCGGTATTGAAACCACTTATAGTGTCTGACACTAGTTAATGGGCCGTATTGGGTAGTGTAGCGCGGAATAGTGCCCCGGAGAAACTAGTCTCTGACACTAATTGATTACGCGATTGGAGGCGCAGGGGTATGCGTGGCGAGTGGTGAAATCTCGCCTGCGGGGAGCAATGATGACTGTGGTTAGACGAGCATCCAGCGCTGTGGCGGTTGGGGTGGCGGTTCTCGGGGGATTTGCGGGTGCTGCCGCGCAGACGGGACCCGTCCTGGAGTATCGCTTTGACGAGGGCGAGGGGGATGTGGCGCGCGACCTGGCGGGCGGGCGCGAAGGCGGCATCACATCGCCCGGCTGGGTCCGCAACGCGCGCCGAGCGGCGCTAGCGCTGGATGGGCGCGAGACGGTGGTGGTCGTCGAGGGCAGTGAGGAGTTGCGGTTTTCTGAGGGGCTCACGACCGCGCTGTGGTTCAATGCCGGCCGCGCGACGGGGGACATGCCATCGGGTCTCATCGTGAAGAGCCCCACGTTCCGCTTGCTGGCCTACCCAGGCAGTGGCGGCTTCCTCATCGAGGTGACTGGCGCGAACGGCGAGCGGATCTACGAGAAGATCGAGGCGCCGATTGAGATCGGCCGCTGGCACCATGTCGCCCTGACCTACGTCCCGTCCGAGGGCGCGACGCTGTACTTCGACGGCGTGGCCGCATTCCACACGGATACGGACATTGGCCCGCTCGCTGGCAGCGGCTCCGCGATCCGCATCGGCCTTGGCGCCAACCCCGAGCAACGCCGCTACTTCGATGGCATGATGGCGAACGTGAAGCTCTACGACCGCGCCATCTCAGCCCAGGAGGTCCGACGAATCATGACGACCGAGAAGGACGAGCTGTCCCGCACGTTTCGCGGGCCGAATGACCTCGTGCCCGACCTGGAGACCGACCGACTCTGGGACGTGGGCGGCCGGAAGCAGCTTTTCATCGACGAGCGCCTCATCGAGTCATCCCGCGGGGTGAGCCTGCGCATGAACCCGCCCGAGAAGCTGGGGCCCGTGATCCTCCCCGACAAGCCGTGGGAGGACCTGCGGGTCGGTTTCTGCGACGCGGTGATGGAGTATGAGGGGGAGTACAGACTCTACTACTCGTGCATGTCGCGCGATCACGGGAACTCGATCTGTCTCGCGACCTCCACTGACGGCGTGACCTGGGAGAAGCCAAACCTGGGCGCCGTGGAGTTCCAGGGCTCGACGGACAACAACATCGTGCTCCATGGCGAGGGCGAGACGGTTGTCTTCCTGGATCCGCACGGCAAGCCGGAGGAACGGTTCAAGAGCGTGGGCATCCGGCACTGGCCTGACCCCGAGAAATGCGGCCTGTACGTCCATTCCTCGGCGGACGGCATCCACTGGAACCTGGCGACGGAGCGGGTCTTCCCCTTGGGGCCTGATACCGCGAACATGGCGATGTGGGATGCGCAGCGAGCGAAGTACGTGGCCCATATCCGTGTTTGGGCCCCGATGCGCAAGGTGGGGCGGGTGGAGATGGATGACATCACGAAGCCCTGGCCGTTCACCGAACTTGAGAAGCCCTATTACATCTGGGGCGAGGACAAGATCCCCGTTCCGAGCCATGAGGTCCCGCTGGCTTTCGGCTATGACGAGCAGGACCCCCTCCCGTCCGACCACTACAACTCGGGCGCGGTGGAGTACCCGTGGGCGGAGGCCGCGTACTTCATGTTCCCGGCGGCGTACCTGCACTTCCCCGAGCCTCCAGTGGGCGAGTACGGGAACGACGGCTTGCTGGATATCCAACTTGCCACGAGCCGGGATGGGGTGGAGTATGAGCGTCTGACGCGGCAGCCGTACATCCCCCTGAGCCTGCCCGGGGAGAAGGACTCTCAGTGCCTGTACATGGCGACGGGGGTGATCCGTAACGGTGACGATCTTCTGCAGTATTATGCCGGCTACGAGATCTCGCATGGGCTCCCGCAGAAGGAGCAGGAAGCCCGCTTGGGTTCGATCTGCGCGGCGCGTCAGCGGCTGGATGGCTTCATCTCGGCTGACGCCGATCACGCGGGCGGGGAGCTGCTCACGCCGCCGCTGACGTTCGAGGGCGACCGACTCGAACTGAACATCGACTGCTCGGCCATGGGCGAGTGCCGGGTCGAGATCATGGACGAACGCGGCGAGCCGATTCCGGGGTTCGCGGCCGGGGCATGTGATGAGATCCACGGCAACCATATCCGCAAGACGGTCACGTGGCAGGGGGAGTCGGATGTATCGGCGCTGGCGGGCACGGTCGTGAGGCTGCGGCTCGAGATGCGGGCGTGCAAGCTGTATGCGCTTCAGTTCGGGGATGGCGAGTAGCCATGCCCTCAACGCTCGGAGGCGACGAATGAACGGCACTATCTACGCGCTACTCGCGGCGGGCATGTGCTTGGGCACGCGGTCGGTCGCGCAGGAGGGGACGCCCGTGAGGTTCATCTCGGACATGAGCCAGTGTCGGCCCGCCAAGGCGCTGTCGGAAGACGCGAGGCAAGGGAGATGGCGGCTTCTGCCATACGAGACGGATGAGGTGAGCGGGACGATGATCGGCGCGGCGTCCTTTATCGATGCGCCGGATGTCACGCTGCCCGTGGATGCTGACGGGTGGCATGCGGTGTACATCGGCTACTGGAATCCGTATTACGCCTACGACGGCGGCACGGTGGTGAAGGTGAGGCTGAGCGATGCGCCGTGCTTCCGACGGTTCCGGGAGGGCAACAGCAGCCGCTCGCAGACGGAGACGGCGATCCGCGAGGTCTACGTCGACGCGGCGGACCTGACGGGACAAGACATCGTGCTCGGGAAAGCCGGTGGCCCAATCGGGCAGAAGGCCTACATCGCGTACATCAAGCTGGTGCCGTTGTCGGACGAGGAGATCGCGGAGATTCAGGCCGACAGGGCTGACACCGCGACGAGGCGGTTGACGGCGACGATTGATGGGATGAGCTACTTCCACCACAGCGAGTGCGCGACGCCCGAGCACGTCATGGAGCTGGTGGAACCGTATCGCCACTCCGACGTGGGCAAGGTGCTGTGGGCCGTGAACTACGGCGATCGGACCAACTATCCTTCGGAAGTGGGGACCTTCGTGGGTGGCGACGACAGCAGGGCTTCGCTGCATGAGGGCGCTGGGACGAACCCGTACATCATCGGTGAGAAGGCGATGTGGAGCGGGCTGAGGTCGCTGGCGGCGAAGGGCGAGATTCCACAGAAAATCGCGGCCGATCATGCCCACGGTATGGGCCTGGAGTTTGACATCATGTTCCGGCTGGGCATCGGCGGCGGCATTCCGCCGAATCCCCACGCAGGGCCGGACGCGTTCACGACGCGCCACCCCGAGTTCAGGCAAGTCCAGCGGGACGGGACGGTCGTGGAGAAGGCGAGTTACGCGTTCCCGGAAGTGCGCGAGTTCATGTTGTCGCTCGTGCGGGAGGCGGCGGGACAGTTTGATGTGGATGGCATCAACCTGTGCTTCGCGCGCGGGCCGCATTTCATCTCGTATGAGGAACCTATCGCTGAGGAGTTCAGGCAGGAGTATGGCGAGGAGGCGACCGAGGTCGCGACAGATGATCCACGGTTGATGGCGATAAGGGCGCGGCACATGACCGAGTTCGTCGAGGGCGCGCGGCGGGTGCTGGATGAGGTGGGGGAGGCGAAGGGCAAGCGGCTGAACCTATCGATCTGGGCGTGGCCGAGCGAGTGGAAGGTGTGGTGTGGCGGGACGCCGATGGAGGATGGGCTGGACATCAAGACCTGGATCGCCGCGGGCCTGCTCGATAGCGTGGTCTGTCAGCAGGGGATTGACGAGGAGTACCTGGCGCTCGGCAAGGAGCATGACTGCGAGTTCGTGCTGTTCACCGGCTATCGTGGCGACTTGGCGATGAGTCCCGCCACGATCTCGGCCGCGTACGAGGCCGGCGTGGAGCAGGTCGCGTACTGGGACATGGACTGCGCGCAGGACGTGCCGGAGGTCTGGGAGTGGCTCAAGCGGTCAGGCCACGGTGACGAGATGGCAACGTGGGACGACCACGCGCCGACTCATCGGTACATACGACTGAACACAGTCGGTGGATATGACGTGCGCGGGGGGCTGCAGCAGAGCGTGTATTCGGGGGGGTAGAGGAGAAGGCAGTGTCGATCAGGGGAACTCCGACACCACAGCAACGACCGAGGCGACAACATGGGATGGAGGCCGCAACACGTGCTCGTCCTGCTCCACGCGCTCTGCCTGGCAGCGGGCGTGGCCCAGGCGCAGGCGAAGGAGATGGCGGCGAACGGCGATTTTGAGGATGAGCTGAGTCAGGGGTGGAAACCTGTCTGGAGCCGTGATCCGGGCGTTGTGACAGCGCAACGCGTCACGGATGCGCCTGAGGGGACGCACGCGCTGGAGGTGGTGTCTACCGCCACGCGTGACTGGTCCCTCGTCCAAGCCGACACGCTGCCCGTGAGGCCCGGCGACCTCTTCTCCCTCTCCCTGCGGATCCGGGCCGACGGCATCGGCGCCCACGCAGGTTGCCAGATTGCGACGCAGGATGCGGACGGCAAGATCCTTGACTGGCTCCACGCCGGGCACCGGACCACGCGGACACACGACTGGCGCGAGGTCACCACGCGGTTCGTCGTGCCCGAAGGCTGCGAGCGGATATGGCTGTATCTGGAGGGATGGGGAGCGGGGACCGCGAGGTTTGACGACATTTCCCTCGTGAAGACAGGCACGGTGGACGCCATGAGAGGGCCCGCTGAGGATCTGACGTTTGGCAACGAGAAGGTCCAGGCCGTGTTCCACACGGAGACCGGGACGCTCGACTTGCAGGACCTGCGCTGCGGCCAGACGTACCGCCAGATCGTGGCGCCGGGCATGCCGGTGGTCCGCGAGGCAACGGTCTCAGCGGACGGGCGCGCCCTCGCCGCCGATCTGTGGGAGCCTTCCTCGGATTCGGATATAGGGCTCTCGGTCAGTCTGCCGGCCGGCAAGGCCGAGGTGCGTTGCGAACTCAGCGGCGCCGAGTCGGAGATAGGCAAGTTCGTGTTCCCCGGCCCGTTTGCCACCGCGCCCGGCGAGTTCCTCGTGATCCCCATGAACGAGGGAATCCTCTACCCGGTGGATGACAGCGCAGTCGCCCCGCTCAGCATGGAGGCTTACTCCGGATCGATGATGTCCATGCCGTGGTTTGGCCAGATCCGCGGCGAGGCCGGCCCGGGCGTGATGACCATCCTGGAGACGAGGGCCGACGCCGGGATTCGCGTCGATCGGCCGCTGACAGGAGAGCAACCGTTGCTCTGCGCGTGGCCGTTTTGGGAGCCCTCTCGCGGGAGCCTCCGCTACAACCGCGTGGCGCGCCATGTCCTCTTTGGGGCGGGTGGCTACGTGGCGCAGGCCAAACGTTACCGGGATCACGCTCAAGCCCAAGGCCTGCTGACGACCCTGGCCGAGAAGCGCCGCCGGAACCCGCTAGTGGACGCGCTCGTCGGCACTCCCCACGTTTGGGCCCGGTATTCGGACGGCTGGAACGATGGCGAGCCGGAGCACGACCCCGTGAGGCTCATTGCCGAGATGAAGGGCCTGGGCATCTCGCGCCTGCTCTTCAACGGCGACGCGACACCGGCGGCCACGGTCGAGATGAACGACCGATGGCCCGACGTCATCAGCTCGCGCTACAACAACTTTCAGGACACGTGGGCTCCGGGGAAGCCGGCGATCGCTCCGTACCATGAGGGGTACCCGGAGGACGTGGCGCTTCGACCCGACGGATCGCACCAAGGCGGCTGGCCGTGGCCCGAGAACGGCGTGACCCACGTTGGCTCTTACATCTGCTCGTCGCGGATGACTGACCACGCGCGCCGCAGCATCGTGCCCGAACAGGCATACGCTCCCTTCAGAGGCAGGTTCCTCGACACCACTGGCGCCACGCCGTGGCTCGAGTGCCACAGCCCCGACCATCCGCAGTCTCGGAGCGACGACTGCGCTTCGCGAAACCGGATGCTCGAGTACGTATCCGGTGCGGAGCCCGGGCAGTTGCGATTGATCACCGGGACGGAGACGGGGATCGACGCGACCGTCCCGGGCGTCCATTACTACGAAGGCATGCTCTCTCTCCACGCGTACATGCTCCCGCCCAACGAGGACCTTGGCGACCTGGGAAGCCCCGTCACCCCGACGGCCGAGTACCTTCGCTACAACGCCAGCCCCTACTACCGCGTGCCGCTCTTTGAACTGGTATTCCACGACTGCGTGCAATCCACTTGGTGGTGGGGCGACTCCAATGGGCGCATCCCCGAGCTTTGGGACGGGAAGGACTTGGTCAACGCCCTCTACGGGACGAACCCGCTCTTCTACCTCATGGGCGATGGGCCAAACGTGTGGGAGAAGACGAAACAGCGGTATGCGCGCACCTACGAGACCGTCTGCACCTGGGTCCACCGAATCGGCTACGACGAGATGCTCAGCCACGAGTTTCTCACGCCGGACCACACGCTTCAGCGCACGACGTGGTCGTCCGGATGGACGTGCGTTGCCAATTGGAGTCGGGAGCCGCAGACGGTGGGCGAGAGGACCGTGCCGGGGCTCAGGTTCATCACGTATCAGTGACGCCCCCCCTGTCCCGATGGAAGATCAGGGGCTGATTCCAGAGCGACTTCGCGACAGGATGAAACACAACGTGCCCCAGAAACAGTAAACCCTATAGGCTGGCGGAGCGTCATCTACTACTGGTGCCCGTTGGATGGGGCTCCGCTTGACCAGGTCACCCCCCAGGGCGTATAATACCCGGTACTGGGGTGAATCTTTCGTCACACTCAGTGGGCCTTGACTTTCTGCGACCTTCTGTAGTACTAATTGTCGTAGTAGAATAGACGGCTGAAGCGGCCCGCTGGGCAGCTGAAGCTCCGGAACAACCGGCCCTACGCTGTGTTTGTAGGGTCCGGGAACCGACCGCCCAAGGTCGGAACGTGAGGAACAAGACATGGCTCCTCGAACGTTCGCTAAGGCAGCGGATGCTCGCTGGCAAACCCGAAGCGTAGCCAAGGACCGGTTCGATTCTGAAGACGCGCTGCACGTCTCTCGCGCCCAGGCCGGAGATGGGACAGCGTTCACAGCCCTCGTCAATAAGTACCAGACGAAGGTCTATGGGATCGTATACCGGATGTGTGGCGCGGGAGAAGACGTCGCTGACTTGGGTCAGGAAGTCTTCGTTCGGGCGTTGCAGGCACTCCGCAAGTTTCAGTACCAGGGCGAGGCGAGTTTCCGCACATGGCTGTACCGCATAGCGGTCAACGTGTGCATCAACGAGCTGCGGCGCCGGAAGCGCCGGCGTAAGGTCGAGGGAGCATCCCTCGACGAGATGGTTACCACGGAGACGGGTGAGGTCGAGCGGAACATTCCGGACTTCACCACCATGCCGCACGTGATCTGCGAGCAGCGGGAGACCCGGACGATCGTCCACGAGCTGCTTGAGACGATGTCACCTCAGCACAAGGCAGTCCTGACGCTGGTTGATATCCAGGGCATGCCGTACGAGGAAGCATCGCAGATCATCGAGTGCAACCTGGGTACGTTGAAGTCTCGTCTCTCACGGGCGCGCCGGGCGTTTGGCCAGAAGTATCGCCAATATCTGGCGCAGTGCCCTGCCGCGGAGGCGGATGCCGCGGGGTAACCGGACGCACTGGTCGCAGCCGTTTAGGAAGCGTGCGATGCGCTGCACCAAGGTAGAATCTAGACTGACAGACTACATCGATGGCCTCGCAAAGCCACGGCAGCGCGAGGCGATTGATAAGCACTTGCGCCAATGCCGCGCGTGCCGCGAGGCATTGGAAGACGTCCACGCCGCAGCGGGCGCGCTTGAGATGCTTGGCGGCGTGCGAGCGCCGACGAGTTTTGCCCCCCGAGTCAACAGCACCGTTCGTGAGATGGCACCGAAGGCGCTCGCGCCCGCTCTGTTCGGGCGCGAACTGCGCGTTGCGTTCAGCATGGGATCGCTCGTGCTGACGGTCGTGGTGCTTTGGGGCTGGCAGGCGGCCCGCACGAGCCCGTACGTGCCCCGCGCCGAGGCGCCGATAGTCGTCCCGACGGTGGTGGCCGAGGCGCCGGCAGTGACGGATGATGCGGAGATTCGCATTGCCGCAATCGAGTCGCCGCAGCCCGTGGCGCCGACCCCACGTCGCGCGTCGCGCCGCGTGGCGACCCGCTCGCCCAGAGCCGCGCGTGTCCGGACGGTAAGCCTGCCTGTGACGGAGGCTGTTGTCCCCGAGCCGGTCGACACGCAGCCCGTGGAGGTTGTGCCGGCTCCGGAGCCAGTGACGCCTGAGGTCGCGGAGACGATCGAGTTCGTAGACACCGACGCGGCGATCTACGACATGTGGGGCGAGACCGCGACGGTCTTCGCCGATGGGACGCTCGCGCCAGCCGCACCACCCGCGCTGGAGCGCGATATTGAGCCGATGCTGGTGAGCACGCAGCCGGTCGAGCCCGCCGATGCAGACACCGGACCAGACGATGATCCGGCCTACGTGAACGATTTCCTCTCGGATGCGCTGGAGCTTGAGGATCTGTTCGAGGTGTGAGGCGGGCCCAGGTGGCGGCCGGATGTCACGTAACCTGGCTGACGGAACAAGTCTTCGCTGAAGCCGGAGCGTGATGGTGACGCTCCGGTTGTGTATTTCCCAGAGCACTTGATGCCGCAAATCCAGGAGCCAATACATGCGTGCAGGCATTGTCTACGTGCTTTGCTGTCTCTCCCCCGGTTCGTTCGCCCAAGCCGACACGACGGCTGACGCGCCTACGGTGACCGTGCAGGCGACCGCCGAACTGGCGTCGTCTGTGCTGGCGCGCGTGAGCGAGGGGACGGGCATTGTGGTCGCGTGCGACCCGTTCGTCGCCAGGCGCCGGATCACGGTCGACATCAAGGACGCGGCGTTCATGGACGCGCTGGAGACGCTATCGATAGCCGCGGTGGCGACATGGGACAGCGCGTACCTATGCGTGCCCGCGGACGGCGAGTCTGGCCCGGATGTAACGCCTCCAGGCTGGGTCCGTCCGCCGCAGACCGTGCTCAGCTTGTCAGGAGGCACGGGGGCGTGCGCCAAGATACTAGAGACCCTCACGAGCAAATGCGCGGCGCCAATCGGCCATCTCCCGGGGGCCGGCAAGGTGCAGATAACGACGGCTAAGTGTGACGGAGCGACGCTGGAGGAAGTGCTGACTGGGATCACGGGTGACAACTTCACGTGGACGCGGGGTTTCTGGCTCGCGCCGATCGATCGGGCGGCGGTCTTCGGGAGGTATGCGAACCTGCCGATGGAGCAGCGCGAGGAGCGGGTACTGCGCCACACAGACCAGATGCTGATGCTCAACAAGGATGACGTCAGGCAAGCTCTTTCCGCCCGGCATCGGGAACTGAGCGCGCTTCCGGAGAGCGTAAGACTAGCGCACATCGACGTCTACGCGGAGCAGATCCGCGCGGGGATCACGGTGCTGAACACGTTGAGTAGCGACGTTCGAGACCGCGCTCGTGATGGCATGAAGATCTTTTTCGATATGGGGCTGGACGTGTATCGCGATCTGACCGAGGATGAGCAGATCGAGACGACCCCGATCATGGAAGCGATGGGCGAACTGGTCCGGTAAGACGGACCGCAGTTTGGGCTCGGACTGATACGCCTCCCGCCGCCAGCGACCTGCTGGATGAACGGCGGGGGGCTTCGCTGATTCACCGGTTGTCGTCAGGCGCCGCCACCCCCCGCGTCTCCTTGCAATTTGGGGGGCATAGTGCTATCATTCTCACGACGGGATGACGCCCTGCGGCTCGCGTGATGTCTAGTGGTGTTTTTGGCCCAACACTTCTCAAACGGGAGCCCGACCTTCGGCCCGCTTAGTGGCAGCCCTTCTGGGGAATCGCGACGCGGTCGAGAGGGCACCCACCTTGTACCTACGGGTTCAAAGGCCCGTGACGCACGGTTCTTGCGGGGCCCTCGTCATTCGCTCCCATTGGGGGCACTGGGACAACTGTGATGGATCTGTTCGCCCACGGCGCCCAGAAGGCGCCGCGCGTACCTTTAGCCGCCCGCATGCGCCCGCGGACGCTGGACGAGATGGTCGGGCAACAGCAGTTGCTCGCCCCCGGTTCTCCCCTGCGGACGGCTATCGACCAGGATCAGATCCCATCGTGCATCTTCCACGGACCGCCGGGGACGGGCAAGAGCACCCTCGCTGAAGCTGTCGCCCACGTTACGAGCAGCGTGTTCGTGAAGTTGTCGGCCGTCGAGAGCGGCGTGCGTGAGATTCGGCGTGAGGCGGAGGCCGGCCGAGACCGGCTGCACTTCCATGGTCAGCAGAGCATTGTCTTTGTCGATGAGATCCATCGACTGAACCGGACGCAGCAAGACGCCCTGCTGCCTCACGTTGAGAGCGGCGTGTTCGCGCTCATCGGGGCGACGACCGAGAGTCCGTGGCGTAGCATATCGACCCCGCTGCTGTCGCGGTGCAGCGTGTTTGAATTTGAGCCGCTGGACGAGGACGATCTCGTTTCGTTGATAGCGCGGGCGGTGGCCGACGAGGAGAGCGGGATCGCCGGTTTGGGTGTTGAGGTTACGGATGAGGCGATCTCGTTTCTGGCTGAGCGGGCCGACGGCGACGCGCGGTCGGCGCTGAATCGGCTTGAAATGTCGGCGGTGCTGACGGAGCCGGAGGATGACGGCATCCGGCGGATCGGGATCGAGCAAGCGCGGGCGGCCGACAGCGCGTCGCTGGAGTACGATCGCCAGGGCGACGCCCATTACGACCACGCGTCGGCGTTTATCAAGTCCATGCGCGGGTCGGATATCGACGCGACGCTGTATTACATGGCGCGGATGCTGGCCGGCGGCGAGGACGCGCGGTTCGTGGCGCGGAGAATTGTGATCCAAGCGGCGGAGGATGTGGGCCTGGCGGATCCGATGGCGCTTGTGGTGGCAACATCGGCCGCTCAAGCGGTCGAGTTGGTGGGGATGCCCGAGGGGCGGATCCCGTTGGCGCAGGCGGCGGTATACGTGGCCGCGGCGCCTAAGAGCAACTCGGCCTGCAAGGCAATCGACGCGGCGATTGAGGTCGCGAAGGGGCGGTCTCGGAGCCGCGTGCCGGGGCACCTGCGGAACACGGGCACGAAGGCCGAACCTGAGAAGTATAAGTACCCCCACGACTACCCCGGGGGATGGGTGGACCAGCAGTATCTGGCCGACGATCTGGCGGACATGGTGTTCTACGAGCCGACGGATCGAGGGCGGGAGAAGCGGATCAAAGAGTGGATCAGCGGGGTGCGGGAACACCGCGCCGCGCCGGATGAGCCGGACGAAGGTGACTCGCGCGATGATACCGGTAACTCACAGAGGGGAGATGGCGGTCTGTGAAGATTGAACGCCGGCAAGACGCAGGATGGATGACCGTAGTGGCTGCTAGTGGAGAGGTCGACGCCTACACGGGGCCGGAGCTCCAAGAAGCCCTGGGTGATTCGATCGAGAAGACCGAGGGTCCGGCCTGGCTCCTGGCTGACCTGATGGACGTGCCGTATCTCGACAGCATCGGGCTTGGCATCCTCGTGCAAGCGGCGAAGCAGGCCACGGCAACGGGCGGCGCGCTGTCGGTTGCTTGCGGCACGCCCGTGGTGCTGAAGGTGTTTGATATCTCGGGCACGCGCGCCATGTTGGGCGTGGGCGAGACCGTTCAGGAAGCCACGGCCGCGCTGGGTGCCCGGAGGGGGGAACGTAGCGATGACGACTCCTGAGCCCAAACCATCCCCTCCCGTTGAGTTGACCGTCCCGAACGACGCGAAATGGCTGACAGTCGTGCGGCTGGCGGTGTCTGGTGTCGCCGCTCGCCTGGGCGCGTCGTATGAGGATGTCGATGACATCAAGGTGGCGGTCTCGGAGGCATGCACGAACGTGATCGACCATGCCTTCGAGGAAGAGGAGTGCGACGCCGCGGTGATTCGGATCTCGTGCGAGCCGAGCGACGGCGAGATTTCGATTACCGTTCAGGATGAGGGCTGCGGCTTCGACCCGGCCTCGACGCGGACGGTGGACGAGGCTGATCCCGAGCAAGAAGGCGGGCTCGGGCTGTTTCTCATCCGCAAGCTGATGGACGACGTGGACGTAGTGTCCCGGCCTGGTGGCGGCACCAAGGTCGTAATGGTGAAGCGCTTCGCGAGGTAGCCGGGCATGCCCCATTCTTGGGATGATATGGCGCCCGAGGGGCTCTTTCGGGAGCTACGGGCGACTGACAATCAGGAACTCAGAGAATACCTGATCCAAAAGCACGCGGGTCTGGTTCGCCATGTCGCGAAGAGCTATCGCCAGTCGGGGGAGTCCTTCGACGACCTCGTCGGCGTCGGCATGGTTGGGCTGATCAATGCCGTCGACCGCTTCGACCCCGGGTTCGGCACGCGGTTCGCGACGTTTGCGGTGCCGACAATCAGGGGCGAAATTCGGCGCCACTTCCGCGATCGCGGCTGGGGGATGCGCGTCCCGCGTCGCATCCAAGAATTGGTCCACAAGATCAAGCAGACCGCCGAACGCCTCAGCCAGGAACATGGCCGATCCCCAACGTATGCCGAACTCGCCTCCACGCTGAACGTCACCGAGGAGCAGGTCGTCGAGGCCGTCGAGGCCAGCACTCAGTATGACCTGCTTTCTACCGACGCGCTTTCGGCCAACATCGATGGCGCGGACACCGAACTGAGTAGCCAGGAGCGCGAAGGCGCTCTCGACCCCGCGATGGAGTCAATCGGGGATCGGGAAGCGATCAAGAACGCGCTCTCCCGGCTGCCCGCGCGCGAGCGCGTCATCATCGTGATGCGGTACTACCGGGATCTCTCGCAGACCGAGATCGCGCGACGTCTCGGCATCTCGCAGATGCACGTGTCGAGATTGCAGCACCGCGCGCTTGGGCGGCTCAAGGAAATACTCGGCAAGGAGGCGTAGGTGGAGACTCCAACGGAGGAGCTGGAGGTCGAGGAGACGCGTCCATGGTTATGGTGGGTTGCGGCGATCTGTATTGGCACCGCGCTGGCGGTCGCGCTGTGCGTGGTCGCCTACAAGATCCGCCTCATTGTCGTGCTGTTCGCGGCGGGGTTTGTGGTCGCGTATATCTTCGACCCGTGGCTCGACAAGTTGGAGGCGCGGGGCTGGAGTCGCTCCCGGGCCGTGTGGACGGTGATGGGCTCGATGTGCGGCGCGGCTGGGTTGCTGGCGCTGCTCTTGGTGCCGCGGGTCGTCGGCGAGGTCAGCGATGCGGCGGAGAATTGGACGCATTACTCCACAACCGCCACGCGCATGTTTGACACGGCGCGGGAGAGCGTCACTGGCTGGGTCCGTGGATACTTGCCCGATGAGCCGCAACTGGACCAACCGGATGAGCCGCAACCGGGCCAACCCAATGAGCCGCAACCGGGCCAACCCGATGAGCCGCAACCGGGCCAACCCGATGAGCCGCAACCGGACCGACCCGATGAGCCGCAACTCGACCAACTCTCGCAGCTGAACGAGTATATCGACAGGCAGATCGTCGTGGTGCGAGCGTGGGCGGACGCCCACAAAGCCGACGCCCTGAAGTGGTTGGGAAGCGTGACGCTGCAGGTGGCGGGCGCGGCGGTCTTCCTAGTCCTGGTCGCGATCGTCTCGTTCCACTTCATGCTGATCATCGACCCGATGCGCGACACCATCCACGGGCTATACCTCTCGGAGACGCAGTCCCAAGAAGTCGATGAGACTGTCGTTCGTGTAAACAAAATGCTGGGCGCGTACGTACGAGGTATGGCGGCGGTCTCGCTCCTCGTCGGCGCGGCGACAGCCGTTGCGCTATCGTGCGTGGCTCTAGGGTTTGGGACGCGTTACTCGCTGGCGCTTGGGTTGCTCGCGGGGGTTACGTACGGCGTTCCTTACCTTGGGCAGACGGTATCGGCCGGGGCCGCGTGCTTCTTCGCGCTGGTGACGGCCGACGAGCACTCCGTCATCGCCGCAGTCGTGGCGGGAGTCGTCGTTGTAGCAGTCAACCAGATCGCCGACAACGTGGCCATGCCCAGGATTGTGGGCGAGAAGGTGGGGCTGCATCCGCTGGTGGTTCTGTTCGCCTGCCTTGCGGGATATTCGCTCGGGGGGATCATTGGAGTGCTCATCGCGGTGCCCGTTGCCGCCAGCATCCGCATCGCCTTGCGCCGCTGGCTACCCGTGCAGCCGGACGAAGTTGAGGATGGCAAGGATCACATTCCGAAGCTGGATGCCAAGCGCGCCATCGCGTCGGTTCGGGACAGCGTGCGTCAGCTTCTGAGCAGCAAGAGGATTCACCCCGCCGGCGTGACGCGGGGAACACCGGCCGAAGCAGAAACAGATGTTGGGAGAGAGACGAAGGATGACAGTCAACGACCTTAGGCAAGAATTCCTCGGCTACTTCGAGGGCAAACAGCATCAGATCCGTCCCAGCGCTCCGCTGATTACGGATGACCCGACGACGCTATTTACCGCGGCGGGCGTGCAGCCGTACGTGCGCGCGTTCCGCGGCGAGGAGACGCCGCCGGCGCCGCGCGTGGTGAGTTGCCAGAAGTGCGCGCGGATGGGCGACCTCGACGCCGTGGGCGCTAAGCCGCGATACCACACGTTCTTTGAGATGCTCGGCAACTTCAGCTTTGGCGATTACTTCAAGGAACTGGGCGTCGAATACGCTTGGGAGTTCCTGACGGTCAACATGAAGATGGATCCGGCCGACATGTGGATCACGATCTTCGAGACCGACGACGAAGCGGAGCAGATCTGGCACAAGAATATCGGCGTGCCGATGGACCGCATCGTGCGACTGGGGCGCGAGGACAACTGGTGGCCGAAGGACCGGTGGGAAGGGCCGTGCGGTCCGTGCACCGAGGTCCACATTGACCTGGGGCCGGAGCTGACTTGTGATAAGCCCGACTGCGCGGTGGGCTGTGACTGCAATCGGTACCTCGAGCTGTGGAACGTTGTTTTCCAGCAGTTCACCGAGGCCGAGGATGGCACGTTGACGCCGCTGCCGGCGCCGGGCGTTGATACGGGTCTCGGTCTCGAGCGGCTGGCGATGGTGATGCAGAACAAGGTGTGGTCGGGCGAGACGAACGAGCTTGCCCACATCATGGCGCGCGCCGAGGAGGCGCTGGCCGAGGTCGGCGGCGGGCCGTCCATCGGTTACGGAACGGACCCGCAGGCAGACATCGCGCTTCGCGTCATCGCCGACCACACGCGGGCGATTTCGTTCCTGATGGCTGACGGCGCGACGCCGTCGAACGAGGGAGCGGGCTACATATTGCGCCGACTCATCCGCCGAGCGCATCGCTTTGGGCGAAGCCAGGGCGCGACGCAGCCGTTCCTGCACGCGGTGCTGCCGGCGGTGGTCGAGGCGTGTGGCGGTCCGTATGCGGAGCTGCTGCCGAAGGCGGACTTTACGGCGAGGGTCGTGCAGTCCGAGGAGGAGCGCTTCGGGAAGGCTCTCGGCCGCGGGTTGCACGAGTTCGATGAGATCCGCGAATCGCTTGAGGGGAAGGGCGAGACGGTCATTCCGGGCGATGTGGTCTTCGATCTGCAGGCGACGTTCGGACTGCCGGTCGAGGTGACCGAGGAGATCGCGTCGGATGTCGGCCTGACCGTCGATCGCGAGGGCTTTGAGGCGGCGATGGCCGCGCACGGGAAGGTATCGAGCGCGGGCGTGAAGGGCCTGGCCGGTCACAGCGCCGGGACGGATCTGCCGGCGACCGAGTTCGTGGGCGATGAGACGCTGTCGACCGAGACGGAGGTGCTCGCGGTCGAGACAGACGGCGACGCGGTCCGGATCATCGTGCGGGCGACGCCGCTTTACGCCGAGCGCGGCGGCCAAGTTGGCGACGCGGGCGTCATCGAGACGGCGTCCGGCGCGCGGGCCGATATTACAAACACGACAGTCGGGCCGGCTGAGACCTTCGTCCACGAAGGGACGGTATCGGCGGGCACCATCAACGTGGGCGACACGGTTACCGCGAGGGTGGAGGGCAGCCGTCGTCGGGAGATCATGCGCCATCACACCGCGACTCATCTGTTGCAGTCGGCGTTGCGCCAGATTCTCGGCGAACACGTCACGCAGCAGGGCTCGCTCGTCGCCCCGGATCGGCTGCGCTTCGACTTCACGCACCATGAGGCCGTGTCGGCGGGGGACCTGGCCAAGGCCGAGGATCTGGTGAACGAATGGATCCTGGCGGATCTGCCGGTGACCACGGAGACGAAGGCCCGGGAAGACGCCATCGCCGACGGCGCGATCGCACTCTTTGGCGAAAAGTATGAGGACCAAGTTCGCGTGGTGAAGATCGGCAGCGAGAGCACTGAGCTTTGTGGCGGGACGCACTGCCCGAGTACTGGCACGATCGGCGCGATGCGGATCGTGAGTGAGGGCAGCGCGGCCGCGAACGTGCGCCGCGTCGAGGCGGTGACGGGCATGCGCGCCGTGCATCGCGCTCGCGCGCAGGATCAGCTTCTGCAACAGGCCGCGCACGGCGTTGGATGCCGCCCCGATGAACTGCCGGAACGCATCGATGGACTGCGCGCGCAGCTTGCCGATGCCAAGAAGGCAGCCTCGCAGGCGAGCGCCGCGCCGGCGGCGGACGTGGCGGGCCTGCTATCGTCGGCGGCGGAAGTTGGCGCCGCGAAACTCGTCGCGCACCGACTGCCTGATGATGCGCCCGCCGATGCGTTGAAGGCGCTGGCGGATGATGTCACCGCGCGCGCGGACAACGCGGTGGTTGTCATCGCGGCTGTGGGCGACAAGGGCAAGGTGCGGATCGTCGCCAAGGTGAGTGACCCGATGGTCGAGCAGGGCGCGCACGCCGGCAATCTCGTCCGCGAGGTCGCGAAGGCGTGCGGTGGCGGAGGCGGCGGCAAGCCGCAATTCGCCGAGGCCGGCGGTCGCGATGCGAGCAAGATTGACGAGGCTCTCGCGCTGGCGGCGACGACTCTGGCCGACCAGTTGGGGGCCTAGCGTGCGGGTTCTCGGGATCGATGTGGGCTCGATTCGGATAGGCGTCGCGCTCAGCGACGCGCTCGGCATCGTCGCCTCGCCCCACGGGGCGATCGCGGCTGAGGGCTGGGGGCCCGACGCAAGACGCGTCGCGGAACTGGTCGAAACCACCGGCGCTGAACTGATCGTCGTAGGCATGCCGCGCAACCTGAAGGGCGAGCATGGCCCGGCGGCAGAGAGCGCCGAGGGCTTCATCAAAGTGCTGACCGAACACGTGGACGTGCCGGTGAAGACATGGGACGAGAGAATGACGACGGTGGTCGCGGAGAGGTCTCTCCTGGAGGCGGGGAAGAAGCGGAACGCCCGCAAGGATCTCCGCGACAAGGTGGCGGCAGCGGTGATGTTGCAGGGGTACCTGGACGCGCAGATCTGATCGCGCGCAGGCGAGCGCGGCGGAAACGTCGGGGCGCGTGTCTGGGCGTCGTGGGCATCGCCCTCATCGCGCTTGGCGCGGCTGGGCACCATGCCATATCACAGTGGCTGGAGCAGAACTACGCGCCAGTCGGGACTGGGACGACGGGCATCGTTGAGGTCCCGCCCGGCACGGGCACGGGCGGCATCGCCAGCATCCTCAAGGACGAGCAGCGCATCCCCGACGAGACTGCGTTCAAGGTTGGAGTGTGGTGGTGGAAGCTGTCAGGGAAACTGAAGGCCGGGCACTACCGAATCTCCCCCGAGATGACGCCGAAAGAGATTGCTGAGCTGATTGCCTCCGGCAAGGAGGCGACGGTCAAGCTCACCATCCCTGAGGGCTTCACCGCCGTGCAGATTGCGGAGAGGGTCGCGGCGGCGGGACTGTGCTCGGTCGAGGAGTTTCTCGCGGCGGCCGTGCCGGCGACGGTTGCAGAGCTTGAGCTTGGCAGCGACGAATACGACTCGCTCGAGGGGTATCTGTTCCCAGCGACCTATGTCATCACGTTCGGAGCCACGCCGGATGACGTCGTGTTGCAGATGACGGATGCGTTCATGAAGCGGATCGCCGCGCCGATGGCGGAGGGGTTTGAGGCCGGAGGGCGCACGCGGCACGAGATGATCACCATCGCCTCGCTGATCGAGCGCGAGGCGCGGGTTGAGAAGGACCGGGCGCTGATCTCGGCGGTGATTCACAACCGGGTGAAGAAGGGCATGCGGCTGGACATCGACGCGACCGTGCTCTACGCCCTGGGCGAGCACAAGGATGTGATCACGCGGGAGGATCTACGCATCGACTCGCCCTTCAACACGCGGCGATACAAAGGCATTCCTCCCCACCCGATTGCGAGCCCTGGGGAGGCCTCCGTCCGCGCGGCGCTGAATCCCGCCAGCGTGGACTATCTGTTCTACGTGGCGAAGCCGGATGGGTCGCATGTTTTCACACGAACCAACGCGGAGCATGAGCGCGCCAAGCGTGCCATCCGAGAAGGACGGATTTAGTGCTTGAGAAGCTCGTCCCAAACCAGGCCGTACACCGGCTGACCGAGGTCGATGTCGACGCGCTGGTGGAGCGCGGGATCACGACGATCCTGCTCGACTTAGACAACACGATCACCTCCTGGCGTTCGCTCGATGTCCCCGACGACCTGGCCGCGTGGGTCGAGGAGGCGAAGGGCAAGTGCCGCGTGTGCATCGTCTCGAACACGTCGAAGATGCAGCGTCTCGATAAGCTGAAGGAGCGCATGGACCTCGAGGCGGTCGGCTTTGCATCGAAGCCGTGGGGCTTCAAGAAGGCGATGGCGAAGCTCGACGTTAAGGCCGATGAGGCGATCGCGATCGGCGATCAGCTCATGACGGACGTGTATGGCGGGAACCTGGCGGGGTGCGAGACCGTGCTCGTGAAGCCCGTCAGCAATGACGAGTTTTTCGGCACGTACTTCATCCGGTTGATCGAGCGGTGCTGCCTGGGGATGCTCAGGCGGCGCGGCATGTTCACCAGGCCCTGGGAGTGAGCGCTATGGCGACGAAGCCGGCCGGCGTTCAGCTCCGCGGGACCACGCAACTTGTCGGGGTCATCGGCTGCCCGATCGAGCACAGCCTCTCGCCGCCGATGCACAACGCGGCGTTCAGAGAGCTGGGGATGGACTGGGCGTACGTGGCGCTCAAGGTCGATCCTGGGAATGTAGCGGACGCGTTTCGGGGCGTGGTTGGCCTGGGGCTGGTGGGGATCAACTGCACGATTCCGCACAAGCAGGCCGCCGCGAATGCGGTCGATGAGATCGACGATGCGGCGAAGGCGCTGGACTCGGTGAACACGATCCACAACGTCGACGGCGTGCTGAGAGGATACAGCACGGACGGCCCTGGCTTCGTGCGTTCGGTCGAGGAGGCGGGCACGTCGCTGGCGGGCAAGGCCGTCACGATGATCGGCTCGGGCGGCTCGTGCCGGGCGGTGGCGTACTCGCTCGTGAAGGCCGGCGTGGCGTCGCTCACCCTCGCCGCGCGGCGACCGTTCAAGGCGCAGGAAGTCGCAGACATGGTGACGGAACACGCCGGCGTCAGGCCAGGCGTGGTGGATTTGAACACGGACGATGCGCGCGAAGCGGTGGGCGCATCTGACATCATCATCGACACGACCAGCGTCGGCATGTACCCGAATGTCGATGTCCCCCCGGTGGTCCCGCCCGAGTGGCTGCGCTCGGGGCAGCTCGTCTGTGACCTCACGTACAACCCCCAAGAGACGTGCTTGCTGAAAGCCGCGAAGTCGGTCGGCGCGGAGACGCTCGATGGCACGGGCATGCTCGTGCACCAAGGCGCGATCGCGTTTGAGATTTGGACCGGCGTGGACGCGCCGGTTGAGGTAATGCGGGAGGCGTTGGTCGCTTCGCTCGCGTGACCTCGGCAATTTCGTTGCGACGGTAGGCGTGGAGGGTGCGCAATGGGACCGTCGACCGATGGGTTTCCCGAGCTTGAGGTGACGTACAGCCGACGCGTTGCCCGCGTGATGCGGGCGATCGCGGTGGGGTTGAGCGCGTGTTTTTTGGTGGGACTGGCGCTGCTGATCGTTCTGTGGGGATCGGCGCACGCTCCGGACGCTGAAAACGCCACATGGGCCAAGTGTGTGCGGGGCGCGCCATTCGGCATCGTGATCTGCGGGACCTTGGGAGGCATGCTGTTCTTTGAGGGGCGAGGGAAGTGGCGCAGGGCGTTTCAGTGGCACGGTTCCACCGTGACCATGGGGCCCTCGGGACTGACCATCCGGCGTCCAGACGGCTGCGCAGAGATCGCCTGGAAGGACGTCGCCCGTGTGGCCGTTCGATACGCCCATGGCGTTGTGGCCTTGCGCGAGCCGTATGCGGCTTACGGCGAGGAGGCCGGGGGATCCCCAGCACGTCGACTTGTCGTGGAGGTGGATGGGCGCCCCGCGACGCCAATCGCCTCGCACCCGATCGCCGTGTCGGGCGTTCGGTTTGGGCGGAAGCGGATGCGGTACAGCGCGTCATGGGCGCTCCCGGTAGTTGCCCGGGCCTATTGGCACGCGTCGCGCGTTGGGCTGGAGTTGGCACTTGAAGAGCCGCCGCGGGTGCTGACTGGCTACTTGCGCCCGAGCCGCGAGCAGCTCAGGCGCGAGGTCTGGCAAGAGGGCGTGCCGTGGGCGCTGTTCCTTGCTATACCGGGTTCCATGACATACATGTGCTTCAAGGAGCAGGGGCTAGCGGACGGGCTTTCGGCGGTTGGGATGGGTGCAGCATTGCTGGCTCTGATGGTCTGGGTGGGGGTGGGGAAGCTCCGCATGCGGCTATGGAACCGCGTGCGGATGGATCGGCGCGGGATAGCGGTGCGGACGGTGAAAGGGCAGCGTCTCATCCCCTGGCACGAGGTCCAGGACCTATCCGTGGAGGGCAGATCGCTTCGAGGAGTGGTCACGACCGGTGGGGAGACCGTCCTGCTTCGCTTCCCGGGCCCGTTGCTGGAGGCAAACCTCAGCGCGCTTGCCAGAGGCACGGCGTCGCCCGAGAGTGATATTCTGGTCGAGACGGCTCGGCACTACCTTCCCCCAGTGCGCGCCTGACACGGCAAGATCCTCGCGGCGTGGACGCGCCGGTTGAGGTGATGCGCGAGGCGTTGATCGCTTCGCTCGCGTGACTTCGGCAACTTCGTTGCGATGGTAGGCGTGGAGGTGGGCCATGGAACCGGGGAAACTGCCGGTCGTTGAGCTAACGTGCCCACGTTCCTACGCCTGGTTGGGGCGGGCGCTCGTGCTGGTGGCTGCCGTGGCAGTCTGCATCTGGCTGGCGCCGGCGGCTGGCGCGATATGGCTCATCGTGAAGGAAGTTCACTCGCCTCGAGCTGACCGCGAGCTGCCGATTGAGATCGTCAACGCCGTGCATGCCGGGCCATGGCTGTTCGCGAGCTTGGCCTTCATTCTGGCCGGCCGTCATGTCAAGATGCGTTCGGTCGCAAGTCGCTACGGCCTTGCGCGGTTCCGGGGGACGAAGCTCGCCATTGGGGCCGACGGCTTGACCGTCTCGGGGCCGGAGGATGAGCGCGTGATCCCCTGGCATGAGGTAGCGCGCGTTCCGTTGACGCGGAGTTCGACTGTCGTGATCACCCGGCTCGGGGATGAGCACGCGTTCCCGCTGGGAGCCTTCCATCGGCGCGAGACCGAATGGCACGGCAGGTCCGCCTACCGCGTCGATCCCTCTTTGGTCAGATCCGTTGTCTACGAGTATTGGCAGGCGGCCGTTCGCGGGCAATCGGCTGCAGTCGACGAGGAGCCGAGGGCGATCTTCAGTTGGGCGAACACGGACCCGCCACGGCCGACGCAGTCGGCCGCGTACATCAGGCTGGGGTGTGTCGCAGCCGGTCTCGTTCTGTTCCTGGGCATGATCGTCGACATCGGCAGGCGCAGCATGGGCGTGGGGGGAGCGCTCCTGATGGCCGGCATCATGTGCGGCGGGCTCGTTGCCGTGGTCGCGATTAGGTACTGGGGAGAGATGCGCCGCCCGGCGGAGTTCACGCGAGTGCAGGCCGACGCTCAGGGCATCTCTTACACCGCACGCGGGAAGAAACACACCTACGGATGGGCCGAAGTGGAGCGCGTCTCGGGGACGCCGGGCACGACGACGCACGCTGCTCTCAGAGTTGCTGGAAGCCGCAGTACGTTGGTGCTGCCCCCCGTGGCGCACGCGAACCTGGAGGCGCTGCAGAGGGCGAAGTCGCCCTTGCGGGCATCGCTACTCGCTGCCGTGGCCGAGCACTACATGCAAGACGGGCGCGAGACATCACTCTGACAGGTCGTAGAGGGCCATTCCGCTGGGGCTTGGTTGAATCGCTGGAGTAGACCGAGGAGAAGGTGGGCAACGTGTTGCAGCCACCAAGGGTTGAGGCGAAGTCGACCGGCTGCGCGCAGTTACAGGGCACGGGTCTCGCGTTGGCGATGGCGGGTACGGCGTTCGTCTTCTGGATTCTGTTTGACGACCACGTGCGCGCGACTTGGGCGCGCATTGCCAGCACCCCCCCTGGTCAGCTCCATCACGACGACGCGCTCTTCGTTGCTGTCTACCCCTGGTTTCTCGTCTTCGCGGCGGTGTTCGGCCTGAGCATGGTGGCGCGGCTCGCGGGCGACTGGGTGACAATCATCCGCTGGCGGGGGACGCGCGTAAGCGTGTCCGCGGACGGGCTGTTCGTCGGCAGGCCAGGGCGTGAGTCTGTTTACGCCTGGGTCGACATTGAGCGGGTGTCGCTAGCGCGTGGAGCCTTCACCGCCTTCGCGGCCTCGGGAGAGGTGATCCGCGTGCCGTTGCGCGTTCTGGACCGCGTGCGGCTGGGCGACGGTCCATGGCAGACGATGGAGACACCGCGCATTGTCTCGGCCGCCGCACACGCGTACCTGACCGTTGGCCCGGATGGGGTTCATGAGGCGCTCGTTGAACCGCCTCGCATTCTGACGGGGACGCCTCGGACGGTCGACGGGCCGGCGCGCTGGTTGATCTGGTTGCGGCTGATTCTCGCCCTGGCCATCATCGGCACGCCTTTCCTGGGCGGGCTGGTCTATGTGGCGCAGCGAGACGGGTGGCGATACGTTGTGGTGACGGCAACGCTTGCGACAGCGTGTATGGTGGGGTGGACGGCGGGCGTGTGGCGGCTTAACCGGCGATCCATGTCGAGGTCTCGAGTCGTGGCAGGGCCAACTGGGCTGACATTGGGCAAGGGCGGGAACGCGGATGAAGTGGTCTGGGGTGAGGTGGCAGCGCTACGGAAGACGGTGAGACGAACGGTGATTGCAGAGATCGCGGGAGGCCCACGGCAGATGCAGCCAAGCGGCGTCATCCACCTGAACCTGAACGCCCTGGCACGGGCTGACGGACCACTGGCGCACGACGTGTTAGCCGCGACGTGCGGGCACTATGCGGATGTGAGTCGTTCAGTCTGACAGGTCGTAGAGGACCATTCCGCTGGGGGGTTTGGGGAAGAAGTGAGTGCCCTTCTGCGGGACCTTTTCGCCCGCCAGCGCGGCGGCGATGACGTCTTCGGTGCGGGCGGGATTCACGAACCAGGCCATCGCCGCGCCGGCATCCACCGCCTGCCACGCCCGGACCGGATTCTCCTCGAAAGTCACGTTGGATTCCCTCGGCCCGAACTCACCCGTCAACCCGAACCGCGGCTTGAAGATCAGTCGGTGAAGCAGCGCGACGTCGAAGGCCTTGGTGGTCTCGGTCATCTCAAGCTCGGCTGAGGCGAGCAGGCCGTCGAGATCGGTGATCGTCACGATCGCCGCTCCGCCCGTCCAGCGACATCCGAAGGTCGGGGCATCCACGCCCTGGCGCGCGATGGTATCGACGATGTCTGTCGCGATCTCCGCGTCCGACAGTCCGTCGGTGGGAACCGGCGACAGAGACACGGTCGGGCCAAGCTGCGCCCCGAGTTGCGCGAGGTCGATCTCCTCCGGAAGCCGATGCACGACGCGGTGGAAAGGTCCGCAGAGCAGGCGGCTTGTGCGAGCCTCAGCCAGCAGCATCATGGTGTAGTTGCACGGCGAATCTGCGGTCACGAGGCCCTCCGCGCGCATGGCTTCGCGATATGCCCGAGCGCCGGCGGAGCGGTGGTGCCCATCAGCGATGACGACTGGGCCGGAGGCGAGGATCGCCTGCACCGCAGCCTGCTGCTCGGGATCGGTCATCCGCCAGAGACGGTGGGAAGCGTCGGCGACGAGGGTGGTTGAGAAGATCGGCTCGCCCGCCGTGACGGTCTCGAGGATCGCTTCGATACGCGCGGACACATCGACGTAAGTCGCGAGGACGGGCTCCAACCGGCACTTGGTCTGGCGCGTGAGCTTTACGCGATCGGCCACCGGACCGGGGAAGATGTTCTCGTGTCCGTAGACGTCGGTGGCTTCGTCATTATCGAGAGCGACCGCGCCGATGAATCCGAGCAGCTTGACCTGCGCGCCATCGACGTCGCGCGTCTGCTCGTAGACATAGAACGCCTGGTCCGCGTCCGGCCGGACGGTCTCGTCCTCTCGCCACGCCCGGAACCGCGCACCCGCGGCCGCGTAATCAGGATCCGTGTCCTTCGGCGGCAACGTGACGTGGGCGATGTTATGCGCGTCCGTGGCGAAGAGAGCGGCTTGCTCGGCCGGGCCGATCATGTCAAATGGTGGCGCGAGCACGCGACTCATCGCATCGGGATCGGGGTTGGCGTACAGAAGTCCGCGGAAGGGGATGACGTGAGGCATGGAATTCTGAGGCTCTTTCTGTCGGGTGGATGGCATGCCAGTGAGGACCGGCGCACTGCAGCGCGCCGGAAGCACTGGGGCGTAACCTGGCGGGCCGCCGCCGTGGGCGACGGTCCGCCGGCTTCATCTAGGGTGTTTACCGCATTGGGATACGCGGCTCGACGAACAGCTTGATCGCCGTGCGCTCGGTGCCCTCAATTTCAACATCGACGAACGCCGGGTAGCACCAGATATCGACGCCAGCCGGCGCGAGGTAGCCTCGCGCGATGGCGACGGCCTTGACGGCCTGGTTCAGGGCGCCTGCCCCGATGGTCTGCATCTCTGCTCTCCCCGATTCGCGGATGGTACCTGCCAGCGCTCCTGCGACCTTGTTGGGATCGGACCTAGATCCTACCTTCAGCACGTTCAATGTATAGTGCCCCCCTAGCTGCAGCGCCTTGTGTGAGTAGCTTCCTGTATCTGCCCGATCGGGTGGTCTTTTTGCGGCGTCCCCTGCCACCTGATCCGGGTCTGGGCCGAGTTTATCTGTTGTCCGGCGTGGTCCGTCGGCCGGCGTTAGCGTGTTTTATTGTTAGTCGAGTCTCTCCCGCAGCCGTTCAATGCCGCGGGCGCGTCCGGTTGCCTCGTCTATCTCGATGATCGCTCCGCACACTTCGACGACGCCCTTGGCGATCTTGAATCGCGTGGGCAGTTGGGTGCGGAAGCGACGCAGTATCGGTTCGATTTCCGTGCCGATGATGGACTCGATCGGTCCAGTCATCCCTGCGTCGGCCATGAAAGCCGTGCCGCCCGGCAGGATGCGCTCGTCGGCGGTCTGCACGTGCGTGTGGGTCCCGATTACGGCGCTTGCCTGGCCGTCGCAACTGCGGGCGAAGGCCTGTTTCTCGCTCGTAGCCTCGGCGTGGAAGTCGATCACCACGACGTCGGCCCGCTCGCGGAGTCTCGGCAGCACCTCGTCGACCCAGGCGAAGGGACACTCAAGCGGCGCCATGAAGACGCGACCCAGCAAGTTGGCGACCGCTACGGATATGCCCGTGGCCGTCTCGTAGACGCCCGTGCCACATCCCGGCACTCCCGAAGGATAGTTGTCGGGACGAAGTAATCTTACCTCATTATCGATAAGAGATTCAACCTCCTTCTGCGCCCACACGTGGTTGCCCGTTGTGACGCAGTCCGCGCCGGCCGCGTAGAGGTCGATAAGAACGCTCTTGGTGACGCCAAACCCGGCGGCCGCGTTTTCTCCGTTGACCACCGTAAAGTCGATTTCGTTTAGCTGTTGGATTTCGGGGAGCTTGCGGGCCAAAGCCTGCCTTCCAGGGCGGCCGACAACGTCGCCGATGAAGAGCAGTTTCATCTTCTACCTCCTGCCCAGGCGGCGAGGCGCCACCTGTGCAAATAGGGCCCAGCCGCGCGTGCGGCTGGGCCCTATCCGGATTCGCAATCGTCGTGTAGTTAGCTTGCGTATTCGGTCGCCCTGGTTTCGCGGATCACCGTCACCCGGATCTGGCCAGGATACTCCAACTCGTCCTGGATCCGCTCCGCCATGGATTTGGCCAGACGATGGGCCGCGAGATCGTCGATCTTGTCGGGCTTGACGATGACGCGGATTTCGCGACCGGCCTGAATGGCGAAGCATTTCTCGACGCCGTCGAATGAGGTGCCGATGCGCTCCAACCCCTCCAGGCGCTTGATGTAGTGCTCGAGGGGATCGCGACGCGCGCCGGGCCTTGACGCCGAGATGGCATCGGCGGCCATGACGAGAACCGCCTCGACGCTCTTGGGATCTTCGTCGCCGTGGTGGGCCGCGATCGCGTGGATGACCTCAGCCGACTCGCCCTTCTGCTGAGCAGTCTCCGCGCCCAGTTGGGCGTGAGTGCCCTCAACGCGAAAGTCGCGAGCTTTGCCAAGGTCGTGGAGCAGACCCGCGCGTTTGGCCGTGACGCGGCTGGTGCCAAGTTCGCTCGCCATCGTCGCGCACAAGTGCGCAACCTCGAGCGAGTGCTTGAGCACGTTCTGCCCGTAACTCGTGCGGTAGGTCAGAGTGCCGAGCAGCTTGACGACATCGGGATGAACGCCGCTGACGCCGGCTTCCAACACGGACGCCTCGCCAGCCTCGCGAACGCTCTGCTCGACCTTCTTTGTGGCCTTGTCGATGACTTCTTCGATTCGGCCGGGGTGGATTCGTCCGTCGCTGACGAGCGCCTCAAGCGCGAGCCTGGCTATTTCGCGCCGGATCGGGTCGAAGCCAGACAGCACGACGGCCTCGGGCGTGTCGTCAACAATGAGATCGATGCCGGTCATCTGCTCGAAGGCACGGATGTTGCGGCCTTCGCGACCGATGATGCGGCCCTTCATGTCCTCGCTGGGCAACGGCACGACGGACACAGTTGTCTCGGTCGTCTGCTCGACAGCGCACTGCTGAATCGCCTGAGCCACGATTGACGCAGCTCGTTGGTCGGCTTCTTCGTTGCAGCGCTCTTCGAGCCGGCGAGTCATGACGGCAGCGTCGTGACGGATCTCTTTTTCGACCTCGCTCATCAGGTGGTCGCGGGCCTCGTCGGTCGTCATGTTCGAGATCCGCTGGAGTTCGGCCAACGCCTTGTCGTATGCGGCTTGCAGCTCTTCCTGGGTCTCGGCCAGTTGCTTCTGTTTGTTGCGGACGTCGGCTTCCTGGCGGTTAACATCGTCTCCGCGCTTCTCTAGCTGCTCTTCCTTCTTGTCGACGCGCTGCTTCAGCGCCTCGACTTCCTTCTTGCGTCCCTGCAGTTCCTTCTCTGCTTCGGCCCGGGCTTTGATCGCTAGTTCCCGGGCTTCCAGCTCTGCCTCTTTCTGCACCGCGTCGAGTTTGGCTCCGGCCTCTTCAACGGCCTTGTCAGCCTTGTCGGCTTGGCTCGTCGCCGCCTTGGTGGCAGCGATTTGGCGCATGAGGCAGACGAGGAGGACGATGCAGATGGCAGCGGTAGCTGCGATTGCGTACAGTCCGTAATTGCCGAGAAGTTCTTTCACCGCTGCGACTCACCTCCGTTTGGGACTAATCACCTCCGCCTGGCTGGTTCTGAGTATCGCGCGGACAGCAAGGTCTCACTCGTCGTCCAGAAGCTCGCTGATCACTTGTGTCGCAGTGTCGTAGTCGAAGCCCCGCCTGATGATGAATGAGTAGAGACGGGACCTGGCTTCTTCGCCCTCAAACCTACGTAAGCGTGGTAGTCGTCTTCGAGCTACCCGCATGGCAACTTCAAGCTGCGCGTCTCCTGGCAGCTCCGCCTTCAGCGCGTCGTCGATAGCTGATGAGGCGACGCCGAGTCTTGCTAGTTTAGCGCGTAATGCGGCGGGGCCGCTGCCCCTGCGCTCGCTTATCGTCCGCACGTACTGCCTGGCGTAACGGTGATCGTCTATCAGTCCTTTGTTTCGCAGCCGGTCGAGGACTGTAGCGATAATCGGCTGCGGGAACTTGCGTCGGGCCAACCGCCGGGCAAGTTCCGTTTGCGTTCGGTCGCGGCCCGCCAGGACTTCGATCGCCTGGCGATATGCATCGTCTTCCTGGGCCGCTGTTATTGTTGACTCTAGCTCATCCGAGCTAAACGTGGCTCCGGGGCGTAGCCCCGCAACCTCAACGCAGCGGTAGTGAGCCTGCAGGACCAGATCGCCGTCGACGTAGACGGCTCGGTAACCGCGAGGGCTCTTGAGCTTTTCTACCGCCGTCACAGTGTAGAGCGTAGCATTAACTCCGGCTTGCGCATTGCGGCGCGAGGTCGGTTACTCCGCCGCTTCGTCGTCTTCGGTCTCGTCGGGCGCATCAGCCGCCGCGTTGAGCGACGGGTCCGGCACGCCGGCGCTTTCTCTGATCTTCTGCTCGATCGCCGCCGCGATGTCCGGGTGCTCCGCCAGGAACTCGTTTGCGTTTTCACGTCCCTGGCCCAGTCTCTCGCCCTCGTAGCTGAACCACGTGCCCGTCCGCTCGACAACATCCATATCGACGCCCAGGTCGAGCAAGCATCCGCCCTGGGAGATTCCCTCGCCGAAGATGATGTCGAACTCGGCCACTTTGAATGGTGGGGCGACTTTGTTCTTGGCTACTTTGACTTTGACCCGGCTCCCGATGACATCCGTTCCTTTCTTGAGGGTTTCTCTGCGACGTACTTCGAGTCGTACGGATGACCAGAACTTCAGCGCCCGGCCGCCCGGAGTGGTCTCCGGATTGCCGTACATGACGCCGATCTTCTCCCGGATCTGGTTGATGAAGATACATACCGTCTTGGCTTCGGAGACAGTGCCCGAGAGCCGTCGCAATGCTTGGCTCATCATTCGGGCCTGCAGGCCGACATGGGTGTCCCCAATGTCGCCGTCCAGCTCTGCCTGGGGTACGAGCGCCGCCACAGAGTCGATCGCGACGGCATCGACGGCGCCGCTACGGATGAGAACTTCGCAGATGTCGAGGGCCTGCTCGCCCGTGTCGGGCTGCGATACCAACAACTCATCCAGATTGAGGCCGATATTGGCAGCATAGTCCAACGGGAAGGCGTGCTCCGCGTCGATGAACGCGGCCGTGCCTCCCATCTTCTGCGCTTCGGCAAGCATGTGCAGCGCGATGGTTGTCTTGCCCGAGCCCTCCTGGCCGTAGACCTCGGCAACTCGGCCGCGGGGCATGCCGCCTACTCCGAGCGCGATGTCGAGGGCGAGAGAGCCCGTGGGGATTGCTTCAACGACGAAGCGGTCGGATTGGTCGCCGCCGAGCCTCATGACGGCGCCTTCACCGAACTGCTTCTGAATGTGGCTCATCGCTTGGTTCAGCGACTTCTCTTTGTTGTCGGTATCACCAAGAGGTGGTCTTCCGCTTCCTCGGCTGCGGGCCATAGCACTCCCATCCACGTGCGCGAGATCGACGCCCTACGCCGGATCTTGGGCGGCGTACTTCCGGATTACGCTGTATACGGGACCGTGGCGAGTCAGGGTGCTCTCGTAGAGGACGAAACTACTAGCGAGGAAAGCGCCGACATTTACGTCGGCAAGCTCCTTGATCGCCCGCGTCAGACCATCGCCTGTCGGCGGCGTCTTCACGCGACCGATGGTTAAATGGGGCGTGAATTTGCGGCGCTCACGCTCCATGTGTAGTTTCGCCTCGAGCCTGTCGTTGAGAGCCTCGTGGAGCCGATCCAGCAGCTCGCCGCCCTCGCTCAGGCCCACCCAGATAACGCGTGGCTGTCGAGGATTTGGGAATACCCCCACGCCTTGCAGGGCAACCGTATCCGGGACAGCCTCTCGCCAACAACCCTCTGCTGCCTCCGCCACTCGCGTGACGTCCTCGTCTGGGACGTCGCCGATGTAGCGGAGTGTTAGATGCAAATTCGCCGGTTCGACCCAGTTGACCTTCCCGGCGATGTCGCGCAACCGCTCCTGGACGTTCGGGGCGCGCCGGCGCGTATCGTCATCAACAGGAATGCCAAAGAACAGACGCACGGCCTATCCTCATATTCGTATTGGTGGCTTCGGTTTGTCTTCCTCCGGCGCAGCCCCCAGAACGCGCTTGCGGGCCATATTCAGGGCTGTTTGGGAGACTCTCTGCTTGAACTGGTAGCGCGTGCCGGGCCAGGTGTACTCCTCAACGACGGCGCCCGATTCATCGCCGACGGCGATATAGACGAGCCCTACGGGTTTCTCGTCGGTGCCGCCGGTCGGCCCCGCGATGCCTGTGACGGCAATCGCGAAATCGGCCCCCGCAACTTCGCGCGCGCCTTCGACCATCGCCCGAGCGACGGGTCCCGAGACGGCTCCGTGCTCGGCCAGCAGCTCGGCAGGTACGCCAAGCAGGCGCATCTTGGCGTCGTTTGAGTATGACACGATGCCCTGGAGGAAATACTCCGAAGCGCCCGAGACATCGGTGATGCGGCTGGCGATCAGGCCGCCCGTGCAGCTCTCAGCAGTAGTGATCGTCTTGCCTTGCTCACGCAGCGCCAGGCCGAGGGCCGCTTCCATGCCATCGTCGCCCGTGGCGTAGACGTTCCCGGGCAGGCGCTCGCGGATCTCCGCATCCCTGGCGGCCAGCATCGCCTCCGCCTCGGCCTCTGTCTCGGCTCGAGCGGTGATTTCAAGCACAACCTCGCCTGGGGACGCATACGAGCAAACGAGCGGGTTGGCGTCGGGGCGCATCACGTCCTCGAGAATCTGGGCACATGACGATTCGCCGACATCGCACAGCCGCAGGCGCTTGAGGAGACGGTGGCCCGTGGGCTCTCCCAAGAATCCGAGGATGCGTGGCAACGCGTGCCGCTCCATCATCTCGTGCATCTCGGTGGGCGGACCGGGTACGGCGATGTAGACGACGCCCTCGTGCTCGAGGTAGACGCCGGGCGCGGTCCCGCAGACGTTCTCCAGCAGCTCCGCGCCACGAGGCCGGGTGGCCTGCTTGACGTTGTTGCCTGTGAAATTGTAGCCGCGCCGCGCGAAGAAGGCCTTGAGATGGGCGACGGCCTCGGGATCTTCCTCGAGCGGCCGGTCGGTGAGTTCAGCGAGCGATTCCCGCGCCAGATCGTCCTGGGTGGGGCCGAGCCCGCCGGTGACGATGACGACCTTTGACACCGCGCCAGCGCGCTGGAGGACGTCAACGATCTCGTCGAGATGGTCGCCGACGGTTGCCTGGTACACGACATCGATGCCCAGCTCGGTCAGTCTCTGGGAGATCCACGCGGCGTTCGTGTTGACGATACGGCCCCTGAGTAGCTCGGTACCGATGGTGAGGACGGCTGCTGTCAAGACGGTCTCCACGCGCTGCGACGCCGGGGCCGAGGCCCTACCAGCGGAGCGCGATTGGCGTGCGGTTAGGAAGGCAATTAGGGAATTATACAGGGCGAGAGGCAGGGGGTCAATGAGTGGGTCAGGGCTTGGGCAGGTACTCTACGCCGGGCAGGCCCTCGAAGTGAGCATCGCTGGTGATGAGCGTCGCGTCGTGAACTTGGGTTGTGGCGTAGATTACGGCGTCGGCAAGAGAGAGACCATGTTGCAGAGCCAGGTCCGCTGAGAAGAGAGCGATGCTCTGGGTGAGCGGGACGACCTGCGCCGCGTCCGTCATGGCCGCAACGGCCTCCATCGCATCGTCAACGTTTCTCTCCCGCCTCATGACCTTGTAGACTTCATGCAGGACGATCGTCGGGACGATGCGGGTGGCCGCTATCGCATGCGTGGCGAATCCGTCCGCGTGGGGCTCCTCCGCGAAGTAGGCCAGCCAAGCCGAGGAGTCAAGCACGGTCAAAACCGGTCCTCCTCATCGCGATAGTCGTCCGTGTTGATGCCTTTCGCGAAGCCCCTCAGCTCCTCTATTGATCGGTGGGGGACAAACGCAAGGTGTCTTCCCCGGACTATGACCGACAGTTTCTGCCCCTTTCGGATGTCGAGGGCTTCCCGGGCATCCTTTGGGATGACCACCTGGAACTTGCTGGATACAGTCACGTGGTCCATGATCGACCGCCTCCCGTCTTACGTTTTACCTATCGATATCTATTATGCTTTACGCATTGGGTATCGTCAAGGTTCCCGGGTGCCCTCCTTCGCTAGCATGGCCTTCTTCATCCCCAAACCCTCGGTTCCGCCGGCGAAGCCGGTCAGGTTGCCATCTGAGCCGACGACGCGGTGGCATGGGATGAGGATGGGAATGGGGTTGTTGGCCATTGCTTGACCGGCGGCGCGAGCGGCCTTGGGGCTGCCGGCGGCGGCGGCGAGGTCGCCGTACGTGCGGGTCTCGCCGTAGGGGATCGCGTGACACGCCTCCAGGGCCTTGCGCGTGAAGGGAGGGATGCCGGTGAGGTCGAGCTTGATGTCGGCCTTGATGCGCTTGCCCGAGGCGTGGTCTCGGACGAGTTTCGCCGCCTTCTTGAGGAGAGGGTCGGCGCCTTCGGCCACCGTTTCCCAGCCCTCGCCGAGATCGGCGAGCGCGCCGCGTTTGGTTGACTTGTAGAGCGTGCAGCGGCGGAGTCCGAGTTCAGCGCGTGCGAGCCCGACCCATCCGGCGGATGTCTTGACGGCGGTTGCGAGTCTCTTTTGGGGTGTCATGGTGATGGACGATGCTCCGTCTGGGGCGGGCATCCCTTCCTCGATAGGAGAACCGAACAGGCCCGGCGATCGAGGGATCACCGGGCCTGTGAGTTGCGGGACCTGGGTGCCGTTTACGGGTTGAGGTCGATCGTGATGAGCTGGCGCTCGCCGTCGGGCGTCATGCGGGCGATGCGCAGGATTACGAACCTGTCGCTCGCGGCGCGCGCTGCATCGAACACGGTCGTGACGTCCTCGACGGACTTGACCTCGGTGGTGTTGATCTTGACGATGACATCGCCGGGCCGGACGCCCCGTTCGAACGCCTCGCTCTCGGGGTCGACCATCTTGACGTAGACGCCGGCTTTCTCGGCGAGGTTTTTCTCTTCAGCGATCTCGGCAGTGATGTCGCCCAGATCCATACCGAGCGCCGCGCCGGTCTCCTCAGGGGCTTCCGGCTCCTCGGGCTTCTCTTCGCCGGTGTACTCCGCGGGCGTTGCGCCGAGGACGAGTCTGACCTCGATCTTCTTACCGTCGCGGACGACGTCGAGGATGACCTCTTCGTTGGGCTTGTGCATCGCGACGGCCTTCTGCAGGGACCAGGTGTCGCGGACCTTCGCGCCGTCAACGGCGACGATGATGTCCTCAGCCTGGAGATCGCTGTCTTGCGCCGGGCCATCGTCGCGGATCTGCTCGACGAGGACTCCGCCTTCGGGGACCTTGAAGTGCTCGCGCATGTTCTCGTTTGAGAGTTCGTTGATGGCGATCCCGAGCCAGCCACGGGAGACCACGCCGTCGTCGCGGAGTTGGGGCACGATGCGCTTGACGGTATCGGCCGCGATAGCGAAGCCGATGCCGACGTTACCCGGACGGCCGGGGGCCACGATGGCTACGTTGACACCGACGACCTCGCCCCTGAGGTTGATCAGGGGGCCGCCGCTGTTGCCGGGGTTGATCGATGCGTCGGTCTGCACGATGTCGCCCAGCCGGAAGACCTGGTCGGGCGGGTTGATCTGTCGGCCGATAGCGCTCACGACGCCGACCGTGACCGTCTGCTCGAGTTCGAATGGCGAGCCGACCGCCATCACCCACTGGCCGACTTTCGTCTCGTCAGAGCTGCCGATTTTGAGCGTGGGAAGCTTGCGGTCGACATCGATCTTGAGCACCGCGAGTTCGGTGCGCGGATCGTTGCCGACTACCGTGGCCTTGTACTGCTTGTCGTCGCCGTCCTGGTCGTAGAGGGCGACACGGATCTCGGTCGCGCCCTTGACGACGTGGGAGTTGGTGACAATGTAACCGTCTTCGTCGTAGATCCATCCAGAGCCCATGCTCCGAGCGGGCATGCGGAACGGTCGGTGTGGGGCGGCGCCCGGGCCGCCTTCCTCGTCGCCGCCCTCCTCGGCGCCTTCCTCGGCGCCCTCTTCTCCTTCGCCGCCTTCACCGTCGCGCCGGAACGGGCGGAAGAACGGGTCCTCGAAGAACTCGCGCCACTCCTCGGGCACTTGCGGGTGCCCTCCTCCGGGCCCGCGCATGTCCTGGATACTCTTGGCGGTGATGTTGACGACAGCGGGCCGCGCTAGCGCCGCGATGTCGACGAACGAACGCTCCAACTGGGCAGCATCGGCCTGCGCGTTGGCTGGGGTGACTGTGGCGACGACGTTGTGCCCGTAGAGAACAACAAGGATCACGGCGGCGCCTACGAGCGCGCTCAATAGGATCAGAGCTATGTGGGCATGCCTGTGTGAGTCTGACTCTCGGTGGGTCATATCGGCCTTCCCTCGCATTCATCCGCGCCGACGGAATGCATCGGCGCTCGGGTATTTGGTGATGTGTTGTTAGACGCGTCTACAGGGCAGAAGGTTCTGGCGCCCAAGCACGGGCGGCCGCCAGCGTGGCAGCTACACGTGTGACCAACGCTGCGTTCAGCTCGACTGACTCCTCGTTCTGCGTACCAGCGCCAAAATGTTGGTGGGCCTTGGGTGAGAGCGCAACCGGCGGCCCCTGAGAGATAGGAGTAACCTGTGAACGGATTTGGGCCACATACGAGGCGGCTGAGAGTAGTCGTCGATCCGTGTTGTGCCTTACTTCGCCACAACACCCACTGCACTCCTCCCGGCCTCGGCTGGGTCCGCGTTCTTACTCACCTTACGCGTAGCGAGGGGTGGAAGGTTGCGCCCAATAGCAGCGCTAAGGTAACATGGCTGTGCGCGGGCGCGAGGCTGAACCTCGCCCCGCCAGGCGGCGTCAAGCATAGTGGCGCGGGAGCTTGGCCGCGCATCTCGTGAATTCGTTCCGAAAGAGGCGCTCGATGAAGACCGCTAGCGGGCTGGCCATGGCGGTGGTGGTGGTCGCACTATTGGTGGCTGGTGGCACAGCCCTGAAGCTGTACATGGACCAACAATCCATGCTGGTGATGATCGACGGCTACGGCCGGGCGGTGTCAGGCCTGTCCACGACGACGCCGGGAACTGCGTCGGCAGTTGCCACGGCTAATCAGCACGCCGGCGTGGGGGACTATGAAGCAGCGGGCCAGGCGCTGGATCAGGTGTTGACGCTCGTGAATCAGACGCCTGCGACGCCTCAGGGCCCGGCGGGACCCGGCGGGCCTGGACCTGGTGGCATGATGCCGAACTACGGCTTTGGGAATAACCCGGGCGCCCCTCCTGCGCCGACCGACGAGCAGATCGATGACGCGCTCAACGAGGTCCCCGAGGAGACGCGCGCGTTTTTTGCCGAACACCGCAAGCTTCTGGGCCGCCTGATGGTGCAGAATCAGACCACGATGGGGGCAATCGATCCCGACGAGTGGAACCAGTACACGGCTGTTGTCTTGGGAGCAGCCGCAGACGGTGATGCGGACACCGTAAAGGGAGCGATGGATAGGTTTGACCAGGCGCTTCAGGGCGCGCGCCAGGGCGGACGAGGCGGACGAGGCGGACCAGGCGGACCAGGCGGACCAGGTGGGCGTGGCGGGCGCATGCCGGGGCAGGGCCCGATGCCCGAGGGTGGGCTCGAGCAGTTCGTCAGGGCGCAACTGCAGCAGGGACGACAGATCGCTGCTGAGGCCAAGAAGCGCGGCCGCAACACGAAGAAGGTCGAGGAACTACTCGCGCGGGCAGAGACGCTGGCCGGCCAGGGCAAGTTCGAGGAGGCGGCGGCCCGTCTGCGAGAGGGCGTCGACGTCATGCGGAGCTGGGGCGGGCCACAGCAGGGCCGGCGACCTGGAGGACAGAGAGGCGCAGGGGGGCGGATGGGGCCTGGCGGTCGCGGGATGGGGCCGGGCGGCAGACGGCCCGGACAGGGCCAGCGGATGCAGGGCGGCCCGCAGCAGGGCAATCCGATGATGATGGCTCAGATGCTGTTTGGCGCGCTGATGGGGCAGATGGAGGCCGAAGAACCGCTGATTTTCAGCGCGATTGAGGATATTGAGAACGCTGTGGTGGCATTGCTGCCCTACAACCCGGAGCAGATCAAAGAGATCCTCAGCAAGGCCAAGAAGAAGCTGACCGCGATCCCAGAGAGCCGCGTGGCACTCGACAAGAAGCTGACCGAGGACATGCAGCAGCGACAGGGCCCCCCTCGCGAGGGCGATGGACCGCGTGGTGGTGGTCGGGGCGGCCGCGGACCCGGACCCAATCAGGGCCGAGGGCCGGGCGGAAGAGGGCCCGGCGGGATGGGGCCTGGTGGCAGAGGACCTGGCCCTGGGAACATGGGTCCTGGGATGGGCGGCCCGCCGCTCGATCCGCAGCAAGTGCAGAATCTGTTGGGGCGCATGATCGACAACGCGCGGAACATGCCGGCTGAGCAGTATGAGGCGGAGCGCGAGGGGCTGATCGGACGCTTCATGGCGAGGCTCATGGGCCGACCGGCGCCCGAGGGCCCGCCCATGCCGCAGGGCGGCGACGCGCCGCCGGAGGTGCGCATTGGCGCGCCGGTGGTCGAGATCCCCGAGGAGGATCCGGCAGACCCGGTTGCGCGCGAGGAACTCGAGACCCAGGTTCGAGACCTCATGCGGCTGATGCAGGTCCCGTACCTGGAACTGAAGCGGCTTGATATCGATACCGAATTGGAACTCGTGGATGAGTTGATCAAGAACTCGCGCGACGAGGTGAACGCCGACAAGCTGCTGGATGCCGCCGGCAACGCCAACCACGCGTCGGAACTGATCTTCCAGTTGCTGGAGATCTATCGCGCCGACCTCGAGGCGCTTCCGGTCGAGCCGGAGTTGGTGGAAGTGACGCCAGAGGCCGCTGGATAGGCCAGCCGCGAACGCGAACACGTTGACGGGGCGCCTGGACTCGGCGCCCTGTTTTCGTGTCCGGAGGCTGGGCAGCGCAAGGAGCGGGCGGCTTGGTCGGCGAATTCACCCGCGTCGCACGTCACCAGAATTGGTGGCGACCGCTCCGCGCGAGGGGAACCCGCGATGGCATTGGCAACAGCGCTGACCCTCCTATGCGCCGCCGCACCTGGGGAGACTGCTGACGTGACGAGGACAATCCACACGCGCGACCTCAACATGCACTATGGTTTCGTCGGTTACTCCACGCTGGACGAGTGGGAGGCCTGGGCGACGTATCTGCGCCGGCACATCCTCGTCAGCACGGGTCTGTGGCCCGAGCCGGAGAAATGCGACCTCGAGCCCGAGATCTTCGGGCGCATCGAGCGTGACGGCTACTCGGTTGAGAAGGTCTACTTCCAGAGCTACCCGGGGTTCTATGTCTGTGGGAATCTGTACCGGCCGCTTGGTAAGGAAGGGCCGTTCCCGGGGATCATCTCGCCACACGGACACTGGTCCGTCGGTCGGTTGGCGAACGAGGAGCGAGGCTCCGTTCCGGGCCGGGGCATCAGCCTCGCGCGGCAGGGGAACGTGGTCTTCACCTACGACATGGTGGGTTATCGGGACTCGTCGCAGATAGAGCACCGCAAGGTCGAGCAGCGTCGGGAGCTTTGGGGTCAGTGCAATCTGGCTCTGCAGCTCTGGAACAGCATCCGTTCGATCGACTTCTTGCAGAGCTTGCCGGAGGTCGATGACGATCGGATCGCCTGCACGGGCGCGTCCGGAGGCGGCACGCAGACGTTCATGGTGATGGGCATTGACGAGCGCGTGAAGGTCGCGGCGCCGGTGAACATGGTTTCGGCGCACATGCAGGGCGGGTGCGTCTGCGAGAACGCGCCGAACCTGCGCGTCGACACGTTCAACACGGAGATCGCCGCGCTGCAGGCGCCTCGGCCGCTGATGCTGGTCTCGGCGTCGGGCGACTGGACGAAGAACACGCTCGTCGAGGAAGGCCCGGACGTGGAGACGATCTACGATCTCCACGGCGCGATGGAGAAGGTGGAGTACGTCCAGGTCGATGCCGAGCACAACTACAATCTGGAGAGCCGCGAGCACGTGTATGGCTTCATGGGCAAGTGGCTTCATGGCATTGATGACGCGGAATCCTTGCGCGAGCAGCCCTTCGAAGTGGAGAAGGATGAGGACTTGCTCGTATTCGCGGATCGCGAGATGCCCAGCAACGCCCTTAGCGAGGAGGCGTTGTTCGAGTCGCTCTACGCGGCCTCGGAGAAGCAACTCGACGCCCACACCCCCGAGGATAAGAAGGGGCTGAAGGCGTTTCGCGAGGTCTATGGGTCGTCTCTGGCTCACGCGCTGAACTTGCGAGTGCCGGCGGCGGATGACATAGGGCGCGAAGACACCGGCGATGGTTTCGTGCTATCGGTGGAGGGCATGCCCTGGACGAAGGTCCACGCCACTCTCGATGGACCGGAAGATGGGCGCGTGGTCGTCGTTGTGGAAGACGGGGGACGCGATGTGGGGAACGGCCTGGTCGCCGCGGGCTGCCGCGTCATGCAGATCGACGTTTACGGCATGGGCGAGAACGTGCTCTCGGCCGAATCTGAGCAGGACCTTGAATCTCAGTTCTACACCACGTACAATCGCACGGACACGGCGCTGCGGGTGCAAGACATCGTGACGGCGCTCGTCTACGCGCAGAGCCTCGCGGGGGATCGGAAGATCAGCCTGGTGGGGCTTGGCGACGCAGGCGCGTGGTGCCTGCTGGCGTCAGCGGCGGGGATCAGAGCGAAGTCCGTGGTGGTGGACATGAACGGGCTCGACGTCGCCTCTGATGAGGAGCTGATGGAGAAGCTCTATACGCCGGGCTTGCGCCGCGCGGGCGACGTCCGGACCGCGGCCGCGCTTTGGGCGCCGGCGAAACTCGCGCTGTATAACTCAGGTTCGGACCACGGGCAACAACTGATCGAGAGCGCGTACGCGGCCTGCGATAGGCGCAGGAGGCTGCAGGTCACAGAAGCCGTATTGGATGCCGCGGAGATCGCCGATCGCATCGCCGGTTAGACACCGGCATCAGGAGATGAGGATACTTACATGCAAGGCCAACGCGTGATCGTGCTGGGCGCGACCGGGAAGATCGGCAAGCACCTGGTGCGGATGCTGGTTGACAGGGGGAACGACGTCCACGGTCTCGCGCGTTTCGGGACGCCGGGCCAGGAGGAGGGCCTCCAGGAACTCGGCATCACAACGCACAAGGCTGATGTCACGAGCGGCGACGCCTTCGACGGCGTGCCGGACGACTTCGACTACGTGTTTCACGAGGCCGCGATGAAGTTCGGGTCCGAGGGTGACACGGACTACACCTTCGAAATCAACGTTCGCGCGGTCGGTCGGGCGATAGAGTACTTCGCGACGACGAAGGGCTTCCTGTTTGCGTCGAGCGGGAACGTGTACGAGGACAGCGTGGACGGGCGCGTCGAGACGGATCCGCCGCTGCCGGTGAGCGTTTACGCGCTGAGCCGACTGGGCGGCGAGTGGATGGTGGACTACTTCAGCCGGCGCAACAACACGCCCGCCGTCGTGCATCGGATCTTCTACGGGTATCACGAGGAATTTGGCGTGCCGACCGATATCGCGCGCCAGATCCGCGACGACGAGGAGATCGACATCACGACGAGTTACGTGAACGTGATCTGGCTCGATGACCTCATGGAGGCGATGATCGCATCGCACAAGGTCGCCGCCGTGCCGGCGAAGGTTCTGAACATGACCGGCACGGAGAAGGTCTCCGTCGTCGACATCGCGACGCGCCTCGGCGAGTTGATGGGCAAAGAGCCGAAGTTCAAGAACGAGCCACAGGGCACGAACCTCCTCGGCAAGGCTGACGAGATGGCGCGCTTGCTCGGGGAACCGAAGGTCTCGCTCGACGAGGGGTTGAGGCGAGTGGCGGAGAGCATCATGGCTCGCGAGCACCCGATCGACCACCCGACGCAGTGGGAGAAGCGGAAGGCGTTTGGGGAGGACTGAAGGGCGCTCGCTCACTTCAATAATCGCAATCGCCCGGAGGCTACTGCCTCCGGGCGATTCTGTGTCTGCTCTAGAGCGATACTACACCCAGAATGAGTAGGTCGTTTGCTGGAGCACGATGCCGAGGATGCACCAGAGCGATCCGACGATGAACTCGCCCAGGATCAGCCCGAGGGCGATGGGGATCGCCTTCTGGAACGTCTTCGCGCCCGCGTAGTGCATGATGATCGTCTTGGCCAGCCACGCGACGAAGATTGGCATCCAGAGGCAGTTCATCGACCAGGAACTGGAGATGGCGTAGCCGACCGGGTGGAACGGCCACCAGGCGAACCGCACGCGAAGGGCCATCAGCCCGACGGTAAAGAGAAGTCCCACGAGGTACGCGCCGGACTTCATGAAATCCGGAGGCTTGGGCGCGCTGATCCACGACGCGAGGCGCGTGTACGGTTCGACCCCGAAGTGCCGCCCCACGAAGCTCATCTTCGCCGACATGCCGTAGGAGTAGAAGCAGTGGGTGTTGGCCCAGAATGCCGACAGCGTGCCGACGACCGATGCGATCACGAGCGCGATGGTCATCGGTCGGAACGCCATGCCGGTTTGCTCGCACATCTTGAATGCCTCAAGCTGGATCGGCATGGTATGCGACCGGTAGGCTCGGTTGAACCAGAAATACTGGGTCATCGACGTGAGGTTCTGAGGCCCGATGGATTTGCCCATGCCGAAGACATTCGTGATGACATAGTCAGGCCCGCCGCGATGGAGATCGTGAGCCGGCGGTCCGAGTTCGGCGCGGATTCGCGTGACGGCGAGCGATATCATCCAGTAGAAGGCGAAGAACAGCACGGCGATCCAGATCGACATTCGGATGTAGTACGAGAACATGATCAGGAACACGCTGCCGAGGATCAGACCCCACGTCGCCCACGAGTAGGGCATCGGTTCCTTGGAGTCGTCGAGTTCGGTGCGCTTGAATGCGTGGACCAAGACGGCCTTGATCTGAGCCCGCCCCATCCAGAGCGCGAAGAGGCACAGGCCGAAGTAGGCGGCGCAGGACTGCTCCTCAACGTAGGGGAAGCCGGGGATCTTGTTGAGGCCCAGGATGGCGCTCCCGAGTCTCTGGAAGCGCCAGAAGATGTAGAAGAACCAACACGAGAACGCGAGGTCGGTTGGCAGAAGCATGCCCATGCCGACAGCGAAGGGGTAGAGCGACATGCGCGTGCCGGCCATCGCGTTCCAGGGGAACGTGCGGAAGAGGCCGCTCATGTACTGATCGTATTGGACGACGCGCACCTTGATCTCGGGCACGGCCGGTAGGAAGCCGTGAAGGCCGTTCATCGAGTCGATCAGCGCCGCGACACCGAAGCCGATCCACATGTACTTGCTGCGGAAGACGGACTCTGACCGCTCGGAGGTCATCTCAAGCGGGAGGTGGACGATGGGGTAGGTTAGCTTCTCACGGTCCATCCACCGACTGCGGAAGATGGTGTTGAAACAGAGCATCATGAACAGCAGCACGACGATGAAGCTGGTCCAAAGGAGGATAGGCTTGCCCCACCCGATCAGGTGATCCCATTGGTAGAGCGAGCTGCTCCCGATGAAGGCCGGGTCGTAGATGTTCGGATCGGTAACGAAGAGCGCTTCGGGCAGGTATGGGTGGAAGATCTCTTCCCACTTGTTCTCTTCGGTGGCGCCCTCGTAGGCGCATGCGAGCTGCGGAGCCAGGATCTGTATTGTATCGTGGCCGGCGAGCGAGGAGCCCACGCCGAGCATCACGTAAATGACGATCAGCTCGTTGCGGTGGAGCGTCAGCTTGGGCGCAACGCGCCGGGCTAGCGAGTTGAGCGCCAGCAGCAAGGCCAGCGCGAAGATGCAGTTGAAGAAGAGCGAGACCGTTGTGGGGTGGCCCTCATAGCGGACCACGGCCATCTGAGTGACCCAGTAGGCGTTGACGGGCAGCAGCACGAGAGCGATGGCGACGGAGCGGAACGTAACGCCACGCGCGTGCGGATCGACCGGTGCGTCCTGGGGTGAGGCATCAACCGTCTGGTCGTGGATCGCAGCCATGTATCGCCAATAAGAAGGGGCGGACGAACCGTCCACCCCGGATCTGCACGTCTAGTTGGCCCGGCGAGAATGTGATCGCGCCGAGGGACGCTCAGCTGTTCTCCGGCAGGGCGCCCGATCCCTCCTCCGCCAGGAGTTCAAGCAAGGTCTCGACGGTGAAGCGGATGGTGCGCCGACAGCGGTCGCCCGCCCGGTGGAATTTGCCCCCGGTGATGTCGCCGCAGAGCAGGCTCCCAAACTCCGCGTCGAACCGCGTGCGGAACTTCCTGGCGAGCGCGAGCGCGGGTTTGGATGAGGCATCCGTCGAGACGCGCCCGTGAAGGAGCCCGATGATCATCAGCCCGCCCGCCATCGACCCGCAGACGGAGCCTCCATAGGCGATGCCACCCGCCCAAGGCGTGGCCAACTTGATGAGTGACCGGTCGAAGTCGGGGACGATCTCGTCGCCGACGGCCAGCATCACCGCCTCCGAACACGCAAGCCCTTCCTCGAAAAGTTGCTCCGCCCGAGTCGCGATGTCGCTAGGGTTCACGGCAGGCCTCCGCGCGGCGAGTTCGCCTTCACATGCCCGTCAGCCTGCCCGTGGCCCGTAGGGATCGGCGGGCGCGCATCGACATAGGTGTGCGGGCTCACTATGAGATCACGGAGCGAAGACAATGCGTAAGACAGCGTGGGTGGCTCTGCTCGGATGCGTGCTGGCGGGGATGGCGGGATGCAAGACGCCGGAGGGGGGTGTCGCGCGGGAGATCGGCCCGGTTGCGCCCCCGGCGGCGCTGGATGTCGTGCTGACGAGTGGACAGACGGTGGGCGACCCCCTGACGTGCGCCAACCTGTCGGTCTACCCGGTGAAATCGTCGGTGGCGGCCGAGGTGATCGACTACATCACCTTGGACGAGGCGTTGACTGAGAATCTGATCGATATCACCGAGAAGGACCAGGCGGAGGTGGCGCACGTCTACGTCACGAGTCGCGCGGTGTTACCCATCTACCTGATGGCGGGCGAGGTGATTCTGGGTGGCAAGCAGGATCGAGTGGTCGCCAAGGACACGATTGTCCCCGTGGGCGCGGTGAAACACGCGGTGCGAGTCTTCTGCGTCGAGCCAAGTCGCTGGGACGATGAGACAATCGCTTTCAAATCCTCGGGGCTAGCGGTCTCGACGCGGGTGCGCAAAGCAGCGCAGTTGGAGGGCGATCAGGGCCAGGTGTGGGATGAGGTAGGGGCGTCGAATGACGCGGCGGGCGTGGCTCCGGAGACGGGCGCATATCGCGTCGGCGCGACCGAGAGTCGGGTTGCCAACGCGGCCCAGGTGTATGTTGACGAGATTGCATCGCAACTGGAGAGCATCGAGGACGCGGTTGGGATGGTCGTGGTGGTGGATGGGGAGGTAGTGAGCGCGGACCTGTATCAGTCGCCGGAGTTATTCCAGAAGCTCCAGGGGAAGCTGCTGCAGGCGCACGCCCGCGAGGCGGCCAGTAGCTCAGCCAGCGGCGACGCGGAGAGGTCGGTCCCGGATACGGAGCACGTGTCGGAATTCCTGAGAGAAGCGCGCGAGGGCACGGTTGCCGAGCGCGACAAGATGGTGGGCGGGGAGATGCGTCAGATCGAGGCGCGCCGGTCCGTCGGCTTTCAGATGATGTCAGACGCCGATGAGGCAGCTCCTGCGCAGGTCGTGCACGAGAATTACTACCAGCGGGGCGACTAGGACGGGTCAGCCAAAGCCGGGGAGCTTGGGCGCGGACGCCCGGGCCACCGGGCCGAAGGTCTTGCGATGCACGGGGCTCGCGCCCTGGGTCTCGATGGCTTTGCGGTGGTCGGCGGTGCCGTAGCCTTTGTGGCCCTCGAACCCGTAGCCGGGGTATTGCAGCGCGAGGTCGAGCATCAGGCTGTCGCGCGTGACTTTTGCGATAATCGACGCGGCCGCGATGAGATAGCTCTTGCGGTCGCCCTTGACGATGCAGGCGTGCTTGAAAGGGACGTCCTTCACAGGACTGCCGTCGATCAGCGTGAACTCGGGGGGCGGCGCCAGCCTGCTCAAAGCGCGGGCCATCGCCGCGTGGGTGGCGCGAAGGATGTTGCGCTCGTCGATGACGTCAGAGTCGATGATGCCGACGCCGACGCCGCGAGCCATGGCGCGGATCTTCCGGTAGAGGACGCAGCGGGCGTCGGGGGACACGAGCTTGGAGTCTCTCACGCCGGGGATCTTGACGTCGGGGTCGAAGATGACCGCCGCGGCGACCACCGGCCCAGCGAGCGCTCCGCGTCCGGCTTCGTCGACGCCCGCCACGAGCGCGTAGCCCTGTTGCCAGAGCCGGCGTTCGTGGGCCCACATGTCGTCAGCAGCTCCTGATGGCTCGCTCTCGCCTGGAGTCGACAGGGGTAGAACGGACACGGGCGATCCCTCGTGGTTGCGCGGGTGCTACTGAAGGTCCCAAAACCCCAGCGATGGGCCCTGTCGGATCTGGAGATCCGACCTACGGGGTTCCTGGAACCACTTCTAGTGCAGGATCCTCATGCGGTCGGGCGGCCAGAAGATGCAGACGGCCTTGCCGATCAGCGCATGTTTGGGCACGAATGGCGCGTTGACGTCGGCGGACCCCTCAGCGTGGTATAGCCACATCTTGCTGTCGTTGCTGTTGTTGCGGTTGTCGCCCATCATCACGTATTGCCCTTCGGGCACGACGACATCGTGGGATGAGTCCTTCGGCCACTGCCCATTGTGGTGATCGGACTTGATGTACGGCTCGTCCAACCTCTCCCCGTTGCGGTGCAGAGCCAGCGTGCTGTCCGGGGCCGTGTCAATCCGCAGACAATCGCCGGGCGTGCCGACCATGCGCTTGATGAAGTCTTTCTGCTCGCGCAGATCAGGATTCATCCCCGGGTTGCTGTAGTAGGCCGACGTCTGCGCGCGGAATACGACGATGTCGTTTGGTTTGGGGTCAGTGAAGAGATACCAGCATCTGAGCGCGACGATGCGGTCGTTCTTCACCAGCGTTGGCACCATGGACTCACTGGGTATGTAGAAGGTCTGGAGGACGAATGGCCGCAGCAGGCAGAACACGAGCAGCACGGCCATGAGGACGCTGTCGTCGAACTCCAGCAGCGTGACGCGCACCCGCCCGAGCCGAGGTATCCGCGATACGATGAGGCGCGCCAGTACGATGCCCGCAATTGCGGCGCCGATGTGCCACGGTCGGTCGAAGGCCGGGATCGGCATGTTCATGTGCTGCGGCCTCTAATGCAGGATTCGGATGCGGCTGGGGGGCCAGAAGATGCACACGGCCTTGCCCATCAGTCGATGCCGGTCAACGAATGGAGCGTTGACGGTCTCTTGACCGCCCTCGGTGTGGTAGAGCCACTTCTTGCTATCGTTGCTGTGGTTGCGGTTGTCGCCCATCATGACCTGCTGGTTGGGCGGCACGACGATATCGCGCCCCGGGCCATCGGGCCAGACCCAGTAGTGGGTGGGTTCGCGCACGTATAGCTCGTCAAGCAGCTCGCCATTCCTGAACATCGCCAGCGTGCCATCGGGCGCCCGATCGATGCGGATCCGATCTCCCGGGGCGCCGACGATCCGCTTGATGAAGTCCTTCTGTTCGTTGAGATTCGGGTTCGCTCGAGGGTTGCTGTAGTAGGCCGATGTGGGAGCCCGGAAGACGACGATGTCGCCGGGCTTTGGGTCAGTGAAGAAGTACCAGCATCTGAGCGCGATGATGCGGTCTTGCTGCACCAGCGTTGGCACCATTGAGTCGCTGGGGATGTAGAACGTCTGCAGCACGAAGGGCCTGAGCAAGCAGAACACGAGAAGGACGGCCATCAGCAGGCTGTCGTGGATCTCCACCACCGATGCGCGGAACCTGCCGATGCCTGCCACTCGCGAGACGATCAGGCGCGCAATGACGATCACGGCGATTGCCGTAACGATATGCCATGGACGGTTGAAGTCGGGGATGTGCTGCATCGGCGGCTCCCTACTCCGCGTTGCGGGCGGCCGTGTCTATGGCTGGTTCACTAACCGCGACAACTGGGCCTGTCGTGGAAACACCAACGACGAGTTTCCCTGGAGATTCGACCTACGGACGTCCTGAGGCCGCTTCTAGTTCAGGATGCGGATGCGGTTCAACGGAAAGAACACCATCCAGGCCTTGCCGAGGATGGCTTTGCGGTCGACGAAGGGCGCGTTGATCTCGCCCTGTCCCTCGGTGTAGTAGATCCACTTCGTGCTGTCGTTGCTGTTGTTGCGGTTGTCGCCCATCACCACGTACTGCCGGGGCGGGACCTCAACAGCCCGGTCCGGATCATTGGGCCACACGGTCCATGGGGGCGTGTCGAGGTACTGCTCGTCGAGCGCGTCGCCGTTGCGGTGGAGCGTCAGATCGTGAACAGACAGGCGGTCGCCGGGTTGGCCCACGAGGCGCTTGATAAAGTCCTTCTGCTCATCGAGGTCCGGGTTGTCTCGTGGATTGCCATAGAACGCTGGTGTGGGGGCCCGGAAGACAACAATGTCGCCGGCCTTGGGCTCGGCGAACTGGTACCAGAACTTCAGCACGATGATCCGGTCGTCCACCTGCAACGTGGGGGACATTGAGCCGCTTGGGATGTAGAACGCCTGGAGCATGAACGGGCGCACCAGGCAGAACACCAACAGCAGCGCGATCAGGAGGCTGTCGTCGAGTTCCAGGAGCGTGGCGCGGGCGCGTCCCAGGCCAGGCACTCGCGGAACGAAGACTCTGACAACGACAACAGCCCCGATAAACGCGACGATGTGCCACGGGCGCTCGAATGAAGGCACGAGCGGCCCCCTTTAGGCCCTGCTATGATGCGCGGCCTTGACGCGAGCGCGTTTCCCAACGCGGTCACGCAGGTAATACAGCTTCGACTTGCGGACGCGGCCGCGGCGCGTGATCTCGATGTGATCGACGTTCGGCGAGTGGATCATGAAGGTGCGCTCGACGGCGACTTGCCCCGTTGCGCGCCGGACGGTGAACGCCTCGTCGATCCCGCCGCCAGTGCGAGCGATACACACGCCCTCAAAAGCCTGGATTCGAGAAGCCTTGTCGCCCTTGGTCTTGACCTCATCGACGAGGCGCACGTGAACGCGCACGCTGTCGCCGGGCTTGAAGTCCGGGACGTCGTCCTTGAGATGTTCTTGCTGGATTTCACGGATTAGCTCGTGCATGGCTTGTTCCTCTCGAACTCAGGTATCACCGGTGGTGTCGGAGGCCGTGGCCTCGAGTTCCTTCAAGAAGGCGATGTCGTCCTCGTCCAGGTCCGCCTGCTGAAGAAGGTCTCGACGACGTTCCCACGTGCGCCGCAGCGATTCGCGACGTTTCCACTTGCGGATCTCTTCGTGATGGCCGCTGAGGAGCACATCCGGGACACCCATCCCGCGAAACTCTCGGGGGCGCGTGTAATGCGGGTGCTCCAGCAGCCCGTCGGCAAACGACTCTTCATCGGCAGATGCGAGGGAGCCCAACACGTCGGGCTGAAGCCTCGCGACAGCGTCTGTAATGATCAGCGCCGGTAGCTCGCCACCGGTCAGAATGTAGTCGCCGACCGATATTTCGTCCGTGATCACGGCTTTGCGGGCCCGTTCATCCAGGCCCTCGTAGTGGCCGCAGACGACGATCAGTCCGTCCTCGGCCGCCAGCTCCTCAACGAGCGCGTGCGTGAGCGGCGTCCCTTGCGGGGTGGGGAAGATAGTGCGTTTCGTCCCCGATTCCGTCTTCAGCGCATCAATCGCGGCACCGACCGGCTCGGGCTTCATGACCATCCCCGGCCCGCCGCCGAAGGGGTAGTCGTCAGTGCTGCGATGCTTGTCAGTTGTCCAGTCTCTGAGGTCGTGAACGTTGACCTCGATGTGACCGCGTTCCCGGGCTCGTCCGATGATGCTATGACCGAGCATCGTCGCGATGGGCTCGGGGAAGATGGTAACGATGTCGATCCTCATGCGCCTACTCCAACAGGCCCGGGATCGGCTCAATGACCATCTTGCCCCCATCCAGGTCGATCTCGCGAATGACTTCGGAGATCGCCGGCACGAGCGCTTCGTCGGTCACGTAGACGTCGTTCGCGCCGGTTCGGAGCACCTCGACCAACTTGCCCAAGTCCCGGCCGTCGGTCGTGTAGACCTGCAGGCCGATGAGCTGCCACTCGTAATACTCGCCCCCTGGGAGCGGGGGAGAGTCCTCCTCCCTCACCACGAGAAGCGACCCGGTCAACGCCTGGGCTTCTTCGCGGTTTTGGCACCCAGAAAGGGACATCAGCTCGACCGCCTTGCCGGAATGAGGACGGCTCCCGGTTACAGCGTGCTCGCTCGTCTCACCGTTGGGGAGCGCGAGGGTGATGCTTTTCAGTTTGGTCAGCCGACCCGCGACATCTGACTCAGAAGAGACCCGAACATCGCCTCGGACGCCGTGGGCGCCGACGATCACGCCGATGACCACCCACCCGTCGGGCGCTTGGGTCTGTTTCTGGTCCTTGCCCCGGCGGTTACGGGTTTTCGCCTGTCCCGGGGACTCCGCGTGGGGGCTGCTGTTGCTGCTGCTGGCCCTCTGCGGCTTGCGCTTGCTCGGCGAGGGCGATTCGGACGGCGTTGCGCAGGTCATCTGGGTCTAGCTCCCGGATCTCCTTGACGACATCATCCTCGACAACCATCTCGGTTCCGCCCAGAAGGACGGCGAGGTTGTCGCCGACGCTGACCTCAACGTTGCCTTCGATCGTGCCTCGGACCACTTCCTCGCCCGCGGTCCAGCCTTCGACCTCTTGCTTGCGCTGCAGGAGGTTCTCGCGGACCTGCTCCTGGCGCTGCTTCTCTTGCTCGACCTGCTGGCGCAGTGCCATCGCGCGCTGGAGGTCGGTTCGCTGGAGGTCAGTGATGTAGCGGCGGCCCGCGGTGTCGAGTTCTTCGAGCCTCTGAGCGATCTGATCGGCGGCTTCCTGGAACTCTTGGGAGACCTCTTCTTTGAGCCTGTCAGTGACGACCGCACGCAGCAGGATGTTTCGTCGGATACTTACCGATGGCATGACGGAATTCGCCTCTCCGCGCGCCAGGCCCCGCGATGGATCAGGGCCGATGGCGTTGGTTTCTCGCGGGTCGTGTCCGGATCCCGCGCTTTCGTTCGAACGCCGGCTGGGACGCCTACGAGATGATCTCGACGGTGCCCCGCTGCTTGTTCTTCAGCCCGGTGGCCTTGGTGATGACGCGCAAGGCGTTGGCGATGCGGCCCCGACGGCCGATCACCTTGCCCAGGTCGGAGGGGTCGACATGCACCTGGTAAACGGTGTAGCCGTCCTCTTCCACAGACTCCACTCGAGCGCTGTCTGGGTCATCCACCAACTCGCGTACCAGGTACTCGATCAGTTCCTGCATGGTGATCGGTCCTCCCGTTCAAGAATCCGGTCGAAGACCCACGCGGGGCTCCGATGCGGCTTCCACGGTCAGCACGCCTCGCGCTGCGCTATTCTTCCGCGGCGGCTGGTGTGGCTGCCGCAGCCGCGGCTCGCCGCGCCACAGCGTTCGGGTGCTTGTCGCGCGCCTCGGCAAACGTGGCCCAGATGCCGGCTTTACGCAGGAGCGACTTTGCGGTGTCGCTCGGCTGGGCGCCTGTCATCAGCCAGTGCAGCGCGCGGTCCGGGTTGGTGAAGACCGGGGTCGGGTCTTCAGCCCGCGGATCGTAGTGGCCAAGCTCCTCGATCGCGGCGCCATCGCGCGGCTTGCTGCTGCTCATGACAACGATTCGGTAGTGAGGCTGTTTCTTTGCCCCCACCCTCTTCAGTCGGATACGTGTAGCCAAGCTCCTGATCTCCCTTCAGTCCTCGAACCGGGCCATTGGCCCACTACGGTGTCTGCTCGCCGCTATTCGCGGCGGCCGATTTGCATGTTTCCCATCTGCAACGGCTGACCTTTGCTCATGCCCTTCATCATCTCACGCAGTTCTTTCCACTGCTTGATGACGATGTTGACTTCCTGTACGGTGCGGCCGCTCCCGCGCGCGACGCGGCGTCGGCGGCTACCGTTCAGCACGCTCGGATCGGCGCGCTCGCCCTGCGTCATGGAGCAGATCACCGAGTCGACGAGGTCCAGCTCCGCTTCGCCCTCTTCCTCGTCGGGGATCATCCCCTCCATCTGATCGGCTCCCGGGATCATCTTCATCAACTGACTCACGGGGCCCATCTTCCGGACGTTGCGGAGATGCTTCTGGAAGTCCTCAAGGTCGAAATCGTCCTCGAGCAGCTTCCGCTGCATCTCAACGGCCTCGTCCTGATCGACGACGGCCTGAGCTTTTTCGATCAGGGTGAGCACGTCGCCCTGGCCGAGAATTCGCTGCGCCATACGGTCGGGGTGGAAGACATCCAGCCCGTCCATATGCTCGCTGGTGCCGACGAACTTGATCGGTTTGCCCGTGACCTCGCGAACGCTGAGCGCCGCGCCGCCATGGGCATCGCTGTCGAGTTTTGTCAGCACGACGCCATCGAGTTCGAGCGTGGTCGAGAATGACTCGGCCACGTTGACGGCATCTTGGCCCGTCATCGAGTCGACGACGAGCAGCGTCTCAACCTCGTCGAACGACGACTCGATGTTCTGGACCTCCTCCATCATCTCACCGTCGATGTGGAGGCGACCCGCTGTATCGATGATTACCAGGTCAACCGCTGTCGACCGCGCGTGCGCTACGGCGGCTTTGGCGATGTCCACGGGGTCGTTCTCACCCATGGTGAAAACCTCGACCCCAACTTGCTCTCCGACGACCTGCAATTGCTGGATCGCCGCCGGCCGGTAGATGTCGGTCGCGGCGAGCATCGGCTTCATGCCCTCGCGAGCCGCCCGATGAGCCAGCTTGCCGGCCGTCGTCGTCTTACCAGAGCCCTGCAGGCCGCAGAGCATGACGATTGTGGGCCGTACCTTGGCCAGCTTGATCGGTACAGCCGCGTCGCCCAGCAGATGCACGAGCTCATCGTGCGTGATCTTCAGGACCTGCTGAGCCGGGTTCAGCCCCTTCAGGACGTTGGCGCCGATGGCCTTGTCCTGAACAGTCTTGGCGAACGACTTCACGACGCCATAGTTGACGTCAGCTTCGAGCAGGGCCGTGCGGATCTCCTTGAGGGCCGTACGGAGATCTTTCTCGGTGACCTTGCCCTTGCTCCCGAGACGCTTGAAGGCGTTCTTTAGGTTGTCTGTTAGGTTCTCAAACATCGTCTGCCCCAAGACGCGCACCATCCGGCGACGGCGTCGCCGCCGCAAACGACAAAACCCGCACCGGCCCCGGTAACAGGCATGCCGCCGCGAGAGGGCACCAACTATACGCTGCCTGCGTGGCACTTGTCAACAACGCCGTAGGAAGGTTCTGGCGCCGGGAATCGCGACGCTAATGGGGGTGTTACTCCAACCAGACCGGCGGGCCCAAAGCGAAGGAGGTGTCATGGCCCGTTGGTGCTAATTGACCACCAGTAAAGCATGGAGGAGTTTGCCCGTGAGCGATCGTGCGGAAGGTATCATTCTGTGGAGCGGTTTCGATTTCTACGACGGCGCCGAGGAAGCCTACATCGAGCAGTACGCGGGCCAGGCGGTCGAGCCCGATGAGTCGTTCGGCGTGGTACATGACGAGCACGGTCACTGGCACGTGATTCTGGCTCCCGACCGCGTGAGGGCCGAGGAAGCGCAGTATCGCAACGTCAGCGAAGCCCAGACCGCCGCGGAGAAGATGTTCAGGCTGGACGCTGAGGGGACGCCCTAGGCGCAGGCCGGATCGCGTCAGCGTCGGGCCGCGCGCCGGCAGATGTCGCGACGGTGCCCGACCTCCGTGACCGTCACTACCTGCGCGTCGTCGTCCACCGCGTAGGCGACGCGATAGGAGCCGACCCGGAGCTTGCGCAGGCCTCTGAGCGTGCCGCGCAGGCGTTCTGTGTGGGGTGGGCGGGGGGCATCGGCGAGGGCATTGACACGCGGGGAGATGCGATCCCGAATCTGCCGATCGAGGGCGAGAAACTCCTTCCTCGCCGCCGGGTGGAACCGAATCCGATAGCTCACGCTGGTCCTTCGGCGTCCTTCTTTACATCATCCCAGTCGGCGTAGTCACCGTCACCAGTGTCAGTCACACGCTTTTCGGCCTCGTCCGCCAACGCGCGATCGACCATGGGCTCGGCGAACAGGTCGTCGAGATCGGCCTTGCGGAAGCGCCAGGCCCGGCCCAATTTGATCCCAGGAAGTCGCCCGGCCCGCGCGAGCCGTTTCACGGTGTCGGGGCTTGTTCTGAGGTATTCCGCGACTTCTCGGCTGGTGAGTATCTCAGCCATCACGCTCTCCATGCTGCACGTCATTGCACGTAAAAGCACACTATCATCTATTATGCATCGATATATCTCGATTGTCAACGCGTTGGACTAGGCGCCCGGCCACTCCACCTCCAGGGCCTCGCGGATCGCATCGGCGGCCACGATCTCGGCGTCGCGGGCGATTGCCAGTGCCCGGCACGCGTCGTCTATCGTGATGGGATCCTCGATGTTCTCCTCCTCCGGGCCTGGGAACGGGAAGAGCTGAGCGACGATTCCCATCGCGTCGGCGCACTCCTCATAGGCGATGACGGTCCGGTCCAGCGGACCGGCGGCATGCTCGTTACGCTCCGCCAGGCGCGTGATGAAATCGCGGGCGTATTGCCTCCCATTGCTGAAACACTGCGCGCAGTAGTTGTTGCCGAAACCATGGGCGCGCTTCGCATTGAGAGCCGCGATCCACGGATCGTACGCCGCCAAGCCGAAGGACAGACTCGCATCGTACGATGGACGGTTGAGGAAGTCGAGCGCGTTTCGCAGGGCCATCATGTCAGCGGTCACGAGCGGCGTCGTGGAGGCGGTTGGGAAAGTGAGAAGGTACGCCCCACCGGGATTCGTTGTCTCGTCGTATTTGAGCTTGAGTGGAGTGTTCGGTGCGCCGGACCACTTGTGGATGTAGTAGTCGCCGTCATACCCGATCACCGTGCCGAATTCGGGCGGCTGGATCCCCCATAGGACGCACGGCCGGCCCGCGTCGACCTCGCGCTTGGCGAGTTCGAAGGCATGTCGGTCCGCCTCGCGGTACTCCTCATCGGACGCCCATGGGCTGGCGGCGTAGCTGAGGGTAGACCGGCCCGCGAGACGGATCCGGCTATCCAGATCGCTCCACGGCAGAACCGTCGGCCCCTCCACGCCCACGACATCTGTGATGCACATGTGGAACGCGTAGCCGCTGTGGCCGGCGACGTCGATGTTGTCGCACTCCACCCCGAGCGCTCGCAGGCAGGCGTTGGCGGCTGTGACCCAGGTGAGCCAGCTCGGATGGACCTCGACGTCCATGGAGATCTGGTTGGCTTCGTTCTGCGCCGCCGCAACGCCGGAAACGGCGAGGGCGCCGCCCACGGCGCCCGCTCGTGTGACGAAAGACCGCCTGTTCATTGCAGCACTCCATTTGACGGAGGTTGCGCACACCTTCGGCATTTGGGGCCTTGGCACCTGTCGCGAGGTGTTGCGGTCCGCGCGCGCGAACCCGCAATCATAGCCCACGACAACCGGAGGCGAAGCGCAGATGATTCTGGGACTGCTGGCGGTATTGGCATCCGGAGCGTGTTTGGACGCTCAGTCGAAGCTACCCGAGGGCGTTCGGCATTATTGGGACTGCGAGAGCTACGAGAGTGGCGGCTGGCGAGATAACGTGTGGAACACCGGTGGCTCCGGGCGGATTGAGTTCGACACCGAGGTGAAGAAGCATGGCGCGGCGTCGATCCGACTTGAGGGGCTGGCCGACGACACGGTCTCGGCCCTGTCTCTCGACAGGCCGGCGCTCGTAGAAACGGGCATTGAGTACGTGCTGCGCGTCTGGGCTAAAACAACCGATCTGAAGGGGAGCGTCCAGGTCCGCGCGCTGGCGCATGGCACGAAGGAGGGCCAGATGTACGACCCCCTGGGCTGGGTGCGGTTGAGCGACGCGGTGCATGTCGGGGTCGCGCCGAACACGGACTGGACCGAGTACACTGCGCGGATCAAGCAACTCCCAGGCGGCGCGACGCGGGTGTTCTTCTACCTGCATATTGAGGGCGAGGGAACGGTGTGGTTCGATGAGTTCTCATTCGCCGAGGCGGGCGTCGAGGTGCCTCTGGGCGGGCAAGTCGCGCTGAATGATGCCGACTATGCAGGACTGCGGTTCAGCGACGACGACTTGCCGGAGACCCTCTTCGTCAACGGCGGGTTCGAGGATGGGATGACCGGCTGGCCGGCCCCTCGGCCGAAGCCCGAACTGGGGCAGGTCGACACGGATGTAGCGCGGACGGGGGGCGCATCGTTTCGGTTCGATGCGAAGGAGTTCACTGGGAGCCATATCTGGCAGACGGCTGATATCGACCCTCGGAGATACTACGAGATCTCGCTGTGGGTGAAGACGGACGGCCTTGTGGGCTACTTCTACACCCACCTGCTCCCGCGCAACCGCCACAACGTGCCCATCGGCTGGCACGGCGCGAACAACGCGAGCGAACACCACTACGTCACCGGGAAGACGGATGACTGGGAGCAGCGGGTGCTGGTCACCAAGTTCGCGCCGAACGTTGCGGGGGTGACGATCTACCCGCGCGTGGACGACGCGATTGGGGTGGTCTGGGTGGACGATATCGTGATCAAGCCACTGCCGCTGGCCTATGAGCCGGGAGGTGACCGGTAATGCTTGCGCTCCTGATCGCAGCTTGCTCGACGCCGTCATTCGGCTACGAAGTCACGGATGTGGCGGCTCCAGCGGCCCCCGCGAACTTGGCGGCGGACGCGTCGCTGGACGAGGGAGCATGGACGGTCGAGAACGGCGCAGAGATCTCGGCCGACGCGTTGAGGACGGGCCCTTCCGGCGCGCGGATTCGCCGAGCCGATGATGCGACCGATCCGCGGGTGGTTGGTCCGAGCTTCCCCGCGGCGCCGGGGCGGCATGTTGCGTCGGGATGGCTGCGGACGTCGATGCCGCCGAGCGCGGACCCGAACTACAGCGCGGTGCTGGAGGTGGAGTGGTCGGATGCGGGCGGGGGCGAGCTAGGTTCTGAGCGCGTGGCGGCGGTCAATGGCGTGACGCACGTGTGGGTCTATCGGGAGAGGGCCGTCACGGCTCCGGCGGGCACCGCGAGCGGGCGTTTCAGTTTCCGATTCAACTGGTCATCGACGGGTCTCGCGGAGCTTGATGACGTTGCCCTGACTCCCGCGACCGAGATGGCATCGGCCGGTCCGCCGGTGGAGGTTACCCTCAGGGCGGCCGAGCGCATCTTCGAGCCGGGCGCGCCGCTAGCGGTGAACGCCTCCGTGCGGGCGCGTCAAGGCCCGCCGCAGAACGTCGAGCTGCACATGGATGTCTACGATTCGCGCGGGAAGCTCCTGACCTCGGGCCAGGCGCAGTGCGAGGCGCGTTCGGATCGACCCGTCAGCGTCACGATCGAGGCCGCGGAAGCCGAGATCCCCATTCGCGAGCACCTGCGAGCGCATGTCACGACGCTCCCGGCATCCGCTCTGGCCCAGGAGTTTGGGATGGTGGTCATCCCGCGACCGACGGACTTCTCGCTCGACGAGACCTCGACATTCGCAATACTCGTCGGCCACTCGTATACGAAGCGCTGGCTGGGGGCGAGGTGGGAGCGGCCGAACTTCAACTGGAACGAGCGGGAGATGGAACTGGCGAAGCGGTATGGCGTGATCTACGTTGGCATGATCAACCAGGCGAATCAGGCGCTTGACCGGCGGATATCGCTCGAGGAATACGGCGCGTTTGTCGAGGAGTCGGTGGCGAAGTTCAAGCACCTGGTGAAGTACTGGCAGCTCGGGAACGAGCCGCATCTGTACCAGCCGGGCATCCCGGAGCGGTGGGCGGAAGTGCTGAAGGTCGGGTACGAGGCGGCCAAACGCGCCGACCCCGAGTGCCAGGTGATGTGGGGCGGGATCACGGGGTTGAATGTGGATCCCGATATGGTCGATAAGTTGCTCGCGGCGGGTGGCGGCGATTACACAGATATCATCGACATACACCTGTACGTGCCGATTCCCCAGATGGACGCGCTGCTGACGAAGGTGCGGGCCGATATGGCCAAGCACGGCGTGGACAAGCCGATTACCATCACCGAGGTCACCGGCCAGCTCGGGACGCCGATGCCCGAGCGCGTGAAGGCGTCGCACGTGTATAAGCGGTTTGCGGTGGCGGAGGCGCATGGCGTGCTGGCGTCGTGGTGGTTTGTGATGCACTGGGTGAACACGGGTGAGTTCCGCTACTGCTCGCTGATCGACCCCGGCACGGGCGAGCCGCACGAGGGCGCGGCGGCGTACGCGCGGTTTAGCCACGCGCTAGAGGGCGCGGAGTTCGCGCGACGGATCGATGCCGGTGAGGGGATGCATGTCTACGAATGGGCGAAGGGCGACCGCTCGATCTTCGTCGCTTGGGCGGAGGGGACAGGCGCCCAGGGCTACGCGCAGTTGCCGTGCGGGACGGGCGCGGGGACTCTAGTGGATGTGGCGGGACACGAGTGGCCCGTGTCGGTCGGAGGTGGACTAGGAGTCGATCTGCGTGACGAGCCGCTGTTGCTTGACTTGCCCTCGGGCACGGGGACGCGGCGCGATACCGACGGCCCTGCCATCGAGGACCTGTCGCTGGCCAGGGGTAGCGGCACGACCGTTAGGAACCCGGTTCCGCGTGGCGAGATACGGGTGCCCGATGGCATTATGGCCTCCCCGATTGAGGACGGCGAACTCTCCGTCACGGCGGCTCCGGGAGCGCGCATCGGCGCCGATTGGGTCGTCTTCCAGGCGAGGGACGGAGGCGTGGATACCAGCTTCGCCCGGATGCGCGTCGATGTCACGGAATCGCTGGCGCTGGATATGACGCCCGTGCCGGGCGATCCGGCTTCGGTGACGTGGCGGGTGACAAACCTCTCGCCGGACCCGATCTCCGCTGATGTGACCGTGCAGTCGCCGGTCTCCGACGCGCTTCGTCCGCAGCCGTCGCTGCAGCGGATCGCCGATCTTGCGCCAGGGGAGACGGCTGAGGCTCAAGCGCCGATGCCCATCGCGGCCTCGTCGCTGGCGCGGTATGACTGCGTGTTGCGGGTTGAGACGGACAAGGGCGCCGCGGATCGGCTGATGCGAACGCTCGTGTTCACACCGGCGCGCCGCATGGACACGGCGCCAACGATCGATGGGGCGCTCGACGATTGGCCGGGGACATTCCCAATCGAGGTCGGCCCGGATACCGGGGAGACGCATCACGCAACAGATGGCGCGCCGAGCGACCCGGACGACCTCTCCGCCACGGCGGCACTGACGTGGGATGACGAGAATCTGTACATGGCCGTTCGGGTGCGCGACGACATCCATACGAACGATCAGGGCGAGGGGGCGCTCTGGGACGGCGACGGGCTGCAGTTTGGCTTCGCGCCGGACCCGTATACCCCGAGCAGCGCGTACTACGAGTGGGGTCTCGCGCTGACAGATGATGGCCCGCAGACGTGGGCGTGGCGGGCGGTTGCCCCCCAACCGACGGGGCCGATCGACTTCCCCTACGAGATCACGCGGAGCGATTCAGAGACGATCTACGAGGCGGCGATCCCGTGGCGAATGATACCGCCCATAGCGCCGGTGGCGGGCACGACGTTTGGCTTTGGGCTCTGCGTCAACGAGAAGGACACGGCCAACCGCGCCTACTACGGCTGGCACGCGGGCATCGCCGGCGAGAAGGACCGCGCCCGCTTCGGGCAGGTCACGCTGATGGGGGATTGACATGAGAGCGGGTCGCCCAACGGGGTTCTAGTCTCGGTGCAACAGTTGTACGTCACTCGCGATCCATATCTTCGTCCGGGGCGGGGGAAGATGCGCTTCGACGCGGACGTCCCGGTTGAGCATGGGGCCGATCACGTCGTGCAGTTCGTCCTGGATCTCAATCAGCCGCTCGCCGCCTGGCCACACTAGGCGCAGCTGGCCGTCATCCAGATCGATGGCACGGAGTGTACCTTCGAGCGTCTCCGCTCGGGTGCCCACGTCTGAACGCGGCGGCGGGGCGATTGCCCTCAAGAGGCTCCCAACGGGACGCCGCATGGCGTGGCTCAGGCGGACGGCGCGCTCCTTCTCCTCCTCGGGGCGGCGCAACTCAACCTCACCTATGTCGTGGCCGTCCGGCACAAGAGCGTGGACTAGCCTGACCAAAGCACCGCGGTACTTGGGGTCCTGAATGTACTCGCGCACTTCATCCTGTCGGGACGTTCGCACGAGCCGAGCCAGCGTCATGCAGCCGTCGATGATGTCCGTCGGCGTGGCCTGGCCCGAAAATGCCGGGCCGAGGTCCAGCGCGAGTTGGTGGCGCGCCAGGTGGAACTCCACCCTGTAGCTGCTGGCGACGGGTTCGAACGCGTGGGCCCGATAGCCCTCTATCAGGTCATCTCCGGTGCCCGTCTCCCTCCGCCTGTAGGCCCGACCGTTTCGCCAGGCAGCCATTCTTCGAATGTAGTTTGTAGTCAGGCGTGTAACCATGTCCACGACACCGATGGGGGCACGTCCGTACAACACCCGCCCCCCTTGGAGGGTAACCGAGAGAGAAGCTCCCGACTCCTCACGCACGTCGATCTCGGACAGTCTCCGTTCGTTCCAGATCCGACAGAGCAGGGCACGCAGTCGCCCATGACATCCGTCGTCAGCTACGCCGCCTGCGAGGAGTTGGTGTACAAGGCGCTCCGCCTCGTCTAGGGCCTGTCCGCGGTACAGCAATGATGCGGCGCTGAGACCAAATGCGGATCGAGTACGAACGCGATCCGGCGGCAGCGCGGCGACCAACCGAGCCTGGATCTCCCCGGCATCCCGGTGGAGTTGGCGCGCCGTGGCGATGTCGCCAGCGGCGAGAGCGGTATCCGCCCTCGTCGCCAGGTCCTGTGATTGGTCGTAATCTGACATCGGTCTATCCTTCAGCGCTGACCCTCGCGATACCAACAATGGCACGCTCAAACCCCACAACCGCAGCGATACCAGCTGGGAAGTAATCGGCCTTCAGGATCTGTTTCTTCTTGTCCTTCAGACGACCTCCGATGGAACCCCGATCGACGCCCGACACCTCAAGACCCAGTACGGACGGATCGTCCAGGTTTGGCAACCCCGTCTCGTCAACCTCGGTTCCCTTCGGACCTACGTACCAGTCGGCACCCGTTGCGTGGTGGGTACGCCCGATGACCACGAGTGCCAAGGTCCGCTCGACACACGCCATGCTGACCGCGCAAGCACCATCCTCTGTTGCATCGATCTCGTTGGCGTGGCAGCGGAGCACGCGTTCATCTGGTGGAGTCCAAGCAACGGTCATCGCAGAGGACTCGCCGTCCGCATCAACCTGGATGGTCACTGGAGGATCATGATGACGATCCAGGCAGACGGACGCTGCTTCGTGCAAGGCACCGGCGACAGGCTCTGTGAGACCCATGTGGTGATCGCCAAGGTCTGCGAGGTGAATCGGATTCGCGGAGGACGTGAGCAGCACCACCCCTCATAGAGACTCATTCACGTGAGCGCACCATTCTCTCCTCGTCACAGGGAACCGTCTATGGTAGGCAAGCATCGGTACTATGTGTGTCTGTCGCCGTCGGCGTTTCGCCAATTCCTTGGGCAGGGGCCTTCTACCCAACTCGCGAACCGAGTGTCACCATGATACGACCCATCAACGTACGGATCGCCCTTCCGTCCGCAACGTGGGCGCTGCTCTTCGCGGCATCAATCGCAGGGACGGCCTCGGCGGACACGCTGCTGGCCATCGACGGCTTTGAGGGGCGGTTTGGCCCGTGGAATGGGACGGACCTGGCGTCTGATCCCGTCCACGGCGGAACCGGCGCGCTGAAATGGGATGTCGGGGAGAAGCCGACCCTCGATTCGGTTCCGTACGTCAAGGACTGGTCGAAGTTCGACGAGTTCGTCTTTTGGGCGCATCTGGATGAGCCGGTGGACTTCAAGATCCCGCTCGTGTTCCCAGCCGAGGGCGGCTACTACATCATCGACTGGCAGCTTGACTGGGAAGGGTGGAAGGAGCATCGGATCAAGCTGGCCGACTGCCGGGAGGCGTATGAGCCGATAGGGTGGCATGCGATCAAGGCGATCGGCTTCCGCGCGCAGGGGTATGGTCAGGATGACGTGCCCGAGGGGCTGACGATTGTCTTCGATGACCTCGCGCTTCATTCGCCGGAGGACCTCGAGGAGACAAACCTGGACACATGGCTGGCTCGCGAGCGGAAGGAGCGGATCGCCGCGCTGAAAGCCAGTGGGAATCCGTACTTCCTCAGCGCGCTGGAGTACCTGGCGAAGATGAAGGCTGATCCGGGCTTGCCGGATGAGGTGAGCTCTGCGTGGTCGTTCGGGGGACTGGCATCGCGCGCTCTGGTGGCGGCTTGGGGGGCGGCGTCAGATGATTCGCCGCGCAAGGGTGATGGGTTGCTGGTCGAACACGCGTCGGCGCTGGTGAGCTATTGCCTGGAGCAGCAGAAGGACGGCTCGTGGTTCTACTCGCGGAAGTGGGATTCAGGCGATCCGAACAGCGATCGGTTTGCGCTTGGTCCGCTGATGGACTCGATCTGGTGGCTGCGGCAACTGCCCGTCGGTGAGGCGAAGTGGGCGGAATGGGAGCCCAATCTGCGCGCGCTCGTGGACTTCCAGCACGAGCACTGGGGGCTGAAGTCGGGCCACGCGTGGAGCACGGGCGCGGGCATGTACCCGAACCAGGACGTGTTTCACCTGTACGAGATGGCGCTCGCGACGGAGTTCTGGGGTGAGGATCGCTACCGCGACAGCATGAACGAGACGCTCGCCGCGTTGGAGGCGCACCTGCTCCCGGGCGGGGGGCTGAACTACATCGGGCCCGAGACGGAGATCCCCTGTTATCACGACCTCAACGTGGTGTGGATCGCGCGGTACCTGAAGCTGACCGGCGACGAGAGAGCGCGGAGCTTGCTTGAGGGGACGGTGGGCTACTACCCGTCGGCGTCCTCCAACGAGGCGGTGCCGGAGTATTACACGGACGCCTGGTGGAAGCACTACTGGTCCGATGGCGCGCCGTGCGGGCCGGAGATCATCGCTGGGCTCACCGGTGACGCGCGGAACAAGTGGCTGGCGGATCGGTTGCTGGAGCGGCGAGGTCCGGGTAGCGACTACAAGGCGGTGTATGCGGGGATGTTCTACCGAGGGGATGTGGGATCGCGCGAACTGGACGACGGCTACGTCCGGCACGACCCCGACATCCGGGGCCCGCGCGGTCGGTTTGGGAACTGGTACTTCGCTGGGGTGCCTGGCGGCGGGGGGCGAGACACATTCGTCGGCGCGATGCTGACCGACCCCATCACGCCTCAGCCGCTGGACAGCGCGCTATTGGCGGCGAACATCGAGGTCGCGCTGGGAGGCGAAGGCGCGCGCGACCGGACGCACCTGTACCTGTCGGGACTCGATGACATCACCGATACGGTGATCGACGGCGACGTGGCGGCGCTCGGCGCTCGCTACTCGCCGCGGAAGCCCTACATCAACAGCATCCCCGACCGCGTGGTTGAGCCGACTCCATGGATTGCGACGCAAGTATGGTTGCTGACCCCTGTCGGGCTCGTGGGGTTGGTTGAGCTTGAGGCGGAGGAAGCGCAGACCGTGCCGTATCTCGGCGGGGAGATCCGTCTTGGCCCGACTCGAGCCGTTACGCATGACGGTGACCTCGGTCTGTACACGTGTGGCCGGATGCGCGCGCGGATCGATGAGCACAACTTCGCTGATATCTCGGCTGGTCCGGCGCGACCGGGATACGCGAAGAAGACGACGCCGAATCACGCCATCTCGCTGCGGACCGGCGGCGAGAGCTTCGAGGCGGAGCCCGGCGATCCGGTGCGGTACGTGGTGACGGTCTTCCCGGATGGCGCGGCTCCCCCTGTGAACGTGCGGCGGGTGGAAGCCGAGGGCGTGTGGGGGCTCACCTGCGAGGTATCCGGCAAGCTCGTAGTGGCTCTGTTCAACCCCACCGAGCAGCCTGTGACGCTGGCGGCGGATGCAGGCGCATCCCTGACCGGGCCGGTCACGGTGGAGCCAGGATCTGTCGCGCTTGCGAGGCCGTGATGGTGGTTGCGTGTTGAGATGCCGCTATTGCAGCCGACCTGGATTCGGGCGGATCCGGGGCTGATGTCGGTGCTTGGGTCATCAGCGAAGGTCTCTTAGTTACCCCTTGTTTACATTTCCTCTAGCGATTCTCAAGGCACTGTGGTAAGTAGAATCTGATGAGTGAGAACCCATGCGTAGCCATCCGACAGCTCAGACGAGCTGCCGGCATGAGGGCACTCTACCCGCCCGAGCACCTCAGTCACGCCGAGGCAGTCGAAGCGGCGGAGACGGCGCTGCGCGAATTGCTGGGTGAACGCGCCGAGGCTGATATCATCTGCGCGCGCGACGTGCTGCGGGTGGATGGCGAAGACCTCCCTGACGAGGATGGGGCTCTCAGGATCCTTGCGGAACTGTGGTGGAACCAAGGCATCGCCGGCGTGACCGTGCGGCCGGGCATGACGCCCCGCGAGATCAGTCTCTTGCTGGAGATGATGACGCCGTCCGAAGACGATGATGAGCCGCCTCTCAAGGAACGGTTGAAAGCCGCGAAGGCGCGGGCCCTGCAGGTGAAGCAGATCGACTACGCGGGGTTCGTCGCCAAGACGGATCCCGGCACGACCGAGGACGATGACCTCCCCGACGACGGCGCGTTCATCATGAAGCTGGTCGGCGAGAGCACGAAAGCCCCAGGCGAACTGTCCGACGAGCAGTGCGCCCAGGCGCTGGCGATGCTGGATTCCCCCAGTGACCTGGCCGCCGCGCTGCAAGCGGCTGTCCTGGCTGCGTTCGGCATGGATCCCGATGATGCGTCCGAAGGCGCGCAGCACGTGATGGTCGGCGATGTGCGGATAGAGAAGCTCGAAGAAGCCGGCGACGCCTTGGCGCGGTCGCTGCAGCGGCTATCCGATGTGGGGGCCGAAACAAGCGGCGTGGGCCCCGAACGGGTGGCCGCAGGACTCGCGAGCGCCGTCCGCGAGATGGAGCCGGAGTTGGTGGCTCTGGCATTTCGAGCCGTGGGCGATACGGCGTCCGAGAGCTACCAGGCGCTCCGCGACATTGCCAAGCACCTCTCGACCGAAGAGATCATAGAGATCGTGCGTCGAGCGCCCCATGACGTCTCGAACGAGGCGTCCGTGGTCCAGCGGCGGCTGCTCGAGCGAATAACGGGCGACCCTGAGCGGCTGAAGGAAATCGAACCGGCGCTTCGCGAGTCGCTGGTTGACGATGGGATGGCGGAGGATGTCTTCGAGAACACGATGGGCCTGGTCATGCGCAGCTTGCGAGAGGACGCGACGGAGGGCGGCGCGGGCTTCAAGCAGATGGCCCTGACGGAGAGCCAACAGCGCCGAGCATCCATGGCGAGCGCGCTGGCGGATGCTGTCGGGCCTGACCAGTGGGCCCCTCGGGCGCTTCTGTGCATCGACTTACTCGCTCTGCCTCACCCGCGCGGGCGCCACGCGGCGATACTCACGTCGCTCCGGGATGCGCTAGCCAAGATATCGGAGGATGAGCGGCCCGCGGCGGTCGTGTCGGTTGCCGTTGGGCTGGTGGGCCTGATCGGTCCGGAATCGCCGCTGCCCGAGGTCGCGGAAGCGGATGCCGCCGCGGCGCTCAACGAGTTGGGAGCCTGGGAGCAGTCGAGCGCGCTCGCAGGCGCTTTGGCCGGAGCTGACGCGGACGATCGCGCCGCCTTGGTGACCGCGCTCGCGTATACGGATGATGAGGGGCGCGGGGCCCTGCTGAGGTTGCTGGGCGGCGATGAGGAGTGGGTCACGCCCGAGACCAACATGCTCATTGCCACGGTACTGACGGAGGCGAGCAACCGCGGTTACGCGAGACAGGACGGCGTCGGTCTCACCCGGCGCGTAACAGATATCGATACGGACGTCGCGCGCGATGTCATCGGCGTGCTGGTCGCGCGGGGCGGCGACGCGGAGCGCGTCGAGTTGTCCCAGATATTGAACGAGGGCTTCTACCCGCTGCGATGGGAGATCATCGAGGGCATCGGGAAGTCGCCGGAGGAGTTCATCGATCTGTTGTCGCAGGCGCTGCGCGACTCGGAAATGGGCATTGCCTGCGCGGCCGCCGCTTACCTTGCGCTGGCGGATGATTCTGGCGCGGGCGACCAACTGTTTCAGCAGCTTCGCCCATTCTCTCCGTTGGACCGCACCCAGGCGCTAAACGTTGCTGTCGCGCGGGGTCTTGGACGTCTGCGCTACCGTGGGGCAACGCCGACTCTAGCCGAGATAGTACGGAAGCCAAGCTGGATGGGGCAGAAACGCAACGACCAACTGCGAGTGGCGGCGGCGAGGGCGCTCGCGCAGATAGCGACTCCGGCGTCGCTGCGCGCGCTCGCCGAGCGCGTGAGCGATGAGCGCAGTCCGCGCATTCGTAAGCTGGCGGGACTCGCTCAGCGGTACCTCGATACATCAGCGGGCGATGACGACGCCCAGGGGGACAGTCATGCCGCCTGAAGCAATCTCGGGACAACAGCTATCAACTGAAGTAGGCGCGGGCGTCATCGGCGCCGATCCCGTGGAAGAGGCCTTCGTGGCGCTTGCCCAAGCGTGGACGAGCGCGCAACTCTACCCGGCGGGGCATCCGGCACTGATGCACCAAGTCGGAGAAGCCGAGCGGGCGTTTGACCTCGCGCTTTGTGGGGCGGAGGAAGTCAGCGTCAAGCACATCAGTGGCGAGCTAGTCGACGGATCACGACGTCTGTTCATCGGGCGGCCCGTTCCCGAGGGCTTCATCGCCGCGATCTGCGAACGCACGGTCCAGTGCATCACGCTCTGTTCCGGGGTCAATGCCAGGGAGCTGTCGTCGCTCGTGGAGGCGCTCTGCGCGAACGAAGCCGAGATGTCCCGCGTGGGTGGGGTGAAGGGCTTCCTCTCTCGCGCCGGCGTCCGCCAAGTCCGGATCGACCAGTTGATGTTCGTGGCAGGTGATGACGAGAGCACGCGGCTGTCGGAGGTCTATGGGAGCGCGCTGAGCACGGTCCGCGGCGCAATGCACTCGGTGCGCGTTGGGCGCGAGATCGACGTCTCCGGTGCGGCCGTCGTGAACGACGAGATGGTGGCGCGGATTGCCGGGGACGCGTCTGCAGGCGTCGGCCTGGCCAGCCTGAAAGGTCATGACGAGTATAGCTTCGAGCACTCCGTCCACGCGTCGCTGATGAGCCTGTCGTTCGGCGAAGCGCTTGGCTTCAACCCGGCGGAACTGCAGGAACTAGGCGTGGCGGCGATGCTTCATGACGTGGGCAAGGCACACGTGCCGAACGAGGTCCTGCGCAAGCCGGGCAGGCTCTCTCAGGATGAGTGGGAATCGATCCAGCGTCACCCCGTGGACGGGGCAGCGACGCTTCTCGAGCACCCGGACCTGCCGCCGTCGGCGGCGATTGTCGCGTTCGAGCACCACATGAAGACTGACCTCACGGGGTATCCGCGGACCAGCACGCGCCGGGAGCTGTCAATCCTGAGTAGGATCGTGGCGCTGATGGACGTGTACGACGCGTTGACGACGCACCGCCCGTATCGGCCGCCGCTGCGTCCCGATCAGGCGATTGGCGAAATGAAGGACATGACCAACGGCCACCTGGACCCGAAGCTTGTGGAGTGGTTCGCCGACATGCTCGGCGAGTACCCGGCCGGCACGTGCGTCCAACTCGATACGAAGGAATGTGGCGTGGCGTGTGCTCGGGGCGCGGAGGATGGGGCGCGGCCTGATGTGGTGGTTGCAGTCGACGCGCGCGGTCGCCCTGCGAAAGAGCCCTTCGTGGCGGAACTTACCGCTCGCCGTGCGGGCGGGGCGTTCAGACGGTCAGTTGTCCGGACGATGAACGCCGGCGAACGTGGGATTGACCCGAACAGCCTCCTCGATCGCTGGTTGCGGGGCGAGTTCCCGCACGAGGACTAGGCTGAGACGTATTGCCTAAACGTCTCCAGTAACGGGTCGCCGGACTGTTGCATTACCTGGTCCAGCCCGGCGCGCATCGCCGCGATGCGCGCAGATTCGGCTTCGTCGCCGATCCGGTTGACGAGTTCGTCTGGATCGCCCTGCAGGTCGTATAACTCCTCCGGCGTCCGATAGATGAAGTGGTGGACCCTCGCGGCGATCGCGTCGTCAGTCTCGGCGGCGCGCCGCATGGCCTTCATCGTCAGCCCGCTCTGAGACTCGTTTCTGAATTCGTTCTCCCCGTCAGACCACGCGTTGTAGATGTATGAGTGGTCCCGCGTCCGCAGGCAGCGCATCTCGAAGCGCCGCTTGGCCGAGGTCTCGTGGAAGACGCTGAAGATCGACTCTCTTCCCTCCTGTTCTCCGCCCTTAAGCACCGTTAGGAACGAACGCCCGTCAAGCCCCTCCGGATGAGCGACGCCGGATGCGTCGAGAAGCGTCGGCATGATGTCGACACACGACAGCATGTGCTCGGAATCGACTGTCTCCGGCGTGATGTGCCCCGGCCACCTGACCATCAGTGGCGTCCGCGTGCTGGCGTTGTAGACATTGGTCTTGGCGAAGGGGAACGCCATCCCGTTGTCGCTGATGAGCAGCACGATGGTGTTGTTGGCCTGGCCCGACTCGTTCAGGGCGCGCAGCAGCTCTCCCACCGTCTCGTCCGCGCGATGCACGGAGGTGAAGTACTCAGCGATCTCCTTGCGGACGTCGGGAAGGTCCGGCAGGAAGGGCGGAATGATCACCTCGTCGGGCGTGATGGCCCGGCGGACGTCGGGGTAGATCGCCCGGGCGTTCTTGGGCTTGCCGGCGAGCTGCGCGCTGCCGGGGAAGGGCCGGTGGGGATCAACCGAGTTGGCGTGGAGGAAGAACGGGCGTCCCTCCGACTTCGCTCGGCCGAAGAAGTCCTGAGCGTACGCGTAGAACTTGGATGGGTCGCGACCTCCTCCGAGATTCTTGGGGAGCACCCTCACATCCCAGAAGTACCGGTGCAAGGGCGCGTAGTGTCCGCTCTTGGCGAAGATGCCGTTGAGGTAGCCCTGGCCGCCCAGGAGTTCGGGCAGCGTCGGCACGTCCTCATGGATTGGCTCAAACCCCTCGCCGCCGCTGTTGTGGGGGTAACGACCGGTGGTGATCGATTCGCGACAGGGCTGGCAGACGGCTATGTTTAGGTGCGAGTGCTCGAACCGGATGCCTTCCTGCGCGAGCCGATCCATGTTCGGCGTGATGCCTGGGATGGAGCACCCGAAGGCGCCGACGGAGTCGCAGTTCATGTCGTCGACGGTGATGAAGAGGATGTTCGGGCGCTCGTCGCTCTGACCGGACCCAAGCCGGCTCATGGCCAATCCGCCTGCCCCGCACGCCGTGGTGGAGATGAATCGTCGTCTATTCATGTGGCACGCTCCTCAATGTGGGGCGATCTCCGGCCGTCCCTTGAACCGGGCCGAGTATTTCCGCGCGATGTCGAGGTATTGGCGCCCAAACTCCTGGGTCTCGGTGATGTCGGTGCCTTCCTCGAAGAAGTTGAATGTCTCGATGACCAACCACGGAGCGTCCGACGAAATCGCCTTGCGGAAGTCGTTGCGGAAGGTGAAGCCCTGCCTGCGGTGGCGGATGCGCGTGCTGGTGGAATCTTGCCCTCGTGGATCGAAACCAGGGCCGATGGTGGCGATTGGGAAGTCTCCGCGCGCCTCCATGAGCGCCCCCGCTAGCGCCGCGTCCCAACGGAAGTAGTTGTCGGCGGTCGTGCAGTGAAGGTCGGTCTGCGTCGGGGCCCATTGGGCGGTCGCGTACGCCGTTTCGAGAACGAGGTAGAGTTCTTCGTCTAGTTCGTCGCGGAGGCCCTCACGCCAAACCTCAGCAGCGGAATCGTCGATCCGGCTGGTGTAGGCGCGGTACTCCGGCCTGTAGACGAAGGCGACAAGCTTCCCCTCGTGGCGGAAGCAGAGATCGAGCATCTCCCGCTCTTTGAAGAAGCTGAAGAAGTTGACGAACGCGTCGGCGACGGCATCCTGCGAGGCGGGATCGGTCAGGTCACACGTAGTGACCGGGCGCGTGTCCAAGACGTTTGCCACGTGTTCGATGCCGTCGAGGTGCATGCAGACTTTGGGATGCGGCTCGCCCGCGGCATCCATCTCGCGGACGGCCTGGAGCATTACCTCCAGCGCGGCGGGGTTGTACGAGTGCACGTCCCAGTACATCAACGCCAGCACGTCGATGCCGGCGTAGTGGGCGTTGCGCATCTCGCCCTTCCACCAGCTCACATCGTCCCGGTCGAAGTGCCCCTCCGGCGCGTGGTGGGTCACGATCCCGGCGTTGATCGGGTACCAGTAGTAGAAGTGAGCGAAGATGGTCTTCTCCGGCGCGCATCGACCCGAGGTGAGACAGCAGGCAAGTAGCGCGACGGCGATGGCCGCAGTCTTGAGCATGGGCATTCTTTACTCCCTGGTGAAGTCAAGGGTTACCGCGCGCTCGCCCTTCGTCAGCGTGACGACGCCCGCGTCCCAGCCCCCTTGGATGAAGGGGCTCTCGTAGACTTCGTCCGGCGCGTAGTCGATGGGCGCGCCATTGACTTCCGGCGGCGATGACTCGTCCACGTACCATGTGAATGTATCGCCGTAGTGACTGCTCTCATACGTCAGCACGTTTCCGTTGACGGTCAGCGGGTTGGCCAATATTGCCGACTGGAAGGCATCGAGGTCGGCGAAGTCAGACTTGCGCGCGACCTCCATGATGATCGGCGTGAACTCGTCCTCACATGTCAGCCACTCGCCCTCGGCTCCATCGTGAGGCTCGGCAGGTCCCCATTCGGTGCCACCGGTGACGACGCGGACGGCTCCGTAGGCTTGGGGCGCCTCAACGAAGACCCACTCGCCCTCCTCCTCGCGGGGCAAGCACGTGGGAAACCAGACGCGCTGGGCGTGGGCGTGGTTGTGGCCGGTGAGTTTCTGCAGGATGAGGACGCCCTGGCGCTGGACGGACCAATGCTGGTTGTAGACGCTCCCGCGCTCGGGCTTGAGTGGCTGGGAGAAGATGCAGGCGTCCACGTGCCCGGCGAAGACGACGCCGTCCCAGCGGTTCTGGCTACTGATGTTCGACCAGTCCGTGTGGGGGCGCGCCTCGACCATGCTCGTGCCCATGATGAAGTCAGGCGTGCAATATGTGTAGCGGAGGATGCCCCCGTAGTCCGGCCTGAGCACGTACGTCTGCCAGTCGGCGTCTGGTGGTTTGGGGACCACATTGAGGCCGGGGCGGCGGGAGGTGAACTCGTAAACGCCACGACCCTCGACGTCGAGCGCCATGTCGATGACGCACAGCGGCGGGCGGTAGTCGCTCGTCGCCGCGCACATGTGGCCCGGGTGCCGCGACTTCGCGATGCCGAGGCCGAAGTAATACCACGACATGCCCGTCGCGCTGGAGCGGATGCCCCGCGTGGAGGTGTTGCCGGCGTAGATGCGGTGCTTGCCGCCGCCTCGAACGCCGTCGATCTGCTCGATAGCCCAATCGGCCCAGAAGAGGTCGAGCAGTATCTTCATGCGATCCCGCAACACGGGATCGGCGGCGAAGTCCGCCATGTTGTACCAGCCCTGGAGCGTGTACTTGCCGTAAGTCGAAGCGATCTCGACCAGCATGCCCTTGCTCGCGCGCTCCGAGGCGTAGAGTTTGAAGAACCCATCCCACGCGGCGGCCATCTCGGCCGGGGTCGAACCGTCTTCATAGGTGCGGTCGCGGTGCGTCGGCGCCTTCGCCAGGATGTGGGCGGTGCCCCAGTGACCGGACCACTTCATCGCGCCGTGGTTTTCGCTGCCCCAGATCCACCAGACGCGGTCGAGGCTTGGCTGATCGATGGTGCAGTGCTTGCGAGCGGATTCCCAGAAGATCTCAAGCAGCGCGGCTTCGGCTTCGGCGCTGAGACGGCCGGGATGAACGCTGCTCTGGCTGGAGAACATGAAGTAGATTCGCTGGAGAATGTTGATGCTCCAGTGGAAGTCATCGCGCTCGGGCTCGCCTGGCTCTCGCTGGGGCTCGGGATCGACGGGGAACTCGCGGCGGATGTGCAGGATGGCCTCGTTGGCCTCGTCGACACGCTCGTTGAGGTACAGCGCGGCCAGGGCGAAGTCAGCGTAGTGCCAGACTCCCTCGGGCGGGTAAGGGTCGGCGACCTGGGCCTTGAGGACCTCGTCTCGCCGCGCGTCGAAGCCATCGCGGACGGCGGTCAATTCGGCTTCGGTCAGCGCGTGCGACGGCGCGGCGAGCAACAACGCCAGCAGACAGGTTGAGCGCATCGGCGGATCCTCTCGCGTGTTGGTTGCGCTGCAGTTCGCGCGCCAAGGCAATGTCTCCTTGCGGCGGGTAGGCCTCCGCCTGCCTGCCGACGAAACTAGAGCTGGCTGTGGACCCCGTAGGTCGGATTTCCAGATCCGACAGGCCCAGTTGTAGGGGCCTTGAAGCCAGCTCCAACCACTCTCAATCAAGGGGTCCGCGCCCATGGTTACCGCCATCGTATTGGCCTCGGTCGCGCTCGCCCAACCTGCCGCCGAGCCAACCTGCGTCTCCGCCGGGGCATTCGCCAGAAGCAATGGTCGCCCCGCGATGCGTGGACGACGCGAGGCGATTGACGCAGTTCATTCGTCTGTCTGAACGGGCCTATGTGGTAATAATGACCTCGATGTCGACGGCCGCGCGATCATCGGCGCTGGCGCGCCAGGAGCAGGATGCCCATCACCACAGGGAGGATGCCTGCATGCCCTGTCACACCATTCTGGCGCGGGGGGGTGTGAATGATGTGTAGACTGCGCGCTCCGTTCTGCTGGAGTTGTCTCCTCGTCGCCGCGCTCTTCTCGAAGGCCGCCGGCCAGGATGCCCAAGCCACCCTCCACCTCTCCGATCCCATCGAGACGCCGCTTGGGACGTTACCAGAGGACGGCTTTGACTCGCTCAAGTTCTCGCGCGATCAACTCTACGTCGCGTGGCTCGATGGGACGAAATGGGCCAATCGCGTTTCCTTCAACGGCAAACCCGGACGCGCGTACCGGGACATCGACGATGGCAAGATCGCAGTCAGTCCCGATGGCCGGAGGGTCGCCTATGTAGCAGATAAGGGTGACATGGAGGTCTTGGTCTTGGATGGTCGAGAGGGACGGCCATACCGTTACATCTCCGGGTTCTCATTCAGCCCCGACAGCCGACGGCACGCGTATTGCGCCTGGGAAACCGGCGCCGGCAATTACGCAGTCGTCGATGGCGCCCGCCATGGCCCCTATGACGTGATGGACGGTGGGTCTCGGGTGGATCCGCCGCACCATCGGATGTACGGTGCCCCGCAGTTCACGCGCGACAGTCGTCACGTCATCTACGCTGCCGCCCGGACGGTGCAGGGCCGGTTACAGTGGCGCGTCGTGATTGACGGGAAGGAGGGACCGACTTTCGACCTCGGCGACTCCCGGAACCAGGTGGCAATCCACGTCGCGGCCCTATCGCCGGAGCCGCGCTTCGCGCACCGCGCCAAGAAGGGCGAGAAGTGGATCACCGTCCACAACGGCGTCGAAGGGCCGGAGCATGACTTGGTTGAATGGCTCGCCATCAGCCCCGATGGCACCCGCCTCGCCTACTTCGCGAAGAATGGCGACGAGGGAGCCGTCTATCTCGATGGGGTCGTTGTCGCGAAGTGTGACGAGACGTACTCGGATGCCATGACCTTCAGCCCGGACGGGCGACGGTTCGCTTTCATCGCTGGCCGCGGAGAGTCGTGGGTGGCCGTCGTCGACGGGGAGCCCGGACCGGAATACGACGGGGCCCACAGCATCACGTTCAGCCCCGATAGCCAACGCGTCGCCTACGCAGCTTCCTACGGCGAACACCGAGCCACCGCCCTCGTCGTCGTCGATGGCGAGGAGGGGCCGGATCATGCCGAGGTGGCCCAGCTGACTTTCAGCCCCGACAGTCGGAGGTTCGCGTACCGGGCCAAGATCAGTGACACGGAGGGAGTCGTGGTGGTCGATGGAGAGGAATACGCGGCGGGGGGCTGGTGGGGGCGCGAACCCGCCTGCGCGGTTGTGTTCACTCCCGACAGCCGCCACGTCGCCTACTTCCGGGTGGACGACATGTTCGACCGGCGGCTTGTGATCGATGACCTCTGGATGGGCCCATCGTATGCCTACCCGATGGCCAGGCCACACTTCAGCGACGGCAAGATAGAGTACCTGGTGATGGTCGACTGGCCCTTCGAGCGAGTGGTCCGGGTCAGCCACACGTTCATGGAGCCGGCTCCGGGAGGTGATGCCCAGTGAGAGGCCCCCTCGCCGGCGGTCTAACAGCGCTCATCCTTTGGCCGGGTCTCTCCGCGACGGAGGTGACCGTTACCGAGGAAGCGCTCGGGCCGGCGCCCGCAAAGGCCGATCGGATCGGCCGCCAGGCCTATAGTCCAGACCGGCGCCACACCTCGTGGTTCATCCGGCGCGATGGGCAAGTCGTCCACTTCATCGACGCCAAGGAGAGGGGAACGTACGACGACCACCTCGTCCGCAGCCTCGTGTTCAGCCCGGACGGCGGTCACGTCGCCGCCGCGGTCAGTCGCGACGGCCAGTGGCTCGTAACGCTCGACGGCGAGGATGGCCCGGAGTCTGACTGGGTCTCGAAGCCGATCTTCAGCGAGGACAGCGCCCATGTCGCATACGTGGCGCGACGCGATGCCGAGCATCTCGTGATCGTAGACAGCGTGGAGCGCGCGCGCTCGGAACACGCCATCAGCAGGCTGGTCCTCGGTGCGGACGCGTCCGAACTCGCCTACGTCGTGACCCGCGATTCCTCATCCGAGTTCCCGAGCGAGACGGCTGTGTTTCGCGGCGAGTCCGGCCCCGAATATGGGTGGATTGGCGATCCGCAAGTGACGACTTACCAGGGAAGGACTATCGCGATCTACCGGGCGTGGGCCGAGGAGAAGTGGACGCTGGTGGTCGACGGCGTACCTGGTCCGTTCTACGACTACGTCTCTGAGCCGGTATTGGCGCCCGACGGGGCTCACCTCGCTTATGTCGCCCAGGATGGCGAAGCGTGGCACGTGGTATTGGACGGCCGGCCGGGCGCAGCCTACGATGGGATCGACGCCGGTAGGGTGCGCTTCAGCCCCGACGGCAACCACCTGGCTTACATCGCTCGCACGGGCGAGATGGAGTGCCTCGTGATGGATGGTGAGGAAGGCGAGACCGGCAGGTGGGTCTCGGGAGCGGTCTTCAGCCCAGACAGCCGCCGATACGCATGCACATCCAGCACCAGGCTGCCAACGGGGGAGAGGCGGGCGAAGGCGATCGTGGACGGCGCTGAGGGCCCCGCCTTCGAGCGGGTGGGCCGGCCGGAGTTCTCAGAGGACAGCCGCCACGTCTACTACACGGCGGAGGCCGAGGAGGATGAGGAGTTCCTGGTTATCGATGACGAGCCGACGCTCTGCCCGAGGGACAACTTGACGGTCGTCTTCACGCCCGAAGGCCCGCACATCGCGTTCTGGTCCCGTGAAGAGGGTGGTGGTCGCACGGTGGTGGATGGCGAGCCGGGCCCCAAGGGGGCGGGGGCCTCGAAGCCCCACTTCACGCCGAACACCCGCCACGCAGTCTACATGATCCGACCCGAGGCCGATGGTCCGTGGCAGATCGTCATCGACCATGAGCCTGTCGGCCCTCTCTACGACCGCCTGGCGTGGCCGTCCCTTGTCACCAACTCGCAGGCCGAGTGGCTCCTCGTCCGCGACCAAGTTCTCTACCGGGTGACGGCGACGTTCGAGTAGCCTGACATCCACCTGGTCAGCAGGTCTGTTTCGGTGACGCTACACCCCAGATCCACCGTTGGCGCGTTGACGCGGGGGTCGGCACCCGTCAGTCAGCGCGGCGCTCTGGCGCGGCGCCGATCGACTCCCGTCTGTCTGTGCCGATGCGTTTCTCGCGACCCAGCAGATTGAGGCTGGCTACCACCTCGTGCTCGTAGATTCGGAGTACCTGTGCCCGGAGGATGTCACCGCGAAGGTGCGCGTGAGGCGATCGGTCGGCGCAACGGAGGCAATTGATCTGCAGACGGGCGAGGTCATCCCTATCACTGACGGCGAACTTACTGTCGACATACCCGCGGGGGGGGTTCGCCTGTTGTCATGCATAGCGAATTGATGCTGGCCGAGACTGATTCATGGAATGGGGTGCTGTCATGCATTCGATGCCGCTAGAGACGGAGATGGAGAGGATCCTCGAAGCGCCCAGCCCGGAGACCCGATCGGTGTGGCTGATGCACCGGGCCGCCGAGCGGATGGGAATACCCGAGGAGGATGTCCACGAACTCATCAACCCGCAGGATGTCACTATCTTCCGGATCCCGTGCAAGATCCTCGGGAAGGTCGTCAACTTCTGGGGCTGCCTCGCCCTCCACAACTCAGCGCGCGGCCCGTACAAGGGCGGCGTACGTCTCGCGCCCGATGTCACGATCTACGAGACGATTGAGCTTGCGCGGCTGATGACGCTGAAGTGCGCGGTGTGTGATGTGGAGTTTGACGGCGGCAAGACCGGTATCCGCGTTGACATGCGCGAGATGTATGAGGTGTTTGACCGCACGCCGCGTGACCTCGAGTTTGAGAAGATTATCTCGCTCGACGCGGTCGAGTACTACGCCCAGTACTTCCGCGACATGTTCAGCTCCCACCGATACATCCCCGCGCCGGATATGGGCTCGGGCCCAGACGAGATGGCGTTCATCTACAACGAAACGCAAGACCCCGCGTCCGTCACCGGTAAGGGCGAGGGCTTGCATGGCTGGCTGCCCGGGCGACGCGAGAGCACGGGCATTGGGTGCTCGTACATCACGCGTCGGATGCTGGAGGACGTGCTCGCGGTCGGGGCCGACGGCGCCACGGTCGCCATCCAGGGCTTTGGCAATGTCGGGCGCCCGCTCGCGAAGGACCTGGTTTCCAACGGCGCCAAGGTGGTTGCTATCACGGACCTGTACGGCGGCGCGTACAATCCTGATGGCCTGGATATCGACGGGCTGACGGAGCACTATGCGGAAGCAGCGACTGTCGGCGGATTCACGGGTGGCGCGGCGTTTGACAACCAACACCTGTTCGAGTTGGAGGTCGACGCGCTCATTCCCGCGGCGGCGGGGGACGTTATCACCGAGGCGAACGCGCCGTCGATCCAGGCGCGTTGCGTCGTGGAGGGCGCGAACATGCCGACGACCGTGGGCGGGATGAGGATCCTGATGGACCGGGGGATCGCCGTCGCGCCGGACATCATTGCGAACGCCGGCGGGGTGATCGCGTCGATGCTTGAGTACTCCTCGTCGCTATCGGCCATCAAGCCCGAGCGCGAGGAGGTCTATGACATCATCCGTCACAAGACAGGCGACAACTTCGACCTCGCGCGCGAACTGGCGGCCGAGTGCGACCTGAGCCTATGCGAGGCCGCCGTAGGCCTCGCCATGGATCGGACTTACGCGGTGATGAAGGGTCGGCGGATGATCTGATGGTAGTCATGGGAGTCGAGCGATGCGGGTAGGTTTGGCGTACGCAGTCGCGTGTTGCATCTCTGGGGGAACTGATATGGCAAGCGCGCAGGAGACGGGTCAGTGGATCCAGCTCTTCGGAGGGACGTCGCTCGACGGGTGGACCGTTCCAGGCGAGCACGAGTGGCGAGTGGCCGGCGCGGTGAGGCCGACGGCGGATGATCCCAAGCTGTTTGGGATAGAGCCGGGCGAGGGGGTCTTCGTCAACGGCGACACTGGCCGCACGAAGAACATCCTCACCGAACTCGAACATGGCGAATGCGAGCTGCACATCGAGTTCAACGTGCCGCGTGGATCGAACTCGGGCGTGTACCTCATGGGCCACTACGAGATCCAGGTGCTGGACAGTTGGGGCGTCGAGGAGCCGAGTTACTCGGACTGTGGCGGCATCTACTGCGAGTGGATCAATGAGGCGCCCGTTGGCGGGACGCCGCCGACGGTGAACGCGAGCAAGCCGCCCGGCGAGTGGCAGAGCTTTGACGCGATCTTCCGCGCGCCGCGATTCGATGCGGACGGCCAGAAGATCGCTAACGCGAAGTTCGAGCAGGTCCGGCACAACGGCGTGCTGATCCACGAGAACGTCTAGGTCGGCGGGGCGACGCGAGCGCACATGGGTGGCGCGGAGAGAGCGAAGGGCCCGCTGATGCTTCAGGGCGATCACGGCCCGGTTGCGTACAGGAACGTGCAGATCAGGCTGCTCGACTAGTCGGCAGACAACCAGTCCATCGCGCGCGTGACGACGGATTCGAGGCCATCAGTGGACTCCGGGTGAGGGCTGATGACGATCACGCGCCCGCTGCCGCAGGTCGCGGCCACGATCGCCGGCGTGTCGATCATCGTGCCCTTCTGGCGCTCGTACGTCCAGTTCTCGCTGCGGAAGCGCGCGAGCACTTCGTAGTCGGGAAGATCGTCGGCCCCCGCCGGCGACAAGATCGGTCCGTTCATGTAACGGATCTTCACCTTGCGGGGCAGGCCCGCTCCGAGAGAGTCCTCGCCGTCGTCCGTGAACTCCATCTCGACCATCGTCGCCTTGCCGCGATACCAAAGCTGCTTCGTGCCCTCGCCCGGCACCTGGACGGGGCCGGTGTAGCAGTTCGCATTCAGCAACCCCAGCGACCACGAGTAGCGCGATGAGGCCAGGTAGCCCCCGGCGCAGATGCCGAGGTAGTCGCCGCCGCCCTCTACGAATGACTTGACCAAGTCCGCGCCGTCCTCACCGATCCCCCTGGCCTGGCCGCCGCCGCTGCCGCCGGGGAAGATGATGGCGTCGAATTGGCTCAGCATGCCGGCCCGAATGTCCGCCGGTCCCACGTGTTGCGCGACGTAGGACTCGGCGGAATCGAGGATCTCTGTGAGCCTCGGAACGCCTTTGCCGCCCGTCCCCGCGGCGTCATACAGCGCGACGTAGGTCTCGTCGCGCTCCCGAGGCGCCGCGACATCGACGAGGTCCTCGCTGGTCACTCCGATCTCCTGCAGCAGCGTGCTGACCATCAAGCGGTGTTGGCGAGTGCGGAGCGACATGGGTTGGTCTCTGCTCGTGGTCTCAAGCCCGAGGACCTTGGCGTCGAGACGCTCGGCGGCGGCCCGCAAGATCCCGCCATTCACGGGCCCGCCGGTGAGCTTGTCGAACTTCCGGCTTGGTTTTTCAATGGCCGCGTTGATGGTGGAGTGGATGAGGTCGACGATCTCGTCGATGCCGGCGTCTGTCCGGTAGATGAGGCTTGAGCCGACGGACTTCGAATTCGTGGCATGGAAGTCGAAGCCCTCGTGGAGATCGACGACCCAATCGGGTCGAATGGCCTTCGCCAGCCGCCACAGATCCTTGCACGGCGGGGTTTGGGCAACATTGCGCTCGCCCAACTTCGGGAAGTTGCGATTCGCGTTGCGGAGGGCTCTGTCCTCAATGCCGGGCATGTAACGCGTGCCGGCCGCGAGGCCCGGCGTGTTCACTCGCGGCACGACGATCAGCCTACCCGAGTGGATGGGCCAGTGGCGGATCTGATCGGCGGCTCGGTAGCCCGCCGGCTCGTCGCCGTGCATGCCGCCCACAAGCAACACCGTCGGCCCCGCGACACCGGAATCGATGGTGTAGAACGGGTGCTCCCACTCGGTCCCCGGCGCCAGCAACCCGGTCGGAGCGTCACACGTTGCCGTGCCGACGCTCACGATCAGCAGCATGGCGACCAGCAGGTAACGTCTCATGCGCGGGCTCCCCAGTGGCGGCGCGGTCTACGTGACCCAGATTGGGCTGCTCCACCCCATGTTGCCCGTCACCGTCTTGACGCGGAGGTAGTAGTAGCAGAACGGGGCGATCTCATCGAAGCTCGGCTTCAGGAGCAGACTCTCAAGTGACGCATCGTCGGTCCATTTCATTTCGGCGAGCCGGTCTCCCGTGGCATCGTCGAACGCGCGCGCGACCTCACCATTTCGGATGATCTCAAGCGACGCGATGGGCGTGCGGGTGGCGACGCGGGTGGCCATTGTTCGAGGCCCGCTTCCGCGGGTCTCGCTACCCATCATCTGCCCGTCGAGACGGAAGTCGATGAGCATCCTCTCGCCGAAGACGCCGTAGCATCGGCGGCCATGCAGCGCATCCCAAATAGCCTCGCGCGTGAGTTCAGGAGCGATGACTGCGGCGAGCCCGCACGGTTGCCCCCAGTCCTGGTGCGCGCGGCCCGGCGTGCCCATGTGCGTGTCGCTGCCGGCGATGATTCCCAGCCGGTGCCCCATGTTCAGCGCGTGTCGAACGGAGTGGACGGGGCCCTCCTCGCTGACGCCCCACTGGCTGGCGATCTCGACGAGCCGCTGATACCTGCCGCCCCACTTCGTCCAGTCGACGGGCGAGCAGAAGTTGGGGTGATGCGGCACGATGAAGACGTCACTCCCGGCCTCGGTCAGCCGATCCACCAGCTCGGGCATGACCCGCGCGCCGGGGTCGGTGAGCCCCCCGTGCAGGAAGAGACGGCCGGAATCGCCTCGGCAGTAGACGTTTCGATGCCCGTCCGACGGGGCGCACTCGTAGGCGACGAGCGTGGCAAACTCGCCGGGGGCATTGAAGGCGTTGGTCGCGTCAACGCATCGCGCCCATGTCCGTTCGTCGGCGTGTTCGCGGCCACCGTAGTGATTCGCGGGGGAGCAGAAGTCGAGGCGCTCGACATCGCGCGCCCAGCCCAGGTACTCCTCATGCGTGCCCGTGCCGATGCTGTCGCGCACCTGGCCGTGAATGTCGCCGAAGAAGATGCGGTCCCCATCGATCAGGAAACCCGCGCCGATGGGATCGCCGGCTCCGGCGATTCCGGTCGCCGTGTCGAGTGCGGTCAGCCAGCCAATCCCCTCGCCCATCTCGGCGGTGACCGTTGCTCGGCCGTCGGCGAGGTGGGGGCGGTCGCTGATGCTGATGTGGCCCGCAATGTGGAGCGAGGCGACGCCCGAGTGGGACTCCGCCGGATTCTCATAAACACGATCGCGCGCCTGGACGTGGACCGAGAAGGGCTCGCCGGGCGTCGGCGTCGCGGGCGCGTGGATGCTGAGGCGGTCCGCCGGGCCGCCGGTTACATCGAGCGCCGGCTGAGGCCGCGCGGGCGCTATTGTGCCTTCGCCCATGTCGACGCCAGTGGCGAAGACCGCTCGCTGCGCCCACTTCTGCGCTCGCGCGGGAGCGCCTGGAGGCGCGCCGAAGATGAGCTTGCAGGTCTCGCCACTGGTCAGACCGACCTCCGGCACGGTGAGCCGAAGCACCAGGAAGCGGTCGCAGTCCATGACCTCCAGCTCATCGTCCCAACACGCGTCATCTGGCCCGATGGCATCGATAGTGACGCCCATGCCGGGGGCCAGGCCGTTACTGCGAGGCACCGGTCCGCGCGAGCCGTAGCACCGTCCCAGCCACTTGCCCCAGCCGTATGGGTACTCGAAGTAGATGGCCGCGCCGGGGGGCAGATCGTCGGTTGCCGTGAAGCGCGCCTCAAGCAGGCACGGGGCGCCCGCCTCGACCTCGGTGGGCGTCACGTCGCATGAGATCGGCGCCGGGTCGAGACCGGGCCAATCGCGTTGGGCTTGGTACCAGTCAGTCAGCGTGAATAGCTGGTCAGCCATGTGGTCGCACCTCCGGGTGGGACATTTCGTAGCGTTTGGACCGCGCGACGGGCGTCACCTCCTGAGTAGCGAGAGGTCGGGCGATCAGCGTGAGGAACCAAAGGAGCAAATGTGCCTGGAGGCTACGCGCTCATGTTGCCCACCCGTCTTGACCTCACCGTCCTGCTCATTGGAGGACTTGTCACGATGACCGTTGCCCACGCCGATCGCCCGCGACTTCTCCCATTGCCCAAGCGAATCGAGTGGCAGCACGGCCGGAATCGGGTGTCGGACTCGCGGCGGCCATACGCGGCGTTCGTCGATGCGACGGATGGCTCGCCGCAGGTCGCGGCGGGGATCCGCCAAGTCAACGATCGACTGCGTGAACTTGGAGCGAAGGCTCTACCGGTGGTCGAGCGTGGGAGCGACGCGCACCCCTCGCTGCAGCTCATCTGGGTCGGCATGCCTAAGCGCCTCCGCGAGCTTGAGATTCTCACGGCGAAGCGCCAGGAACTCCCTGCTCGGGCGCGGGTGGCGGATGGCTACGCGTTGCGTTCGGAGCGCGTGCGCGGGCCGTCGGGCATGTCGATCATCGGCTATGACGAGCGCGGGTGCTACTACGGGCTGCAGACGTTGCGGCAGCTCATCGAAGCGGACGACGGTGGGGCCCACGTGCCCAGAGTCGGGATCATCGACTGGCCGACGTACCGGGTGCGGCTCGTCAAGGTCAGCGCGACGATGGGCGACGCGGAGGCGGCCAAGGGTTTCGCGGAATTGCTACCGCAATACAAGCTCAACGCATACGGCCTGCAGTATCACAACGAGCGAGCCGGCACGTGGCTGGAGCCGTCGGAGCGGTGCCTGGATGTGTGGGAGACAGTCGGCGAAGTTGCTAAGCGCGATGGGGTGGTCGAGCCTGGCGTGTTCCTCTCGCCGTTCTTCAGACCGCGAATTGACGTGACGAAGCCCGACGAGGTCGAGAGCTACATTGACCGGCTGCGCTGGGCGATCGGCGCGGGATTTGAGTGGGTGGAGATCGACTTCAACGACTGGGCGAAGTGGGAGTACCTCTCCGAGGCCGAGAAAGAGCGTTTCGCCGACACGGCGGAGTTCACGGCCTACCTCACGAACGAGGTGCATCGGGTTCTGAAGGCGGAGCACGCGAACGTCGGCATCATCCTCTGCCCGATGGTCGGGTGGTACCACGGGCCGGCGAACGACGATGTCGCCAAGCTCTGCCAGAACGTGCCCGGCGACGTGCTTGTCTACTGGACGGGGCCGGTGGTGCGGTCGCGGCGGATCGCCGACCGCGAGGTGCTCGCGTGGACCGAGACGACCGGGCGCAAGCCATTCCTGTGGGACAACACGATCTACGCGCACTTCCAGCCGTTCTGGGTGGGATGCGCGTTCAACCCATTCCGGAATACGTTCCCCGACGATCTGCCGGACCTCCTCGACGGCCCGGGAATCCACCTCAACGCGAACGCATCGTGGCACTACCTGCCGAGCCTGCTGACCTTCGCCGACTACATGTGGAACCCGGATGCGTACGATCCCGCGGAGTCGATCCGCGCGGCGCTGCGGCTCTGCTGGGGTGATCAGGCGCCGGACGCGGCGCAATCGGTGCAGGACGCAATGGTGGCGCTTCACCAGTACCTGTATGAGGCGGGGAAGGGCTGGACGGAATACGATCCGGACCTTGCCGATGCGCTGCTGGACACTCTGGCGGACGCGACCTTTCGGATGTCGGAAATCACGGATGACGCGGGGCTGGCGGCGGCGATGGAGGCTGAGCTAGTTGAGGTGTCGCGCGCTGTGGCGCTCGACTTCGAGCCTCCCGATGAGCTGAATCCTCGCCCGCTCGTGACGGATCGCGAGATCGGCGGGAACTCGCCTGACGCGTGGTCGTTCTATGGCGGCGCGGGCGGCGGACGGATTGATGTCGGCGACGATGGCAGCGCCGGCCTCGAAGCGACGAAGTGGTACGCGGACCCGAGTCACGCGGTGCATAAGGGGCGCCACTGGATCAACGTGGGGCTGATCTATGGGAGCGAGTTGAGGGGTCTTGAGGGCTTCGATGCTTACGACGTCGAGTCCGGAGCGCAATACCGTTACTCATTCCGGCTGAAGGGCACGGTCCCGCGGGCGGAGGTTATCTGTCAGGGATGGGGGCTGGGGCTCGGGCCAGGCTCGCGGCATGAGCTTGTTTCGGAGCTGATTGATGTCGCGCCGACGGACCAGTGGACGCCATACTCCGGGACATTCCGCGCCGAGCACGACACCCGCAAGTTCGCGTTGAAGATCGTCATCAAGGGATATGAGGATGAGGGGATGGGTCTGGGCGAGGTGTGGGTGGATGAGGTGGTCATTGAGCGGGCGAAATAGTACCATCACCGCATCGCATGCCGCAGCAGGTTGCGGACGAGCTTCGCCGCGACGGGATTCCAGGCGACCAGATTCGGCAGGTCGAAGGTGCTGACGATCAGCCGACCGTTGGCGATGGGCATTTCCAGGCAAGTCTTCCCCCACCAGAAGTCGTATTGCTTGTCGAGGATGTGGCCGCGGGTGTACGACAGCCCCCCCCCCCCCCCCAGCCATCCGCCGCCCCCGGGGGGGATG